>TARA_R110001606_G_scaffold395664_2_pt1 | contig 201653 bp, 185 predicted proteins | sample TARA_R110001606 | Tara Oceans TARA_R110001606 (sample SAMEA4398315) | marine metagenome | biome: Polar Biome; feature: [SRF] surface water layer (ENVO:00010504); material: water (ENVO:00002006), including particulate matter (ENVO:01000060) such as... | depth 5 m | reverse complement strand
GAGAAAATTCCACTTTTAACTTCAATTATTTTTCGGGGGGATTACCGCATGATGACAAATATGGCCTTGAAATATCCTGCGAATATTGTTTTTGAACATGAGGTTTACAAGAAATTCAAAACTAGGTTGAAAAATAATGAGTTTGATCTTATTCACCGGATATCACCTGTCTCCCCTACGGTTCCAAGTCCGATCGCTTCATGGTCAGATATTCCATTTATTTACGGACCATTAAATGGAGCCTTGGCTTGGCCAAAGCAATACAAAGAAGTAATAAAAAGAGAGAGAGAAATACTTATTCATGTAAGGGGACTGTATAAATTTTTACCATATTATAAAAGTACATTTGTACATTCAGTTAAAATACTCGCCGCATTTAAACATGTGGAAAAAGAGATTCCCGAAAAAGAACGATATAAAATTGTGAGGTTTAATGAATTGGGCGTGGATACGGATCTATACCGTCCAGCCGATATCAAAGAAGTAAGTTCAGCTGACCAATCATGTCAATTTCTATTTGTAGGACGGTTAGTACCCCTTAAATGTGCTCATGTATTGATAATGGCTTTTGCCGAGAGTAAATTTTTGAGAGAAAATCATAAGCTTAAGATTGTAGGAGATGGGCCAGAAAGAGAGTCACTTGAAAAACTCATAGAACAATTTAATCTGTGCCTTTGTGTAGAAATATTAGGATGGAAAAGCCAGGTCGAAGTTGCACAATATATGAGAGAGTCAGATGTATTTGTGTTTCCAACTATCAGAGAAGCTGGTGGTAATGTTTTACTAGAGGCGATGTCATCTAGTTTGCCCTCAATAGTACCTAACTATGGAGGACCGGCAGAACTCATTGATGATACCGTTGGAATAAAAGTCGAATTATCGGAAAAAGCTCAGTTTCAGCAAGATTATATAAGAGAAATGGAGTTACTTGCACGTGATGTAATATTGCGAGAGACACTGTCAAGTAATGCACGGGAGCGTGCACTTAAGCAACATGACTGGAAAGTGAAAGGTGAAGAGGTTAAGAATATTTATACGAGCCTAGTTTTTGAAAATACATCAAAATATTAATTAAGTTCTTGAATATGGCCATTAAGTATGGATATATTGGACAGAACTCAGATGGTTTTTTAAGTTTTTTGACTATAGTTAAAACTTATTAATAATAAGGTGAGGATATGACATTTTATTTTCTTAAAAGTAAAGCCAGCTACTTCTATAGGTAATAGGTATGTTTAACCAATAATCACTGAAAGAAATACATAATATCGACAGCTACTTTGTTTAGATGTAACACTTTAAAAATATTTTTTGATGAACCTCATTCAATAGAATGCTTAAAATTATCAAGCTCATATTAAATGTAGATGATGTCACTTTTTAGTGGAAGCTTATTTAATAGCAGATCCATAATGGCATTATGATTGGGATACTGTATTAGGTAATACTGACTCATCTATATTTGCAATTTTCATTTGCAGCGGCCTCTATCCGTTATAATGTTTTAATTCACTGATTTATGGAATCAATGGATGTTGATTGCGGTGCTTTTATGAGTACCTTTTTTTGAATGGCGACTCTTACATCCGATGCCGGAAGTTAGAAGTCTTAAATAATGAGTATATTTTCATGTTAGTGAGTGTATTAAATTCATGATGGCTACAGTTTATATAGTTATTATTTCTAATAGACTGCAGTGTTCTAAATTAGAAACAAACATTTTTAGGTAAATAAAAATATGTATATACAACGTATTAGCAGTTAACGTGGATAAAGGAAATCTATTTGCATATGCAGTAGTCTCTTTATGGCCGATGCTCGCACTCTATCTATATAAAACTAAATCGATACAAGTAGCGACTATTTGGACGATCTTAGGTGGGTATATGCTTCTTCCCGTCCACACACAATTTGACCTCCCATTAATTCCACCGCTTGGCAAAGACAATATGCCTATAGTATCTACATTAGTCGGGCTTTGGTTGATTAAGGGAAAGATTGTTTCCTTTAGAAGTAATTATGGTTGGGTGAAAGTTTTATTATTTTTATTTTTACTATCACCCTTGGTTACAGTGTACTTTAATGGTGATCATATTAATGTAGGTGGTCGAACGTTACCTGGATTAACGAGCCACGATGCAATGTCAATGCTGTTGAACCAATGGCTTATTATAGTACCTTTGTTATTAGGCCGGCAATTTTTTAGAACACATGAACAGCAACTGCTTATGTTTAAAACGCTTGTAGTTGCTGGGTTATTTTATTCTATATTAATGTTATTCGAAATCCGCATGAGTCCACAACTGCACACTTGGTTGTATGGCTATTTTCCACACAACTTTGGGCAACAAGTAAGAGATGGTGGTTTTAGACCTGTAGTTTTTATGGGACATGGATTATTGGTGGCTTTTTTTGGCATGATTATCGCGCTTTCGGCAACAACTCTTTGGAAAAATGGCGATAAAATTCGCAAATTATCACCTGCCATGGTGAGTTATTATCTACTTGGTGTGTTGGTTTTGTGTAAAAGCATGGCTAGTTTAATATATGGAATATATGCTTTTTTTCTAATTCGTTTTACTTCTACAAAATTTCAATTAAGGATGGCTGTTATTTTAGTTATGCTCTCATTACTTTATCCGACTATGTCAATATTAAAGGTCTTTCCTCATCAACAAATCGTGAGTCTATTTGAAACGATTGATGAAGACAGAGCAAGTTCTTTGAAGTTTCGCTTCGATCAAGAATCAACGCTACTTGACCATGGTGTGGAAAAACTTTTCTTTGGCTGGGGTGGCTGGGGACGAAATCGTGTTCATAATGATGAAACGGGAAGGGATGAATCTGTGACTGATGGCCGATGGATTATCACATTTGGTGTATTTGGTTGGTTTGGTTTCATTGCTGAGTTTGGCTTGTTAGCGATTACAGTACTTCGAGCCTATAAAGCATCTAAGCTTGTTAAAAATAAAAAAGAATTAAATTTATTGGCAGCACACGCCATTCTAGTGAGTCTGATAATGCTCGATCAATTGCCAAATGCCTCATTACAACCATGGCTCTGGTTATTAGCTGGAATCTTATTAGGACGTTCAGAAGATATTATTTCAAAAAATAAAACGCCTTCAATTATTTGATACCAACAGATGAATAAATCACTCAAACAACGTGCATCACAGTCAGCAAACTGGGTTGTATTCGGCCATTTATCGTCACAATTTATACGTTTAGGAGGTAATCTAATACTTACTCGCTTGCTTGTGCCGGAAATGTTTGGTGTGATGGCAATGGTAACCGTAATACTTGGTGGGCTTGCGATGTTTTCAGATGTGGGCTTATTACAAAATATTGTACAAAGTAAAAAGGGAGAAGAGCCTGATTATCTCAATACGGCCTGGACGATCCAGATAATCAGAGGTTTTTTGATCTTTATTTTAGCTCTAATTATGAGCTGCGGACTTTATTGGCTGAGGCAAGCTGGGTATCTCGATTCACAAAATGTATATAGCAATGTTCAGCTTCCATCAATACTAGCTGTGGTGTCTATTACGGCTGTTATTTCTGGTTTTAATTCCATTTACATGTTGGTCTTCAATCGAAAGCTGATGATGACCAAGTTAATTTTAATAGAGCTATTCAGTCAACTTGTAGGTCTTGTAATTATTCTTATATGGGCATGGTACCAACGCGATATCTGGGCCTTAGTCTTTGGTGGTTTAGTCAGTGTTACAGTGAAATTATATTTATCTCATACTATCGACTTCGGTGGAAAATGTCGGTTACAGTGGAATAGTGACGCAGCGCATGAAATTATCCATTTTGGAAAATGGATATTTCTCTCTTCGGTTCTGGGTTTTATGCTTAATCAAGGAGATAGACTTATTTTGGGCGGGCTAATTAGTCCTGAGCTCTTAGGGGTGTATACGATTGCTTTTTTTTTAGCGAATGCACTGAAGGATGTGTTTTCAAAATTATTAAGCTCGATTTTTTTTCCAGTGTTGAGTGATATCGTAAGAAATAATCCCCATCAAGTCGAAGATGCTTATTATAAAATTCGCTTAAAGATTGACCTAGTGACTATGTCTTCCGCAGGTTTTTTATTTTCATTTGGTAGTGTTATTGTAGATTTCCTGTACGATTCAAGGTATGAAGAAGCAGGATGGATGCTCCAGGTCTTATCACTATCACTCATTTCAATAGGATTTATGCTGGCCGATCAGTTATTTATGTCCTATGGGAAGCCGAAATATAGCAGTATATCAATCGCTATAATGGTTATAACTATGTATATATTTGTGCCTGTTTCTTATATCTATTATGGCTTGCATGGAGCAATCTTATCGATAGCAATTAATCCAGCATTAAAGATATTCATTTCGATGATAATTATGAAGCGCAAATACTTCTTTAATTTCTATCGTGAAATAATAATGTTACCTCTTATTCTCGTAGGATATTTAATTGGTGAACAAATGAAATTACTTTTCTAGGAATAAATTTATGGATAAATTATATTCTTTACAAATTCTTAGAGGAATTGCTGCTTGGTCAGTTGTTTTTCATCACTATATGCAGTTATTTTATAATTTTCAGGCTGATTCATGGTTAGGTAAGCTATTTCACACCAGGGGTAATTTTGGAGTAGATGTATTTTTTATACTAAGCGGTTTTCTTATGTATATTATCTCTCAAAATAATTCTGTTAGTGCGACTACATTTTGGTTTAAACGAGTTATCCGTGTTATGCCTGCGTATTGGTTTTTTACATCGTGCTTGATAATATTCCTGATATTATTTCCTATGGAATTTTCATTTACAGATTTTAACAGTGGGAGTCTTTTAAAGTCCTATTTTTTAATACCTTCGATGAATCCATCGGGAATCGGTGTTATTCCTTTCTTGACGGTGGGTTGGACATTAATATTTGAGATGGTATTTTATACTGCATTATCTATTAGTCTTTTTTTATCAAGGAAATATGCAATATCAATATGTCTAGTGCTGATAGGTGCTGCGCCATTTATATTTCCTGGTGGAAACCTATATTCACATGTCTTAGGTGAGTTTAAAATTTATCAATTCCTTGTCGGGATTCTGATCGGTATATACTTTAAAAGTAAATATTTCGATAAGATAAATACAATATTGTTACCTATCTTTCAAAGTTTAACACTGCTATTTATAGCCGTTTTTCTTTTATCTGGATTTCTCGGCTATGGTTTATTACATAAATCGATTTCAGCTGGTTTGATTGTTTTAGCTTTTATTTTGATGGATTCGAGCTTGAGTTACACAGGAAAAATCGCAAAATTTTTTGTAAGTTTGGGTGACTATTCCTATTCTGTTTATTTGTGTCACGTTCTCATTCTAGGGGCAGTACTCAACGTCTTTGGGAACCAATTAGGCATGATTGATGAATTTGGGGTAATTGTTTTGATAATCATTCTAGTTCACATAACTTCAGTATTAAGCTATAACCATGTCGAAAACGGAACAGCATCGAACAAACTGAAACGAATGTTAATAAAGTAAACTTATTTTCACTTAGGATGGTATTGATATGGCTTATTATACTGAACAGCAGCTAGTAAATATGGGCTTTAAAGCTCTTGGAAAAAATGTAAAGATAAGTGACAAGGCAAGTATTTACAATTGTGATGAAATTGAGATTGGTGATAATTCTCGAATAGATGATTTTTGTGTCATTTCGGGGAAAGTTGTTATTGGAGTAAATGTACATATCACGCCGCAATGCCTAGTTGCTGGCGGTGAGAAAGGTATTTTCTTTGATAATTTTACTACTATCGCATACGGGGTGAAAATTTTCTCACAATCAGATGATTATAGCGGTAAAACGTTAACAAACTCCACAGTACCGAAACAGTATAAAAGTGAGATTTTTGATAAAGTTCATATCCGCCGACATTCAATTGTAGGAGCAGGAGCCATTATATTACCGGGAGTAAATTTGGCTGAAGGCACATCTGTAGGCGCATTATCCTTAATAAGGAAAAGCACTACTCCTTGGGGAATCTATGCTGGAGTACCTGCAAAGCGAATCAAAGACAGGAGCAAGGATCTTTTGCTATTAGAACAGATATATTTAGATAATGAAGGAGCTAGAAAGCAGTGATAGTATTTAATAAGCCGCCATTGACGGGTAATGAAGAGCAGTATGTATTATCATCAATTAAAAGTTCAAAAATATCGGGTGACGGCGAATTTACTAAAAAATGCCATCAATGGTTCGAAGACTCGTTGCTTTGTAAAAAAGCACTTTTAACTACCTCATGTACACATGCTTTAGAAATGGCTGCACTTTTACTGGATATACAAGCAGGCGACGAGGTAATTATGCCTAGCTATACATTTGTAAGCACTGCAAATGCATTTGTATTACGAGGGGCTAAGATTATTTTTGTTGATATACGACCAGATACGATGAATATTGACGAAACTAAAATAGTGCAAGCTATAACTTCTAAAACGAAGGTTATTGTTCCTGTTCACTATGCAGGAGTTGCATGCGAAATGGATACCATTATGGAGATTGCAGAACAGTATAACCTTTTTGTCGTCGAGGATGCCGCTCAAGGAATGATGGGGCAATATAAAGGTCGAACATTAGGTACCATTGGGCACGTAGGTGCTTACAGTTTTCATGAAACAAAAAACTACACTAGTGCGGGTGAAGGAGGGCTATTGCTCATTAATGATGAACAATTTGTCCAGCGAGCAGAAATAATAAGAGAAAAAGGCACTAACCGAAGTCAATTTTTTAGAGGTATGGTGGATAAGTATTCATGGGTTGATCTTGGTAGTAGCTATCTAATGAATGATGTTAGTGCCGCTTACTTATGGGGACAATTGGAGAGAGTGCATGAGATTAACTCAAACCGTTTAGATACGTGGCGTAACTATTATTCTTCTTTTAAATTACTTGAAAAAAATAATAAAATTGAGCTACCTTCTATACCTAATGAGTGCGTGCACAATGCACATATGTTCTACATAAAACTTAAAAATAATGAGCAACGTCAAGCTTTGATAAATCATTTGAATTCGGTTAGCGTAATGTCCGTTTTTCATTATATACCTCTCCACTCCTCGATAGCAGGGATGAAATTTGGAACGTTCAACGGAGAAGATATTTATACAACGGTTGAAAGTGAGCGAGTATTACGACTTCCTATTTATTATGGGATGACCAATGATGATGCTACTTCAGTTATAAATAGTGTATTAGAGTTTTTTATATGAAAAAAAAGTTTTTAATTTATGCGCCATCTTATAATGAGAATAATGGGGGAAGTATTGTTGAACATAAACTTTGCTCAATACTTAATAATTTAGGGTACGAAGCATATCTTCATCCGTTATATACTCGTTTTTTTGAAATAAATAAGAATACGTATCATTTGTCATTTAGGACGTTAGTCGGGTTTATAGTAAGTACGATAAGGAAGCTGTATAAAGACTTTCGTATTTACAAAAACTTTAAAATGAATCCTGCCATGAATACGCAATTATTCGATCAAAAAAATACAAACTTTGGCGAAGATTGGGTTATTATCTATCCAGAGATTGCTTTCGGGAATCCACTAAAAGCTAAAAATGTTGTTAGGTGGCTGCTTCATCAACCTGGATTTCATACTGGACAAGTGTTTTACGGACAAAATGAGCTAATCTTTAAATTTAATTCTGCTATTGATGATTTTGACCACGTTGGCTGTAAAACTTCGGATAATGAATTAAAAGTAATTCATTATCCGTTAGAGTTTTACTATAATGATAAGTCCTTAGAGAGAAAGGGAACAGCTTATTGCTTGAGAAAAGGTAAAGACAAACTTATTCAGCATGACTTGACTGACTCGGTACTAATTGACGGTAAAAGCCATAAAGAGGTAGCTGATATATTCAGACAAGTGAAAACATTTGTTAGTTATGATACATACACTGCCTATTCAATTTTTGCAGTTCTATGTGGGTGTGAATCTATTGTTGTGCCTGATGAAGGAGTGTCAGAGGATGAGTGGTACCCTAATGAGCAAGACCGTTGGGGTATTTCCTATGGATTTGACAATATGGAAAATGCCAAAAATACCGCATCATTGGTTTTGAAGCACATTTTATCAGAAGAAAAAAAATCGATAAATAATGTAGAAAATTTTGTTTCTGAGGTCGAAGATTATTTTGATTAAAATTTAGAGCAGGCATGTTCAATTAAATCACGGCGGTACGGCTACAAATCATGAAGTGTGTATAAGAACTAATGTGAAAAATATTGGTCGTAGCAGAACACTTATTGGAAATATAACGCCTTTCTTTTTTAAAAAAAGGTTGTGGTCAAGGATTTTCTTTGTTTGTAAGGATTAGTTATTTTGAATAATAAACATTTATTGTTTTTGAACGGTGTGATCTAATGTTCGAAAATATATTAGAATCATTTACTTTAAAAAATAAAGAATGATAAATTTAAGCAAGATATTTAGCATTTCAAATAGGTTGAAAATACAGCTTATTGTCGAAGTGCGTCGATTTTATGCTAACTCAGCTAAGAAATGGAATAGTAGTGATTCGTTGAATGTACTGTTTATTACAGAAGATAACTTGATTTCTAAAAGTCAAATATTTCCATTTTTTTATTATAAAAAAGAACTTCAAGCACTGTGGAATTTGGATCTTCGAGAAATAAATTTTGAAAAAATTGCAGATGACTCGCTTAATGTAATCAAGGATGCGGATTTTATTTTTTTTCAACCTTGGTTTAAAAAAGGGGAAAAAAAGATTGTCCAAACATTGCAGGATATACGAGAATGCAACTCAACAGTGAAAATTTGTTTTCTAGATGTTTACGCCCCTTTAGATCTTCGTTTTGCAAGGGGTGTTGAACCACTAGTAGATTTTTACATAAAAAAGCAAATATTCAGTGACTTTTCAAATTATATGAAGGCAACACAAGGAGATACAAATTTAGTTGAATATTATAATCGTTTATATGGTATTTCTGATTTACCAATAGTTCAATTTAATGTTCCCTCTAACTTTAAGGATAAATTAATATTAGGACCTAGTTTTCTTACATCACGTGAAATGCTGCCCACTTTTTTATCATCAAATAAACCTTTTTTTCATGAAAAAACAATAGATGTTCATGCGCGTTTAGCCACTAAAGGGTCACCTTGGTATCAACAGATGCGAGAACATTCACTTTTGAAATGTACTGAGTTTCCAAGTAATTCTATTATTACTTCATCGTTAGTATCTAAAACTCAATATTGGCGGGAGCTCAGTGCTGCTCGCATTTGTTTTAGTCCTTTTGGGTATGGTGAAGTATGCTGGCGAGATTATGAAGCAATAATGTGCGGAGCTTTGTTGATTAAGCCGGATATGTCTCATATAAAAACGGAACCCAATATATTTATTCCCTTCGTCACATACATCCCCGTATCTTGGGATTTTTCAGACTTGCCTGAAAAAATTGAGTATTACCTTGAAAATAAACAAAAAAGAGAAGAGATAGTTAAGGTTGCTTACGATGTAATTCATAATTACTTTCAAAATAAAGATTTTCTACATCAATTATCAACACTTTTTTCGAATGAATAGTTTTTGGGAAATTATTAAACCTAATGAATAAAATTGATTGTATTCTTGCAATTGTAATCATAAACTACAAAACACCTCTTCTAATAACTGACTGTTTATCATCATTGCTACCAGAATTAAGTAAGTTAGCTGCAAAAGTTGTCATTGTAGACAATCATTCTAATGATGAATCATGTCAAATTATTTCCAAGTGGATTGCTCTACATGACAATTTCAAACAAATTGAATTGATCGAATCAAAAGTAAATACAGGTTTCTCTGGCGGAAATAATCTTGGTATTAATCATATTGAGGCGAAGTATTACCTGTTGTTAAATAGCGATACTATTGTTCGTAAAGGTGCTATCGAAAATTTACTCAGAGCCGCAAGTGCTGATGAACATTGCGGATTAATCAGTCCCAGATTAGAATGGCCTGATGCAACACCGCAAGAAAGTTGCTTTCAATTTCACTCTCCAATTAGTGAATTTATATCTTCCTCGGGAACGGGTGTAATTACTCGGCTTCTCAAGAAATATTCTGTCCCTAAGCCCATTATAAATGTAAATTCTTATTGTGATTGGACCAGTTTCGCCTGTGTTTTGATAAAGGCAGAAGTGTTTAAAAAAATTGGTCTAATGGATGACGAGTTTTTTATGTATTTTGAAGATATGGCCTTTTGTTATCATGCAAGGCAATCGGGCTGGTCGATATTAAATGTTCCCTCTGCTCATGTTGTACATCTACGTGGTGGTAGTTCACCTGTAAAAAAACAGGCGAAATTACGTAAGCGGCTACCTCGTTATTATTATGAATCAAGAACGCGTTGCTTTTATTTGGTTTATGGTCACCTTGGCTTATCGCTAGCTAATATAATGTGGACTTTTGGCTTTATTATTTCATTATCAAGATCTTTATTATCATCTAGGTACATCCCTAATCGATCTGCATCTCAGTGGAAAGATATTTGGACTAATTTCTTTAATCCCGTAAAGCCTTACATTCATCCGGATGATTATGACAAAACCTAATTTCATTATTATTGGTGCAATGAAGAGTGCGACCAGCACGTTGCATACTCAACTATCTTTACAAGCAGGCATTTTTATGTCGACGCCTAAAGAGCCTAATTATTTTAGTGATGATGAGCAGTATCAGAAAGGTGATATTTGGTATCAAAACTTATTTACTGAAGCGAGTGAAGATGATTTGTGTGGTGAGTCAAGTACACATTATACAAAATTGCCTGATTATCCTGATACTGTTGAAAGAATGACCTTATGTCTTGATCAACCCAAATTTATTTATGTAATGCGCCATCCTGTTGAGCGATTGATTTCGCACTATATTCACCAATGGTCCCAAAATATTTTTAAGTGTGACATTAATGAGGCGATAGACAAATTTGAAGAACTTACTGCTTATAGTTGTTATGCTCAACAATTACAGCCTTATTTTGAGCGATTTGGTGAAGAGAATGTATTACCGGTTTTTATGGAAAACATTAAAACCGACCCCCAACAACAATTGGAAATAATAGCTGATTTTATTGGTTATAAGCTTCCAGTAGAGTGGAAAGAGATTGCTGCTCAGAATGTTTCAAATGAAAGGATAAGAAGTTTTTATGGATATAAGTGGTTAATCGAGTCTAAACCAATGAGTCTGTTACGTAGAACTTTTGTTCCTCAGAGTATTAGAAACAAAATCAAACAAAAATTGGTTATACAAGAACGACCAGAAATTAATTCTGACAACTTAGAACGGCTGACAAAAATATTTGATACTGATCTATTGAAGTTAAAAGATTGGTTAAACCTAGAAATAGATTGTAAAAATTATTATGAAAAGATTTTATAGTGAATAATACTATGAATGAATTGTTAGTTTGAATATCTTCAGGGATTTAATTATAAGGAAATTTCAGTATTGAACAAAATAATACCACTCAAAGTCTATCCGCTAAGCAATAGGCAAGAAGCACTTTTGGTTGATGATGCAATTCATTCTGGATTGCCTGTAAATAATGTCCTTACAAGATTGATCATCAAAGGGGCAATTGACTCTGATGTATTTACTAAAGCCTTCAACCATCTATGCAGTCAGCATACAATTTTTTCAACAGTTATTGACTTTGATAAAAACTCTGGTCGTTCAGTCTTTAAATTGGTTGAAAAGTCAAATAATATAGAACTTATTGATGTCGTTGGTAGTTCAGTTGTTGAGTATGAAAAGACCAGTGATTTTCAAGACTGGTGTTCAGGAGTATTTATTTATGCTGAACATCTATATAAAGCTCGGTTAGTTAAATTCTCTGAACAGTTGTATGGCTTTTATTTAAATCAGCATCACTTAATTACAGATGCTTCTTCATGTGAAAAAGTACATAAATCCCTCTCTGATTACTATTCCGAGATAGCCGCTAAAAGTAATGAGGGCTTAGTTAACAATGAGAAGGATAATTTTTTCGATTTATTGATAACTAAACGTCAACAAATGGACGAGGATTCATTTAATAATACTGGACGTTTTTGGGAATCATACTTTAATCAAGCTGTAGAACCCATTCAATTTTATAACCGACCTACGTACAATAAAACAGCAAGAACTACACGAGTTATATATGAACTAGATAAAGAAACTGTTGTGCAGCTTAATGAGCTCTCTTCAACTATTTCAATATCAGTTGTATTTTCCAGTATTTTGTTTGCTTTTTTGAATCGGGTTTCATTAAATCAAGATTTATCTATTGGGGTTCAATTACTGAATCGAACAGGTGGTGCATATACAGATACTCTAGGCCTTTTAATGGAGGTATGTGCTAACCGAGTGTTAGTGGAAAAAGATGATACCTTTGAGAGTTTAGTAGAAAAAGTACGTAAAGAAATTGTAGCGGTTCAAGCCCATCGGGATCATTTTGTTTCTGCAAAGAAAGCCGGTTACGAAGTTATCCTAAATATTCTTACATCTGCACCTACCACGTTCTCAGGTTTGGAAGTTGATTACGAGCTGACTACACCGCTTAATCTATTGGATAATTTACAATCAGATATCGCGGGAACAAACTGGTCGGGTAGAGAAAGTCTATCGATCCAGGTTCAACGTTTATCAGATAGACGTCAATGTAGGTTAAGTTTCGATTTTAATTTGGGAGTTTGGAATTCAGGAGTGCTTAGGGAGAGAGCTGTTAACCATTTTGCCCTATTACTAAAACACTTTTTAACCGATCGAACAAAAAAAATAACCGAGATTGATCTTTTAACGTCAGATGAAAAATCACTACTTTTTCCTAAGAAATACAATAACTACGTTAATAAGCGACAGGTACTCAGTGTTGTTGACCTTTTCAAGCAACAAGTTAATACAACACCAGATAAGATAGCAGTACAGTTCAATAAACAAGATATTTCTTATGCTACCTTAGCAGCCCAAGTCGATGACTTGGCCCAACAGTTATGTCAGTTAGGCGTCAAGCCCGGTATTTTGGTTGGTGTCTGCGTTGAGCGATCACCTAAAATGGTGACTTGTCTACTGGCTGTCATGCAAGCTGGTGGTGCTTACGTGCCAATTGATCCTAAGCAACCCTCAGATAGAATTTCAATTATTCTTGAAGATGCTGAACCACTTGTAGTCATCACTGAAACCAAGTTAAGAGATAAGGTAGCTGTTGATAGTTGTAAACAGCTTATATGTTTAGACGATGACTCGTTGAGCACGGTAAAAGAGTCATTTGAGTATCCAATTGTAAAAGGTGAAAATTTAGCCTATATAATCTTTACATCTGGCTCGACGGGAAGACCTAAAGGAGTTGAGGTTCGCCATCACGGATTGTCGACTTTTTTACAAGCGATGTCTGAGCAACCAGGCATGAATTCTAACGATATTATATTGTCTGTAACCACAATTTCATTCGACATCGCAGCGTTAGAGTTATTTTTGCCTTTAATTCTTGGGGCAACGGTTAGAATTGCTCCTTATGAAGCAACAATAAATGGTCAAGCGCTACTATTGCTCTTAAAGCAAAATATCTCTGTCCTTCAGGCAACGCCAGCTACATATAGATTGTTGATTTCAAGTGGTTGGGAGGGAGATTCAAAATTAAAGATACTATGTGGTGGAGAAGCCCTTTCTTATGAGTTAGCTCAACAACTTCTTCCTTTATGCTCTAGTCTTTGGAATATGTATGGCCCGACAGAAACAACAATATGGTCGTCGGTGCATCGTGTTACGAAAGAGGAAAAATCTATTTCGATAGGTAAACCCATTATTGGTACTCAGATGTATGTTTTGAACGAATGTTTAAAACCTGTGCCGATAGGCGTGTCTGGTGAGCTATATATCGCTGGAGATGGTATTGCTAATGGCTATTACAGGAATATGAAATTAACAGAAGAACAATTTATACCGAATCCATTTTCTGGTATTGAAAATGCAAAAATGTATAAGACTGGTGATTTAGTTAGATATAAGTTGGATATGAATCTTGAGTATATCGGACGAATAGATTTTCAAGTCAAGGTTAGAGGGTTCCGTATAGAAACGGGTGAAGTTGAAACTATTCTAGCTGAGCATGACACTGTTAAGCAGTGTGTGGTCACAACGTGGCCAGATGAGAATGGCGAGCATACATTAATCGCCTATTTGCTTGCAGAGTTTGGGTCTAATATTAATGCTAGCGAACTTCGAGAATACCTAAAAACTAAATTACCAGATTATATGATCCCTTCTAAGTTTATTCTATTGGATGGGTTGCCTCTAACACCTAATGGTAAAGTGGATCGTAAGGCATTACCTGACCCAGATCTATCATCTGTTCTGTCTAATAATATTGAATATGTAGAGCCAAGAAATGATTTCGAACGCAGTCTAGTATCTGTTTGGGCAGCAGTACTTAAATCATCACAAATCGGAATTATAGATAACTTTTTTGATTCGGGTGGTGATTCTCTGATGACGGTACCATTAGTTCATGAAATGGAGCGCGCTACAGGTATTAAGTTTGATATAGGAGACATCTTTAGTTTTCCAACAATTAAACAACTTGTTGAAGCACAAAAAGACAATGTTGAAAAAACAGCATCGAGTATTGTACCTCTCCAGCCTATGGGAGGAGGCGTACCATTATTTTGTTTGTGTGGTATTAACATATATCAAGCGTTTGCTAATAGTCTCGGTGATTCTCAACCAGTATATGGCATTTATGTTGCTGAGGAGCAGGCGTTCTTGGAGGAGCTAATGATGGGTAGAAGAGCTGAGCTATCTCTTCAACAACTCGCTTTATCTTATTATGAAGCAATATGTCGACAACAACCGGATGGGCCATATCAATTGGCTGGGATTTCATTTGGTGGTTTATTAGCTATTGAGACAGCGAAGTTATTAAAAGCTGATAATAGAGAAGTTCTTTCTGTATTTTTGTTAGATACAATTTTACCCGTGGGTATTCAACGCAATCTGCAAAGTAAAGGTAAAAGATTTATTAAAAATAATTTGAATCAATGGTACCTATTCTTTAGTAATTTATTTCGAGTGTCGGTTGCTCAAAATACGAATAATCTCTCTGATTTTCGTGAGCAGGCATTCATTAAATGTATGGAACAATATGAAAGTTATAATGACTTGTACGATGGACAGGTCGTTCTGATAAAAGCGAAAGATCATACTCCTTGGGGTAAAGGTATTTCATTTTTGTCTGATTATGGTTGGAATCGTTTTCTTAAGAAGGATTTAGATATCTATGAGGTACGTGGTGATCACTTGAGTATTATCCAACTCCCTAATGTTACGCAGCTAGCTAAACATGTAGTTCCATATCTAAAAAAGAAAGGTTAGCAATAGTAAAATGAAAGAAAAATTTACTAACCTTGATGTTGATAAACTATGTGCTGCTGTAGTGATAGGACGTAATGAAGGTCAACGATTAATAAATTGTATTGAATCACTTAAGTCTAATGTGGAGCATATTGTATATGTGGATTCTGGATCAACTGATAATAGCCTTGTCGATGCACAAACTCATCGTGTAGATAGCATCGAATTAGATCTTTCTATTCCATTTACGGCCGCTCGAGCAAGAAATGAAGGCGCAAAATATTTAGTTAATAACTATCCTGAAATTGAGTTTATTCAATTTATAGATGGGGATTGCGAGGTTCAGCCAGATTGGATTGAGGAGGCGTGTGCATTTTTAGTTAATCATGATAATTATGCAGTCACGTGCGGACGACGTCGCGAGCGATTTCCCGAAAAATCAGTTTATAACCAATTATGTGACATTGAATGGAATACGCCGATTGGTGATGTAAAATCGAGTGGTGGCGATGCTTTGATTCGAGTATCTGCTTTTATACAAGTTGGCGGCTATAATAGCTCACTAATTGCTGGAGAAGAGCCTGAACTATGTTTTAGGTTGAGAGACAATGGTTGGAGAATTAGACGCATAGATGCTGAAATGACTTTGCATGATGCTGCAATGACCAAAGCATCACAGTGGTGGAATCGAGCTAAGCGTTCTGGTTATGCCTATGCTCAAGGTTACTATTTACATGGACAATCATTAGAAAAGTACAACCATAAGTCAACGATGAGTATTTTACTGTGGGGTGGGGTACTTCCTTTATGTATAACACTGTTGTCTCTATTAGACTCTTTATTTCTGCTGTTATTTATTTTGTATCCTTTGCAGATATTTAGGTTGTCAATTAAAAATATTTCACACAATATGTCGATAAAAAATGGCGCCGCTTATGCAGTGTCTAATGTTTGTGGGAAATTTCCTCAATTTATTGGTGTGTTGCGATTTGTGAAAAGTCATTTGCAAGGTCGTCAGAGTTCATTGATAGAGTATAAATAACAAGGAAGAAATCGTTTTATGTCTTATTTATTAGTGTCACCCTGTCGAAACGAAGCCGACTACATGAAGCTGACCTTAGAAAGTGTGGTTTCTCAAACCGTAAAGCCTAAATTATGGGTGATTGTAGATGATGGGTCGACGGATAAAACGCCTGAAATTTTGCAAGATTATGCGAGTCGCTACTCATTTATCCAGATTGTGACTAGAGAAAATCGTGGGCATCGCAGTGTAGGACCTGGGGTTATCGAGGCGTTTTATTATGGCTATGATCAAGTTGATGTCAGTCAGTTTGATTTTGTGTGTAAGTTTGATCTTGATTTAGATTTACCGCCTAGATATTTTGAAATACTAATCCGACGAATGAATGATAATCCACGAATTGGCACGTGTAGTGGTAAGGCCTATTTTAGGGATAAGACATCCGGGGCATTGATCAGCGAAAAATGTGGTGATGAAATGTCCGTAGGTATGACTAAATTTTATCGTCGCACCTGTTTTGAAGAGATTGGTGGTTTTGTTCGTCAGGTCATGTGGGATGGCATTGACTGTCATAAATGCCGTCAATTGGGTTGGATTGCCGTGAGTTGGGATGAACCTGAACTTAATTTTATCCATTTGAGGCCCATGGGTTCTAGTCAACAAGGTATTTTTACCGGTCGTATGCGTCATGGCTTTGGACAATATTTTATGGGGACTGGATTGCTTTATATGTCTGCTTCATCGGTGTTTAGGATGTTACATCCACCTTATCTTATAGGCGGTTTTGCTATGTTATGGGGTTATGTTAAAAGCATGTTCCAGCGTAAGCCTCGCTTTGATGATATTACTTTAGTCAAATTCATACAGTCTTACCAGATGCAGTGTTTACTAAAGGGCAAACGCCAAGCTACCGAAAAATTAAATGCTCAACAAGAACAGGTCTGGAATGAACGTCATCGTTAATGTTGAGCGTGAATTCATATGTGGAGATTATTAAGTGAGGATTGCTTATTTAGCACCTGAAATTCCTGCCTTATCAGCGACGTTTGTCTATAACGAGATTCTTGCACTTGAAGAACTTGGCAATGAAATTTTGCCTATTTCGGTGCATAAACCTAAAGATGAAGCGATGGATAGTCGACTATCATCTCTTAAAAATAACGTTATTCACCTTTATGACATAAGCAAATTCAGTGTAATTAAAAGTAACCTTTATATGTCATTATTACACCCCATTTGTTACTTGCATACATTGTGGCTTCTGTTGACGGACATGTTTAAGCTGGGTGTGTTTTCGCGAAATGCATTGGGTCTAGGCTATCGTTTCTTTTTTTCAGCACAGTTAGCACGATTGTTAATAAATAATAACATCCAGCATTTGCATGTACATTTTGCTCATGTGCCTACTGATATTGCAATGTACGCCTCTAAAATGAGTGGTGTTCCTTTTAGTGTAACAGCACATGCTAATGATATTTTTGAACGAGGTTGGTTGTTACGTGAGAAAGTGGCGCGGTCACATTTTTTTGCAACGATATCTGATTTTAATAAACGTTTCCTTATCAATGACAAGCAAGTTGACGCCAGTAAATTACGTATTATTCGTTGTGGAGTTGATACGCGAGTCTTTAATCATCATCAACGTCCAATTATTTCTTCACCCGTCAATATCGGTGTGATTGGTCGACTCGTTGAAAAGAAAGGTATCGATACACTAATTGATGCTATGAAGCTTCTTTCAAAGACATCGGCAGTAAATTTCAAATTGAATATTGCAGGTTCAGGACCGTTAGAGGTGGCTTTGAAATCACAAGTAGAACATTCTCAACTTAATGCTAATGTGATTTTTTTAGGAGCCTTAGCGCATAGCGATGTGGCTGAATTTATTAGCTCGCTAGATTTATTTGTATTGCCTTGCAAAAAAGATAAAAATGGTGATATGGATGGAATACCAGTGGTATTAATGGAGGCGATGATGTCTGGTGTACCCGTCATTTCAAGTCAAATTTCTGGAATACCTGAGTTAGTGATTAATGATGTCACTGGTTTGCTGGTGGAACCAGATAATGTTGCTCAACTTGTTCAAGCAATAATGAAACTTACCGAGAATGAGATGCTTCAAAAATCGTTAAGTGATGAAGCTAAAAATAAGGTTGAACAAGAGTTTTCTTTATTAGTTAATGCTCAACGTTTAAATGCATTATTTCAAACGTCAATACGAGCTAATGAATGAAATTTCCCCTTTTGTTTAAACGGCGTTATTGTTTTCTTCCCACTTTGTGGGGTACTTTAATAATTGTCGTTGTACTTGTTCTGTTAAGTGGTTTGGCTATCAAAAATTTTGCTAATTTTCTAGCTCTAAATGTACCAGTGTCGAGTCGTTATTTAGTGGTGGAAGGGTGGCTACCAAAAACTGGCCTCAAAGATGCATTAATAGAGTTTGAGCAGGGAGATTATGCTCTTTTGATAACCAGTGGTGGGCCAGATATTTCAGAGTTTGACTTGGGTTATTTAAGCTACGCTGAGCGGGCTGCTGATGAGCTCTTAAAGATGGGATTAGATCCTAGTAAGTTAGTTATAGCACCATCACCTGCTTCTGCTCAGGATAGGACTTATTTGAGCGCTGTCATGGTCAGGAATAAACTAGCTGAGCGCTTAAAGGCTATGCCGGGTTCAATTAATGTTTTTTCTAGTGATGTTCATTCACGACGATCGTATATTCTTTATAAGTTAGCCTTCAGAAATACATCAACTCAAATTGGAATAGTTGCTAATGATTCTAATAAATTTAATTTAGCTTCTTGGTGGAAAACAAGTGAAGGTGCTAAATCTGTGTTGACTGAAATGTTCGGGTGGCTGTGGACTAAATGTTGCTTTGTGTCTCATGAGGCGGGTTCTCATAGTGAGTTATGGGGGCAAGAGCATGGTTAAATCATTAGAACGTAATAGTTGGTCATTGTTGGGATTACTTTTTGATGCGATAACTATGCAACAGGCAGTTGAGCTTGTTAATGATGCTATTGATAATCAACAACGCTGTTTTCTTTCAACGCCTAATCTTAATTTTGCTATTACGTGTCAACAAGATGTCGAATTTTATCAATCTGTTGTAGACAGCGATCTTTCAATCGCTGATGGAATGCCATTAATTTGGATTGCTAAACTTTTGGGCGTTCCAATAAAAGAACGCGTTGCGGGCTCCAGTTTATTTGAGCAACTTTATTCAACGCCACGGACTGAAAAAATAAAAGTATTTTTCTTTGGTGGTGAAAAGGGCATTGCAGAACGCGCTTTAGAGCAGCTCAATGCAGATAGTGTAGGTATGATGGGATGTGGTTTTTATGATCCTGGTTTTGTCAGTATTGATGAGATGAGTACACCTGAAGTTATCGATAAAATTAATGCGACACAGCCTGATTTTTTAGTCATAGCATTAGGCGCTAAAAAAGGTCAGGCATGGATTCAACATAATCGTCATCAATTAAATGCATCTGTTATAAGTCATTTAGGTGCCGTGATTAATTTTGTGGCAGGCTCAATTGAACGGGCTCCTGAACTATGGCAACGGCTTGGCATGGAGTGGTTATGGCGAATTAGGCAAGAACCTAGTTTATGGCGACGTTATTTTTTTGACGGATTAGCTCTGGTTAAAGTATTGTTGCTGAAAGTTTTTCCACTTGCAATATATGATCGACTGTTAAAGCACACAACAGATTATCAGTTGACTATAGAATTAAGTCTTCATAAAACAGATATTACTTTAGTTAATTTAGGTGGTAGTGCTCGTTATGCTATTCTTGAAAAAATACAATTGATGTTTTTAGAGGTATTAGAGCAGGACAGTCAAGACGGTGTTGAGTTAAACTGTGCAAAATTGAGATATATTGATAGTGGATTTATTGCTTCGCTGTTGTTATTTCAACGTGATTTAAATGAGCAGGGGCGTCAAGTCTGTTTATCTAAGTTACCTAGTAGAATTAAACGTCTATTAATGTTAAATAATATGTTAAACCGGTTTCAATATAAATAATTAATTAAGTAAATTAAGTCGACTAGGTCGGCTGATATTAAAGGATGATGCTTTGTTGAGTATAAAACAAATTAGTTTACTGTCGGTGGCAATAATATTAGCCGTTATTACATACTGGTCTGGACTGGCTGAGGCTATATCACGCTGGGGTAGCCAAGAAGAATACAGCCATGGCTACTTAATACCTTTAGTTACAGCTTATATATTATGGGAGAAAAAAGGGCTTATACAGGCTACAATTGGCCCCCCCATATGGTCAGGAATATTGGTTATTCTTCTCGCACTTGTCGTGTTTATTGTCGGTGAAATTAGCGCTTTATTTATATTAATACAGTATTCTTTTGTATTGTTGTTGATAGGGCTTTCTTTAGTTTCTATTGGTCGAGCAACTAAATATACGTTTGCTCCTATCTTGTTACTATTATTTGCCATTCCTTTGCCTTTCTTCATAGAAGTGATTCTGACTGCCAAATTACAACTGATATCATCATCGTTAGGGGTCAGTTTTATTAGATTGTTTGATATACCTGTTTATTTGGAAGGTAATGTCATTGATCTGGGCGTATTCAAGCTACAAGTTGTTGAAGCATGCAGTGGTCTAAGATATTTGTTTCCATTAATGAGTCTAGGTTTTATTGTAGCCTATTTCTATCAAGCAGCATTTTGGAAGCGTTCACTTGTATTTCTAGCCACCATTCCAATTACCATTTTGATGAATAGTTTCCGTATCGGCGCTATTGGTGTGATGGTTGATAATTGGGGCATCTCAATGGCCGAAGGTTTTTTACATGATTTTGAAGGATGGATTATCTTCATGGCATGTGCAGTCATCTTGTTTGCCTTGATATGGACCCTCGAAAAACTAACAAATAAACATGGTTCTCTTGCATCGGTGTTCGGTGTTGTTGATGTGTCGAGCGAGCTTTCACAGCATGTGTCTGGAAACCGAATAAATAATAAACCAATGATAATTGTGATTGTTATTTTGGCGATAACGTTGGTTTTCACTCAGTTTTTGAATAAAAGGACAGAAGTTCTACCTGGCCATGTCTCATTTGTAAATTTCACAACATCATTAGGTCAATGGCAAGGTCAGCACGACAAGTTAGATAAGGGGGTAATAAAACAATTAGGGATGACAGATTATTTACTTGCCAATTATCGTAAGGAGCAGTTACCACCAGTAAATTTCTATGTCGCCTACTATGAAACACAGCGTAAAGGGGCCTCACCGCATTCACCACGGGTATGCATTCCGGGTGGAGGCTGGGAAATAGCTGACTTAGAACGCATTGAAGCGAATGGTCATCCTGTTAATCGTGTGATTATCAAAAAAGGTGATCAACAACAGTTAGTATATTACTGGTTCCAGGGTCATGGACGAATCATTGCTAATGAATATATCAATAAGTGGTATTTATTTGTTGATGCCTTATTTAAAAACCGAACTGACGGTGCGTTAGTCAGGGTGGTAACACTAGTTGGGCCACAAGAGTCGCTTGAAACGGCTGATCAGCGAATTTTAGACTTTCTAACTCATGCCGAACCTGAGTTAACACAATATTTATTAAATTAGGATTTTAAGAATGATGAAGATGAAAGTAATTAGAATTTTGGTTATGACCAGCATGTTGGTTGGTGCACTCAGTAGTTGTGGCTCATCGAGTGATAGCGCAGCAAGTTTCGTTGAAAGTGGTAAGGCTTTGATAGCAGAAGGGAAAATAGAAAAAGCAAGGCTTGAATTTAAGAATGCAATTCAAATCGATCCTAGACAAGCAGAGCCATTTTACCAGCTGGCTTTGCTTGATGAGAAAGATCAAAAATGGAAAGGGATGTTTGCTAATTTGACAACAGTCGAACAATTAGCACCTACTCGTTATGACGCTATTGTTAAATTGGGTCAGCTTCATTTATTGGCTGGTAATTTTGATATTGCGATGGAAAAAGCAGACAAGGTATTGGCCGCAGACAAAAATAACATAATGGCCTACGTTTTGCGTGCGTCTGTCAATATGAAACAACAACATTTTGATGAGGCTACTCAAGATATAGATCAAGCGTTAGCATTAGATTCTGGCAATACGGAAGCCATTTCGGTGAAAACATTGATTCTTCAACAACAAGGTCAATCTGATCGCGCTTTGGTTCTTCTGAATGGGGCCATTAAACAACATCCCGAACAACTCCCCCTAACCTTGATTAAACTTTCTATCTTAGAAGGACAAAAAAATTATGCGGAAATGGAGAATGTTTATAAATCGTTAATGGTGAAATATCCAGATGAGGTTTGGATACCTGTCTCGATGGCTAAATTAATGAATATGCAAGATCGCTATAATGACGCTAAACAGGTCTTACAGCAGTTTATTGCGGCGAATCCAGATGAAAAACAAGCCAAGATTTTATTGATTTCACTTATGCAAACAAAAGAACCAGAGCAAACAATCGTCTTATTAGATGAGTATATACAACAAGATCAAACTAATTTTGATCTGCGTTTTGCGAAGGTTAAACTTCAGTTAACAGATGCTAATAAGGACGCTGCTGTCGCAGAGTTAAAGCAAATCGCGGCGTTGGATCCTGAGGGAAATAGTGGGCGTCAGGCGCAAGTATTATTAGCAAAAATTGATTTGCAAAATGGTGATGTTAAAGCTGCAGAGACTATGGTTGAGCAGATTTTAACTGTATCGCCTGAAGATGAGGGTGCGCTACTGTTAAAAGCAAATATCGATATTATGAATAAAAATATTGATACGGCTGTCACAAATTTACGTGTTGTTTTACGAAATAATCCAGAGTCTGAAGAGGCTCTAGTACTTTTAGCTCAGGCTTATATGATCAGTGGTTCAACTGAATTAGCGGATGATAATTTCAGGCAGGCACTTGCCGTTAATCCAGGTAATACTGTAGCAGCATTATCTGTGGCGAATAACTTGATGAAAGAACGAGATTTGAATCGTTCTGAAGAGGTATTAGTTAATGCTCTTAAACAGGATCCGAATAAAGAATCATTGTTGCAAGCATTAGCACAAGTTAGAATTTTCAAAAAAGATTGGTCGGGGTCTGAAGCAGTCGTTGATACTCTGCGCGCCGACAATAAAGAATCTGCCGTTGCCTATTTCCTCAATGCTCGTATTGCACAAGGCCAAGAACAATATAGTAAAGCCATTGAACAGTATAAGTTAGCGTTAGCACTTAAACCTGACATGGCTCGTGCCTTACAGGGTTTAGCTTTTAGTTCAATACAGCTGGGAGAAAAGCAGGCGTTAGTAGACTTCTTAAAGAGTTTTATAATCGACAACCCTCGACAATTTTCTGCATATAACGTGTTGTCTAATATTTATTCACAAGATAAATCATGGGGCGAAGCTATTAATATTGTAGAACAAGGGCTCGCTGTTGAGCCTAAATGGCAAGCTGGTTATAGTGTTCTTGCTTCAATCTACTACGCTCAAAATATGACAAATAAAGTATTTGAATCCTATCAGCGTGGTATTAAATCAAATCCGGACAGTAGCTTTTTATCGTTACAACTCGCTTCAGCATATGAGCGTAATGGCGACTATGAAAAGGCAAAAACATTGTATGAAAGCTTGCTTGATAAAGATAAAAGTCTTGAACCTGCTATCAATAACCTTGCAAGTCTTTACACGGATCAATTTAATTCAGAAGAGAATCTTAAAAAAGCATTGGATTTATCTAGTAGCTTTAAAAATTCGACTGAACCTTATTACCTTGATACCTATGCGTGGGTGAATGTACAACTTAACAAGCTCGACGAAGCCCAACCTATATTAGAACGCGTGGTTAAGTTATCTCCTGATGTCGCGATATTTAATTATCATTTAGGGATGCTATACAGTAAGAAGGGTAATGCGGTTAAAGCTGAAGAATACCTCAATAAGGCTAAAAAGCTTGCTGATGATCAAGGCGATAAAGTACTTGCTAATAAGGTGAACGAGCTGTTGCCAAATAACTAATGTTTTAGCGTTAAGATAACCGTTAATCAAAAACCAAGATGATGAATGTCCAACCTACGAAGAAGAAATGTAGGTTGGACTTTAGTTCAACAACAAACATTACCCTTGTTAAAACAATCCACATTAAATATTCAAAACATAAATTTCAGCAACAGTAGAATGGGAAAATAAAATGAAAATTGCTATAGCTGGGACTGGCTATGTTGGGCTTTCAAATGCGGTGTTACTAGCTCAGCATAATGAGGTATTGGCTTTAGATATCGTTGCTGAAAAAGTATCGATGATTAATAATAAACAATCACCGATTGCTGATGTTGAAATAGAAGACTTTTTGCAGAATAAAATATTGAATCTCAAGGCTACTCTAGATAAACACGAGGCTTATCTGGATGCTGATTTTGTTGTGATAGCTACACCAACAGATTATGACGCTGAGAATAATTATTTTAATACTAGTTCTGTGGAATCCGTTATTAAAGATGTAATGGCGATTAATCCACAAGCGGTGATGATTATTAAATCAACGGTGCCTGTAGGGTATACCGCCAAAATAAAGCAAGATTTAGCCTGCGAAAATATCATCTTTTCACCTGAGTTTTTACGAGAAGGTAAAGCATTACACGATAACCTGTATCCATCACGTATTATCATGGGCGAAGATTCAGACCGAGCGAGGCTTTTTGCCAGCTTATTAGAGCAAGGGGCTATTAAATCAGATATTGATATTATCTTTACTAACGCCACTGAAGCTGAAGCGGTCAAATTATTTTCCAATACCTACCTTGCAATGCGTGTTGCGTATTTCAATGAGCTTGATACCTATGCCGAAGTGCACGGCTTAAATACTAAACAGATCATAAAAGGCGTGTGTCTCGATCCACGAATTGGCGATCATTACAATAATCCTTCATTTGGTTATGGGGGCTATTGCCTACCCAAAGACACCAAGCAATTACGCGCTAATTATCAAGATGTTCCCAATAGTATTATCGGCGCAATTGTTGATGCGAATACCACTCGTAAAGATCATGTCGCTGCATCCATTGTTAAACTGAAACCCAAAGTTGTGGGGATCTATCGTTTGATTATGAAAGCGGGCTCAGATAATTTTAGAGCCTCTTCTATTCAGGGAATTATGAAACGTATTAAAGCGAAGGGAATTGAAGTTATCGTCTACGAACCTGTGCTTGAAGAATCTGAATTTTATAATTCAAAAGTCATTAATGATCTTGAAGCATTTAAGGCACTTAGTGATGTGATTGTAGCCAACCGATTAGTAGATGAAATTAAAGATGTCGCAGATAAAGTCTATACCCGTGATTTGTTTGGTAATGATTAGGGCTGTTGATTTTTGATGCATAAATTTGTGGACTTTTTTTATGTTATCCGCCTTATGTTGGTGCGATGCTCTTTCGTTAATCAATATGATGCCCGCATTGTAATATAGTCGCTGTTAACGCCAATTAATATTATGTATCATAGACTTAAAAATAAAAAAAACTTACAAAATTTGTGAAAGGATAAAATAAAAATATGGAACAAGACAATATTGTATGGCACTTGCACAACGTTACTAAAAAGAATCGAACAATTCAAAAGAAACAGCAAGCACGAATCTTATGGTTTACAGGTTTAAGCGGCGCTGGTAAATCGACGATTGCAGGGGCTGTTGAGCAAAAACTCTATGAAATGGGTCATCATACTTATTTATTAGATGGTGATAATGTCCGACATGGTCTCAACAAAGATTTAGGCTTTTCTGATGAAGACCGCATAGAGAATATTCGCCGTATAGGTGAGATGTCAAAACTGTTTGTGGATGCAGGCTTACTTGTTTTAACGGCTTTTATTTCGCCTTTTCGCACTGACCGAAGAATGGTGCGTGAATTAGTCGGAGAAAGTGAATTTATTGAAATTCACATGGCAACACCCATTGAAACGTGTGAGCAGCGTGATCCAAAAGGTTTGTATGAGAAAGCACGTAAAGGCGAGATTAAAAACTTTACGGGTGTTGACTCCGAGTATGAGGCACCAGAACACGCTGAGATAACGATTAGCACAGCAGAACTTAGTATTGAACAATGTGCAGATGTAGTGATTGATTATTTAATTGCACATCGAATTATCTTTGATTATAAGGAATAACTCGGTGCAGTATATCGATGCCTTTAATGGTGACGCTGACGGGCTATGTGCCTTAGTTCAATTACGCCGAAATAACCCCGTTTCTTCTACCCTGGTCACGGGCATTAAACGCGATATTAATCTGCTTAAGCGTATCGCTGATGGTGCTAATACACACATTACAGTGCTTGATATTTCATTTGAAAAAAATGTGGCTGATGTTGAGCGGTTATTACAATCAGGTGCTCATATAAGCTATATCGATCACCATCAGGCAGGGAAAATATTCGACCATCCTAATTTGAAAACAGATATAAATTTATCGGCCGATACTTGTACCTCTTTAATTGTTGATACACAACTACAAGGCAAATATCGCGCTTGGGCGATTACTGCTGCATTTGGCGATAATCTTGATAATAAGGCGATGGTATTAGGTTTAGAATCTGGCTTTAATCGAGAAGAACTTGCTCTGTTAAAAGAGTTGGGAACCTATCTGAACTACAACGGTTATGGTGCTAGTTTAGATGATCTCTTTTTTGATCCCGCTATACTTTATCAACGGCTAGTAAAGTTCGATAGCCCGTTTGAGTTTATGGAACAGGATTCCGACATCTTTGCGACCTTAAAAATGGGTTATAAACATGACATGGAAAAAGCCGAAGCCTGTCCGATTATTAATGCGACAGATAACACCACAGTCATTGAGTTACCTAATGAAAAATGGGCTCGTCGCGTAAGTGGTGTATTGGGTAATGAGCTTGCAAATCGTAACCCAGACAAGGCACATGCCATTATTACTGATAAAGGCGATAGTTCGTATCTCGTCAGTGTGAGGGCGCCCTTAAATAGAAAAACCGGGGCTGATACCTTAGTGAGTCAATTTCCAACGGGTGGCGGACGAAAGGCTGCTGCAGGGATTAATGCATTACCAAAAGCATTGCTAACGACATTTATTGATGAATTAGAACGTACATACCAAGTAACGAGAATGGATTAAAAGGATTGCTATGAAGGTTCTAGTGTTAGGTGGTGCCGGTTATATTGGCTCACATATGTGTAAGTTACTATCAACACAGGGTCATCAGGTTGTTGTGTTTGATAACTTAAGCACGGGCTATCAAGAGGCGGTGAAGTGGGGCCCTTTAGTTGTTGGTGATGTTTTAGTAAAGGACGATCTAGAGAAACTGTTTAACCAACAGGGACCCTTTGATTTAATTATTCATTTTTGTGCTAAGTCCTTAGTGGGTGAATCAGTCAAACAACCCAATGAGTATTATCGAAACAACGTTGTTGGGACGCTTAATCTGTTGGATCAGATGGTGAGAACTGGCCACGATAAATTGGTCTTTTCTTCGACCGCAGCTGTGTTTGGTACACCATTGGTTGAATTAATTGATGAGATGCAACCGAGACTACCGATTAATCCGTATGGGCAGTCGAAGAAAATGGTCGAAGATATTTTGCAAGACTACTTTAATGCATTTGGATTGAAGTCAGTCTGTTTACGTTATTTTAATGCCTGTGGTGCAGATCCGGATGCTGAGATTGGAGAACGCCATGAACCAGAAACGCATTTGATCCCCAACATTTTAAAATCTGTATTAAATGACTCCGAACAAAAATTAAAAGTCTTCGGTGATTTATATCCAACAGCTGATGGAACGTGTGTACGAGATTACATTCATATCAATGATCTTGCTTCAGCACACTTGTTAGCGGGTGAATATCTAGATAAGAATAAAGGTGCCTATGCTTTTAATCTGGGTAACGGAGCAGGCTTTAGCGTATTGGATGTTATTTCGGCGGCTGAAAATGTCGTGGGAGATAAGATTCCCTATAATATTGAAGAGGCACGAGCGGGTGATCCTCCTGTTCTAGTGGCTAATGCAGCCTTAGCTAAACAAGAGTTGGGTTGGCAACCGCAGTACACAGAAATTGAAAAAATTATTGCTACTGCATGGCGTTGGCACCAAAATGAACGTTTTTGATTTTTAGATAATATTTCTAATCAAAATAAGTGGTGATAGCCTATTTTTAAACTGTTAACGGGCTTAAGTGTGTTGTACAGAATAGCTTATAAATCACTTCAGGCTTATTCGACTGCGATACTATACCGATAGTGGAGTAAGGTAATCTTTGCGTGAGTATTATTTACGTATCATTAGAAATAAAAATCTAATTACACTTCCACTTACACTACAGAAATAAGCATTTTAATACTCAAAATTATAAGCAATACAGCAAATATCTTTTTTAAGGTAGAAATATTCAATTTGTGAGCTAACTTAGCACCGTATGGGGCCGTAAAAAAGCTAGCTACCGAAATAAGTAATACAGCAGGCAAATAGACATAACCAAAGGTATAACTACCTATTGAATAGCTTTCCCAGCCATTAATGACATAACCTAGGGTACCAGCGACAGAAATTGGCAAGCCTATTGCGGCAGAGGTTCCTATTGCTTTTTTTATATCAATATTCTGCCTGATTAGATAGGGTACAGTTAATGAACCACCTCCAATTGATACGATTGCTGATATAGCACCAATTCCACCACCCGCAAATAATAATCCCGTATTATTAGTTAGACTTCTTGTCGGCTTAGGTTTTTTATTTAAAAACATTTGAATAGCGACATAAGCCATGAATACTGAAAAGAACAAGGCAAGATAAAGAGAGCTAATCTGCGAAACGAATAAGGTAGCGAAGAATGTACCTACAAGAATCCCTGGCGACATACTTTTAACGACTCCCCACATAACACCTCCCTTTGCATGATGAGCACGTAAACTTGAAATAGACGTTATTATTATGGAGGCCATTGACGTACCTAATGCCAGGTGAACAACATTTTCTACAGGGATCCCTTGTAAGAGAAATATTGAAGTTAGTACTGGCACCATTATTCCGCCACCACCAATTCCTAGTAATCCTGCCATAAAGCCGACAATGCAGCCCAATAATAAAAAGACCATAATCCATTCAATATCTAACATATTAGGCCCATTTCTATTTTTACCTTTTCCGATTGAAGTTGATGTGATTGAGATGCCGTCTCGAAATATCAAAAGCATTTTTCTGGTAGAAGTTCAAAGACCGCTCAAAGTGTGGCAATAGTGGGACGTGAAGACCTAAAGCTTATGTCATCAATCTTTAAGATTTAAGTTAGCTTTGATTAGACTTTGGGCTTTGAATTGTCGATGTTCACAGCATCCACAATAAAATTGCTCCAAATAAGATGCGATAGATTCCAAAGCCTACAAAAGTGAATTTATCTAAAAAGCGAATAAATAACTTAATCGTCAGATAAGCCACAATAAATGAGGTAACAAAACCAACCAGTAACACGAGCAGATTGCCGTCTACTAATTCCTTATAGTGTTTCAACATATCAAAACCAGCCGCCGCCGCAAGTACCGGTAATGCTAATAAAAATGAAAACTCAGCGCTTGCTTTTCGATTTAAACCTACTAATAAGCCACCTACTATAGAAGCCCCTGCACGACTAGTACCTGGTATTAATGCAAACACTTGTGCTATGCCTATCCAAAGTGCTTGTTTATAGGTTATTGCTTCAACCTCATCAACGTTTACATGGTGTTCTTTGTGGAAATATTCTAGGATCAAAAAGATGATACCGCCAACGATGAACATCACGCCAACGACCGGTACGGTAAAAAACTCTTTAATTTGTTTATGAAATAACAGACCAACAAAGCCAATCGGAATAAAGGCTAAGCTCACTTTTAACCATAATTCACGATGTTGAAATGTAAACTTATCTTTATAGTTAGCAATAACAGCCAAAATGGCTGAAAACTGAATAATAACTTCAAATGCCTTATTGGTATCGGTTTGATCAATTGATAACCAATTGCTGGCAACAATTAAATGACCTGTCGATGAAATAGGCAAAAATTCTGTAATTCCTTCAATAATACCTAAAATTATCGCTTGTATGATATCCATAAATTTTTTTCTGTCTCTTAGGTTAAGGGTCTGTACTGCTGGGTTGGGATCAAAAAATAATGTGCACTGATGGGCTAATTGTAATTATGTTTGAATAGTATAGGTGATATGGAAAATAATGCTATTTAACGTCAACTTCGTGCCACTATTTTTAGATAGTGAGGACAGGATGAATTGGTAATATTATCTAAAGAATGAGAAAACTAGGACCATCGTAGAATTCAGCCAAACCGTGTAATTAATATTGGTTAGCAAGGACTGTTTCATATGGCTGAGCGAGCTTTAATTGCTGCTCAAATTCATCTAATGGGACAGGCCGGCTAAACCTATAACCCTGATAGTTCAAACAACCTGCATCACGTAAGAATGTTTCTTGTTCAATAGTTTCAACACCTTCGGCAATGACTTTCATACCTAAGTTATTACTAATCGCTATAATCATTTCAATGATAGCGGCATCACTTTGATTATTAAGCATATTGATAACAAAGCTACGATCAATTTTTAGTTCATCCAATGGGAAATTACGAAGTACGGATAGTGATGAATAACCAGTACCGAAATCATCTAATGATAATGAGATACCAATATCTTTAAGAAGTTGCATTTTATGAGCAAGATCGTCAACATTTTTTTGCATTAAACTTTCTGTTAATTCAAGCCTGAGAAGGTGTGGGGAACAGTTAGCATCGTTTAATGCTGCTTTTACTTCATCAACAAAGTTGTCTTGTCCAAAGTGTCGGGCGCTGATATTAACGGACAACCTTAAATCCTGAGTGCTCTTTTCCGACTGCCATGCCTTGATTTGATGACATGCATGGCGAAGAACGAAAAGACCTATTACATTGATTATATTTGATTTTTCGGCAATGGGAATGAATTTGTCAGGGGATATTAAGCCATGCTTAGGATGAATCCAGCGTAATAGTAATTCGGCCCCAATAACTTCATGTTGATGATTTACTTGTGCTTGGTAATAAGGGACTAACTCAACATTGAACAGTGCTCCTTGTAGATCGCTGGCAAGGCTGGCATCAAACTCAATTTTAGGTTGAAGGTTCTCATTGAAAAATTGCATACCATTTCGACCCGCTTTTTTCGCCTGAAACATCGCCACATCAGCACGTTTAAAGATGTCATTAATACTCAGCTTCTTGCCTTGAAACATGCACACGCCGATGCTACATGAGGTTCTATGCTGGTATTGCTCTAGTATGTAGACTTTGTTTATCTCGGTGAGAATTTTATCGACGACTACCTGGGTGGAATCAATAGCATTGGTTAATATCTCGCCGCGATTCTCTAGAATTAATACAAATTCATCACCACCAAAACGAGAGGTTGTATCTTCTTCGCGGAGTGTTGTTTTAAGTCTTCGAGCTACTTCTTGTAAAAGTAAATCACCTATTTGGTGGCCATAAAGGTCATTTAAATTCTTGAAGTTATCTAGATCAATAAAAAGTATTGCACCATATGACTTCGACCGTTTGCTTGAAATTAATGCCTGTTCCATTCTCTCCATTAATAAACGACGGTTTGGCAAGCTTGTTAGTAAATCGTAACAAGCTAAGTAATTAATTTCGTCCTGATTTTTCTTGGCTGTTGTTTTATCTTGGACGAGTGTTGCAAGTCCGATAACCATATTGTTTTTATCTTTGAGAGGGGTATACATCCATTCGCAATATATAGTCTCTCCATTTTTACACAAATTTTGATTTAGCTTGTTTTGCGTGGTGCCATCCTGAAATAGTCCATGCATCAATTCGAGTACTTTATTTTGCTCTTCTAATGGGGTGATACTACTTACATGCATTTGCATCACTTCATCAGCAGAATATCCAAAAATCTGTTCTGCTGATGAATTCCATGCGATGACCTTAAAATTAGAATCCCATTCGATTACACCCATTGGCGTGAGATCGATATGTAGTTTTTGTCTCTCTGCCAGCAGTTTTATTTTTTCTTCTTGTTTATAAGCTGTAATACGCATGAGCATGTTTTCATGAAGTTTCTTTGCAATGGACTCACCTGAAATAGAGACATATATAATATAAAGGGCAAGCATTGCTGCCATGGGAATTGAATATATATTTGCAGATAACAACAAGCTTGGTAATGAAAGAATATAAAGACTGCCAGCAAAGAGTTTTGCTGTAGTGGAGTCTATTGCGTAGGTAATAACCGCGCCACCAGAAACACCGACCAGCACAAAAATCATAAAGGCCTGTTGGGCCATATCTTGAGAAGCTTGATAAAAATAATAACCCGCCAGTCCCCAAGCGATGCCACAAAAAGTGGTCGCTATTCGAAATCGTTTTAACCAAGTGTTTGAGTATTGGTCCCTGTCTTGTTGCCTATAATAAGCTCGAGACAGAAAATGGCGAGTGCTATAGATGATAATAAATATGGTGATCCAGCCCCAAAGTATATTATTTTTTATAGTGCCTATTTCTACATATACCAATGTTGCTGCAACAATAATGGATACAATGAAAGATCGAACATTACTAGCATAAAGCATCCGGACAATTTCAACCTGCAAAGCTTGGTGCTCTGGTGATTCGAATGAGGTATCGGAACTATGGAAGTATTTCACTGTAAGATAAGTACCCTTAAATTATCTATTTCTGCTGAATATCGGTCCACTACAGACCAAATTAACTCAGCATAGGAAAATTCGACGCAATCAATTGAGTATATGAGCTAAATCATTGTTACATAGCGAGTTAAGTTATAACAAATAAAGATCGTTAGTGTCTATCTTTACTCTAAAATATCAAATAGTTATTTCAGTTATTCAAGCTAAATGAATAGATTTAAATCTATTAATCGACGGGTAATTGCTCTGCTCAGTGGGATTTCTCAGCGATCGCTAGCTCCAGATCGTATTAAGGGGGGTATCTGGTGTTAGGTGTGTCGCACACTGGGCTTGCAGTAATTCCGCACACGCCAAGGCATCCGTCAAGGCATGATGTTGCCGATAATAAGGTAAATGATAGTGAGTACGACTGTCAGTCAAACGGATCGAGGCTCGTTTCCGCCCGATCAAAGCGCGCCACAGAGAGTTGCCTAGTTTACGAGAAAAACGGGCCTCAAGTTCCATGGTATCAATAACAGGGAATTCGATTCCTTCGTGGATAGCGCGTTTAAGTGCTGCATTCAGAAAATTTCGTTCAATAGGGCTATGATGCACGATCACAATCTTGCCCTGCAAACGACCCAGTAAGTCATCTACCACTGTGGAAAAGTCCGGGGCATCGGCTACCGCTGAATGTGTGATGCCATGCACCACAACAGATCTAGAATGTAACCGGGTCTCGGGTTTGACTATCCAGTGTCTGGCGTCAGCGCAACGTATACGTGTCAAAGTCATGTCGACTAAACCAATACTGACAATGCTATCTCGATTTGGGTCCAGACCTGTCGTTTCGAAATCTAGAGCAACCATTGCTACATCACTAATGGGCGTGGCAGCGGCAACAACGCCTGCTTGATAAAACGCTTTTAATGCCGGGTATTGACTGGTCTGTGCCAATATCGCAAAGCGCTTTGCCCAATCAGCCTCTTTGGCAGGGGGCAAGCTTTGAGGTTTATCTGTAAGTTGATCTTTACCAAGATAAAACATGCTGCACTCTCAATTGGCTCTGCCAGGTTGATATCTAAATTTCATAAAGCGCTGGGCACTGCTTAATATTTGAAAGGCCTCTTTGAGATTTTTACGGTCAAAATCCGAAAGATGCTCCGGCTCTATATTGTTATCAGGTTCACGTTTAAATTCAATATCTGAGGCTTGATGACGGATCCTAACCATTGCAATAAATTCCAGCGCATCACGTAAATCCAACCCTCTGCCGGGTGGCAAGATCCCCGCTTCAATAATATCTTCCAGCCGTTCAAAGGTATTACGTGCCGATGATCCTACCGCTAGAGCATGTAAACGAACTAGGTCAGCTATGGGTGCAGTACCACGGCGTTTCATATTAATCGAATTAGTCTGACGACCATCTGTTTCCATTACAAAGTCTTTAAAAAATCCCAATGGCGGAGTTCTAAGTAAGGCATTACGAGCCATACACGCTAAGAAACGTGAGTTTTTATGAGCTTTTTGGCGGATCAAACGATTAAGTTGTTCCGCCCAGCGGGTCTGGCCCCAGACGCCTTCTAGATCGAAGAAAATAGCACTGTGTAATAAAGACTCGGCGCTAGGTTGCTCAATCCATTGGCTAAAATATTGTTGCCAAACAGCCAATGGTTGCCGCCACCGGGTATTGGTTGCCATTATGTCCCCTGTGCAATAGCTATAACCGCAACGCGCCAAACCGTCGCAGACAAAATGGGCCAACGCCTCAAAATAATCACCATGTAGAACGGGGTCATAACTGTTATCGAGAATAATGGCATTATCTTGATCGGTCACTATGAGTTGTTCGCCTCGTGCCATCGATCCTAGGGCTAAAAAACAGTAGGGCACTGGCGGCGGGCCCAGATGTGCCTCTGCCAGTTCACACAAACGTTGTTTAAAGCTGCGACCCACTACTGCCATTGCACTACCAATCATTTGCGAATTGGCATCTTGGTGCACCATGCGCGTAAAACAACCTTGTACATCATTAATAAGGGCCGCTAATTCATCTACACTTTGGGCACTAAAAATATTTTTGACTACAAATAAGCTGTTTTCAGATTCGTAACGTAAAATATCAAGATGGCTTATCAGTCCAATTGGCTGGCTTTTTCGTAGCACGGGTAAATGCTGCACATTGTATTTGAGCATTAACATCATCGCTTCAAACACAAACTGATTACTCTGCACATAGATCAATTCAGTGGTCATGATCTCCGCCACAGAAACCTCACTGCTTAAACCTTCCGCGACTAGTCGCCGACGGATATCTAAGTCTGTAATAATGCCGATAACTTCGGTGGCTTGCTCTGTTTGGTCTTCTGTAGAACGAGTGATTAATAAGGAGGATACGCTTTCCTTGGTCATCCGAATGGCGGCTTGATGCACGGTGGTAGAGCTGGATACTGTCACGGGTAAAGCTGTGATTAAGTTGTCTACTTTTGCGGTTAATAATCCATTATCGTCTTCACGCTTGGCTATCGATTGGCGTAAACGAGTTTGGTCTTCAACTTCTACAAAATCTGCAAAATGCTCACAATTATCAAACAAATAATTAAATGTTTCTTCGCCGATAAGATATACCAGTGTATCTTCGAGAGCGGTAACGGGAAATCGGACCGGACGATTGAGCATCAAACTTTGTTCGCCAAAAAAGTCCCCTGTTCCCAAGCGATTATATAATTGTCCGTCACGACGAAAAACTTCTACCGCGCCGCTGCGGATCACGTACCACTGATGATTGTCTTGACCTAATTGCAATATCGTCGACTGCGCTCGGTAATAGGCGACTTCAACATTATTAGCAACGTCACCCAGCTCATTGTCAGGTAAATTTGAAAACGGCGGGTGACGCCGGAAAAAGTCCAACACTTCGGATTGTTCAGCCTGCATCATCCTGCTCCGTAATATGTTAGCTAGACCCGTCCTGAACCAATTGGTTAGATCAGGAACAAAACGAGTACTTACTAATATGCGTGTTATCTAGGCTCTGACATCAAACCTTTGACCGTGGAAAATGCAGCAACCAACAGTACTAGGGTAAAAGGCAAGCCGGTAGAGACGGCCATCGCTTGTAAGGCGACTAATCCACCCCCCAAGATAAGCGCTATCGCAACTAGGCCTTCAAATGAAGCCCAGAATACCCGTTGTGGCGTTGGCGCATCTACCTTGCCTCCCGCAGAAATCACGTCAATCACTAGAGAGCCCGAATCGGACGAGGTCACAAAAAACACGATCACTAACACGATGGCTATAAAAGAGGTAATGCTGGACAGCGGTAACACATCGAGCATGCTAAATAGCTGCAAAGGCAAATCGGCCTCAACTACTCCTTGATAACCATCTACCACAACTTGTTTAATGGCTGTACCACCAAACACTGTCATCCAAAATGCACCGGCGATAGAAGGTATCAACAATACTGAAATGATAAATTCCCGCACTGTACGACCACGAGAGACTCGGGCAATAAACATACCGACAAAAGGACTCCAAGATATCCACCAGGCCCAATAAAATGTTGTCCAGCCTGAGGAAAAGTTACTGTCTTCGCGCCCTATGGGATTAGCAAGTTCCGGCAAATAATGGAAATAAGCCATCATGTTGTCAATAAAACCTGTGGCAATAGCCAGAGTGGGTCCAACGATCACCACAAAAACCAATAATAGACCCGCGAGCATCATATTGATTTCAGATAATTTTTTCACCCCGGCATCCAAGCCTCTTATTACTGAAATAAGGGCCAAGGCAGTGATACCTATCACTAACAAGACTTGGGTGGTATTCCCTAAGGGAACGCCAAACAGGTAATGCAGACCAGAAGCGGCTTGTGAGGCGCCCAAGCCTAGGGATGTCGCCAAACCGAATAAGGTTGCCAGTACTGCCACAATATCGATGATATGACCAGGCCAACCCCATACCCGTTCGCCCAAAATCGGATAAAATACCGAGCGGATTGTCAGTGGTAAACCCTTGTTAAAGGAGAACAGAGCTAAACCCAGTCCCATTATCGCGTAAATAGCCCAGGGATGTAGGGCCCAATGATAAATAGTGGCAGCCATCGCCAAACGTTGTGCGGCCTCGGCATCACCGACTGCGCCGCCCAAAGGAGCCCAATCCGTGCGCGCACCATTTTCTGCCACAGTTCCAGCAAACGAGGTGCCAAAATGGGTTAATGGCTCGGAGACGCCATAGAACATTAAGCCAATGCCCATGCCTGCGGCAAATAACATCGAAAACCAGCTTAAATAGCTGTAATCAGGCGTTGCTTCGGTGCCGCCAAGGCGTACTCGTCCTAAAGGAGAAAGCACAAGAGCGATACATATTAGTACAAAAATATTTGCCGCACTAATGAAAAACCAGTCCAGATTAGTGGTTAACCAACTTCTTATCCCACTAAACATCGGTTCAGCTTGATTTTGAAACATCAGCGTTAGCGCGACAAAAGCAATTATTGTTAGTGCCGAGATGGCAAAAACCCTATTGTGTATATCTAAGCCATAGGGTCCTACATTAACTACAATATTGTCCTGGCCGACTTGATAGTCGGTATCGATAGGGTTGACTTCGCCATCAGGAACCATGGGATCCTTATTGTCTGTCATCAGATTATCCTTATTGTGTATTGTTGAATTTGAGAATGTGCTGGCAAGTTAGCTTAAAAGTAATAACCGACATTGATATTAAAACGTTGCTCATAATCGTTGCTATCACCGGAAGCACTACCGCCGACAAAAGGTTGGTTTTTACCATGTACCCAGTCAAAATAGGTAAACAGGCCACCTGCCGCTACCGAAAACCCAGTAACGTTCATTACCGTGTTAGCCGTATTGTCTGACTTGTTATAAACAACACCGTAGTTATTATAAAATTGCAGAGCTGTCACAGGACCAAAATTGACCGCCCAATCGTAAGCCAGATTTACCGTAGTAGAGGTCGCTTCAGCAGCAATGGAGTCATAAAATGAATAGGCGCCTACGGCAATGCGATCTATGTTAGCTATGTCATAGCTATATTGACTTTGTTGTAGTTGTAAATGCCAATTATTGTATTGACTATTAGTGTGCACTGCCCAGGCTTGGTAGTCACCAACACGTTTCATCCCATCATGCAGACCACCGCTTAAGGCCGATACACCTACTTCCGTGGATAGCGCACCCTGGTCAAAATGATAGGCAAATCGACCACTAAACGTATTGTATTCACCTATGGCCTGAGTCGGCTCATCATAAATACCTTCACCTATAGCGCGACTGCCAACGATGTCATAGGAATAACGATCAGTACGATTGTCTACATAACCATCTACGCCGCCTAGCTCATCGTTTTTAAAGAAACCTAAATCCAGTTGCCAATTGTCAGCAATACTGCGCTTAAACACGATGCCCATATCGAAATCATCTTCTAGGCCGAGGTAATAATTGGTGCTGAAGAAATAGTTTTGTGAATTATAAGGACTGTTGCCAAAAGGCACTTTGGTGATCCCAACCTGAGCTTGCCAATTCTCAGCAAATTGATATCCCACATAAGCGTATTTAACCGCCGTCATATAATCGAAAAAGCGAATTTCCCCGTTGAGTGAAACGTCGCCAATTTCACCACTCAAGTTAAGACGAAATATATCGAAATCAAAATCCCCGCCACGATCTTTGTTGCCTTCACTGTAAGAGGTGTAGTTGTAATTGCTACGAATAGCGCCTCCTACTGTGATGCCATCCTTAGCCTCTGATTCTGACTTAGTAACAGCATCCGTCTTATCATCGCCCGACTGTTCGTTTGCAGTCTCAGCGTTTAACGCTATTTGTGAAGTGCTTGCATTGGCTTGCTCTTCAAGCTGACTTAGCCTGTTTTGCAGCGCCAAAATTTGTGCTTTTAGGCTATTAAGTTCTGTTGCCGAGACTTCTACGGTTTCGGCATAGGTCGGACTAACAAAGGTGCTTGCTAATATAACGGGTATGAAACAACGTTTAGCTATCATGTTTTTTCCCTGTAGTGAAAAATCAGACTGGTTCAATGAGGCTGATTAAGCTTGCAAAGACAATTGGCGTTTTAAGCCACACGAAAAGTGTTTCAACTGTGCAATACAAGTAGTGAAGATACAATGCAAAAATGTCTTACGAACAGGGTATTGCGTTACAGACTGTACAGGATAGGCTAATTAAGCCTAAACAGCTAATTTTCAAAGAAAATAATTTCATTAAGTTAGTTGAAAAAGTGATTGTAAATAGAGTATTAAATACATCATTTACCTACGTTAGGTATGATACTCTAACGATTGAATTAATGGGTTCACAAGCGAGGTTGTTCAGTGAAAAGAAGGCAGTTTATTGCATTATCTGTCATGACGTTTTTTGCCAATAAGGGGGCAGCTAGAACGACGTCTCGCCGTACTGGATTAGTGCTGGATGAGCGCTTTTCTCAGCACCTGATCAATCTGGCTCACCCAGAATCTCCTGCTCGTTATCAGGCTATTAAGGACTCTTTATTAGCACATCATCTAATCAGTTCCACATCGATAATCACTCCCAAGAAAGATGGTGAAAAATGGCTATCATTGGTCCATTCACAGCAGCATATTGATTCAATTAAAACTACGCAACCCAAAACACATCAGCATGCATTACTCGCAACAGCAGGTGTTTTGTCAGCGATAGATGCTGTTTTTACAGGTCAGATAGATAATGCTTTTTGTGCATCGCGACCTCCTGGTCATCATGCTAGCAACACAGGAAATGAAGAAGGTTTTTGTTACTACAATCATGTTGCTATTGCAGCTCGATATGCCCAGAAACAGTATGGTATTAAAAAGATCTTGATAGTCGATTGGGATTATCATCATGGTAACGGCACAGAATGGGCTTTTTACTCAGATCCTGATGTCTTGTACTTTTCCACACACGATATGTTTGCTTATCCAGGTACGGGCTCCCCCTCAAAAACAGGAGAGGGTGCTGGAGAGGGCTTTAATATTAACGTGCATCTAGCATGTGGGGCTACTGATAGTGATATTGTCGAAGCATTCGAACAAAAGTTATTACCCGTCATTGATGATTTTTCGCCGGAGCTTATTCTTATTTCAGCGGGATTTGATAGTCGACAAGATGACCTTCTAGGTTGTCACCAAATTAGTGATCAAGGCTTTTTAACGCTAACAGAAATGATGAAAACAATAGCCGACAAATATTGTGAAGGCAGAATTATTTCTGTTTTAGAGGGTGGTTACAACATTCAAGGTAATGCTAGTGCTGTCACCGTTCATTTAAAGTCATTAATGGCATAGTGGTGATTGATTAATATTCTTAGCATCGTTTTAAGCCTTCAATTTTTAGAGTTAGCATCTTGGGCAGGTTGATTCATAGTGCTCGAACTATAATTTTGGAAATGAAATATAAACAGTCTAATAACGTTGATATTTTTATAAACAGGTGAATTATAACCATCGGCTCTAATGTAATATCAGCAAAGCTGAGCGGTCGAAATGAAACTTTCTGAAACCACTACGAAGGAATTGTCATTGAATTATATATTGCAGATAAAAAAGATATAGCTCAGTATCACAATTATGAGCGAAAGAATTAAACATCATGGTAAAGGAACCTTTTCCATCCTAATTGTGGATGATGAACTGGGTATTCAGAATTTTCTTCAGCGAGCACTGAGTAAGACTTATGCCTTGGTGGAAGTTGCAGGTTCTGCTGAGCGGGCAGAAGCATTACGAGCTCAATGTCACTTTGATCTGATGATTGTCGATATCTCACTGCCGGGTATTTCCGGTGTTGATTGGTTGAAATCTATTTCTTCTGAGCAAAGTGGTCAATCCGATGTGATTTTCATGACCGCATTTTCCAATGTTGACAATGCTATCCAGGCACTACGTTTAGGCGCTTTCGATTATATCCAAAAACCATTTCGGCTTGAGGAAATGCTCTTATCGGTTGAACGTTGTTTGGAGCGACGCTCTCTGGAACGAGAAAATTTTGTTTTACGACGTCAGGTAGACAGACTTTACTCATTCGAAGGAATGATTGGCAACAGCCCACAGGTTCAGGAAATGTGCCAATTGATTGATAGGATTGCACCTACGCCGTCCGTGATATTGATTGAAGGTGAATCCGGAACGGGTAAGGAACTGGTTGCGAATGCTATTCATAAGAGAAGTAACCGAAAAGGCCCATTCGTTCCTGTCAATTGTGGCGCCATATCCCCAGAGTTAATGGAGTCGGAATTTTTTGGGCACAAAAAAGGGGCATTTACGGGTGCAGATACAGCTCATAATGGCTTGTTTTCCTATGCAGATGGCGGCACATTATTTCTAGATGAAATTGGCGATATGCCACTGGCTATGCAGGCAAAATTTCTGCGTGCACTTGAAGAGGGAGCTATTCGACCTGTCGGCAGTGATCGTGAGATACCGGTGAATGTCCGTGTCGTGGCAGCCACTAATCGAAACTTGCAAGAGGATGTTCAGGAAGGACGTTTTCGTAAAGATCTTTTTTATCGACTTAATGTCTTGGTCATACATGTGGCGCCATTAAGGGAAAGGAAACAGGACGTTGCTTCATTAGTTCAATATTATTCAAAGTTACTTACAACTCAACTTGGATTGCCTGCTGTACCTTTTAATCACAATGATATCCAACAACTAGAAGCTTATCATTGGCCAGGAAATGTACGCGAGTTGAAAAACATGGTCGAACGTTGCATGTTGCTGGGTCGATTGCCTGATGAGCTCTTGACTCTAGATAGTGACAAAGCAGAACAGGCGGCTGGATATCCTGATTCATGGTCTATGGAACAAGTAGAAAAAGAACATATTGTTAAAGTCTTAAATAATATGGATGGAAACAAAAGTCAGGCTGCAAATGTGTTAGCGATCTCACGTAAAACGCTGTGCAGAAAATTAGATATCTGGGCCGTCAATCACGCTGATGATTAAGCCGTTCTATGAGCTAGTATCTAGTAGTCTAAGATATAAATTACTGATGCTAGTACTTTTGCCTGTTTTAGTCGTTATGAGCGCCGTCATTGCTCTGGCATATTTGTGGATAAACGAAGTTAGCTATCAACAATTATTGATGAAAGTTAATGCCGACATTAATTTTACTCATGAAGCGTTTGTTGATACTCAGAGTAAATATCTCTCTGAACTTGCTTTGTTAGCCGAATCTTATTCATTTCGTTCGCCGATGGTGACGTTGTTAACAAAAGAGCAGGAAGCGGTTGAGATTAAACCATTATTGGAACAACTTCAAAAAGAGAAGGGCTTTGATTTCATACAATTAATAACGGTCAATGGGTGTGATTATTGGCAAGCCAATAATTGCGCCATAAAAAAAAGCCCTCTATTAATCAAAGCGCTATCTGGTGTAGCTGCCACTGGGGTTGAGATTTTCTCATCCCAAGAGTTAGGTCATAAAAATCCTTCGTTAGCTAAAATGGCCTATTTGCCCTTAGTTCAAACCCCTCATGCACAACCATCAAGAAATACTGTTGAAGATCGAGGTATGGTTTTGCATAGTTATTATCCAATTCGGGGAACTGGTGATGGAGAGATAAAAGCCATATTGGTTGGCGGCGTGTTACTCAATAGAAACTTTAAGTTTGTCGATACGCTGCGAGATTTGGTTTATAGTAAGGGTAGTTTGGCTGAAGATGGGCTTGGAACAGTAACCATCTTCCTTGAAGATGTACGAATTAGTACAAATGTTCCTGGCCACTTGCAGACACCTACGGAAAGAGCCATCGGTACCAGAGTTTCTACAGAAGTAAAACAACAAGTGCTAACAGAAGGCAGGCAATGGATTGACCGTGCTTTTGTGGTGAGTGAATGGTATATCTCGGCCTATGAACCCATTATAGATGTGTTCGGTCACCGTGTCGGTATGCTCTATGCTGGTTTTCTGGAAGCGCCGTACCGAGCAACCTATTTTACTGGGTTAAGCCTGTTAGTACTGCTGTTCATTATTGTCGTGGCACTATCAATATTATTAGCCGTGTCCGGTGCCAAATCAATCTATAGGCCAATTGAATCAATAGCCAAAATGCTCAAAACAATCGAACACAATGGTGAATTACGAATTGAAAATTTGGATTCCAAGGACGAAGTGGCTGTGCTGGCTCAACAATTTAATGGCTTGCTTGATAGGTTGCAATTACAACGTGAACAGATACAGAGTGCGACAGATCAACTTGAAGCTAAAGTGGAAGACCGTACACGCCAATTACGCAATCAAAAGATCAATCTAGAGCAAAATATAAGTCTATTAAAACAGACACGAGAAAAACTGGTTGCGAAGGAAAAATTGGCTGCCATAGGTGAGCTTGCTGCGGGCATTGCTCATGAAATTAATAATCCAACAGCTGTAATACTCGGGAATATGGATTTACTGGTTCAGGAATTGGGCGACAATGTTAAACCAGTAGAACAGGAAGCGAAGCTCATCATTCAGCAGGTGTATAGGATCAGAGCAATTATCAATAACTTATTACAGTACTCACGTCCTGAGGATTATCAGACCCCGATGATTGATGTGAATATTAACGAGGTTATTCACGATACCGTTGTGCTAGTGCAGCATGACTTGAATCGACGCAAGATAGATCTGCATCTTGATTTGAGAGCGACTATGGCTGTGAAAGGTAATCATCAACAATTCCAACAAGTTTTGATCAACTTGCTTGTCAATGCGATGAATGCTTATCAAGATGCCGAAGGCAAGGTTACGGTTCGAACACGAAACTGGCGAGAAAATGGCGTTTTGATGGTTGTTCATGACAATGGCCGAGGCATTAGCCCATCGGTACTACCCAGAATTTTTGACCCTTTTTTTACACAGACAAAAAGCGGAACAGGTCTGGGTCTTTATGTCAGTAGCGGCATTCTTACTCGTTATGGCGCTGAGATATTAGTTCGCTCACGTGTAGGCGTAGGTAGCTGTTTTTTCGTTTGGTTTTATAGTGACTCAGCAAAGCTAAATCTTATAAGTAATAAAAAGCACGTTGACTAGATATTTTCTAACACACCAACATTCTTCAATCCTCATATTTTAAATTTCAAAAAAATCCAAACCACTTCAAATAATCAAGTCTATCCCTTGCTTTCAGCATTGACTGTTCAACTGCATCTAGAAGTAGATTTATAGGCTTATTTTCCTCTCGTTAATATTTTACGTTACTCAACTTATGGTCAAATTGATGCAATTCAAATTATTGGATAGGACAAATTGTCCCAATATATTTATTTTGTTTAAGTGAAACGTCGCTATATGGACGTTAACGAAATGGTGCAAGAATTGCTCTATCTTTTAGCTAGCCTGAATGAAAACTTTCTCATCAGTCTTGTTGATTCAAACGTCAGCAGTGAATAATAGCTAGTTCTATGGAGTAGCGTTAAATGTCGATATTTTCCGGTCTAATGGCCAACCTAACTAAAGAACATATAGTCGCTAAAAAAGGTTTTAACCGTTGGCTTATTGCGCCAGCAGCAGTAGGGATTCATCTATGTATTGGTTCTGTGTATGCATGGAGTATCTTTAATCCACCTTTGATCAAGCAGTTTGGTGTTGTTACGAGCGCGGCCGATGACTGGAGTTTTGCTTCTGTTGTTTGGATATTTTCAACGGCTATTGTGTTCCTTGGCCTTGCCGCTGCCTTTGCGGGTAAATGGTTGGAAGAGGTTGGTCCTAGAGCAACAGGATTTTTAGCTGCTTGCTTATGGGGAGGCGGTTTTCTAATAGGAAGTATAGGCATTTCTACCCATCAACTTTGGCTGATCTACTTGGGTTATGGTGCCATTGGAGGCTGTGGCCTCGGTCTAGCTTATGTTACACCTGTCAGCACATTGATCCGCTGGTTTCCAGATCGTCGAGGAATGGCGACGGGAATCGCTATTATGGGCTTTGGTGGCGGTGCAATGATCGGCGCGCCTTTGAAAACTTATTTGCTCAGTATTTACTATCAGGCGCCAGAGTACCTAGGAAAAGTAACTGATATTAACTTGATCACAGAAGGCGGACGCCGCTACGCTGAAATTGCTGGCACTCAAGTAGAAGTGGTCATTGCTTCCATTGCTGATATGGCAAAGTTGCCAGCTCCAGGACCTGAAGGTGTTTATGTGGTTGGTACAGGAGACACCGGTGTCGCAAGTGTTTTTATCACCTTAGGTATTGTATATTTCATCGTAATGACCATAGCCGCATTTTCTTTTCGGGTACCTGCTAAGGGTTGGAAGCCTGAGGGTTGGGAAGCACCAAAATCAGATGAATCGAGCAATAATTTAGTCAGCGATGATCACGTTCATATTGATCAGGCATTAAAAACCTCTCAATTTTACCGCCTATGGATAGTACTTTGTTTTAATGTCACGGCAGGTATTGGCATGATCGGGGTTGCCAAAACCATGATCACCGATATCTTTAGTCCAAGCTTACCCAATATTGTAGATGCTAATTTTGCTGCTACCTACGTATTAATGATCAGTGTATTTAATATGAGCGGGCGTTTCATCTGGGCATCACTTTCAGATTACATAGGACGCAAGAATACTTTTCATATTTTCTTTGTTATTGGGATATTGTTATATCTATCTATCCCATATATTGCGACCCAAGCGAGCATCAATCCAGCGGTAACATGGCTTGTGATGTTTTATGGCGCGACCATGTTGGTTTTCACCATGTATGGCGGTGGTTTTGCAACGATACCGGCTTATTTGGCCGATATTTTTGGCACCATGCATGTGGGTGGCATTCATGGCCGTTTGCTCACGGCATGGAGTACCGCTGGAATATTAGGACCTTTTGTTATAACCCATCTTCGACAAAACTCAGTTGAAAGTGCGATTAATTCCCTAGTTCAAAAAATAGATCCTGCTGCTTTTCAAGAAAAATTTGGTGCAAGCATCAGTCACCTTCAGGAACTAATACAAGCAAAAACAATATCTATTTCTCAATTAATGGAAATTGCACCTGCGGGAACAATTGACCCGACACCCACACTATATAACTCGACAATGTATGTAATGGCTACTTTATTACTGATTGCATTTATTGCAAATCTCACGATCCGCAGAGTGGGTAGTGAGCACCATGTTCAAAACTCGCATCCAGAACTAGAAATAGGTGGTCGTATTCGATGATGAGATTAAACTTTCTTGTCTGCAGCTACAAGAAAGGGTTGGAAGAAGCTGTATTTATAAAATATAACGAAAGAGAGAGGATATAATGTCTAAAATAAAACAAAAAGGTAGCAGCACCTTTATAAAAGTAGGACTAACATCAATGCTGATGGCAGCGGGCATGCATAGTGCTTTTGCTGGTGAAGAGGTATCTGGTGGTACCTTGTTTGGTGATATGCAGACTGTAACTCAAGACTTGTTAGATAGGGCGGCAGGAGATTCAAACAATTTCTTGCATACAAATGGTAACTATAAACAGACTCGCTTTTATCCGGCAGAGCAGATTAATCGTGAAAATGTACATAATCTGGAACGTGCTTGGTCATTCAAAATGGATGTTGTCGATTCATTAGAAACAACCCCTATCGTTATTAATGGCACCATGTTTGTAACTTCTTCATTCAATCATGTCTATGCATTAGATGCTAAAACAGGTAAGCAAAAGTGGCATTACGAACACAAAATGGGACTAATAACAACGTATTGTTGTGGCCCGAATAACCGTGGTATTGCTGCGCTTGATGATATGGTCTACATGGGAACATTGGATTCTAGATTAGTAGCATTAGATGCAAAGACGGGTAAAAAAGTATGGGATGTTGAAATTGCTGATCCTGAATTAGGTTACAGCGAAACGATGTCACCCACTATAGTTAATGGCAAAGTGTTAATCGGTACCAATGGTGGTGAATATGGTATTCGCGGTTTTGTGAAAGCATTTGATGCAAAAACGGGTGCTTTAGTATGGACATTTAATACTATTCCAGAAGATTCAACAGGCGTTTGGGCTGAAAATGATGCAACAGGTCTTAATATGCATCGTGATATTGCAGCCGAAAAAGCAGCACTTAAAGAATTAGGCGACCCATACAAAACATTAGGTGGTGGTGTATGGCAAAATATGGCCATTGATCGTGATAGTAACCGAGCATATTTTGTAGTGGGTAACCCGTCCCCAGATTTATACGGTGCTATACGTCCAGGTGATAATTTGTATACAAATTCACTTGTTTCAGTAGATTTAGATACTGGAAAGGAAATTTGTCATTTCCAATATATTGCTCATGATGTATGGGATCTTGATGCTGTAAGTCCACCTATTCTTGTTCCCGTTAAAAATGAAAATGGTAAAACAGTAAATGGTGTTCTACATGGTGGTAAAACAGGTTATGTTTACGTGCATAATGCCTCTGACTGTAGCTTGATCCGTCATTCTGAATCTATGGTTATGCAACGTGATCGTTGGGTATTGCCAACTAAAGAAGGCGCTAGCATGTTGCCTGGCGCAAACGGTGGTGTTGAATGGTCACCCATGGCGGTCGATCCTGACCAAGGTTTAGTGTATGCAATTAACTTGCATCAGCCTATGACCTACCATCTTGAAGAAACACCTTACCCAGAAGGTAAATTATGGTTAGGTGGCGCATTCAAAGTAATTACTACCGAACAACAATGGGGTAATGTCACTGCTGTTGATTACAATACAGGTAAAATTAAGTGGAAAGTTAAAACCCAACAACCCATGATCGGTGGCATTCTGGCTACGGGTGGTGGACTTGTTTTCACAGGTGAAGGTAATGGTTTATTCAAGGCTTACAACTCAACTTCTGGTGAGTTAATGTGGCAAGATCAAACTCAAGCGGGTGTTAATGCACCTCCTGCTTCTTATAATGTTGCTGGTGATCAGTATATTGTTGTAGGTTCAGGTGGTAACGCTCAAATGAACTACACTCGTGGTAATGAAATTATTGCCTATAAGTTGAACAAAAAATAACGGATGTGTGACTTTTGGCTGTCTTTAACGAAAGGCGGCCATTTTTTTTCATTTATAACGAAACTAATAATCCATACAGTTACTTTAGTATCGTTATGGATTATTAATCACGGAATTTATTAAACATGATTAACTTAAAAAAATATTGGTTAGTACTAGCGATATTGACACTTTTTGCTAATGCTGCCGTAGCTGCTGATAAAAAACTATCTGCTGGCAGCAGCCCAGAAATAGGCGAACAAGATAAATATGCCTCAATACGTGAGACGCTAAATACTTGTTTTACCTGCCATGGGGAAAATGGCGCATCAACAATTGGCACGTTTCCTATTCTTGCTGGCCAAGAATTTTATTATATGTATGTCCAGCTTAAAGATATGAAAAAAGGGCTTAGAGCAAGCCCCGTTATGAGTCCTCTTGTGGCGGAAATAGAAAGAGCAGATTTAAAATTACTAGCGATGTATTTTTCGGAGCAATCTTGGCCAAAAACGGAATATACGGTTGATGAAAAACAAGCTGCAATGGGACAAAGAGTTATTGATGAAGGTGGATGTACGGCCTGTCATTTAGGAACATTTAAAGGCAATAGTCGAGTACCTAGACTTGCAAATCAACATCCTGAATATTTGAAAAATACCATGCATGATTTTAGAAGTGGGGCCCGTAATAATGCCCCAGCTATGGCTTCTTTACTTAAGACCTATAGCGACGAAGAAATTAATGCGATTGTTAATTACCTAGGTAGTTTCAATGAATAATTACACGTTCAACATGAATAATATTTTTATAGGTGGTCGATCATGAATAATAAAACTAGCATCCTTATTTATTTGTTTATTGCTTTATGGCTACCCATTTCTTATGTGCAAGCAGATGAATTTCGTGATCTTAATTTTAAACTATTCGCTGCGGCTAAAGCGGGCGACTATAAAGAAACTAAGCAATTAATTGAGCAGGGTGCATCTGTTAAAGCACGTAATCGTATAGGTAATTCAGCACTAATTTATGGTGCTGAATCAGGAAATCTTGAACTTGTAAAATACCTCGTTGACCAAAAATCTGAAATCAATATGGTTAATACTCGGGGGAAAAACTCATTAATGATGGCGTCAAAAGGTGGTTACTTTGATATTGCTAAATATCTATTGGAGCATGGCGCTAAAGTCAATCATTATAGCTTGAAAAAAATGACAGCACTTACTGAGGCCGTTTATGGTGAACATAGTAAGATCGTTCAATTAATGTTAGAAAATGGTGCCGTAGTTGATGTTACTGATAGTACAGGTAAAACAGCGCTGATTTACGCATCAGCAAATGGTAATTTAGAAATAATTAAGCTTCTTTTGACAAAGACAGAAGACGTGAATAAAAAATATGCTCATAATTTAACACCATTGATGTGGGCATCAGGTTATGGGAAAAATGATGCTGTAACCTTGTTATTAGATGCTGGTGCAGACGTTAATCTTCAAGATGATCGTGGCCAAAGTGCATTAATGATGGCAACGAGTGCTGAATATGTTGATGTCGTAACACAACTTTTAAACCGAGGAGCTCAACCGGGATTAAAAGATAACAATGGTAAATCTGCTATAGATCTTGCTTCTTTGACAAAAAATGAAACACTTATATTGGCTTTAACACCAGCAATATAATCCTATAAAAGTAGGTTTAATTACTATTAAGTGCAGCCAAGTACAATGTATTACAAGTAAGTTAAGCTCTACAAATAGCCTTAATGGCGTGTTTTTTACCTGTTAAAAATAGCGCCGTTAACTTTGTTTAAACAGCGGGGATTAAGTGTTTTCTATGCTAGTATGAGATAGACCATATTTACAATCATTAACGGACTAATAATCGTTTTAAATAACGTGTTAGAAATGGTTACCCTCACTTTTAATCATGGACGATTTCAGGAGAACGTATGAAAATTGGTATCCCCAAAGAAATACACTCAGGTGAAAAGCGTGTAGCCACAACACCCGAAGCGGCCGAAAAAATCATTAAATTAGGATTTGAGCTTAGCATTGAAAGAGGTGCTGGACAGGCTGCAAATATTTCAGATGAAGCCTATCAGGAAGTTGGCGTAAAAATAGTTAACGATGCTAAAACGTTATGGAATAGTGCTGACATTATTATGAAAGTCAGAGCGCCAGAAAAGCATCCTGAATTGGCTATTGATGAAGTAGATATGATCAGCGAAGGTCAATATTTGATCAGCTATATTTGGCCAGCCCAAAACAAAGAATTAATGCGGCGCTTGGCAGTAAAAAAAATAACAGTCCTTGCTATCGATAGTATCCCGAGAATGTCCCGAGCTCAAAAAATGGATGCTTTGAGTTCTATGGCTAATATCGCTGGTTACAGAGCCGTTATTGAGGCTGCCCAACATTTTGGACGTTTTTTTTCAGGGCAGATCACTGCTGCAGGTAAAATACCACCTGCCAAGGTATTGGTCATTGGCGCTGGAGTGGCTGGTCTAGCAGCTATAGGTACGGCTAAAAGCATGGGGGCAATTGTTAGGGCTTTTGATACCCGGCCTGAGGTCAAAGAGCAGATTGAAAGTATGGATGCAGAGTTCCTGATGTTGGACTTTGAAGAAGAAGGATCAGGTACTGGCGGTTATGCAAAAACGATGTCCAAAGAATTTATCGAAGCTGAAATGGCGTTATTTGCACGTCAAGCTATGGAAGTGGATATTATTATCACCACGGCATTAATTCCTGGCCAACCTGCACCAAAATTACTGACTGCTGGTATGGTGGAATCTATGAAACCTGGCAGTGTTATCGTCGATCTCGCAGCAGAACGTGGTGGCAACTGTGCATTAACGCAGGAAGATAAAGTTATTGTTAAACACGCTGTATCCATCGTCGGCTACACCGATTTTCCTAGTAGGTTAGCGAATCAATCTAGCCAGTTATACGCGACCAACCTATATCATTTGATGAGTGAACTGAGTCCTGAAAAGGATGGTAATCTGTTTATAAATATGGATGATGAGGTTATTCGTGGCACAACGGTTATCCATGAGGGAACCATTACTTGGCCACCACCACCAAAATTATCAGCAGCGCACACACCTCAAACGGAAGCGCCATCAGTAAAAATAGAAATTGAAGAAAAACCGTCTGTAATAGTAGAATCGATAAAACAATTTCTACCGTTGATCATTGTAGGTTTGGCCCTCTATGGTATTGGTTTAGTGGCTCCAGCTTCATTCATAGCTCATTTTACGGTATTTGTTCTTGCATGCTTTGTTGGCTATCAAGTTATTTGGAATGTATCGGCTTCATTACATACGCCATTAATGAGTGTAACCAACGCAATCAGCGGCATCATCGTTATTGGCGCAATGGTCCAAATTTCCGCATCGGGCAGTACCCTAATTATCATTTTGTCAGGACTGGCTATTTTATTGGCAGCGATCAACATCACCGGTGGCTTTCTAGTCACACGTCGGATGCTTGAAATGTTCAGAAAATAAGAGAATATAAAATGTCACAAGGTTTAGTAACAATGTCATACATTGTCGCCTCCAGTCTTTTTATATTAAGTCTTGGTGGTCTCAGTAATCAGAAAACGGCTCGTCGTGGTAATTATTATGGAATGGTTGGGATGGCGATTGCCATCATTGCGACTATTTTGAGTGATGCCGTTACGTCTTATTCAATCCTCATCGTGTGTTTGTTAATAGGAGGTGGAATAGGGGCCAAAGCAGCATTGAAAGTTGAAATGACCCAAATGCCAGAATTAGTCGCTTTAATGCATAGTTTAGTTGGGATGGCCGCTGTGCTGGTTGGGTATGCGAGTTTTATGGATGGCACTCCAAACCTTGAAGGCATAGAAAAAACGATTCATGAAATCGAAATTTATCTGGGTATTTTGATTGGTGCGATTACTTTTTCAGGTTCAATCATTGCGTTTGGCAAACTATGTGGAAAAATTAGTGGCAAACCGATGTTGTTATCGGGTCGTCATTGGTTAAATTTAGGGTTGCTACTGGCTGTCATCTGGTTGGGGGTATTGTTTATTTCTGCTGCTGAGGCGGGTCACGGCACTTGGCCTTTGATACTGATGACTTTTATCGCCTTAGCATTTGGCGTACATATGGTGATGGCTATTGGTGGTGCTGATATGCCTGTCGTCGTCTCCATGCTAAACAGTTATTCTGGTTGGGCAGCCGCAGCCACTGGCTTTATGTTAAGCAATGATTTATTAATTGTTACAGGCGCATTGGTTGGTAGTAGTGGGGCCATCCTTAGCTACATTATGTGTCGAGCCATGAACCGCAACTTTATTAGCGTAATTGCGGGTGGTTTTGGTAGCGCTGGTGGAGGTGAAGCGTTAGAAGTGGAAGGTGATGTACAGCCGATCGATGTCAAAGAAACGGCAGCGATACTGCGTGATGCTAAAAATATTATGATCATCCCTGGCTACGGCATGGCAGTTGCTCAGGCACAGCATACGGTGAATGAAATAAGCAAATTGTTAATCAACAAAAATAAAAACGTTCGTTTTGCTATTCATCCTGTAGCGGGTCGAATGCCAGGACACATGAATGTTTTATTGGCTGAGGCCAAGGTGCCTTATGATATCGTTTATGAAATGGATGAAATTAATGAAGGTTTTCCCGATGTCGATGTCAGTATCGTCATTGGAGCAAACGATATTGTTAATCCATCTGCGTTAGATGATCCCAACAGCCCAATTGCCGGAATGCCGGTACTAGAGTGCTGGAAAGGCCATGCAACGATTGTGCTCAAACGCAGTATGGCCACAGGTTACGCCGGGGTTGGTAACCCATTGCTTGTCCATGAAAATACACGCATGTTATTTGGGGACGCCAATGAAAGCTTACAATTGGTGTTGAAAGAGTTACAAAGCTAGTAAATGAAGGTCTGTATTTGATTGTGTGAATTCGTGTTGGTGCTACTCTTCAAATGTTACGTTATACTTTTCGAGGAGCATTATTTCTTTTTTTCCCGTCATCGATAAACGCCCTTCATTCCAAATTCTTATAAGTTCCTGTCTTTTTTCAGCAGGAATACTTTTTGAGAAAATCGGCATTTCAACCAATTTTTTTCCTAAGCCAGGACGTACGATTTTGAGGACATTATTCAAGTTCAGCCGATTTAAAATATACTGAAGGACGAGTTCGTTATCTGCATATAAGTCGACCCTATTTTCGCTAATCATGTGGAAGATTCGCTCAACAACATCATTGTTACCAGCGATCACTTCAACGAAGCCTGAATTTTTGGGATCATCGAGATAATTTTGATAGTCGATACTCATTGAGCTGTAATCCCAGCCTGGCCCAGTTGCGACGTGTTTGCCCGTTATCGACTGAATACCACTATAGCGCCATGGATCATCTCGCCTGACGACAAAGGCTGTTGTGTATGCAAATGTTGCTTCGGCTGCATATACGAAGCCATTTTCTGAATTCTTTGAAAATAGATATTCCGGCAGCATGTCGCAAAGACCTTCTGCCACCATAGCCAGTCCTCTTGCCAAGGGCACTTCATAATATTCTAGATCATAACCCTTAGATGAGTATATTTGGTCAATCATATCAATGACAACACCACGCTCAGAAGACCCTGATGATGGAAATATTGTCATCGGAGCCCAATGGTCGTAGCAAACCTTTAATGACGTAGCATGACCAATGTTGAGCCAGCTGATTGCTGTCAAAATGAGCGACAGATAGAATAGACGAACCATTTTATTATTTTTCGACACGGTCACGACCTTTATCTTTCGCTCCATAAAGTTTCAAATCGGCGCGTTTAAATAGCTCGTTAATGGAATGATCGTTTGGCTCGGATGACACAACGCCAAGACTCACAGTATAAGTGACCGTTTTACCTTCTATCTCCAGGGTTGAATTGCCAATAGTCTTTCGCATCTTATCAGCAAGTTTGAAGGCATCATCAACGCCGGTATCAGAGAGAAATATTGCAAATTCTTCTCCGCCAAGTCTTCCTATGAGGTCAGATTTTCTTAAAAAAGTCTGGATGGTATGTGTGAAATGAATAAGTACTTTGTCACCGATGAAATGCCCATAGGTATCGTTGACCATTTTAAAGTGATCTAAATCCATTAAAACAAAGGAGGCTGACGATTTTTGGCGTTGGGAAAGTATCAGTAAATGTTGAGCCGTCTCAAAGAAATTTCCCCGATTTAATATGCCGGTTAAAGAATCCTTTGCAGCTAGATCTTTGAGTTTTTCATTCAAGATTTGTAATTCTTTTGTGCGCTTTGCAACAGCATCCTCTAACCATTTTCGTTTGGCTTGTTCATCTTCCAATAAGCGTTGACGATCCATCTCAATGGCGGAGAGCATCTTATTCATATGTTCTTGAAGTTGACGGAGTTCGTTATCCTCAATGTTGGTAAGGTTTATCCGTTTACTTACATTTTGGCTCAATTGGACCTCATCAACTTGTGACATCAATTCCTTCAAGGGATTTGCTAAATACCGATTAAAGGCCCAAATAAACAGCCAAAATAAAACAGATAATTTTATGATTGCCGTTATTGCAATTAAGAAAAAACCGAAGAAAACACGATCTAAAACAATTTCTGATGATGAATAAAGTACCAGTGTTCCAAGAAATACTTCTTCGTCATTAAGATCCCAACTTAAGTCTGATTTTGTATCGAAAATCGACAAGGGGACAGAGGCTGGATGGTAGGTTCTTTTTGAAATAATGGTTTTAGCATGTTTATCGAAAACATCGACGCCCTCGATAATGGACATTTTGACAAGTCCAGCTATGAGCACATCCAGTTGATTCTGGTTGTATTGCCACAAACTAGTAGAAATAGGGCCGCGAACGGTTTCTTCCAACTGCTTTAACTCAGTTAAGATTGAATCTTGAGTTTTCAAATATTCTGTCAAGAACTGCATGCCTGTGATTAGGCAAGCTACGCCAAAATAAATGGAAAAAATAACCCTCATCATTTTTTGGGATAAATTGTTTGGATGAAGAAAACTTACATACACTAAATAGATACTCTTACCGATTGACTTTATATTGACGTTAATCTTAGTTTATTCCCGTGTTTAATGGAATAAACTTCGAAGTTTTTCAAGGAATTTGTCCTATTGACCAATTGAAAGATACACAGTAGCAACCCTTCAGCCATTCCATGTACTCGATCTAAATGGATATTATTAACCTTAAAAATGTAGGAAAAAGAGGGAAAACAACATACCATGGCACATCTCAAATCATTCAGATTATGAGTATTAATCTAATTTATAGGAATTACCATGAAAGAAATTACAGTTGATAACAACCCAAGTGAAGCACTTTTAAAAGAAATGGGTGTTGTTTGCTGGCCAACATGGGAAAAAGAAGTATCTGTATTTCCATGGGAATTTGTTACTACAGAAACAGCACTTATTTTAGAAGGTGAATGTGAAATGACACCTGCCGATGGCGGCCCTTCAACTACTTTCAAAGCGGGTGATTTAGTCGTATTCCCAATAGGTTATAAAGGTACTTGGGAAGTGAAAAAAGCATTTAAAAAGCGCTATAAACACAGCGGCGGTGATATTAAAAAACGTTTTTTTAATCGTTTGGCCATATTGATCAATCACATGAAATCAATAATGAAATAAAGTTCAGATCCATTACTCTCACTTATATATCAAATTTGCAATAGAACACTTCAGTTGGCCTAACGACAATTTATAATAGTTTGTTGTTTTGCTTTTCATTTTTAACGCTTTGCCATTTAAGGCGATTAGAATGAAACCTAACGGCTTATTAACAGAGTCTAGCAATCTGCTTTTAATTATGAGTGTTTAATATATTCTTCCAAATAGCGCTTGCCTACTATGCCTAACGGCATAATAGGCAAGGACTGCTTATGAAACCATTGTTCTAATTTTCCTGTGACTGAGCAACTTACCTAATCGTGTTTTTGCTATTATTCACGCCCTGACATAATCTTCTGGAGTCACGAATGCTGAAAGCCCTTTTCCTCGATTTAGATGAAACCCTATGCGACACACTGGGTGCTAATGAGCGGGCAAAACAATTGATGGCACGAGATATTGAAACGCAGTATGGCGTAAATATAAATGGTCAGGTCTTTGCCGATGAATATGTCGCAGGTATCTACCGTGAATGGAGTGACGACCAGCGTGCGCGATATATGCCCATTATTGAGCAGCAAAGCGAAGAGACATTTCGGCTACAATTGATTCGTGACTTACTAGCTGAACGAGCCGTGGATAATATCAGTGATGATACTGCTAAAGCTCACCAAGACAAGTTTGATAGTGATCGACTCAAGGGGTTTGATTTCTACCCCGGCATTGTAGATTTTCTAATTGAAGCACGTAAGATGTTTATCTTAGTGGTTATCACCAATGGTCCCGAGTTCTCACAAGTTCCTAAAGTAAAACAAGTGAATCTTGCTGAGTATGTCGATCACATTATTATCGGTGGTCAAGAGCCTGAGCAAAAACCAGCGGCCTCGATTTTCAATAAGGCGCTTAAACTTGCCAATTGCCAAGCCTCTGAGGCGGTTCATGTCGGCGACAGTCTAGCGGCTGATATCGCTGGAGCACATAACAGTGGCATTACTTCCGTGTGGATCCAGCATCAACAACCACTAGATGCCGAACTGGGTATCAACCCTCACCATATCGTGTTACATCCGAGTGAAATTCCAGCGTTAATCCATCAATTACATCAGGGTTAAAAGTTTGTCATCGTTAATGAGAAAATAGAAAATAGAATATAGAAAAGGGGACAGGTCTACTTTCTTTGTCCTGTAGCGTTATCTTCACGATAAGAGATAGTTTGATCGAACTCCCAAGTACCCTATGGCATGATCTCGGAACCTTTTACGATATCGAATAAGGGGTCATCATCTAAGAGATAAAACATAAGTTTGATGTAGTCGCTGTTTATGTCTTAGATGCAGAAGCAGACTAAAGCCTTGGACGATGATTGCGAGGAATACAATCCAATAGAAAGCGGCTCCTTGATCGAATTGAAGCTTCTAATAATGTGACACGCTTGTTTATATAAAGCGTTAATGATAACTTTGGTTTATAGCCGCTTTATGATAACTGGAGAGAACGATGGATACATCTATGCAAACTATGGAAAACCTGTTTCTTCAACTGGGTTTGAACAATAGCGAACAAGCTATTGCTGAGTTTATAAGTGTTCATAAACTGGCAAAAGAGACCACTTTAGAACAAGCCAGTTTCTGGAATACCTCTCAAGCACAGTTCATTAAGGAATGTTTAGACCTTGATTCTGATTGGGCAGAGGTTGTTGATCAGCTTAATGTTCAATTACACGAATAAGTTTTTCTAATATGGAAGAGGTCAGTGAACCCCAGATCGACGCCGATCCTTTTGGTTCAATAACGGTGCCAGCAGATAAATATTGGGGGATGCAAACTCAACTAGCCTTAACTAACTTCAATATAGGGAATGAGCGTTTTCCTCGACCGTTCATTAGGGCATTGGGAATTGTTAAATATTGTTGTGCATTATCAAATATTGCCGAAAAAATTATTGATGAAAAGGTTGGCCTAGCAATTGTCAGTGCCTCATTATATGTAATCAACGGCGATGTGGACAATCATTTTCCACTACCGATTTGGCAGTCTGGTTCTGGAACACAGTCCAATATGAATGCGAACGAGGTCATTGCCAATTTAGCGATGGAACGCTTAAATGGTGATGAAATAGAGAATATTACTATACACCCGAATGATCACTGTAATCTCAGTCAGTCTACAAATGACACCTTTCCAACGGCTATGCACATTGCTACAGTAGAACAGCTACACCACATACTCATTCCCTCTTTGACTCATTTACATCAAGCACTATTTGATAAATCTTTAGAATGGAGTGAGTTAATTAAGATAGGTCGGACGCATTTGCAGGATGCTGCCCCATTAACGTTAGGACAGGAGTTTTCAGGTTACGCTGCACAGATAAAATTGGGTATTGCGCGAATAGAAGATTGTCTTAAGCGACTTTATCCCCTAACCCAAGGAGGCACTGCTGTAGGAACGGGGCTGAATGCCACATCAATGTTTGCTGATAGATTTGTTGATGAAGTTAAGGCATTTACAGGACTTCCTTTTACATCTTCAGTCAATAAATTTGAGTCTCAGGCAGCTCATGATGCCATGGTAGAACTGTCAGGAGTATTGAATACCATTGCTGTGAGCCTTAACAAAATAGCAAATGATATTCGTCTCCTAGGTTCAGGTCCACGCTCAGGTATAGGAGAGTTGCACTTACCGGAAAATGAACCTGGCTCCTCAATGATGCCTGGCAAAGTGAATCCTACCCAATGTGAAGCAATGACTATGATTTGTGCTCAAGTAATGGGTAACCATACTACTGTGACAATTGCTGGTGCACAGGGTCAGTTAGAAATGAACGCTTTTAAGCCTGTTATTATTCACAATGTGCTGCAATCGATTAGACTTATTGGTGATGCTGCGAACAGTTTCTCAGATCATTGTATCTTAGGTTTAGAACCCGATATTAATCGTATTTCTGAGTTGATGGAAAAATCTCTGATGATGGTCACTATTTTAACGCCTATCATCGGTTATGATAAAGCGGCATCAATAGTTCGATTAGCTCACAAGAATGGAACGACACTTCGTGAAGAAGCTATTTCCGGAGGTTTTGTAAGCGCTCACGAATTTGATAGTATTGTCCGACCAGAAAACATGATTGGCCCCAGATAGATGCGATTAATTCGTCGCTAAAAATATCAACGAATTAGTTACAATTATTAATTGTCATCGGCTTGTGAATATTAATAACATTATCGCTATTTAAAGAGACTTAATAAGTGTTTATTATACCTAAGTTAATAAATAGCTTGGAATAGGCTCGTAAGCCAATTTTACTTTGGTACAGGTGAGTATTGTATTTTGGGTAGAAGGATTAAAACATTACAGGCTGTTATGTGCCAAAAGCCATCATTCGTTATAAGTTCATCCAAAGCTTCACACTGGGCGATTGATAGATACAATATGAGCCTTAGTAGTTTATGATGATATAACTGATTTATGTGTTTATCACCATTAATAACGTCAGAGATCTGTTTAGCACTAATTTAGTCTTAATCTCAGGAAATCTAATTATTTTTCGTGCATAGAGTCATAGCCCTTATAATTAAGAGACTACACTACGATGGCATTTTTTATGCTACCTTAATCAGTCTTAAGCTATGTCCTGTCACAAAAAGTCTATTAAAATATTGTGAATCAAAAAATAAATGGTGATATGGAAGTCGTAAAACAACAACAACTACAATCTCATGTTGACAGTCTTCGATTACAGCTTTTAGTTTCTGAAGCACCTGTCGCAATAATCACCAGCTCAATAATTAGTGTATTACTCATTATTTTCTTGTTGGGCGATGTTATCGATAAAACGATGCTGTCTTCGTGGGTAGTTTTGATTGTTATCGTAGCAATTCTCCGCATGTTTTTGGTGAGAAAAATAGTAAGAGCGCTTACACAAAATAAGCTGTCTCTAAATCAATATAAGCTCAAACGCTATGAAACCGTTTATGGTCTTGGCGCTTTTCTAAATGGCTGTCTTTTGGGTGGACTGGGCATTTTAATTGATGCTAATTGGCCGCTTGGAATACAATTTATTATTCCATTTGTATTAGCAGGCTTATCAGCGGCAGCAGTGAGCTCTAATTCAAGTAGCCTTCCCAGTTATTACGGTTTTATTTTCCCGGCGCTTTTACCGTTATCTTATGGCTTATTTGCAATAGATTTTAAGTTTGCCTCCGCATTAGTACTCCTTTATTTGATCCTGATGGTTGTCACATCAAAGCGATTTAATGCCACGCTTGTGAATAATATAAGACTACGATTTGAAAACGAGACATTAATTGATGAATTAAAAACAAGTAATCAAACTCAAGCAGATCTTATTGTGGAAAAACAAGAACAACACAAAATGCTAGAGAGAATGGCTCATTACGATATTCTGACTAATCTGCCTAACCGCGTATTATTAGCCGACCGCTTAAGCCAAGCCATGGTGCAGTGCCAGCGCCGCCGACAATCATTAGCGGTAGTCTTTCTTGATTTAGATAGTTTCAAAGCCGTTAATGACACCTACGGGCATGATGTTGGGGATAAGATGCTCATTACATTGTCAAGCCGCATGAAAGATGCTTTGCGTGAAGGTGATACGTTGTCACGTATTGGTGGAGATGAATTTGTCGCTGTATTGACGGACTTAGCTAAAGTAAAAGATTGTCAGCCTGTACTAAAACGATTACTTAAGGCTGCTGCCATTCCTGTTACCGTGGGTGATGCTGTCATGCAAGTATCAGCGAGCATTGGTGTCACCCTTTATCCACAAGATGGCGTCGATGCAGACCAACTCATGCGACACGCGGACCAAGCGATGTATGTGGCTAAACAGGCCGGTAAGAACCGTTATCACCTGTTTGATACTGCACAGGATAAAGCGGTCATACTTCAACGGGAAAGCCTAGGTAATATTAGTTCAGCTTTAGAGCGACAAGAGTTTGAATTATTCTATCAACCCAAGGTGAATATGAACACAGGCGATGTGATAGGCGTAGAAGCTTTGATCCGCTGGCAACATCCTGTACGTGGTTTAGTCCCACCGTTAGATTTTCTACCTGCCATAGAAGGACATGCCATTAGCTTAGAGATCGGTGAGTGGGTCATCAAGGCTGCAATGACCCAAGCAACGAAATGGCTAAATATGGGAGTATATCTTCCAATCAGCATCAATATTAGTGCGTATCAATTACAACAAGATGACTTTGTCACTCGCTTGGCAGCCTTGTTGGCAGCTCATCCTAAAGTGAGTCCACGCTGTTTAACATTAGAAATACTGGAAACCAGCGCCTTAAGTGATATCAGGAAAGTGTCTGCTACTATGCGGGCTTGTAGCGATCTTGGCGTAGACTTTGCCTTAGATGACTTTGGTACAGGCTATTCATCACTGACCTACCTTAGACGTTTACCAGCCAACTTAATTAAAATCGATCAAAGTTTTGTGCGAGATATGTTGATTGACCCTGATGATTTAGCTATTGTTGAGGGCGTAATTGCTTTAGCTAAATCATTCAAGCGTGATGTGATCGCTGAAGGTGTGGAAACGATTGAGCATGGTACTGCATTACTGCAACTAGGCTGTGAATTAGCACAAGGTTATGGCATTGCAAGACCGATGCCTGCAGATGATATCCGAGTATGGATGAATAACTGGAAACCTGATGAGACTTGGCAAATCTGAATAAATTGAAGAGTGATATGAATCCAATCGGCTTTGGGTTGAAGATTGTCAGATTACCAAAAAGTAGCGTAAGGCCTCGTCGTTAAGGGCGAGGATATAAGCGATATTACAAAGGCCTGGCTTGCTGCTCAATATATTGTTTTAAAATTTCAATCGGCGCACCACCTACGCTACCCGCAAAGTAGGATGGGCTCCATAAACTACCTGACCGTTCATTGGTCCAGTGAGATTTGATAGCAGGAAATAACGGTCTTATTTTCCTGCTAGACACGCCCTTTAAGCTGTTCACCAGCTTTGATATTTGAACCTTGGGTGGATAGTTCACTAGCAAGTGAACGTGATCTTCCTCACCGTTAAACTCGGTTAATTCAACGCCAAACTGTTGGCAAATATCCCTCATCACCACTTCCATAAATTCAATCACCTCACGATCTAATACCTTTCCTCGATATTTGGTGACAAAAATTAAGTGACAATGCATCATAAAAACGCAATGCCTACCTGTTCTCACTTCCATATAGACCAATTCCTATTAACCGTAATAATGTGTTGTAATACAACAACTATGACTGAAAAGACTAACATCATCAAAACATTAAGAGTCAGGGTGCGAGATAAGCACGCTAACGTGCTTAATCGCATGGCTTTTGAGGTGAATCAGGTTTGGAATGCAGTCAATGATGAAACAGCTGTATGGTGTTATGTCCCCGTACCAGGTGTTGGTTATATCCGAAACAACCTTTCTGCCTTTGATCTGCAAAAGCAACTTAAGAGCATTCGCAGCGAACGAGACTTTATTATTCACTCTACAACCGTCCAAGAAGTAATTGCAGATCATGCCAAATCTCGACGTAAACATAAAACCGATAAGCTTCGCTGGCGCACCAGCGGCGGTGCGCGGCGGTCCTTAGGGTGGATCCCGTTCAAGTCGGGCGCAGCCAAGTATGTGAACGGTCAAATTCGCTTTGCCGGTCATTATTTCAATGTCTGGGATAGTTATGGCTTTTCTGGCTTAGGTTATGCGTTTAGAGCAGGCTCATTTTCACAAGACACGCGTGGGCGATGGTATTTCAATGTCGCAGTGCAAGTTGAGATGAAAAATGCAACGGGCACGGGTGAAATCGGTATTGACTTAGGTGTCAAAACGACCGCTGCCTGTAGCGATGGCGTTGAGCTTAAAGCCAATAATTTTTATCGTGGCATGCAGGGTAAGTTGGGCATCGCTCAGCGGGCCAATAAAACAAGGCGCGTTAAAGCGATCCATGCAAAAATTAAAAATCGTAGACTGGATAGCCTACACAAATTTTCAACTAAACTCGTTAATAATAACCAACTTATTGTAGTGGGTAATGTGAGCAGTTCTGGCTTAGCTAAAACTAAAATGGCAAAATCTGTTTTAGATTCAGGTTGGAGCATGCTCAAAACACAGCTCGATTATAAATCGAAGGCGATGCGAACTGTGTTTATAGAACTTAACGAAAGTTACACTACCCAAGCTTGTTCGCATTGCGGCTGTATAAGCAGCAATAGTCCGAAAGGTAGAGCAGGTCTTGGAATAAGAGAATGGACTTGTGCCGAGTGTGGCACTGCGCATGATAGAGATATTAATGCGGCTAAGAACATTCTCGCGCTTGGGCATAAGCGTCTAGCAGTAGGAATCCCCGCCCTTTAGGGCGGGGAGGATGTCAATTAGGAAGATTGCTCTTGATAAATGTTTAATTCGTTCATGTATTTCATGGGTGATTTTTTCATTACTTTTTTAAACATTGTAATAAATGCACTTACCGACTCATAGCCTAATAGTTCAGATACCTGTTGCACACTTTTCTTATCTGAAAGTGCTTGTAATGACGTGATTATATGTAGTTGCGTGCGCCACTTTCCAAAGGTCATACCCGTTTCATTTTTAATAAGTCGAGCCAATGTCCGCTCGGTCAATGCAAATTGCTCGGCCCATTGTGGGAGTGTTTTTCTATCACTAGGTCGACTTATCAACTGCTGGCTCATGGCCTGAATCACAACATGTTTAGATAGTACAAAATCTAAAGGTTGAATAGGCATCTCGATGAGTTGCTCAAATAATACCTGTGCCAGTCGATCGGTTTTGCTGTTTAAATCATAATGTTGATTATCGCTTGCTAGTTTACACATCATTTCCTTAACTAATGGTGTAATCGCCAATGTGCAAGTGTTTTGAGGCATGCCTTGCATCGTGCTATCAATAAATAAATGGCATAACTTAGCGTTATCAGACGCACGGTTACTATGTACTTTATTTGCTGGGATCCAAATAGCGCTATGGGCTGGCACCATCCACATTTTTGCCGATACCTCACAGGTTACATAACCATGCATCGCTAATATTAATTGTCCTTTAGGATGTGTATGCAAAGGAATTTCGTGACTAGCGTGGGCATACTCTATTTTGGCAATAATAGGCTGTGGCATCGTTTCAAAATGTTTGATTTCGTCCCAGCCAATTTGCTTAAGGATAACGTTTGTCAGTTTATAGTTATTTATTGTCATTAGTACTAAATTATATAACGACCTAAGTCTTTATACTAGTCATCATTCTCTTAGCATAAAACTAAAGCACCAGATGACTTTCTCTCAGTTACGTAACAATCCTAAATCTCGCTTCTCTGGCATATTACTCGTTATTGGTATTTTGCTAATTGCAGCTAATTTGCGGGCTCCTTTTACGGGTATAGCACCCGTACTAGAACAAATTATTAGTCAATTTGGACTAAGTGCATCACAAGCTGGTTTTTTAACGACTTTACCGTTAATTGCCTTTGCCGTTATTTCACCTATGGCAGCAACACTTGCTAAAAAGCAAGGATTAGAACATTCATTATTTTTTGCTTTAATACTTATATTGCTAGGGATTTCAGCTCGGATTATAAATTCAACAACCATGTTGTTTATCGGAACAGCCATTATTGGCATCGGGATCGCTATTGCAAATGTGTTATTACCTAGCTTAATTAAACGTGATTTTGCAACAAAAGTAGCCATAATGACCTCGACTTACGTGCTTACTATGGGTATTGCGTCAGGTGGTTTTTCGGCGATGGTGTTTCCACTTAGTCAACTAAATGACTTGGGCTGGCAATTTGCACTTGGCTCGGTGGCAATCATTACGCTAGCTACCTTAATTGTTTGGATCGCCCAATTAGGCAAGCACACTATACCAACAAGGACTAACCAGATATCTTCATCCTCGAAAAGTGTATGGCGTTATTTATTAGCGTGGCAAATTTCGCTGCTGTTGGGTTTAAACTCTTTTTTAAATTATATAATTATTACTTGGCTGCCGAGCATACTGACCGACACAGGCCACACTGCGGTACAAGCAGGTGTTTATCATGGGGCTTTTCAATTTGCCACAGCATTGCCTGGATTGATATTAATACCGCTACTGGCTAAATTAAAAGATCAACGTGCTCTTAGTTTTATTCTTGCACTGCTGAGCAGTGCAAGTGCACTCGGTTTACTTTATATGCCTAATTTTGCATTTGTATGGACGGTGATACTGGGCTTTAGTTCTGGAGCTTGTTTTATATTGGGCTTATCTTTTATTGGCTTACGCACGGATGATTCACGACAGGCTGCATCGCTTTCAGGTATGTCGCAAAGTGTTGGATATTTATTGGCGGCCGTTGGCCCTATGCTCGCTGGTGCATTGCACACCATCACGGGCAGTTGGAGTGCGCCATTATGGTTATGCGCTATTGCGGGTGTATTGTGTGCATTGTGTGGTTTAGGTGGTGGAAGAAATACTACTTTACAACAATCAGCTAACTAATTGTTGTAACAATGAAAATTGGTAGCTGACTACTATCACTTGAGTGATGTTAAATAATCTAATGCCTGCTTCCTGCCCTGAGGTATTCGGTCAAGTCTTTTAGCTATTGTGAACAATGATGAACGTCTTGTCTAAAAGGCTTTAATATAAAGCGCCTCATCATTGGGTGTGCGTTCCCTTGGCTCGGTGCTACCGATAAAATTCATCTGCCTAATCAACGTCAATAAAAGTGGTAAACATCATATGTTATGGTCGGATTATTCGTAGTTTATAGTGCATGTATTTTATCTACTACTTGCATAAATGCTAGATAACATTCTAAATATCTTTATATTAAAGGGTCTTTATTAATGTCGAAATCGTCGCCGATACCATAACCAGCCACCTGCAACAGCGAGTCCAGTCGTGAGTAAACCGCTGATAAAGATGAATAGGCGTCCAGTTAAGTCAAAGGCTTCACCATTATGAAGAGGAAATAACCAGTAGGCTGTTTTTTGACGAAAGCTTAGCGGTTGGTAAGGTTGCTCACCAAGCACAGCATTACTGTAAGGATCGATCCATAACACGTTGCTGCCTGATGTTTTACGAGGGTCGTCATCATCTGTTAACCGTATCTCGGCTGAAGGGCGTTGAGCTGTTGGAAAGGTTATACGTTGCCATTGTTTATCTGGCCAATGCTCTTTAGCTGATATTAACCATAAGGCTTCATCAATAGGCTGACTTTCTTGCACTTTGATAATTGGATTCAATTTAATAGGCCTATCCAATAACCACTGTGTTTGATTTGGGAAAATAAGACTAGTACCACTAATAATAACGACAATAAAAACAGGCAATGATATTAGACCTGTTAATAGGTGAGTACGTCGTAAACGTCCTATTGTCGGCGTGATTTTCTGATTTTTTGCTACTAACCACTTTCGTGCTTTTTTGGTTCTTGGCCAACCATAATATGCTCCAATAAATACGTTAACTAACATTAGGATAGCAAGAAATCCTAATGTTAATTCAGCATTGTGGCCAAGCATAAATGTAAAGTGAAATAGATAAATAAAAGAGGTGAAATAACTTCCCCATTCGCGAATACTCAGGACTTCAGCACTATAAGGATGGATCATTATTTCCATGTTTTTATCATGGAGTGGGGATGTTTCTTTCATCAGTACAAATGCGGTATAGCCAGCATTTTTATTTCGCGGTGCACGTAGTGATTTTATGTAATCAATGTCAGGAATAGCATTAAGTGTTGCTGCACGTATTATGGACAGTGGAGCCAGTTTATCTGAGGGTAAATGGGTAGCGATGAGCTGTGGATTTAGCCATTCATCAATGGCATGATCGAACACAATGATTGACCCGCTGATGCTCTGGAGCAACAGCGGGACCAATAAAATCAAGCCACTGATTCGGTGAAATTGAATCCAGAATTTACGCATTGAAATAGATCAAAAAATAATGATTAAAATTCTAATGAATAACCTAATGTCACCGCATCTTCGGCTTGTAGGTAGGAGCTAGAAATTAAAAAGGGTATAGCAATCGCAATACGTTTTGGAATGGGGAGGAAAGACACCATTGTCTCCTAGATAATATCGAGTAAGCAGCAATGCTAAACTAAATGAGAATGATTATCAAGCGCATTTAATAGCTTGATGATTCGTATTGCTGAAAAACAGGACAGAGTTATTATATTAGACCTAAAGCCGACAGAGCACATCCAGCGTAGTTAAACGCAAATGTCAGATAAAGCCTGATCACCATCATTCAAAAACAAAAAGATGTTCTATATTTAACTTAGTTAATAAGAAGATTAGTTAGCCTAACAACCCCGTCATTAATTGCGTTCTTGAGTTATAGTTACTCTTTAATCTAACAACAGAAAGAAAAGAGCTGTGACGGAATCTAAATATTATGTCCACACATCCACTGGCAGTAAAAAGACTATTTTTACATTCATTGCAACATTCATTGCCTGCTTGTTTTTGCTTGATAATACTGCAGATCTATTTACAGGAGCGATTTTCGTTTTTGTTGGAATATTTACTGCCTCAGTTGCCGTTGCAATGCCTTTTTATTTTTACAAAAAGAAGCACCTCAAGAGATATTTCCTTGTCTCAATGATTGAATTTTTGATGACGATTTTTCTAACCGTTGTGTTCTTTTTATATTTCTTTACAAATCCGCTCGATTTTACGACTATCGCCAGCCCGACAGACACTGACGACCCTTATATTGTCAGGTGTGATGAGCCTGTTCCAGTGTTTTCTTTGGGTATGGATATTATTCCTAGCAAGGTGCAGGGTGATGCGGTTTGTTCTTGTATATGGAAAAAACTGTCACCCTCGGACAAGAATTTATCTGCATCTCTCGCCAGAGATGAGTATCACGATGCCTCTGAGGGGCAATTAAGACAATTCATTTTTAGAATCGAAGTAGCAACGGACTCCTGCAGGATGGAAGGCCTGTAACCGCGTTAAATATACTCGTTTATGCTTCGATAAACTAAAGTTTATGAGCTTATCTGCTTTGGAACGGCAGTTGACATTTAATTTTAACCATTGCTTACGTACCAAAACAGATCTTTCATTTAGTAGCAATATTATGTTTTTAGTCGATGAAAAGGTCGGTGCACTGCTAATAAATACAAGTACTTAAAATATCTTATATTCACCGCTATCCGATTTAATTTTTTAATTATAACTTTATACCATCTCTGAATACGTAGTATATTAAACCTTGAACTACTGTAATCCTTGAACGATCTAGTGCCAGAATAAACTGACTAATTGAAAGGAAGTTCTTGTGGAACAATCTAGCCTTTTACCCCTTATTTATAACGCATCGTTATTGATTTCGTTATTACTTATTTATACCTTAAATCCTCAAACGAATGAGAAGCTATTAAATAAAAATAACCGTATTGTTCTCGGGCTCTATATTGGAATCATAGGTGTTTTGGTTATGTTGACTCCGTGGCAAGTAGCCCCAGGCTATTTTATTGACACGCGAACCATTCTAATCGCTATCTCGGGACTCTACTTTGGTTTAATACCCACCGTAATAGTTATGTTTGTAATGTCGACAGTACGTCTTCTTGAAGGCGGTGGCGGTATGTGGGTTGGAACCCTGACTATCATCACCTCTGGCTTTATCGGCATTGCTTGGAGAGAAATACGCCACACTTCTTTGAAAAGTATTTCACTACGAGAACTATTTATACTGGGTCTTACTGTTCATATAGTAATGCTTTTTGAGATGCTATTTTTCTTACCCACAAGGGAGATAGCCTTAGATATCATTTCTTCTATTGCCCTGCCAGTATTGGTTGTTTATCCATTAGTAATCGTTTTACTTGGCCGTTTGTTGTCCAATATATTACGTACACAATTAGCTTTAGATGAACGATTGCAAAGTGAATTTTTATTTCAGTCCCAGTTTAATTTGGGTAACATTGGAATTACAATTACCTCACCTGACAAATCATGGTTACGCGTCAATCCTCGGCTTATTGAAATGCTGGGCTATTCTGAAGAAGAACTTCAGCGCTTTACTTGGATGGATCTTACTCATCCTGAAGACTGCGACAGTGATTTAGTTAAATTTAACGAAATGTTGTTGGGTGAGATTAACAACTATGAAATTTATAAGCGTTTTATTCATAAAAATGGTGCTATCGTTTATATCCATCTAACCGTTTCTTGTTATCGAAATGAGGGGGAAATCAAGTTTATCATCGCTACATTGTTAGACGTCACGGAACGCAAGTTAGCCGAAGATGATCTCAAACTAGCTGCCAGTGTATTTAGCCATGCGCGTGAGGGCATTACCATCACCGATGCTCAAGGAACCATACTTGATGTAAATGATACCTTCACGCAGACAACAGGCTATAGCCGTGAAGAGGTTATTGGCAAAAACCCTCGAATCCTCAAATCTGGGCGGCAATCCCCTGAGTTTTATGTCGACATGTGGCATGCGCTACGTGATGAGGGCTATTGGTCTGGTGAAGTATGGAATCGTCGTAAAAATGGTGAAGTGTATGCTGAAATGAAAACGATCAGCGCTGTCCGAGATGTACAAGGTGTCACCACCCATTATGTTGCTCTGTGTACCGACATCACCCAGATGAAAGACCATCAAGACCAACTAGAGCATATCGCCCATTACGACGTACTAACCAATCTACCCAATCGTGTATTACTAGCCGACCGACTCAGCCAAGCCATGTTGCAGTGCAATCGTCACCAACAGTCACTTGCAGTCGTATTTCTAGACTTAGATGGGTTTAAACTCATCAATGATCTGCATGGACATGATGTGGGTGATGAATTGCTCATTGTACTATCGCAACGTATGAAAGAAGCGTTACGTGAAGGTGATACTTTAGCCCGTTTTGGCGGTGATGAATTTGTTGCTGTATTAGCTGATTTAACCAAAATTGAAGATTGTGAGCCTTTATTAGAGCGGTTACTATTGGCGACGTCTGAACCTGTCACGATCAGTGATGTGGTATTAAATGTCTCAGCCAGCATTGGCGTCACCCTTTACCCTCAAGATAATCTGGATACCGATCAGCTCATGCGTCATGCTGACCAAGCCATGTATATCGCTAAAGAATCAGGTAAGAACCGTTATCACTTATTTGATACCGTTCAAGATGATGCGGTTAAAGTGCAACGAGAAAATCTAGAGGCTATTCGCAGTGCATTAGATAATGATCAATTTGTGCTCTATTACCAGCCTAAGGTTAATATGCGAACAGGCACCGTGATAGGTGTTGAGGCGTTAATACGTTGGCAACATCCCAAGAGAGGCCTAGTAAATCCAATTGGATTCTTGCCAGTCATTGAAAACCACGCAATGAGCATAGAGGTGGGCGAATGGGTTATTGATACCGCATTGACACAAATTGGCCAATGGCAAAAAATGGGGCTCAATCTTCCTGTCAGCATTAGCGTCAATATTGCCGCAGTACAATTACAGCAGACTCATTTTGTGGAGCGATTAACCATACTGCTAGCAGCCCATCCCGATGTTAAGCCCCACTATTTAGAACTAGAGGTGCTAGAAACAAGTGCCTTAGATGACGTGGAACATGTTTCAGAAATCATGGTTGCCTGTATGGCACTCGGCGTAAACTTTGCTCTAGATGATTTTGGTACAGGCTACTCGTCTCTTACCTATCTTAGACGTTTACCTGCCAACTTAATTAAAATAGACCAGAGTTTTGTCCGCGATATGTTGATAGATCCTGATGATTTAGCGATTGTTGAAGGCGTCATCGCCTTAGCTAAATCATTCAAACGTGAGGTGATTGCCGAAGGTGTGGAATCTATTGAACATGGCACTGCTTTATTACAACTGGGTTGTGATTTAGCACAAGGTTACGGCATAGCAAGGCCAATGCCAGCGAGTGATGTTCCTGCGTGGATAGATGGGTGGAAGCCTGACGATACTTGGAAAATATGATTATCAACTAAACTAAGCAGTTAACGCCATCGCTGACAGCGCTAATTAGCATCTTATTCTTGTGGTGCGACGCGTTAGGCTATTTCTCATATCCTAACGAGGCCATTTTGATACCCGTTGATACGAGCGTTAAACCGGCGACTTTATTGATCAGAGTGACAACCCATGACTTAAGTGTCTGTTCGGCTAATTTCTTACCCAAGCGACTGAACAGGCTATAAACTAAAATGTCAGCTAGTAGACATGTGGTCCCCATCACAACCATTTGAAATAAAATTGGCGCTAAGGGGTCAATAAATTGTGGAAGTAGGGCGGAAAAATACATAAGTGCCTTCGGGTTTGCGAGTTGAACTACAAGCCCTTGTGAAAATAGCTTCTTACGACTTCTTTCATTGGTTTTCACGTTAATCTTAAAAGCACCGGATTTACTGATCAATACTGAAATGCCAAGGTACAAAAGATAAACAACACCGAGCCATTTTATGATGGAAAATAGTAGGCTTGAAGCCAGAATTAAAGATGCGATACCTGTCGCCGACAGTGCGAAAAAGAGAACGTCCGCACTAGCAACACCCATCACTCCTAAGAATGCTTTTGCTGGATTATGTGTCGCACCCTGTGTTGCCACTGTAATTGCAGATGGGCCGGGAACCATAATCAGCATTAGAGTTGTGACAAGAAAGATGGAGTAGAGGCCAATGTCCAAGATTGATTACCTTATTAGAGCCTAACGTGATGTTAAAGAGAATAACGTTTTCTGTCATTGCGCTGTCTAGGTAAAAGCAGAATTGTTTACGGCTTATCAAAACCCTCAATTTATTTTTACTAGATCTCAGTCCATTCCTATAAACAGCTGCTTATTATTGAGTCGATAGAATGGCTTAAACAAATTCTCAGAAACGGTTGATTAAAACTTACTTTGTAGGGCTTTTACTAATAAGATCATCAACATACTCGGTCAATGAATTAGTGAATTCTTCGCTAAACCAGCTGATAGCATTATCCCGATCAATCTTTAAATTGTCCGATTTATATTGAGCCTCAAAAGCATTAAAGCGAGCAGTGGCTTCCCTCATCGCAGCACTAATATCATCCATCTCAATGGTTTTGAAATGTTCATTGGCGAGAGACAAAAAATCATTGACTATCTCAGGATAGGAAAGTGTACCATCACTCTTCTTATCACTTGGTTTGATGAGGCGTATCGGAATAATATTGTCTTGACTCATGATGCAGGTATCTCAGTTGTAATAAATAAACTATGTAAGCATTTCGCTCAAAATGGGTGGAAAAATTCAGATAAAATACGATGTTAGAAAAGATTTATATCTGTAATGGTCGTGTTTTATTGGCGTAATCTTAAACCACTTTGTTCATTTCTGCCATTGATTTAGATTGGTTTTTATCTTTTGTGAGTGCTTAATTATGGCGATACTTTCTTCCTGAGCTTAAATAAGAAAATGTCTGCTTTAGATTGGTTCCGGCTCTAGCTACTATCATATATAGAAGCCACAGTAGTTTGTTCTGCTGGGGCTCTTTTTATGGATTGGACTATTGAAAATTCATTTTCAGGACAGTATTACTTATTCTCAACGAGTAAAGGTTGTAGGTAGGGCAAGATGTTTTGTAATACGAGTGGTTGACCGTCTTTATTCGGGTGCAATCCATCACCTTGCATCAAGTCTTTATTGAGTGCTACGCCTTCTAGCATAAAAGGCAAGTAGCTCAACGTGTATTTATTTGCGATCTTTTCGTAAAGCGTAAAAAACATTTCGGTATAACGTTTGCCGTAATTTTGTGGGATTCTGTTTCCAATCAACAGCACTTTTGCGTTAGATTGATGAGCTTGTTCTATCATTTTTTCAAGGTTTGTAGTTGTTTTGCCTAAAGGGTAGCCTCGTAGAGCATCATTAGCCCCCAACTCTAAAATAATCCAACGTGGTTTATATTCTGTGAGAAGAGGACCCAAACGGGACAAGCCTCCTTGAGATGTTTCACCGCTGACACTGGCATTGACTACTTTAATGCCAGGATTAGATTTAGAAAGTTGATTTTCGAGTAAACTAACCCAACCTGCTTCTTGTCGTAAGTTGTGGGCTGCGCTTAGACTATCCCCCATTACAAGTAATGTTGATGATGAAGCTGCGGCGAGAGTTACATTAGTGAAGAACAAACTAATGGTCAAAAAAAGCAATAATTGTCTTTTAAAAAACATAAAAACCTTAAATATAAAGTGAGATGTCATGGCTGTAAAAACAGCGATTAAAGTAACTAATTTAACTCATACCGTTACTGCAAAAACAGGAGACTTGACCATATTGAACGGAATCAATATGGACATCAAGGAAGGTGAATCAGTTGCAATCGTGGGTGCTTCTGGTTCAGGCAAGTCAACTTTACTCGGTTTATTAGCAGGCTTAGATGTTAATACTTCAGGTGAAATAACGCTTTATGAGCAAGCTTTCTCTAGCTTAGATGAAGAAGAACGTGCCTTAATGCGCGGGCAATATGTTGGTTTTATTTTTCAATCATTTCACCTTTTACCTAGTCTGCAAGCGGTTGAAAATGTCATGCTACCAGCAGAACTCAAAGGGGATAAGAATGCACGTAAAAAAGCAGAAGCATTATTAGATAAAGTGGGATTATCTCATCGCTTAACACATTATCCTAATCAACTTTCTGGCGGTGAACAACAACGCGTTGCGATTGCTCGGGCTTTTGCTTCTAGCCCTAAAATTCTTTTTGCTGATGAGCCCACCGGGAATCTCGATGAGGGAAATGGAAAAATTATTATTCAACAGTTGTTTGAGCTTAACGAGTCTCAAGGCACAACACTCGTCATGGTTACCCATGATAATGAACTAGCTCAAAAATGTGATCGTCAATTGGTGATGTCTGCAGGCAAACTTGTGGAAAAACAATAATGAGTTTTGCACTTCGATTATTGTTAAGAGACCTACGTAGTGGTGATATTCTTACGCTTATCATTGCTCTGATTATTTCAGTTGGTACCGTCACCTCAATCGGTTTATTTATCGATAGATTGCAGCTTTCTTTCGAGCAAGAGTCAGCTAATTTATTGGCTGCTGATCGCCTAATTCGTTCTGATGATGAGATTCCAAAAACTTGGCAAGTCAAAGCCAGTGAACTAACGCTTCAGCGAGCTGAGAATACGTCGTTTAGCACGATGATATTTGCGGGCGATGCCCTACAACTCAGTCAGTTGAGTGCTGTAACAGATAGTTATCCTTTAAAAGGAGCCTATTTAGTAGATGACACTTTATTTGGCACAGGAAAATCATTCACTAAGTCCCCACAAAAAGGACAAATTTGGTTGTCGTCTAGGCTCGCTAGTCTATTGAATGTAGCCATTGGTGGTCAGGTAGAAGTCGGTGAGACTAAATTAACCGTTGCCAAGTATTTAGTAAGAGATCCCGGCTCTAGTAGTTCAGCATTTGCTATCGCACCTCGTGCTGTGATGAATATAGCAGATCTAGCGTCAACCCAAGTTATTATTCCTGGTAGCCGAGTCCGTTACTCTCTTTTATTAGCAGGAAATCGTACGGCTCTTGATGAATATGAAGCTTGGGTCACACCTCAATTGAATGAGGGACAACGCTGGCGAACGCCGACACAAAAAGGAGAACGCATTGGTGACACAATAGGAAAGGCGGAATCCTTTTTATTATTGGCGGGGACTTTGGCCGTTATCCTATCTGGGATAGCGATGGCACTCGCATCTGCACGATTTGTAAAACGCCATTTAATGCAGGTTGCTATATTAAAAACTTTAGGGGCAACGCCAACGTTATTAGTTAAAGTATTCTTCATACAATTCACTATGCTATTTGTGATTGGGGCTTCAATAGGTTTGGCTGTGGGCTGGGGCGTTCAGGGGGCTATTTCATCACTGTTATCTGGATTAATGTCTACTTCATTACCCGAGCCTTCTATCAGCCGTTTATGGCTGGGCGTAGCAACAGGCTTTATTTCTTTGCTGGCTTTTTGCATGCCATTGATGCAGCGTCTTATCAATATCTCGCCAATGTCCGTATTGCAACCGAGCCTAAAAATTGAGCAAAATACTTTACTTATTTATGGTATTGGTTTTATCGGTATGTATGGACTGATGTGTCTGTATACAAAAGGATTTTTATTACCCAGTATTATGATGCTAGCGATATTAGCTATTGGGATTTTAGTATCATTATTAGGCTGGATAGTCTTTAGATTGGGCCGTTATTTAACTTCAGGAGCAACCAGCGGCTGGCAAATAGGTTTGGCTTCACTTTATCGAAGGCTGATCCCCAACCTTTTTCAATTACTGGTGTTTACGTTAATTATAATGCTGGGACTTATTTTAGTGGGCGTGAAGACCAGCCTTGTAGCAGATTGGCAGAAACAGTTGCCAGATGATGCGCCGAATCATTACTTATTTAACGTTCAAGCTAATCAGATTGATCAAATCAACGCCGCAACCGATCAACTAGGTATATTAAGATCAGATTGGTTTCCTATGGTTCGAGGTCGAGTCATATCGGCAAATGGAAAAAGTATTCAGACGCTTTATCCTGAAGATAAAGGCGAACCAGAAATATATGAGCGTGAACTAAACCTCACTTGGTCAGATGCAGTAGGCAAGGGCAGTGACTTAGTCTCTGGTGACTTTACTGCTAATGGATTATCCATTGAGCAACGTGTGGCGCAAGAAGCCAACCTCAGTATGGGGGATGTATTAACCCTCAACATTGGCGGTAATATGGTGACCTTGCCTATTACCTCTATTCGTACAGTTGATTGGGGGTCGATGCAGCCTAATTTTTATCTCATTTTGCCGAAAGAAGCACTAAAAGACTACCCCGCCAACTTTGTGAGCAGTGTGTTTATTAGTGATATCAATGCTCAGCCATTTTATAAAGCGATCTCTGAGTTTCCAACTGTTTCCATTTTTAATGTAGGCGATTTGTTAAAACAAATACAAACCATCATAAGCCAATTATCTCAGGCAATTCAGCTAGTGTTATTGTGTATTTTGAGTGCTGGGGCTTTGGTATTGCTAACTAGCGTACGTTCAACATTAGAGGAGCGATTAGAAGAAGGCGCACTGTTACGTGTTTTAGGGGCAAGGAAAGCCTTGATTCAACAGGCTCTTTTTGTAGAATTTGGTGCACTTGGACTATTTTCAGGATTTCTTGCAGCGGCTGGAGCAGAAGCTTGTCTGTATGGTTTGCAGGTCTTTGTATTTAAATCTCAAGCGGTATGGCATCCATTGTTATGGGGGCTTGGTCCTTTGATCGGCGTTTGTATTATTTCTGCCATTGGTCTTTTTGCCAGTAGAACGGTATTAAAAGTGCCACCAATGCTTTTGTTACGTGATTTTTAATTTAATAGTTGCGGGGGAGAACATAGGCTATAGGACTCCTTGGCTTTGCGGGAGTGCTATTCGAAGAAAGTAATGAACAGGGTTGGTGCAAGGGGTACTAGAATTAAGATTTTTATGAATTATAAATTCTAACACCCTGCATCAGCGGACCACTTTATGCTGGGCCGCTGATGCAGTTTCTAGGTGTTCTTGTATGTTAGGGCTACCGAACCTGGTCATCATTAGGCTGGCTAATACGTAACTATGCTGGCGGCTAATCCCAAATTGAACCTTAATTTATAACTAGCCTTTGCCAAGATATGAAATCGTACCTGCAACATCGGTGTCATCAATCAATTGAAATCTGCTGTTTGATCCTGCCTGTCTTGCAGAGCCAAATGGTGCGTACTCAGGATCTGTTGCAAATGCTTTAGCGGCTTCAGCATTCGGAAACGCCAAAAGTGCAATTAATGTAGTCGGAAGTGGTTCACCTTCTAAAACTTCAATGTTTGCACTACGAGACAGATATTTGCCTCCATGTTTATGGACTATATCGTGAACGTTTTTTGCGTATTCCGGTATCCACGCTTCATCGGTGACTTCAACGTCGGCTATAATGTAAACAGTCATTCTCGGACATCCTCTTAGAGTTATATTCAATATACGACCGAATTAGATCAGCGTACGGACAGATATTACCAGCACTTTAGTCTCATAAGCAAAACTGTATAGTAGACAATAGTTCCAGAAAACTTCACTTTCACAATGAAACACACATTGTGGATTATGCTGCGATGTATATCAGTAAAATTACTGAAGTTGCCATCACCGTTAAGCTCTATCGCTATTGGTGAGACAGAATTTGTGGTTGTTGTGTATACCATCAGAAAAGCTTAAATAGAAAGCTCGCTAACACGAGTATTTTTACAGGCTTGCATATCTATGCCGTGGCATTGACTGTCTCTTTGTTAATGGCCAGAAAGGATGACGCAAAAGGTTTGTAACAAATTAGCCTAACGTCAGTCTGACTATAATCAGTGATGTGATAATTTATGCTTCAGACATTGCAAGTCAATCTAGGTTACTTCTGCAACCAAACCTACATACATAGTCAGGTGAATGTAGGACCAAATCGTACTGAGATGATGGATGATGATTTTAAAGGTTCAGCTATAAGCAGCCAAAATCAATGTTTTGGTTGTACAGCAGGACAAAGAAGCCGTTGTAAAGGCGACTTTTAGATGTCACTAATTTAAGTTACTTAAGGGAAACAACATGTCAAAAAAAATCATTATCTTATTTATCGTTATGATTATTGCTGCATTTTTTGTCTTCGATATTCAACACTATCTTACGCTGAGTAGTATCAAGGAAAGTTTGACCAGTTTTGAGGCATGGCGTAGTCAAAACCCATTGTTAGTCGGATTAGGCTTTTTTGTCAGTTATATTGTGATAACAGCATTGTCTTTGCCAGGAGCGGCGGTTATGACACTAGCTGCCGGTGCTTTGTTTGGACTTTGGTGGGCATTGTTGATTGTGTCTTTTGCATCGACTATAGGTGCAACTCTTGCATTTCTAGTATCGCGTTTTTTGCTGAGAGACTGGGTGCAAAAACGTTTTGGGAATCGTCTGAAGGCCATTAATCTAGGTATTGAAAGAGATGGGGGATTCTATTTATTCACTCTGCGTTTAGTCCCTGTATTTCCATTTTTCATCATTAATTTGGTAATGGGGTTAACGCCCCTAAAAACATGGACCTTTTATTGGGTCAGTCAAGTCGGTATGTTGGCTGGCACACTGGTCTATGTGAATGCGGGTACTCAGCTTGCTCAGATAGACAGTCTCGGCAGTATCATGTCGATTAACTTGCTAGCCTCTTTTGCCTTATTAGGACTATTTCCGTTGATTGCGAAGAAAATTATCGACTTGTTAAAGAGTAGACACGTTTATCAAGGTTGGCACAAACCCAAAAGTTTTGATCGTAATTTAGTGGTTATAGGTGCTGGCGCTGCAGGGTTAGTTTCTTCATATATCGCTGCGACGGTTAAGGCTAAAGTCACTTTGGTTGAAGCCAATAAAATGGGGGGGGATTGCCTTAATTATGGATGTGTACCCAGCAAAGCAATCATCCGCTCGGCTAAACTTGCTCAACATATGCGTGATGGCCAGAAATATGGACTGAATTCCACGCAACCTGATTTTTCCTTTCGAAGTGTTATGCAACGAGTGCAAAACATCATCAAACAAATTGAACCACATGACAGTGTTGAACGCTATACCAAACTAGGTGTTGAGGTATTAGAAGGTTACGCAACCATCATTGACCCTTGGACCGTTGAGATAAAACTGCATGATGGTCAAATCCAAAAGCTTACAACGCGTAGTATCATTATCGCGACGGGTGCTGAGCCAGTTGTACCAGATTTACCGGGGATTGATGATGTCGGCTATGTTACCAGTGATACCGTTTGGCAAAAGTTTGCTGAATTAGACGTGGTACCTAGACGACTGGTTATTTTAGGTGGGGGTCCTATTGGCTGCGAGTTATCACAGGCATTTGCCAGATTGGGGTCTGAAGTAACGCAGATTGAACGTTCAGATCGACTGATGAATCGTGAAGATAAGGACGTTTCAGAATTAGCCGAAGCGGCATTGGCCGATAATGGTGTCAATATTCTAACTGGGCATGAAGCCATTAGTTTTGAGCGCGTAGGTGATGAAAAATTCATTCTTGTAAAAAATGAAGTCGGTGAACAGCGTATCGCGTTTGATGAAGTACTTTGTGCTATTGGCAGAAAATCGAGACTTCAGGGGTATGGCATGGAAAATCTGGGCATAGAGAGTGATCGCACCATACAAAGCAATGCTTTTTTACAAACTAAGTTTCCCAACATTTTAACCGCAGGTGATGTAGCAGGGCCTTATCAATTTACTCATGTCGCAGCTCATCAGGCCTGGTATGCCTCGGTAAATGCCTTGTTTGGACAGCTTAAAAAATTTAAAGCCGATTATAGGGTCATCCCTTGGGTAACATTTATTGACCCAGAAGTTGCCCGGGTCGGAATTAATGAACAGGAAGCGATTGAGCAAAAAATCGACTATGAAGTGACCCGTTATGGCATTGATGATTTGGATAGAGCCATTACTGATAGTGCTGCACATGGCTTTGTCAAAGTTCTTACAGTGCCAGGTAAAGATAAAATCCTCGGTGTGACGATTGTCAGTGAACATGCGGGTGAATTGCTGGCCGAGTTCGTACTCGCGATGAAACATGGACTTGGACTGAATAAAATTCTGGGCACAATTCATCCTTACCCAACGTGGGTTGAGGCGAATAAATATGCGGCAGGAGAGTGGAAACGTGCACATGCTCCACAATGGGCATTTAAGTTATTGGAACGATTTTTCAACTGGCAACGAGGTTAATTAAATGTTTCGAAAGTATCTGCTCCTTATTTGCCTTATGTTTGTTGGTATTTCAACTGCAAATGCATTCGATCATCAACAGTGGAATAGCTTGTTGAAACGCCATGTTGTGGAAATTGATGGTGGACAAAGTACTAAAGCTGATTATGCCGGTTTTGCAACAGAGCGACAGGACCTAAAACGCTATCTGGCGTCGCTTTCTGCAATTAGTCAGGCTGAATTTGATAACTGGTCTACAGAGTTGCAATTGGCGTTTCTGATCAATGCCTACAATGCATGGACAGTTGAGTTAATTCTGACTAAATATCCGGACTTGACATCGATTCGTGATTTGGGTGGATTGTTTAGTTCGCCCTGGGAAAAAGAATTTATTCCTTTATTGGGACACACCGTTTCTTTGGATTATATCGAGCATGAGTTGATCCGCGGTTCTGGTCGCTATAATGATCCACGTATTCACTTTGCCGTGAACTGCGCTAGTATCGGTTGTCCCGCGCTCAGAAATGAAGCTTATAGTGCCGAATCACTTGACCAACAACTGGAAAAACAAACACAATTATTTCTTAAAGATAAAAGTCGTAATCACATAGTAAAAAACAGTTTGCAGGTTTCAAAAATTTTCAAATGGTATCGCGAAGATTTTGAGAAAGGATGGCGTAATGCTGAATCTTTGCAGGCATTTTTACTGTTATACGCTGATGCGCTAGCGCTTGATTCGAAGCAGCAGAAAAAATTAGCACAAGGCCAGTTAAGCGTTCAGTTTATGGATTATGACTGGCATTTGAACAATACCCAGTAAAGTCTATTGTCTTCTTTATGCCAGTGATCGACGAAGCCTAACATTTACCAAGAAAGATTTAGACTTATGTCTTCGAAAGGGTTGTTATTGAATGAATCCACAGCCAGAAGCGGTCATTCATTTAACGGCAACTTTTTTATTATTAAGAATTAACATGCATAAATTCTTTGATTAAGTAAGCTTTATCGGCAGTGATACTGAGTAAATATTTATAGTTTTCGATAATCTCTTAAGCGTTTATCAGTGCCAATTGGTTTAATGCAATAATTTCTATATCTTTCGCTATCTTACTATTGTTCTTTATACATTCATCTAGGAGCTTAGTTAAAGCTTGTTTGTTATGTTCAATCAAACCATTAAATATTTGGTCTGCTGTTGACTGGGGAATATTAAATTTTTGTATTTGCTCTATAAATACTTGCTTAGCAGAAGCACTTTTATTATCGTTTGTAAGCTGAACAAATGACATCCGTATCTCAGTGTCTTTTTTTAAAATACGCGGAATAATTACATCACTGATTTTTTCGACTATTGAGTCAAACCGTGTGATGTTAATTAAACCAATGTTGGGTACATTAATTTTTACATCACAAGATAGAACGATATTGGAAGGAGCTGCAATGCGATAGTTTTTATAAAAATGAAACGCATCAAAACTACCGTGATAACAAGTTAAAACCTCAGATTTAAACATTCCTTCTACACTAACTGCATTGTCAGCTGTGTAGGCGATGCCAGCTGATGAATGATTTATTAAGTCTAAAATAGGCATGATTTTTGATTCATTTTCTATGCGGATCTGTCTACTAATAAAATACTCATTCAAATAATCTTTAGGCTTTTTTTTGTCGAAGTCGGAATAATCCCATCCAAAAAGTACAAGATATTGCTGCATTATTTTGGGAAGGTGACATAATTCTCTGTGGTATTCCTTTAACTCAGTAATAGCGCCATTGCCCCAACCAAAAAACCGTTGATATTTTTCAAAAAAATCAATCACGTTAGGGTTTAGACCTGTTTTGGCTTTTACTTTAAGCTGATTAGCACGATCCAAATAGAGCAGATTCGGCGATATTAAGAGCTCGGTTGGCGTCACTATTTTTATAGCTTTATTCACGTCTAAAGGGTATATTCCATACCCATAAATGCCCTTGCGAAGTTCGATATTATTCGCTATTCCTCCTAGACATCTAAATTCTTCAAGCATTTCTGAGAAGTTCATTGGTGAGAGCATCTTACATAGTCATTATTCAATACCTAAATTATAGGTTATATATGACTTTACTAATAACAAATGTATTGGAAATGTAAGCCTTATGTTGTTCTTAAAAAACGATAACAAAAAAGCTGAATTAAACGTAGTAACAGAAAGTGAGGCCATCACTTTTGTCTCAACGGTAAAGTCAGAACAGAATGTTTTTATTAAACAACTCGCTAAATTGATGTTGTTTTTAGCGGTATTTATCATTTCACCATCCGTTCATGCGATGCAGATTTTTGTTAAAACGCTGACAGGAAAAACAATCACCTTAGATGTTGAACCCAGTGATTCCATTGAAAATGTTAAACAAAAAATCCAAGATAAAGAAGGTATACCACCTGTCGAGCAGTCACTCATTTTTGCAGGGAAAATCCTTGAGGATGGTAGAACGCTATCAGATTATAATATTCAAAAAGAGTCCACTATTCACCTTGTTAAGGTGGTAACTCCCATTGCGGAGAATCCGACTAATAACCCAACTAACAACGCAACTATCATTGGGCAAATTTCTGGTCAGTTTTTCAGTACACAACGCTTCACCAGCCAGCAAACTAATAATATTAACGATCATTTTTTATCATTACATCAGCGTTTTAATGTTGAAAATATCCAGAGTGGCCTTAATGCTGGTGACCCTATCTTCAATGCCCTATCGTCACTGCTTTATAACGTTGTAGAACAAGATGCCTCCAGCAATTATTCTGCGGATTTTGACGCAAGTAATTCAATATTGCTAGCTGATAATAGTGAGAACAATTATCTTCCTACTCAGGGCAATATTTTTAGTAATAAACTGATGAATTTGTGGTTTGCTGGTGGCTTAGATTACGGTTCTTTTGATAAACAAAATCAAAAAAATAAATTTTCTTCTCAGGGTATGACAATCGGCCTCGATTATTTGGCAACGAATGCTTTTATTATTGGTGGCGCAGTTGGTTATGGTTTTGATAAAACGAAGACTGATGACTTCGGTAGTCAAACAAAGTCTCATCAAGTGACCGTCAGTATTTACAGCAGTTACCAACCTATAACTGACTGGTATATAAATGGACTTATTGGCTATGGTGACCTGTCATTTGATAATGACCGCTGGTCTAATACAGATAGTCAAATGCTTTCAGGTTCTCGAGATGGTAATGTTGTTTTTGCAAGTGTGGGCCTTAACTCTCTTATGTATGCTAACGACATAACTTTTCAGCCTTACTTAACTGCAAATGTCTCATCAATCAAGTTAGATCGCTACTCCGATATAGGAACAAGCATATATGCCCTTAATTATGATAAATCTAAAACCAATTCTGAAACAGTCTCAACGGGTTTGAATGTATTCTATGATATTCAGATTAAAGCAGCGACATTAACGCCATCATTTAAGCTAGCGTATAGCCACAATTTCTCAGGTAGTTTTTCTCAGAATATGATGTATTCCGATTCAAGTGCAACGGGTAACACTTATAATTTAAGCTCAGAGAGCTCACCTCAAAATATAGGTAGTATTGGACTTGGTTTAAAATATAAGGCATCACAAGGTGTATTTGTTGATATAGAGTATCTTACTTCAACCGGATCAAATTCCTATCATTCAAACTCATTTAATTTTGGCATTAGTATTCCTTTGTAGTAAAGCCAAGATTAGGATCACTAGTAATTAATTTAACAGATAAAAGTTAGAGGATCTTATTACGTTTTTTTGCGTAGTTCCCATATCTTTCATTAGGCAGCTATAAATTAAACAATTAGTACCTCTAGTTACAATCAAATTCGGAGCTTTTCACTCCTCCAACTTCAGAGGCTTGTCGGAACTGGTCTGGCTCTAAACGCTATATTTAGGTGTGCAATTACTAAGGCTATTTCTTGCTGAAGTTTAATACCCAGACTGCCTGTTATGGGTCGCAAGCTAACTTTTAACAATCTGTCGATAATGTGCCAAAAGCGATTATTTGTGTAGCCTTGCCTAACGCATTAATAAGCCGTCATTTGCATTGACTGGTTAGCTGTATTTACTAGACTAGATGCTGTATCTACAATGAAAAACATTCAAATCAGTGTATTGAGTTGTGCTGATTGACAAACCTATTGCAATCGTGATTGTGTTAACATATATTTACAGTTAAGGGTAACTGTAGATTATTGGGTGTAAACATATACGGGTTTATGATGCTGAAAGTTATAAGAATACTCAATACTTTTAAATTAAGTGGCAACAAGGAATTACTCTTTCCAAATCAAGTGAAAGATAAATCAGCTATTGAGCTAGTCATGGCTAATAAAGAGCTACTATTTCAAGAAGAAGAGAAAGAAGAACGGGCAGCTGAGCTAGTCATCGCCAATAAAGAGCTAATCTTTCAAAACGAAGAGAAAGAGAAACGGGCTGCTGAGTTAGTCATCGCCAATAAAGAGCTAATCTTTCAAAACGAAGAGAAAGAAAAGCGAGCTGCTGAGTTAGTTATTGCCACTAAAAATCTACTCTTTCAAAATGATGAGAAAGAAAAGCGGGCTGCTGAGTTGATCACCGCCACGAAAGAGCTACTCTTTCAAAATGACGAGAAAGAAAAGCGGGCTACTGAGCTGATCACCGCCACGAAAGAACTGCTCTTTCAAAACGAAGAGAAAGAAAAACGTACCGCTGAACTAGTCATCGCCAATAAAGAACTGGTCATTGCCAATAAAAAACTTAGCATCGCCGCTATAATATTTGAATCTCAAGAAGGCATGATCGTGACCGATGCCAACACCGTTATTCTTCGCGTGAATAATGCATTCACAAAAATTACAGGTTACAGCAGAGAAGAAGTCATCGGGCAGACTCCTAAGCTACTTAGCTCAGGCCGCCAAGACAAAATGTTCTATGAGAAGATGTGGGACAGTATCAACACCACCGGTGCATGGGATGGTGAAATCTCGAATCGGCGTAAGAATGGCGAAGTCTATCCAGAGCATCTCACCATTACGGCAGTTAAAGATGCTAACGGCATCGTGACCAACTATGTAGCAACGCTCACCGATATTACCATGAAAAAAAAAGCATCCGATAAAATTATGAGCTTGGCTTTTTATGATCCACTCACGGCGTTACCTAACCGCCGCCTGCTAATTGATCGGCTTGGCTTAGCCCTCGCCGCCAGTGCACGCAGTCTTCAGTGTGGTGCGTTATTATTTCTTGATTTAGACCATTTTAAAACCATTAATGATACTCTCGGCCACGGTGCGGGAGATTTACTTTTACAACAAGTAGCCTCTCGTTTAACAGAGGTTCTAAGAGAAGGTGATACCGTAGCGCGGATAGGCGGTGATGAATTTATTGTACTATTGGTAGGTTTAAGTGACCAAGGTATTGAAGCAGCTGCCCAAACCAAGGATGTGGCAAAAAAAATCATTTTTGCACTGAATCAACCCTACCAATTCGGTGAGAATGAGCATCTCAGCACACCCAGCATCGGTGCGACAGTATTCCTTGGACATAAACTAACGACAGAGGAACTGTTAAAACAGGCAGATATTGCTATGTATCAAGCCAAGGACGCAGGACGCAACACCCTGCGTTTCTTTGATCCAGCGATGCAAGAGGCTATCACTGTCCGTGCCAACATCGAAAATGAACTACGCAAAGCGATTAAATACCATCAATTCCAGTTGTACTACCAAATACAAGTAGACCATGCGGGTCGAGCATTAGGGGCTGAAGCGTTAATCCGTTGGCAACATCCTGAACGTGGACAGATTCCCCCCTTCGATTTCATTCCTTTAGCTGAACAAACAGAACTTATTTTACCGATAGGCCAATGGGTCTTAGACACCGCCTGCGCTCAACTTAAAACATGGCAACAAAACCCACTGACCCAAGACCTTGTACTTGCCGTCAATATCAGTGCTAAGCAATTTCATCAAGAAGACTTTGTAAAACAAGTCAAAGCCACCGTACAACGGCATGAGATTAACCCTACACGACTCAAGCTGGAACTGACCGAAAGTATGTTGGTGAAAAACATTAACGACATCATTAGCAAAATGAATGTGCTGAGCAAAATAGGTATTTACTTCTCATTGGACGACTTTGGAACAGGCTACTCATCATTGCAATATCTAAAAAAATTGCCACTCAATCAATTAAAGATAGATCAGTCCTTTGTGCGTGATCTTGCCACAGATGCCAATGACAGGGCGATTGTCCGCACTATCATTACCATGGCGAAGAACTTGGATATTAACGTTATTGCCGAGGGTGTAGAGACGAAAGAGCAAAGGCAATACTTGTTTGATAATGGCTGCACGCATTATCAAGGTTATCTATTTAGTAAGCCCGTGCCGGTTGATATGTTTGAGGCTTTACTTAAGAAAGACTGATGGTTCATCGGACGACTAAAGCGGGAGAAACTCAGTTCGATATGGCCTGATTGTCCGCTATGAGTCGGTTTCAGCTTCGCCTTCACTATAAAACCGTGCGTGCTGGCGGCGAACCAACAACCTAAATTATAGATTGTTAAGACTCAAAGACTATATCTGGCACGAAGCAGTCATTGATTAACCTCTAACAAACGGGATTATTATCAGTCAATATATTCAAAGTAAATGAATATCATACAGCGAGTGCATTTCTTCTGAATAGAGATATCACTTACTTTTAATGAGGAATATCTTTATTGATTTTATGCAGTAGGTTGCTAATAGCACCAGGAATTGCTTTGTCTGGCGAACCTTTTATTTCACTCCGATATTCCTTAACGAGTGTGTTAGTTTTGCTATCAAAGACACGCACAATAACATAAGAAAAGAGGTAAGTTGGTTTATGCAGTCTACCGATAATAATGTAATCAGCATTATTATTTCGCCCCAGTTCTGCAGAGCAATTGGCACAATCAAATAAATATCCGACTGATTTATTTGCATCAGCGCGGGCATCGTCTGACAGCGGTATCATGGTAAAACCATCCATATTGCTCAGACCCTTTTTTAATAATTCATTCATTATCTGAATATTTTTTTGATCTTGAGCATCTATTTCAGCCACTTTTTTAGGATCGGTCAGTTTTAAGCTCAAATTAAGTAACTCAAAATCAGTGACGGCAATGGAGGTATTTGCCCAAACTGGATTTATAGAAAACAATAATGAAAGAAATAAGAAAGTTAACGTTGGATTTTTCATAGTAAGTCCTCTTTTAAGGAAGTTGAATTATTGCGTATAGAAATATAAGTAAAGAATTCATATTAACTTAAATTGTATCGGGCATATTTCCTTTAAATATGCAGGAATTTACAAACTATAATTTTGAAAATCATCAAGCGTAAAAGTTACAGGAATCTCAAAACATATCTCACCCTGACACCGACAGGATAACTGCTTCTGGCATGATAGCGACGGATTGTTAAAAGTCAGCTTGCGACCCACAGCAGACGTTGATTAATTCGTCAAAAATTGGGAGTATAGACCGCCAATACAAAGAACAGCATCATCTGTAGTTAACAATAGATTTAATTATTAACGGGGCGTTTTGGGACGGTCAGCAACAATTTCTGCTTTTAGCTTGATTATCTCATTACAAGGCATTCCACTTTTTGGAAAAATCAATAATAGTATTAAGCTTAGTAATTCAGAGGCAACTGCATTCCCCAATGATTTTGTTCAAGTTAAGTATGCTGAAAATTACTTATAACAGGGCAATAATGGAAATTATCGACATAACGTTTCTAAACTTATGACAATAATTCCCATTATTGCCGATAGTCGTTAGGCTGGTTAAATGAATGACCGCTTCATGTTGCATCGAACGGTTGAATCTACAGCACTAATCGGCCTGTCCGACTAAGAGTTTTTCTGCGTTCCAATCGAAAAGTTTTGGCGAAGTTATGTGTCGCATGATGCGATTGAGATTAGCTGAGGGCTACGACCAACGCCTGAATATTTTATTTTTCACAGCAAGAGATGGCCAATATGTTTTTCATTTTTGAAGTTCTTATCAAGCCAGGTTACAAAGCGGAGCAATATGCTGATGCTTGGGTTAGAGCAAGCAAAATAATACAACAAGCAGCTGGCGCACAAGGTACTAGGTTGCATCGAAAGATTGGCGACCCAAATGTTTTATTGGCTATTGCAAACTGGGAAACAAAAGTACAAAGAGACACGATGGAGACTCAGCAAGTTGAGAAAGTACGAAAGATAATTCAGGAGCAGGCTGAATTTGTAGATATAGTCATCATCGGTGAATTTGAAGAACCAGAGTGGCAGGTACTGCCTAAAGACACATTGAGCAACGAAGATTAGTTCCAGTGGTGAATTTAGTACCAAAAGAATTCATTACTCCATCTGACTCAGATAAGAAAAGATATAAAAAGTTATCTCTTGCTCCACCAGAATGGAAACGGACAAATCCTGAACAGGTTGCGAAGGATATGGAATTATCATTTTTATACAAATATGGCTAAGACTATGGGTCTACACATGTTCATCCAATGGCAAATGATGGCACGTTAGCGACTGATTGTTAAAAGTCAGCTTGCGACCCTTAGCTTACGCATAGAATTGTTATGTTGTAGTTAACATTAGAACGCTTTTAACTACACATGCTTTTCTGTGCAGATAACTATCTGATTTGTAAATGTTATCAGCTTGACCCGATTGGTTAATTGCTGGGCCAAAAAATAAAACTATTATATTAAATCAACTGCTTACAATGCGAACTGTTATTTTATCTTTACGGCCTTTTAGTATCAGTTATAAAAGTGATGCACATATTTGTCTACAGTACTCTGCACTTAGATCTACCCTTAAGGACAGGCCTGGCTCAAAGAAAACGTTAATTAATTGGTGAAAAAGTAGGGACGGTAGTCTTCTAACATATTTTTCCCTGATGATGTATATTGTTAGGTGCGCACTTTAAATTGGAGTAGCACAATGAGAAAGATTATATCAGGATTAGTATCTATATTGATTGCCGGAATGGCCTTTTCCACCGTTGCCCATGCCGGCAATGAGGCACAAGCCCATATCGGACATGTGATGAATAGCTGGAATGACACACCATCTGAACAGGGCTTACTGCCAACGGCAATGAAAGAGGCATCGATTGCAGCCGCCCACGCTGACTATGCTGCCAAAGCCACGGATAATTTGGCTGAAATGAAATTGCATGCAAGCCATGTACGCCATGCGATTGACACAGCGCTGGAAGCGGGTGGCCCAGGCATAGGATACGGACTGCTCAAGGCGGCCGATGGGGCAAGTGAACATATAACATTTGCAAGCAAAAGTTCGGACGCATCTGAAGCTGTCAAAACTCATACGGTTCACGTGGTGTCATCGTTAAACAATGCGATTGCACGCAGTCGATTGGTTTTAGTCGAGGCCCAGGCGATTTATGATGCAACAACTGCAAGTGAAGCTGCACCCCATGCCGTCAAAATGGCGGAACTGACTCAAGCAAGCATTGTGGGTGTTGACGCCAATCGCGACGGCAAGATCAGTTGGCATGAGGGCGAAGGAGGCCTGAATACTGCAGACCAACATATGGCCTTTATACTCGATGCAGAAGGGATGAAACGGTAAGGACTTTCGGGAACTTAACATGCCGTACTTTCGCAATTAACCTGACAAACTTAAATTTAAGTTACTAAGGAGATGACTACGAATAGAACGGTTTGGCGTAAAATAACAATATAATTCTATATGTTATAGATATCGCTGAAGAAGCGATAGCTATCTAACAGACATTTTTAATTAAGCCCCTTTATTGGGGCTTTTTTATACATGGGTTTTGCTATTGTGCTAGACAAAATACTTTAGACTCCAGCAGAACGATTTAATATAGGTGTTGCATCGACCGGTTGAACCGTCAACCCAAAGCAGACATTGCTTAATCTCTAAAAAACTGAGGTTATTGCGCGCCGGATATAAAAACATAAATCAAGTTGCCTGAGCTCTTGATTTTTAGTATTTAGCAGCTAGTTCTGATAAGCATAAACCGTGTATTGTTACAATTCTTTTAACTTCTGGTAAGGCCGTACAAAACACAGCCGTGTGTTGAAGAGATCGAGTGTATTGTTTATTCACTTGATCCTTTCAAACACATTTCACAGTCAAGTAAGTAAACAGTTCATTACCCGTGATTAATGTATCCAACGTGGCGACTTACTTTTGTCGTACTAGGTATTAGAGGTATTTTCGTGAGTCATAATTGTTCTCAGTCACTACTGAACTAGTTTATATAAAGGGTCTTAACGAAAAAGTAGTAGGGGGAATAACAGGTCATCTTGGAGGTGACACTAGCAAATTTGGCTCGATAAGATCATATCTGCATGTAGATGGATTACCAAAGAAGAGTGAAATAGTTAATTTGTTGCCATGGAAACCTTCAAAGATGTTAGGTAAATAAAGGGTAAGTTATTTTTACGTGTCTGTGTAGTGAGGTGTTTATTCTTTTCGTGTAGCTTCTTGTTTCAGTGGCCTTGTTCCTTCAGTAATAGCTCAGTCTATGTTTGTCGATTATAAGATCCCCAGAGATCTTCTGATCGACTTCAGGCAATCCCTAGCCTAACTCCACCAGCAATGAAAGAAAAGCGATCAGGAAGCTACAGTGATCCTTCTGAGGATAAATCATTTCTGTCCAATCACTTTAGTTAACTCATTAACCCCCGTATCTTAGAGAAAGTAGAAACCGACTGCTTGCGCCCCCTAGCCGACAGTCACGTCACACTCACCTATACGGCATTTCAGAGCAATTTAACAAGTCAAGGCAGTAGTTGAAGAGTAAAGTGCAATGGATATCTTCCCTAAAATGTGATGTACGTCACATGTTTATTGGTGTATAAATATCAGAACTGGGAAATTTTCTCAGTATTAAATTAATTTAATCAAAAGCCAACCTTGGTGTGAACCAAGCACGGAAAGCTACAGGTCTTTGAGAGTCATGACTCAAAAGATGGCTGAGTTGCATTTTTCAGAAAAGGAAAATGTTATGAAACAAATATTAGCTTTATCTCTCTTAACCATTTCCAGTGCCAGTTTCGCCGTAAGCACACCTGTCGATTTATCAACTTGGTCTGCAGATACATATGATCTTACTGGCGGACAATCTGCTGGTAATTGGGTATTATCAAATTCTAATCAAACAGTCACACAAACTGTAAATGCTGACCCATCGGTCTACCTTAACAATTTGAATCAAACATCCTATTCAATGGATGGTTCGTGGCAATCTGCTGGGGGCGATGATGATTTTATCGGTTTCGTGTTTGGTTACCAAAATGATCATCAATATTATGTAATGGATTGGAAGGCAAGCGGGCAAAATGCTGGCACTGAGTACGGAACCGCTCTAGAAGGGTTTAGAATTTTAAAAGTCGATGCTTCGTCACGCGCGAGTTTAGTTTTGAAGGATTTTTGGGAATCTGGCACGAGCAACTCTACCGTTCTAGCATCTAACTTAAGTACTTCAAATGGATGGGTGGCGAATAAGTCGTACGATTTTCACTTAGATTTTCTTACAACCCCAGGCGATATATCTATTCTAGTTAAAGATGGCTCAACTACTTTATGGGATGTGACAATTAACGATCTGACATATTCTTCAGGTCAGTTTGGTTTTTATAATTTCTCCCAAGCGAATGTACAATATTCTGGCTTTGAACAAACTGGTGGGGTTATTGTTCCTCCTAATGCCGTTCCAATCCCAGCTACAGCCTTTATGTTTGCACCAGCACTTTTGGGCTTCATGGGTTTACGTCGTAAAGCTAAAAACCTAGCTGCATAAGTAACAACACAACACTGCACAACATAAAGCCGTAGTGATTCAGTTCATTACGGCTTTTTTGTGCCTGTCATTCACACATTGAAGCCAACTACTGGTGATTAACAGGTGCCCCAGTTGCGAGAGTGGGATTGAGAAATTGAACGCAGACCTTAAACGAATGACTGCTTGTGGCACATTAGCAGACGGTAAAATTATATCGTAACTAGCCTTTAAGCATGTCAGCTTAAGTCTATACTGCTACACATTACTTAATCTAGCCCAGTAATTATTGATATTGGTTCAACAGCAAGAGTAAACCAACACAATCAAATCACTTCCTAGGATAATCAATACATGGCATTTACAGATCATTTTAGGCTTTCAATTGCAGAAGATGGATAATGTATAGGAAAAGCTGTTTCAGAGCTTAATATCAGGCTCAGGCTGTAAGGATCTTATTGAGATGGTTAAACATGAATCAATTAATTATAGATTGAAGGTGTTGAGATTGGTTTGAATACTATTAATTAAATTTACTTCTATTTTTAGCACTCACTACATCAGTCGCATTTCGCCTGCTCACAATCCTTTACTCGACTTCTGCCTTTGCTTCGCTACGCAAACACGAGAAGCTCTCGCTCACTCTCACTCTCACTCTCACTCTCACTCTTGATCCCCGTCTCATGGACCTCTTGGTGGCACTGAAAATAGCGTAAATTTAATAGTGAGGAATTTGTGAAATAGACTTGTGATAGAAGTATTAGAAATTCTTCGACTACTACTGATATATCTAATAGAACTTGTAATACTTCTATTATTGAGTAGAGATTGTCGCATCTTGGTTTATATATTGATGATGGTAATAAATGTTGGGTAGGGGAATCTAACAAAGGAAATTGACGGTCTTCCTGACGGTTTCCATGAATAGCAGAAACAAAAAAGCCCCATGTATCAGATACATAGGGCTTATTTTTGGCGGAGAGTCAGGGATTCGAACCCTGGGAGGGGATAAACCCTCGCTGGTTTTCAAGACCAGTACATTCGGCCGCTCTGTCAACTCTCCAAGACGCGAAATAATACTAGGGTTGCCGCTATAAAACAACCTTAAATTTTAATTTCTTTGATTTAAGGTCGAATGCTTGCACTTCTGAACTTATACGGTAGGATTAGGGTCTTAAATTATGTATCTGAATAAAACTCAACACACTATCGGAGAATAAGTGATGAATCACGATGCTCAATCTACTATTGTACGTTCGCAAGAATCGGTTCTTACAACAAATAAATTATTACGCAGTACTTATATCTTACTCGCGATGACATTGGTTTTCAGTGCATTAACCGCTGGCGTATCGATGGCGTATAATTTACCTCATCCCGGTATGATTATTACTTTGGTGGGGTATTTTGGCTTATTGTTTTTGACTACTAAGTTACGTAATAGCGTTTGGGGAATCGCTTCCGTTTTTGCGCTAACGGGCTTTATGGGGCTAACATTAGGTCCTATCATTAATTATTATCTACAAATGAGTGGTGGTAGTGAAATCGTTATGCAAGCATTAGGTGGCACAGGGATCATCTTTTTTGCTTTGTCAGCTTATGCCATTAAAAGCGAGAAAGACTTTAGTTTTATGGGCGGCTTTTTGATGGTGGGGATTTTAGTTGCTTTCCTTGCTGGACTCGGTGCCTTTTTCTTTGAGATGCCAGGCTTGTCATTAGCCGTTTCTGCGATGTTTGTATTATTAATGTCGGGTTTGATTTTGTATCAAACCAGCGAAATTATTAACGGTGGTGAAACGAATTACATCATGGCGACAGTTACCTTATATGTCACTATCTATAATTTATTCACTAGCCTGCTACACTTATTAGGTGCATTTGGCGGTGATGATTAAACTCTTCATCACTTTAGCGTTATGATAATACAAACAAGCCTCGCATAATGCGGGGCTTGTTTGTATTTAAGATAAGGAAATGACACATGAAATGTAATGTTGGCGGTATTGATCGTAAATTACGAATTGTTGTAGGTTTAGCTATTATTGCTGCAGGAATATATTTTCAAAGTTGGTGGGGTATTATTGGCGTTGTAGCTTTATTAACAGGCGCAATTGGCTGGTGCCCGGCTTACTACCCATTAGGTATTTCAACGAAAAGCGGGTGTTGTCATACTGAAGAACAATCTAAATCAGAGTAGCCTTTAACTATGTCTAATCTTAATATTCAACCACAATTAATTGATCGCTTTGGTCGGCATGTGACTTATGTACGTATGTCAATTACTGACCGTTGTGATTTTCGTTGTGTGTATTGCATGGATGAAGAAATGACATTTATGCCACGTGAGCAATTGTTAACGTTGGAAGAAATTGTCTTCATATTGCGTGCTTTTTGTGAATTGGGCGTTGAAAATGTTCGTATTACAGGCGGTGAGCCATTAATTCGACGTAATGTGGATTGGTTATTTGAACAAGTAGGGCAGCTAAAGCACTCTACGGCACTTAAAGAACTTAATATCACGACGAATGGTTCGCAGCTACCTAAGTATGCAAAATCGATGGCAAAATCTGGTGTTGATAGAATTAACATTAGCCTTGACTCACTCAATGCGGAACGTTTTCGTGAGTTAACACGGACTGGTGATTTAAACACCGTTTTAGCAGGCATTGAAGCCGCTAAAGAAGCTGGCTTTAAACGAATTAAGCTAAATGCCGTTATCATGAAAGGTCGCAATGATGATGAGATTATTGATCTAGCCCAGTTTGCTATCGATAATGGTTTGGATATTTCTTATATTGAAGAGATGCCGTTAGGCCATGTTAGTCATCAACGTGATGAGAGTTATTGCTCAAGTGATGAAGTGCTCTCGATCTTACAACAGGCATTCGAACTAACGAGTAGCGATATTCAAACAGGTGGACCGTCGCATTATTATCGTGTTGCAGGTTCAAAAAGTAAGATAGGTTTTATCTCGCCGCATAGCCATAATTTTTGTGAAAGCTGCAATCGAGTTCGCGTGACAACAGAAGGTCGGTTATTACTCTGTTTGGGACAAGAGCACTCGGTTGATTTGCGAGACATTATTCGAAAAGATCCTGATAATATTGAAAAATTAAAACAGGCGATTATTGATTCAATGGAGATTAAACCAAAAGGCCATGACTTTAATCTCAAAGAAGAACCTATTATCTTCAGACATATGAGTGTAACAGGTGGCTAATTATCGACCACAGATGACTGATGAGGCTATACACAGCCTACATACAACGACGGTGCTTGATGAGTATGGCGAGCCTCGCGAACTTTCACTTACTGGTGAAAGGCCGCTGACTATTTATCTCGATACACGTGAAATAGTGACCTTAATGACAATGGGAGCGCAGCCAGAATTATTGACTTTGGGTTATTTACGTAATCAAGGTCTCGTCGAACATTTAGAAGATATAGTGGCTATTCAGGTCGATTGGGATGTCGATGCTGTTGCAGTGAGCACTCGGAAAACACGACCCGATTTAGAGCAGATCTTATCAAAACGCACTGTTACAAGTGGTTGTGGTCAAGGCACCATGTTTGGAAATGTGATGGCATCATTAAATGAGCTTGCATTACAATGTCCATCATTTAGTGCGGACAGTATCTACCAAGTCTTAGATAGCTTGGCTGAATATAATCAAATGTATAAACAGGCCGGTGCAGTACACGGCTGTGCCTTATGTGCTGACAATAAGGTTGAAATATTTGTTGAAGATGTCGGGCGGCACAATGCAGTCGATGCCATCTCTGGCTGGATGTGGTTAGAAGGAATAACGGGCACAGGCAAAGTTTTTTATACTACAGGCCGCTTAACCTCTGAAATGGTGATTAAGGTCGCCCAGATGCAAGTGCCGTTATTATTATCTCGTTCCGGCGTTACGGAAATGGGTTTACGCTTAGCGAAACAAGTCGGTATAGGAATGATAGCGCGAGCTAAAGGTAAACATTTTCTGGTATATACCGGTCAGGAACAGTTCAAAACTAGTATTGCTTAGGGACATGACCGTTCTTTACTTGCTTTGAATGTATAGCTCGCTTAGACTAGACTAGTTAAATACTAGGTTACTTTTTTACTTTATTAGGAGGTCCAACCATGGCTTTTAAATTACCACCACTACCTTATGCTGATGATGCGTTAGAACCAACAATTTCTGCAGAAACAATTAGCTTTCACTATGGTAAACATCACCAATCTTATGTAACTAACTTGAATAATTTAGTACCTGGTACTGAATTTGAAAATTCATCATTAGAAGAAATCATCAAGAAAGCAAGCGGCGGCATTTTTAATAATGCTGCGCAAATCTGGAATCACACATTTTACTGGAACGGCTTAACGCCAAACGGTAAAGATGCTGTTTCTGGTGACTTAGCTGCTGCAATTGATGCAACATTTGGATCTTTTGCTGAATTTAAAGCTAAGTTTTCAACATCTGCTGCAACTAACTTCGGTTCAGGTTGGACATGGTTAGTTAAAAATGCTGATGGCAGCATAGAGATTGTTAATACTAGCAATGCTGGTAGCCCACTTACAGCTGGCCAAACACCATTACTTACTTGTGATGTCTGGGAGCATGCTTATTACATCGATTTTCGTAATGCTCGTCCAAAATATGTTGAATCATTTTGGGGATTGGTTAACTGGGATTTCGTTGCGAAAAACTTCGCAGCTTAATGACAGCACGTTATCAATTTCAAGCAAATTTTGCTTAGAATGACATAACGAGATAAAATACCGCGTTATTTGATTTATGGCAGTTTCATTTGAAACTGCCATTTTTCGTTTTAAGCCTTAGCGTTTATTTAGTGACGAGTGAATAAGCGTGGCGATGATGTAAATGGATATTAAACAATGACTACACACAGCTCTGCTATTATGCCGACATATGGCCGACTTGATGTTGCTTTTACTGAAGGTAAAGGCGCATGGTTAACCGATACTGATGGCAAAAAATATTTGGATGCATTAAGCGGTATTGCCGTGTGTAATCTAGGTCATACTCATCCTGAAGTGACGCGAGCTATTTGTGAGCAAGCAGCTACCTTAGTTCATACCTCAAATATTTATCAAATTCCTTTGCAAAGTAAATTGGCTGAAAAATTGGCTCAACTATCGGGTATGGAACAAGTCTTTTTTTGTAACTCCGGTGCTGAGGCGAATGAGGCGGCGATTAAAATTGCGCGTAAATATGGTCATAGTAAAGGCATAGATAAGCCTGTCATTATCGTCATGGAAGGTAGTTTTCACGGTAGGACGATGGCAACATTAACCGCCACTGGTAACGCTAAAATTCAGGCGGGGTTTGAGCCCTTAGTACCTGGTTTTGTACGTGTTCCATATAACGATCTAGACGCATTAAAGATGGCGGTTGGTCACTGGCCAGAGGCCGTGGCAGTTATGTTGGAACCTATACAGGGTGAAGGTGGAATTAAGGTACCGGATGCTGATTATCTAGCTGCAGTACGTAATATTTGTAACCAACGTAAATTGTTAATGATGCTAGACGAAGTTCAAACAGGTATGGGGCGTACCGGTAAGTGGTTTGCTTTTCAACACAATGAAGGCGCTAAACCTGATGTAATGACCTTAGCAAAAGCCTTAGGCAATGGTTTGCCAATTGGCGCTTGTTTGGTAGCTGGTTCAGCGGTTGGTGTATTACAAGCAGGCAACCATGGCTCAACTTTTGGTGGTAACCCTTTGGTGTGCCGGGCAGCATTAGCAGTAATAGATACCATTGAAAACGATCATTTATTAGATAACGTTAATAGTTTGAGTTCTCAAATGCTTGCTGGTTTTAAAGCTAAACTGGCTAATATCGAAGGCGTTAAAGCAATTAGGTCTGCAGGATTTATGTTTGGTATTGAGTTAGATATACCCTGTGCTGATCTAGTAAAACTAGCATTAGCTAAAGGTATTTTGCTCAATGTGACAGCAGATAAAGTCATTCGATTGTTACCACCTTTAGTCATTAATGTTGATGAAGCGAATAAAATTGTGATTATGGTGAGTGATTTGGTTATTAACTTTCTTTCATCACAGGCTGTTGAGAGCGTAGCGTAATATGAGACATTTTTTAACTTTAAAAGATTTAACCTCGCTTGAATTAGAACAATTGATCTCACGTGCCATCGAGTTAAAACGGATGCATAAAGCAGGTGAGATTTATCAACCACTTAAAAATAAAGTACTCGCGATGATCTTTGAAAAATCATCAACGCGGACCCGAGTTTCATTTGAATCCGCAATGCTTCAATTTGGCGGTGGGTCAATTTTCTTATCACCAAATGATACTCAGTTGGGTCGTGGTGAGCCGATAGAAGATTCTGCGCGCGTTATTTCTAGCATGGTTGATGTTGTAATGATTCGTACCTTTGAGCATGAAAAAGTTGAACGATTTGCTCAATATTCTTCGGCACCAGTAATTAACGCCTTGACCGATGATTATCACCCATGTCAGTTGTTAGCGGATATGCAAACCTATGTAGAACATCGTGGTTCGATTAAAGGCAAAACAGTTGTGTGGGTAGGTGATGGCAACAATATGTGTCATTCATATATTAATGCAGCAGAACGTTTTGGTTTTAATTTGAATATTGCCACACCAGTAGGTTATGAACCTAACCCTGCTATCGTTGCGCAGGCAAAGGCTAAAATCAGCTTATTTAACAATGTAAAAAGTGCTGCAAAAGATGCCGATATGATTGTCACGGATGTGTGGGCAAGTATGGGACAAGAAGAAGAACAACGTAAACGTGAAATTGCTTTTGCTGATTTCCAAGTCGATAGTGACGTTATGGCATTAGCGCATAATGACGCTTTATTTATGCATTGTTTGCCGGCTCACCGAGGTGAGGAGGTATCTGCTGAGGTACTCGATGGTCAGCAAAGTGTTGTTTGGGATGAAGCGGAAAATCGTTTACATGCTCAAAAAGCATTATTAGAATTTCTGTGTGCGAGTAAGTCTACATCCTAGTAATTCTTTATTCAAAACACTAACAAAAAAACCCAAAAATGCTCACTTACATTAGTAATGTGAGTATTTTTTTATCAGAAAGCTAACAAGATAATTAATGCCATCGTCTTTTAAGTATTAAGATTGGCTGCTAACTCTTCTAAGCGCTCGATTGTTCCGATATCTGACCATGCTCCATGATAAAGCTCACCGCTGATTTTCTCCTCAACTATCGCTTTCAGTAAAATAGGTTTCAAGGCCAACCGTTGCACGGTTATACCGGAAAATAGAGCAGGGTGGTAAATGCCTATACCACTATAAGTATATTTAACATCACCTGCTTCCTTTATTGAACCTGAAGATAGGGCAAAATCCCCCAATGGATTATGAGCGGGATTAGCGATCATCACTAAATGACACAGCTGATCTGCCGAAAGCTGCTTTTGTACTAATTCTCGATAGTCGTAATCTGTCCAGACATCACCGTTTACAATTAAAAAAGGTTCATCACCGAGTAAGGGTAATGCGTTAATAATCCCACCCGCGGTTTCTAACGCGCCTGCTTGTTCTGCTGAATAAGTGATGTTGGCACCCAATTGATGACCGTTGCCTAATGTGGCAGGAAATTGCTCCGCAAGGTGTGCAATATTGATGACGATTTCAGTAATACCAGCCTTCACTAATGCTTGAATGATATATTCAATGAGGCGATATTGCCCCACTTTTAATAATGGTTTCGGTGTGGTGTCTGTGAAGGGCCGTAAACGTTCCCCTCGTCCTGCGGCTAGAATCATTGCTTTCATGAAATAGCCTCAATCTGTGGCTGTTGTTGAAGAAAATCATTCAATTCAGCAAACTCAGGATATTTAGCTGTTATTTTACGAACATACGTTAATGTAAGGGGGAGATCATTCATGTAATTGGCTTTGCCATCACGGTAATTAAGCCTACAGAAGATCCCTAATACTTTGATGTGTCGCTGCAAGCCCATCCAGTCAAACCATTGCGTAAATTGTTCTATTGAGATATCTGGCAATAATCCCTGTGATTGAGCCATTGAAAAATAATAGTGTACCCAATGATTTATTTTGTCGTCTGACCAAGAAATATAACAATCACGTAATAATGATACCAAATCGTAACTAACAGGCCCGATAACGGCATCTTGGAAGTCAATAATCCCCGGTGAATTATCGATAGTATGCATTAGATTTCGAGAATGATAGTCACGATGGACAATAATTTGTGGTTGCGCCAATGCACTCGAAATCAAATGTTCAAATGTCGTTTGCAGAAATTCAGGAATTTCGATGTTTAAATGTTTATCTAGAAACCAATCTGGAAACAAATTCATTTCTTGTTGTAACAAAGCATGATCATAAACCAGCAAATCTATATCTTGAGTAGGGCATAGTTGAATTTTGATTAGACTATCGATGGCTGCTTTATATAAGTTATCTGCCGTGTATTCATTGAGCTCATCAAGATATGGATGATAGCCAAAATCAGACAGTAATAAAAATCCTGCATTGGCATCACGTTCGTAAATTTTAGGCACGTGAATGTCATGTTCATATAAAAATGTACCGATATTGATAAAGGGACGGGTGTCTTCTTGATCAGGAGGGGCATCCATTAAGATCCACGTCTTAGCTTCTACCGTTATTCGAAAGTAACGTCTAAAGCTGGCATCGTTTGATGCGGATTCCAGTGTGTAATGTGTTGATGGAAAAACCGTTTTAAGCCAATGATGAATCTCATCTAGGCGTGTATCATCCTTTATTCTATTAAACATATATATTTAACTTCCGATCTTAATCTGCTGAAATTTAAGTAATACTATCGTTTATTATCTCATGCTCAAGATGAATTCATGCTGAAATAAATTTTGAAGTGTATAGTATTCCGTTCTGTGTGGTGTTCATTTTCCAATTATGAGAACCCACTCAGCTGGATAATCTACTTGTCCGTTATAACTATAATTTGGAGAGAAAATGAAAAGTCTTGTTTTTATCGTATTGTTAGTACTTGCTGGAATAGCTGGATATAATTTTTTTAATAAACCCACCGAAAATGTTGGGGCCGTAGCCGTTGTAGAGGAAGTTACTACATCTGCAGAAAATGAAGAAATGGTTACTATTGACGAAAGTACTTTAGAAGAAACAGTTACTCCTGAGTCGGTCGATACAAATATGATTACGCCTGCGGATATGTCTGAAGAAGCTCAGCATGAAATGTATACGTCGATGATGGATTACAATAAATGTATGATGCAAAATAAACCAGAATATCATCAAGAGAATATGAGAGCAGAAGATATTGCTGGCAAAACCTTAGCAGCATGTGAGCCAAACTTAGATACTTTGAGAGTCATTTTAGAGACTAATAATGTTAATACCGACCTTCGTGAAGGTATGATTAAAACGGTACGTCAACGCTCAACACGTAAACTTATGTCGGTTGTGATGCAGTCTCAAGCTGCTAGCATGATGGCTCATGAAGCGCCTATTCCAACGCCATAAAGTTATAAAGGTTATTATTGATTCGGCTGAAGCACATCAACGCCTTCAGCTTCAAGCAGGCTAATCAGTCGAATCAATGGTAAACCTATAAGACTGTTCGGATCATTCCCATTCAGTTTAGAAAATAAGCTGATGCCAAACCCTTCAGATTTAAAACTACCCGCACATTGATAAGGTTGCTCCTGACGGAGATAAAAATCTATTTGTGATGTCGACAAGGTTTTGAATCCTACTTCAAAAGACTCAACTACAGATTGAATGTGCCCAGTTTGGCTATTTAATAAGGCAAGTCCAGTAAAAAACTTTACCGTTTTACCAGATGCTGCAGTGAGTTGTTTCACGGCATTATCATGATTACCAGGCTTTCCTAAAACTTCACCGTCTAACACTGCGACTTGGTCGGAACCAATAATTAAGGCATTTGGGTGACTCTCAGCAATTTTATAAGCTTTTTGTTCTGATAATCGTTGTACTAGTTGTTCAGGCTTTTCTCCAGCAAGCGAGCTTTCATCGATATCTGGCGACACTTTGATAAAAGGTAAGCCAAGTTTTGCTAATATTTCAGCGCGAAAAGGCGAGCTAGAGCCTAGAATAAATTGTTGCATGTGTTATAACTCCTAGGTGATTACTGTTGGTTCAGTTCTATTAGTACGTTGTGTGATTTCAGCTAACTCATCAGTTAATACAATCAGTGCTTTTAATGCTGACTGGGTTTCTTGCTGTAGTTTATCTAGCCTATTTTCATAAGATTCGATATAAACACGTAAGGTCGCACCTTCAGTTCCTGTTCCAGATAAACGTAAAATAATGCGTGCACCATCTTCAAAGCCAATGCGTAAACCTTGATTAGTAGACACACTGTTATCAATAGGATCGGTATAACTAAAATTGTCAGCATAGACTACTTTTCGGCCCGCTAATCTTTGTCCTACAAGCTTTGGCATTTTAACTTCGAGAGCAGCCATGAGTTGATTTGCGATATCAGAGGGTATGGCTTCATAATCATGGCGCGTGTAATAGTTACGACCATATTCTTGCCAATGTTGAGCAACGATGTTTGCAACGGATTGTTTGCGTACGGCGAGAATATTAAGCCAGTAAAGCACTGCCCATAGACCGTCTTTTTCGCGAATATGGTTGGATCCTGTGCCGAAGCTCTCTTCGCCACATAAAGTAGCGCGACCAGCATCGAGTAAGTTGCCAAAAAATTTCCAGCCCGTCGGTGTTTCATGGCATTCGATGCCTAATTTTTCTGCTACACGATCTGGTGCCTGGCTAGTTGGCATTGAACGGGCAATACCGCTAAGGCCATTTTTATATGCAGGAATACAAGCGGCATTCGCAGCCATTACAGCCAAACTATCTGATGGCGTAACAAAGAAATTAGCCCCTAAAATCATATTCCGGTCACCATCGCCGTCAGAAGCTGCGCCTAAGGTTGGTGCATTAGCGCTAAACATTTCAGACACCAACTCTTCGGCATAGGTGAGATTTGGATCAGGATGTCCACCACCAAAATCAGTAAGTGGAATACCATTAATAACGGTGCCTTCAATGGCGCCAAGGCGCTTTTCGAGAATATCTTTGGCGTAAGGCCCTGTAATTGCGTGCATGGCATCAAATCGCATGCTGAAGTCATCGCTATCTAATAGGCTACGTATGGCATCAAAATCAAATAAATCAGCCATCAATAAAGCGTAATCTTCAACTGGGTCAATGATATCGATAGTCATTTCAGCTAATGATTGTCTGCCAATTTGGCTAAGATTTACATCAGTAGTATCTACAGTTTGATATTGAGTAATGGTTTGGGTATTAGCAAAAATAGCATCAGTAATATTTTCAGGGGCAGGGCCACCATTACTAACGTTATATTTGATACCAAAGTCGCCTTTCGGGCCGGCAGGGTTATGACTAGCAGATAAAATAATACCGCCAAATGCCTTGTATTTACGAATGACGCAGGATGCCGCAGGCGTTGATAATAAGCCGTTTTGTCCTACGATCGCTCGTTTAAAACCATTAGCAGCCGCCATCTTCAAAATAACTTGTATTGCTTGCTCGTTATAAAAGCGACCATCACCACCGACCACAAGTGTTTTTCCTTGTATATCATTGAGCGAATTAAAAGTAGATTGGACAAAATTTTCTAAATAATGAGGTTGTTGAAACACGGTAACTTTTTTTCTGAGTCCTGAAGTACCTGGTTTTTGATCATTAAACGCTGTTGTTATTATTGTTATGATGTCCATGTTTTTATACCCATAATTATTTGGTGTTAATGATGTTTGTACTTATACTGTCTATTTTATTCTTAGCTAATATACCTATCTGATGACAAGCACTCAACAACCTGATGCAGCACGCTTAATGCGTTGGGCAACCTATGCCTCAGTGACTACGGCACTAGTACTTATTGTAACTAAAATAGCGGCATGGTTCATCACTGATTCAGTCAGTATCTTGGCGACATTAATTGATTCAAGCCTAGATGTATTGGCATCATTAGTCAATTTGGTTGCAGTCCGCCATGCCTTGCAACCCGCCGATCGCGAACACCGCTTTGGTCATGGGAAAGCAGAGGCTTTAGCTGGTATGGGACAAGCAATGTTCATTGCGGGTTCGGCTGTGCTATTACTTCTTCAAGCTGCCGGACGTATTATCAATCCACAAGAAATGAGTGCTGGTTTAGAAGTAGGTATTGGTGTCATGGTATTTTCGATGCTAGCAACGTTGGTATTAATAAGTTACCAGCAGTATGTGATTAAACATACAAACTCGACGGCTATTAAAGCGGATAGGTTACATTACAAAACGGATCTACTGGTTAACGCTAGTGTTATTGTAGCGTTGTTATTAAGTTTTTATGGTTGGTCTGGTTTCGATGCTGTCTTTGCATTAGGTATCGCAATATTCATCTTGTATAGCGCTTGGGATATCGTTAAGGAATCAATCGATTTGTTGATGGATCATGAGTTACCTGATGAAGAGCGAGAAAAAATTCGTGCGATAGTATTAAAGCATCCAGAAACACAGGGTTTTCATGATTTAAGGACCCGCCGATCTGGAACAATGGTTTTTATACAGTTACATCTAGAATTGGATTCAACACTAAGTTTATCTACTGCACATAAAATTGCTGATCAAGTAGAACAAGAGCTTTCCAGCCTATTTACAGAAGTTGAAGTAATCATACATGAAGATCCTGTCATAGTAGCGGCGCTATAGTTCAGGTGAAATAGCACACAATAAAAGGGTGGATCTCGTATAATTCTCTGTTATTGAATTAAGAAGATAAACATTTTGACGCAAAATACCTCCATCCTTTTGATTGTTGCTACTTTCATTATAATTATCCTTATTCTGTTATTAATTAATAATCGTAAAAAATCTACACATCGCCAAATGGTCGCTATTTTAAAGCCTTACATTCAAGATGAAATAAAGAATATTATTATTCCCGATGGTATTGGTGGTTTGCTGGAAATTGAGCATTTGATATTAATGGAACACGGCTTATTGCTAATAGAAACCTACCCAATGAGTGGCAATATGTTTGGAGCCGAAACCATTGATCAGTGGACACAGCTTATTGGTGGAAGAAGTTATAAATTTGCCAACCCATTACGCCATATTCGAACATCACGCCAAGCATTAAAAGAATTAGCTCCTAATATACCTATCTTTTGTAGAGTGGTATTTAATGCGGATTCCATATTTCCAAAAGGTAAACCTGAAGAGGTTTCCGTGTTATCTTCATTGTCTGATGATCTATCACATCTAAAATCTTCAGCAATAAAGATGGATAGAACTTCACCCGTTTGGCAATTGATTATGCGCATTGCTCGCAAGGATGGCCAGGCAGTCCAGCGTGATGGAGAACTATAAATGGCTGACAAGAAACTAGTAGTGGCAATATCGTCCCGTGCATTGTTTGATTTGGATGAAAGCCATCAAATATATGAACAGCAGGGCACCCAAGCCTATTGCCAATATCAAATTGAAAATGAAGATGTGCCATTAGAACCAGGAGCTGCTTATGACTTGGTTAAAAAACTATTATCTTTAAATAATAAAAACACTGACAAACCGTTAGTTGAAATCATTTTATTATCACGAAATAGTTCGGATACCGGTTTACGTATTTTTAATTCAATTCAACATCATCAACTAGCCATTACACGAGCAGTATTTACCTCAGGCAGCAGCCCATACCGCTATGTGGCTACTTTTGGCGCCAATTTATTTTTGTCTACAAGTCAAGAGGACGTTCGTAAAGCCCTAGAAGCGGGGATTGCAGCTGCAACTATATTACCGTTCAACATGGGCGGGAAATCTGAACATCAGCAGTTGCGTATCGCCTTTGATGGTGATGCAGTGTTATTTTCAGATGAGTCAGAACGAATCTTCAAAGAACAAGGTTTACAAGCATTTACGAAAAATGAACAACAGACAGCTAAAGATCCTTTAAGTGGCGGACCATTTAAAGACTTTTTAATGGCCCTTAATCATCTTCAAACAGAATATGGTGAAGATGAAATGTCAATTCGAACAGCATTGGTTACTGCACGGTCTGCCCCTGCTCATGAGCGAGTCATTCGTACATTACGTGCATGGGGAATTAGAATTGATGAGGCGATATTTCTAGGAGGGATGGCTAAAGGACCTTTTTTAAAGGCTTTTGGCGCTGATATATTCTTCGATGATCAACCGGGTCATTGTGATTCGGCGCGCGAACATGTGGCAACTGGACATGTGCCTCATGGCGTGGCAAATGAATTGAAAAGCTTGGAATAAATATTTGGCGAGCTAGCAAAGTGAGAGATTTCTTCACGAATACAACCGCGAACAACTCTAGATATGTCTATTTGTCTGGAACATAGAATGAAAGGTCCCCATGCAGTAAATAGTCGATCCACGTCGATAGATACTAGAAATGGTCGAACATTCTTGATGAAATACTCTTGTTTTTTAGACAAGTCGACGTATTTGATTATGCTAACGATTGTTCAAGGTGAGTTATTGGTGTGTTTATAGTTGATCGTAGTGAAAGTAATCGTAGTCTTGAAGATAAAGATTTCCTTTCATTTCAACAGTTTTGTATGCAAGTGGATATAGCATTAACGCTTTTGAGCATTTAAGACTAGTTTTCTACGTTATCTATGTCTATAATAGCCGACTTCATCAGATAGCAAATTATCTGAACAACGTTTATGCGAGAGTGGCGGAATTGGTAGACGCGCTGGATTTAGGTTCCAGTGGGGTAACCTGTGAGAGTTCGAGTCTCTCCTCTCGTACCATATCTAAAAGTCTGGCAACTACTGATAGTTGCCAGAACTTTGAAATCCCGAGATTGAGGTAAAGAATGCAAGTTACTGTAGAGAACGTTAGCGAACTCGGCCGCCGTATGACGGTGACAGTCGAAGGTGCCAATATCGAACAAGCCATACAAGAACGTTTGAAAGCCATTCGCCCAACAGTGAAAATGGCTGGTTTTCGTCCAGGTAAGGTTCCAACAAAAATGATTGAGCAGTCCCATGGGCCTGCAGCTCGTCGTGATGTTATCGATGCCTTAGTTCAGAGCAGTATGCAAGAAGCATTCGTTCAAGAATCAATTAATCCTGCTGGCCCTCCTCATATTGATACTATGAAAGAAGAAGGTAGTGATTTTGTATATACATTAAATTACGACGTTTTTCCTGATGTTAAAGAAGTTAACCTTGACGGTATCACTTTAGAAAAAACGGTTGCAGAAGTTAAAGATGAAGATGTTGATGCAATGTTAGAAACATTACGCCAACAACGTTTGACTTGGGAACCACTTAAACGCGCCGCTAAAGAAGAAGATGGCGTGACTATCGATTTCGTAGGCAGTATTGATGGCGCAGAGTTTGATGGTGGTAAAGGAACTGATGTATTAGTTGTTATCGGTGATGGCAATATGCTGCCAGAGTTTGAGAATCAACTAGTCGGCACTAAAACTGGCCAAGAACTTACCGTTACGATGACATTCCCTGCTGACTACCGCGCAGAACATCTACAAGGTAAAGAAGCTTCTTTTGCCGTTACCGTTAAATCTGTAGCGAAAAAGAAACTACCTAAGCTTGATAAAGAATTTGCAGTCTTATGTGGCGTAGAAGCAGGTGTGGCTGCGTTGAAAAAAGAAGTTCAAGCAAACATGACGCGTGAACTTGAATCAACTGTAAAAGCAACCAATAAACGAGCAGTAATGGATAGCTTGATTGCCAATAATGCAATTACGTTACCAGACTCTCCCGTTGAGCGTGAAGCTGAACACTTAATGGAACAAGCAAAAAATAACTTAAGAAACCAAGGTGTAGATATTGAAAGTATTCCTTTTAATATTGATACCTTTAAAGATTCTGCAAAAAAACGCGTTTCATTAAGCTTGTTGATCGGTAAAATCATCAATGACAATGATATTAAACCTGACGAAGCACGCGTTAAAGCCGTGATTGATGGTATCGCTGCAAGTTATGAAGATCCTGAAGATGTTGTAAAATTCTACATGAATGATCAACAAAAATTATCTGAAGTCCAAATGATGGTTGTTGAAGATACTGTTGTTGAATGGGTTTATGATAAAGTTAAAGTAGAAGAAAAATCAGCAACATTCTCTGAGGTGATGAACGCTGCTTCAGCGTAGTCAATTCTGAATCGTAATGATAGCTCGTTCTCATTGGTTTGGGCACGGGCTATTTTTTTATTTCTAAAAACAGTTTGAGGCCGATATGATTTCTAATATTTATGATAATAATGCTAGCGTTATCAGCAATGCCCTAGTGCCAATGGTGGTTGAACAAACCTCTCGAGGTGAACGATCATATGATATTTATTCTCGTTTATTAAAAGAGCGTGTCATCTTTTTAGTGGGTCAAGTAGAAGACCATATGGCTAATTTAGTTGTGGCCCAAATGCTATTTTTAGAATCAGAAAATCCAGATAAAGATATTCACCTTTATATCAATTCGCCAGGTGGTTCGGTTACAGCTGGGATGGCCATTTATGATACGATGCAGTTTATAAGACCAAATGTGAGCACGTTATGCATTGGTCAAGCAGCCAGTATGGGTGCTGTTTTATTGACTGCAGGTGCTGCAGGTAAGCGACATTGTCTACCTAATTCACGTATTATGGTTCATCAGCCATTAGGCGGTTTTCAGGGTCAGGCATCAGATTTTGACATCCATGCGCGTGAGATTCTGACGATCCGTGAGCGTTTAAATGGGATTTTAGCGAAACATACTGGTCAAACTATTGAGAAAATTCAACAGGATACTGACCGTGATAACTTTATGAATGGCGAAGAAGCACAAACATATGGTTTAATTGATTCTGTGTTAGATCGCCGTCCAGAGCAAAAAGCATAAAGCGTTAACAGAAGACCAATGGGTAGGAATGTTTAATTATGAGCGATGATAAAAATAAAAACGATGACGATAAATTACTTTATTGTTCTTTTTGCGGCAAGAGTCAGCATGAAGTCAAAAAGCTGATTGCCGGACCTTCTGTGTTTGTTTGCGATGAATGTGTTGATCTATGTAATGACATTATTCGTGAAGAGCTACAAGATGCGAAGACTGTAGAGGCTGAAACTAAGCTCCCAACACCTCGTGAAATAAAAGAAGCGCTTGATAGTTATGTTATAGGTCAAGAAAAAGCAAAACGAGTTTTATCAGTTGCCGTATATAATCATTACAAACGCCTAAATTTTGGTACCAATAAAAATGATGATATCGAGCTGTCTAAGAGTAATATTTTACTAATAGGTCCTACAGGTAGCGGTAAAACATTGTTAGCTGAAACCTTGGCACGTCAATTGAATGTTCCATTTACGATAGCTGATGCGACAACATTGACTGAAGCAGGTTATGTTGGTGAAGATGTTGAAAATATCATTCAAAAGTTATTACAAAAATGTGACTATGATGTTGAAAAAGCTGAAACTGGCATCGTTTACATTGATGAAATTGATAAAATCTCACGTAAATCAGACAATCCTTCCATTACTCGTGATGTATCGGGTGAAGGTGTTCAACAAGCCTTATTGAAATTGATTGAAGGTACAACAGCTTCAGTTCCTCCTCAAGGTGGTAGAAAGCATCCGCAGCAAGAATTCTTACAAGTTGATACGAGTAAAATCTTGTTTATTTGTGGTGGTGCATTTTCTGGGCTTGATAAGGTTATTCGCAATCGCTCTCACAAGGGTGGGATTGGATTTTCCGCTGAAGTACAAAGTACCGATGATAACCGAATTGTCAGTGACGTTTTAAAAACGGTTGAACCTGAAGACTTAATTCAATTCGGTTTGATCCCGGAGTTCGTCGGTCGTCTACCGGTTGTGGCTACATTAAATGAACTTGATGAAGCGGCTTTAGTCCAGATCTTAACTGATCCTAAAAATTCATTGACGAAACAATATCAAAAATTATTTGATATGGAAGGCGTGATGATAGAGTTTAGAGATGATGCATTACATGCTATTGCAAAAAAAGCGATGGAACGTAAAACAGGTGCTCGTGGCTTACGATCTATTATTGAAAATGTATTGTTAGATACCATGTTTGACTTACCTTCGACAGATAATGTCTCTAAAGTTATTATTGATGAAAACGTCATTAATGGCGAAAATGCTCCGATTTTAATCTATGAAGAAAAGCTAACTGAACTTTCGTCTGCCGAGAGTTGATCGCACTTTTTAAACATCACAAATTAAGGTAATTAACCTACCTTTTCATTATCAAGCATCAGAATTTCATTCTGGTGCTTGAATTATGCTTTATCCCCCCCATATTCTTATTCAAGATTAATTCAATAGTTCGATGGCGTTTTTTTTACCGCTATTTGAAAGAGGTTTGACTAGATGGAAAATGAAATAACAACCCCAATAATAGACAATAACTCAGAGGTCGTTCCTGTATTACCTCTTCGTGACGTAGTTGTTTATCCGCATATGGTTATCCCTTTGTTTGTTGGTCGTGATAAATCGATTCAGGCATTAGAAGCGGCTACCGAGCAAAACTCGGCTATTTTCCTTGTTGCTCAAAAAGATTCAGGTGAAGATGTACCGACTGCAGATTCTCTTTATGAGACTGGAACACTCGCCAATATTTTGCAACTTTTAAAACTTCCTGACGGTACTGTCAAAGTTTTAGTTGAGGGTATGAGCAGAGCTAAAGTACTTAAATATGATGCAACTGATGATTATATAAAAGCAGAAATTCTTACTTTCAATAGCGAAGAGTCAGATGAGCGTGAACGCGATGTGCTAATGCGCACATTATTAAATCAGTTTGAACAATACATTAAATTAAATAAAAAAATACCTCCGGAAGTTATTGCCTCTCTTGCTGGTATTGAAGATGCCGCTAGAATGGCCGATACGGTTGCTGCTCATATGACGCTTAAGCTTGAAGACAAGCAACAATTGTTAGAACAGCGTGATGTAGGCGCTAGAATGGAAAAATTGATGGCTTTCCTTGAGTCGGAAATTGATATCCAGCAGATTGAAAAGCGAATTCGTAGTCGTGTTAAAAAACAAATGGAAAAAAGCCAACGCGAATATTATCTAAATGAACAAATGAAAGCTGTTCAGAAAGAGCTAGGTGAAATCGACGAAACATCTAATGAATTAGATGAATTAGCTGCCAAGATTACTGCTACCACGATGACGGCAGAGGCTAAAGATAAAGCAGAATCAGAGCTTAAAAAACTCAAAATGATGTCTCCAATGTCGTCTGAAGCCACCGTTGTGAGAAATTACATTGAATATCTAGTCGATGTGCCATGGAAAAAACGCTCACGAATAGCGCTTGATCTTGCCCGCGCACAAAGAGTGTTAGATGAAGATCACTTCGGTCTAGAAAAGGTCAAAGAACGCATTTTAGAATATCTTGCAGTTCAAGCACGAGTTAAAAAATTAAAAGGTCCAATCTTATGCCTAGTAGGACCGCCTGGTGTAGGTAAAACTTCAGTAGCTCAATCTATTGCTCGTGCTACTAATCGAAAATATACACGTATGGCCTTGGGTGGTATGCGAGATGAAGCTGAAATTCGTGGCCATCGTCGTACCTATATTGGATCTATGCCGGGTAAAGTCATCACAAACATCACTAAGGTGGGTGTGAAAAATCCACTATTCTTGTTTGATGAAATAGATAAAATGGCGCAAGACTTTAGAGGTGATCCTGCATCTGCGTTACTTGAGGTCTTAGATCCTGAACAAAATTCAACATTTTCAGATCATTACTTAGAAGTTGAGTATGACTTGTCTGATGTTATGTTTGTTTGCACAGCGAATACCTTAAATATTCCTGATGCCTTACGTGACCGCATGGAGATTATTCGCCTTGATGGTTACACTGAGGATGAAAAGCTTAATATTGCAACCCAATATCTATTGTCAAAAGCAATGAAAGATAATGGTTTGAAGTTAGATGAGGCGGAAATAACGTCGAACGCTATCTTAGAAATTATTCGTCGGTATACACGAGAAGCGGGTGTTCGTAATTTGCAGCGTGAAATTTCTAAAATTTGTCGCAAATTAGTTAAGCAGATCTTACAAGATAAGCCAACAGCTAAAATTATCGTTACGTCTGATAACCTTGAAGACTACCTTGGTGTTTATCATTATCAATATGGTACTGCTGAAGAGGCTGATCAAGTCGGCCAGGTCACAGGTTTAGCATGGACTGAAGTCGGAGGTGAGTTACTCACCATTGAAACAGCGGTTATGCCAGGTAAAGGCAAAGCGGCATATACCGGTAAGTTGGGTGATGTGATGCAAGAGTCGATTCAGGCAGCAACAACGGTTGTACGGTCTCGTTCAGCTGATTGGAATATTGCTACAGATTTTATGCAGACTCACGATATTCATATTCATGTTCCAGAAGGTGCTACGCCTAAAGACGGCCCAAGTGCTGGTGTGGGTATGTGCACTGCTATTGTTTCTGCTATTACCGGTATACCGGTTAAGGCTAATGTGGCAATGACGGGGGAAATTACCTTGCGCGGTGAAGTGCTGGCAATTGGTGGCTTAAAAGAAAAATTATTAGCAGCGCACCGCGGTGGCATTAATACCGTTATAATTCCCCATGATAATGTTAAAGATCTTAAAGAAATTCCAAATAATATTAAAGATAGTTTAACTATTGTGCCTGTACGATGGATAACAGAAGTGTTGGCAGTAGCATTACAATCAATGCCAGGAGAGGCAAGTAGTGTTGAAACAGTGCTCAGTACTGATAATAAAAATTATCATGAGGACAAGATTGAAAATCGTCATTAAATAGCAAGGGGAAGAGGGCATGACAACAGTACAACTTCAACGGATTATTGGTGTCGCTTTGTTATTTAGCGTGATCATCGGCATTGCGATGTTATTAATTCGCAGTGCTGATGATGGCGCCGTTATCGATAATGCACAACAAACCTCGAATCTCGGTTTTGAACCACAGACCGCTGAAACCAAGTTACCCTATGTATCAGAAGCTATAATTAATTTGGAAGCGGCCGCTAAGAATTCAGAAGAATTAGCACTTGAACAAACGATAACAGAACCTAATACTACTCCAGCTCCAGCTCCAGCTCCAGCTCCAGCTCCAGCTCCAGCTCCAGAAAAGGCTCCAGCTCCAGAAAAGGCTCCAGAAAAGGCTCCAGCTCCAGAAAAGGCTCCAACACCTGTAACCGCTCCAACCCCCGCCCCTGTACCCGCAAAAGTAGTTCAGGCGTCGCCAACAGTAATGTGGGTTATACAGCTTGCTAGTTTTTCAGTTAAAGCTAATGCTGATGCCTTAAGTTTACAAGCCAAACAAATGGGGTATAAATCAGTCATCGAAAATAGTGATAGTTCAAATGGCAAAATTTATAGAGTCCGGCTTGAACCTATTGCGGATAAACAAAAAGCGCAGGCTGTAGCAAGTGAACTCAATAAAAAAATGAAGCTGTCTGCACAAGTATTTCAGGAATAATCTTGAATATATATCAACAATAATTCTGGGTTGATGCCGGTCAATCTGCTAAAATTCATCGTTTAGTAGCAAGGTAGCATTTCAGGGGTATATATGGTTTGGGTTGACTATCTGATTATCGGAATAATTCTAGTTTCTTCTGGAATCAGTATTGTTCGTGGGTTTATTAAAGAGGTGTTATCTTTAGTTAGTTGGGCTTTATCTTTTTGGGTCGCTCTGACTTTTCATCCACAATTAGCGAACTTACTTGTTGATTATATTGCAACGCCTTCTATTCGATTATTCACGGCCTTTTTCACATTATTCATTGTTACATTAATTCTAAGTGCTTTAGTAAACCATATGATTTCTTCACTGGTTGAAAAAACGGGTTTATCAGGTACAGATCGTTCACTGGGTATAATCTTTGGACTAGTACGAGGGGTAGCTATTGTTACCTTGCTAGTATTAATTGCCGGCGCAACACCGATGCCAGAGGATAGTTGGTGGCAAGAATCATTATTACTTGAACATTTTGAAAAAATGGCAATTTGGCTGCAAACTTTATTGCCGACAGATATTGCAGAATATATACACTTTAGCTAAATTATAGGTCTTAAAATAATATGTGCGGAATTATTGGTATTGTTGGTCACTCCGAAGTTAATCAGTCTTTATATGACGGTTTGACTGTATTACAACATCGTGGCCAAGATGCTGCAGGTATCGTTACCTGTGATGACAATAGCCAGCTATTCTTACGTAAAGATAATGGTTTGGTTAAAGATGTGTTTCACACTCGTCATATGCTTCGCCTGAAGGGCAATATGGGGATTGGTCACATTCGTTACCCTACCGCTGGCTGTTCAACATCAGCAGAAGCCCAGCCATTTTATGTCAACTCTCCTTTTGGTATTTCCTTAGCTCACAATGGAAATTTAACCAATACAAAAGTATTAAAAGATGAGTTGTTTCAGAGTGATCGTCGTCACCTAAATACTAATTCAGATTCTGAAGTATTATTGAACGTACTCGCTCATGAACTGCAAAAAACGAGTAAATTAACACCTGGCGCAGAAGATATTTTTGAAGCGGTATCGCAGGTACATAAACGCTGCCGTGGTGCATATGCAGTTGTTGCTATGATTGCCGGTGTAGGTATTTTAGCTTTCCGTGATCCTTACGCCATTCGCCCTGTTGTAATAGGCAAGAGAACAACAGAGTTAGGTGACGATTATATGGTCGCTTCTGAGAGTGTGGCCATTGATTCATTAGGCTTTAAATTAGTGCGTGATATTGAACCAGGTGAATGTATATTCATTGATAAGGCTGGCAACTTTCATTCTCATCAATGTGCTGAAAATCCAGTTAAAGTCCCGTGTATTTTTGAGTATGTTTATTTTGCTCGACCAGACTCTATGATTGATGGTATTTCAGTACATAAAAGTCGGATGCGAATGGGCACAAAATTAGCGGAAAAGATAAAGCGTGAATTTGCTGATCACGATATTGATGTGGTTATTCCTATTCCTGATACAAGCCGAACAGCAGCATTACAATTGGCTTACGATTTAGGGGTGGTATATCGTGAAGGCTTTATTAAAAATCGTTATATTGGCCGAACATTTATTATGCCTGGACAATCTGAACGTAAAAAATCAGTTCGTCAAAAGTTAAACCCGATTGGTTTAGAGTTTGAAGGTAAAAATGTTCTGCTTGTTGATGATTCAATAGTCCGTGGTACAACATCACAACAAATTGTACAAATGGCCCGTGATGCTGGTGCACGTAAAGTCTATTTTGCTTCAGCAGCCCCTCCTGTTAGATATCCGAATGTATATGGCATAGATATGCCTTCCCCGAATGAGTTTGTTGCTCATGAACGCAACGTGGCACAGATTGGTGCAGAGTTGGGTGTCGATTGGCTTGTATATCAAGATTTAGATGATCTTATTGCGGCAGTTAATAAAAGATCTGATATCGAACGGTTCGATACTTCATGTTTTAATGGCGAGTATATTACGGGTGATATTGATGCTTCCTATCTTTATTATATCGATGCACTTCGTAATGATTCATCTAAAAATGAACCAGAAAATAGCAGTGCATTTATGGAGTTACATAACGATTATTAATGTTAATTCTAGATAAAGTGTTTTTTAAACTCTGCACTAATCTTCTTACAATAACGTGCCTCGGCTGAACAAGTTCACGTACAGTTATGTAGTTAGGTTTTGCGGTACAGTTCATTTTCTTATATAATTCCGGCGGATATGCATCAGAAATTACCAAAAGATATAGACCCATTTAGATTGGCTCAAAATGGCTTGAGATTGCAGGGCACACTTCCTGTTTCAGTCATGAAACGTCTAGCGGGCTCACTCTCAGATACTGAAGGGGAAGTGACCGTAACGATGAATTTCGATGTTGATGAAACAGGTCTGCCATACATGTATGGCAAATTCAGTTCTACATTATCATTGATTTGTGAGCGCTGTATGACACCAATGTCGGTAGATGTTGATGTGGAATGCCATCTTGCCATTCTTAAGAATGAAAGAAAAGTTGAAGGACTAGCTGAACTGTATGACCCGTGGATTGTTGAAAATAATGATCCTATCTTATTAAGTTCAGTAGTCGAAGATGAATTGATTTTAGGTTTACCCTTGGTGCCCAGACATGAACATGCCTGTTTGCCTAAAGAAGCGTGGTATCGAGGGGACGATATAGATGAAAGTGAAAAAGAAAAGAAAGTGTCACCATTTGACGTTCTGGCATCACTAAAATTAAAGAAGTAAGCGTTTGTTTTGATTCTTAATCTAAGAATCAGCAGGTCAAGTATAGTATTTATTAGAAGTTAGGAGATTAAACAATGGCAGTTCAAAAAAGTAAAAAAAGTCCATCACGTCGTGGTATGCGTCGTTCACATGATGCATTAACTGAAGCAACATTATCTGTTGACTCAACATCAGGTGAATTACATCGCCGTCATCACATTACAGCTGACGGTTTTTACCGTGGTCGTAAAGTGGTTACTGCTACAGGTGAGTAAGGCTGAATTCTATTGAGTCTTACATTATCTATTGATGTCATGGGCGGGGATCACGGTCCAAGTGTCGTGATCCCCGCTGTGCTTCGGGCATTAAAGTTATATCCTAAAACCCACTTTATATTAGTGGGCGATAAAGATGTAATCAGTACAACCTTAAATGAATACAATGTACAAGATGATGAACGTTTAATTATTCATCATGCTTCACAGCAAGTCACAATGGGTGAGTCACCTGCAATAGCATTACGGACAAAAAAAGACTCATCAATGCGTGTTGCATTGAATCTAGTCAAAGCTGGCTCAGCAGCTGCTTGCGTTAGCGCTGGCAACACGGGTGCCTTAATGGCTACTGCTCGCTTCGTGTTAAAAACAATTCCCGGTATTGAACGTCCAGCTATCGTGTCGGCACTTCCTACGATGAAAGGGCATACTTATGTTCTCGATCTCGGGGCTAATGTCGACTCAAGCGCTGAACATCTAGTTCAGTTTGCTGTTATGGGCTCGGTTTTAGCTGAGTTAGTTGATGGCAAAAAAAATCCAACGATAGGCCTGCTGAACATTGGTTCGGAAGAGATCAAAGGTAATGAACGAGTTAAAGAAGCTGCTCGCTTATTAATGGAAACAGATCTCAATTATTATGGTTTCGTAGAAGGTGATGGTTTATACCGCGGGGATGTAGATGTCGTCGTTTGTGATGGTTTTGTTGGTAATGTTGCGTTGAAAGCTAGCGAAGGTGTCATTCATATGATCCGACATTTCTTACGTCAATCATTTGGTCGAAATATTTTCACTAAATTAGCAGGTTTAATTGCTTCACCTGTATTGAAACACTTCCGAGATGAGTTAGACCCTCGAGCTTATAACGGTGCTAACCTTATTGGTTTGCAAGGTATTGTGATCAAAAGCCATGGTGGTACTGATGAGATTGGTTTTGCTAATGCTATTAAAATTGCCATTATCGAAGCCGAACAAGATATCCCATCACATATCCGCAGGCATTTAGAAATGTTATTAGAAGGGCACACCGTTTGATCTATTCAAGAATAGCAGGAACTGGAAGTTACTTGCCGGAAAAAGAGCTATCTAACCATGATCTGGAAAAAATGGTTGAAACTTCCGATCAATGGATTCAAGATCGAACGGGTATAAAAAAACGTCATATTGTTGCTGATGATGAAACAACAACAGATTTGGCTTTTTTTGCTGCAGAAAAAGCAATTGAAGCCGCTGGCATCAGTAACGATGATATTGATTTAATTATTGTCGCGACAACAACACCTACACGAATTTTCCCTAGCACAGCCTCCTTAGTTCAAGAAAAATTAAACATTACTAGTGGTTGTCCCGCGTTTGATTTGCAAGCCGTCTGTACGGGGTTTATTTATGCACTAACTGTTGCAGATAAATTTATCAAATCAGGAACGGTAAAAAATGCATTAATTATCGGTGCTGAATCCATGTCACGTATTGTTGATTGGACTGATCGAGACACTTGTGTTTTATTTGGTGATGGTTCGGGTGCTGTAATACTTCAAGCGTCAGAAGAGACGGGGATTTTATCCACTCACATCCATTGTGATGGTCAGTATAATGCATTACTAACGGTGCCTAAAGGTCCTGGTTCAGCAATAAATAAAGAAATACTGCCTTATATTGAAATGCAAGGTAATGATGTATTTAAAGTGGCTGTCCGTACTTTAAGTAATATCGTTGATGAAACCTTAGCGGCGAATAATTACAGTAAAGAAGATGTTGATTGGTTAATACCTCATCAAGCTAATATTCGTATTATCGCTGCAACAGCTAAAAAACTGAGTATGTCTATGGAACAGGTTGTAGTAACGGTTCATGAGCATGGCAACACCTCTGCAGCCTCTATACCACTAGCGTTAGATGTCGCTGTGCGTGACGGACGAATTCAGCGTGGTGAAACATTATTGTTGGAAGCTTTCGGTGGTGGATTCACTTGGGGCTCAGCACTTTTAAAATTTTAGAAATACATTGAATTGCAAATGTGTTTATTCTCAGTGTCGTTATTATTTTAGTAATAGCTATTATCTTCTCGAGGTTTAAAGCATGAGTCTAGCTTTTGTATTCCCTGGTCAGGGCTCGCAATCTGTAGGCATGTTGTCACAGTTAGCAACTACATTTCCCCACGTTCAAGCCACCTTTTCCGAAGCATCTGATGTGCTTGGTTATGATCTATGGCGTTTGGTATCTGACGGTCCTGTAGATGCACTTAATCAAACGGAACGAACTCAACCCGCAATGTTGGCTGCCGGTATTGCAGTTTGGCGCAGTTGGCAATCTGTAACCGATATTACACCCAGCTTTTTAGCTGGACATAGTCTCGGTGAATATACGGCCTTAGTGGCTGCCGGTGCTATGCAATTTGCAGATGCCATTAAGTTGGTTGAACAACGCGGATTATTTATGCAACAAGCGGTACCCGTTGGTAGTGGTGCAATGGCTGCTGTATTAGGTTTAGGTGATGACATTGTTAGAGATATTTGCTCGCAAGCATCAGCCAACGGTATTGTAGAAGCAGTGAACTTTAACTCGCCTGGTCAAGTAGTCATAGCAGGTGAAGCACCTGCTGTTAATGTTGCGATAGAATTAGCTAAAGAGCAGGGGGCAAAACGAGCTTTGTTGTTACCCGTTAGTGTCCCTTCGCATTGTGCCTTGATGAAGCCTGCGGCAGAACAATTAGCGGTTGTGCTTGCTGATATTTCTATTCAAGTACCGACCATTCCTGTTATCCATAATGTCAGCGTCACTAATGAAAGTAATAGCGAAAATATTAAGCGACTATTGACCGAACAACTATATAGCCCAGTACGTTGGGTTGAAACAGTACAATCATTTGCAGCCCAAGGTGTCGATACACTTATTGAATGTGGGCCAGGCAAAGTATTGGCAGGTTTAACTAAACGTATTGATAAATCTGTAGTTGGATTGGCGGTGTATGATCAAACATCACTCGAGAAGGCTATACAAAAATTAGGAGAAGAATCATGAGTCTGGAAGGTAAAATTGCATTAGTAACCGGTGCTACCAGAGGTATTGGTCGCGCAATAGCACTTCGTTTAGGCCAGCAAGGCGCTACTGTTATAGGCACAGCCACTTCTGAATCTGGCGCTCAAGCTATTACTGATTTCCTCAATGAAGCAAATATCCCTGGCGCTGGCATGTTACTCAATGTGACTGATGCTAACTCTATTGAAGCCGTTGTAACTGAAATTGAAGCGACATATGGTGCGCCGAGCATCTTAGTTAATAACGCAGGTATAACGCGTGACAATTTATTGATGCGGATGAAAGATGATGAGTGGAATGACATCATCGACACTAATCTAACGCCAATATTTAAATTAAGTAAACGGTGTTTGCGTGCAATGACAAAAGCCCGCTGGGGACGTATTATTACCATTACCTCAGTAGTGGGTGTAATGGGTAATGCGGGTCAAACTAACTACGCAGCTGCAAAAGCGGGTGTGATTGGTTTTAGTAAATCATTAGCACGTGAAGTAGGTGCCCGCGGAATTACGGTCAATACCGTTGCTCCTGGATTTATTGATACCGATATGACGAATACATTAGCTGAAGCCCATAAGCTTGCTTTATTGGAACAAGTGCCTGTTAAACGATTAGGTGAACCAACAGAAATTGCTGCCGCAGTTGGCTATTTAGCGAGTCTTGATGCTGCTTATGTCACAGGTGAAACTATTCACGTAAATGGCGGCATGTATATGAATTAATTACTTAAATTGTAAAATATTTAAGTATTGTAGTATCCAAAGTAACCCCATAAAATCAATTTGGCTTGTTTATAAGGTGCTTGCACTATAAAATGCCAGCAGATTTTGAGTAACAAACCACCAAAGGAAATATAAAAAATGAGTGATATTGAAGCTAGAGTAAGAGATATTGTTGTTGAACAATTGGGCGTAAATGCTGATGAAGTAACAGCTGAAGCATCATTTATTGATGATTTAGGTGCTGATTCTTTAGATACAGTAGAATTAGTAATGGCTCTTGAAGAAGCGTTTGAATGTGAAATCCCAGATGATAAAGCTGAGACTATCACTACTGTTCAAAAAGCGATTGATTATATTAATTCTGTTCAGTCTTAATATTACCGAATGTTTTAAGACTAGCCGTCTAGTTGTGCTTGAACACACTAGGCGGCTAGTTTGTATTCAATACTAGTCAATTCCAAGAGGATGCCTCATGTCTAAGCGACGAGTTGTGATAACCGGTCTTGGTGCAGTAACACCAGTTGGGTTGTCCGTCAAAGAAAGTTGGGAAAATATACTGGCAGGTAAAAGTGGTATTGCTCCGCTTACCTTATTTGATGTGTCTGAATTTCCTGTAAGATTCGGTGGAAGTATTAAAGACTTTGATATCACCACTATTATTCCTCGTAAAGAAGCCAAAAAAATGGATATGTTTATTCATTATGGTCTTGCGGCGGGTAAAGAAGCTATTGAAGATTCTGGTCTTGTTGTTACCGAAGAAAACGCAGAGCGTATTGGCGTAGCGATCGGTGCGGGTATTGGCGGTCTTCCAGGTATTGAAGTTGGGTATGATGCCTATCTAAAAGGCGGCCCTAGAAAAATCTCTCCCTTTTTTGTACCTAGTAATATTATTAACATGGTCGCAGGTAATCTTTCGATTATGTATGGCCTTAAAGGCCCCAATATTGCGATAGCGACAGCGTGTTCAAGTGGTACCCATAATATTTCATCTGCAGGCCGTATGATTCAATATGGCGACGCAGATGTAATGATTGCAGGTGGCTCAGAGATGTCGACATCTAAAACAGGCTTGGGTGGCTTTGCTGCAGCTCGTGCTTTATCTACCAGAAATGATGATCCAGAAGCGGCAAGTCGTCCATGGGATAAGGATCGTGATGGTTTTGTCTTAGGCGATGGTGCTGGAGTTATTGTTCTAGAAGAATATGAACATGCAGTAAAACGTGGCGCTAAAATATATGCCGAGTTGGTGGGTTCAGGCATGAGTTCGGATGCCTATCATATGACATCACCCTCTCCTGGTGGCGATGGCGCGGCACGCTGCATGAAGAATGCGATGGCTGATGCAGGCTTATCAGCAGATCAGATCGATTATGTTAATGCTCATGGTACTTCGACGCCAGCGGGTGATGCGGGCGAGACACAAGCAATTAAGTCTGCATTTGGTAGTGCGGCACAAAATATTGCAGTGAGTTCAACAAAATCAATGATTGGCCATTTATTGGGTGCAGCAGGTGGTGTTGAAGCTATATTTAGTATTTTAGCTATTCGTGATCAAGTGGCCCCACCGACGATTAATCTAGATAACCCTGATCCAGAATGTGATTTAGATTATGTGCCTCACACAGCAAGACAAATGCCTATCGAGGTCACCATGTCGAATTCGTTTGGCTTTGGTGGTACAAACGGCACTGTTATCTTCAAAAAGTTAAGCTAACTTCGGATTTAATATGATTCTGATTAACGGTCTGCTTGATGACACAATTGCCATCTCAGACCGTGGCCTACAATATGGTGACGGTTTATTTGAAACCATGGCTTATCGGGCTGGTAAGATAGAATTCATCGATGCACATCTAGCACGGTTAATGGATGGTTGTAGACGACTTAAGATCGAGTTTGCACAAACTGAAGAATTACATAATGAACTCAATGTAGTCTGCCATAGTTTGGCGGATAATGACGCTATAATTAAAGTCATTATTACCCGCGGTAGTGGTGGTCGCGGGTATTTAGCTGCTAGTGGCGTTGAGCCTACTCGTATTCTATCAACCCATCCCTTACCCCTTTATCCTGCTCATTATAGTCAATCCGGCGTTAAAGTTAGACTATGCACACATACTTTGTCTGAAAACGCTGCTCTGGCGGGTATAAAACATCTTAATCGACTGGATCAAGTTCTAGCACGTAATGAATGGGATGATGCAGATATTGCCGAGGGTATTATGCTCGATCATGATAGAAATGTAATTGAAGGCACTATGAGTAATGTTTTTATAATAAAAGCGGAAAGGCTATTGACGCCACTACTCGATAAATCTGGCGTTGCTGGCATCATGCGTGCTCAAATCATATTACTTGCCAAAAAATTAAATATTACTGTGATGGAAACTAAGATTCATATTGATGATTTTATGGCGGCAGAAGAAATTTTTATTTCTAATAGTGTAATAGGGATCTGGCCCGTGACTGAAATGGAAAATATGTTTTATTTTACAGGTCCAATAACGAAGAATCTTCAAAATGTTTTACAACAGGCAAACAAATAAAATGCATTTTCTTACAAAAATAGCTTTGAGCCTGATTGTGCTTTTGCTGGTTGTCTCAGTGATTACTTGGAATCAATACCAAAAATTTATGACTACGCCACTACACATAAATGGCCAAGGTTATGTTTATACCGTACCAAGCGGTAGTAATTTACAACAAATAAGTCGTGATTTAAACAATGCTGGTCTTACTAGTATGCCTGCAGAATACTTACATATCTATGGCCGTCTTACCCATAAAGCCCATTTAATTAAAGCGGGTGAATATCGTATTGAACCAGAAACTACCTTACCTCAATTGCTTGATCAGTTGATTTCTGGTCAGGTTATTCAATATTCTTTTACCATAGTTGAAGGTATCACTACACAACAGTTAATTAATATGGTTACTACTGATGAACGTTTTAATAAAACGTTAACTGATAGCTCATTATCTACAGTGATGAATGCCTTAGAACTGCCTGAAAACAATGGGGAGGGCGAGTTTGCTCCAGAAACCTATAACTTCACTTCGGGTACTACAGATACGCAAATCTTAAGTCGGGCACACCGTTTAATGACAACTGTTCTGGAAGAAGCTTGGAAAAATAAAGCAGAAAACTTACCTTATAAAACACCCTATGAGGCATTGATTATGGCTTCTATTATTGAAAAAGAAACGGGTATTGCTGAAGAAAGAGCCCAAATCGCAGGTGTTTTTGTCCGGCGCTTAGAAATGGGTATGCGACTGCAGACAGACCCCACGGTAATTTACGGTCTAGGTGTGAGCTTTGATGGTAATTTACGTCGTAATGATTTAACGACTGACACACCTTATAATACTTATACTCGCAATGGTTTACCGCCCACACCTATCGCATTGCCCAGCAAGGAATCAATAGAAGCAGCTTTACATCCACAAGCGGGTAAAAGCTTGTTTTTTGTCGCGACGGGGCATGATGGCCGCCATATATTTTCAGCCACCTTAGCAGACCATAACAAAGCTGTTAGACAATATCAGTTGAAACAATAATGACAGGTAAATTTATCAGTATTGAGGGCATTGAAGGCGCGGGTAAGTCTACACAATTATCTTTTATTCAACGTTACCTCACCGAACAAGGTAAACAACTTGTAGTAACACGTGAGCCCGGTGGTACGGAGTTAGGTGAACAAATTCGGACGCTATTACTAACGCCGACTAACAGTGGCATGGCTGTAGACACGGAATTATTGCTAATGTTTGCTGCTCGAGCAGAACATGTTGAACAAGTTATCAAGCCAGCACTTGAACGGGGTGATTGGGTCTTATCCGATCGTTTTGTCGATGCGACATTTGCTTATCAGGGGGGTGGAAGAGGAATCGATCTGCAACGTATAGCCACGTTATCTGATTGGGCCTTGAAAGGACTTCAAACGGACGTGACATTTTTATTTGATCTGCCCGTAGAGGTGGGACAACAACGGGTACTCAGTCGAAATCAAGGTGTTGATCGTTTTGAACAGGAAAAAGTAGATTTCTTTCAACGGATCAGAGAAAGCTATTTACAACGTGCCCAGCAAGAACCCGACCGGATAAAAGTGATTGATGCCAGTAAGTCTATCGTTGAGATTGAAGTCCAACTTACGACATTATTAGATAATTTACTGATCAATTAATATGTTAACGATACTCTATCCTTGGCAAACAAGCTTGTGGCAACAACTTTGTCAGCAACTACACACTAATCGTCTGCCGCATGCATTGTTAGTTTCAGGTGTTAAAGGACTCGCAAAAAATAGCTTTGCCCAACATATCGCAGCAAGTGTATTGTGTCTTAATCGCCGTGAAGATCAGTCTTCTTGTGGTCATTGCCATAGTTGTCAGCTACTAAAAGCAGGTAGTCATCCCGACCATATTGAAATAAGACCCGAAGAAGCTGGCAAACAAATAAAGATCGAGCAGATTAGAAATTTACGAGATAAACAACAGCTGACGGCAAGTGTATCGAAATGGAAAACAATTATTATCTCTCCTGCAGATAATATGAATGTGAGCTCAAGTAATAGCTTACTCAAATTATTAGAAGAACCACAGCATAATACGGTTTTAATTTTGGTTACAGGGCGTCCAGAAAAACTGCCGATCACCGTTAAAAGTCGCTGCCAGAACTATCATCTAGCAAGTCCAACGGCTGAGCAAGCATTAGATTGGTTAAAAAATAATGTTGAAGACAAGGTTGATGGCGAAACATTAGCAAAGCTCTTACAGCTTGCAAAGGGAGCGCCGCTAACCGTCGTCGACATGTTGAATGGCGGCATGACAGAGCAATATCTGCAAGTGGAACAAGATTTTGACTTAATCTTACAAAATTCGGTGAATCCAATAGCGTTGACTGCAACGTGGTTAAAGTACGATTTAGTTACAGTACTGAACCAGCTACAGTATATGATTAGAGATCGTATGATAGAATCATTTTCTAATTCACCCAATAGTACAGCAGGCCAAGCTAAAAATAGTTTGTACTGGCAAATCTCTGATTGCACAGTGAAAGTAATAAAGCTAGTATCGTCTCAAAATAACATTAACAACACCTTGTTAATAGAAGAATTTATCGTATCTGTTATGCGTATCGCAAACAGTAAAACGACTAACCAATAAAATAGGTCAAGATTATGGCAATGGCTCCTGGTAAAGGTATTCTGGCATTAAAAATAACGGATCAGAACATGCTCTATCATGCCTTTATGCCTTTTCTAAAAAATGGTGGCTTATTTATCCCCACCAATAAAGTGTATAACTTAGGTGAAGAAGTATTCATCGTCCTTAATTTAATGACTGAACCAGATAAAATTCCAGTTGCAGGTACGATTGCTTGGATCACGCCTAAAGGCGCACAAGGTAATCAAGCTGCTGGTATAGGCGTCCATTTTAGTGACCTAGATGGCTCCGGTGTAATTTTAAGAGGCAAAATTGAAAATTATCTAGCCGATAAAAAGGCTGATAAAGCCACTCATACCATGTAATAAAAGAAATATACCTATGTTTATAGATTCACACTGTCACCTTAATATGTTGGCACAAGAAGAGGGCGGATTAGATGCCGTCATCGCTCAAGCGCGAGATGCTCAAGTCGAACATATTCTCTGTATTTCTATTGATAAAGAGAGTTGCCAACAAGTGCTTGATATTGCAGATAACTATCCTAATATCACCGCAAGTGTCGGCATACATCCTAATGTAGACAAGGATGAAAATTTCTCGGTTGATGAATTGATTTCACTTGCACAACATGACAAGGTTATTGCCATAGGTGAAACAGGTTTAGACTATTTCCGAAGTGAGGGTGATTTAGAATGGCAGCGTGACCGTTTTCGGGTGCATATTGAAGCTGCAAAACAACTCAAAAAACCATTGATCATCCATACTCGTGAAGCACGTGATGACACCATGGCAATATTGGAACAAGAAGATGCTCAACACGCGGGTGGGATTATCCATTGTTTTACAGAAAATTGGGAAACAGCACAGCGAGCCTTAGATATTGGTTTTTATATTTCGCTGTCAGGTATCGTAACGTTTAAAAATGCTCTTGAATTACAAGAAGTCGCTAAAAAGTTACCGCTGGATAGAATTTTGATTGAAACGGATGCGCCTTATCTGGCACCTATGCCGCATCGGGGAAGGACGAATAAACCGGCTTATGTTGTACATGTTGCAGAATTTGTTGCAAAACTTCGTGGTGATACCGTTGAAAATATTGCTCAACAAACAACGGCTAATTTCCATCGACTATTTCCGAGTGTTGCTTAATTTTCATGCTGAAACTATGCTGAAAAAAAGACAACCGTTAACGATTGGTATACTTCTATGGTGTTGTTTTTGCCTGATCAGTTGTTCAGACAGTCTACCAAAACTTAAACCCTTAGCTACTAATGCGGTTATTCTTGCCTTTGGCGATAGTTTGACTTTTGGTACTGGTGCAAATAGTCAGACTGAAAGTTATCCTGCCGTATTACAACAACTTACAGGAAGAACCGTGATTAATGCAGGTATTCCTGGTGAAATCAGTCAACAAGGCTTATTACGATTGCCATTAATACTTGAACAAACTAAGCCAGATTTAGTTGTGCTGTGCCATGGTGGTAATGATTTGATTCGTAAATTAGGCAATGACCAGCTTAAAAGTAATTTAGAAAAAATGATTAGTATGATACAAACATCAGGGGCTGATGTCGTGCTTATTGCCGTTCCACGATTCAGTGTTACCTTATCTGTGCCTGATTTATATACCGAACTTGCCTCGACATATAAATTACCGATTGAATTAACCATCATTCCTGAACTTGAACGAAATTCAGCGACCAAGTCAGATACTATTCATCCCAATGCTATGGGCTATCAATTACTTGCAGAGCGTATTCGTGGACTACTCTTTACGGCAGGAGGATTATAAATTTTATGAGTACTATCAATAATCGTCGCGATCAGCGATTAAAGCATGGAGCAAAAATTAAGCTTTTTGCAGACCAAAATTTAGAAATGACCTTAGAGATGAGAGATTTTTCTGACAGTGGTTTATATGTGTATTGTTCTGATACCAGTAATATTCATTTGGGAGATAATGTGGAAGTACAAACATTAGAAATGGACGACGCGCCCATATTGCCCTCTAAAGTTAGACGGATCGAACCTAATGTCGGTTTTGCCATTGAATTTATTTTAGATTGATTACAATGATATTTGACCGTTTTTAGAGACTTAGTTCAACGAAGAAAAGCCGCTTAAATAATGATGTTATATCTGGCGATTAGCTTCGGGCATTAGAATCCAGTAAATTGTTGCTGAATCCGAGAACGTTCATGGACGGGAAGATTAATGGTGACTTGCACGCGATCAGTGAACAGTTGATCAATAATTTGACCATGACATTTATTAAGTTGATATTCCAATGTTTGTAGTTGGGAATATTCAATATCAAGCTTCAAGATAACTATTTCAACCCATGGGATTAATGTTGCTGCATCAATGGCTAGTTTGGCAGTTGTGCCGTAGGCGCGTGTTAACCCGCCTGTACCGAGCTTTACTCCACCAAAATAGCGAATGACACCCACAACAGCATTTATAATAGATTCGCCTTCTAATGGCGCTAGAATGGGGCGACCAGCGGTACCAGAGGGTTCACCTGCATCGTGACAACGTTCATTGATAAAACCATCCGCTTGTCGAATTCGCCAAGCAAAGGCTAAATGGTTAGCATGTGGATGTTGTGCTGCTAATGTTTGTAATTTCCGTACTGCTTCAGCTTCATTAATCGCAGGTACTATCAGTCCAATAAAACGTGATTTCTTGATTTCATATTCTACTGTTGTTGGCTGCGTAAGGGTAAATTGTGTGGTTGAATTAATCATAGTTTGTTCAACATTATAGCAATCGACGTCCTAGTAATACATTCTATGTGTCATTTTCAGGTTTGACTGAAATTATCCATTGCTCATTCATGTGAACTTAATGTGTGAAATGTTATGATATCCAATATTTTTTATAATATTAAGCAATGCGTATATCTATTATTAATGCGCTTTTAAGGCGATAAAAGGTAGTAATAATGGAATCAACAGCTATAAAACACACCCCGATGATGATGCAGTATTTACGCATTAAAGCAGAAAATCCAGATCATCTATTGTTTTATCGGATGGGCGATTTTTATGAGATGTTTTATGACGATGCTCATAAGGCCGCAGAGCTACTCGATATTACCTTAACGGCACGTGGTAATAGTAATGGTGAACCTATTTCGATGGCGGGAATTCCCTACCATGCCGCAGATTCATATTTATCTCGGTTAATCAATCTTGGTGTGTCGGTTGCCATTTGTGAGCAAATTGGTGATCCAGCAACCAGTAAAGGCCCCGTCGATAGACAAGTTGTACGAATATTAACGCCTGGCACTTTAACTGAAGAAGCTTTACTCGATAGTCGTAATGAAAATTTATTAGTGGCGATTTCTGAACATAAAGGCCGCTATGGTTTAGCTACTGCAGAGTTAAGTAGCGGGCGATTTACAGTGAGTGAATTGGATTCAGTCACTGAAGTTAAAGCTGAACTAGCGCGTTTACAAGCGGCTGAAATTCTACTGGATGAGTCCTTAGCTCCTGCCTTATCTATGTTTGATAAACAAATTCGACGCCTACCTCCTTGGCATTTTGAGGTGGAAACTGCCCGCCGCCGTTTATGTGAACATTTTAAAATTCAAGACTTAAAAGGTTTTGGTTGTGATGAGCTTGCTTTAGCTATCACCGCAGCTGGATGTTTACTTAATTACGCACAAGAAACACATCGTACTGCCTTGCCCCACATTCGAGGTCTCAAACTCGAAAAAACTAGTGATAGCATTCGATTAGATCCACAATCACGACGTAATCTGGAATTGGAAACTAACCTATCAGGCGGGCGTGAACATACCTTATTATCGATCCTTGATAAAACGGTGACACCGATGGGCGCTCGATTATTGCGTCGTTGGTTATTAAGACCCTTACGTGATCATGAAACTTTAAAACAACGTCAACATGCGATCCAACAATTTCTCGATACGCAGTCGGCAGATGAATTACAGAATATGCTTCGTAAACTGGGTGATATTGAACGAATCGTAGCGCGTATTGCCTTGAAATCGGCAAGACCTCGCGATTTTATGCATTTGCGAAATACCTTAGATTCCTTACCTGAGATACATTATGTTTTAGCTGATTCAAGCTCAAAACGATTAACACAACTTGACCGCGAGTTAGGGACCTTTCCCGAGGTGCTGACTTTATTGCAAACAGCATTGATTGCTGAGCCACCGGTATTGATTCGTGATGGTGGCGTGATTGCCGAAGGTTACAACGAAGAGTTAGATCACTTACGCACGATACGCGATCGTGCCAGTCAGTTTCTAAGTGATCTTGAGCAACGTGAGCGCCAACGTACCGGCGTATCAACTTTAAAAGTCGGTTATAACCGAGTCCATGGTTATTTTATCGAAATTAGCCGTTCTCATCATATTGAGGTACCGACCGAATATGTACGCAGGCAAACACTGAAAAATGCTGAGCGTTACATCACGCCTGAATTAAAAGGCTTTGAAGATCAAGTCCTCAGTGCTAATGAACGTGCTTTGGCCTTAGAAAAAGCATTATATGAAGCACTGTTTGAGAAACTGTCCCCTGATCTGGCTGCATTAGAAGTTTCGGCAAATGCCTTGGCAGAACTCGATGTTTTGGCTAACTTGGCTGAACGTGCCGACTCATTAAATTATGTGGCACCTGAATTTACTAAGCAAAATGGTATAAAGATAGAGGCTGGACGTCATCCGGTTGTAGAGGGGGTGACAGAGCAAAACTTTTGTCCCAATGATGTTGATTTTACTGAACTGCAACGATTGTTATTAATCACAGGTCCAAATATGGGCGGTAAATCAACCTATATGCGGCAATGTGCATTAATCGTGTTAATGGCACATATGGGGAGTTTTGTACCCGCAACAGAAGCGGTTATTGGTCCTGTAGATCAAATCTTTACCCGAATAGGTGCATCTGATGATCTAGCATCAGGCCGTTCAACCTTTATGGTTGAAATGAGCGAAGCGGCCAACATCATGAATAATGCTACTCAGCATAGTTTGGTACTGATGGATGAGATTGGGCGAGGCACTAGTACGTTTGATGGTTTGTCATTAGCGTGGGCATGCGCTGAAAAACTAGTGCGTGACTTGGGTTCGTATACCTTATTTGCGACTCATTATTTTGAGCTGACTGAAATACCTTTATTGTACGAAAAAGCCATTAACGTGCATCTAGATGCGATTGAGCATGGCGATGAAATAGTTTTTATGCATCAATTAAAAACGGGTGCGGCCAGTAAGAGTTATGGTTTGCAAGTTGCGAAGTTAGCGGGGGTGCCAAGTGACGTTATCAAGGCAGCTAAAGCTAAATTACAGCAGCTCGAAATGCTACAGCAACTGGACATTAATACGAATAAAGCAAGTGCTGGCCAGCAACAAGCCGATTTGTTTAATCAGCCATTAGTGCCACCTCCATCTCTAGTAGAGGCGTATATAGCAGGAATCAAACCTGATGAACTCACGCCTAAACAGTCACAGGAGATTATTTATCACTTAGTTGAATTATTAGTCCAAAAAGATCGAGGTTAATTTCTGGCTGATGGCGAATAATGTGCTAGAATCCTGCACCACGGATCCTTAACTCAATTGGTAGAGTAGCTGACTCTTAATCAGTTTGTTCCGGGTTCGAGTCCCGGAGGATCCACCAATCAATAAATGCTTTGTCGCTTTTGCGAAAAAGTTGTCTTTTATTGGGTTGTCGAAGTCAATCGCAACTGACAGCTTAAATAATAACTAGCAAAGTGCCTACGGCGCTATTTTCATAATACATAGATTGCTTGTTCAATTTATCCCAAAACTGCCACACCATATGAATTTTTTCATGTGCGTTATTATAAGGTCATGTTATGAAACCGCTTCCGAATTCTCCCGTTACACGGGCATCTGATTGTGATGTATTAGTCATCGGCGGCGGTCCAGCGGGTTCAACTGCCGCTGCATTGTTAGCTGAACGCGGTTACGCAGTGACCTTGCTAGAAAAAGCATATCACCCACGATTTCATATTGGTGAATCATTGATACCTGCCAATTTGCCTTTATTGGAAAAGCTGGGTGTGGCGGACGAAGTTAAAGCAATTGGTATGGAAAAATGGGGGGCCGAATTTGTCTCACCTTGGCATGATCACCAACAAGTTTATGAGTTTGCTGGTGCCATGGATAAATCCATGCCGATGGCATATCAAATACGGCGCTCTGAATTTGATGAAATATTGATTCGTAATGCTAGTCGCAAAAATGCACGAGTGGTTGAGGGGTGTCAGGTACAGAATGTGGAATTTCTAGCTGATAATACCGGCGCGGAAGTAAAGGCTTGCCACGATGATGGCAGTGTTGAAACAGTGCGTGCCCGCTTTGTTTTAGATGCTTCTGGCCGTGATACTTTTCTTGGCAATCATTTTAATGCCAAAAAACGTAATAAAAAACATAATAGTGCGGCTATCTATGGCCACTTTTCAGGGGTAGAACGCCATGAAGGGAAAGCGGCAGGTAATATCAGTCTTTATTGGTTTGATCATGGTTGGTTCTGGCTTATTCCACTGGTTGATGGCACAACCAGTATTGGTGTCGTGGTATGGCCGTATTACTTGAAAACACGTAATAAAAAACCGCTAGAGCAGTTTTTGCAAGAAACAATTGAGCTTTGCACGCCGCTTGCCGCAAGACTAGAAAATGCTAAATTAACTTCAGAAGTTGAAGCTACGGGAAATTTTTCTTATGAGTGTGACCGTACTCATGGCAGTAATTATTTATTACTAGGTGATGCTTATACTTTTATTGATCCGGTATTTTCCTCTGGAGTATTACTGGCGATGCAAAGTGCTTTTGTAGGGGCCGATACTGTCGATAAATGTTTAAGCCAACCTAAGCAAGCCGCTGCGGCATTGAAAAAATTCGATAAAGCGATGAAAATTGGACCAAAGGAATTTTCATGGTTTATCTATCGGATCACCAATCCCGCGTTACGCGATTTGTTTATGGGTCCGAGTAATATATTTCACGTAAAAGAGGGCGTATTATCTGTATTGGCTGGCGACGTATTCGGCCAAACTAATATTCGACGCCCACTGCGACTATTTAGGACATTCTATTATATAAATTCTTTGCTCAATATTAGGCGCACAGTGCAGGCGTGGAAAATGCGAAAAGCTAATATCCGAGTTGTGGATTAATCTATTATGTTTAAACAAGAGACTAGGTTGAGTTGATGGTTGATAAAGCGTGTTATTTGCAGGGTATAAAGCTGCCAATTTCAGGGTATACAAATCAATCACCGCACTGGAAAAATAGTGTATTAGGTATTCAGTGTTACGCTGCCGATATCCTAAAAATCAACGCTGCTGTGAGCGTTCCAACTATGCGTGTGCCTATGGCACGATTGGATGATGACGAGTTAATTTGTGATATCTGGTTGGGTAATGGAGATAAACAACCTAAATCTGGCCAATTTGATGCGATTAATTATCGTTATGATGATGATCTGATATTTGGTGTGATTGAACTTTCCGAAGCAATGTTTGCAGAAAACACTGATAAGACACCACTTCAGCAGGCTACTGAGTCCGCTTATAATCAAATATTTTCCCTGCTTGACTTGCTTTCATTCCCTTATTTATTCCGTATTCGGAATTATATGGCTAATATCAATGGTGAAAGTTTTGGATTGGAACGTTATATTCAGTTTAATCTTGGCCGACAAGATGCTTTTCTAGCTCATGGACGTGATATCGAAGGCAATGTACCTGCCGCCTGTGCATTAGGTTTTAAATTTACGAGCGGTGAGAATCATTTGAGTCAGAGTTCACTGATGATTTCCTTCTTAGCGGGGCGAATCGTGCCACAGAATATTGAGAATCCCCGCCAGATTAGCGCCTACCAATATCCACAGCAATATGGTCCACGTAGTCCGACATTTTCGCGTGCGAGCTTAGTTCGACTCGGATTAGATAATGTATTATTTCTATCAGGTACCGCGAGTATTGTTGGGCATATCACATTACATCACGGTGATGTTGTTGCACAAACGCGTGAAACTATCGAAAATATTAAAGCCGTACTGACAGAAGCAAATCGTCAACTCAGCGAAACTAAGTTTGATCTCTCTAGCTTGAACTACACTGTTTATGTGCGTCACCTTGATGATTTAGATGCGATTCGTAATGAGTTAAGGCTTTGTATCGGTGATGCACTAAAAGCCGTTTATTTGCAGGCTAATGTCTGTCGCCAGGATTTGCTAGTCGAAATTGAGGCAACCGCGGGTCACTCGATGGCGGCATCAACGGGTGACGCAGATGATAATACCTTAACGTATGGCCACCATAATTAATCATGAGTGCGGTATTACATACATTATTGAATATATACGAATATCTAGTGCTATATCTAGGTCTAGCCTTACTCGGAGCTATGTGTCTGATCTGGACGCCGATTGCCTTTATTCTTTATCCTTTAGTTCCATTGCCACAAGGAAGAGCTTTAGGACGCTATGTTATTACCCTTTCATTTCGTTTTTATCTCACCATTCTTTGTCTATCTGGCCGTTTTAGTTTTGATCTAAAAGACTTAGATTCACTCGCTGATGAGCCGTCATTGATTTTAGCGCCTAATCATCCTTGTCTATTAGATGCGGTGATGGTGATTTCACGCTTACCCAATATATCTTGTGTGCTTAAGGCTGAGTTACTTAATAATATTTTTCTAGGTGCCGGTGCGCGGTTAGCGCGTTATATTAGTAACAAAACAGTGCGCCATATGGTGGTGATGGCCGAAGATGACTTTTCTTGTAAAAGCCATCTTTTATTATTCCCAGAAGGTACCCGCACGACTACTAATCCCGTTAATGCATTCAAAGGCAGTGTGGGTTTGATTGCTCATCATGCTCAGGTACCCGTGCAGACCATACTGATAGAAACTGACTCATTATTCTTAAGTAAAGGTTGGTCATTATTTCGCAAGCCGCCAATGCCGATACATTATCGGGTTCGACTCGGACGTCGGTTTGATCCGCCACAGCACACGAAGCGCTTTATGGCTGAATTAGATCAGTACTTTAGGGACGAGCTCATTAACGACTCAGCCTTTTATCCAACAAACTCACTGCCAATTCAGCCTGAACGTGAACTCTAATTAAGCACACTTCATTATGACGATACCCTCAACGACTCACCTTGTTCTCATTCCTAGTTATAACCCTGGGAATAAAGTTTACGACACCGTGCGTGCAGCACGAAAATTTTGGACGCCGGTGTGGGTAGTGATTGATGGTAGTACAGACGGTAGTAAAGATGGCTTAATCGCCATGGCGGCAGAAGATGAAGGTTTGCGAGTGATTGTGTTACCCACTAACCAAGGTAAAGGTGCTGCAGTACTACATGGTTTGGACCTAGCATCAGCGACAGGTTTTACGCACGTATTGACTATGGATTCTGATGGACAACATCCACAAGAGCGTATTCCTGCCTTTATGGCTGCGTCAGTCAAACAGCCTGATGCAATGATATTAGGTAAACCAGTATTTGATGCCAGTGCGCCATTGTTAAGAGTAAAAGGACGACAAGTATCCAATTGGTGGGCTAATTTGGAAACGTTGTGGGCTGGCATTGGTGACTCGTTATTTGGATTTCGTGTCTATCCTATAGCCCCACTAAAAAAGGTAATGCGTGGTCAACGTTGGATGCGTCATTTTGATTTCGATCCAGAGGCTGTGGTACGTCTTTGCTGGCATGGTGTGAGGCCCGTGAATTTACCTGCCGAAGTTCGATATTTTCGTGAAGAAGAGGGCGGCGTCTCACATTTTCGTTATTTACGGGACAATATTTTATTAACTTGGATGCATACACGCTTATTTATTGGGTTTGTGTTGAGATTCCCCATTTTATTATTTAGGCGCTTAACAGGACAGTTTTAACTTTATCCAGTCCATGAAAGCCTAAAAAAAAGGACTAACTTACCGTTCATTGCTAATAGCTGTGATTCGTTTTAACGTCTTACTTAGCTGGAAATAATGGTTCGCTAAGCAATAGCAGTAAAGTGATTGTCAGCTGTTATTTTCTTGTTAATAAACTCGTTATTTTCCCATAAGATAGTACGTACTCAGATCATGTATTGTGCAAAAAGCACCAATATATAAGACGTGATTAACAGGAATAAAAACTCCCTGTGATAACGGTCGTTGTTAATTGATTTGTTATGATTTTAAACCGTAGTCATCTCTGTTTTTGGCATTGCAATAAATCCAGGTAGAGATTCAATTCGCTTTAACCAAGCATTTATATTTTTATATTTATCTAAAGAAACGTTGCCTTCAGGAGCATGTGCAATATAGCTGTAACAAGCGACATCGGCAATCGTTCGATGAGAAGCGGCTAAATAATCGTGTTCAGCCAAATATTTATCTAAAATATTAAACAGATTATAAGCGGTTGTTTTACAGGCATCAGCATCTAGCGGCGCTCCAAAAACGGTGATTAAGCGAGCTGAACATGGACCACGAAATACTTCACCAGAAGCAATTGATAGAAATCGCTGTACTTTCGAAGCACCGACAGGATCTGTCGGTAACCAGCTTTCATCACCATATTTCTTAGCAAGATAAACAAGTATAGCGGTTGAATCCCAGACTATTTCTCCACTATCATCAAGGATAGGTACTTGTCCAAATGGATTTAGTTTCAGAAAAGCATCTGTTTTTTGTTCGCCAGCAAGCAAATCAATATTTTTAAGAACAACTGGCAAACCGAGAAGTCCAGCCATCAAACGGACACGATGTGCATGACCTGATTTTTCAAAGTCATAAATAACCAACTGAACATTTTCTTTATTTGAATCTGTCATACAAAATCCTTATAAAATTGTAAAGCTATATTGAATTCTCGGATAAGATACTCGTCTGCTTAACAGAGCCTTAGGCACATTAAACATCAATTTGTTAAGAACTGCATAGTCATGTTGAATAGATAAAATAAGAATTAGCATGTAATTATCATTGTTTATGCTTAGCTATGACCTTGTTTGTTAAACCATACCACCATTGATCGAAATGATTTGACCAGTGATATAAGCCGCCTGATCTGATGCAAGAAAACCCACTAAATCAGCGACTTCACTTGCTGTCCCTGCGCGTTTCATGGGTACCATGCGTTTGATGTCGTCAGTATTGAATGTCGATTCGCTCATGCTGGTTTCGATGATGCCGGGTGCTATAGCATTGACCGTAATACCACGACTGGCGACTTCTTTTGCCAGCGACTTAGTCGCAGAATTTAACGCACCTTTGGCTGCAGAATAATTGACTTGACCGGCATTGCCAACCAGTGAAGCAATCGATGAGATATTGATAATACGCCCCCAACGGCTACGTATCATTGGCATCATCAGCGGATGAGTAACATTGAAAAAACCATTAAGTGATACATCAATAACACGATGCCATTGTTCCGCTTTCATACCCGGAAACACCGCGTCATCATGAATACCTGCATTATTGACTAAAACTTGAATCGGCTGATTGTCGGTCAATGGTGTGAGTGTCTCTTCTACTGCTTTGCTATCCGTCACATCGAATATCAATACTTCTGCACTGCCACCATCGGCACAAATTTCGTCAGCTAAGGATTGTGCAGCTTGCAAGCCATGATGAGCATGGATAAAAACATGGTAGCCATCAGTAGCAAGGCGACGACAAATCGCCGCACCAATACCGCCGCTACCACCAGTAATGAGTGCGTTTTTCATGGTATCTTTCCAGTTGTGTTTGTAGATGAAAGCGAAGGTGCATTGACATTAAGTACCACGGCTGCACGGCCATCGATTAGCAGCCGTCCCTGAGCACGGATATTAAACTGGTAGAGCACATCATTATCATTACGGGCAAGGCATGTCGCTTCTACCCGTAGATCGGCGTCAATGTCATCAAGTCTAGCGACGTACAATTGCGTACTACGTACACTGACTAAATAACCTGATTTTGGCCGTACGCTATCTACTGGGGCTAGTAAGGCTCCATGTACCGCCATCGCTTGTGCAGCGTATTCAATGCCACAGGTGGTTGCCAGCTGTTGGTATGCACGTAGGGGGTTATTAACATCGCGATGACTACTCGCGCTACAGACAATCGTCTCCACGTCCCATGACTCGACATGATTGAGTAAACACATCGTGCCTTGATGCGGAATATGTCGGGCAATCCACGATTTATCTAACTGCCTTTGCTTTAGCATGGTGCGATGGTAACGGCGATACGCGTGCTGTCTAAATAGTCCAATATCACTTGTGTGTGCTGCTGCAGGGCAATACTTTGTAATAATGGTAATCCTCGCGCTGCGGGAACACTGGTACGTAAATATTCAAGATCAGCATCATCTATCTGAGTTGCACTGGCATCAGTCAAACTAATAGTTATTTTTGCTAGAGCTTGGCTATTCTGCTGTGGTGCCAGCACTAATGAGATACCAAAGGCATCGCTGATGGGACGTGCGCTATACAGAGGTTCTGGATAATTGGTATCGCACGCTAATAAAATAGTGCGCGTATCATCGATAACAACCTGAGTAATCGCTTCTAATAAACCCGCACTGAAGCTTGCGTCATAAGCACATAACACTGATGATGATGTCATTGCGCCAGTGGCAATACTCCAGTAACCCGCCGCCGCATTATGTACTGAGTTGTGAAAGCGTGTAGGAGAGATTTGCCGGTCATCCGAGGCGAGCATTTCACAAATAGCATGGCAATTATCGCCATCACCGCCGGAGGCAGAAAATACGCTGGGTAATGTTGCTGCATCAAGACCTGCTGCGGTGACGGCTTCCAATCCTGTTGCTAAGGTTAATTTGACGGCTGCACCACTGCGTCGCCGTTCTGCTGAGGCTAATAACATCGGTGGCGGTAAAATAGTTTTTTGAGAATGATAGGGCTGTTGTCCAGTCAAAATCGACTGACTACTTGGCCAGTCTGTTAAGCCTGGACCGAGTAGACCTATGCCTTCGATGTATGCAGTCAGTGTCGTCATAATACTTATCTCGCCCGGCCAAAAACTAAACTGCAATTGGTGCCACCGAATCCAAATGAATTACTGAGCACACGAGAGAGTGGCTGTTCGCGATTAGCCAATAAATAATCAAGACCGAGGTCGGGATCGAGTTTTTCGGTATTGAGCCCAGCAGGCATAAAGTCATTTTGCAAGGCTAAAGCACAAATTACCGCCTCTAAGCCGCCAGCAGCACCCAAGGTATGACCTGTCTGACCTTTAGTGCTGCTGCATGGCACTGCGGTTCCGAATAAATGAGTAACGGCTTTACCCTCGGCAGTATCGTTACTTTGGGTCGCAGTACCGTGCAGGTTGATATAGTCAATGTCAGAGGGCTGTAATTTTGCCATTTTTAATGCCTCTTGCATTGCAATTCGCGCTCCCAATCCCTCTGGATGAGGTGAGGACATGTGGTAAGCATCACTCGACTCACCTACCCCTAATAGTAAGATAGCATCAGCGTCTAAGTTTTCTGCTGGCCGTTCCAGTAAGGCAAAAGCGGCAGCTTCACCAATTGATATGCCATTACGTTCAGTATCAAAGGGACGACATGCTTGTTCAGAGGTCAGTCCGAGTGAATTGAACCCATACAGTGTTGTTAGGCACAAGGAGTCAACGCCACCGACTACAGCGGCATCGATTAGACCGGCGTCTATCATTCGTCGTGCTGAGGCAAATACCTTGGCGCTAGATGAGCATGCTGAAGAGACAACAACTGCGGGACCTGTTAGACCAAAATAGTGACGAGTGAAGTCACCTACAGAAAAGGTGTTGTGAGTAGTGCGGTAAATAAAATCAGCAGGCAAGGCACCTGTCGAGGGTTCACGCTCTCTATAGGCGAGTTCTGTTTGTAAAATGCCCGCGGTGCTAGTACCGATAAACAGACCGACACGTTGTGAACCATATTTAGCAACAGCATCACGTACTGCATCAGCAAAACTGTCCTGATTTAATCCGAGCAAGGCGAGTCGATTATTGCGGCAGTTAAAGTGGCTTAGATGTTTGGGTAGCACTACCTGATCGACGCCTGCAACTTCACCAATAAACGTCGTTAAATCAACTGTCTCGAAGGCACAAGGTAGTAGTCCGATATGGCGTTGACGTAGCGCATCTAAAGTAGGCGCTAGACCTTGACCCATGCTACTCGTGGCAGTGAAGTGAGAAAGTATTAGTGGGTTCAAAAGGGGCAAACCAATTTAGAATTTAAGAATAAATATTAGCAAATTTTGCGTGTTAATGTTGGATTAAATAGAGATGGGCCGTGGCTTAGAGCAATGATCTATCGTCTCTTTTTGTTATGTTGCAGTGACAGATAAGCCATCAGGCCTCCTAAGGCCAAGCCAGCAATAACATCAACGACCACATGTTGACGTATCGCTAAGGTGGAATAGATTATGCCAATACACCACAGCCAATTGATCACCTGTATCGATGATGGTGCGCCAAAGCGACGTAATAAATAATGTAACCAACTGCCAGAGAAAAACGCTGTAGCCACATGAAAGGAAGGACAGGCGTTGCCCGCGGCATCAATGCCTTTAAGGAAGCTGATCTCGGGAGATTGAGCCCAGTCGACAGTGGCTAAAGGAACACTGGTGGGCCAAAAATAAAAGACAATGAATCCGACAATGCTGGTTAAGGTCATCGCTAAACCATATTCGTATAACTCACGTCGCGTCGCTAATAAGGCCGGAGGAAGGGAAACGTAGAGCCACAGTGATAAGTAGAGCGGTAAAGTAATGGGTTGAAAAGGAATCAACTCATCCAGCAAGGTAATGGGCATGACGGTTACAGGGTAAGCAGGATAAGTTAGCAGGTAAAAATAGGCAGCAAAAAACAGACTAATAAACGACATAGTACCGAAAGCTTTAAGATACATATGCTTTGATATTAGTGCCCAAGCTTGGTGGTACCAAGGTATTTGTTGCTCGCTTTTTGGCATGTCTTTATCTTCGTTAAGATGCATAGACTTCACGAAAGAGCGTGTCGTAAAGTAACAAAATGTAGGTCGTCCGCTATAGCCGAAGCTAATACGACGGGCAGTACTTCGACAATTACTGGTATGCCTTGTGGTGTGCGGGCAGCGTTGCCGTCATGCATCAGCAAAATAGCACCTGCTTGCAGTCCAGTGAGTAATTTATTTGTAACGTGTTGGCTATTATTAATATGCGTATCAAAACCACGTGCTGACCAAGTTGCAAGTCGCAATCCTAGATGAGTGAGCACGGGATCTAAGAAAGGGTTACGTAATCCCGCGGGTGCACGAAAAAATAACGGCCGCTGGCCAGTAATTGCTGTCAGTGTATCTTGGGCTGCTTGTAATTCATGTTTGATGCCCGTATAGCCTAGCAATGAAAAATAATGACGATGATACTGGCTATGGTTTTCTACAGCATGACCACGACGAATAATGTCTTGGCACAATTCAGGATATTGCACAGCTTTTTCAGCGATACAAAAGAAGGTGGCTTTAACGTCATATTGATCCAGAATGTTTAGAACCTGTGGTGTGACGATGGGATCCGGTCCATCATCAATGGTCAAAGCAATTTCATTGCGAGCCGTGGCGGCAACAGGTAAATGTGTCCAGTTTGGTCCTAGAGCATGACTGCGAGGCCATAGTCCAATGACGGTAATGACGATATGATTGACGATTATTATAGCCAGCAACCACGGCCACAGCTTAGGTATAATAACTACAGCGATCAATACCATCACATGTATTACGACACTCGTTTGAATTAATAATGTGGGCTGCCAGTGAGGTTTAGGCATGTGATTTTCTGGCGAAAATGGCCGAGTAAATTAACGCAAGAATAACACCCGGTGCGACAGTCACGCCCATAGCCTGTAATACCGATACATTGGCAAACGCTAATACCCCAAAGCCAGCGACGGTCGTTAGGTTGGCAAATAACATAGAGGCGAGGGTGCGCGGCAAAATAAGATTGTCAGTTCGATTAAAAAATAGCGCGTAATTTGAGCCAACAGCAACAACGAGTAATAAACCTACTAGATGCAGAATAATTAATTGTTGGCCAAGAATGGCTAGGCCAGCGGTAGTGGTGATAACTGCGGCTGCCAAAGGCGTAATGATTCGAAGTACATGTATAGGCGAACGAAAAACCCATAAAAGTAATCCGATAATAGCAATTAAACCACCCAAAGATAAAAGGATGGCCTCATTGAGGTAGCCGGAATAAAGATTATCAGATTCAGCCTTCATATCGACAAACAGCACACCTGATAAATTAGCCGTATTGAGCACGCTTCGTATTTGACCGGTATCGATCTCAGCATCTTCGGGTGCCGTAAGCGGCAATAAGGCCGTCCAGTGGTTTGCTCGATGAATAAGTAATGCATCTACCGCCATCGCCATTGAGGTTTGTTGGAGATCAACAGCTTGTAATAATGACTGACGGCTAGTACTAGCCACGTCATCAAGGAAGGGGGTAAATAGTTCAGCATTGACCGGTAAGTCTTGGACTGCTTGTGCGAGCCTAGCCATTAGAATAGTGGGTGCTGGTAGGCTGGCTTGGCGGGCGTGTTGCATCGCGGTGCTTGGTAGGTAACGGCTAGGCGTTTCAAATCCTGCTAGTACGCCTTTATCGACCAGTGTTTGCAGTTCTTGGGCAACCTTCTCTGAAGTCTGAAGTACGGATTCCTGACTAGTGGCTGATACTACAACCAGATAACGTACATCAGGTGCACCCATATCGGCTCGCAGGCTAGTATCTAAATCTACTTCAGCTTGGGATACAGGACTTAACGAGGATATTTTATCATTCCAGATATCAGCGCGATGTTGAATAAGAATCACGCAGGCGATGACTAGCAATAACACCGCTGGCCAACGAAGTTTTGGTGCGTGCTGTACTAGTGATGACAAGGCGAGTCCGATAGCGGATACATCATGTATGCGAAAGTTATTGGGCAACAGGTACGGTAATACAAAGCGGGTAACGGTAGCAGCAACGATCAGACCTGAAATTGAATACAGGCCCAGTTGTGCTAGGCCTGGAAAACCTGACAGTAGTAAAGAAGAAAAACCGAAGATAGATGTCAAAACGCCAAGGCGGATAGTGGGCCAAAATCGTTTACTCCAACGCTGCTGTTCATTGGTATTATTTTGTTCTGATTGTACAAACAAATAGATGGAATAATCGACGGCTTCACCAATCAATGCGGTGCCAAAACCAAGGGTGATACCATGGACTGATCCAAAACCAAGACTGACGGCAGCAATGCCAGCTAAGGCACCACTGATAACGGGCAAAAATCCTAATAACAAGGCACTGAAAGAGCGATATACCAGTAGTAACAACGTTGCAATAAGCACAATGCTGATAATGGCCAGACGACTAACCTGACTTTTTATGGTGTCACGAGCTGTGACTGAAAATACGCCCGGTCCGGTCATCAGCAGCTTAGCATCTGGAGTCCGGCTATCAGCGCGATCAAAAGCATGCTGAATAGCAGACATCGCCGCTTGTTGGGCATCCGTATTATCGCCTGACGCTTTAGTTTGAACCAGTAATAAAGCACGTAAGCCATCACGAGAAACCCAGGTATTATCGACCATCTGCGGGCGGTTGCCGCTATTGAGTTGGCCAAGCAATTGCACCATTTCACCTGTAGGATCATGGGGCAATAGTGATTTGACCATCAGTCCCGCCGGTGAAGCGAGTAAATCGATGCTATCGCTGATCGTTGAGTGAATATTTTCTACGGTAAAGTGCTCTGCTGTCACAGCAGGACTGAGTAAGTATCGATTATTAAACAGATAAGCTTGGTCTTTGGCGGCAGTAACCGGCTCACCATTATTGACACTGACAAAAGCTGAGTTTGTTCGCAATGTGTGAGCAATTTGTTTAGATAGTAATGCGTGAGTGGTTGGCTCTACTCCTTCAATACCCACTAATATAAGACGAGATGCTAGGCCATCTTGGATTTGTTCTAACAGTAATTGCTGGGCTGGAGTGGGGTTTTTGGGGAAAAATGCCGATAAGTCAGTGGTGAACTCACTGCGGCTGACGATGATGCCACAGCCAACAATAAATATCAGCCATAAGACAACAGCGAACCGACCTTTTTTTATCATGCTCTGCATCATGGTGTTGTTTGCTGTTCAATCAACATAAGCGAACTATCACCATCCGTTTGATTAATTTTGATACGGTGTATTTCGTCATGACTACCTGAAATATCGATACATTGTACGAGCGCCTGCATTTTTACATTGGTAGGCGTTAAAGATAAAGTCCAATTATCAGCATTCCCAACTAAGCTGAGTTGATAATTTTGTTGTAGTGCCGTGATATCTCCGGCCAAGGTGCCACGGATACTATCAATAAAGACGGCTATTTCAGGATAATTCTGTAACTGTAATTGATATTTCTGGTTGCTATTTTGATGACCAATAGGTGAGTGCTGTCGCGTACTTAATTCGATGGTTAAGGTGTCATTATCCAATATCATCGATTCTTGTTTAGGTTTAATAGTCCGTTTTTCAAGGTGGTTAGGCGCGGTGTAAATTAGCTCGCCAGATGATTCGATCGGTGCGGTGAGCATTGCGATCGATTTTTTTTCAACAAAAAAGGCATGACTAGATCGAACTTGTGCTAAATCGTGCATCAGTTGCTTAATATCCCACTGTTCAGCATGAGTCAGGGTAGGTATCAGTATCAATAGTACTATTAGTTGTCGCACGCGACTCAGCGAAAATCTGGTACAAGTGATGGTGATGAGTGACGTCATGACTTGCTGGATCCTTTAGTCGATGTTGACTTCCAAAAATCAAAAAAGTTAAACCAGTTATAAGGTGCTTTATGGCAGTAGTGATTGATTAGTTTAGCGTAACGAAGACTTGCAGTCTGCAGTGCGTCGGCGCGTTCACTTCGTGTAATGTTAGAAAAATCTGCCAATGTATCGAAGTGAATCGCGTAGCGGTTGCCACCTAAATACAGCCCCGTCATAAAGACCACAGGCCGTTTTAACAAAGCAGCCATTCGTAATGGGCCGCTGGGTAAGTTTACATGACTGCCGAGGATGTCGACTGAGTAGTGTGCATCATTATTATCAGGGCTACGATCCGCTAAGATGCCGACCATATAACCTTCATCTAAACGCTCGCTTACCTGGATCATTGAATCGATGTGACCTAGACCAATAATGTCATGGGTTATCTGTGGATTAATAGCATTCAAGGTGGCATTTATCTTTCTGGCGTTTTCCTCATACATCAGCATAGCAACGCGTAAGTCGGTACGTTTAACGGCAAGCGAATGGATTACTTCGAAACTGCCCAAGTGTGCCCCCATCAGAAACAAGCCACTGCCTTCATCGAGTAATTTATGCAGCATCTCTGCGCCATGCACTTCAAAATCAAATAAATCAAAGCGGCGGTTAACTAAATAAAGTCGATCATGAATGGTCGATGCAAAGGTGAAAAAATGTTGATACAGGTCATACCAACGAGGGGCATGGCCAAGGGCACGTTTAAGATAATCGCGAGATGCATTACGGCTGGTGGGTGAAAACAACAGGAAATAACTGGCTATAAAGTGAAGCACAATTCGTGAAACACGACGACCTAGATGTAAGGAAACCCATGTCATGATACGTAGCATCAGCATATTGCTACGTTCTGGAGTACTTGCCCAATTAGTATCCGTCGCTTTTTGATTATCGCTCATATGGAGAGTGTAGTCTTGGGCGAGTCATTGATGACTCTACCCGTGGCAATTTTTCGCGTGCCACAGAGAATCTCAAACCGAATGGCACCGGTTTCTAATAAGGTGTGTTGAATAAGTAGCTCTTCGTTAGGTGACACGGGGCTTAGAAATTTAACGGTACTGATTTCGCACAGCTCTAAGGCAATGCCTGTTGCTGCGGTAATGGCATGTAAAGCAACATCCAACAGTACTACGCCAGGAACAGTGGGATTTCCTGGGAAATGACCAGTAAAGGCGGGATGATCAGCTGAAACTGTCCAGTGAGTGACATTATTCATGCTGACTTGCCTAGGTTTGGTTTTTGAAATAAGTCGTGCAACGAAGCGCGGGATAGCTTGCCCGTTTCATTTCGGGGAAGTGCATCAACAAAGAGTAATGGTCGAGGGAGAAAAACGGGCGCAATATAGTTACGCAAACTTGCGAGTAGCTGTGCGGCATCAAGTTCTGGTGCAACAACGCAGGCTGCTAGGCGGGTGGTAGCACTACTGTCACTTCTCTCATCAGGCATATAAAAAGCGCCATCGATGACACCAGGAATGCTATTGAGTATATGATTGAGACTAGCCAGTGAATGGCGTTTCCCAGCTATATTAATCATATCGGCAATACGGCCACGCAGTAAAAAATGCGCTTGGCTAATAGACTCAATAACATCGTTCATTATGGTTGGTGTCTCAATATGACCGCCGCAGGCATACACAGACTCATCTTTCACTATTAAGCTGATTTCTGGCAGCAATTGCCATTGTTCAGTTTGAGCCGAGCGGCGCGTAGCAATTAAGCCTGTTTCGGTACTACCGTAAATCTCAAATAGTGGCGCGTGGCAACGCGACTCAATATCTTGTGCAAGTTCGACGGCGAGTGGTGCCGTGGCAGAAATCACTAAATCGACTTTGGGTATGGCTAGTTCTGCATCGAGTAAAGCGCGAAGGTGCACAGGAGAAGAAACAAGTACGCGAGGTGAAGGCAGCGATGTTAATGTTTGACATATATCCGCAGGATAAAACGGCTGGGCATCGCACAGTGCATTTCCAGTAAACCAGGCGATCAACACACTAGATTCCAGGCCGTACATATGCTGAGGAGGTACAGTGCTAATTAAGGTAGTCGCTGAATGATGTTTCAGACTTAACCGTAATGCCTCAGCGTGTACGCTACTCACTAAGGCGCCCCATGTTTTTGCGTGTGGTTTTGGATGACCTGTTGAACCGGAAGTAAAGACTATTGCAATACATTGTTGACTATTAATCTGCGGGATGACTAACGAATCTATTTTGTTAATGACCATCGTGGGATAAGCTAATTGAGGTAGTTCTACAGGACAGTGATCACTGTCCGTCAAGCAAAATACATCTGGTGCAAATGCCTGAATTTGGCGTATTACTTCTGGGGTGTGGGTCGAGGGTAATAGGCTGATTTTATTAGAGACAATCGCGGCAGCTAAACCGACGCTAAAATGGTAGCGATCTCTGCACATATTAAGCATGTGACCGCCTACGGGGAATAGGGACATAAGTTGATTAACATCTGCTAAAAATTGACGTAACGTTACTGGGCTTTGCCCATGTCCACGCCGAGCGATGACCGAATCAGATGAAAGGTGCGATACCAGGGGTAAGGTAGTCATGTTAAGACAATAACAATTAAAAACGCCGCTCAGGATCGTTTTTGTACGCTTTTATGGCATCAAAAATATGTGTGTGACGTGAATCGGGCAAAAGCCATATCCGCACGCCATATTCAACAATGAACATTAATGCGATTAAAGGCAAGGTGAGAAAGTTAGCAAAAATAGACCATGTAGTCAGCGGCGCAAGAAAAAACAGCAGAGTGGACGTGAGTGTCATCATTGCAAAAAATATAGTCCACGCAACGGTTATTTGTCGTGTGTAAACCGTGTGTTGTGGTGACAAGCTGCCAGAATGCACCATCTCTGCAAAGCGTGTACAGAGTGGTTGTCGACCTGCCATTAACGTGCGACAAAATGTTATAAAAAGGGCAAATTGTATGCCGGCATCTTGCAGCCAATAGACAACCCAGAAATTATTAGTCAGTGTTGACCAGCTAAACCATAAAGCAGCAGATAATATGATTGTCAGCATGACAAATCGCCAAGCGGATTGTCTGGTTGCCATCAATAACACGAAGACAATAGGCACTATCGCCACCAATGCACCTAAATTGCCATTGTGTACCGATTCATTGGTGTGGTGTGCTAATAAGGCATAGCCAATCAAGAGCGCAGCAATGCCAATCCAGCGCATGATGCGAAAAGTCATTTAACGGATTCTCTTGCTTGCTATATAGTCCGACAAGTTGCGTAATGAGCTAAAAATATGCTCATTATCAACGTTGTCGTCACGTAGTTGTAGACCATAGCGTTTAGATACCACCAGTGCTATTTCTAATACGTCAATGGAGTCTAAGCCTAATCCGTCTGCATATAAGGGATCGTCTGCTAAAATTTGATCTGCTGCGACTTCTAGATTTAAGCACTCAACCATGAGCTCAGCAACTTCACGTTGTAATTCTTCATTACTGATTATCGTATCAGGTGCTGTACTGTTAATGTCTGTAGGTTTTTGGTCATCGTGCATAGGAAATAATAGCCTGAAATTTTACAAAGATAGAACAATCATCTGGAGTTATGATGTGTATACTAATGTTTACACATTGAACACTAAATATACTAAATGATAGCGATTAATTTGCCTAATATTCTACACTAAAAGTAATGTTTTCCGAGACTATAAATGTTTAGTTTATGTGAAGCTTGTTGCAGAGTCGGTAACTGCAAAGACGAGTAACAATGAACAAAAAAACGTAGACTTTTTCTTTGTTGAAAAGCAGTACGCTGCCGTACCATATGTTGAAATTTGATGACGTCAGTTTTTAAAATAGACCAACTAGTTACAATAATACTTGTCGTGTTTCTGCTAGAAAATTATGAATTTTAAGCTCAATTCTATGGTCAATCATTTCTTCTGGCCTTTGTTCATTAGGGCAGGGCATATTAGATGTGGTGCCAAATAAACGGCAAATCAATGGGCGTTCTTCGTAAACTTCACAGCCATTTTCTCCGAGATATGGGCAGTTTAATTCAGATAGTGCTAGTTCGTGTTCTTGATCACTTTTTTCCGGTAATCTGGAGACTTCTTCTGATGAAGCGGTGACAGGGCCGCAGCAGTCGTGACAACCCGGCGTACATGAAAATGTAGGAATACGTTCACGGAAGAAACGAATTTTATGACTGTTTTTTGTCATCAAACTACCTGGTTTTGATTATTAATAAATGTAGATCCTACCATAACCGTTACTAGAGCTTACTCACTTGTGGTCGGTCATCTTGCATTTATCTATTAATAAGTTCTTAATATGAATTGAGATAACCATATAGAGGTTAAGGGTATGAAAATTTCATTTCATGGCGCAGATAAGAATGTCACAGGCTCATGCCATTTGATTGAGTGTGCTGGCAAGCGAATTTTAATTGATTGTGGCATATATCAAGGTAGGCATGAACTGACGGAGGAAAACTACCAGTCCTTTGGTTTTGAACCGAAGGATATAGATTTTGTTTTGTTGACGCATGCTCATCTTGATCATTGTGGTCGCATACCATTATTGGCTAGACGGGGTTTTAGCGGTGAAATTATCACCACAGCAGCATCGGTCGAATTAGCGCGTTTAGTGATGCTTGATTCCGCAGGATTACAAGAAGAAGAAGCACGTTACCAAGCAAAAAAAGCGAAACGACGTAGTGATAGAAAGAAACATAATACCGAGCCGCTTTATACCATATTAGATGCACTGAATAGTTTGGAACTTTTTGGTCGCAAAGCGCAATATGATCAACCATTGTCGATAGCTCAGGGTATCACCGCAACATTTATTGATGCAGGCCATATCTTAGGCTCAGCAAGTATTTTGTTAGAACTCGAAGAAAATGGTCAACAACATCGCATTTTATTTTCAGGTGATCTTGGCTACAGTGGACGTGCAATTTTACGTGATCCCACGCCACCGCCAAAAGTCGATACCGTGGTCATGGAAACAACTTATGGTGATCGCCTTCATAAACTGCTACAGCCTTCTATTGAAGAGCTCTATGAGGTTATCAATACGACGATGCATCGTGGAGGTAACGTGATTATTCCTACGTTTGCCTTGGAGCGTGCTCAGGAAATTTTGTATTACTTACGTGAAGGTGTTGAAAGTAAGAAAATTGAGCGAAATATTAATGTATTTTTGGATTCACCTATGGCTATTTCAGCCACCGAGATTTTTGAAAGGCATCCTGAGTGTTTTGATGTGGATACTCTCAAAGTTTCAGATGGTGGTGATCCATTCCGCTTGCCGAACTTGCATTTCACACGTGAAACCGCGGATTCAATGGCCATTAATCAAATTAATGGTGGTGCCGTTATTCTTGCAGGATCAGGAATGTGTACCGGCGGTAGGGTAAGACATCACTTGAAGCATAATCTCTGGAATAAGAAAAATAGCATTGTGTTTGTCGGTTTTGCGGCACAAGGAACATTGGCTAGACAAATTGTTGATGGTGCTGATCACATACGATTATATGGAGAGGAAATACAAGTAAGGGCGGGTATACATACAATTGGTGGCTTTTCGGCCCATGCGGATCAGGCTGAATTGTTGGCGTGGTATAACAAAACGGGTAAACCACAACGTACATTTCTAGTACATGGTGAAGAGGATACTATGCAGATTTTTGCTAAAAAACTAGATGATACAACGGTTATCATTCCTGAGTTACATGAGTCATATACGCTGTAATGTTATTGTTTAATGGTGCTCTAAATGGATTATTTAGATGAGCTATGCTGATCGTTTAAATAATCTCCATATTGGCTTAGTCACGGCGGTAAAAGGTCGTGTAGTGGATGTGCATTTTACTGATAATTTACCGCTTATTTATTCAATACTTCATAATACCTGACAGCCGTGGAATTAATGCACGACATCACATGCTTGATGGCGCCATCCTTGCCTGTTGCATCCATGACCTGAAAAATCAGCAGCAAGGAATATCGATTGGACGCGTAATAAAGCTTTTGTTGCTCGCTCTGCACCAAAACTTACTCTTACAGGTGTTCTTCGTATTTTTTCTTAAAGTGATAAAAGGCTTAATACGTGTAGGCCGTTTGTCGAGTTTGACTTTCTTACCTTTTTATTCTCTTGGCCGCTCCTAGGATTCAGTTAAGGCTTCAAAACCGGATATCACATCGAACAATTCTTCATCGATACCACTCTGACGTAAACGATGAAATGTTCGATGCAAATCTTCCAGGAGTTCATCAATATTTTTTTCTGCGCGTTGCATAGCGACCAGTCGACTGGCATTTTCACTGGCCAGCGATTCAGCGCAAGCTCGAAATAGCGTAACAAAAAGATATTCTCGCACTAGTGCCCGTAAGGTTCGTTCCCTGCTATTCATCACCTGTGGCAAATTTTGCGTCGGCCAGCTAATCTTAGCCAGATTCTGTAGCCATATTTCATCCAGCGGCAGCAACTGCTGACTCTCGGGAGTATAGACTGACGCAGTTTTGGGGCGATTATGAAACAGGTAAACCTGTTCAATTAAACCCTGTTCACGCTGCGCCTCCAGCTCAATCAGAATCTGACCCACCAGTGGTGTAATCGCATTAATCGAGTTTGGGAGGGTAAAACCTGCCATCGGTTGCAGATGGGTTTCCGCGAGGCGCGACTGAATACGTGCACCAACCGCCCAGACAATTTTTTTCCCCGGCAGTTTTTCCAGCGTGTTAACAGCGTATTCAACCATGGCCTCATTAAACTGACCGACCAGGCCCTGATCGGAGCCAAATACGATGGCCGCAATCGCAGTCTGCTTTTGTGGTTTTATTGCCGGCATAACATCGAGTGATTTATCCTCTCGGAAACATGCGGCGAGTCCCAGTTGTACCGTTCGATAATAATCATCAAGTGAGTGCACGGCATTTTCGTACTGACCGATGCTTGATGCCGCCATCGCTTTCATTGTGCGAACAACGGATTCAAGCTCTTCAGCACTTCCAATCTTGTGACGTAGGCTGGCGACGCTATCGCTCATAATGTTTCATTCAGTGATGGATCAGAGTGAAAGCTCGCAAGTGCATGGCTGGCGATCCGGATAATCAAAGCCCGATCTTCTTCCCCCAGCTTTTTAGCGCTCTCAAATCGCACACACACCTCGGCCGGGATATTCGCGGCGGCCTCACGCACGGCCTGCTCGGCCGCGCTGATTTGCTTAAGCGGTACAGCATCAAACAGTTTTCCCGACAGAGCCAGTAACACGGCAATCTGTTCTATCATCGAAACCGGAGCGAATTCCGGTTGCTTGAGGCAGGCACGAATGCGCCGCCCGTGTTCGATAATTTTTCGGGTGTTGTCATCCAGCCGGGCACCAAAACGAGCAAACGTTTCCAGCTCTTCGAACTGCGCGTAGGCCAGTTTAAGATCGCCTGCCACAGCGCGGTAGGCAGCACGCTGGGCCTTACCACCGACACGTGAAACTGATTTACCAACGTCAACCGCGGGTAAAACACCCAGTTCAAACAGCGACGGTGAGAGGTAAATTTGCCCGTCGGTAATGGAAATTAGATTGGTTGGAATGTAGGCAGAAATATCCTGTGCCTCGGTTTCAATAATCGGCAATGCGGTCATAGATCCACCGCCGAGCTCCTCACGCAAATGCGTAGCACGCTCCAGCAGGCGTGAATGAATATAAAAAATATCACCGGGAAATGCCTCGCGCCCCGGCGGCCTTCGCAACAACAAAGAAAGTTCGCGATAGGCGCGCGCGTGATGCGTCAGATCGTCATACACCACGAGCACATCTCGACCATGTTGCATAAAATATTCCGCAATACTGGTCGCTGCATAGGGTGCTACATAGGCTAGCCCAGGTGGATCATTGCCCTCGGTAACTACCACCACGGTATATTCCATCGCACCCTGTTCACGTAGCGTAGCAATTACTTTTGCGACACCTGAGGCACGTTGTCCAATGGCACAATACACGCAGAGTACATTTTTGCCGCGCTGGTTGAGTATGGTATCTAGCGCGATCGCTGTTTTACCGGTCTGCCGATCACCAAGAATTAACTCACGCTGACCACGACCTACTGGAATCAATGCGTCAATCACCTTAATACCCGTTTGCAGGGGGGTACTCACCGGTGCTCGATCCAGAATGGCAGGGGCAGGGCGCTCTACCGGTAAACGTTCGCTAGCAACCAGCGGTCCCTTGCCATCTAGTGGCTGACCAATCGGATTAATAATGCGGCCAATTAATCCATCACCCACCGGTACATCCACCACATGTCCGCGGCGTTCGACCTCATCACCTGCCTGTAAGTGCCAGTAATCTCCAAGCAGTACCACACCAATTTCATCTTCATCTACATTGAATGCAATGCCATAAATGTCGCCGGGAAATTTAAGCACTTCTTCAAATCCAACACCAGGTAGACCAGCGACTTTCGCAATACCCGTGGCGATGCTGGTAATCGTACCAACCTCTCGTGGAGTCAACGTAGGTACAAAATCCTGCCGCGCCTGAGAGATTCCACTGAGCGCTCCATCAAACACTTTTTGCAAATTATCAGTCGTCATTTTTATTGACTGCCTGTGCGCTGCTTGCGGAATCTTTGCCGTCAGTTTCTGTTCTGCTTTTCAGAAGTTCTTCGACACTCTTTTGCAATGAGGACAGATAATTCGTCATACTCCAGGCCACCTTTCGGCCATCAGCACTCAGCTCGATGCCGCTGAGTAAATCCGCCACAATATCAAACTCGATGGTTTTTTCAGTACCCAGTATTTCTGCAACGCGAGATTCAATTGCCGCGCGTTTTTCTGCTGGCAGCTTAAAGGCCGAACGCACTCGCAATGTTGCAGAGGTTTTAAATACGGATTTCAATTCGTCTATCTGCTCTGTGTTCAACTCAGCCAATCGTTGCAGAAAAATTTCCGTCATGCGCTCTTCCAGCGTAACCCCGGCAAGATCCTGCAGCGCCTTACGCGCAATCTCAAACACTTCTTTGTGTGTACGTTGGCTGAGTTCTTCATTCAGACTTTGCTGTTCATTTCTCAATCCCTGTTGTAATTTTTCACGCAGCGATTCGGCATCCTGACGCGCGCCATCGAGTAATTTTTCACGTTCTTTTTTTGCCGTTTCAAGCGCTTCATTCATCTGCGCGTTGCGCTGCTTATCGAAGACTTCATTTTTCTGCACATATTCGTCACGCTCGCGCAGTGCTTCAACTTCTTTTGCATCGGCATCGGCAATTTTTGCGGCGATACTTTTTTCCCGCGCATCAATCGCATTGAGAATTGGCTGGTATAAAAAACGTTTCAACAACCACACCAGAATAAGGAAGTTAATGACTTGTGCAATAACGGTGAACCAGTCAATCAGCATAAGCTATTTTCCCGCAACCTGAGCGATAACATAATTCCAGAACGGATTGGCAAAAATCAAAATCATTGAAACCACGAAACAGTAAATCGCCGTGGACTCGATCATCGCCAGGCCGACGAAAAGTGTACGCGTAATCGTAGCAGAGGCATCGGGTTGCTGCGCCAGCGAGGTAAGTGCCGTAGCCACCGCCTTGCCTTCACCTAGTGAAGGCCCGATAACACCGATCGCGATGGTGAGCCCCGCAGTGAAAATTGAAACCACCGCGATAATAGTTAAGCCATCCATAAAATTTCCTTTGGTTTTTTTAGTTGATGTTTCATTATTTAATCTCAGATTCAGCTATTTTGGGTTTGTTGACGCGTGTTGCGGCGGCAATATAAACCGTCGCCAGAATACTAAAAATATAGGCCTGTACCATACCGGTCAATAGACCCAGCGCACTCATTACAATCGGAAAAATAAACGGCGTAATGGTGAGCAGAATTGCAATAATCATTGTGCCGCTCATCATATTACCGAACAGGCGAACCGCCAGTGCCAGGGTACGGGAGATCTCGCTGATAATATTAAATGGCAACATAATAATCGTGGGTTGAGTATATGCCCTCAGGTATCCAGTAATGCCTGACTCTTCTATACCAAACATGGGCACCGCGACAAATACACAAATCGCAAGCGCCGCTGTGGTTGATAGAGAACCGGTGGGTGGTTCATAACCTGGAACAATCGTAAACAGACTGGTCATCGCGACAAACAAAAACAGTGTACCGAGAAAGCTGAGATATTTTTGCGGATGTTTAAGCCCTACCTCTGCAATTTGCTGATTAATAGTAGTGACAATAATTTCTAATAAATTCTGCCAGCGCGAGCGCTGTATCTCTGATGATAATTTTCGCGTAATTAATTTTGCGCCGAGCACCAGCACCAGCATCAATCCCCAGGTGTAAACAATGGTGGCGTTGAGTTTAAAAAAACCCATCTGCCAGTAAATAATATTATCGGGACTCAAGTTCATCTGTTATTTTCCGTCACCATGTCGACCGACTCACCCGCGCTCTGCGTTAGGCGAATCACAATAATCCGCGCAATAATAAAACCAGTTAAACCCGCGACAAGTTTTTGCCAGTTATCACCCAGAATAAAATAGAAACCCAGAACAACCACACTGCTGCGCAACAACATGCTCACAAAAAATAACAGCGCTACCTGTTTGCTAGTGGCGAGTTTACGTACCGTCCACCACAGACCGACGAAAAAATACACACCGAGCAAGGCACCTTCCAGCAACGCCAACAGCAATGAAAAAATCTCAATCATGTTTATTCTCATCCACTTTCTTTGGGCCTTCACTAATCTTTCGCTGATTGTTATTAATCTCGTCGCGATGAATTTCGATGTCTTCTCTGGCGATCCAGCGCCACGCATTAAAACACCCCAGACCAAGACCAATCGCCAGTAATGCAAGTGTCCATGAATGTTCCCCCGGATAGCGTTCGTCTAACCATAGGCCGAGCGCCGCACCGAGCAATGTAGGCATTACCACTGACCAGCCCACCAGCCCCATCATACCGAGACCAGACCACACGGTTTTCGTAACATGCGCCTGCGCCTGAAGTTTGCGCGCCGCCATATCACCTACCTGCTGACTAAATTGCGTTTTGCCTGGCCGCTTATTCAGCTCTGGTTTTTCACTCACGATGAAACTCCGCCAGCCGATGAATAAATCCGCTCTCCATTTTCGCCAGTACCGAACGGACTTTTTGTTCCTGTTCATCAAGCTGCATAAATTCCTCTTCCACCGCCGCACGTAATTTGTCCAGACTCATACCGCCTATGGCATTGCGCACGGAGACCCGCACATCTCGCCCGGTTTTAACCAGTACGCCTTCATCAACCGCAACATAAACTTCACCATCGGCTGTGGTTTCATAAACCAGAATCCCGGCGGTGAGTGTTGCCACACAATCCAGTCGCTGCGGGAGTAATCCAATTGAGCCCTTGTCGGTAACCGCAACAATGCGCAAGACTTTCTGACGCTCGGCGAACACCTTGAAAGGCAAAAGGATTTTAAGATTCACTTGCACTACTCGCTGTAGGCTCGACTTCATCCACGGTCTCTTCATCACTGTTTTTTCGCGCCTCGTTAATCGAGCCAATCATATACAGTGCGCTTTCTGGATAGTCCTTAAACTCATCACGCAGGATACGCTCACAACCATCCAGTGCATCGTTCAGGCTCACTAACTTGCCCTGATGTCCGGTAAATTGCTCAGTGGTAAAAAACGGCTGGGTCAGAAAACGCTCCAGTCGCCGTGCTCGTCCCACCACTTTATGATCTTCCGGTGACAACTGTTCCATGCCGAGCATAGCGATAATATCGCGGAGTTCTGCGTATTGTGCGAGGGTGCGGCGAATCTCCTGCGCCAGTTCATAATGCCGTTTACCAATAATGCCGGGGGTGGCCATTTTAGAGCTGGATTGCAGCGGATCGATGGCCGGGTAAAGCCCTTCACTGGCACGCTTACGCGATAGCACGATAGATGCAGAGAGATGTGAAAAGGTATGCACTGCAGCCGGGTCGGTAAAATCATCTGCCGGTACATATACCGCCTGAATTGAGGTGATCGCACCGGTATCGGTATTCGCGATGCGCTCTTCCAGTTGCGACAACTCGGTGCCCATGGTCGGCTGATAACCAAGACGCGCCGGCATCTGCCCCATTAAGCCAGAGACCTCCATGCCCGCCTGAATAAAGCGGAAAATATTATCTATGAGTAACAACACGTCACGGTGTTCGTCGTCACGAAAATACTCCGCCATGGTGAGCGCAGCATGCCCCACGCGAAAACGCGCGCCAGGTGGTTCGTTCATCTGCCCGAATACCATCACCATATTGTCCAGCACACCGGCCTCTTTCATTTCGCGATAGAGTTCTTCGCCTTCACGACAACGTTCACCAATGCCACAAAAAATACTCACGCCTTCATGATGCCCAACCATGTTGTGAATCATCTCGGTGAGTAGCACGGTTTTACCGACGCCAGCACCACCAAACAGACCGGCCTTGCCACCGCGCTCCAGTGGCATCAACACGTCGATGAGTTTAATCCCTGTCTCGAAAATTTCAGATTTGGTAGAGCGCCTGGCCAGAGCAGGTGGTGCGTTGTGAACAGAACGCCACTCAATATCGTCCGGCGTAGGCTGACGATCGATAGTATTACCAAAAACATCAAACATGCGTGACAAAATACACTTACCAACCGGTGCCTGTAACGGCCCGCCACTATCGTCCACCACCATGCCGCGTGCCAGCCCCTGCGTCGGCGTGAGGGCAATGCCACGTACCCGATGCGCATCGAGTTGTGACAACACTTCAATCGCAATTGAACCCTCACGGGCGTGCAGCAGTGAGTAGATGGGGGGTAAATATTCATCAAACATTATATCCACTACACTGCCGCGCACCGAAACCACCACACCGGTATTCATTAAAGATTTGTCGTTAGGTACTGTCTGATTCGTATCCATAACGTTATGCCTTCTGTTCCACCGCGCGTAGCGCAGACTGAGTTTGCAGCGTTTCACTCACTTTTCTCAGCCGTTTATCAATTCGCGTGAGATCATGGGTGGCTTTGATGGTGTGATCGGTCAGTTCGGCAATCCACTGCACCTGTTCGTCGAGTGCTCGAACGTGGCTCGGGCTGTCCGTGAGACTGGCGATGGTATCGATGGCGCCGAGCATACGCGCCATAATGGCGATATTGCCTGCGGCGCTAGCCCGAATCTGATCGAATGCCTCGGCCAACAGATCTTCAAAGGTCGGAACGATGGCGACCACACGCAGTGTTTCTCCCTCGTAACGGTGCGATGGCGGTAATTGCCGACAAGCCAGCCGAGCCAGAATCGCTGTCAAATAATCCACGCACATCACCGCCGTCGAGATGTCATTGACACCGGGCGAAAGGGCCTTCAAGGCCATATCCACGATCTGCCGAATACCGAAAGCAGGGTCCTGATCAGCCGTGCGATGGCGACCAATACTGTAAGTTCCATTTAGGGCAGCAATCGTCTCTTGATCTGGCGGGTAGGTCAGAGCGAGCGATGCCAACGCAGCATCTTGCACAATGAATGCGCCAATGCCGTGCTCCATCCGCACGATGGTCTTTCTGTCCCGCGCCAAGCGAAGGATGGCGTCAATATCCACGCTCTGTATGTAGCCGCTCACCTCCGCCGACACTGCGTACCAGGTCCTTTTGTCCAGAGACACAAGCACCTGGCCCTCATTTTCATCGGGGCTGGGTTTCCATTCTTCTGGGAACAACCGATCAATCGTTGCGTTGGTTTCCTGTGCGACCGAGGCGATGATGCTGGAAGCTTGGATCGACGAGGCGATGTGATGAATAAAAAAAATGAGGACGGCAATGCCGCCAAACGCCAAAACAAAGGCAAAAAAGACTGCTAGGCTGGGCACGAATGGCGCATCGCCAATTCGAATACTGTGTAACACGATCAAACAATAGACGAAAATTCCGGCAAAGGTTCCCAGCGTGATCTGTGTGACACGGCTGCGCATGAAGTTGCGCAAGATGCGCGAGGTGTATTGGCTCGACACCAACGCCAATGCCGGCAGGGTCATGGCGAACGTGATGCCCATAACGGTCATCATCGAACCGGCAAGCGTAGACATCATATGGTGTGAGCCTTCCGCGGTGACCCCAAATGTCCGTGGCCACTGGGCCAGCCATCGGTTACTCGCGGCGTAGTCTATTTGGATCAACACTACCGCGTAAACAATGCTGGCCAAGACGATCAGAAAAGGCAAAAACCAAAAGGTCGACCGCAAATCGCTCCAAAACTGTCTTAACTTATTCATCCTGCGACCTCCAGTTGTGTATCACTAGCATGTCTTCGCCGTATCTTTGCCGATATAGGCCTTATGGTCAAGCAGCTTGTCATGTAACAACTGTTTCGTATAAGCCGCCGTAAACCGAGACGCGGCAGTCAGTCGATGACATCACTGACCACGACTCTGTAAATAATTTTGTGTAATTGCCTTTTGGGTTAGATGTAATCTTGCAGTCTATCTACAATTCAATCATAAAGTGATTTAAGGCTAGTTTCCACAACTTATCGGCATTGTCCATTTTTTGAGGCATCCTAAATATTTGGATACACAACTTTTTTAACGGTTAAGTAATTTAGTGATTAAACTCTTTGATGAATTCGCTCACTTCATTGGCTATTTGTCGTTCTTCATTTGTTTTAATGACTAACAATTTAATCGGGCTTGTGTTGGTATTGATAGTTGAAATATCGTCGATTGCTTGCTCATTTAGAGCAGCATCGATGTTAATACCAAACGACTCAAGTTGCTGGCAGCATCGCGATCTTATTTCTGCTGAATTTTCGCCCACACCTGCCGTAAATACAATGGCATCAACTGGACCTAATAAGGCTAAATAGGCACCAATATATTTTTTAATTCGATAACAATACATATTAAGGGCTAACTCGCTAGCAGGGTCACCCTGATTACTTCGTTGTAAAATTTCACGCATATCTTGACTGCCTGTTACGGCTAATAAGCCTGACTGGTGATTGAGTTCATTTCTAACTTGTTCTCGATCCATATTAGTACATTTTTGCATATACAAGGGGATTGCAGGATCAATATCACCACACCGAGTCCCCATCATCAACCCTGCCAGTGGTGTGAATCCCATCGAGGTGTCGATACATTGTCCTTGCTGAATCGCAGTCGCACTGTCTCCGTTCCCTAAATGCAAGGTAATTAAATTGAGCGTTGTGAGTGGCTTTTGTAAATAGTTGGCAGCTTGTTGGGCAACGTATTGATGAGATGTGCCGTGGAAGCCATATTTACGAATATCATGATCTGCATACCAATACTCCGCAATAGGATAACGATACGCATAATCAGGCATGGATTGGTGAAATGCGGTATCAAAAACAGCGATATGAGGCACGTTCGGAAATAAGTCTATACAGAGACAAATACCTTGTAAATTAATGGGGTTATGTAAAGGGGCCAACACCGATAATTGCTCTATTTTTGCTATAACCGTCGCGTTAATGAGGGTTGGTTTGATAAATTCTTCACCACCATGAACGACACGATGTCCCACAGCCGTAGGGCTTTGACATTTTATGGACCTAATTATTTCAGCAATAACATTGAAACAGGTCGCGTATGATGCATTGGAAAGGGCATTATTAACTTGGTGCAGCTGTTTTTTATTATCAAGCCATTCATAACTATGCTGAACGTGTTGTTGTTCAATGCCTTCAAATACACCTTTAAGTAAAATCTGATTTGTGGCTATTTCCAGCAATTTGTACTTAACGGTCGAACTACCACAATTGATGACTAATATGATGTCATCTTGCGGTACTTCGTCCTCTAAGGAAGTGTTCGACTGAGTCATTATTCTGTTATTGGCCAAGTCCAGTTCGATACCTCAGGTATATCCGTGCCATATTTATAAGCATATTGGCTACATTCGATTTGCATGTCTCGTAATTTATCTTTGGCGTGAGCACCTATTACTTGCAAACGAGGCACACGATTGATTACATCAATGGCTAAACTAAAGCGGTCAATTTCGTTACGAATTGCTAGCTCCAAGGGTGTATTGATACTTCCCTTTTCTTTGTAGCCACGTACATGTAAGTTTTTATGATTAGTACGGCGATAAGCTAAGCGATGAATTAACCATGGATAGCCATGGAAATTGAAAATAATTGGCTTATCTTTGGTAAATAGACTATCAAAATCATAATCAGATAAACCGTGAGGATGTTCACTTTCTGGGCTGAGCTTATATAAGTCAACAACGTTGATAAAGCGTATTTTTAGATCTGAGAATTGTTCATGTAATAAACAAATAGCGGCGAGCGCTTCTTGCGTTGGCACATCACCACAGCCAACCATAACAACATCTGGTTCAACGCCATCATCACTGCTAGCCCAGTCCCAAATACCAATTCCTTTCGTGCAATGTTTGATCGCTGCATCCATATCTAAAAATTGAAAATGTTTCTGTTTATCCGCGACGATGACATTAATATCATTGGTACTACGCAAACAATGATCGGCTACTGATAACAAGCAGTTGATATCGGGCGGTAAATAAATACGGCAAACGGTAGGACTTTTATTAACAACTACATCAAGAAAACCTGGATCTTGATGGGTAAAGCCATTATGGTCTTGACGCCAAACTGTTGAAGTTATTAATAAATTAAGTGATGAAATAGGTGCTCGCCAGGCGATATCTTCACTAATGTCGAGCCACTTAGCATGTTGATTAAACATCGAATCAATAATGTGAACAAAGGCTTCGTAAGTTGAAAAAAAGCCGTGACGTCCCGTTAATAAATAACCTTCTAACCAACCTTCCAAGGTATGTTCAGATAACATTTCCATTACCCGACCATCTGTGGCTAATTCGCCACCATCAGCATCTTCAGGCAGATAGTCTGCCAACCATAATTTTTTGCTAACTTCATAGATAGCATCGAGTTTATTCGAGGTATTTTCATCTGGGCCAAATACGCGGAAATTATGCGAATTTAACTTCATAATGTCGCGTAAGAGTTGCCCTAAAGGACGCGTATTTTCTACTTCCTGATGTCCCGGATGAGCAACTTCAACGGCATAATCTCTAAAGTCAGGCATTCGTAATGATTTACGCAATAAGCCACCATTAGCATGAGGATTGGCGCCCATACGGCGAACACCTTTAGGTGCTAAGGCCTTTAATTCTGGTATTAAACTGCCTTGGTCATCAAACAGCTCTTCAGGTTTATAACTGCGTAACCAGTCCTCCAATTGCTGTAAATGTTGAGGATTTTCTTTTACGCCCCCTAACGGCACCTGATGAGCTCGCCAAAACCCTTCGACTTTGTGGCCATCCACTGTTTGTGGGCCTGTCCAACCTTTAGGGCTACGTAATACAATCATCGGCCAACGAGGTCTGGTCGGATCATTATTAGTTCTTGCTTGCTGCTGGATTTGACGAATTTCAAGGACGCATTGCTCCATGACCTCAGCCATCTTTTGATGCATTTCTAATGGATCAGAGCCTTCAACAAAATAAGGTTTCCAACCATAGCCCTTAAATAAGTTTTCTAATTCCTCGTGAGAGATCCGAGATAACAAGGTGGGGTTATTTATTTTATAACCATTCAAATGTAGTACGGGTAATACAGCACCATCGCGAATAGGGTTTAAAAATTTATTGGAATGCCAAGAGGTGGCTAACGGCCCCGTTTCAGCTTCGCCATCACCGACCACGACGGTTACAACTAAATCAGGATTATCAAATGCGGCACCAAAAGCATGTGAAATACTGTAACCGAGCTCACCACCTTCATGAATTGAACCGGGTGTTTCAGGTGTGCAATGGCTACCAATGCCACCTGGAAATGAGAATTCTTTGAAAAAATGTTGCATACCTTGAATATCTTCACTTTTATTCGGGTAAATTTCCGAATAGGCACCTTCAAGATAAACGGGAGCCAAAACACCGGGAGCACCATGACCTGGACCGGCTAGAAAAATGGCATTTAAGTCATATTCATTGATCAACCGATTCATATGGATATAAGTAAAACTTAAACCGGGACTTGATCCCCAATGGCCCAGCAAGCGATTTTTAATGTGCTCGGGTTTTAAAGGTTGTTTGAGTAAGGGGTTATCTTGTAAATAGATCATACCGGCTGCGAGGTAATTACAAGCTCGCCAATAGGCATTTATATTAGACAGTGCGTTCGGGGATAATGACATTCATTTACCTTCCATAATAAACCAGTAGTTGTAGCTAATAGGGTACATCAATTTTGTGAAAAATGATTAACCATAAATTAATTAAGGTCAATGAATTTTTCCAGCCGCCAAATGGCTGTCAATAAGCCTGTTGAATAATGCTAAGATATGAAATGTCCTAGCAAGCATTACTTGGACGTTATTATTAAGAAGGCAAAATGGACTATGCCAGCAATTTTTATTCAATTTCGATGGCCCTTAGGCAGTGTGCTGACACTGATTTTCTTCCTATTGGCGACACTCTCTTTCTCCGAAGAAGTCTTAGCAGAGTCATCTCTCACAAGCATACGCGTGGTGATCGATGATAACTATCCGCCTTATGTTTTGCGTAAAGCAGACAATACGCTTGTGGGATATTTAGTCGATATTTGGAAATTATGGGAAATCAAAACAGGTGTAAATGTTGAAATTATCGCCCAAAATTGGGAGTTAGCTCAACAAACCATGAAAAATGGTGGGGCTGAAGTAATTGATACAATATTTCCCTCTCCTCAACGTAAATTAACCTTAGATTTTTCTAAACCTTATGTCGCAATACCGATTGCTATTTATGCGCATATCAATCACACAGGTATCACCAATATATCTGGATTACAGGGATTTCAGGTTGGAGTGAAAACGGGTGATACCTGTATTGATAGCTTAAATGCGGGTGGTATTACAAATTTACAAGGCTATGCTAACTATGAATCACTATTACAAGCAGCAGTAGCGGGACAAATACATGTGTTTTGTATGGATGAGCCCTCTGCTAATTATTTTATCTTTCGTGCTCAGGCTGCAGAACTATTTCGTAAGTCATTCATAATTGGTGAAGGTAAATTTCATCGTGCCGTACATAAAGGTGATGCGGCTACATTGACATTGGTTGAACGGGGTTTTGCTGCAATAACACCTGCGGAACTAAAATCATTAGACGATAAGTGGATGGGGCAATCCTTGAATGACCCCATCAATATGGACCTTATATATGGTTTGTTGATTGCACTTATTAGCATCACAGTGTTATTCGGCATTAATTTATTATTACGTCGAACTGTTAAGCAAGGTACTGCAGCGTTACTCGCCGCTAAAAAACAATTAGAAGCCACTTTAAATGCGGTACCCGATTTATTGTTAGAACTGGATGAGAATGGTCGCTGTTTAAATTTTCATTCTCCACGATCATCGTTACTTGATATACCTTTAGATATGATGATAGGTCGCACCGTGAAGGATATATGGTCTACCGATGCTGTAAATGCAATTATGGCTGCTATAGATGAAGCACAGAATGAAGGTCATTCTCACGGTAAGGTTTTTCAGTTAGTGTTAGATGCCGGTACTTATTGGTTTGAACTATCCGTTTCACCTAAACTAGCTTCTGTTCAGGTAATGCCGTCTTTTATTATGATTTTGCATGACATCACTGAACATAAAGCGATGCAATTAAAAGTGGAACGACTATCTAACTTCTATGCTGCGCTAAGCCAATGTAATCAAGCAATAGTACGTTGTGATAATGAAAACGAGCTGTACCCGATTATTTGCAATGATGCAGTAACATTTGGCGGTATGACGATGGCTTGGATTGGCTTGGTGGATGACGCTCGTCAGACAGTGAAACCTGTAGCCTCATTCGGTACCGGTATCGAATATCTGGATAGCGTTGAAATATCGATGAATATAAATGAGCCTAGTAGTTTTGGTCCAGTAGCAACGGCGATACATGAGGGTCGTCCAGTCTGGTGTCAAGATTTTCAACATGACGATATGACCCTGCTATGGCACGAACGTGCAGTGGCTTATGGTTGGCAAGCATCTGCATCATTACCCATCTATTGCAAGGGCACATCAATTGGTATATTCATGCTATACGCCGATATTACTGATGCTTTTGATGAGGTAGCGCAGAACTTATTGAGAGAAATGGCAATGGATATCAGCTACGCTTTGGATAATTTTGCAAAAGAAGCAGAGCGTAGACAAGTTGAAGATCAACATCTTCAGCTCGCAACGGTGGTTGAGCAGAGTGCTAATGGAATTATGATAACGGATGTAGATGCCAATATTGAATATGTTAATCAGGCATTTGTTGATATTTCAGGATACTCACTAGATGAAATTAAGGGTAAGAATCCTCGCCTGCTAGAGTCAGGCAAAACATCGCCTTCAATTGATGAACAGATGTGGGCGCGGATAAGTGATGGGAAATCATGGCGAGGTGAATTGATTAATCGTCGCAAGGACGGCACTGAGTACACTATTAGAATATTTCTAACGCCTTTGTTTGATACGCAAGGAAACATAACTAACTATCTTTCCGTAAACGAAAATATCACAGCTAAAATAGAAGCTGAGGCACGTATTCAACATTTAGTGTGTTTTGATCAACTGACTGGATTGCCAAATCGCATTCGGCTGAAGGACCGTTTTAACTACTCGATAAGTTTGGCCCAACGGGCAGAACAAAATTTAACCGTCATGTCTTTTGATCTTGACCATTTCAAGAATATAAACGATAGCCTTGGTCATAATGCTGGAGACCAATTACTGATCGAGCTAACCCGTCGTTTTAAAACCGTCCTTCGAGAGGAAGATACTTTATCCCGTATGAGTGGTGATGAATTTATTTTATTGTTACCTGATACAGATGAGCAAAGTGCATCTATGGTGGCGGAAAAGCTACTCAATCTTATTGCCCAACCATATGATCTTAATGGCAATGAAGTTGTAAGCACCATTTCAATTGGTATTGCACTCTATCCTCATGATGGACAAGATGTTGAAACATTGTCAAAAAATGCTGATACGGCACTGTATCGTGTTAAGAAGTCTGGGCGAAATAGTTTTTGTTTTTTTACTCAAGAAATGCAAGTGCATTCAATGCGCGTTTTGCAATTAACTAATGCACTTCGTCATGCATTAGCGCGAGATGAACTGCAGTTATATTATCAGCCTCAGATAGCCATGCAAGATGGCCGAATTATCGGCGCGGAAGCCTTACTTCGTTGGCAGCATCCGGAATTTGGAATGATTTCACCGGCTGAATTTATACCTATTGCAGAATCCAGTGGCTTGATCTTAACGATTGGCGAATGGGTATTGCGTACAGCAGTTCAGCAACTTAAATCTTGGTTGGATAGTGGATTGCCACCGATGATAATTGCCGTTAACATCTCTTCTGTGCAATTTCGTCATCCAAATTTACCAAAATTAGTGACACAGATCCTTGATGAAGCGCAATTGTTACCTGAGTATTTAGAGCTAGAGCTGACTGAATCAGAGGCTATGGATGATCCTAAAAGTGCTATCTCGATAATGGATAATTTACATGGTCGTGGTGTTCGCATGTCAATTGATGACTTTGGTACCGGTTATTCCAGTCTGAATTATCTGAAAAAATTTAAAGTATACAAATTGAAAATTGATCAATCATTTGTGCGAGATATAAGCACAAATGCTGATGACAAAGCGATTGTAACGACGATTATTAAGATGGCATCTAGTTTGGGCATGCAGACCATTGCCGAAGGTGTTGAGACATCTAGTCAATTGGCATTTCTTCGCTTACAAGGTTGTGATGAAATACAAGGTTATTATTTCAGTCGCCCGCTACCAAAAGATGATTTTGAAGCTTATGTTCGAAATAAAACGCCATAATGACAGTAAATTATCAGTATATTTTTACTTTGTTTCGCTAGTTATACTTGGCAATAGTGTCATTTCAGCCTAAAATTACAGGCATGAATTTACTGCAACAAAATTTAACATTCTTTACGGCGGCTTTTGGGCCGCAATTTTTTGTTGTGTCTGGTTTTTATTCATTACTCCTGCTACGACTGCCTTAGGGCAACTCTTAATTAGCAAACCCAAAATCAGTTTTGTTACTGATAAAAAAACCTTACCTATATAACTGTTAGTGTCTGCGTAAATGGAGCAGGAAAAATGAGCGATAAATTAATAATTTTTGATACCACCTTGAGAGACGGCGAGCAGAGTCCCGGTGCATCCATGACCAAGGATGAGAAAGTCCGTATTGCTAAATCATTAGAACGAATGCGTGTCGATATCATTGAAGCCGGATTCCCCATTGCCAGTGTTGGTGATTTTGAAGCCGTACAAGCAGTGGCTAATGCCGTCACTGAAAGTCGGGTCTGTGGCTTAGCACGAGCACTAGATGCAGATATCGATCGTGCTGGTGAAGCGTTAAAAGGTGCTAATGCATCGCGCATTCATACTTTCATCGCCACATCGCCTATCCATATGAAGATGAAACTTCGTATGGAACCAGAACAAGTTATAGAAAATGCGGTGAAAGCCGTGTTGCGTGCCCGTCGTTATACTGATGATGTTGAGTTTTCACCTGAAGATGCTGGCCGAAGTGATCCAGATTTCTTATGCCGAATTTTAGAAGCGGTCATTGATGCTGGGGCGACAACATTAAATATTCCCGATACGGTCGGCTATAACTTACCGCATCAATTCGGCCAGTTAATTTATGACTTACGATCACGTATTCCAAATTCAGATAAAGCGATATTTTCGGTGCATTGTCATAATGACTTAGGTTTAGCGGTTGCAAACTCATTGTCAGCAGTTTTAAATGGTGCACGTCAGGTTGAATGTACCATCAATGGCTTAGGTGAACGAGCCGGTAATGCAGCGCTTGAAGAAGTGGTTATGGCTGTGCGAACTCGTCAGGATATGTTTAGCTGCGATACGACAATTGATACCACGCAAATTTTAGCGGCCTCACGTTTAGTGTCAGGTATCACGGGCTTTGCTGTTCAACCCAATAAAGCCATTGTGGGAGCTAATGCCTTTGCTCATGAGTCAGGAATTCATCAGGACGGCGTATTAAAAAGTCGTGAGACTTATGAAATCATGCGTGCTGAGGATGTGGGTTGGAATACCAATCGCATGGTCTTAGGTAAACATTCAGGTCGTAATGCTTTCCGTACTCGTTTAGAAGAGTTAGATATCGAATTTGAGTCTGAAACGGATTTAAATGCGGCATTTAGACGTTTTAAAGAATTGGCTGATAAAAAACACGAAATATTTGATGAAGATTTACAAGCCTTGGTCAGTGATACTGTTGCATTAGAAAATGAACGTGTACGTTTAATTTCATTAAAAGTATGCAGTGAAACGGGCGAAACGCCGATTGCATCTATTACCTTGTCGGTTGACGACAAAGAAAGTCAGGTCGAAATGGCGGGCAGTGGCCCTGTAGATGCTGCTTATTGTGCCATTGAAGCTATTGTGCAAAGTCATACCGAATTACAATTGTACTCAGTCAATAACATTACTAGCGGTACCGATTCGCAAGGTGAAGTGAATGTGCGTCTTGAAAAAGGTGGACGGATTGTAAGTGGGCAGGGCGCTGATACTGATATCGTAATTGCATCTGCGAAAGCGTATATCAATGCGTTAAATAAGATATTGATGCCTGTTGATCGCGCACACCCACAAGTTTAATGTTAGCTCCCGGACAGTTATCTACACTCACGGAGATGGGGATCCCTGTCTGGGAATTTCGTTCACAAGAAATATCTAATCTAGCAAATACACATGCTATCGAGCCTATAAACGCTGAGTTTTATGAACCCTTGCCTGTTGTCGAGTGTTTGATGGTCGTAGCGGAACAAGATGATAGCGATGAAGCAAGGTCCTTATTACATGCGATGTTATTTTCGGTTGGCTTAACACCTGGCAATAGTGCCATTGTTTCACCTAATCAACTTGGGCAACTACTGACTACGCCAACTAACCATAGAGTATTAGTCGCATTCGGTGAGCAACTTGTACCACAGGCTTTGAATGCACAGGCAACAGAGCGCGGGCATATTTATTCCTCCGCTGATTCAGCGCTTAAAATTATAGTCAGCTTATCGCTCACGGCTTTGTTGAATTCTCCGGAAAAAAAAGCATTAGCATGGCAGGATCTGCAATTGCTTAAAGCAGCTTACCAAGCTGATGATATTTCTTAATGAATGTACGCAATATGCAAGTGCAAGACATCGCTACTGTATTGGGCATTGAGCAGGGTGCCAATCAATTTCCTTGGGATAAAAAAAGTTTTGAAGATAGTCTGAAAACGGATCATCAAGCATGGGTCTTTTATGAAAAATCCGACGAGATAGCTGGTTTTGCCATTGTTCAACGTGTGCTTGATGAAGCACACTTACTCAATATTTGTGTCAAATCTGCAAAGCAAGGGCAAGGTTTAGGAAAAACAATCGTTCAGCATGTGATTGATTACGCTAACAGTTTCTCAGCAGTCATTATTTTATTAGAAGTTCGGCGTAGTAATGAACGTGCACAACAACTTTATTTACAGGCTGGTTTCAATGAAATGTCAGTCCGTAAGGGTTATTATCCAGCTAAAGATGGCCGTGAAGATGCCATTCTGATGGCAATGGATTTAGATTTGATGTCTTTCTTTAAAGAATAAACTAAAGCGCTCAACGCCCAAATAACTCCAAGCGCTTTTCATTATAAGATTTTATTATCGATGTTTAGGTGTTTCTAGACCGGCTTCAGCCATGGCCACGGCTCTAAAAATCGCACGTGCTTTATTCATCGTTTCTTGCCATTCCATTTCGGGTACAGAATCGTATACGATGCCCGCTCCGGCTTGAATATGCAGTGTGTTATTTTTAATAACAGCGGTACGTATGGCAATCGCAGTATCCATATTGCCTGACCATGACAAATAACCAACAGCGCCAGCATAAACGCCGCGTTTTACGGGCTCTAGTTCATCAATAATTTCCATCGCCCTAACCTTAGCTGCACCGCTTACCGTACCGGCAGGAAAGGTCGCTCGTAAGGCATCGATACACGTCATATTGGGTACGACTTGGCCCGTCACATTAGAAACGATGTGCATAACATGAGAATAACGTTCAACTATCATTTTATCGGTGAGTTTAACCGTACCAATTTGACTCACTCGCCCAGCATCATTTCGACCTAAATCAATCAACATTAGATGTTCAGCAAGCTCTTTAGGATCCGTTAACAAGTCTAGTTCGAATGCTTTATCTTCTTCGGGCGTTTTACCTCGTGGACGTGTACCAGCAATCGGACGAACCGTGACTTCATTGTCTTCCATTCGTACCAAAATTTCAGGCGAAGATCCTACAATGTGGAAATCTTCCAGATTGAGGTAATACATATAAGGTGATGGGTTTAACGTACGTAAAGCACGATATAAATCCATGGGTTGTGCTGAGAAAGGGATGGATAATCGTTGTGATAATACGACTTGCATGATGTCGCCATCGGTAATGTATTGCTTGGCTTTTTCTATAGCATCAATAAAGCCATCATGCGTGAAGCCTGAGATAAAGTCATCTTCATCTACCGTTTTTCCAGCATACGTTGAGCTATATTTTGGCGTCGCAGTACGTAAGTTTAATGTTAACTTATCGAGATTGTCTTGTGCTTGTTTGTATGCGTTATCAGTGCTGGGATCCGCATGGACAATGATAAAAAGTCGACCACTTAAGTTATCGAATACTATTAAGTCATTTGACACCATCAATAAAATGTCAGGACAGCCTAGTGGATCAGGATTAGGACAAGGACCTAAGTGTGGTTCAATATAACGCACCGTATCATAACCAAAATACCCCACTAAACCACCATTGAAACGAGGTAAATCATCTAAATCTGGCACGATGTATTGTTGTTTAAACGTTTCTATCCAAGACAGAGGATCGGGTGAGGTTGTTTGTTCAATCACCTTACCATGATGTTTAACTACAATGTCTTGTCCCGTAATTCGAACAACTGTTTCACTTGGCAAACCTATAATAGAGTAGCGCCCCCATTTTTCTCCACCGTGTACTGATTCCAGTAAATAGGAATAAGGTGCATCAGCTAACTTTAGATAGGTACTTAATGGCGTATCTAAGTCAGCTAACACTTCTCGTACCAGAGGGATTCGGTTATAGCCTTGTTCGGCTAGTTGTTTAAATTTTGCCAGTTTCATTATTTGGTTTTAAACCTAAAATAAGTCTGCAAGTTCTGCAAAGGTATCTATTACTGCATCGGGACTAGCAGTACGAATATCAACGCCGTGATTGTAGCCATAACTTAGGCAAACAATCGAAAACCCAGCGGCGCGTGATGCTTTAACATCACTGATTGAATCGCCAATCATCATCGCATTTTTAGGGTCGATGCCAAAGAACTTTGCACCATGTAATAGGGGTGCAGGGTCGGGTTTTTTCAAAGGTAAAGTATCACCACTGATGACAATTTCAAAAAAATCATATAGACCAAGCGTTTTTAGGATTGGTAAAGTAAATTGTTCGTCTTTATTGGTCACACAGCCAAGTTTAATGCCCTGACTTTTAAGCCATATTAAACCTTCTTTAACGGCTGGATATAGCTGACTACGTTTACTTGAATTATCAGCATAAAGTGCCATGAAAATAGGTTGCGCTTTTGCGTAAAGCGCCTTATCAGGCATACCATCTAATTGGTCGACTAATGCACGTTCAATAAGGCGAGGCACACCATTTCCCACCCACAGGCGGACTTTGGCTTCACCACGAATAGGCATGTCGAGTGCTTTCATCATTTCATCAACACACCAAGCGAGATCAGGCACGCTATCAACTAGCGTGCCGTCTAGATCAATTAAGACCATTTCTGGTTTAGATAAAGCCATTTAGATTTTCGCTAATGCCAATTCAGCGCGCATAGCAGCAACAACGGTTTCATAGTGATGTGGATCACTCTTGTTTGCAGCACCAAATAATGCAGAACCAGCCACAAAAGTGCGTGCGCCTGCTTCAGCAATTTCACGAATGTTTTTCACATTCACACCACCATCGATTTCAAGATCGATATCGTAACCACTTTCATCAATCATTTTGCGTGCTTCACGTAATTTGTCTAATGTGTGCGGAATAAATGATTGGCCACCGAAACCAGGGTTTACCGACATCAATAAAATACGGTCAACTTTATCTAAGACATGTGCAGCTAAAGATAAAGGTGTTGCAGGATTAAATACTAAACCTGCTTTACAGCCTTCAGCTTTAATCAATTGCAAGGTACGATCAATATGTTCAGATGCTTCAGGATGGAAAGTAATAAATGTTGCGCCAGCTTTAGCAAAATCAGGGATGATGCGGTCAACAGGTTTAACCATTAAATGAACGTCAATTTCATGGGTTACGCCATGTTTACGTAGTGCATCACATACTAGAGGACCAATCGTCAGATTTGGAACGTAATGGTTATCCATAACATCAAAATGAACGATATCTGCGCCAGACGCTAATACGTTATCGACTTCTTCACCCAAACGGGCAAAGTCAGCGGAAAGGATAGATGGAGCAATTTTAAAAATAGCCATAATATTACCTGTTAGTTTAAGTTAATGGTGTGCTTACGGGTTAAAACCAGATACTTTACCGCATGTGATGGCTTTTTTCAGCTTTTGTATATGTATACTGGGCGTTTATTTATTAACTATTAGTTTTTAGGAGTATGAATGTGCTGCGATTTCAAACCATATTACTAAGCCTACTAGTACTTGTTTTTTTGCCGCTGTCGGCAATCGCTGCAGATAATGTAGATTCTAAGTTAAATGACACCGTTCCAGCAGATGCGGAGCCTGCCATACCAAAAGATGACAATATTATGATACGTCAGGTTCAGCCTATCATCGGTTTTGAGCCATTAACGGTTGCTGGGCAGGATATTAATGCTACTTTTCTTGAAGAAACCCTTGGAGAGCCGCATGGCGCTATCGTACTGTTTCATGACCAAGGTGAAGAGCTTGAAAGTCGTGGGATAGTGACGCCTTTACGACATGAGATGTTGCAATATGGTTGGTCAACCTTAAGTCTAAGTTTAGATTACCCTTATACGCCTAATATATTATTAGCTGTCGAGCCTGAAACAGATACATCTACTGTTGACACTCCCGCAACAGATTCTAAAAATGAACCAACATCAACTGAAGTAAAGCCTGCTAGTAATAGCAATGTGGCAAAAACAGATGATGCTAACAAAGACCAGCCAACACCATTACCGCCTATTTCAAATGCGCAACGTATTGAAGCTGCTATCTCATTTTTAAAAGCTAAGGATATAAAACGGATTATATTTTTAGGCCATGGTCGAGGAGGTCTCATTGCTATAAATGAGCTTGCTACTATTACTACACCTATCCCGGCATTAATTTTAGTTGGCACGCCTGCTCTAACAGGCATGAAAGATTTCAAAACATTTAATCAGCCCATATTAGATATCTATGGCGATCAAGATTTGGAAGGCGTATCAAATGCGGTTATGGAGAGAAAAGTAGTTATGAAACGCAGTGGCAATATTCGGTATACTTCCCGTGAAATTATTGGGGCTAATCATGTATTTTATGGTTTAGAACCTACGTTGGTCTCTACCGTACGTGGCTGGTTATACGCCACCTTTGTTAAACAGGAAAAAAGTAAATAATGCGGCTTTATTATGATGGTTTAGTTGTGCATCAAGCACAGTCGGATGATGGCATTATTGAAGTGGTTGATCTCGGAGATACACGTTCGTTACATTTTGGTACTTTTCCTCGCCAAAGCAGCATGTCATTGCGTACACCACACACGCTAGAACTGAGTTACACCGAAGCGATGATGGCCTGCTTGATCTTAAATTCAAATCCTGAAAAAATATTGGTTGTGGGTTTAGGTGGCGGATCGTTAGTTAAGTTTTTACTTCACCATTTCCCCGATTGTGAGATAGATGTTATCGAATACCGGCAAGATGTAATCGATGTGGCTCAGCGCTATTTTGGGGTGCCAAGTGATGATCCCAGATTAACCATACATCACGGCGATGGTTATTTATTCGTGCAAGAGCGTTATTATCAAGCAGAAAGTAATTATGATCTGTTATTAGTTGACGCTTATGATCATATAGGCATGGCGGCGAGTGTGGGAATACAAGCATTTTTTGATGCCTGCGCAGGAATATTATCGGAACACGGTGTGATGAGTATCAACTTATGGGGCAGTGAACATGCATTGTTTAATCAAACTATGGCGCGAATAAACCATAGTTTTGAAGGTCGCACGATGATATTACCTGTGAAGAATAAAGGTAATGTAATTGGTTTGGCAACGATGCGACCCGTCAACAATGCGGCATTAAAAAAACGACAACCATCTGTCGAATTACAGGAGATACAGTTGAACATCAGCTTACCTAAATCATTACAAGCACTGACACGACAAAGTGGGTCGATGATAAGTCGGATGTTTTCATAATGGCAAAAAACTCATTTGTAATAAAATTTTTAACGATCACTTTATTAGTGATTTTATCATTCACCTTATCGGCCAATCCAATCGATAATATAGAATTAGTGGTGTCTCGTTCAGCTCATACCCTAAGTGTTAAACAAGGTGATGTTACCTTAAGCACGTTCAAAGTGGCTTTTGGTAGTGGCGGTAAGAAAGGTAAGCTTAAAGAGGGCGATCACACCACGCCTAAAGGCACTTATCTAATTAATAGAATCAGGGATAGTGAGAATTTTCATTTGTTTATGCTTTTAAATTACCCAAATATGGATGATGCAAAACGCGCATTGAAAAATCATTTGATTAGCCGTAAGCAATATCGAGCCATCTTACTTGCACAGATCGAAGGACGATTGCCGCCGCAAAATACCGCTTTGGGTGGCTCAATTGGCATTCATGGTATCGGTATCGAAACCAAAGATAAATTAGAAATTCATCGATATGCAGATTGGACAAAAGGCTGTATTGCTATGCGTAATGACGAAGTTGAAGCCCTACGTCGTTATATTAGCCAAGGTACAAAAGTGACCATTGCTGATTAATTCCCGATTGTTTTTGTCGGTTATTAACATAATTTGCTAGAATACTCGATTGAATACCATCTAATCACGCCAAAAGGTGCCTATACATGCACGCTGCTCCAGATCTTTTTTCTCATCGTAAATTTTGGGCTCACCGCCTTGGTGTCGCGCCACAATTACCTATGTCTCGTGAAGAAATGGATGAACTCGGCTGGGATTCATGCGACATCATTCTTGTTACGGGAGATGCCTACATCGATCACCCTAGTTTTGGCATGGCATTAATTGGCCGTTTATTAGAAAACCAAGGCTTTCGGGTAGGTATTATTTCTCAGCCTGACTGGCTAAGTGCGGATGATTTCAAGCAATTAGGTAGACCCAATCTATTTTTTGGTGTTACTGGCGGTAATATGGATTCGATGGTGAATCGCTATACGTCTGACCGTCGCATGCGTAGTAATGATGCCTATACGGCTGATGGTGAAGGTGGTAAACGTCCTGATCGTTGTGTCGTTGCATATAGTCAACGCTGCCGTGAAGCCTATAAAGGTGTGCCGATTATTATTGGGGGTATCGAAGCGAGTCTGCGTCGGATCGCTCACTTTGATTATTGGTCAGAGAAAGTACGTCGCAGTGTAATTATGGATGCTAAAGCCGATATTCTGGTTTATGGTAATGGTGAACGTCAAGTAGTTGAAATAGCACACCGTTTAGCTGCAAATGAACCGGTTGGTCAGCTTACTGATATTCGTGGTACAGCATTTATCACTAAACATGGCCAACGTGATGGATGGTGGGAAAAGGATTCAACCAGTGTTGATACGCCAGGTAAAGTTAATCCGCCGATTGATCCCTATGCGATGCAAACTGAAGCGAGTTGTGCTGACGAAAAAGCTAAACCTGAAAACGTAAAATCAGAAGACACCCGAGAAGAAAGTTCGACGGCGAAGACTAATATCATCCGTTTTCATAAAATCATGCCCAAAGATTCATCAATGAGTGTGATTCGCCTTCCGGCTTATAATGAAGTTCGTAACGATCCGATTTTGTATGCTCATACGTCACGCATTCTCCATTTAGAAACCAATCCTGGTAATGCCTTGGCATTAGTGCAGCAACATGGCGAACGGGATGTTTGGCTAAATCCACCACCGATTCCTCTAAAAACAGAAGAAATGGATGGTGTGTTTGACTTGCCGTATAGTCGTGTTGCCCATAAGTCTTACGGTAATAAAAACATACCTGCTTATGAGATGATTCGTTTCTCTGTCAACATTATGCGTGGTTGTTTTGGCGGCTGCACCTTTTGTTCTATTACTGAACATGAAGGACGCATAATTCAAAGTCGTTCTGAAGACTCGATCATTAAAGAAGTAGAAGCGATTCGAGATACAACGCCCGGTTTTACAGGTGTTATCTCAGACTTAGGTGGTCCTACGGCTAATATGTATCGTCTGGCATGTAAAAGTGAAGAAATTGAAGCCAGTTGCCGACGTTTATCTTGCGTATTCCCTGGCATATGTAAAAACCTGAATACGGATCACACACCATTAATTAAGCTCTATCGTCGGGCTCGCGCATTGCCTGGTATCAAGAAGATATTAATTGCTTCCGGTTTACGTTATGACCTTGCGGTATTGTCACCTGAGTACGTTAAAGAACTAGTGACGCATCATGTTGGTGGTTATCTGAAAATTGCCCCCGAACATACCGAAGAAGGCCCGCTTGAGCAGATGATGAAGCCAGGCATTGGCACATACGATAAGTTCAAAGCCATGTTTGATAAATATTCTAAGGCCGCTGGTAAAGAACAATATTTAATTCCTTACTTTATTGCCGCTCACCCAGGAACGACTGATAACGATATGTTGAATTTAGCCCTATGGCTTAAAAACAACGGTTTCCGTGCCGATCAAGTACAAGCTTATTTACCTTCGCCAATGGCCGCAGCGACGGCGATGTATCATTCTGGTAAAAATACTCTGCATAAAGTTCGACGTGAAGGTGGTGATATCACCGTACCAAAGGGCATTAAGATACGTCGTTTACATAAGGCATTTTTACGTTATCACGATGCTGAAAACTGGCCGATGTTACGTGAAGCTCTACACAAAATGGGTCGAGCTGACTTGATCGGTAATGGTAAAAAACATCTCATTCCTTCGTGGCAACCAGCTGGTACAGGTGAGCAGGGCGAGGGTAAACGTAAATCTGGAAGAGCTCAAGCTTCGTCTGGCGCTCAGAAAAATATCTCATTTCGTACTCAACATGTACGTGCTAAAGCGGTGGGTAATAAGTCCACATCAGGTAAGGCTAAACAACGCCGCCGTTAGGTTTAAAGTCATGTTTCTTATAAGTTAGGTGGATTAAACTGCTTATATTAGCCATTAACGTTGGACTGTAATCTAATTACTGCTCAACGTTAATGATTATTATTTTTTGCTAATTGGTATAAACGTTCTCGTTCTTGTTCGAGTGTATTGTTCGGCTGGACTTTACCCGCTCGGTTATACCAATAATTTGCATTGCTTAAATCACCTTCTTCACGATGCAAGTAACCATGAATCAGGAATGCAAGTTCATCGTGTTCATATTGCATCAAGCCGTGGGCAGCCTGCCAATTACCTCGGCTTAACAGTTCAAGTGCTTGTATATGTTTGGTTGTCATTATTTGTTTCCCCCAGAAGTGCTCGTTAATTTAACTCGCAAGCCGCCTAAAGTAGGTGACTGATCTAAGTGCAACTCAAAATGATAAATTTGTGCAATTTCTTTGACAATAGCAAGGCCTAGACCATGACCTTGAATACCTTCGTCGACGCGTATTCCTCGTTGAGTAATTATATCTATTTGTTCTGAAGTACAACCAGGACCATCATCTTCAATTGTAATTGATAGTATAGGGCCAGTAATAATCGTGCATCGAATGTTTGATATGGCCCACTTACAACTGTTATCCAGTAAGTTTCCTAACAATTCTAACATATCATCACGGTCGGTATTACTCAGTGCACCTTTACTTATTTGGCAATCAAAACTAAGTGATTTATTATGGTAAATTCGTTGCAACACTTTGATTAAATTAGGAAGCTCTTCAATAGGAATAAATTGTTGACCAGGTATACCTTCACCAGCAAGACGGGCCCGTTTTAATTCATGATTAATAATCTGTTGCATACGAATAGTGTGCTCTTGCAGGTCAGCATGAAGTTCAGGATAACGTTTTATATGGTCATTATGAGCCATTTGCATCATTAAATTTAAAGGGCCTTTCAGGGTATGAGCTAAATTTCCTAAGGCATTACGTGAGCGCTCTAGTCGTTGTGACATCAAGAACAAAAGACGATTAATTTCAATGACTAGCGGCTGTAACTCATCTGGTACTGCTTCAGTCAAGTGGCCCTGTTGTCCTTCAGATAACTGTTTAATCTCACGCTGTACTTGTTTGAGAGGTCGAAATGAAAACTGCACAATGATACGTTGCACTAACAATATTAAAAGCAAGGCAACAATGGCTAAACCGATAAAAACTAAAGTATAAAAATGCTCTTGTTGATAAAGAGGTGTGATATCTTCCGCAATGGCAATCGTGACCAGATAACCTTGTTTTTGGTAACTGGCAACATGAATTAATAGCGACTGTTCATCTGGCCCAAGATTATTTATGGTTTGAGCTTTACCCACGATTGGCGTAGTAAATTCAAGGCTAGCATCCCACAAGGAGCGCGATCTTAGCTGTTTATCTTGTCCTGCGATGAGAATTTGGTAGTAATGACCCGAATAAGGCTGAGAGTAGACGGCAGCTAGTCGTGCACGCTCTATATTTGGAGTGCCAGCGGTATCGAACTGTAGGCTAGCAAGTAAACTCTGGCTATCGTGTTCGGCGCGGGCAGTGACTACACTTTCAGTCAGTTGTTGCATGACTGAAATTTGCGCCCAACCCAACAAAATCATGAGGCCAATAAGGCTAAGTGCAAGGCCAGCATGTAAACGATGTTCAAGTGAATTCATACAACGCTCTTATGGTGTCGGAACGTCAAATATATAACCTTGGCCACGTCGAGTTTTGATGAAATCTTTACCTATTTTTTGCCGAAGCCGACTAATATGAACTTCTAACACATTACTGTCATGATCAGTGTCACCATTATAAACATGTTCGATAAGATGAGATTGTGAGAGAATTTTCCCCACCTTGGTCATAAAATAACGCAGTAAGCGAAATTCCATTCCTGAAAGTTCAATTACGGTACCCGGTGTCAGGGTAACCTGTTGTCGTTCTTCATCAAGTATAAGCCCCGCGGCGGTAAATTGCTCACCGAGCCGTTCTTGGCTTCGACGGAGTAAGGCATCAATCCGAGCAAAGAGCTCTTCCGTATGAAAGGGTTTGCCAAGATAATCATCTGCGCCAGCTTTTAAGCCATCCACTCGTTCATGCCAACTATCACGTGCCGTTAAAATAATGACCGGCAGCGTTTTTTCTGCTTTTCGCCAATTGTGTAATATGTCGAGACCTGACCTGCCGGGAAGGCCTAGGTCAAGTACAACGACATCATAGGGTTCTTCCATCCCTTGAAACTCGGCATCAATACCATTTTCCACCCAATCCACAGCAAACCCTGATCGCTTAAGGTCACTTTTTAATTGTGCTCCTAGGCGAGGATCATCTTCTACTAAAAGTAATCGCATATTATCTAAACCCTTAAAACTTAACTATCAATGACGTGTTAATTCTTGTCCTGTTTTAGCATCATAGTTGAGTTTATGAACTGTACCTTGTTGATCAAGTAATTCAACTTCATAAATAAGTCGGTCATGATATTCATCAAGTTCTAACTCTAAGATTTGCCAATCGCCATGTTGTCGAATGTTAGTTAACAAGTGATCTATCGAGATGATCTGTCCTCGTTCAAGTAATATTCTGGCACGATCACTATCATCATCGGCCATCAGCAGTGGCGATAGTAGCGATATAGATAAAAATACCGAAAATAAGTTAGCCAAACGCATTATTTAGTCCCACCCAAATTGTTTAGATATACCTGGTATTTTAATTTGATCTTCATTAAATGAGCCCTTATTTGCTTGAGTATGACACGCAATGAAATTACTTAAACTACCTCTTCAGGATTATTTGTAATTTCTCTAACCGAAAGTTCGCGATGTTTATTTTTGATACAGGGTGTATCTGTTATTAGCACTTGTATTTCTTGAGATGCTAGTAAATTAATAATTATTCTCTTTTTAGGTATGGATATAGCATAACGATATAGGCTGAAATGAAACTTAAAAGCATAATATAACGAAGGTTATTATGTAATATATTGATGCTATACAACTTGGAATAGAAGTGAGTAGAGATGTATTAGTGCGACAAAATAACCGTAATGTTTGGAGGAGATTGTAGTTACAACTCGCTTATTATGATTCTTATGTGGAGTAATATTGGTTGCCGATAAGCTGTTAAACATTAATATAGATAAAAAAGTTAGTGGTTGAGAAAGTTTATTAAGTCGTTATTAAACTCGTGTTATGAAGCGTGAATGCAGTAATAAATAAAAGTTGTAGTATCATCAAGGCGTTTAGTCGTGGTCAGTATTAAGGAAGAAATAATGTTAGTTAAAAAACAAAAAGGGCTTGCCATTACACAATATATTTTATGGTTATTAGTGCTGATCAATACCGTAGGTTTAGGCTATTACTATTATGTTAATTATGTGAAAACAAACGAAATTCCTAACATGGTAGGGACATGGAAAGGGCAAAACTTGACCGTTTCTGAGCTTAAAGGTTATAAAACTTGGGACAATAAAGTCGTGACTATTACCGAACAACAAGATCGTCGTTTCCGTGGGACTTTTAGCTATCCTGATGGCACAAAAAACTTTTTTGGCGTCATTTATCCTGACAATAAATCATTCACATGGGTTTCTAGCAATAGCCATGGTTTTAACCATGGCCGTATCTTAGGCACAGATACCATTGGTGCGTGTTATGTTGAAACATGGGAAGAAGCCACTGTTGGCTGTGCAACGCTTGAGCGAGAAAGAAAATGAAACAAACTCAACACCGCTTGCGTTAATTAAATTAAGTCAGCATTTTTATCTATACTTTATGGAAATATTAACGCTGACAATGAGGTATTGTGATGAATAAAATTAATGAGAATCGGTATCAGTTATTCGTTCTTAGACATGGTAAAGCTTCTGATGGTGAACGAGGTCGTGATTTTGATCGTTCATTAACAGATATAGGGGTAGAGCAGGCCAAACGGATAGGAAAGTGGATGAATGCCAATAATCTAAAACCAGATTTTGTGTTTAGCTCGCCAGCAAAACGCGCTTTGATGACGACTGAGATTGTCGCTGAGGCGTTAAGCATTGAACCGCAGAAGATTCATCTAGCTAGCCAGATATATGAAGCCGATCTTGATGCCTTGCTTGGAGTGTTGGCAAGCTGTCCAGCTCAAAATTATAAAGTACTACTGGTCGGTCATAATCCTTCTTTAGAGTATTTGGTCGACTATTTACTATCAGCATCCATTACTCATGAGTTGGCGAATGATGCTCGATTATTTCCGGCAACACTTGTTCATATTGAAATGAATATTGATTGGTCTCATCTCGTAGCATACTGTGCACAACTAGTATCAATCACACATGGTAAATTTCTGCCCTAAAAACATTTAAGGCGAAAAGAGTTATGCTTGCCATAACGTCATCAATGGTAACTAGGGACACTAAATGAAAATTAAGATCAAAGACTTTCAAGTACAACAAGGCGATAAAGTCAAACTCAATAAGTGGCCGACTCGGGTGGAACCTGTTTATAGCTCAAAGAAGAAATATCGTAAACACCTTAAACAACAGGTGGAAGAACTAAGCGAACTGCAACAGCTTCAATATGCCGCTAACGACTATTCAGTGTTACTCATCTTTCAGGCTATGGATGCTGCAGGTAAGGATGGCGCCATTCGACACGTTATGTCGGGTATAAACCCGCAAGGCTGTCAGGTCTTTAGCTTCAAACATCCTAGTGCTACTGAACTGGATCATGACTTTTTATGGCGTACTACCCAATGTTTGCCAGAGCGTGGTCGGATCGGCATTTTTAACCGCTCCTATTATGAAGAAGTTTTGATCGTTCGAGTTCATCCTAAAATTCTGCAAAGCCAAGGCTTGCCAAAGGACTTGGTCGACGAGAAAACGGTTTGGAACGATCGCTACGAATCTATCGTAGATTTGGAGAATCATCTGTATCGTAACGGCACACGAATCATTAAGTTTTTTCTCCATCTATCTAAAGAAGAACAACGAAACCGTTTCCTTGACCGCATCGACAAGCCTGAAAAAAACTGGAAATTCAGTGCTGGAGATGTTGAAGAACGCAAATCTTGGGCTAAATATATGAATGCCTACGAAGAATGCTTAAGCGCAACGAGTACGGCTCATGCACCTTGGTATGTAGTTCCTGCCGATGACAAAAAGAACGCACGGTTAATTATTTCTGAGATCATTCTTAATACCTTTAAATCACTCAATATGCACTATCCCCAAACGGGTGAAAAACGACAGCAAGAATTACTTTCGATTCGTAAACAACTTACAGAAGAAGAATAAATCCTCAGATTAGTCAGAATTACAGCACAATCAGTTTTATAGCTTATGCTTGCCAAGGAGATTCAGAGTGGCAAAATGTTGTGAGTTCTTTGCAGAGTTGCGATTTTTTACTCTCGGCCGTGCGATCAATTTGAAGTAGTACTTGTTGTGATACCAGAGTCAGGTGCATTTTTTTATTCTTTTGTAACAGTCTTAGATGAAGCTTTTTTTGGATAAAACAATCATGAATGTCACCCAAACTATCTTGCAGTTGTTTCAGTTTATCGATAAATGCTTTAATCATGGTTTCATCATAAAGTGAGATAAAAAATTCAGTTGTGTAGCGTAATTTTTTGCAATCAATACGTAATTTATGCAAAGCCAGATCATCAAGTTGTTCAGGGTGCAGGCCCTTGATAATAATGACATTGGTCATTGCACCTAAGGTATCAAAGGCAAATGATTTTAAAGAATTATTCAGTTTTTTATCTCGGAGAACTCTTTTCTGCCATTGACCCGTTTTAACCCATTTTTTACTGCTACGTATTAGTTTGTTGAACTGTTTACTTTTAAGTAATTTTTTAACGCGTAGATACGCTTTATTACGTTTTGAAATTACAGCAGATTTAATGGTGGATTCGGTGTCATCAGCGAAGTGCATCAGTATATAAACATCTAGATCACGTGCGTCATCTAAGACGGTAGCACATGTCTTCAGTTTCTTTGTTAGTGTTTGGCTGAATTTAGTATTGATAATGGGCTTAAAGACTTGCAGCGCAGTTCTGATACGTCGCAAGCTAATACGAATTTGATGAACACCTTCTGGATCTTTAGCTTTGATGGCCACTTTTCGCCATTGATTAATCGACTTTAGCTCTTGTAACAAGATATGACGGAAAGCATATTCGATCGTTGTGTTTGATATCGATGATTTATTATATTTCATATTGCCAATTCATTTCAGTTCAGTTTTGAGCCAAAGGTTGTAGGGATGCTGACATAAAGCAAGATTATAAAAACGGGGCTCGTCAGTCACTTCAGTCTCTATCCACTCTGGAAAAGGCACGTGTTGTGCGACATCATCTAATTCCACCTCAGCAATAATGAGTCCTTTATTATCGTGGTGAAATTCATCGATTTCCCATATTAAGCCATCAATATTAAGAGTATAACGAGTTTTAACAATGATGGTATGCACACACATCGTGAGTAATTGTGCTGCATCATCAAGCGGGATAGCATATTCAAATTCATGGCGACTCATTCCTACTGACGGGCCTTTTATGGTCAAGAACGCCGCTTTATCTGTGATTCGGACTCTTACGGAACGCTTGATATCATCACACAAGTAGCCCTGGCGAATAGAGGATGCTATGGCGTGCTTTTTCCACGATTGACGGTCTTTTTTTACGAGGAATTTTCTTTCTATCTCTAAGGCCATGGCGGTTAACCTCTGTAGCAAATAATCGACTAAAAAATAAGATGAATCTACTATATCACCCTGAATGTGCTTGATGATAAAAACACGTTTTAAGTATCGCTTTCCATATTATTTTAATCACCACCAAGCGTAGTGAAGTGTTCGTTGATATCTTTGAGATGATGTTGAATATAGTCTAGGAATGCTTGAGCTACCGTAGTTGGATATTTGCCAGATGGATAGACTAAGCACCAGCTTCGTCGCAATGGAAATCCTTTTATTGATACCGTCTTAATACTGCCCATTTTCAGCTCAGATAATACGCTTAGTTTTGGCAATACTCCCACCCCCATTCCTGCAATGACACCATATTTAATCGCTTCATTGGAGCCCATTTCCATAAAAGGATTTATAGTCAGGCGGTGTTGCTGACAATGTTGTTCTATGGCAAGACGAGTACCTGAGCCCGACTCGCGTAGCAATAAATTGGCATCGAGAAACTGTTGAGGCGTTATTTTTTTTCTTTGTTTAAATGAATGTGCTGCTGAAATAACGGGTATCAGTTCATTATCAAGAAAAGGTAATGAATACAATGCACGGTCACTAGGCACCATACCCATGATTAATAAATCATCGGTGTTGTTATCGAGTAAAGTCAGCGCCTGACTGCGATTTACGATCCGAAGTTTGACGTTTACCGCAGGATGTAATTCCATGAAACCTTTTAACAAATAAGGCACTATCGATTGAACTGTCGTCACGGCACCGAGACTTAACTCGCCAGAGAGTCTGCCGTCTAGACTGTGCAAATCACTCTGGAGATAACCCACCTCATCAAACATCTTCCGCACACGTTGAGCAACATGTTCGCCAGCGCGCGTGCAATAGACTTTACGACCGACATATTCAAATAATCGTTGTCCAAGGGCTTCCTCAAGTTTGCGGATTTGTGAACTTACCGCTGGCTGAGTTAAGCCGAGTAAATCTGCCGCTTTTCGGTAACCTTGTTGCTCATATACAGCCTGAAAAACTTGCAATTGGCGGAAGGAAAGACGACTTAAAAGTTGCTGGGAAGTTTGTTGCATTACATGCCTTTAGTCTCATACATAAGGTTTAGCTTATCACTGATAAAAATTATATCAATTATTCTTTATGTAGTGTTTACTCTAAGCTTGCTGGAAATTAAAATGTGAGAGTATAGCGATGCTAAAAAAAGTTCTGATCGCCAACCGAGGTGAAATAGCCGTACGTATCATCCGTGCCTGTGCTGAAATGGGTATACGTTCGGTGGCAATATATACTGAAGCTGACCGTTATGGCCTTCACGTGAAGAGGGCGGATCAATCCTTTTTGCTTGGTGAAGATCCTCTGGCGGGTTATTTAGATCCTTTACGAATTGTGAAGCTTGCCGTAGAGACGGGCTGTGATGCTATTCATCCTGGTTATGGTTTTCTATCGGAAAATGCAGAGTTTGCTCGTCTTTGCGAAAAGAACAACATTACTTTTATCGGCCCGACATCGAGTGTGATTGCTGGTATGGGTGATAAAACTGCCGCTCGTGACAGCATGCGAAAGGCTGGCGTACCTGTAACGCCTGGCTCGGAAGGCAATTTAGCGGATTTGGATGAAGCCTTAGCCTTGGCAAATGACATCGGTTATCCAATAATGATTAAGGCCACATCGGGCGGTGGTGGCCGAGGTATTAGACGCTGCGACAATCCAGTTGAACTGCGTCAACAATATCCACGAGTCATCTCCGAGGCAACCAAAGCTTTTGGCTCCGCTGAAGTTTTTCTAGAAAAGTGCATCGTTAATCCTCGCCATATAGAAGTCCAGATATTAGCGGATAAACATGGCAATGTGGTTCATTTATATGAACGTGATTGTTCTATTCAACGCCGCAACCAAAAACTAATTGAAATCGCACCTAGTCCGCAGCTCACGCCAGAACAACGTGACTACTTGGGTAACTTAGCTGTACGCGCTGCAAAGGCTGTTGGCTATGAAAATGCAGGCACCGTAGAGTTTCTGCTTACTGGTAATGAAGTTTATTTCATGGAAATGAATACCCGTATTCAGGTAGAGCACACGATTACCGAGCAAATTACCGGCGTTGATATTGTGCGTGAACAACTTAGAATTGCTGCTGGTTTGACACTCAGTTATCGCCAGCAAGATATTCAATACCGAGGTTTCGCATTACAGTTTCGTATTAATGCAGAAGATCCGAAAAATGATTTTTTGCCTAGCTTCGGTCGTATCACTCATTATTACGCTCCAGGTGGTCCGGGCGTACGCGTTGATACCGCAATATACACAGGTTATGAAATCCCACCCTATTTTGACTCAATGTGCCTGAAACTAGTGGTATGGGCTCTTGACTGGGAAGATGCACTTAATCGTGGCCAGCGAGCACTCGATGATATGCGTTTACATGGAATTAAAACGACAGCCAACTATTACAAACAGATCCTTAATCATCCCGATTTTCGTTCAGGTCATTTTAATACCAGTTTTGTGCCTGATCATCCTGAACTACTGAACTATTCCGATAAACAACATCCAAGCGCGGTTGCGCTGGCATTGGCGGCTGCTATAGCAGCTCATACAGGCTGGTAAGCCTAAGTACCGCTGGAGAACACATGAAACCAATACAAATTACCGACGTTATTTTACGCGATGCACATCAATCTCTGATCGCCACTCGCATGCGCACCGAGGATATGCTGCCCATTTGCGACAAGTTGGATAGGGTGGGCTACTGGTCACTAGAAGTCTGGGGTGGTGCTACTTTTGATGCCTGTGTACGTTTCCTCAAAGAGGATCCTTGGGAAAGATTGCGTCTACTGAAGCAGGCCTTGCCTAACACACGTTTACAAATGCTGCTACGTGGTCAGAATTTACTGGGTTACCGACATTATGCCGATGATGTGGTGAGTGCTTTTGTCTCGCGTGCCGCAGAAAATGGTATCGACGTATTCAGAGTATTTGATGCCCTTAATGACTTACGCAATTTAGAAACGGCAATGACGGCAGTCAAAAAAGCAGGTAAACATGCAGAAGGTACTATTGCTTACACGACTAGTCCGGTGCATACACCAGAATTATTCGTCGCCCAAGCCAAGGCTTTGCGTGACATGGGCGCCGATTCAATTGTTATAAAAGATATGGCGGGTTTGTTAGCACCTTATCCAACCTACGATTTAGTTAAGGCTATTAAGGCAGAAGTTGATTTGCCTTTAGTTCTGCACAGTCATTCGACGGCAGGTTTAGCGGCGCAATGTCAACTGAAAGCTATTGAAGCTGGCGCCGATCGAATCGATACCGCTATATCGGCCTTTGCTTGGGGGACGAGTCATCCGGCAACAGAATCCCAAGTAGCAGCATTACGCAATACGCAATGGGATACAGGACTGGATCTTGAGTTGTTAGGTGAAATTGCCAGCTATTTTCGTGAAGTTCGGCAGAAATATCATCAATTCGAAAGTGAATTTACGCGTGAAGATGTATCCGTTCAAATTAATCAGGTACCCGGCGGCATGATGTCGAATCTGGCCAATCAGCTTAAAGAGCAGAATGCACTTGATCGAATTCAAGAGGTATTTGAAGAAATTCCAAGGGTTAGGGCTGATCTAGGGTATCCACCTTTAGTGACGCCGACATCACAAATTGTTGGTACTCAGGCTGTCTATAATGTACTTGCAGGCGAGCGCTATAAAACCATCACCAACGAGGTGAAACGTTATCTGCAAGGTGGTTATGGTCAAGCACCTGCCCCTGTTAATTATCAGTTACAGAAAAAAGCCATTGGTAATGAACAAGTCCTTGATTCACGTCCTGCTGATGGTTTAGCTCCTGAAATGAACAAGCTAAGGGCTGAGATTGGGGCACTGGCGTTATCAGAAGACGACGTCCTAACCTATGCTATGTTTCCAGAACTAGGTCGTGAGTTCTTGCAACAACGCCAAGATGGAACATTAAAGCCTGAACTATTATTGCCAGTAAATAATGTTAGGCAGGGTAGTGAGTCTATGGCGACTGAGTTTAAAATTGATGTACACGGTGAAAGCTATGAGGTTGCCATCACAGGTGTTGGGGATGTAGGTGGTGGTAAGCGCAAGTTTTACCTCTCTCTTGACGGTATGCCTGAAGAAGTGACCTTTGAAGCCCTTAATGAATATGTCAGTGCAAGCGGCAACGTTCGCAAAAAAGCCACCGAACCTGGTCATGTCACTGCGCCATTACCTGGCAATGTCTTTGAAATCTTTGTTAAGGAAGGTGATAAGGTCGAAGCAGGGCAATCCTTGCTTGTTATGGAGGCGATGAAAATGGAAACTGAATTATTGGCTAATATTTCCGGCACTATAAAAGCAATTTATGTTGTCAAAGGCGATCGGGTCACGCCAGGCGAAACACTGATAGAGATAGGTTGAACTTGATGTCTTAATACTTAGAGACAATAAACCACCAAAAGTACAATCAAAAAGGCCGTAGTGAATTTAATCACTACGGCCTTTTATTACGCTAAGTATTTTTATTTAAGCGACTGTGTTTTTAGCTTTACGACGTAAGCCCATAAAGCCTATTAATGCAGGAGCAAACAAAAATGCTGCAGCAGGTACTGGGACTTCACTTATTTCTGGTGGGCAATACTTGCCATTCACAGTCAACATAGCTTTAGATATACTTTCAGAACCTAATGAAAACCAAGCTTTGAAGTTAATACCAGCTAGAATGTCATCAAATAAACCTGAACCTAAAGTGAATGTAGTGCTGCCACCTGATGAAATTGAGGCGGGTTGTGTCAAATGACCGTTATTAAATGCGTAAAGATAATCATACCAACCATTTGAATTGGTATTTATAGTCAGTGTAGCTGATGTGATTTTAAAATTATTTTCTGGTTGAACAAGCGCATCGAATCCAAAGAAATATTTGTTATCGTATTTTTTTGTAAAGTCCGTCGTTGTAAAGTCTTGACTATATTGTTGCAAGTTGTCACAACTTGAAGAACCGTCATCACCACAACCATGACTATGATAACTACTCGCAGACGCTGCTCCGGAAATAGCAATAAATAATGCCGTAGCAGTTAAAATTTGTTTTAAAATATTCATATTTTTGATTCTACCTTAGTATTGCGGCCCGGCAGTCTTTAATGTTTTAAGATCCGCGGCTTTCCGTTCATGGCTCACACCAAGTTTGGCATTAAAAAAAAATATAATAATTAAACTTAGCACTATTATCTACTGTACTTTAGTACTAGTGACTAATAATTTTCCTAGATGGTGAAGATATTAAATTATCGTAATCAAGCCTCATGTCTACAAGCTGAATCTCTACGGTACATCGTTTTACTTTAAGCTTGGGTATAGTGAGTAGCTTGAGGTGTTTCTTATAGGTCATTGTTATTTAAATAGTTTTAAATTTTTTAATTAGCTTTCCTAAAGCTTCATTAACTAAGTCTAAGCTATCACTTGATGTAATTAGGTCATTAATTCCAGAGGTCACAAGGTCTGAGTGTTGCTTAATAATGACACTATTTTTTGCTATTTCATTAACGGTTAATACCTGTTCTTGGGTTGACTCAGCAATATGAGCATTTAACTGTGTTATGTCCTCGACGGCTTTAATAACAGGTGCTATAGCGCTTTGTGTATTACTCATTTGAGTGACACACTTCTGTGCCGCTTTACTCTGAATATTGACCGTTTCAGATGCTTCGACACTGGATGACACTAATTGCTGGATAATGCTACGTATTTCATCGGTAGAAGAGGTTGTTCTAGAGGCCAATTGCCTAACTTCATCAGCAACAACGGCAAAACCACGTCCATGTTCACCGGCTCTAGCAGCCTCTATGGCAGCATTTAAGGCCAAGAGATTAGTTTGCTCAGCAACGTTTTGTATGACCTCTAAAACGGCGCCGATATTTTTACCATTTTCCTCTAAGCGAGTCATTATTTTTTCAACGGAAATCAAATTAGTGGCTAATGTTTGCACTAATAATGCCGTTTGGGTCAATTGTTGGCTAGCATCAGCTGTTGCTTGATTCGCTAAGCTGGCTGATATTGATGCGTTTGCCGCATTATCTGCTACACCCTTAAACGAATAGGATAATTGTGTGACTGCTGTTGCAACCTGATCCGTCGATGAATTTTGCTCTCGCGTTAATGACAGCGCTTTTTCTGAGACTGTTCGCATTTCATTGCTAGCACTGATAATTTGCTGTGATTCGATACCTAGCTGGTCAATCAGCGTCGCTAAATGAGTTTGAAGTTGTAGGCCTGAATTTTCAACAGATAACACTTCTTGATAATTCATATTTGAGTATAAGGTCTGGGAGTAATTGCCCTTCAATAATTTCCGAAGAAAAGCTTCAAGTTGTGTTAAATGTACGATCACTTTATTTTGTAAAATAAATAATAAAGCGACAGCAATGACAATGACAGCAATAGACACTACCATGACCCATTTCACTCGCGATGTTATATCTTGTTTAATATCATCTATTTGACTTTGATGGTTATTAAGTAATGACGTTAATTGTTCCATTGATTCATTAAGACTGACTTGGCTTGTTTTAGAGCGTGTTTCAAGTGCTGTTGTATTATCCAGTTCTTTGGAATAACGGTTGGTCAGGGATGTTAAAGAATTGAGGCTTAACTGACCTATTTCTTCAGGTTCTTCTGGACTTAAAGCATCTTCATCGACCTCAGTGTAAATGCCTAATGGCGGCAAAGCGATAGTGTTAGAGAGTGTTTGAGCAAACGCAATATTTTCATTAATCAATGATTGTTTAGAATTATCCGATGGATTATCAAAATATTGTTGCCGATACAAAGTGAGCCTTTCTAATGACTGATTGAGCTGAACGAGCAGATCAAAGAACTTTATTTTTCTAACATAATCATATTCATCAGCCTTATTTACATATTTTCTAAGCTGACTAAGATCGCCTGCACGTTCACGTTCATTATTAATAAGCAAAGCTTGGGGATTTCCCGCTAGTTTACCGGCAGAGCGTACCAATTGGACATCATTTTGAAGTTGTTTTATCGATTTCTGAATCTCAAGATTATCCTGGCCATTTAACCAATCAATATTAGTAGCATATAAGCGGTCAAGAATGATTTCTGCTTGTTGCAAATTATCAGCATGACCTGTCACTAAGTACCGCTCAAGGAGAATACGTGTTTCGGTGTCGAAAGATGATTTATAAGTTTGAAAGGTTTGCGAAATTTTATAAGGTTTATCTAACTCGTTCCATCCCCATATTCCGATGACAACAGCGCTAGTGATAAAGCTAACAATTATGGTGATCAGTATTTTAGATACATCAGATAATTTCACGCTTCACCACTATAAGTAATTTAATTAACCCGGTAGTGTAGGTGTTATTTATGACAATTTTATTACAGGAAATTCTGCGCTATAGTAAGATTAATGCGAGTGTGAGGGCGGTGTAAGCTCCGTAGATAGCTACCGATAATAATACAAGAAAAGCGAGTGAGTTTTATAATGCTGCACAAGGAAAATATTAGATGAATAGACGTTTATTTACCAACGATATTTATCAAAATTATCTGGATTAGCCCAGAAACGACTATTAAGCCAATCGTGTTTAGGCTGATAGGTTTCGATGGCATAACTAAATAACTGATAATTATCAACGATGGCTATGCGCTTCATACCTAGTGCCAGATAGTCCGCTAATTGCCAGCCTTGTTGTGTTGTTAGCGTTTGTTCGGATATTACAATAATATGTTGTGCATGCGCATTACGCATCAAACCCAGCCATTGCATTGCTTGTGTCTTCGGTAATGTCTCAGTAATGTCGCTGATAATGGCTAAGTCTATTGTCGGTAAATCGACCAGCTGTTGTATACTAAACGGTGTTTTCAATATGTGGGGTCTGGTATCGTGCCACTCTTCACAAGAATTAATCGCAATATCACCCGCAAGCAATAGTGACTGGTGCTGACATTGCTTAATCAAAGGCGAAAGTATTGTTGCTAAATCTAAAGAAGTGCTCATGACTGAACAGGATAAAACATCTAAAGAATTCTGGAAAGAAAAGCGTTTAAGCCAAATGAGTCATGATGAGTGGGAAAGCTTATGTGATGGCTGCGGACGCTGCTGTTTACATAAACTAGAAGATGAAGATGACGGGCAGATTTATTACACTCGTGCCGCGTGTACCTTATTAGATGTTTCCAGTTGTCGTTGTAAAGATTATGGCAACCGTGAAACATTAATGCCTGACTGCATACAATTAAGTGTTGAGCATGCTGAGTATTTTAATTGGTTACCTGAAACCTGTGCCTACCGCCTTTTAGCGGAAGGTGAGCCTTTACCAGAATGGCATCCTTTAATTACGGGCGATCCTGATAGTGTGATTAAGGCAGGGATTTCTGTTCGTGATTTTGCGAAACCGCTCAGTGAGGTTGAAAATCTAGCGGATGAAGTTATTTCTTTACTAGAAGCGGGAATAGCGAGACAGGATGACGCCTGAAGAAAGTAAAGAGTTAACCGCACGCCTAGAAAAAGCGGCACTCCTTTTATTAAGCTTAGATATTTATCGAAAGCCAGATGATTTAGCGCGACGTTTTGGCTTACCGATACCGGTTGTGCGTTTCTGGTGGCGAAATACTGACCAGGAAAAAAAAGCGATAGCTGATCGTGATTTGACGCTTAAACAGGCAAAAACGATTCGTAAAGCAACACAAACCCTAGAAGGCTGGGAAAAAGTAAAGCGCTACCGCCCTGAATGTGGGGCCAAGCTAGCAAATGGTCGTCGGTGTAAGCTCTCGGTTGTTATTAGACAACCTGAAGGTTGGGACCAAGGTTGTTTAGCTGATCGTTGCCGCATGCATGGCGGTTCGTCGCGTCGAATACGCAAGAAAAAAGTCGAAGATGATGAAACATAAATCATTTCGATACGAATAATATTAACTATCATTATCTTTTTACGAGTTTAAATTACTGATGACCGACCGCACCGATATAACTGAGTTTAATCAAAATTTATTGAGATTTTTAGACGCATCACCAACACCTTTTCATGCGGTAGAAAGCATGCGTGTTCGCCTTGACGAACAAGGCTTTGAATTTTTAGATGAAAAAGAGGCTTGGGGCAAATTAGCAGCGGGCCGTTATTATGTAACACGTAATGATTCGTCCATCCTTGCTTTTACCTTGCCTGATATTGACTTGGCTGCCACCGGATTTCATATGGTTGGAACGCATACTGATAGTCCCTGTTTGCAAGTAAAGCCACGCCCAGAAAAAGTAAGTCACACCTTATGGCAGTTGGGTGTTGAAGTGTATGGCGGCGCCTTGCTTAATCCATGGTTTGATCGTGATTTATCGATGGCGGGACGAGTAAGTTACCTTGATTCACATCAACAGATTCAACATACATTAATTGATTTCAAAAAAGCCATTGCGACAATCCCTAGTTTAGCGATACACCTCGATCGTGATGTTAACCAAAGCCGTAGTATTAATCCTCAGACGCAATTGCCACCCATTCTGATGCAGCTGGCTAAAGGCGAAACTAAAGATTTCCGTGACTTATTATTAGAACAGGTTAAACAACAGCAACCATCTTGCGATATAGCTAAAGTCTTAGATTATGAAATCAGCTTGTATGATACTCAAGGTGCGGCAGTAATAGGTTTGAAGGATGATTTCATCAGTAGTGCCAGATTAGATAATTTATTGAGCTGTTATGTCGGCTTGAATGCTTTAGTCAAGACTACAGGAAATGAACCTAGCTTACTGATTTGCACAGATCATGAAGAAGTCGGTAGCATGTCTACCTCGGGCGCGCAGGGTTCGTTACTAGAATCTGTACTGATGCGATTATGCCCTGATATTGAATCGCATCACCGAATGATCCAACGTTCTATTATGATCTCGGTGGATAATGCTCATGCGATTCATCCGAACTTTGCTGATAGACATGATGCCGAACATGGCCCTAAACTTAATTATGGGCTAGTGATTAAATCTAATGCCAATCAACGTTATGCGACCAATAGCGAAACCAGTGCTTTTTTTCGTCAATTATGCGAGCAACTTGATGTGCCTGTACAAGACTTTGTGGTGCGTAGTGATATGGCGTGTGGCAGTACGATCGGTCCACTTACCGCAGCGGCCTTAGGCGTAAGAACTTTAGATATCGGTGTACCTACTTTTGGCATGCACTCTATCCGTGAACTTGCGGGTAGCCAAGATGCCTATATGCTGGACAAAGCATTAACTCAATTTTTTAGATAATTTTTAATATAAAGGAACAGCATTATGGCTGAAACAGTAGATGAATTAACGGTCGAATATATGGAAGGTGACGATATGACCGTCAAAGAATTAGATAAGGTTGTATTAACGAAAGGTGCTTGGGCAACCTTATTGTATCGTTATCAAGATCTTGATCGTAAAACAGGTGAGTTTGGACCTGACAAATATACGATTCGTCGTTATCAAAAACGTAATGGTGAATATAGCCAACGTTCGAAATTTAATATTTCAAGTAAAGATCAAGCGACAAAAATCATTGAAGCATTAAGTAAGTGGATTGAAGACTAAGAACATGAATAAAAGCCTTATAACCAATGTGATTGCTGCTGGTCTTGTTGCTACAGGATTGGTTTTAAATACGCCATTTCGTGAACCTGTATTAGCCACTGGACTCTTTGCCTTAGCGGGTGGGGTGACCAACTGGCTGGCTATTCACATGTTATTTGAAAAAGTGCCTGGCTTATATGGTTCTGGTGTAATTAGTGCTCGCTTTGAAGATTTTAAAGTGGGCATTAATACATTGGTCATGGACCAATTTTTCAGTAAAGAAAACCTGGATCGATTTTTTAATGAAATGGTCAGTGAAAATGACAGCCATAAGCTAGACTTTCATGATGTGATTGATGAAACAGATTTAAGTGGTACGTATGATGGTTTAGTATCCACTATTATGGAATCATCATTTGGCAGTATGTTAGGTATGTTTGGAGGCGTAGAAGCGTTAACGCCACTGAAAGAACCTTTCATTATCAAAATGAAACAGTCACTTAATGAGATGGCACATAGTGATTCATTTCAAAGTAGTGTGCGAGAAAAATTGACCAGTACATCGGTCAGCCAAGATATCCATTTACAAATAGAACATGTCGTGAAATCACGATTAGAAGAACTGACACCACAGATGGTTAAAGATATTATTCAAGCTATGATTCGCCAGCATTTAGGCTGGTTAGTGGTTTGGGGTGGAGTATTTGGCGGCTTGATTGGTTTAGTAACGAGTCAATTGCCACTTTAGTTATTTTATTGTCTTAACGATAATCTCCCAATAAAAAGCTCCTATCATATTATCTGTTAGGGGCTTTTTTGTTTTATTAATATAGCTTAATCGATTTTGTCTGTTTGCTTTTCAGGCGAATTGTTTTTAAATTTATCACGCCAATGTTGTCGTTGTTCAGGTGTCATCTTGAGCCATTTATCACGCATCTGTTGACGCTGTTCTTCAGGCATATTTTTAAATTTCTCACGACGTTCTCTTAAACGTTGTTGTTCTTCTGGCGGCAGTTGTTTAAAGCGTTCATGACGTTCACGAATTTGTTGTTGTTGTTCAGGAGGAAGCTTTTTAAATTTTTCATAACGTTGTTTTGCTCTAGCTTGCTGCTCTGGCGTCATACCTTGCCATTGTTCAACTTTTTGCTGTTGCTTAGCAGCATCATTATTGTCTGCATAAGCAGGGCTAAGCATTGTTGCCGCTAGCAACATGCTGATGAATTTTAATGAGGTGTGTATTTTCATTTGAAGTCCTTTAACTGCTCTTAACTGTTAGAGCCAACGGTATCATCAAACCATATGTAAAACGCAAGATTTTTGTATAGCTCGATTTCATCTGTATCAGATGCTAATAGCCACTCAGGATCAGCTGCTAGTTGCTGGTTACTAGTCGCGAGTTGTTGATTAGTATTAGTCACCGCCACCTGTTGATTCACAGGTGTTTGCTGGGTTGGCATTACTGTGATGACTAATAAGGCTACGACAGCAGCAGAAGCCAAACCAGTAAACCAACGACTGATGTTCAAGCGTTTTGTTTGTGCATAGGCGAGTGCTTTATAACGAGCCTGAGTAAGCTGTGATTGAGTCATGGCATCAAGTGTCGTCACACTCATATCTAGCTGTTGTTTTACATTTTTTTCAAAGTTATTATTCATGGCCATGTCTCCCCTAATTTGTTGCGTAAAACCGTTAATGCACGGTGGTAATGCGTTTTAACACTCCCTGCCGAACATCCCATCGCTTTCGCTGTTTGCGCGGTATCTAAACCTTGCCAGCAGCGTAATAGAAAGGCTTGTCTTTGCCTAAGAGGCAAGTATTGTAATTCAAGCTGTAACACGTTAATCGCCTGTTCATTGAGTAGACTGATTTCAGGTGTTCTGGCTGATGAATCTTCGACGTATTCAAGCACATTGTCAGCGTCTTCATTAGGTGTGACGGGTAACCAACCAAAAAACTTTTGACGAATACTTTTGCTGCGATACCAGTCCGTGATTTGCCTTTGCAAGATACGATGAAATAATGGCGGCCACTCTTCTTCAGGTAGATGCCGGTATTTATTGACTAATTTAATCATCGCCTCTTGCACAATATCCAAGGCATCATCACGGTTGCCAGTAGCGAATTGTGCCATTCGAAATGCCTTATTTTCATTATCGGCTAAAAATTTATTGAGCATATCAGGCATTAAGATTTTATCCTCAGGGCGCATAGAAAGCATCTAGCTATGAGCAATTATCAATGTGGTTAAATAATACCCTTTTTAACAATGAGATTAACGATTACCTCTAAAACTTTGGTGATTATCTCGATTTTGATAATGGTCACGATTATGGCGATTGTTACGATCATGGTGCTTGTTATTATAACGTTTATGGTCGTTACGATAATCGTGATGAGCGTAAGAACGCTGAGGAATATAATAAGACGGACCTGGCACAACCAGACTAAATGAAAATAGTCTGTTATGTCTATCCACTGCTCGGTGATCATGGTGTTCTACGTGGCCAAAATTTTGATTACGTTGGTCTTTATATCTATGTTCTGAGTCAGCTGAAGCGTTTGCAGATGTGGCTACAGCGATGACTGCTGTTAAAAGTAACAATTTAATTTTCATTTTAACTTCTCCGTTGAATGTAGAAGAGTCTACAGTTATAACAACGGGGCTCGACAAGATCGGTTGACACAAATATTAAATTTATTTTCAAACTCTGGTTTTATTCACCAGCGGATCTTGTTTGAAATATGATTTTAATTGCTGATAAACGGCTGGACTATGCTTTTCGAGGATATGTGGCGCAGTAAAAAAATACTCACAACTCACAGCAAAAAATTCCGCAGGGTTAGTTGCTGCATAACTATTTATATAGCTATGTTGATGATGTTCGATTTGGCTAATTAATTTGGCGTGAGCCACGCGTAGTGTGTCAGACCAAGCTTGGAGAGACATGTCATTAGTTAAAGGTGGTTGTCCATCGGCTCGTCCTGATAACATATCCAACTTATGGGCAAATTCATGAATGACGACGTTATGACCTGGATGCAAGTGATAACTATCTTGTTTTACATCTTGCCAAGATAAAATGACAGGGCCTTGCCCCCAAGATTCGCCACTTAAGCTGTTCGCTTGTGCGCGAACAACGCCATTTTCATCTGTTACATCACGGTTCACGATAAAAGCTGAGGGATAGATTATAATTTCAATCCAACCATCAAAAGCATTCAAACCTAAATATAGAATTTCTAAGCAGGCTTGAGCAGCAATAGTAATGCCCATATTGAGCGTTACTTCTAGATCATGAGCACCTGTAAAGGACTTTTGATGTAAAAACAGGGTCGAAAGCAGTCTTAACCGAGCTTTTTCTTTATTGCTGCGACCGGCAATAAGTGGAATTTTAGAGGTGATGCTATGCCAAGTGTTGAATGGAATGGCATGTCGTCGTAAAACTCTTCTTGTGAGATAGCGTTTTATAAAATTCATCAAAATGCACTCAGCATTTTTTTTTGCGTAGTTGTTGTCGCATTGAAGAATTGGCTAGAATTTGAGTTTTTTGCTGGTTCGAAGTATCGCTACGACCCCATACCTTAATTTCCTCTAAACTACGAAAGCAGCCGAGACAAATATCCAATTCATTAAGGCAGCAATTACGTACGCAAGGTGAGTTAATCTGTGTCATATAAAAAAGGCATCCGAAGATGCCTTATTTGGTGACTAATCGTAGCTATAATGTTTACGAAGTTGTTTTGTCACTTTCCACATGCTTTTTAAACCAACTGGAAAAATAGCATAGTCACCAGGAACGATAGTGACTGAAGGTTCGCCATCTGGTGTTACAACGATTTCGCCTTCAAGAATATAGGCTTTTTCTGTTTCGTCGAAGTCTAGTCTGAATTCTGTTACTGGGCAATCCCATGTTTCCCATGCAGATACGCCTAATTCTTTTAAACGTTCTTCACTTGGGTTCTTTTCAATAATGATTTTTGGCATAAATATCCTGACTATAATTTTGTTAAAAATCGGTTATTGCAAATAAGCATAAATCCGATGTTTTAGTTTGAGCTTAATACCTACATATAAGCGAAATTCTGTCACGCTGTGTGCGACGTGTGAATAATACCAGAAAGGGTGAATATTATTTAGCTTTAACAGCGTTTTTTTTATTTATAAGTGTCAATTTGTTGCAGTATTTAACTAGACATCTGGAATCGAAATTCGTTGCCAAACTAACTTGCGACCTTAAATTAAAGTGGCTCACTTTCTAGGTGTTGAGTTCTGATTGTTATCGTTTATTGATCATTTCGCTATGACTGAACGAAATGAACAAAGTAACGGGGATCAAGGCCGATTATATAGCTTGGGTGAGGGTAGTTAATTAGTTCGACTGTCGAATCGCAACAACAGCTTGGAAAAAAGACAACATTTGTTCTCTTGTTAACTGACCTTGGTGTTCAACAGGAATTTCACCTACTGGAGACATCATATAGCCTTTAAAACGATAATTGGCTACACCACTCATCATTACATTGGTGCTCGCGTTAGCCAACTCATCAGGCTTGACGATAACGGGAACAGTAATTAGTTGAGTTTCATGTGCTCCTAGGCTTTTTTTACTGAGGGCTTCAATATTTGCGATCGTATTTTCATTAAGCAAAATATCGCCATACATTTCTCTTACGGGAAGTTTGAAGTCATTCGGGTTATATAAGGTAACTTCGATAACCGCACGATTTTCTTTAGCAGTAAACGATTTTAAATTTATATTAACAACCTCAGGTGCAAGCACCGATTCAGGGATAATCTCCGCGTGGCTGTAAGTCATGAAATTCAGTATTACAAAAGCAAGGGCAAATAATTTTTTCATTGTATGTTCTCTATATACTAAGCTGAAGATGAGTCGAGCTTTTTTCGGTGAATGTTAGCAATAAAGACAGTTAAATATCGATAATTATTCAAACAATGAATAGTTATATGTGTAATTTATATAACAGACTCATTATTTAGAATTGGGATGAGGTATAGGATACTGATAACTATGGCTATTCTAGTATCTTGATTGTTTTAATAATAACGTGTTTTCTATTGGAATATATTTTGAAGCGGCTTCAATTAGAGAGCTCGCGGTGAGTTTCTGAACACCATAAACCTCGACAGAAATGCCATAATCAGTGCGTATTTTTTTCACCAACATATCAAAGTCACCATCACCCGAGGCCAATACCACCACATCAGCATCTTTTGCATATTCCATGGCATCAATAGTTATTCCAACATCCCAGTCACCTTTTGCCGAGCCGTCGGATCTTTGAATAAAAGGCTTTAATTTCACTTCAAAGCCGATTGCTTTAAGTATATTTTGAAATTGTCTTTGTTTTTCGTCGCCACGATCGATGGCGTAGGCAAAAGCTTTGACAACCTCTCTGTTTGCCGTTGCTTGTGACCAAAATTCGTTATAGTCAAAATTACAATGGTGGCTATGTTGTGTTGTGTAATAAATGTTTTGGACATCTACAAGTAGGATAACTTTTTCCATGAATACTCTAGTTTTTTGTATGCGGTATATCACCGAAGGCTATTAGTATGCATGTAAAAAGCTATGACCAGTAATTAAGTCAGTTAATATCTACTACTTAATAATTAAATTAACACACTTAAAAGCAAGTTTTGATGCGACATTATAGTTTATTAACTGCTAATAGTCGTCAGACATTTCGAACTAAAGCCATCTCATCTGAGGTGGCTTTTTTGTTGGTATATAGTTTACAAAGCCATTAAATAAGGCGTTTTACTCTTCAACTACAACAGCACATTCTATTTCATAAATAATGGTAAAAATCAGATCTTGTGTGATGAAACTAGATTTTATTCACACGCAGAGTGACACCAATTTGTCATATCTTTATTGTAAGATTTGTTTTGCTAAACAAACACTCATTAGAGTTGATCATAGTAGGTCATATAAGGCTAACAAATTAAAATTTAGCTTATGTGAGTGTTTCTTTATGCTCATTCAATAAATTATCAGTAACTTAAATACTGATTTAACACTCAATAAAAGGAGATAATAATGAGATATAAAAAGCTATTATTCGCGGTTTCGGCAGTAGTATTAACATTGAATAACGCTCAAGCTGCTAGCGCTGTAGATTTAAGCTCATACTCAGTCAGTGCCACATATAACCTAGACATTTTAAATGGTATAAGCGGAGGTATTTCTGGCTTGGAAGCATCTGCAGTGACTTATGCCGTAGACCGTAATTCACTATTTTTCTTAGGTGATGAAGGTACTGGTGTAATTGAAACATCTTTAACAGGCCAAACCTTGGGTTATATGGACTTTAATTGGCTAGGTACTGGCAGCACCAAAAATGATTCTGAAGGCTTAACGTATATTGGCAATGGCAAATTAGTTGTCAGTGAAGAGCGTTTACAAGATGCTTATCAGTTCGATTATGTAAACCAAGGAACGGCAACACTGGCCAGTAATTTCGTATCTATGAGCGATACCGAAGTTAAAAATCACGGAATTGAAGGTATTAGTTATGATTCTCGTGACGGCAGTTTTGTGACGGTTAAGCAAGATTCTCCAGAAGCCGTGAATATTGGGACACTAACATTTTCAGCAGCTACAGGTGGTTTGCCATCAGACTTACCTAAACATGGTGCATCACCTAATGGTGGTGGATTATCCACAATGGTAGCTGCATTTGATCCTACATCATTGGGCTTATCTACGCTTTCTGATGTACAAACGTTAGGTATATTAGGTAGTGATGACTTATTGATATTAAGTTTAGGATCACGCAAATTAGTGACCGCTGATCGTTCTGGTAACCTACTGAGTACATTTGATTTATCAATGGTGTTACCAAATAACGGAATTGAAGGCGTCACCATTGATGCTAATGGCACTATTTATTTGGTAGCAGAACAGCTTCAAGATGAGTTTGCTCTAGGTGGTGACATGTCTCAATTAATCGTTCTTACATCAAATATCAGCGCCGTTCCTATTCCGCCTGCTGTCTTGTTATTCACACCAGCGTTATTAGGCTTTATGGGTCTACGTCGAAAAGCTAAGAATAATTAATTCGTCGTTCATGTGCCAAACGATCAGCCACAGGAATTACTGCAAGCTTAATTATATTTCATCCCCTTTTAGAGTTAAGCCAGAAAATTAAAATACGTTTTAAATTCTTAGTAAATAACAACCATAAATATAAGCGGATTTGGGCGTAACCTGCCTATTTACATGGTAATTTTTTGCTAATATAATATAAACTGCATTACACTTTTAACTGCCAAACTTGGTGTGAATCAAGTATCGGAAAGCTACAGGTCTTTAGCTGGTGATTAATGAAGATGGCTGGGTTGCATTTTAGACAAAGGAAAACATCATGCAAACTAAAATTAATAAATTACTCCAAGTTACCGCATTGACCCTGTTAAGTGGCGCTGTTTTGGCTGGGCCAGTAGATCTTTCGCCTTGGACGGTTAATGGTACAGGAACATGGAATCTGCAAGCAGGTAATAATGCCGTTAAACAGACTGTAAACGGTAATCCAACCGTCTTTCATAATAATCAAGACAGCCAAGGTAAAGCCCTGTCAGGAACAATTAAAGTAGAGACTAGCAGTGATGATGATTACATCGGCTTTGTATTAGGCTATAACAATGGTGATCTTTCTAATAGTTCGGCAGATTATTTATTGATTGATTGGAAACAACTAGATCAAAATTATTATGGTAATGGGCTAAAGGGTTTAGCAATCTCACAGGTCACTGGAGCTTTAGGTGATAACTCAGGTGCCTGGTCACATGCTCCTGCAAACAACGTAACAGAACTTCAACGAGCGACAACTCTTGGTTCTACTGGATGGTCAGACAATACAGAATATAGTTTTGACTTAATTTTCACTACTTCATTGGTGGAAGTTTTTGTTAACGGAGCTAAAGAGCTAAGTATTACTGGTACATTTAATAATGGCTCATTTGGTTTCTATAATTATAGTCAAGCTAACGTACTCTATGCTGGAATTGAAGAAGATATTGCGCCTCCAAGTGCTGTTCCAGTCCCCGCTGCGGTCTTGATGTTTGCTCCAGCGTTATTAGGATTCTTAGGTTTACGTCGTCGGAAACATGCTGCTTAAACGTTTCATAACCAGCAGTATTTAAATACTGCCAACAACGTTTAACGTACGGATCAAAATTAAAGCCATCTCATTTGAGATGGCTTTTTTGTCTGTTACACAAAAAAGATTCATAGATTCGACGCGTATATTGAAAATACATAATTGCTTTCTTTCGTAGCCTTTTGGAACGCAAATATTGATAGCGCTAAATCACCAATAGCATGACTTTGAAATATAAATGACCTCTAGCTTGAACGCCGCAACTGATAAAGGCTATAACTGATAAGTCCTTTGTCGCCATATGCCTTAGCAAGCAGTCGTCGCACTCAGTCTTTTAAGCCTGTTTCGCTGTAGCTAATA
>TARA_R110001606_G_scaffold280193_1_pt1 | contig 203180 bp, 183 predicted proteins | sample TARA_R110001606 | Tara Oceans TARA_R110001606 (sample SAMEA4398315) | marine metagenome | biome: Polar Biome; feature: [SRF] surface water layer (ENVO:00010504); material: water (ENVO:00002006), including particulate matter (ENVO:01000060) such as... | depth 5 m | reverse complement strand
ATTTTAATTAAAAATAGTCAAATTTAGTTTTCTTATTCCCATTCATAAACGCGGTTTATTCCATTTTTTTGTATTTCTTATCTTAAATAGAACTATTTAAAATTTAAAATAGACTCCTAACTTATTGGGGATTAAAATAATTGGTCTAAAAGAAATACTTCAGAATGTAGGTTTGTAGATACATATGAGAATGAGAAATTATGAATAGCAACTTGTGGTTATTATTATGGAAAATTATAAAGTAAAAGCCTCCAATTATGGAAGCCTTTTTTTTTGTCAAAAATTTAAGTTTTGCCTCTCAATAAGATTTCATATATTTACTGATTAGACTTTGTCAATTTGTGTTTTACTATCAGCTTGATAATCAATTATGAACCAAAAATAGTGTTTCGTTTTTAGAGGTTTGTTTTTAGTAATAGTTTACCAAAAACCAATAATCTATCAGCTAACAACTATATAAATATATATACTTACATGGCATGTGGAAGTTGTGGTACAACAGAAAACGGCGTACCAAAAGGTTGCAAGAGTAATGGAAATTGTGGTACAGGAACTTGTGGAAGTGGAAGTGAAAAACTAGCTGTTTTTGACTGGCTTTCTAATATGACTTTGCCTAGTGGCGAAGAACGTTTTAATATTTATGAAGTCCGTTTTAAAAACGGAAGAAAACATTTCTTTAAAAATACAGAGAATTTAACCATTTCTATGGGAGATGTGGTTGCTGTAGAAAGTTCTCCTGGTCATGATATTGGTACTGTTTCTTTAGGAGGAGAGTTGGTAAAAGTGCAAATGAAAAAGCACAATATTACTGCAGATCATGAAGATGTAAAGAAAATTTACAGAAAAGCATCTCAGAAAGATATAGACATTTGGCAAGCATCTAGAGATAAAGAAGAAGAAACCCAAAGGCGCGGAAGAGAAATTCTTGGACGCTTAGGTTTGCAAATGAAACTATCTGATGTTGAATATCAAGGCGATGGTAACAAAGCTACTTTTTACTATACAGCAGAAACGAGAGTAGATTTTAGACAATTAATTAGAGATTTGGCAAGCGCATTTTCTATTCGTGTAGAAATGAAACAAGTGGGTGCAAGACAAGAAGCAGCAAGACTAGGTGGTGTGGGTTCTTGTGGTAGAGAATTATGTTGTTCTACGTGGTTAACAGATTTTAGAAAAGTATCTACTTCTGCAGCGCGTTATCAGCAATTGTCTTTAAATCCTTTAAAATTAGCTGGGCAATGTGGGAAACTTAAATGCTGTTTAAACTTTGAATTAGACAGTTATTTAGATGCACTTAAATCGTTTCCTAGACAAGAACTTGTTTTAAAAACAGAAAAAGGAGAAGCCGTTTTTGTAAAAATGGATATTTTTAAGAAACATCTTTGGTATACCTATAAAGAAGAGCGTTTTAAATGGTTTCGATTAACGCTAGATCAGGTGCAGGAAATAATTGATTTAAACAAAAAGAACGAGAAATCTATTTCATTAGAAGAATACGAATCTGAAATTGAAATTCCTGAAACGGTTAATTTTGAAGATGCTGTTGGGCAAGATAGTTTAACACGTTTTGATGTTCCTAAATCGAGTAAACGTAGAAAAAACAATAGAAAGAAAAAACCAGTTGCAGCTTTAGCAAATGCTTCATCAGAAAATGCTAGAAAACCAGTTCAAAATAGAAAGCAAAATCCTAATAGAAAGCCAAATGCTGTTTCTACGGATGTAAATACTACGCAGGATGTTGTTAAGAAAAGACCACAAAAAAGAAAGCCTAGACCTGCAGCAAATGATGTAAATGCTACTGCAGATGCTCCAAAGAAAAGACCTCAGAAAAGAAAGCCTAGGCCAGCTGCAAATGTGGATGCAATAGCAACAGATGATGTCCCAAAAAATAAGCCTCAGAAAAGAAAACCTAGACCTGCGGCAAAACCAAATGTTGATGCAACATCAAAACCAGCCGAAAACACGAAGGTAGCAAATCAGCCAAATCAACCAAAAGCGGAAGGAGCAAAAACGAATAAACCAAGAAGAAAAAATAGAAACAGAAAAAACAATAAGCCAAAAAATGGGGAGAATTCTCAAGAAAAATAGAAGTTTCGGTTATCTAATAGCACTTCTTTTTTTTACATCTTGTAATGATATGGTAGAATTTACAGATTACCAATCTATACAAGATGCTTCTTGGCAAGCCAATAAAAACATCTCTTTTGAGTTTAGTGTAACAGATACTATTTCATCAAAAAATTTGTTTATCAATATTAGAAATAATAATGAATATCCTTATAGTAATTTGTATCTCATTACAGCGCTCAATTTCCCTAATGGAACCAAAGTGGTAGATACATTGCAATATGAAATGACCGATGACACAGGAGCGTTTTTAGGTAGAGGATTTACAGAAATTAAAGAAAATAAATTATTTTATAAAGAGTATAAGATATTTCCAATAATAGGGAAATATCAATTAGATATACATCATGCAATGAGGAAAAACGGCGAAGTTAAAGTAATTCCGTTTTTAGAAGGAGTGCAAGATGTTGGTTTTAGTATAGAAAAAACAAAATAAAATGAGTAAAAAACAAACGATAAATTTTAAAAAGTACCTTATCTGGTTTTGGGGTATATTCTTGGGCGGCTTCACAATTGTAGTATTTACTTTTTTGTTTGCATCTTGGGGTTTTTTGGGTGCGTTACCAACGTTTAAGGATTTAGAAAGTCCGGAGTCTAATTTGGCAACAGAGGTTATTTCTTCCGATGGCGTTACCATTGGTAAATATGCAAAAGAAAATAGAACACCTATTAAGTTTAGTGAATTGCCAGATAATTTAGTAAATGCGCTTATTGCTACAGAAGATGAGCGTTTTTATGAACATTCTGGTATCGATTTTAGAGGTACTGCAAGAGCTATTTTAAAACCTGGAAGTGGCGGTGCAAGTACCATTAGTCAACAATTAGCAAAAATGTTATTTACAGGTGAAAGGGCTAAAAATAAAGTTGAGAGAGTATTACAAAAAGTAAAAGAATGGGTGGTGGCAACCAAACTAGAAAAACAATATACAAAGCATGAAATTATTGCCATGTATTTAAATAAGTACGACTTTTTAAATCAGGCAGTTGGTATTCGTTCTGCAGCAAGAATTTATTTTGGTAAAGAACCAAAAGACTTAGTAGTATCAGAATCTGCCATGTTAATTGGGATGTTAAAAAACTCATCGTATTTTAATCCTTTAAGACGAGAAGCTTTAGTAAAACAAAGAAGAAATGTTGTTTTATTACAGATGACTAAAAACGATTTTATAACAGAAGAAGAAAAAGTAAAACTTCAGCAACAGCCCTTAAATCTTAATTACACACCAGAAAGGCATGATGTTGGTTTGGCAACTTATTTTAGAGCACACTTGCAAAAATTAATGCGTACTTGGGTTCAAAATAATCCAAAACCAAATGGGGAACAGTACGATATTTTTAGAGACGGTTTAAAAATTTATGTAACCATAGATTCTAGAATGCAAAAGTATGCAGAAGAAGCTGTAAAAGAACATATATCTAATTTACAAACCTATTTTTTTGATGAGCAAAAAAGAAATAGAACAGCTCCTTTTTATGATTTAGATACAGATCAAATAGAAAGAAGTTTTGAAAGAGCTAAGAAAAATTCAGAAAGATATCGTCGTTTAAAAGACGCTGGAGTTTCATCAAAAGAAATAGATAAAATTTTCAAGACAAAAACAGAAATGACCGTTTTTTCTTGGAAAGGAGACAAAGATACTATTATGTCTCCGATGGATTCTATAAAGTATTATAAGTACTTTTTACGTTCTGGATTATTATCAATTGAACCACAAACAGGACATATTAAAGCGTGGGTTGGTGGTATCGATAATAAGCATTTTAAATATGATGCAGTTGCACAGCAAAAAAGACAAGTAGGTTCTACATTTAAGCCGTTTGTGTATGCAACAGCAATTAACCAATTAAGAATGTCGCCTTGTGATGAATTGCCAAACACGCCGTATACAATTCCTCAAGGAAAATATGGTGTTTCTGAAGATTGGACACCACAAAATTCTGATGGAAAATATGGGGGAATGATGACTTTAAAGGATGCTTTAGCCGGTTCTGTAAATGTGGTTACTGTAAATTTGATTGATAAAGTGACACCAGAAAATGTAGTGCGTTTAGCAAAAGCAGCAGGAATAGAAACTGATATACCCGCAAATCCAGCAATTGCGCTGGGTGCAGTAGATTTATCATTATTAGAAATGGTAAGTGCTTACAGTACTTTTGCAAATAAAGGTTTACGTGTTAGCCCAATGATAATTACAAGAATTGAAGATAAAAACGGAACGGTTTTAAAAGATTTTGTACCAGAAACTCAAGAGGTTTTAAGCGAAGAATCTGCTTATGTAATTGTAAATTTATTAAAAGGTGTAACAGAGTCTGGTTCTGGAATAAGATTAAGGTCAACATATACTTCAGCAGGAGGAGCAGCTACAGGTTTTCCATATTTATTTACAAACCCTATTGCAGGTAAAACAGGTACAACTCAAAATCAATCGGATGGTTGGTTTATGGGGATGGTACCAAATTTAGCAACGGGTGTTTGGACAGGTGGAGAAGAAAGAGCGGTGCATTTTAAAGGTATAACAAAAGGTCAAGGGGCAACAATGTCTTTACCTTCTTGGGCAATATTTATGAGAAAATGTTATGCCGATAAAACCTTAAATATTAGTAAAGAAGATTTTGTGAGTCCAGAAAATTTATCAATTAATATAGATTGCAAAGGCAAAGGCGGTGAAGAGAATAACTCAAATTCTGGTGGAGATACAGATTTTTAAACACAAGTAAATCAATTTTAAAAACAACCAAAATGATAAACAAAAAAGTAAATAATGTTAAAGAAGCTTTAGAAGGTGTAAAAAACGGAATGACTTTTATGTTGGGTGGTTTTGGTTTATGTGGTATTCCAGAAAATGCAATTTCAGAGCTTGTAAAATTAGATATTAGAGAAGTTACTTGTATCTCAAATAACGCAGGTGTAGATGATTTTGGATTGGGTTTATTACTTCAAAATAAGCAAATAAAGAAAATGATTTCTTCTTATGTTGGCGAAAACGATGAGTTTGAACGCCAAATGTTATCAGGAGAATTAGAAGTTGAGTTAACGCCGCAAGGTACTTTAGCAGAAAAATGTAGAGCTGCGCAAGCAGGGTTTCCTGCATTTTATACACCCGCAGGCTTTGGTACAGAAGTTGCAGAAGGAAAAGAAACTAGAGCGTTTGATGGTAAAATGTATGTGTTAGAATCTGCATTTAAAGCCGATTTTGCTTTTGTAAAAGCTTGGAAAGGTGATGCTGCTGGGAATTTAATTTTTAAGGGAACTTCAAGAAATTTTAATCCAAATATGTGCGGAGCCGCAACAATTACCGTTGCAGAAGTAGAGGAGTTGGTTGAAGTTGGTGAGTTAGATCCTAATAATATTCATATTCCAGGAATATTTGTACAACGTATTTTTCAAGGAAAAAATTATGAAAAAAGAATTGAACAACGAACTGTAAGACAAAAACAATAGTGATGGCTTTAGATAAAATAGGTATTGCAAAACGAATTGCACAAGAAGTCCAAAACGGATTTTACGTAAACTTGGGAATCGGAATCCCGACCTTGGTGGCAAATTATGTAGCGAACGATCTTGAAGTGGAGTTTCAAAGTGAAAATGGGGTTCTAGGAATGGGACCTTTTCCTTTTGATGGAGAAGAAGATGCCGATATTATTAATGCTGGTAAGCAAACGATTACAACAATGCCTGGTGCAAGTTTTTTTGATTCATCAATGAGTTTTGCCATGATTCGCGGTAAACATGTAGATTTAACAATTTTAGGCGCCATGGAAGTTTCAGAAAATGGCGATATTGCCAACTGGAAAATTCCGGGCAAAATGGTCAAAGGAATGGGTGGTGCTATGGATTTAGTTGCCTCTGCAGAAAATATTATTGTTGCCATGATGCACACCAATAAAGCTGGTGAATCTAAAATCTTAAAACGTTGTTCTTTGCCTTTAACAGGTGTTGGTTGCGTAACAAAAGTAGTGACCAATTTGGCGGTTTTAGAAGTGAAAAATAATGCTTTTCATTTGCTGGAAAGAGCTCCCGGAGTTTCTGTTGAAGAAATTAAAAATGCTACGGAAGGAACTTTAATTGTCAATGGAGAAATCCCAGAAATGAATATTTAATATGAAATTATTTAAGAAAGTATATTGGTTAATTTATCCATTGTTAATTATTGTTTTCATGTCGCTTTTTGACTTGGTATATACAACCGATAACGTAATTTTAAAAATAGGAATTTGTAGTGTTATCGCTTTTATTTTATCTCCTAGAAGAAAGATAATTCTTACACAAACAGGAAGAACAAAGCAAATTACTTGGATGTTTTTAAAGGAACCAATAAGTATAGATTAAAAATTGAAACAAGAATTTTTTCCGTTTTCAGGGAAATTAAAAGTGTCTAAATGAAAATAATATCTTATAACGTAAACGGAATTAGAGCGGCCTTAAAAAAAGGTTTTATTGATTGGTTACAAGCTGCAAACCCAGATGTAATTTGCATTCAAGAAACCAAGGCTCATAAAGAACAATTAGATCTATCAGAATTTGAAAATGCAGGCTATCCTTTTCACTATTGGTTTTCTGCACAAAAAAAGGGATACTCTTCTGTAGCCGTTTTTTGTAAAGAAAAACCAAATCATATAGCATATGGTACAGGAATAGAATCGATGGATTTTGAAGGCAGAAATTTACGTGTAGATTATGATAACGTTTCAATTATGAGTATGTATTTGCCTTCTGGAACAAATTCTGAAAGATTAGATTTTAAGTTTACTTATATGGATGAATTTCAAGAATACATCGATAATTTAAAACAAGAAATTCCGAATTTAGTGATCTGTGGAGATTACAATATTTGTCATGAAGAAATAGACATTCACAATCCTAAAATGAAAGGAGTATCTGGATTTTTACCAGAAGAAAGAACTTGGTTAGGCAAATTTATCGATAGCGGATTTATCGATAGTTTTCGTTTTGTAAATCCTGATGCACAAGAATATTCTTGGTGGAGTTATAGAGCAAATTCAAGAGCTAATAATAAAGGTTGGCGTTTAGATTATGCCTTGGTTTCACAACCTTTAAAAGATAAAATTTCTAGAGCTTATATTTTATCAGAAGCTAAACACTCAGATCATTGTCCAATTGCATTAGAACTAGATATATAAACTTATGAACAAATTTTTATTCCTACTTTTTTTCAGCGTTTCTATTTTTTCTCAAAAAGAAAATAATAACATCATAAAAAAAAGCGATCCACTTCAAGCAAATAAAAAAGCAATCAAAGAAATAAATGAAGAAGATTATTTTTCTGATGAGGATTTAAAGACCATTGATAGTTTATTAATTGAAGAAAAATTAAATTCAGCATTAGTAGATACACTAGATTTTTTGATTGATGAAAAAGAAATTTTAGATAACACAACAATAGCGCTAACTACAGAATTATTAAAAGAACGTTTGTTAGTTTTAAATGAAAAGACACCTTTTAATTTGGCGTATAACCCAGATTTAGAAAAGGTAATTAACAGCTATTTATCATCACGTAAAAAAACGCTAACACAAATATTGGTGAGGGCAAAGTATTATTTTCCGATGTTTGAACGATATCTTGATGAGTATGATATTCCTTTGGAAATGAAGTATTTAGCTATTGTGGAGTCCGCGCTTCATCCACAGATAAAATCGAGAGCTGGGGCAACAGGTTTGTGGCAGTTTATGTATGGAACAGGGAAACAGTTTGATTTAAAAGTAAGTTCTTATGTAGATGAACGTCAAGATCCTGTAAAATCAACCATAGCAGCATGTAAATATTTAAGTCAATTATATCAAATTTTTGGCGATTGGGATTTAGCCTTAGCAGCCTATAATTCTGGTCAAGGAAATGTGTTAAAAGCAATAAAACGTTCTGGAGGACATAAAAATTATTGGAATATAAGACCTTATTTGCCTAGAGAAACGGCAAGTTATGTACCTGCCTTTTATGCAACATTGTACATTTTAGAGTATGCAGATGACCATAATATAGTTGCAGAAACTCCAGATTATTATAATTTTGAAACCGATACGATTAGAGTAAAAAGAACTATTGGATTTGATCATATTTCAGAAATATTAAAAGTAGAAGAGGATGTAATTTCTTTTTTAAATCCTGTTTATAAATTAGATGTTATTCCATTTATAAAAGATCATGAGTATGCTGTAAGATTACCTAAAAATAAGATTATAGAGTTTTTAGAAAAAGAAAGTGAAATCTATGCATTAGCCGATGCAGATGAAGCTTCTAGAGAAAAACCATTGCCAAGATACGTTGATATGAATAATAGTATTCGTTACAAAGTAAAAGGTGGAGATTTTTTAGGAAAAATTGCAAATAAATTTGGTGTAAGAGTTAGTGATATAAAACGTTGGAATTCTTTAAAAACTAGTAAATTAAAAGTTGGACAAAGGTTGACCATTTTTTCGAAAAAACCTACTTCATCTCGTTCAGCATCAACAAGTAAAACCTCAGTAGCATCCTCAGAAAAAGGCAGCTTTGAATTGTATACGGTTAAAAAAGGTGACTCACTTTGGACGATCTCTAAAAAATTTAAAAATGTTTCTATTGATGAAATTAAAAAGTGGAACAATATTTGGAGTGAAAAGAGTTTAAAAACCGGAACTAAACTAAAAATCTATAAAAGCTAAACTCATGAAAAAAATTATTTCAATTCTTGTAATCACTTTTTTATTATCGTCTTGTGTTGGTAATGATAAAGCGATATCAAGAGAATCTATTGGTAAAATTAACAAAGTAATGGTGGTTGCTAAAATAAGCGACTGGACTGGAGATGTGGGGCAAGAAATACGTAATTCTTTTGGAGAATTAATGGTAGGTTTACCACAGCCAGAACCTATTTTAGATATTTCTCAAGTAGCACCAGTCGGATTCAATTCTATGATGAAAGCGAGCAGAAATATTTTAATTATTTCAGAAAGCGATAATGAAGGTTTTTCTGTTAAGACAAATGTTTATGCGCAACCTCAAACAATTGTTTACGTGCAAGCTAAGGATGATGAAAGTATTATAAAACTTTTGCAAAAACATAAAAATAAAATAAAAAGTATTTTTTTAGAGGCTGATATAAAGTTTACACAATCGATCTTCGAAAAAGATAAACAAGATAACACATACTATAAAACACTTAAAAATTTAGGTATTTCTTTAACGATACCTACGAAGTTTAATACGGTAGATGATACTGGAGATTTTCTTTGGTTAAGAAATCATTTAACTAGTGGAATTGCAAAAACAGGAAGTAATAATATTTTGGTGTATTCAATTCCGTTGGGAGATGAAAGTAAAATTAAAGATAATATTGTAGCCGTAAGAGATAGTATTGGGGAGGTTCATATTCCCGGAACAGATGCTGAAACACAACACATGATTACTGAAGAGGCGTATACACCTTTTACTTTTGATGCTACGATTGATGGAAAAAAAGCCTATGAAACTCGTGGAAAATGGGAAGTGAAAAACGATTTTATGGCAGGGCCTTTTTTAAATTATACGATAATCGATAAAAAAAATAATAGACTTATTGTTTTTGAAGGATTTACGTATGCGCCTTCTGTTAATAAAAGATCTTTTTTGTTTGAATTAGAAGCTATTGCAAAATCGATGAAGATTCAATAAAATAGTTGTAAAATATAAAAAAGTCGAAAGCAAATCCTTTCGACTTTTTTTATGCGGTTCAATGTCAGAAAGTTATTTCCTATATTTGGTATTCAACTTAAAAACTTTTTATCATGGAAATGAATTTTTACATCTTTTTTTTAGCGGCCTTAATTCCTTTAGTAATTGGTTTTATTTGGTATGGCCCTTTATTTGGCAATATTTGGATGATAGAAATGGGGTTTACCAAAGAATCTTTAGCAGGCAAGAATATGATACCCACATTTATACTTAGCTATGTGTTTGGTTTTTTAATTGCTTTCTTCTTATTGCCAGCAACAATACATCAAATGGGTGTATATTCTACATTAGCAGGTGAAACAGGTTTTGCAGAAAGTACAGGTGATGCATTTGCCTATTTTCAAGAATTTTTAACAAATTATGGCGATCGTTTTAGAACCTTTAAACATGGTGCTTTTCACGGAGTTTTATCAGGCGTGTTTTTAGTTTTACCAATCATCGCAATAAATGCAATGTTTGAAAGAAAAACCGTGAAATATATAGCAATTAATGCGGGGTATTGGGTTGTTTGTTTGGCAATTATGGGAGGATTGATTTGCCAATATGGGATGTAAGAATGTAGCTAAAAATATTTATAGAACAAAAAACCACGCAATTTAGCGTGGTTTTTATATGTTAAAAAAAAGGATTAGTAACCAATTTTAGCTCGCACTCTTTTTAGAACTCCGTTGGCAACTATCGTTGCTTTTTGGGCGCCAATTTCTAATGCAGCATCAATTTCGTGCTTGTTTTCCATAAAATGATTATAACGTTCTCTTATTGTAGAAAACTGCTCAATAATCAATTCGTATAGAGCTTGTTTAGCATGGCCGTAACCATAATTACCGCCTTCGTAATTTGCTCTCATTGTTGCAATTTGCGCATCCGAAGCTAATAATTTATAAAGTCCAAATACATTATCTGTTTCTGGGTCTTTTGGTTCTTCTAAGCCTTTACTATCTGTTTTTATAGACATTACTTGTTTTCTTAGCTGTTTGTCAGATAAGAAAATATTGATAATATTATTTCTAGATTTACTCATTTTTTCACCATCAGTTCCAGGAACTAATTTAGTGCCTTCTTGAATTTTAGCATCTGGTGGTACTAATGTTTCGCCAACAATATTATTAAATCTATTAGCTACGTCACGTGCCATCTCTAAATGTTGCAACTGGTCTTTACCAACCGGAACAATTTCTGCATCATACAATAAAATATCTGCAGCCATTAACATTGGGTAGGTGAATAATCCTGTATTTACATCTCCTAACCTGTCTGATTTATCCTTAAAACCATGCGCTAAAGTTAGTCTCTGATATGGAAAAAAACAGTTTAAATACCATGTTAATTCGGTTACTTGAGGGATATCGCTTTGTCTGTAGAAAACAGTTTTGTTAATATCTAAACCGCAAGCAAGCCATGTTGCAGCAGTACTATATGTATTTTCTCTTAATTCATTTCCGTCTTTAATTTGAGTTAAAGAATGCATATCTGCAATAAATAAAAAAGCTTCGTTTTTAGGATCATTTGCCATTTTGATAGCAGGTAAAATTGCTCCTAATAAATTCCCTAAATGTGGTGTTCCTGTACTTTGGACTCCTGTTAAAATTCTAGACATTAAATTGTGTATTTTGAGATCTATTTGTGCTAGCATAAAATAAATAAATGCTTTGCGAGCGTAAAAATAAGGTTTTGTTTAAGAAAATCAATAAACAAAAGAATATTCCTATTTTTGCGTATAATTTAAATTAAACATTAAAGTTAACTGTGCGGCTTTTAAAAATTCCTTTACTTATAATTTGGCGAATTTGGTTTTACATATTAATGATGGTAACCGTCGTTGTATTGTCTCCTTTTTTGTTGATGTTTTCCTTTAAAGAATCGCATTATCCAATGTTTTGGAAAGTTGCCAGAATTTTATCTTTAGTGTTGGTTTATGGAATGGGTTTTTGTTTAAAAATACAATACGATCAAATAACAGACAGAAATAAAAGCTATATGTTTTGTCCAAATCATGCTTCATTAATGGATGCTTTTGTGTTAATTGCATTGAGTAAAAATCCTATTGTATTTGTTGGAAAAAAGGAGTTAGTTAAAATCCCTATTTTTGGTTTTTTCTACAAAAGAGTAGTGATTATGGTTGATAGAAATTGCCCAGAAAGCAGAAAAAAAGTATATGAATCTGCTAAAAAAAGATTGCAAAACGGCACAAGTATGGCTATTTTTCCTGAAGGATTGGTGCCTACAGAAAATGTTGTTTTAGCGCCTTTTAAAAACGGTGCTTTTAGTTTAGCTATTGAATTTAATATGCCTATAGTTCCTCAAGTTTATTACGATTGTAAACGGTTGTTTTCTTGGGATGTTTTTAAAGGAAGTCCAGGTGTTTTTAGAATTCATCAGCATGCATTTATAGAAACTACAGGTTTAGAAATGGATGATATGGAGCATTTAAAACAACATGTTTTTAAGCTTATGGAAGATGATTTATTGAGTGATGAAAAATTTATGAACGATACAAATAGACCAAATAATGAGCGAGAGTTTAAATCACCGTTATAGCGAAATCGAAGAGAAATTAAACGTGGTTTCTCATGGTTTTGGATTAATTTTAAGTGTTATTGCTTTTCCTTTTTTAGTGCTTAAAGCAATCCAATTTACTGGTTTTTGGAAACCAACAAGTTTTATTATTTATGGGCTAAGTTTAATTACTTTATATGCTGCTTCTACTTTTTATCATGCAGCAAAAAATCCGAAGAAAAGAAGAAGACTTAATATTTTTGATCATTCTGCAATTTACGTATTAATTGCAGGTAGCTATTCTCCTTTTTGTTTGGTTGCTTTAGATTCTAATTTAGGTTGGTATATGTTTTTGTTTGTGTGGCTTTTTGCTTTAACGGGCGTTATTTTAAAGCTCTTTTTTACAGGTAGATTCGATAAAATATCAACAGCAATGTATTTGTTAATGGGTTGGCAAATGATGTTTATTTTTAATCCGTTAAAAGAAAGTTTGTCAGCAGAAGGGATGCAGTTTTTAATTGCTGGCGGAATTTTTTATTCTATTGGGGCTATTTTGTATTCAATTAAAAAAATGCCATACAATCATGTAATTTTTCACGTTTTTGTTTTACTAGGAAGTTTAAGTCATTTTTTAGCAATTTTCTATTTATAGGAATCTATAAGCTTTAAAATCACCAGTTTTTAAAAGGATTTTTGCTTAAACTAGAATTGTAATAGTTTATATTTCCTGTTACTTCTTTGCCTAGCCAAGAGGGTTTTTTAAATTCTTCGTTTTCTGATGTTAACTCAATTTCTGCTACAATTAAACCATTGTTATCGCCATAAAACTCATCAACTTCATAAACATGATTATCGCTTTTTACATAAAATCGAGTTTTATCAATTACAGCAGGTTCACATAATAAAAGTAATTGTTCTGCTTCTATAATATCAATTTTTTTTTCCCACTCAAAACGTGTTGTTCCAGTTGTGTTAGATTTTCCTTTAATCGTTATAAAACCTTTATCATCAGCAATTCTAACACGTACAGTTCTATTTTTATCAGAATTTAAATATCCTTGTTTCACCAATTTTTTCTGATAAGATTCTTTTTTATAATCTTCATTTTCTACTAAAAACTTTCTTTCAATTTCTAAACTCATAAAATCGGATTCATTTTTGTACTAATATACCTGTTTTTATCGTTATTCTACAATAATTAAATATCTTTGATTTTATAAACACAAACATGAAAAAGTTAATTTTTATTTTCCTTTTTTTAAGCGCATTATCTGTTTCTGCTCAAGTAGATTACAGTGATTCTTGGGAAGATTTCTATTCTTACAACAACGTAAAAGATTTTGTAAAAGTTGATAATTTAATTTACGCTTTGGTTGATAACGCAATTTTTACGTTTAATGAAACTACATTAGAAACTAAAAAACTATCTTCTATACAGGGTTTGTCTGGCGAAACCACGTCTTCAATTCATTATAATGCTACTTTTAAAAGGTTGGTTATAGGTTATCAAAACGGATTAATTGAAGTAATTGACGAGGATGATAGTGTTACAATTTCATCAGATATTATAAATTTTAATCAAACGGGCGAAAAAAGCATCAATCATATTTCTGAATTTGGAAACACCTTATATTTATCTACGCCTTTTGCAATTGTAGAATACGATATTGAAAAATTAGAATTTGGTGATACTTTTTTTATCGGCAACAGTTCTACTTCCTTATTAATTAATAAAACCATTATTTCTGATGGAAAAATTTATGCAGCTACAGAAGATGGAATTTTCAGTGCATTTGTTTCTAGTAATCTTTTAATTGATTTTAAGAATTGGCAGCAACAATTTATGGGTCGTAATTTTAGCAATATTTCCGTTTTTAATACTAAAATTTATGTTACCGAAGGCACTAAGTTGTTTCAATTTCATAATGGTGTTTTAACTCAAGTTCGAGATTTTTTTGAAACTATAATTGGTTTAAAATCATCGAACACTAATTTAACAATTGCACTTAATAAAAAAGCAATTGTTCTTGATGTAGCGGAAAATCAGATTGCAGAATTTTCATCAAATATAGATTTCGATTTTACATTATTAAATGCTTTTTTTGAGAACAATATTATGTATTTAGCAACTAAAGAATTTGGAATTTTAAAAACGAGTATAAGTCAAATAAATTCGTTTCAAGAAATTCATCCAGAAGGACCATTGTCTAATGATGTTTTTTCGATAGCAGTAAAAGATAATCATCTTTGGGTTGTTTATGGTGGTTATGATGCAATTTATACACCAACACTAAATAAGCAGGGATTTAGCCATTTTAATGGAGAGAATTGGATAAATACAAAATTTAACATAGACTTTCCTGTTATAGATTTAAATTATATATCAATTGATCCTACTACAGAAAACAAAGTATATATCAGTTCTTTTGGAGATACAAATGATGTAAATAACGTTTCAACAGGTGGTTTGTTAGTGGTAGAAAATGATGAAATTACCACATTTTACAACCATTTAAATAGTCCGTTAGAAGATATTGAACCTTTGTTGCCAAATAGAGTAACTATAAGAATAAGCGGTTCTGCCTTTGACAATCAGGGTAATTTATGGGTAACGAATATTGGTGTTACCAATGAGTTAAAAAAACTTTCACCGTCTGGGCAATGGTCTAGTTACGACATGTCATCTGTAAAAACAAATGTTGCATTTGGTTTAAGTGAAATGGCTGTAGATAATTCTAATAGTATTTGGTATGGATCAAGAAGAAATGGAGTTTTTGTTTTTAATGAAAATGGTACTAGGAAAAAAGCGTTAATTGCAACCGCAAATCTAGGTAATTTACCAGATACAGATGTACTAACAGTAGCTGTAGATAAAAGTAATAGAGTTTGGTTAGGTACAAGAGCTGGTATGGTTGTTTATAGAAATGCTTCCGCCGTTTTTGATACGGATGTTTTAAATGCAGAGCCAGTTGTTATTGAAGAAAACGGAGTAGGAGAGCGTTTGTTAGGAGATCAAAGAATTAATACTATAAATATTGATGGCGCAGATAATAAATGGTTTGGTACAGATAGTGGAGGTGTTTTGTATACAAATCCTTCAGGGCAAACTACGTTAGCTAATTTTAACAAAGCAAATTCCCCTTTGCCTTCTAATCAAATTTTAAAAATTAGGACAGATGCATCTAACGGAAAAGTATATTTTGCCACGGATAAAGGAATTGTTGCTTATAATAGTAAAGTGGCAACTTTTGGGGATGTTTTAGGTGATGTGTATGCGTATCCAAATCCTGCTTTACTTCAGCACGAAACCATTACGATTGATGGTAGAAACGGAACCCATCTACCAAAAGGAACAAACGTAAAAATACTGGATGTTGCAGGTAATTTAGTGTATGAAACTAATGTGGTAGAAGGGCAAGAGCTACAAGGAGGAAAAGTAGTTTGGAACAAAAAAAACTTAGCAGGTAAAAGAGTTGCTTCTGGTGTTTATATTGTTTTATTGGTAAATGATGATGGTTCTGAAACCACTACAACTAAATTAGCAATTGTAAATTAATGGCAATTGTAACTACAAAAGCAATTGTATTAAGTGCACTAAAATATGGTGATACGAGCTTAATTGTAAAATGTTATACACAAGAAGAAGGGGTAAAGAGTTATTTAGTGCGAGGTGTTTTAAAACCTAAAAAATCTGGACTAAAAGCCGCTCATTTTCAACCATTAACTCAGTTAAGAATTGTTGCAAATCACAACTCAAAAAATACTTTAAATTCTATAAAAGAAGTACAAGTTATAAATCCCTATGCTACTTTTCATACAGATATTGTAAAGCAATCTGTTGTGCTTTTTTTATCAGAAATTTTATCTAATTCGATACAAGAAGAAGAACAGAATTCGGCGCTTTATGAATATTTAGAAACAGCATTTATCTGGTTAGATATTCATGATAAAGTAGCTAATTTTCATTTATTATTTTTGTTGAATTTAACCGGATTTTTAGGTTTTTATCCAGATACATCAGAAACAAATAAAAAAGGATTTGATTTATTAGAAGGGGTTTTTTCGGATAATATTCATGAAAAAAATGTGATTTCAAAGAATGATTTTTATCAATTTAAAAAACTGTTAGGCATAATTTTTGATACACTAGAAAATGTTACTTATGGCAAAGAAGAAAGGCAATTGGTTTTGCAAGTAATCATAAAATATTTTAAATTACATTTAGGCAGTTTTAGAAACCCAAAATCTTTACAAGTCTTAGAAACCGTTTTTAGTTGATGAAAAAGTATATTGTAATCGTATTTGTATTGTTTTTGAGCCACACATATTTTGCTCAAGAAATTTTGGTTTTAGATAAAAAAACAGGTAAAAAGGTAAATAATGTTACTATTTTTAATAACGATAAAACAATAAGTTTAACTACAGGTTTTGATGGTTTGGCAGATGTTTCATCCTTTAAAGAAGACGAAGAAATTATTTTTTCTCATTTATCGTATGCAATTTTTAGAATAAAAAAAGGTGTTTTAAAAAAACGAAATTATACTGTACATCTTACTAAATATTCAGAAGAATTAGATGAAATTGTAATTTCTGTTTTTAAAAAAGACGAAAAAACAAAAAGAATAGCAGAAGAAATAGCTGTGCTTTCAACTTCGGATATTGAAAAAATTTCTCCGCAAACTTCTGCAGATTTATTAGCAGCAATTCCAGGAATTAAAGTTCAAAAATCTCAGTTTGGTGGCGGAAGTCCTGTAATTCGCGGAATGGAATCTAACCGAGTTTTGTTGGTGGTTGATGGTGTTAGAATGAATAATGCGATATATAGAAAAGGACATTTACAAAATGCGATAACAATTGCACCAAATATGCTAGACAAAACGGAAGTTGTTTTTGGTCCGTCGTCTGTAATTTATGGTTCGGATGCTTTAGGTGGTGTAATTCATTATTATACAAAAACGCCTAAATTAGCAGAAGTAGACAAGGTATCTAGTCAGTTTTTTTCAAGATTTTCTACTGTAAATCAAGAAATAACAACCAATGTTGCTGCAGAAGTAAGTTTTAGTAATTGGGCTTCTTTTACAAGCATATCTTATTCAGATTTTGGCGATTTAACGATCGGTAAAAATACAAATCACGGTTTTGAAGATTGGGGTAAAGTATTTTATTATACAGAAAATGTAAATGGAAACTACAATGAAAATCCAACTAAAAACGCCAATCCAAATACATTAAGAAATACAAATTATAATCAAACAGATGTTTTACAAAAATTCTTTGTTCCGCTTTCTAAAAACACAGATTTAAAAATTAATTTACAATATTCTACCTCTTCAGATATTCAAAGATTTGATCGATTGATGGAGTTAAAAGATGTAACAGATGTATCTTCTTTAAAATTTTCAGAATGGTATTACGGTCCTCAAAAAAGATTGCTCATTTCATCACAATTAGATATCAATCCGTATAAAAATTGGTTAGAAAGAGGTTTGTTAACAGTTGCATATCAAAATATAGTAGAAAGCAGAGTGCAACGGAAATTTGGTAGTTTAGAACGTGCTTATCGTGATGAGAATGTAGATGTTTTTAGCGTGAATGGAGATTTTTCTGTGCCGTTAACAGAAGATGAAACAAGAACTTTATCGTATGGTTTTGAAGTTGCTTACAACGAGCTTACTTCAACATCTTATGGTAAAACACTACAAATTACAAACGGAGAAATAAATGGTTTTTCTGATGATTTTAAGGTGCAATCTCGGTATCCAGATGGTGGAAGTAATTATTTAAGTTCTGCCATATATATAGATTATAGGCAAAATATCAATCCTAAATCAACTTTAAATTCAGGAATTAGATATACAAATACCAATTTAAATGCTACTTGGTTAGATCAAACATTTATACAGCTTCCAGAAACAGAAATTAGCTCAAATCATTCTGCAGTTACAGCAACTTTAGGATATGTTTATAAACCTTCTAAAAACTGGCAGTTAAATAGTGTTTTATCATCAGGATTTCGATCTCCAAATATTGATGATGTTGGCCGAGTTAGAGAAAAAAGCGGAGATGTAACCGTGCCAAATATTGACGTAAAACCAGAGTTTGCCTACAATGCCGAAATCGGAATTCAGAAGTATTTTAATAAAAGAAAATTTCGTTTAGGAGCCAATGTGTTTTATACATTATTAGATAATTATATCATAAGAGATAGTTTTACCATGAATGGAAGTAATCAAGTTTTATTTGATGGTGAATATGGCAATGTTGTTGCGAATCAGAATAGAGGAAATGCATATATAACAGGGTACACAATTAGTTATTTAGGAAAGCTTTCTAATGTATTTAATACATCCGGATTTATCACCTATACAAAAGGAAGAACTTATGATACAGAAGAACCAATGTCGTCAATTCCGCCTTTATTTGGACAGTTTGAAATCAATTATACAAAGGATAAAATTGAAGTTGGTGCAGCTGTAAGATTTAATAGTAAAAAAGATATTGCAGATTTTAATTTTACAGAAGGAATCGATAATCACGATTTAACTCCGGTTGTTAATCCAAATGCTACCAATCCAAAAGATATTTATTTTGGCACCCCAAGTTGGATTACTTTAGGCTTAAATAGTCGCTATGCAGTAAATGAAAAGTTTTCTGTACAAGCAAGATTAGACAATATTTTTGATGAACATTATATAGAATTTGCATCTGGTGTTTCTTCTCCTGGTAGAAATTTATCGGTTTCTTTTGTTGCTAATTTTTAGAGAAAATAGTAATTTAAAAAGACTTACATTTCTAAGTTACAATCAAGATTTTATTTTCTTTTTCCTTCTTCGGTAAAATTATCTGATATAGATCTCTCTGTTTTTATGATGCTAACTAAAAGTGATAACATCACTAAAACCATAGGTTGCCAAGATAATTCTTTTACAGATATAGTAGCTAAAATTAAAGCAGCTAAAAATGAAATGCCTGCATAGATAAGGAAATTTTTGTTAAAAGTACTGTTTGCAAAATCCCAAATATCATCATTTTGCATTGCCTTAAAAGTTCTGTAACCATAGATATTATTGATTTTTTTTGGCGGAAATTTCCAAAAGATAACACTCAATAAAAACAATAAACCATTGGTGGTTAAAACATATGTAATTGGATTCATTTTTTTCTAATTTTTTTAATTTTGCTACTGCTACTGCTACTGCTACTGCTACTGCTACTGCTTACTTTTTAATCGGCCTTAACAATCCTTCTTGTGTAACAGAAGCAACTAATTTACCATCTCTTGTAAAAATATTTCCTTTGGATAAACCTCTTGCGCCAAAAGCATTTGGAGATTCTACAGCATACAACATCCAATCATCAAAATCGAAATCTCTAAAAAACCACATAGAATGATCTAAACTTGCTGTTTGTGTATTGCCAAAATTATATTCGCTTGCATTCGGATTAAATGCCGGATTTAGGATATTATAATCAGAAATATAGGTTAAGATTTCTTGTTTTGTTCTAAAATCCATTGCTTGTTTTTCGCCTTTTAAACGAAACCAAACTTGTTCATTTGGCGGTAAATTTTCTGGTTGTAAAGGATTCGGAATTCTAACAGGTTTAAATTCGATAGGTCTTTCTATGCTTAAAAAGTATTTCATAGATTTTGGTAAAAAATCGCCAAATTTTGCTAACATATCATCCCAGCTTAACAGTTTTTCTGGCTGTTTTATATTTGAATCAAATGTTGTTTGATGCTCAAAACCATCTTCTTTTCTGTGAAATGAAGCTGCTAAAATGAAAATAGTTTTATCATTTTGGCTAGCTGTAACTCTTCTCGTAGAAAAACTGCCGCCATTTCTAACTTCTTGTACATGGTAATTTATAGGAATCGTTAAGTCTCCAGCTTCTAAAAAGTAAGAATGCAAAGAATGTAAAAAACGATTTTCGGGTATGGTTTTATAAGCTGCATTTATAGCTTGAGCTAATACTTGGCCGCCAAAAACATGCGGACTTCCAATTGTTACGCTTTTACCACTAAAATTATGATTTCCTAAATCGTCTAAGTCTAAAAGTGCAATTAATTCTTTTGTGTTTTTCATGAGGGATTTCTATATTTTGAATGGAAATTTTTGTTGAAATGGAGTTGGTTGAACTCTTTGCAAAAATAACTTTAAAATTTTGTTTTTAATAGTTTTCTTGTGACGAAGATACATGGTTAAATCTTGCGGAACTGCGCCAACCGAACTTTTTATTTCGCTAGCAGTTCTACCAAAATTAATAATTTTCAGCTTTTTACTGATGGCAATTTCTATATAATCGTACAGCATTCTTTGGTAAATGGCGTGCTCTCTGTTTAGTTGATAATCGATGCCAACAAAATGTGCATCTAATGAGTTTTGATTGATACTACCAGAGATAAAACCTACAATTTTGTCGTCTAAACAATAAGATTTTAAAATGTAGTTGTCTCCAAAATTTTCTTTTAGATTTCTATAAGTTTCTAAATTAAAAACACCCAAATTAAAACCAGCATTTAAAGCAACTTTTGTATACAAAGCGGTCATTTTTGGTAACATTTCATCAATGTTTTCTAAAGTAATTTCTTTAATTATTATTGATGAACTTTGTTGAAAAGCTTTTTTTGCTTTTACTCTAAACTTCGTTTTCATAGAAGCCAAATAATCATCAAAATTTCGCCAATTTTCATTGATTTGAAGCCTCATGTTGGGTTCTACAGAAAACGGATGATAACTAAATTCCTTTAAAACATCCGTAATAAAGAGCGACTCGTTAGCAAAGTCTTTTACAAGAAAGGCATCTATTTGTTTTTTTAGTTTTTTATCAGAATTTACAAAATGATTGATGCTTTCTGCCAATTCTTTAATAATGGCTTTTTTATCTTGATTTTCCTTAATAAAAACACCATGATCTCCACTTACAAAAGTGTTGCCGCAAATTAATAGTTTTAAAGGTTTTTTATCTGGAAATACATGTAGTTTTCTTCCAATATCTTTTAAAAATTCGAAATCATTTTTAATAGAATTCATATAAAAATCTATTAATTTTAAACTAGCAAAAGCTGTTGGCTGATTTTCGCTATCAACCAAAACAATATAAGAAAAACGTATTTCTGGATGATTTTTTTCTAAGGATTTTAAAAAATCTGGATGAAAATAAATATTGTTTTTGCAGTTTAATTCTTTCCAAATCTCATCAGAAATTTCAGATATTGAAGAAAAAAAAAGCGACGTATTGGTGTTTTTACAGAACATTTAAGAGTTTAAAGATAAATGAATTTATCATTTATAGTATAAAGATGCTAAAAAAAACCGATTCTTAAACTTTTAGACTTATAATAAGTTTAATTTTTTTTCTTGTATTTTCTACCAAACCATAAAAGTATTCCTGTAATTGGTAGCGATGCTGTTAATAAACTAACAAAAAAAACAATAATTTTTCCTGTAATTCCTCCAATTGCTCCAATATGAATGTCATAATTCATTCTTAGTATTTTATCAGGAATTGTAGCATTTTCATACTTGCCATAAATAGCTTCTGTTTCTATTTCCTTTAAAGAGTTTTGATCAAAAAATCTAAAATCTGAATCATAAAATAATCCTTTACTTTTAGATACTTCTACGTAAATACTTTCTTCTTCTGTTTTTGGATAATGAAGCTCAAAACCATCTGCATTTGGACTTTCTTTTTGTAACCTAGGAATTAATAAATCTATTGGTTTTGTTGTGCTTGTTATTGCAATTGAATCTATATTTTCGGGTACTTTAAAAACTTCTGTTCTTTGTCCTCCAGTAGATTTGTAAACCACGTATTTAAGCCAGTCGTAAGACATAAAAGCACCTGTAAATGCAATTATAAAGGCTAAAGAGCAGATGTAAAAACCAGTTACAGTATGTAAATCAAAATTTTTACGTTTCCAATTTGTGGTTTTTTTCCAATCGAATTTTATACGTTGTTTTAGGTTTTTACGTTTTTTAGGAATCCATAAGATAAAACCAGAAATAATAATTAAAATAAAAATTAAGATAGATGCTCCAACTACTTGCTCACCAATTTTTTTTGGCAACCAAACACGCATGTGTCCTTTTAAAATAAAAGCAAAAAAACCAGTTAAATGATTATCAATTTGGATGATTTCTCCAGAATATGGATTTAAGAATACACTTTGATAAAATTCTGGTTCTGCATCATAAAAAATAACTTCTACAGCATCATTTTGCTTTTTAAAAACAGTGCCATGAACAGTGTTTTTAGGAAAAATTTCTTGTGCAATTTCTTTTGCTTTTGTTACTGTAATTAGGGTTTCATTTTTAACTTGTACAGTTTTATAATCATCGTATAAACTTTCTATTTCTTCTCTAAAGGTCCAACAACAACCAGTAATAGCAACTATAAAAACGACAATACCTGTTGTTAGGCCTAGTATTTTATGAAGCTGAAAAATTATTTTTTTTGTTTTCATATAGTGTAATTATAACAACAAAAGAGCATCAGATAAATGATGCTCTTAATTGTTGATTTTTTTTTAAAATGTATATGTAAAGTTTGCTAAAACTGCTCTTGGAGATTGTGGGTTTATGGTTGTCCAACCTTTGTAATATTCTTTATCAAATAGATTGTTAACTTTTAAACTAAGTCTGTATTTTTCTGCTTGATAAAAAATGGTTGAGTTTGCAATTGTATAACTTGGCAACATAAAATCGCCCGTTGAAACATAGTTGATAGCAAATCGCTCACTTGCTCCGTTAAAACCAAAACCAAGCCCAAAACCTTCTAAATTTCCTTCTTGGAATTCATAATTTGCCCAAAGATTATATAGAGTTTCAGGACCCGCTTCTAAAGGTCTTTTATTTAAAATTTCTGTGTTATCAGATTTTGTAGTTTCACTATCATTATTGCTAAAACCAGCTCTAATGTTTAAACCATTAATAGGATTTGCATTTAACTCAATTTCAAAACCTTTACTTTCTACTTCACCACCTTGTATTTTGTTAAAAGGCGAAGAAGGATCTGTTATAACTCTGTCAATTACCTTAATATTATAATAACTAATTGTTGCGTTTAATTTGTTTTTAAAAAGATTTGTTTTAATTCCGAATTCTAATTGATTTGCTTTTTCTGGTGTAAACGTTTTTAAAGTTTGCGCTCCAGCACTTGGGTCGCCAACTAATTGTGGCGCTACATTTGTAAAACCATTTTGATAATTTGTAAAAAGAGATAGTTTTTCTTTTATCGGCTGAAACAAGAATCCAACTTTTGGAGATAATGTAGTTTGATTATAATCATCATCATCAGTTGTAACATCGCCTTCGTTTGCAAATCTATCCAATCTTAAACCAAGCATCGCCGAAAAATTATTGGTTAGATCGATAACATCCGAAGCATATAAACTATAAATTTCATTTCGAGATTTTGAATTGTTAACACCTTGTGAAGCTAGGGCTGCATCTACACCAGAAGTTGATAAAGGATAAGAAGTTGTTTCTACAGCAGCTGTAAAAGGATGATCTCCATTAGTAGTTCCATCAGGATTTACGTTTCCATAAAAGGCATAACCAGTTCCATTATCTGTTTGCGTTGCAGAAAAATAATCTAAACCTATAACCATTCTGTTTCTTAAAGAAGCTATTTTAAAATCGCCAATAAAATTTTGTTGAATATCAGTAGTTTGTGTGTTTGCATTTTGCTTGTTGATGTATCTAGAAAAAGTATCTGTAGCAAAGGTTCCAAAATCATAAACATAAGAGTAATATCCTTTTGTAGAAGTTGTGCTTTTAGATAATAATGATTGAGATTTCCAATTATCAGATAATTTATAATCCATTTCAACTCTATAATTTTGATTCGGATTTTCTAGAGTTAAATCGTTACTTGTAAAGGATAATGTATTGTTGTATCCTAAATCTTCTAAATTTATATTTTTTTGTGGAGCAGCCCTATTTAAGAACAAAAATGTAGGATTTGTTTGTTCTGCTTGTGTAATTTCTGCATAAAAAGAAAATGATAATTTATTATTTACTTTATAAGAAACAGAAGGAGCCACAAAAAAAGATTTCATAAAACCAGCATCTTGCCAACTTTGTTGAGAAGTATAAGCTGTGTTTAATCTAAAATAGATATTATCTTCTTCACTTAAAGCGGTGTTAAAATCTCCAATTATTTGATTCAATCCAAAAGAACCAGAAGTGAAAGAAATTTGTCCTCCAGTGCCAACAAAAGGCTTTTTAGTAACCACATTTATCAATCCACCGTAAGAACTTACAGCGTTACCAAATAAAGTTGCGGAAGGCCCTTTTAAGACTTCAATTCTCTCAATATTAGCAGGATTTATTGTTCCGTTTGTTAATCCAGGCAAACCATTTACCAATTGTGGTTGAACAGAAAAACCACGTAAAGAATAATATCCAGCGCCATCGCCACCACGTCCTGTAGAGGTCCAAAGTTGTTCTACACCGGCAGTATTTTTTAAGGCATCATCAAAATTTGTAACTAATTGAGATTCTATTAATTCGCTTGTAATTGTGCTATAAACTTGCGTGTTTTCTATATCTTTAAGTGGAAGTTTAGCAACATATGCTGTTTTTTTTCGCGAGAATTTATTCGATCTTTTACCTTCGATAATTACTTCGCTTAAAATTTCATTTCCTTCAAAAAGAATAATTTCTCCTAAGTTTTTGGTTTCATTTTTTAAGATTGATATTTTAATTTCTTTTGTTTTATAGCCTAAGTAAGATATTGATACAATATAATTTCCGTTTTCGATGTTCTCAATTTTAAAAACGCCATTTTCACTGGTTTGTGTACCAATCTTAGTGTTTTTTAAAAGAATATTTACTTCGGATAAAGGTTGATGAGAATTGTTTTTAATAACTCCTATAATCGTTGAAGTTTGACTAAATGTTATAACTGTAGTTAAAAATAACATTAAAAATGTAAGTTGATGTTTCATTATGTTTATTTAGATTAAATATAAATAATATGTTTTCGGCAAATGTATTTCACAAAGATGATGTATGCAAGTTATTTATAATAATTCTAAATAATATTTTTATTGTTGATGTTTTACACTAAAAATAAGGAGCGTGTTATTAATCATTTAGGAAAGATGATCTCAGGTAAAATTTGAATCAGTCTAAAGAATTTAATAAAAGAAATGTTAAATAGGTAATTATAACATTTCTTTAACAGTTTAGCCTTTAAACTATCCTGTGTGCTCTTTGTCTTAAAACTATCTTTGCAATAACCATAAAAACTTTATGTACATAAAGTAATCGAAACTAAATTATGAGAAAAACAATTCTTGCTAGTCTAGGAATTTTAACCATTGTAGGTGCTATTTTTTTAGGGAAATATCTTATAGATAAAAATCAAAAACCAAAACCAACGTTTTCTAGAACCATAAAAACGGTGTTTGTAGAAAATGTAGTAAATAAAGAAATTCCTATTATTTTATCGGTAAGTGGCGTATTAGCCGCTAAAAATAAAATTGAAATATATTCTGAGGTTCAAGGTGTTTTACAAACGTCAAATAAGTTTTTTAAACCTGGAACTATTTATACTAAAGGAGAAACTTTATTGAGTGTAAATAGTGATGAGTTTACGGCTGGTTTACAATCTCAAAAAAGCAATTTATTTAATTTAGTAACTTCTATTTTACCAGATATCCGTTTAGATTTTCCATCAGAATTTACGAAATGGCAAAGCTATTTACAGAGTTTTGATATTAATAAAGGCATTCCTAAATTACCTGTTTTTTCATCAGATAAAGAAAAATATTTTATTTCTGGTCGCGGAATTTTAACGGCGTATTACAATGTTAAAAATCTAGAAGTTCGTTTGTATAAACATCAAATTAAGGCTCCTTTTACCGGTGTTTTAACAGAAGCATTGGTTACTTCGGGAACCTTGGTGAGATCTGGTCAAAAATTAGGTGAGTTTATTGATGCTAGCGTGTATGAATTGGAAGTTGCTGTAAGTTCAGAATTTGCAGATTTGTTAAAAGTTGGTAATGATGTGGCACTTTCTAATTTAGAAAAATCGAAAAATTATACAGGAAAAGTAGTTCGTGTAAACGGTAAAGTAGATCAAATTTCGCAAACTATAAAAGCCTATGTAGATGTTTCTCACGAAGATTTAAAGGAAGGAATGTTTTTAGAAGCAAATTTGGTGGCAAAATCAGAACCTAAAGCAATAGAAATTTCTAGAAAATTATTGGTAGAAAATAAAGCTATTTACACCGTTAAAAACGATAGTATTTTAACATTGGTAACTATTAATCCGGTGTATTTTGGTGATGAAAATGTAGTTATAAAAGGGTTGCAGGATAATCAAAAAATAGTAACACAAATACTGCCAGGAGCTTTTGACGGCATGATTGTTAAGATCAATAAAAAGTAGTTAGATGAAAAAAATAATTACGTATTTTATTAAATATCCTGTTGCTGTAAATGTATTTATTATTGCATTTGTAGCTTTTGGAATCGTAGGCGTATTAAGTATGAAATCGTCTTTCTTTCCATTAACAGACTCAGAATTAATCAATATTTCTTTAGCGTACCCAGGAGCTTCTCCAGCAGAGATGGAAGAAGGTGTGGTGCTTAAAATTGAAGATAATTTAAAAGGAATTGTTGGTGTAGAACGTGTAACATCTGTTTCTAGAGAAAATTCTGCAACGGTAAATATCGAAGTAGAAAAAGGCAAAGATATAGATGTAGTTTTAACAGATGTAAAAAACGCTGTAGATCGCGTTCCTTCTTTTCCAACGGGTATGGAGCCTGCTGTAATTGCAAAGGTAGAAAGTGTACGGCCAACGATAAGTTTTACCGTAAGCGGAGAAAATATCCCGCTAAAATCTTTAAAACAATATGCAAGAAAAGTAGAAAATGATATTAGAGGTATTGACGGAATATCACAAGTTTCTATTTCTGGTTTTCCTGATGAGGAAATAGAAATTGCGGTAAGAGAAAATGATTTACGTGCCTATAATTTATCGTTTGCAGAAGTGGCTAAAGCGATTCAAAATTCAAACATTTTAATTACTGGTGGTAATATAAAAACACCACAAGAAGATTATTTAATTAGAGCAAGTAATCGTTCTTATTATGGTAACGAACTTCAAAATTTAATTGTTAGAACAGAAACAAACGGTACTATAATTCGGTTAAAAGATATTGCAGAAGTTAAAGATACTTGGTCTGAAACGCCAGACAGATTGTACTATAATGGCAATTTAGCGATAGATATTTCTATTAGCAATACAAACAACGAAGATTTACTTTCTTCTGCGGATAAAATTAAAGATTATATTCTTAAGTTTAATCAAGAAAACCAAAATGTACATTTAGATATTACTGATGACAGAAGCGTAACTTTACAAGGTAGAACTAGACTTTTGGTAGAAAACGGAGTGATAGGAATTTTACTTGTTTTGTTTTTTTTAGCCTTATTTTTAAATGTGCGCTTGGCAATTTGGGTGGCTTTTGGGTTGCCAGTTGCCTTTTTTGGGATGTTTATTTTTGCCGCTCAATTTGATGTTACTATCAATATTTTATCACTTTTTGGGATGATTATTGTAATTGGTATTTTGGTGGATGATGGAATTGTAATTGGAGAAAATATTTACCATCATTATTACGATTTAGGAAAAACCAAAATTCAGGCAGCAATTGATGGTACAATGGAAGTAATTCCGCCAATTGTTTCAGCAATCTTAACAACTATTATTGCTTTTTCTACCTTGTTTTTTGTAGATGGTAGAATTGGTAATTTCTTTAGCGAAGTTTCTGTAATTGTTTTATTAACATTAACCGTTTCCTTAATAGAAGCATTAATTATTTTACCTGCGCATATTGCACATTCTAAAGCTTTAGATAGAAAAAAATTAGAAAATGGTGAGCATATTAAAAAAGGTGGAATTGATGGTTTTTTCAACAAAATAAACAGATTTGCAGATAAAGGTTTAACAACCGTAAACGTGAAATATTATGTGCCTTTTTTACGGTTTTCTTTAAAAAACAAAATATTTGCATTTTCAATTCCTATTGCTTTATTAATTTTTAGCATCACTTCAATTGGCGGTGGTATTGTTAAAACTGCATTTTTCCCTTCTGTTGCGAGTGATAGAATTCAGGTGAGTTTAAATATGCCACAAGGTACCAACGAACATATTACAGATTCTATAATTTCATCCATAGAAGAAAAAGTTTGGATCATCAATAAAGAATACACAGCAAAACAATCTGATGGACAGCAAGTTGTGCAAAATATAATTAAAAGAGTGGGCCCAGGAAGCGCAAATGCAACTTTAAATATAAACTTATTACCAGGGGAAAGTAGAGAGTTTGCATCATCAGAAATAACAAATTCTATAAGAGATAAAGTTGGAAAAGTATATGGTGTAGAAAGTTTAATTTTTGGTTCTGGTGGAAATTTTGGAGGAAATCCTGTAGCAGTTTCGTTATTAGGTAATAATATTGATGAGTTAAAAGCTGCTAAAGACGAACTGAAATTAGAGTTAGAAAATAATGCTTTATTGAAAGATGTTGCAGATAATGATCCTGCAGGAATTAAAGAAGTTAGCATCACTCTTAAAGATAATGCCTATTTATTAGGATTGGATTTACAGGCTGTGATGGCTCAGATTCGTTATGGTTTTTTTGGCTTACAAGCTCAACGTTTTCAAAGAGGACAAGACGAAATTAAAGTTTGGGTGCGCTATAATAAAGAAGATAGATCGTCTATTAAAAATTTAGATGATATGCGAATTGTTGCACCAAATGGAACAAGGATTCCATTTTCTGAAATTGGAAATTACGAAATTAAAAGAGGTGATATTGCTATAAATCACTTAAATGGTAAAAGAGAAATACAAGTTACCGCAGATTTAAATGATGCGAAAGAAAGTGCAACAGAAATTTTAGATGACATTAAAACACGTGTAATGCCACCAATTTTGTCTAAATATAATTCTGTTACACCACTTTACGAAGGTCAAAATAGAGAAGCTAAAAAGACTACAGATTCTTTAGAATGGTTAAAGTGGATTATTTTAGCCTTAATTTATATTGTAATTGCGTTTACATTTCGTTCTTACAGTCAGCCAATTTTATTGCTTTTATTAATTCCTTTTAGCATGATTGGCGTCGTTTTGGGGCATTTTATTCATGATTTTTCTATTAACATTTTATCTTGGCTAGGTATTATTGCATTAGTAGGTATTATGGTAAACGATGGCTTGGTTTTAATTGGTAAATTTAATAGCTATTTAAAAGAAGGAATGTTGTTTGATGACGCATTAGTTTTGGCGGGTCAATCTCGTTTTAGAGCAATTTTCTTAACTTCTTTAACTACAATTGCAGGTTTAGCACCATTAATGTTAGAAAAAAGTAGACAAGCTCAATTTTTAATTCCGATGGCAATTTCTATTTCTTACGGAATTGCAATTGCAACCATTTTAACATTGGTAATGCTGCCTTTATTATTGTCTGTTTCCAACTCTATAAAAGTGGGTGTTAAATGGTTGAGAACAGGAGAAAAAGTAAGTAAAGAGGAAGTAGAAAGAGCAATAATAGAATCTAAATTTGATGAAAATGAAGATCATTAAAAATACAGTATTAGTAGTCGTTTTTTTATCGACTTTACAAGTGTTTTCGCAAGAGATCCTAACGAAGAAAGAAGCATTAAAAATTACCTTAGAAAATAACTTCGGAATTAAAATTGCCAATAATAATGTAGAAGTTGCAAAAAATAATACAAGTATGTATAATACTGGTTTTTTGCCAACAGCTGCAGTTTCATCAGGAGCAAATTATAGAAGAGATAATCAAGATGTTACGTTTCAAGACGGAACTTCAAGAAGTATTGATGGTGCAGTAACAAAATCTTACAATGCAGCTTTAAATGTAAACTACACTATTTTTGATGGTTTAGGCAGGAAATACAATTATCAGCAATTAAAAGAGACCTATAATTTATCAGAATTACAAGCAAAAGAAACCATCGAAAACACCTATTTGCAATTGTTTACGACTTATTTTCAAATAGCACGTTTATCAGAAAACACCAATAATTTATCAGAAGCTTTAAGTATCTCTAAAAGACGTTTTCAACGAGCAAAATATCAATATGATTATGGCCAAACTACAAAATTAGAAATGTTAAATGCAGAGGTGGATGTAAACAATGATAGCATTTCTTTTATTACAGCGAAACAACAACTAAACAATGTAAAACGTGGCTTAAATATTATTATAGGAATTGAAAAAGATGTAAATTATAAGGTTGAAACTGATGTAGATTTTATTAAAATGATGAGTTTTGATGATTTACAACAAAAGACAGTAGCTAACAATGCTATCTTAAAACAAAATGAGCAGAATATTGCTATTAGCGAGTTTACTATTAAAATAAATAAATCAAATTATTTGCCTTCTCTAGATTTAAATACTTCTTACGGATGGAACAAAAGTGAGAACCCTGCAACCTCTTTTTTAGCAGGTGCTACCTCTAACGGATTAAACGCAGGTTTAAGTTTGTCTTGGAGTTTGTTTGATGGTGGAGTTACAAAAACAAGGGTTGCGAATGCTAAAATTGCCTTAGATTCTCAGCAAATTTTATTAGAACAACAAAAGACAACCGTTCAGAATACCCTAAAAAATACTTGGGAAAACTACCATAATCAGCTTTTTATTATTGGTGCACAAGATAAAAACGTGGTAACAACTCAAAATAATTTTGATAGAACAGAAGAACGCTATAAATTAGGGCAAGTAACATCCATCGAATTTAGGCAAGCACAAATAAATTTTATAAATGCCAAAACAGCTTTAAACAATGCAAAGTTTGATGCAAAATTAATTGAATTACAATTACTACAATTAAGTGGAGATATTTTAAATGTTGAGTTTTAAAAAAAAACAACCTCATAGATTAATCCCCCAATCAATCTTTTGAAGTTGAAAAATAATTTTTTTTTAAAAAAAAACGCAAGGTTTAGTAATTGCATGCCAAGGTATTACAGAAGAAATAGACAGAAAATGATTTTTGTCATGTTAAATAAAGATTATTTGTATTATTTTTAAAAATTAAAATAAATTAGTATGAATTACGTTACCTTACCTTTAGTTTCCTGGATAAACGGCACAATAATGATTGGTGTTTTTGTTTTAGTTGTTGTTGGTCTAATAGCTGCCGTTTTTTTGTTAATGAATAGCGATAAACCTAAAAAATAATTTTATACCTTATCTAAAGTTAGATTCACTTTATTATTAGAGTTTGTTTTCTTAATTTTATAGAAATTATTCTAATATTAAATATACTGTATGAATCAGCTTACTATAAATTTTGGTTATTTGTTTGAAGAAGCTCTAATTGAAGAAATAAATCAAATAGGTACTTATAAAGAGTTTGTTTCTGATACCACAATAATAGAAATTGGAGATTATATAAAATCAATGCCATTATTACTTAATGGGGCCATAAAAATTTTGCGTGAAGATGAGCATGGCGATGAGTTAGTTTTGTATTATTTAGAAAAAGGAGATACTTGTGCAATGACACTTTCTTGTTGCATGGGACAAACAAAAAGTAAAATTAGAGCCGTAGCAGAAACAGATGTTGAGCTAATTATGCTGCCAAAAGAAAAAATGGCAGATTGGTTAAGTACGTATAAAACTTGGCAATCTTATATTTTACAAAGCTATCACCATAGAATGGATGAGCTTTTAGATGCTGTAGATACCATTGCTTTTTTAAAAATGGATGAACGTCTTTTTAAATACTTAAAAGACAAAGCTATGGTAACGCATAATGATGTTTTACAGGTAACTCACAAAGAAATCTCTGAAGATCTTCATACTTCTCGCGTAGTGGTGTCTAGACTTCTAAAAAAATTAGAAAACGAGCATAAAATCACACTTTTTAGAAATAGTATTAAAGTTTTAGAACTGTAACTAATGTTACTGTAAAGGTGCTAAACACTTCTTATTTTTGCTAAAAAAAGATGAAACCATTTATTTTTTTAATAGTTTTTACCTTGCTGTTTAGTTGTAAAGATGGCCAAAAACCAACTTATGCATCTAAAAAAGCAGTTTTATTTTCTAATGATACAGAGGTGGTTGCAAATGACCAAGAACATTTGGGTAAAAAATTAATAGAGACAAACTGCTATGTTTGTCATAGTACAACTGCTACTGAAGAAAATAGAATTGCACCACCAATGATTGCCATTAAAAAACGCTATTTAATGGGAAACACTTCTAAACAAGCCTTTATTAATTCTTTACAAGATTTTATTAAAAATCCTACCGAAAAAAATGCTAAAATGTTTGGTGCAGTAAAACGTTTTGGAGTGATGCCAAAACAAGCATTTCCTGAAGAAACTATAAAACAAATTGCAGATTATATGTTTGAGTTTGAAATAGAACAACCAGAATGGTTTGACAAACATTACGACCAAGAACATGGAAAAGGCAATGGAAAAGGCATGCAAAACGGAAAGGGAAACCAGAAAGGTAAGAAAATAAATCAACAAGGAAATAATATAAAAAGTCAATCGTATTCAGAAAGAGGGTTAAGTTATGCGTTATCAACAAAAGCAGAATTGGGTAAAAACTTAATGGGCAAAATTCAAAAAGAAGGTACTTTAGCTGCATTAAAGTTTTGTAATATAAAGGCGTATCCTTTAACTGATAGTATGTCTGTTGTACATAATGCAACAATAAAAAGAGTTTCTGATAAACCTAGAAATCCTAAAAATTTAGCCAATTCTAAAGAAAATGCATATATACGTATTTTTAAAGATGATGCTGCTTTAAATAAAGAATCAGATCCTATTGTTGTAGAATCTAATGATAATGTAAAATTCTATTATCCTATTAAAACAAATAGTATGTGTTTACAATGTCATGGTAAACCAACATCAGATATTAAGCCAATTACCTTAGCTGAAATAAATAAATTGTATCCGAAAGATTTAGCAATTGGGTATAATGAAAATCAAGTTAGAGGAATTTGGAGTATTACTTTTAATAAATAATAATAAATTAGTTCTTAGGCATGAGCAAATTTTCTGAAATCATAAATCAAGAAAAACCAGTTTTAGTAGATTTTTTTGCTGATTGGTGTGGACCTTGTAAAATGATGAGTCCAATTTTAAAAGAAGTAAAAGATCTACTTGGTGATAAAGTGTCGATTATTAAAATTGATGTTGACAAAAATCAGGCGTTAGCAGCCAAATATCAAGTTAGAGGTGTGCCAACCCTAATTATATACAAGTCGGGTAAACAAGTTTGGAAACAATCTGGAGTAGTGCCAAAAAATGATTTAGTTTCTATTCTAAAAAATCTTAGTTAGTTATAAGTTCGTTTTTAATTAAAAATCACTTGTATTTTTGCAAGTGATTTTTTTATTTTAAATACAATCTAAACTATAAAAACCGCCACAATTTTTTGTCCTTTTTTTAGAAAACTGCGTAATTAAATAAGCCGTTGTAATTAAGTTTCTTAATTCGCAAATATCAACAGAAAGTTCAGAATGGTCATATAAACGTTTGTTGTCTTCATAAAGAACTCTTAATCTTTTTTCAGCGCGCTCTAAACGTTCGTTAGATCTAACAATACCTACATAATTGGTCATAATAGTTTTTACTTCATTTCTATCATGCGCAATTAATATTTGTTCCATGTTTTTAATAATACCGCTATCATTCCAAATAGGAGTGTTTTTAGGCATTTTAGCTTTGTTGTATTTTTTAGAAACATGTAAGAAAGCATTATGCGCATATACCAAGCCTTCTAATAAAGAATTAGAAGCTAACCTGTTTCCGCCATGCAAACCAGTTCTTGTTACTTCGCCACAAGCATATAATTTTTTGATAGATGTTTTTGCTTTTTTATTTACATTAACACCACCACAAATATAATGTGAAGCCGGTACTACAGGTATATAATCTTTTTCAACATCAATATTTAAAGTTGCACATTTTTCTGTTATATTAGGAAAATGTTCTTTAAATTTTTCCATGTCAAGCGCTGTACAATCTAAATAAACGTGAGGAGAGCCGCTTTTTTTAAGTTCATTATCTATAGCTCTAGCTACAATATCTCTAGATGCTAATTCTTCGCGTTCATCATAATTTTGCATAAAAAAATCACCATTATAATCTCTTAATTTAGCACCAAAACCTCTTACAGCTTCAGAAATTAAAAAAGCTGGATATTCTCCAGGATTGTATAACGCTGTTGGATGAAATTGAATAAATTCCATTTCAGAAATTTCTGCTTTTGCTCTGTAAGCAATTCCTATTCCGTCTCCAGTTGCCACAATTGGGTTGGTGGTAGTTTCATAAACTTGTCCGTTTCCTCCAGAAGCCAAAACAGTAAATTTGCTAATAAAAGTTTTAACTTTAGTTTCTTTTATATCTAAAACATAGGCGCCAAAACAAGATATTTTACCGTTACGTTTTGTTTTTCTCTTTTTTACTTGATGTTCTGTAATTAAATCGATAGCATAATGATGCGTTAAAAAATCGATATTTTTTTGTGCATTTACTTGTGCCAATAAAGCACGCTCAATTTCTGCACCGGTAATATCTGTATGATGTAAAATTCTGTTTTGAGAATGACCGCCTTCACGACCTAAATCGTAATCTCCATTTTCATTTTCGTCAAATTTTGTTCCCCAATCAATTAATTCTTGCAATCTTTTTGGAGCATCACCAACCACCATTTTTACAACATCTTCGTCGCATAAACCATCACCAGCAACTAATGTATCATTAATATGTTGCTCAAAGCTATCTACAGTTCTGTTGTAAACAGTGGCAATTCCGCCTTGGGCATATTTGGTATTAGACTCGCTTTGTTCGTCTTTTGTAACAATTGTAATTTTAGCATCTTTAAACTTCGTTGCTGTTTTTAGAGCAAAAGTTAATCCAGAAATACCAGAACCGATTACTAAAAAATCGGTAGAAATTATTTTTTTATCAGCTAACATTTTAAGGCGTTATTTAGAAAGTTCTAACATTCTGTTGATAGGAATAATAGCCTGTTTTGCTAATTCTGCTTCAACTTCAATATTTGGTAATTCGTGTTTTAAACATAAATACAATTTTTTCATCGTATTCATTTTCATGTATGCACATTCGCTACAAGCACAAGTATTATCTTCTTTTGCTGGTGCGGGAATGATTATTTTATCAGGATTTTCTTGCAACATTTCAAACAAAATTCCTGCTTCTGTTGCTACAATAAATTTTTTCTGATCACTTGTTTTCACATAATTCAATAGTCCGGAAGTAGAACCAATATATTTTGCAACTTTAAGCATGTGCGCTTCAGATTCTGGGTGCGCAATTAACACAGCATCTGCATGTTCTTTATATAAATCAATTAATTTTTCCATCGAAAAAGCTTCATGAACCATACAAGCGCCATCCCAAAGTAGCATTTTTCTGCCAGTTTCTTTATTTAAATAATCGCCTAAATTTCTATCCGGAGCAAAAATTATGGGTTGCTCTTTTGGGATAGAATTTATAATTTTTAAAGCATTAGATGATGTACAAACGTAATCGCTCAACGCTTTAATTTCAGCAGAACAATTTATATACGTGACAACAAGATGGTCTGGATGTTGTTTTTTAAAAGCGGCAAAATCTTCTGGCGGACAAGAATCTGCCAAAGAACAACCTGCTAATAAATCTGGTAAAAGTACTTTTTTAGTCGGATTTAGAATTTTTGCAGTTTCAGCCATAAAATGAACTCCTGCAAAAACAATTATATCTGCATCAGTTTTAGCAGCTTTTTGTGCCAAAGCTAAGCTATCACCAACAAAATCTGCAATTTCTTGAATTTCATCAATTTGATAATAGTGCGCTAGAATAACTGCATTTTTTTCTTTTTTTAGCTTTAAAATCTCCTTTACATAATCAATATTTGGAGTTTCAATATCTAAAAAACCTTTTTCGTTAATATTTTTCTTTGCAGTAACTAAACTTTCCATAAAAAGTGCTTATTTTGAACTATAGTGCAAATATAAACTCTATTTTGTAGCTAGGAAAATGATTAATGTCATTCTATTAAATTATAACTATAATGGTTGAAATGTTGAATTTATCTGAAGATTTTTGGGAAAATAAGTACAAAACAAATAAAATTGGATGGGATTTAGGTGAAGTTTCGCCACCATTAAAAACCTATTTTGATCAATTAACGAATAAAGATTTAAAAATATTAATTCCTGGTGGAGGAAATTCGTATGAAGCAGAATATCTTTTTAACATAGGTTTTAAAAATGTTTATGTTGTGGATGTATCTGAAACAGCTTTACATAACCTAAAAAATAGAGTGCCAAATTTTCCTTTATCACAATTAATTCATGCTAATTTTTTTGATTTGGATGACAGTTTCAATCTTATAATTGAACAAACTTTTTTTTGTGCAATCAATCCTAATTTAAGAGAGAAATATGCGTTAAAAATGAAAGATTTGTTGTGTAAGAAAGGCAAATTAGTTGGGTTGCTTTTTGATGCAAAACTAAATGAAGACCATCCACCTTTTGGTGGGAATGAAACTGAATATACAACGTATTTCGAATCTCATTTCACCATGGATGTTTTTACAAAATGCTATAATTCTTATCATAATAGACAAGAAATGGAGTTGTTTGTGAAGTTTATAAAGAAATAAAAATAACTGTTTAGATATTAAAGACCTCACAGGTTTTGAAAACCTGTGAGGTCTAAAAATTAAAACTTATACTGCAAAAAAGCAGAGAAATTACGCCCAGGTTCTGTAATTGGAGTACTTTCAAAATCTGCTTGGTTATTAAATGAAAAGTTTAAATGACTATTATAGCCTTTATCAAAAACATTTAAAACAGCAACTCCTAATGTTACATTTTTAAGTGGTTTTCCTCCAAAACGTAGGTCTAAAGTTTGATAACCATTGGTTGCTGTCTCTCCAAAACTTTCAGAAATGTTATCTTGTTTAGAAACCAAATTATACTGCGCATTTGCCCATAACTTCTCCTTTTCAAAGCCAAAAGTAAATTTTGTTGTAAAAGGTGGTGTTAAAGGTAAAGATTCATCTAAATCTTCATTTTTTGTGTACACATAAGAAAACTCGGTTTTAAAATTATAAAAATCTAAAAAATCTAATCGAGCCATGGCTTCAAAACCAGTTTTGAAGGCTTCATTTAAATTTTGAAATACTTTTACATTTGTAGGATTTGTAGTAGGACTAAATTTTCTTGTAATGGTTGGATCTACAATACCTACAATATAATTTTCGAAGTAAGAATAGTACACAGACGTTTCAAATTGAAAACTCTTAAAACCATTTTTAAGTTCTTCAAAACCTTTAATTCCTACTTCAAATTGATTGTTTACTTCTGCTTTTAAATTTGGATTTCCAATATATTCATACGGATCTTGCCCAACATTAAAATGATTTATAAAACGTTCTATCATATTTGCAGTTCTTGTTCCACGACCATATGCAGCTTCTAAAGTATACGTATCAGAAAGCATTTTTTTAACAGAAATTGTTCCGCTAAAAGTGTGTTCTGTTCTTTTCTCTAAATCATACATTGCAGCAAAATCTGCTTCAGGATCTTGAATGTCAGAAGTTACATTGTCATAACGAATTCCTGCTGTTAGCATTGTTTTTGGAGTAAAATTATACTTTGCTTCTGTAAAAAAACCAAGATCTGTAATGTATGAATCTTGCCAAACTTTATCGTTAAAAGTTACTGGATTTGCAAGTACATTTCCATTCATAATTTTTACATTTCTTGTTCTTCCACCATCTCTTGCAATGTTCATTAAATCAATTCCAGAAAAAAGATTTACTTCTTTAAATGGTTGCCAATTCATTTCAATTTTACCGCCAATTGTAGTTGCTTCAACTCCAGATTCTGCTTCCATCATCATAAAAGTGGGTCTGTTGGTATTAGACATTAAATGGTCTACATAACTATGATATCCTTTCACAGAAATAGATTTTACAACATCCGCAATATGATCAATTTTATAATCTACAGATAATATACTACTGTTGTCATATTCAGTATCCATTGGTAAAGCAGCATGTAAAACATCACGACCAAAAGATTGTCTCCAATCAATTTTTAAACGTTGATTTTTAGTAAAATTATAACCCAATTTAATTCCGTAATCAGAACTTTTAAAAGACGAAGGAATTGTAGTGCCAAAGCCATCTTTATAATTTCCAAAATCTCTATAACCTGCATTGGCAACAATGTCAAATTTCTCATTGATATATTGTAGTTCCGCTAAATTTACTAATGAGTTTCCATTACTTTCAAATCCGCCAGAAACTTTACCATGAAAACCATAATCTTCATAATCTGGTTTTTGTGTAACTAAGTTAATAATACCTCCAAAAGTTGCGCCATATCTAACTGTGTATGGTCCTTTTATAATTTCAATTCTAGAAACTTCTTCAGGAATAATATGTGTTGTAACAGGATCCATCCTGTTTGGGCACGCATGCATTGCTTTTGTACCACCATCATATTGAATGTTTAATTGCTCATATTGAGCGCCTCTAAAAGAAGGGTCTATTGCGTAATTTCCTCTTTTAATTACAGAAAAACCATTGATGTTGTTAAATAAATCAGCAACATTTTTAGGTTGTACAATGTTTTCAACATATTTATTAGAAATCGAGCTAAATACAGGGTCTGTTTTTAATTTTCCTGTAACGATAACTTCATCTAATTTTATTGTTTTTTGTTTAATACTATCTTTTTTAGTCTCTTTTTTTTCTTGACTATAAGATGTAACAGAAATTAGTGCGCATAAAAGCACACTATAAAATTTTTTCATTTTTAATTGTTTTAATTTTAAGTAAGTATTGTTTTATAGGAGTTCTATAAAAATTAAAAACAATTATACATTTGGTGGGTGAAAATGGTTATTTAATACCCTAAAGTTATATAGATTTAAATAGTAAAAACTATCTTTTTTAAGAAGTGTATGATTACTTATTTGATGTGTATACTCTTTTTGATTATACAATAAAATGTCTTTAAAATCTATTAACTCAATTGGCTTGTTTTGCTCGTCAGTATTGTTTTGGGTAATCTTTTTTAAATGACATTTACCATTACATTGCATTTCTGGTTTGTCTTTGTTTTCACAAAGCGCCTCAATAAAACCAGCAGTATCTACATTATAATATATATATGTAATAGACACTCTTAAACTATTATATAGAATAAGGGTGCTAAATATTATAGATAAAATTACTTTCCAGTTTTTCACAAATGCAAAATTAAGAACTAGAATGCTTTTAACTATGTTTTTTATCATTATTAATTTTTATAAATACTATTTTAGGTTTTCTAAAAATGATTTAAATTCATTTGTGTTATAATTTGCCATTCCTTTATGTGTTAATACAATATTTTTATCAGTATCAATTATATAAGTTGTTGGTAACGCAGATGATTGTAGCATTGTAGGCAAGTTTCCAATAAGCGTATAAATTGGTAAATTATAACCTTTACGTTTGTTAAAATTCTTTGCTTTTTCAAAATCTTTATCGAAAGATAAAAGTATAAAAGCCACATCATTGCCCATTTCTTTATGTAATTTGCTGATGCTTGGCATTTCTGCAATACAAGGAGGACACCAAGTTGCCCAATAATTTAGAAATATTACTTTGTCTTTTAAATCTGATAAAGATGTAATTTTTCCATTGCTATCCATCAACTTTAAATTTAAATCTGCCTTTATAATGTTAGAAATTGATTTAGGAGTTTTTGCATGTGTAATTTCCTCAATATCAGGATTCATTAAGCCAGTTGCCAATACTCCTCGTTGTACAAAACCAATAACCTCTGTATGTAAACCTGTGGCATATAGCGTAATTATTAGTAAGATAAAAACTCCATTCTGAATCCAAGTTTTCTTGGTGTTTTTATTTTCTTTCATGTTTTGGGATTGTAAAAATCTAATTTTTTTTAAAAAAAGTACAATTTGGTTTTTCTGCATTTAATTACAAAATTAATCATATAAAATTTTCTTCTAAGTAACATTTGTTGCATTTATAAAAACTATTGTTTTTTAAATTTGCATAAGAAATATTAATCACAAGACTAAAAAGAGTTCGTCAAAATTTAATTTATAAAAAAAATAAAATGAATATTATACAATTTGAAGATAAGCCATTAGCACATTATTCATATGCCATTGTTAGTGGTGGTGAAATGGCTTTGGTAGATCCGTCTAGAGATCCAAAACCATATTATGAATTGGCAGAAAAGCATCAAGTAAAAATTAAAGCCATTTTTGAAACACATCCTCATGCAGATTTTGTAAGTAGTCATTTACAATTGCATAAAGAAACTGGAGCTAAAATTTATGTAAGCAAATTAGTTGGTGCTAATTATAAACATGAATTTTTTGATGATGGTACTTCTATTACTTTAGGTGATGTTACTTTTTCTGCGATAAATTCTCCAGGTCATTCGCCAGATAGTATTACCATAATTGCTGTTGACAAAGAGAAAAACCATGCAATGTTTTCTGGAGACACTTTATTTATTGGTGATGTTGGAAGACCCGATTTAAGAGAAAAAGCGGGTAATATGAAAGCTAAAAGAGAAGAGCTTGCGAAAAATATGTATCATACAATGCAACATAAATTTACGCATTTACCAGATGCAACTATTGTGTATCCAGCTCATGGAGCAGGTTCTTTATGTGGTAAAAATATGAGCACAGATTCTCAAAGTACTTTAGGTAAAGAAAGAAAAGAAAATTGGGCTTTTCAAGATATGTCTGAGCTAGAATTCGTTAATCATATTTTAAAAGATCAACCATTTATTCCTTCTTACTTCGGATTTGATGTTGATATCAATAAAAATGGTGCAGACAATTTTAATGCTAATTTTGGTGATATTCCAGTTCAATTTGGCATTACAGATTTTACTTCTGATGATACATTAATTATCGATGTAAGAAATGCGGATGATTTTAAAAACAATCATCTAAAAGGAAGTATCAATATTATTGCAGAAACAGAAGATGATAAAATAGAAACTTGGTTAGGATCTATTGTAGAGCCAAATGAAAAATTCCATTTGGTACTAAATTCTATTGATGATTTAGATACTTTATTAAGTAGAATTGCAAAAATTGGATACGAAAAGCAAATACAATCCATCATTACTTTAGGAGCTCATAATTTTGAAACGAATAAATCATTAGATCTTCAAGATTTTAAAAAGAATACAGACCAATACTCAATTATAGATATTAGAAATAAAAGTGAAGTTGATGAAGGTAAGATTTTTGAAAACGCTATTTCAATTCCATTAAATCAATTAAGAGCATCAAAAAATAAAATCCCTACAGATAAACCCATTGTAGTGCATTGTGCAGGAGGCTACAGAAGTGCAGCAGGAAGTAGTGTTATTTCTAACATAATAGAAAGTAGTAACATTTATGATCTTAGTGATAACATAAACGATTTCTATTAACAATTAAATTAAAAACAGTAAACTTTTTTAGATGCTAAAATGATTTTCGAAATAATAAAACGGCAACTTTTAAACCATTAACAATCCTTATAACAATATAAAGTTTCGGTATGGCTTAAGTTACAAATGTTACAAAGCAAGTACCATTTCTAAAGTAATTTTACATCAGATAATAATTAAATATAATATATATGAATACGCAAGAAACAAATCAAGAACAAGAAACATTTGCAATGCCAAGAATTGGCGATAAAGCACCTCAATTTACAGCAACAACTACGCAAGGAGAAATTAATTACCCTTCGGATTATAAAGGAAAATGGTCTATTTTATTTAGTCATCCTGCAGATTTTACGCCAGTATGTACATCAGAATTTATGACTTTTGCACATTTAGAAGAAAAATTTGAAAAAGCAAATTGTAGCTTAATTGGTTTATCTATTGATGGATTATACAGCCATATTGCATGGTTAAGAACCATTAAAGATAAAATTGAATTTAACGGAATGAAAAACATCGAAGTTAAGTTTCCTTTAATAGAAGATATTTCTATGAATGTTGCTAAAAAATACGGAATGATTCAGCCAGGAGAAAGCAAAACACAAGCAGTTAGAGCTGTCTTTTTTGTAGATCCTAATGAAACTGTAAGAGCAATTATTTATTACCCACTAAGTTTAGGTCGTAATTTTGATGAATTATACAGAGCATTAATTGCAATGCAAACTTCGGATAAATTTAACGTGGCAACTCCAGCAGATTGGTATCCTGGTGATGATGTTATTGTTTCTCCTGCGGGATCTTGTGGTGTAGCAGAAGAAAGAATGAGTAATACCGAAGAATTAGATTGTAAAGATTGGTTTTTCTGTACTAAAAAATTAGACAAAGATTTAGTGTTAAATACTATTTTAAAAAAATAAAGATTCATTAAATTTTATCAAGAAAGAGACTGTTTTAAAAAGATAGTCTCTTTTGTAATATTAGTTACAGATAGCTTTAAAGAAAGAATATAAATTTGGGCTATAAATATATACAAAATGAACAAAGCACATTTTTATCAGGTAAAAGTAAATTGGAAAGAAAATAGAAAAGGCACATTATCGTCTAATGTATTGGATGAAAATATTACCATTGCAACACCGCCAGAATTTCCTAAAGGCGAAGCAAATGTTTGGTCTCCAGAGCATTATTTTGTTGCAGCTATTAATGGATGTTTAATGACTACTTTTTTAGCGGTTGCAGAAAATTTTAAACTAAATTTTGTAGATTTTGAATCTGATGCAGAAGGAAAACTAGAAATGGTTGATCGTAAATTTATGATGAGCGAAGTCATTTTAAAACCTACGGTAACAGTCTCTAATGAAGATGATGTAGAACTTGCTAAAAAAGTGTTAGAAAAATCAGAAAATGCTTGTTTAATCTCTAACTCTGTGATTTCTAAAATTAAGTTAGAAATAACAGTTAAGGTAAAAAAAGACTAAAATTTATCATCAAAAAAAGAATGCTTAAGTCGCGATTTTCTTATTTTTATTTGCGCTTAAAGAGACTAATATATTTAAAACAAATTAAATAATATGGATACAGAAATTTTAGCAAGAATACAGTTTGCTTTTACTATTGCATTTCATTACATATATCCTCCATTAAGTATTGGTATAGGGTTAATAATGGTAATTTTTGAGGGTTTATATTTAAAAACGGGTAATAAACAGTATGAAATTTTAACACGTTTTTGGTTGAAAATTTTTGCTATTACTTTTGGTATTGGGGTGGCAACAGGAATTATAATGGAGTTTGAGTTTGGTACCAATTGGGCTGTGTATTCAAAATATGTAGGAGATATATTTGGTAGTGCTTTGGCTGCAGAGGGTTTATTTGCTTTTGGTTTAGAAAGTACTTTTCTAGGTGTTTTGATATTTGGTTGGAATCGAGTATCGCCTAAAGTTCATTTCTTTTCAACGATTATGGTTTTTCTGGGTTCCATGTTTTCTGCAGTTTGGATAGTTGTAGCAAATAGTTGGCAACAAACACCAGCAGGTTACCATATTGTTGGCGAAGGTTTTAATGCAAGGGCAGAAGTAACCGATTTTTGGGCAATGGTGTTTAATCCGTCAAGTGTAAATCGTATAATACATGTTTGGCAAGGTGCCTTTTTAGCGGGTACTTTTTTAGTATTAAGTGTGCATGCGTATTATTTGTTAAAGGGCAGATATGAAGAAATATCAAAAAAAGCATTTAAAATTACGCTTGTAGTAGCAACTATTATTTCTTTAACACAATTACTTTCAGGTCATAGTTCTGCGGATGGTGTTGCTGTAAATCAACCTGCAAAGTTAGCAGCAATGGAAGGTCATTATGAAAAATCTGCCCCAGCAGATTTGTATGTATTTGGATGGGTAGATAACGAAGAACAAAAAGTAACGGGTATTGGTTTGCCAGGAGGATTGTCTTTTTTGGTGCATCAAGATTTTGAAGCTCCCATAACAGGTTTAAATGCTTTTCCAGAGGATGAAAGACCAGGTCAAGTAAATGCAGTTTTTCAGTTTTATCATATTATGATTTCAATAGGAATGTTTTTAATTGCGCTGACTTTATATGCTAGTTTTTTATGGTGGAAAGGTACTTTGTTTGATAAAAGATGGTTGTTAAAGATTTTTGCTTTTTCTGTGCTGCTGCCTCAAATAGCCAATCAGGCAGGTTGGTTTGCTGCAGAAATGGGAAGACAACCTTGGATTGTTTATGGTCATTTAAGAACCGACGAAGGGTTTTCTCAAGAAGTTTCTGCTAATCAGATTCTTTTTTCTCTTATATTATTTCTTGTTGTTTATTCCTTATTGTTAGTTTTATTTCTGTACTCTTTGAATAAAAAAATAAAGCAAGGCCCTTACGAAGAAGATAAAAATACATTACAAATTTATTAAAGAAGGTATATATGGAAACATTTTTAGGTATAGATTATCCAACACTTTGGTTTTTAGTAGTAGGGTTATTATTTTCTGGATACGCAATTTTAGAGGGATTTGATTATGGAGCAGGTGCATGGCATTTGTTTCTAAAAAAAGATTTAAGTAGAAGAATCGCTATCAATGCAATTGGCCCTTTATGGGATGCAAATCAGGTTTGGTTAATTATTGGTGGTGGTGCTTTATTTGCAGGATTTCCTGTAATGTATGCAACGATGTTATCTGCAATGTACATTCCATTTATGTTGTTTTTAATATTGTTGGTTTTGCGTTCATCAGCAATAAAATTTAGAAGTGCAGAAAAAATGTTTTGGTGGCGTAATACATGGGATATCATCTATTTTGTATCTAATACGCTTATCGCTTTTTTACTAGGAGTCGTTTTAGGTAATGTTTTAGAAGGTTTTCAATTAGGTGAAAATTTTAAATATGAAGGTGGTATTTTCTTTACGTTTTTAAGTCCGTATGCAATAATGACTGGTTTTACCACGCTTTCTCTTTTTATGATGCAAGGAGCAATTTTTTTACTTTTAAAAACCGAAGGACGTTTGTATGCAAGACTTACATTTTTGCTTAAAAAAGGTATGATTTTTTTTATCATTAGTTTTTCTATTACCTCTTTATACACGCTTATTTTTATACCAGGAGTAACAGATGATTTTAAAGAAACACCCATATTTTTTGTGTTACCAATTGTGTCTTTTTTAGCGGTTGCTAACATACCAAGATTGGTGTCAAAGAAAAAGTATGCAATGGCACTTGTTTTTTCATCTTTAACGATGGCGTTTTTATTAATGCTGGTTGCTTTTCAATTATATCCTGTTTTATTACCCTCTAAAATAGATCCAAGTTATAGTGTTACTATATACAATGCGGCTTCATCCCAAAAATCTTTAGGAATTATGTTAACGATGGTAGTAATAGGAGCGCCTCTTTTAATAGGATATCTTGCTTTTCTTTATAAGACATTTAACGGTAAAGTAAAATTAGATGATACCAGTTATTAAATAAGAATTTAAAAAATAATCAAACATATAGCGTGTTTGATTATTTTTTGTACATTTGTTAACTAATTGGTTAAACTATTTAGTTGATGATAAAAAATAATAAAAACGAGAATACCGAAAGTCTAATTTTAGAAGCTGCAAAATCCGTTTTTCAAACAAAAGGGATGGATGGAGCTCGTATGCAAGAAATTGCAGATCAGGCGGGCATCAATAAAGCAATGCTTCACTATTATTATAGAAGCAAACAATTGCTTTTTGAGGCAGTTTTTAAGAATGCATTTTCATTATTAGCGCCTCAATTGAATGCTGTTTTAAACGACGATTCATCAATAGAAGAGAAGGTTCGAAATTTTTCATCAAACTATATTTCATTTATAGCAGAACATCCTTATCTACCAAATTTCATTATTCAAGAATTGAACAGAAACCCTGATTTTATTTTAAAAATGAAGGAAAGTAATGGATTTCCAAATCTTGAAAAATTTAAAAAACAAGTTGATGTTGAGGTTGCAAATGGTATCATCAAAAAGATAAAAGCAGAACAATTATTCATTAATATTTTGGCATTAAATGTTTTTCCTTTTATAGCGAAACCATTAATTCAAAACTTAATAGATGCAGATGAAAGCGATTTTCAGTACATCATAGAGGAACGTAAAACAGAAGTTGCCGATTTTATAATTAATTCAATAAAAAAATAAGATGAAAAAAACAGGATTCATTTTAATACTTATGATCAATTTAGTTGCTTTTGGACAGCAAAATTTATCACTACATGAGTGTTATCAATTAGTAGAAAAAAATTATCCGTTGGTAAAACAGCATCAATTATTAGCGCAACAAAATCAATTAGATACAGAAATTATTTCTAATTCTAAATTGCCTCAATTTAATTTGGATGCACAAGCAACGTATCAATCAGATGTTATTCAACTTCCGGCAGCAATGTCTAGTATTGAACCACAGAATAAAGATCAGTACCGAGCAACACTTTCTGTAAATCAATTAATTTATAATGGGGGATTTACAAATGCCAATTTAAAGGTGAAATCTGCTCAATTAAAAACAAAACAAAAACAAGTTGATGCCACTATATATCAATTAAAAGCACAAATTAATCAGCTATATTTTTCAATTTTATTGACGCAAGAAAATTTTAAATTATTAGAAGCTAAAAAAAATCTTTTAGAATCAAAATTAAAAGAAGTACAATCTGGAGTTAAAAACGGTCTGTTATTACCTTCTTCGGATAGTGTTTTAGAAGCTGAATTATTGAAAATTAAGCAACAATTTATTGAGGTCGAAAGTAGTAAAACTTCTTTAATTGAAACACTTTCTAGTTTAATTGGTCAAGAAATAAATAGTGTTACAAACTTTGAAAGTCCATTACTTAAAACGCAATTACAACACGGAATAAACAGACCAGAATTAGATTTGTTTCACCTTAAAAAGGAAGAAATAAAAAATTATGAATCGCTTATTTCTAAGCAAAATTCGCCACAAATAAATGGATTTTTAACTGGCGGATATGGAAATCCGGGATTGAATATGTTAGATAATTCTTTTCAGACTTTTTATACAGTTGGAGTTAAATTACATTGGAATGTTTTTGATTGGAATTCTAATAAAAAACAGAAAGAAGTGGTTGCAATAAATAAAGATTTTATTGAAAATGAAACGGAAGTTTTTAAACTAAATACCAATATAGAATTGAATAAACAGCAAAAGGAAATTGAAAAAATTTCAGCGTTTATAAATTCTGATGTAGAGATTATTGAACTTCGTAAAAAAGTGTTGAAAACTTTGGATTCTCAACTTAAAAACGGAGTAATTACATCATCGGTATATATTACAGAATTTACCAATTTATTTGAATCAGAAAACACCTTGTTAAAACACCATATTCAATTAGAATTAGCAAAAGCAAATTACAATACTATAAAAGGAGAATAAAAAATGGTTTCCCTTAGATTTTGTAGATATACGAAGAAAAATAAAAAAAAATCTGCGCTCTTCTGCTAAATCAACGGGACACAAAATAAATATTAAAAAATGAAAAACTACAATTACATATTCGCGTTAAGTATCATCGTTACCACTTTATTTTCTTGCGGAAAAAACAACGATAAAGCCGATGGTTATGGGAATTTTGAAGCAACCGAAATAACTATTTCAGCAGAGAATAATGGAAAATTAATCCAGTTTAACGTTGATGAAGGAAATCAACTAAAAAAAGATCAATTTGTTGGTTTTATTGATACCATTCAATTGACTTTAAAACGAGAGCAATTAGTTATTTCAAAAGCAGTAATTGAATCAAAATCTAAAGGAGTTTTATCACAAATCTCTGTGTTAAATTCTAGATTGAAAACGGCTAAAATCAATCAAAATAGAATAGAAAATTTAATTAAAGACAACGCAGGTACACAGAAACAATTAGATGACGTTTCTGGAGAGATTGAGGTTCTTAAAAATCAAATTAGAAGTGTCGAAATTCAGAATTCGCCTGTTGTAAATGAGCTAAAAAATATTGATGTTCAATTAAAACAAATTGATGATCAAATAGAAAAAAGTAAGATTATTAATCCTGTAAACGGAACCGTTTTAACCAAGTATGCAGAGCCAAATGAAATTACTGCATTTGGAAAACCTTTGTATAAAATTGCAGATTTAAGTACCATGCAATTGCGTGTTTATATTAGTGAAACACAATTAGCAAATATTAAAATTGGTCAAAAAGTTACTGTAAAAATAGATGCTGGAGATGAAATGAAGTCTTTTGATGGAGATGTTAGTTGGATTGCTGCTGAAGCAGAATTTACGCCAAAAATCATTCAAACGAAAGAAGAACGAGTTGCTTTGGTGTATGCTGTAAAAGTGGATGTTAAAAACGATGGAAGTTTAAAAATAGGAATGCCAGCAGAAATGTGGATTAATTCAGTTAGCAGTTCTCAGTAGCAGTTGGCAGTTATAAAGTTACGCATTTAAGATACTATTATTTATTATCAAAATACCTCTGTGAATCTCATTTTACGCTGCGAGGTTCTGTGTAATAAACCATAAAGCGAAATTCCAGACGCATTCATTTAGATCGAAAAATAAAATGTCAATAATTATAAAAAATATTAGCAAATCTTACAAAAAAGTAAACGCGTTAAAAAACATCTCTTTTGATGTAAAAGCAGGCGAATTATTTGGTTTAATTGGTCCGGATGGAGCAGGGAAAACTACCCTTTTTAGAATTTTAACCACACTTTTAATTGCTGATGAAGGAGCGGCAACTGTTGCAGGTTTTGATGTGATTACAGATTATAAAAGTATTAGAAAAAGTGTAGGCTATATGCCTGGAAAATTTTCTTTGTATCAAGATTTAACAGTAGAAGAAAATTTGGAATTTTTTGCTACTATTTTCGGAACAACAATAGCAGAAAATTACGATTTAATAAAAGAGATCTATGTTCAAATAGCACCTTTTAAAAATCGGAGAGCAGGAAAGCTTTCTGGCGGAATGAAGCAAAAATTGGCATTGTGTTGTGCGTTAATTCACAAGCCAAAAGTGTTGTTTTTAGATGAGCCAACAACCGGAGTTGATCCAGTTTCTAGAAAAGAATTTTGGGAAATGTTAAAGCGGTTACAACAAAACGGAATTACAATTTTAGTTTCTACACCTTATATGGATGAAGCTGCTTTGTGTGATCGAATTGCGTTAATTCAGGATGGAAAAATTTTAGAAATTGATACGCCAGCAGCGATTGTGAAACACTATCCGAAGCCAATTTATAACGTAAGTGCAAATAATATGTATCAATTAATTCATAGTTTAAAAGAATACGAATACAATCATAGTGTGTATCCTTTTGGCGAGTTTGTGCATTATACAGATAGCCGATTAGACTTTAATCCAACTGAATTAAAGGTGTATTTAGAATCTAAAAATCTATCGAATATTTCAATAGAAAAAACGGTAGCAACGATTGAAGATACCTTTATGGAATTAGCAAAATAATGGAAAACAATAAAGTTATACAAGTAGAAGGATTGACCAAAGTTTTTGGTGATTTTACAGCAGTAAATGCGATTACATTTGATGTAGAAAAAGGAGAAATATTTGGCTTTTTAGGAGCCAATGGAGCAGGAAAAACAACAGCAATGAAAATGTTAATTGGTATTTCTACTCCTTCTTCTGGGAAAGCTAAAGTTGCAGGTTTTGATGTGCATACACAAGCAGAAGACATTAAGAAAAATATTGGGTATATGAGTCAGAAGTTTGCATTGTATGATGATTTAACCGTAAAAGAGAATATTACTTTTTTTGGTGGAATTTACGGTTTATCAAGAAAACGAATCAAAGAAAAAGCAGCTAGTTTGCTAGAAGAATTAGGCTTGGAAGATGTTGCAAATAAATTAGTAGGTTCTTTGCCATTGGGTTGGAAACAAAAGTTATCGTTTTCTGTGTCTTTAATTCACGATCCAAAAATTGTTTTTTTAGATGAACCAACGGGTGGAGTAGATCCTATTACAAGGCGTCAATTTTGGGAATTGATTTATAAAGCATCACATCAAGGAACCACCGTTTTTGTAACGACACATTATATGGATGAAGCAGAATATTGCGATCGTGTTTCGATTATGGTGAACGGAAAAATTGAAGCTTTAAACACACCAAAAAAGTTAAAAGAACAGTTTAAGGTTGATACTATGAATGATGTGTTTTTAAAATTAGCTAGAAGCCCATCCTCAACTCTTCCCAAAGGGAAGGGAGTAAATACGGATAAAAACAATAATGATAACCATAATAAATTCTCCCCTTTGGGGAGCTAGAGGGGCTACTATGAAAAGATTTATAGGCTTTATAAAAAAGGAATTCTACCATATTTTTAGAGATAAACGCTCATTGTTTATCCTATTTGGAATGCCAATTGCCCAAATATTATTGTTTGGTTTTGCAATAACTAACGAAATAAATAATGTTGATATTGCTATTTTAGATCATTCAAAAGATGCAACAACAAAAGAAATTATCAATAAAATAGCTGCTTCAAAATATTTTATCATTAATCAATTTATTGAAAAAGAATCAGATATCGAAGGTGTTTTTAAAAAAGGAAAAGTAAAAGCCGTTTTAAATTTTGAAAAAGATTTTAGTAAAAACTTGGTCAAAGAAAATAATGCCAAAATTCAGGTGATTTCGGATGCTACAGATCCTAATACAGCAAATACGATTACTAATTATGTAAATGCGATTCTTCAAAATTATTTAAAAGAACAAAATAAAAATAATCAACAGGCGTATCAAATGATACCTCAAACTCACATGGTGTATAATCCAGAATTAAAAAGCGTTTATATGTTTGTTCCTGGAGTAATGACGATTATTTTAATGTTGGTATCTGCAATGATGACCTCTATTTCTATCACAAGAGAAAAAGAATTAGGAACTATGGAAATCTTACTAGTTTCGCCTTTAAAACCCTTTCAAGTAATTATAGGTAAAGTATTTCCTTATATTTTTCTATCTATAATTAATGCAGTTGTTATTATTGTTTTGAGCATCTTTATTTTTAAAATGCCCGTACAAGGAAGCTTATTTTTATTAGGGATGGAAAGTGTATTGTTTATTATAACAGCATTGGCTTTGGGTATATTAATTTCAACTGTTTCTGCAACACAGCAAACAGCGATGATGATTTCTTTAATGGGATTAATGTTGCCAGTTATTTTACTTTCTGGCTTTATTTTTCCGATTACAAGTATGCCTTTACCATTGCAAGTAATAAGTAATATTATTCCTGCTAAATGGTTTATCATCATTATTAAAGCCATTATGTTAAAAGGAGTCGGACTTCAGTTTGTATGGAAAGAGACTTTAATTTTAGTAGGAATGGCCGTATTTTTTATCGGGTTGAGTGTTAAGAAATATAAAATTAGATTGGAGTAAAAAAGTATGCAGTTTTCAGTTTACAGTGGGCAGGAAGCTAGTTTGTTAGAAAAAAATAGTGATTATAAATTAAAAATAGATTTCTACTATCGTGGAAAATAATATGAAAACGATACTATACATTATACAAAAAGAGTTTAAGCAAATCTTTAGAAATAAAGGAATGTTGCCAATCATTTTTGTACTGCCATTAATTCAGTTGATAATCTTATCGAACGCAGCTACTTTTGATGTTAAAAACATAAAGTTTGGTTATGTAGATCATGATCATACAACAACCTCAAGAGCATTGATAGAAAAATTTAATGCATCTACTTATTTTAATGTTTTAACAGATTTTCCATCAGAAAAATTAGCAAGTCAAGCCATGTTAAATGGTCAAGTTGATGTGGTTTTAGAGATTCCATCTTATTTTGAGCGCGATTTACAAATTGAAAAACAGACCAGCTTAGGAGTTACCATTAATGCCATTGATGGCGCTGCAGCCGGTGTAGAAAATGTGTATGCAACGCAAATTATCCAAAATTTTAATAAGAATCTAATGGTAGATTTAATGCAGTCATCAGATTCGCCTAAGGTTCAATCGATAAATATAGTAACGATTCCTTCTTTTTGGTATAACCAAACCTTAAATTATAAAACGTTTATGGTTCCCGGTATTTTGGTTTTATTAGTAACAATGATTACCCTTTTTCTTTCTGGGATGAACATTGTTAGAGAAAAAGAAATAGGAACTTTAGAGCAAATAAACGTTACACCAATTAAGAAAAGTCAGTTTATTATTGGAAAACTTTTTCCCTTTTGGGTTATCGGTTTAGGCTTATTATCCGTAGGGTTAACTATTGCAAAACTAATTTTTAATGTACCTATTGTAGGCAGTTTACCATTAATGTATTTATATACTTCAATTTATATATTGGTAGTTTTAGGCATTGGTTTGTTTATTTCAAATTTTACAGATACACAACAACAAGCCATGTTTATTTCTTGGTTCTTTACGGTTATTTTTATCTTAATGAGTGGTTTATTTACTCCGATTGAAAGTATGCCAAAATGGGCGCAAACAGTTACAGAATTTAATCCAATAAAATATTTTGTACAAGTAATGCGTATGGTAATGCTCAAAGGTTCTGGATTTATGGACATCCTTCCGCTGTTATTAAAAACATTATTTTATGCGATTGTTATGAATGGTTTGGCGGTTTGGAGTTACAAAAAAACCAATTAAGTTACTGTGTAACATTTGATACAGTTTTTAACTTTTGTAACTCATAGTTTTGTTCTTATACAACAAGTTATGAAACATCTAAATTTAATTGTATCACTTTTTTTAGCATCGGTTATAAATTCTTTTGCTCAAGATCAATTTACAATTCAAATTGAGCCTATATCTATCGAAAACGCACCAAGTGTACATTCTTTTTCTTGGGGAAAAACCAGCGATAATAAATGGGTAATTATTGGAGGTAGAATTGATGGATTACATCAAAGACAACCAAATAGTTCTTTTCTAGAAAATGATAATAATAAAAATGTTTTTGTTGTAGATCCTGTTGCTAATCAAACTTGGAGTGCTTCTTTAAGTGTTTTACAAGCTTCTGTTTTTGAGCAGTTACAAGCAACAAATCAAGAGTTTTATCAAAAGGAAAATACGCTTTATATTATTGGTGGTTATGGTTATAGTGCAACGCAAAATGATCATGTAACCTACGATAAATTAACAGCAATAAATGTTGATGAGTTAGCTACTGCTGTTATAAACGAAACTTCCATAATTCCTTATTTTAGACAGATTTCAAACTCAAATTTGGCAGTAACTGGCGCGCAATTAGGATTGCTACATGATGTATTTTATTTATGTGGAGGTCAATATTTTAAAGGAAGATACAATCCGATAGGACCCAATAATGGAACAGGTTTTGTTCAAAATTATACAGATGAAATTAGAACTTTTCAAATTAATGATGACGGTACAAATTTATCAATTTTAAATTATAAGGCACAAAACGATAGTGATAATTTGCATAGAAGAGATTATAATATGGCTCCGCAAATTTTTCCTGATGGAAGCGAAGGTTTTACGATGTTTAGTGGTGTTTTTCAGCATACAGCTAATTTGCCGTGGTTAAACACTGTAGATGTTAGCGCTGCTGGATATACGGTAAATAATACATTTAATCAATATTTAAGTCAATATCACAGTGCTAAAATACCAATTTATGATACTGCAAATAATACAATGCATACCTTGTTTTTTGGCGGATTAAGTCAGTATAAACTAGATGCAAATAAAAATTTAGTAAAGGATGATAACGTGCCATTTGTAAAAACAATAAGTAAAGTATCAAGATTTGCAGACGGTTCGATGTTAGAAAGCAGTTTAGAAATAGAAATGCCAACACTTTTAGGTTCTGGAGCAGAATTTATTCCGCTACATGAAAATACAAATTACCTAACAGATGAAATTGTAGCGATTAATAATTTGCCAATTGGTAAAACTTTCGTGGGTTATATTTTTGGGGGAATTGAAAGTACACAAGAAAATATCTTCTTTATAAATAATGGTTCGCAAAGTAGTGCGAGTAACCTTGCTTTTAAAGTGTTTATCAATAAAACTACGTTGAATGTTGATGAGATAAAATTAACAGCAAGCAATATTTATAATCTTAACATATATCCCAATCCTTCTAAAGGTGTTTTTTCAATAGAGTTGTTTATTCCCAATACAGAAAAAAGTGTTTTAGAAGTTTATGATTTGTTAGGCGCTAAGGTTACATCAATACCTATAGAAAACAAAATTGGCTTAAAAACCATCTCACTAGATTTAGCAAAAATGGCATCCGCAGAATATATTCTAGTTTTTAAAAACGGTAACAATCGTTTGGAGAAAAAAATTATCAAATTATAATTTTCCCGCTAGTGTAACCTAAGTTACTGTAAAGGTCATTTATATTACAGAAATTTGATAAATAAAAAGACACAAATAATTAAAAAAATCTATTATGAAAAGTTCTAATAAAAAAAAGGTACTGATTTTAGCAAGCTTATTTGTATCCTTCAATTTATTTATTTCTTGTAATAATGATACTGATGATTCTGAAGAAATAACCATCAATACAGAGTTAACCCAAAAAGATTCTGATGCACTACTTTTTATGCTTGAGGAAGAAAAATTAGCTAGAGATACCTACGAATATCTCGATAATTTTTGGGGAATTTATCAATTTTCAAATATAAAATTAAGTGAGCAAACCCATATGAATGCCATTGTAAGTCTTCTAGATAAATATGGCGTTGAATACAATATATTGCCCATGGGACAATTTTCAAATGAAAAACTACAAAACTTGTATAACCAGTTTGTATTAGATGGCCAATTAAATACGGCAAATGCTTTACAGATTGGAGCAACTATTGAAGATTTAGATATCGTAGATTTAGAAGAATACATTACTGCAACTTCAAACCAATCAATTATTGATGTATATGAAAACCTACAATGTGGTTCAAGAAATCACTTAAGAAGTTTTGTGTCTGCCCTAACTAATTCAGATACCACTTATACACCACAATTTTTAACTCAAATTGATTATAACATCATAATAAATGGTGTTCATGACAATTGCAATTAATAATGTGGTCATTACAGTATTTATATTAACAACTATTGATATGCAAAGTAAACAAATCTTTATTTCAACAGAAGAAATCAATCATATAAAAACTAAGCTAATTTTAAAACAAAACAAATAAAATGTCTAAAATCGTAATATTAGGAGCAGGAATTTCTGGTCATGTTGCCGCAACACACTTACGTAGAAAACTACAAAAAAAGCATGAAGTTGTTGTGGTCTCTCCAAATAGTAATTACCAATGGATTCCATCTAATATTTGGGTTGGTATTGGTAGAATGAAATCAGAAAAAATTTTATTTCCATTAGCTCCTTTATATAAAAAGAAAGGTATTGACTTTAAACAAGCAAAAGCCATTTCTTTTTTTCCTGAAGGAGATGCAACAGAAGAAAAATCGTATGTTTTATCTGAATATGTTGTTGGTGAAAATAAAGGGAAGCAAGAAAAAATAACTTACGATTATTTAATAAACGCAACAGGACCAAAGTTAAATTTTGAAGCTACAGAAGGGTTAATTCCAGGTAAAAATAAAACCTATTCTGTTTGTACATATACGCATGCCGATCATGCTTGGCAAGGCTTAAAGGCGTTGATTCAAGAAATGAAAAACGGAAAAAAAGTTAAGATTTTGATTGGTACAGGTCATGGAAAATCTACCTGTCAAGGAGCTGCTTTTGAATATATTTTAAACGTAGAACAAGAGTTGCATCGCCATAAAGTTAGAGAAATGGCAGAAATTACTTGGATTTCTAACGAATATCAATTGGGAGATTTTGGGATGGACGGAATGCTTTTAAGTTATGGAAGTATGACCATGAAATCTAACGAAATGGTAGAAATGATTTTTGAAGACAGAGGTATTAAATGGATAACGGGTGCTGGTGTACATAAAATTGAAGATGGTTTAGCGCATTATGAAAATCTTGATGGAGAATATAAAACAGAAAGTTATGATTTTGCAATGCTAATTCCTTCTTTTTCTGGTCACGGTTTTAAAGCGTTTGATAAAAGTGAAAATGACATTACAGAAAAACTCTTTAAAGGATTTATGATTGTTGATGCAGATTATACTCCAAAACCCTACGAAGAATGGTCTGTTAGAGATTGGCCAGAAACGTATCAAAACCCAAGTTATAAAAATATTTTTGCACCCGGAATTGCATTTGCGCCTCCGCATGCAATCTCTAAACCTAGAAAAAGTAAAAACGGAACAGATATAACACCTGCGCCACCAAGAACAGGAATGCCATCTGGTATTACCGCAAAATTGGTTGCAGATAACATTATTGATACTATAAAAAACGGCAAAGAATCGCTTCATCATAAAGGTTCTATGGGAAATATGGGGGCTGCATGTATTGCTTCAGCTGGTTTTGGAATGACAAAAGGAAGTGGCGTAAGTATTACTACGTTTCCTATTATTCCAGATTATGAAAAATATCCAAAAACACAAGGAAGACAGTTAGGAAAAACTTTTGGAGAAATAGGTTTGGCGGGGCATTGGTTAAAGTTAGCGTTACATTATGCATTTATTTACAAGGCTAAAATGAAACCTTTTTGGTGGTTGATTCCTGAATAGGAATGAAACTTAAACAAGTTGATTCCTGAATAGGAATGAAACTTAAACAAGTTGATTCCTGAGTAGGAATGAAACTAAACAATTTATTTTCAGAATAATAAAATAAAATATCATGACAGAAAGAATTTCAAAATATCAACGATTTAAAATGATGAATCCGGTCATTCAGTTTTTCAAATTCATTTATTTAAGTATCAAAATAATGTTTATTGTTGCTGGCGGACATGGAGGCACTAGAAAAGTAAACTGATGTGGTTATCAGTTTTTGGTTAGTTAAGTGTTAATAGGTTATTAACATCCTGAAGAAGAGAGTATTTTTACTCTCTTCTTTTTTTTACATGTAACATTAGTTACAAACTGGCATTTATTCTACGCGTACTTTTGTGGTAGTAAATAGAAAATATACATGAAAAACAAAATAACCATCCTTTATTTCTTTGCAGCTACCTTATTTATGCAAGCGCAAACAGAAGTGCCAATTACTAAGGCAGATTTGTTATTAAAAGTGTCAGAAAATAATATTGCTATTAAAATTTCTGAACAAGAATTTAACAAAGCAAAAGCAGACTATAATCAAACCAATGCGGTTTTTTTACCAAATATAACGGCAAGTTATACAGGTATTTCTACAACGAATCCGTTAATGGCTTTTGGATCTAAATTAAATCAAGAAATTTTAACTCAGAATGATTTTAATCCTGCTTTATTAAACGATCCAACAACGACAAGAAACTTTGCAACTAAGATTGAAATTCAGCAACCTTTAATCAATTTAGATGGCTTTTATCAACGAAAAGCTGCTAAATCTAAAATGGAAGCAATGTCTTTACAATCTAATAGAACTGCAGATTATGTAACTTTTGAAGTTGAAAAATCATATATGCAATTACAATTAGCGTATAAAGCTGTTGAGGTTTTAGAATTAGCTTTAGAAGCTGCAGAAGCCAATAAAAAAATAGCAACAAATAGTTTTGAGCAAGGTTTTTTACAACAAGCAGATATTTTAAATGTAGAAGTTAAAATTACCGAAGTAAAAAATCAGTTACAAACGGCAAAAAGCAACTTGCAAAATGCCTCTAATTATTTGTCTTTTTTAATGAATGATAAAGAGTTTGTGGTGTACAAACCAATTGATGATTTAATGATTGGTGCTTTTAATATGGATGATCAAAAAGTTTCTGAAAACAGAAGCGATATTAAGGCAATGCAGTTAGCATCAAATGCGTATGAAGAAATGAATAAAGCTGATAAAATGACTTTTTTACCGCGTTTAAATGCTTTTGGAAGTTATGAAATTTATGACAATCAGGTTTTTAAAGGTGATGCAAATGGCTATTTAATTGGTGCGCAATTAAGTTGGGATATTTTTCAGGGGTCTAAACGATTTGGGAAAGCACAAAAAAGTAAAGCAGAATTTGAGCAATCTAAATTAGAATACAACCAATATGTGTCTAAAAGTAATTTAGAATTAAACAAAGCTAAACGCCAATTAATAGATGCTAAAAATAGATTAGAATTAACTGGTTTAGCGGTAGAGCAATCTAAAGAGTCTTTAAGAATTAGAAAAAATAGATTTAAAGAAGGTCTAGAAAAAACATCCGATTTATTGATGGCAGAAACGCAATTTTCTCAAAAACAATTAGAATATTATCAAACCATTTTCGAATATAATTATACACAAACGTATTTAGAATTTTTAACAAAAAACTAAAATAGTTGGCAGTAATCAGTAGCAGTTTTCAGTCAATCATAAAATAAAATCAAAAAAATGAAAAAATATTTATACACCATTTTAATAGTTTCAGCAGCAATTTTTATAACAAGTTGTTCATCTGATAAAGAAAAAGTAGTTGTCGATAATTCACCAGCAATACCTGTAAATGTTCGTAAAGTAGCATTGAATAATAGCAGTCAGTTTTTGTCTGTAAGCGGAAAAATAACAGCTTCTAATAGTGCCGATTTAAGCACTAGAATGATGGGTTTTGTGACCAAAGCAAGCGTAAATGTTGGCGATAAAGTGCAAAAAGGTCAATTGTTAATTTCTATTAACAACACAGATTTGCAAGCTAAAAAAGGACAAATAAATGCAGGAATTACACAAGCCAAAACAGCTTTTAACAATGCAGAAAAAAATTACAATCGTTTTAAAAATTTATTTGCAAGTAATAGCATCACTCAAAAAGAAATGGATGATATGACGGCTAATTATCAAATGGCTAAAGCGGGATTAGAATCTGCAAATCAAATGAAAAACGAAATTAATGCACAGTTTGAATATGCAAATATTACAGCGCCTTTTAGTGGTGTAATTACTGCTAAAAACGTGGAGGTTGGCGATATGGCAAATCCAGGAATGCCTTTAATTAGTTTAGAAACTCCTGGAGATTTTGAAGTTGTAGCGATGGTACCAGAAACAGAAATTGTTCAAATTAAAAATGACACAGAGGTTACTGTTTTGGTAAAATCTATCAACAAATCTTTAATGGGGAAAGTAATAGAAGTTAGTACTTCTGCTAAAAATAGTGGAGGTCAATATTTAGTGAAAATTAGTTTAGAAAAAACCGATGCCACTATTTTATCTGGTATGTTTACTACCGTTCAGTTTCCAGTTGATAAAAAAAATAACTCAGAAAGTATCTTAGTACCTGTTGATGCAATTGTTAAAAATGGTCAATTATCTGGCGTTTATGTAATTAGCGGAAATAATACAGCAATGTTGCGTTGGTTGCGTTTGGGAAGAACTTATGGAAATCAAGTAGAAATTTTATCAGGATTAAATGCTGATGAATCGTATATCGTTTCTGCAGATGGAAAATTATTTAACGGTGTAAAAGTGAGTGCTCAGTAAACAGCTTTCAGTGATCGGTTATCGGTTTTCAGTAATTAGTAAAACAAATTAGTAATCAAGAATTATCGCGTTAGGGATAGAAGTGGAAATCCTTTTTTTGCTGCCATTAATGGCAAAAAAAGATTGAAACGGATAGCCTGTTAAAACGCCCAAAAAATAAACAAATATGAAAGAAGGTTTAGCAGGAAAAATTGCAAAAGTCTTTATTGGATCAAAATTGACTGTATTATTAATGATCGTTTTTATGGTGATTGGTGTGTACAGCTCATTTTTAATTCCGCGTGAAGAAGAGCCACAAATTGATGTGCCAATGGCAGATATTTTTGTGGGATATCCAGGAGCAAGTCCTACAGAAGTAGAGTCTAGAGTGGTAAAACCTTTAGAGAAATTAATTTCGAACATTAAAGGAGTAGAGTATGTGTATTCTACCTCGATGAACGAAAAAGCGATGGTAATTGTGCAGTTTTATGTGGGCGAAGATATTGAGCGCTCGTTTGTAAAATTATACAATGAAATTAATAAACACATGGATCAAATGCCGGCAGGCGTTACGTTTCCTTTGGTAAAAACACGTGCAATTGATGATGTGCCAATGCTGGGTTTAACCTTGTGGAGTGAAACTTATGATGATTATCAACTAAGTCAAATTACAGAAGAATTAGAAACCGAAATTAAAAAAGTAAACGATGTTTCGATCACACATAAAATTGGTGGAAGAAGCCGTCAATTAAGAGTGGTTTTAGACAAAGATAAATTAGCAGAAAGTGGTTTGGATTTCTTAGCTGTTTCAGAAATGATTAAAGCTAATAATACACAATTAAGTTCTGGTAGTTTTAATAAAAATGATACCGAGTTTTTAGTGCAAACAGGTAAGTTTTTAGGTTCTGTAACAGATGTAGAAAATTTGGTTGTTGGTGTTCAAAAAAATCAACCAATTTATTTAAAACAAATTGCTAAAATTGTTGACGGACCAGAAATTCCGCAAAACTATGTTTCCTTAGGATTTGGAAAAGGAAGCGAAAAAGCAGCTGATTACAGATCGGAATATTCGGCAGTTACGATTTCTGTAGCGAAGCGAAAAGGAGCGGATGCTATGAAAATTGCGGAAGTAATTTTAGATAAAGTAGCGCATTTAAGAACTACTTTAATTCCGGATGATGTGCACGTAGAAATCACAAGAAATTACGGAGAAACAGCATCTCATAAAGTATCAGAATTATTGTGGCACCTTATTGGTTCTATCTTTGCGGTTACTTTAGTAGTAATGTTGGCAATGGGTTGGCGTGGTGGATTGGTGGTGTTTTTATCCGTACCAATTACATTTGCGTTGACATTGTTAAGCTATTACATGTTAGATTATACGCTAAACAGAATTACGCTTTTTGCCTTGGTTTTTGTAACAGGTATTGTGGTTGATGACTCCATTATTATTGCAGAAAATATGCACAGGCATTTTAAAATGAAGCGATTGCCGTTTAAACAAGCAGCTTTATATGCCATAAATGAAGTTGGGAATCCAACAATTTTAGCAACATTTACAGTAATTGCTTCTGTGTTACCAATGGCTTTTGTATCAGGTTTAATGGGGCCTTACATGGCGCCAATGCCAATTGGAGCATCGATTGCTATGATTTTATCATTATTTGTAGCATTGACAATTACACCGTATTTAGGGTATATTTTCTTAATAGAAAAAGATAAAAAAGGTGTTGAAGAAAAACCAGAAAAGCCATTAGAGGAGACGTATATCTACAAAATTTATAACAAGTTTGAGCGTCCGTTAATAGAAAATGGTAAAAAACGTTGGTTGTTTTTAGGATTCACTTTTTTATTACTGATGGGTTCTATGGTGTTGTTTTTTACAAAATCGGTTGCAGTAAAAATGTTACCTTTTGATAATAAAAACGAATTTCAAGTGGTCATTGATATGCCAGAAGGAACAACTTTAGAGAGAACCGGGGCTGTAACACAAGAAATTGCACAGTATTTATCTACAAGACCAGAAGTGGTAAATTATCAAAATTATATTGGTACTTCTGCGCCGATTACTTTTAACGGTTTGGTGCGTCATTACGATTTACGTGGTGGATCTAATATGGCTGATATTCAAGTGAATTTAATTGATAAAGAAGAACGAACTATTCAGAGTCATGATATTGCGAAGTTATTAAGACCAGAAATTCAGAAAATAGCAGCAAAATATAACGCGAATGTAAAGCTGGTAGAAGTTCCGCCAGGACCTCCAGTTTTATCAACTATTGTTGCAGAGGTTTATGGACCAGATTATAATGAGCAAATAAAAATTGCCAATGAAGTTAAAAATATTTTACACAATACGAATGATGTTGTAGATATCGATTGGATGGTTGAAGCAGACCAATTAGAATATCAATTTGTAATTAATAAAGAAAAAGCAATGTTGTATGGGGTTGCGCCACAGCAAATTACGTATACCATGAATATGGCTTTATCAGACAGAGCAATTACCAATTTATATGATGAAAATGTTGTTGAACAAATTGGTTTGGTATTGTCTTTAGATGAAAAAGAGAAATCTACCGTTTCTGATATTTCTCAATTAAAAGTAAAATCGCAACAAGGAAATTTAGTGCCAATTTCTGATTTAGTTGAAATTAAAGAAACTACAAGTGCGAAAAGTATTTTTAGAAAAAACCAAAAACGTGTTGTGTATGTTATTGCAGACATGGCTGGTGATTTAGAAAGTCCGGCCTATGCAATTTTAGGAATGGAAGAAAAATTGAAAGAAATTAAACTTCCAGAAGGTTATAAAATGAACGAGATGTATTTAGGTCAGCCAGATTTTGAAGATGATTATACTGTGAAGTGGGATGGAGAATGGCAAATTACATTAGAGGTTTTTAGAGATTTAGGAATCGCATTTTTAGGCGCAATTATATTGATTTATATTTTAATTGTTGGATGGTTTCAAAACTTTAAAGCACCAGTTGTAATGATGGTTGCGATACCATTATCATTAATAGGAATTGTTTTAGGGCACTGGATTATGGGAGCGTTCTTTACAGCAACTTCATTTATTGGGATGATTGCTTTAGCCGGAATTATGGTTAGAAATTCGGTTTTATTAATCGATTTTATCAACTTAAGATTGGCAGAAGGAATACCGTTAAAACAAGCGGTAATAGAAGCAGGAGCGGTAAGAACTACACCAATCTTATTAACTGCAGGAACGGTAGTTATTGGAGCATTTGTAATTCTGTTTGATCCAATTTTTCAAGGATTAGCGATTTCGTTAATGGGAGGAACCATTGTTTCTACTGTGTTAACATTATTGGTGGTGCCATTGGTGTATTATATGATAGAAAAGAAAAATTATAAATAATTAATTGTCCCGCAGATTGCACACATTTTCGCAGACAAGAATATTAAAAATCTGCGATTATCAGTGAAATATGCGGGAGATAAAAAAATAAACGTATGAAATTAGTAATCGTAACAGCAGTAGAAGAGTTTCAAAAAGATATATTAAAAATCTTTAAAAATGCAAATATTGAAAATTTTAGTAGTTCAGATATCGATGGTTATAAAAATGCGCCTTCTTTATTAATGGCTTCTAATTGGTTTTCTGCCGGTAAAAACGGAGCTAAATCCATCATGTTTTTTTCTTTTACAAGTAAAGAAAAGATTGATGATTTATTTAACTTACTAGAAGAATTTAATAGTACTATCGAAACAAATAATCCTATAAAAGCGATTGTTTTACCAATAGAGAAATTTATATAATAAAAAATTAATAAAAATGTTAAACAAATATTTTAGAGTTATTGTAGGTGTAATGGTTTTGTTAAGTGTAGTTCTTACGCTTTATGTAAACCAAAATTGGATGTGGTTTACCGTATTTATAGGAGTAAATTTAATTCAGTCTGCATTTACAAAATGGTGTTTATTAGAAACCATTTTACAAAAGTTAGGAGTAAAAAAAGAAGATAGTTCTTGTAGCTCTTGCTAAAAATAAAAAAGGCTGATAAAATTTTTATCAGCCTTTTTTTATTTTGTAATTTAAGGATTTAACCTCTATGTCTACCTCCGTTTGTAGGTTCAAACTTCTTACCAGAATTCCCTAAACTATTAAATTTCCAAGTAAAGCTTAACATTGCATACTGATTTAAAACGGTACTTGAAGAATCTTGAATGTAATCTTCTGTAGCGACTCTTCTTGCATTGGTGTTTTGATCTAAAATATCGTACACTTTTAAACTAATTGCGCCCTGATCTTTTAAAATAGAGTAACGTAAAGTTGTGTTCCAGAACCAAGCACTTCTTTGAAAACCGGCTGCAATATTTGGGTTGTAATTATAGTTTACGTCATGTAACCATTCAAATTTCTTTAAAAAATTGGTTGAAGCTGCAATTGTAACATCGTGACTTGTAAAATCTTGATTACTGATACTTTCAATATCATACGTATTTTTACTAAATGAAATGGTGTATGAAGGTCTAACTTGTAAAACGTTATCCCAAGAAAAATCAAAGCCAATATTTGGTGAAAGAGCAATTATTTTACTAGAATATTGCACACCATTATTAAAGTTGATGTTTTTATTAAAGTCTCCAAAAACTCTAAATTCAGTTTTTAAACTTCCAAAATCTTCCCATTTTTTTGTTGCACTATAACTTGCGCCAGCTCTTGCATTTATAAAGCCATCTACATTAGCATAAGAAGTTTCTCTAATTAATGTATTTGTATCAATTATTGTACTTGCAACAACTCTATCATTTGTTAAAGAAATGTTTGCAAAAGACCAAAAACCGGTTCTTTTTTGCCAGTCGAAATTAGATCCACCAAATCTTAAACTATGTGTTTTAGATGGTGATAATGTAGGATTACCAGTAACAATATTTAGTGGATTAGATTCATCTCTAAAAGGTTGCAATTGCGATAAACTTGGTGTTTCGTTTCTAAAATTATATCTTAATCTATAACCGCTTGCTCTACTTTTTCTGTATCGAAGATTAACACCGTATTCTAAATTATTAAATGCTCTTTCTAAATTTGTTTCTGGTCTTAAATAATCTCTATTTTCTAAAGTTCTATTATTAAACGCAAGTTCTGTGGATGCAGACCATTTTTCGTTTCTAAATTCAAGTTGTGCACTTGGTCTGCTAATTTTATCAGAATATTTAAAATCTGTACTTAAAAGGTTGCTAAAATTAGTATACTCATTTGTAGTTTGATCAAAATCAAAAGTGCTTCTTTTGCTTGTGGTATTTGTGTTTCCTGCTGTATAAGCAACGTCAAAAAATAAGTTGTTTGCTATAATTGGTATGCGATAGGTTACTTGACTTGCAAGTTCTTTGACGTCTGTTTTTCCATCAGAATATTGATCTCTAATGATTTGATCTGGATTTGAGCCATAAATATTAGTTTCTGATTTTACAAAATCATCGGTAGTTGTTTTATTTAAATTTGCGGTTAATTCTACTCTTAAAAAGGCACCTTTGCTACCAAATTTTTTGGTTAGGTTTATTTCATTATTAAAAGTTTCTCTGTCGGAATCTGCTATTGATCCAATTTTAGAATCATTTGTTAAGGTTTTAGAATCATTTAAAGTTTCTGACTCGCTATTAAATCTATTGGTGTTTAAATTTTTATTAAAGTCTGTTTCAATATCAATTCTAAAAGTACTGTCTATTTCAATCTCAAAGTCGATACTTGCATCATGGCTATCGCTATCATTTAAAGACGTGTTGTTAGAATTTCTAGAAAAGCTTGTTCCATCAGATAAAAAAGTTTCTCTATTAGATGTAGATTTATTATCAGAAGAACTATTTTTATAAAAATAATCACCAGAAACTTCAAATATTTTGGCAAAAGAATTTATATAATTTACACCATAATTGTTAGAAGTTACAATTCCTTGTCCGCCACCAAAACTTCTGTTGTTTCCACCAAATTGTAACCTTTGATTTCCAAAACTAAAACCGGGAGAATTAATATTATTTCCACCGGCTAAAATTCCTATTCTTTCACTTTGTTTAAAACGCGTAATCATTCCGGCATATTCGTATCTGTCGTCTGTTCCTGCACCAGCCGCAACTTTACCAAAATATCCTTTGTTGTTTTCTTTTTTAATGGTAAGGTTTATGGTTTTATTCTCTCCGTCTGAATCCTCTCCAGAAAAAGCTGAGGCATTTGTTTTTGTGTCTGTTATTTGAATTTTTTCTATGATATCTTTTGTTAGATTTCTAGTAGTAATGGTTGGGTCGTTTCCAAAAAATGGTTTTCCATTCACTAATATTTTATTTACAGCTTTTCCGTTTACCGTAATATTACCTTCTAAATCTACTTCTACACCAGGCAGTTTTTTAAGTAAATCTTCTACATTAGCATCTGCTTTAGTTTTAAATGATTTTACATTAAACTCTAGCGTATCTTTTTTGATGGTAATAGGTGCGGCAGTTTTTATAACAACGCCGTCTAGCTCGTTTGCATTTTTTATAAATAACGTACCTAAATTTTGAGATTTAGTTTTCAATATTGTTTTGTAAGGTTTAAAACCGATAAAAGAAACCACTAATTTTATTTTAGGATCTGAGGTTTTACCAACCAGGTTAAAGACGCCTTTTTCGTTTGTAATGGTATAAGAAACAATGCTACTATCTTTTAATCTTTCTAAATGAACCGTTGCAGACTCTAGTATTTCTTTGTCATCTTCGGATTTTATAATACCTGTTATAGAAAAATTTTTAGTTTGCGAAAAAGTAATTGTACTTAAAAATAAACAACTTAGGAATAAAATTTTTTTCATTTTAATTTTGTTTTGCTTAACAAATTGTTAAACCTTTTTGCAAATATTTAACTAATAAAAAGACCTTGGGTTGTGTTTAACAGAATTTTGTGATTACTTTAACGGAGCGAGCTATTCATTTTTTTCGATTTTATTAAATTTCGAAGTAGTGTAACAATTAAAAAATAGGTTCACTAAACGTAAAAAAGAGCATCAATTTTCATTGATGCCCTTTTTCTTAATAACTATGGGGTTTGTCTTCTTTGTTTTTAATAAATATTATTTAGTTTTTCTACATAAAGGATCTGCCCCTATTGTACCAATTAAAGTTTCTAAATAATCTTTAGCGCTTACTTCTGCAAATAACTTTTTAACTCTTTCTAAACGACTGTTAAGATCCATTTCAGCAACTAACGCATTGTTGTTAGAGTTTGCTATAAAGGTTTCTAAATATGTAATTTGATTACCGTAAAAAGCAACATCTCTTTGTTGTTTTATTTTTAATCTTTCTTTATACCAATCGCTATTGATGATGTAGTCTCTGTCAAAGAATTTACGTAATTCTGGATCGCTAATATCTTTTCCTTCATAATTACCATAAGCCATTATATGTAAAAGAATTTTTAGAGGAGGTATCGCAGCATTTACGCTACCATCTTTAAAGTAGTTTAAAGCAACTTTTTGTTGAGCTTCTAAAATATTTTTAATTCCGTCTACATAATCTTCTAAACCTTGTAATTCTGGTTTTAACATTCTTTCGCTAAAAACAGCCGTTGGTTCATCAAAAATTCTATTTAAACATCTGTAAGAGAAGTTTTTAGTAATTCTGTAACCAAGTCTACTTGCTAAAATAGTTTCACCTTCGTATTCAAAATCCTCAATTTTTTCTAAAGAACCATTTGCAATTAAATTTTTAGGATCTCTATCTACAGGTTCTAATCTTGCCCAAATTTCAGGAATTAATAAACTTACATCATGGTCTACTCTGTTTTCTGCACCAACATAACCAGCTGCAGTACTAAAACCATTAGATTCTGTTAAAATATGAGATAACAGCGCATTATTTAAATCTGATGTTGGCGTAAGCATGTTAAATGGTGCTTTTGTTAATGCGCCTTCAGTACCAGCTCCTGTTGTTGACGGAGATTTACCTGTTAAACTACAGATAAAATCCATAAATAATTCTGGAGCTTCTTGATAATGAATTGGGTTATAAACGGCTAAAGGTCTAATACCAGCTACTTTATCTACAGGATTGTTTCTTCTTCCTGGTAAAACCGCGTTTACAACATGATTTACAGGTTCATCTAGTTTAATTCTTCTTACTAAACGTACTCCAACATCCGCTAAATAAGTAGCTTCAGTTTCAACAACATTTAAACTTGGTTCTAAATAACGAGGGTTTTTAGTTGGTTCACCATCAACAATTCTTGTGTGAGACGGTACCACAAAAAACTCTTCTGCTTTATCGCTTTTAACAATACTTTCTACAAAATCTTTAACTGGTTTTGTGTATTTGTCAAAGTTGATTGTATCTTCATACAACGCAATAGCGTCTTCTTTGTTAAGTAATTCATAGTTTGTTAAAAAACGTCCATCAGAAACCAAATCTAATTCTGCGCCTTTATCATAACCTCTTACAACAGCCTCATCAGGTCTTTGAAATAAATGTGCTTCACAGTTTACTAATAATTTTAAACTCTTATTTGTAAACTCAGGATTTAAATTAGACAATTGAGTTCTTGGTAAAGTTATAGAAGCAGTAATGTCATCTTCTGTTTGAATTTTTTCACAAGGAGAAAAATCAGAACGTAATTTATTCAACATCCAGTTTCCTTTTTGATTGAATCCAATACGAACATAACTACCAACTACGGGTGTGTTATTGTATAATAATCCGGTACCTTTTTTACCGTTGATGATTTCTACAGACATATATTCTTTCCAGTTTAATTCACCGTGAGCTTGTCTGTATAATCGTTTTACGAATAAAACTAAAGAACGGATATGAACAGGAATACTTTCTAAAAATGCATTAAATTCATCTGAGTTTTGTGCAGACGGAATTAATAATTTTACAGCAGAACTTAAACTTCTATCTTCACTTAAAAAAGATCTAGAAATTGGTCTATTTGGATCTTTAATTTTCCAACGATTAGAATATACATATTCTATAATTTCGTCTGCTTTTTTGAAATCTTCTTCTATATTTTGAATATTGAAATTGCTATACGTAATTGCATTTTGCATTGATTTAGAAATTTCAGATTTTCCACCACCAGAAACCGTACAAGGTTTATGGCAAAAAACTCCTTCTGCAAATGTTTCAATAATTCTCCATAAATCTATCGATTTATGTTTTTCTAATTTTAATTTACTTCCTGTTGGATGAACATATGTTTTGTACGGCGATAAAGTTAATTTTTGTTCTTTATCATTATGCATCCATGTAATACTATTTGTATGTGTGTTTACATAGGAAGATTCTGGAATGTATATAATGTTTGGGTATTTTTTATCAACCGCATAATTTTCTGGTTTTACATCAATTGTATCCCCTAAAAGTTGTTTTACACCCTCAAAAGTATGTGCGTATTTATGAAATTCAGAGTAGTCTTTACCGTCAACAGTATCCCCCATAACACGTCTTGCAAATGCAATTGCACCACCAGCATGTTCTTCTTCTACTAAACCAAATAAATTGGCAGAATAACTAATTTGAGTTTTAATTTCTTTTTTAGAATATCCGTAGTAATTATCTGCAATTAAAGTAACCACAACACCTCTGTCATCTCTACAAGTAATTTTAAAAGCGCCACCATCATTATAAAGTTCATTCTCATCTTTCCAGCACATTCCGTCAGCTTTTTGACGTTCTGTTGCGTTATCAAAATGAGGTAAACCAACATCTTTCTTTTTTAATTCTTTTAACTGTGGTGCCAAAACAATACAACCAGTATGGCCGGTCCAATGTTCTGTGTCTAAAGCAGCATCATTATGCGCTAAATTAGGATCGCCAGCATTGCCAAAAATTGACTCCACAAAATCTAAATTACTAACTAGATTTCCAGGAGCAAAAAAGCGTACTTCTAAAGATTTTTCTGTAATAACCCCTTTTACTTCTGGACAAACTTTAGGTCTTAATAAAATAGAGGCCATTACTTTGGCTTGTTTTTCTTGACTTGATGTGAATGGTAAAATCTTTAAATTATCAGAAGGATTAAAAGCGGCATGTAAAAAATGAGCAAAAGTTTCTTTTGGTACTTCAAATTTATCAAGCGGCACAGGTAAATCTCCTTCAACAATATGAAAAGTTCCTTTGGTGGTTCTTTTATCGTTTAATGGATTGTTTAAAATACCTTGTTTAACTCTGTTTGTGGTAACTAAATCACTTTTAAAAGAAGTGCCATCTGGTGGTAAACTAGCTTCTCTTGCTTGTCCTTTTTTTGATAAGATTAAAGTGTTATTAGGTAATGTTATTGATTTATTTACAGAAACATCTTTTAAATAATCGTTTATAAAAGCTTGTATTCTTCCATCTACAGGAGATAGATGATTTGCTAATAATCTCGATTTTTCTTGTAAACTTTTTATAAGGCCGTTTGCTAATTCTTCAAATTTAGGGTCTAAAAATTTTTCAGAATTTTCAGGTTTGTCTTTAAAAGTAGGTTGTCCTAGAGATGCTAATTTTAAATTTATAAACTGAACAAGGTCTTTTCTTGAGTTTTGCATGATTTTTTCCATAAATATAGTTCGTATTAATTTATTTAACAAAATTAAAACAACAACATTTTCAAAAAACTGTCAAATGTCATGTTTACGATATATATTTACGAATACGATATAGCCAAATTACTTAAAGGCGTTTAATCCTGTAACATCAAAACCAGTTATTAATAAATGAATATCGTGTGTGCCCTCATAAGTGATTACGCTCTCTAAATTCATCATGTGTCGCATAATAGAATACTCGCCTGTAATGCCCATTCCTCCTAACATCTGTCTAGCTTCTCTTGCAATATGAATAGCCATATCAACATTATTTCGTTTAGCCATAGAAATTTGTGCAGAGGTTGCTTTGCCTTCATTTCTTAAAGTTCCTAAACGCCAAGCTAGCAATTGTGCTTTGGTAATTTCGGTAATCATTTCTGCTAATTTTTTCTGTTGTAATTGAAACTGACCAATAGGTTTGCCAAACTGTTGACGTTCTTTACAGTAACGCAAAGCGGTGTCGTAACAATCCATAGCAGCACCAATTGCGCCCCAAGCAATACCAAAGCGAGCCGAATCTAAACAACCTAAAGGTGCGCCTAATCCAGATTTATTTGGTAATAAATTTTCTTTAGGAATTTTTACATTGTCAAAAATAAGCTCACCAGTTGCAGAAGCACGAAGTGACCATTTATTATGAGTTTCAGGAGTAGAAAAACCTTCCATACCACGTTCTACGATTAATCCATGAATTCTACCTTCTTCATTTTTAGCCCAAACAACTGCAATTTGTGCAAAAGGAGCATTCGATATCCACATTTTTGCGCCGTTTAAAAGATAATGATCACCCATGTCTTTAAACTTGGTTTCCATTCCTGCAGGATTTGAGCCGTGATTTGGTTCTGTTAATCCGAAGCAACCCATCCATTCGCCAGAAGCTAATTTTGGTAAATATTTTTTACGTTGTTCTTCATTTCCGTATTTATAAATAGGATACATTACCAAAGAAGATTGCACAGATGCGGTTGAACGAACACCAGAATCTCCACGTTCTATTTCTTGCATAATCAATCCGTATGATATTTGATCTAAACCTGCGCCGCCGTATTCTTCTGGAATGTAAGGTCCAAAAGCACCAATTTCTGCCAAACCACCAATTATTTGTTTTGGAAATTCTGCTCTTTGCGCATATTCTTCAATAATTGGAGAAACATCTCGTTTTACCCAATCACGTGCAGCATCTCTAACTAATTTGTGTTCTTCAGTAAGTAAATCATCTAAATTATAATAATCTGGCGCTTGAAATAAATCAGGTTTCATAAAGTATGTTGGTTTAAAGGATGTTATTTGAAATACAGTTTTTAGTATTGTTTAATATAAAACAAATTTACTAATTATTGTTTAATTTAACACAATCTAAAATTGAAATCAAATTTATATCTAGGAATAAAAATACAGAAAATTTGAAGTTCGGGATCGTAAAGGATAGAAAATTAATTCTTTTCTACTAGATTTGCGATGATGAAGCACACATTAGGAAAGCTAGAGCGCTTAAAAAGTAGGAAATTGATAGGAAGGTTATATGCAGAAGGCAATTCTGTAAAAGCTTTTCCGTTAAGGATGATGTATTTGCAAACTGCACATACCTCTAATTTTCCTGCTCAAGTTGGGGTTTCTGTTGCGAAACGTAATTTTAAAAAAGCGCCTGATAGAAACAGATTAAAAAGATTGATGCGAGAAACCTATCGTCTACAAAAAGAAATTGTGTACGATAATTTGCAAGATCCTTATGTTTTTATGATTTCTTATATTGGTAGAGAAGAACATCCTTATGATGAACTTTTAATCAAAATGAATAAGTTATTAAATCTGTTTATTTTAGAAGCAAAAAAGAAAAAAGATGAAAAACTTTAAATATAAAAAAACAACAATCATACTTTTATTAGTTGGAACGATTTTTTTATCATTTTCATTTCAGTCTAAATTTTTTGAAGTTGCAAAACAAATAGAAATCTACAATACACTTTTTAAGGAATTAAATATGTATTATGTAGATGAAATTAATCCTGCAGAGTTAACCAATAAAGCGATAAAAAACACCTTAAAAGATTTAGATCCGTATACTAATTTTTACAACGAACAAGATGTGGAAAATGCAAAAATTAGAAGAGAAGGAGAGTACGCGGGAATTGGAGTTGCTGTTTATTATACCAAATCGGGTATAGAAATAAGTGAGGTTTATAAAGGATATGCAGCAGATAAAATAGGATTAAAAGCAGGTGATATTATTATTTCTGCAGAAGGACAATCGCTTAAAAATATGGATAGAGAGCAACTTTCTATGTTTTTAAAAGGAGCATCAAACACCAAAATAGCTATAGAAATTGAGCGTCAAGGAAAAATTATTAAAAAGGAAATTGTAAGAGAGCAAGTAGAGATTAATCCTGTGCCTTTTTATGAAATGATTGATGAAGAAACTGGGTATATCACCTTAACTCAATTTAATGAAAAAGCATCATCCGAAGTAAAAAAAGCATTTAGAGAATTAAAGAAAAAAGGGATGACGAAATTGGTGTTCGATTTACGTTCAAATCCTGGTGGTTCTTTGCAAGAAGCCATCAATATTTCAAACTTTTTTATTCCGAAAGGAAAAGTAATCGTTACTACAAAAGCGAAGATTAAAAAATGGAGTAATACGTATAAAACAAACAATGAACCTTTAGATTTAGAAATTCCTGTGGTAGTTTTAGTAAATGGTCGTTCTGCATCAGCATCAGAAATTGTTAGCGGTTCATTGCAAGATTATGACAGAGCTGTAATTATGGGGCAACGATCTTTTGGAAAAGGTTTGGTGCAGCGATACAGAACTTTAACGTACGGAACGCAATTAAAATTAACGATTTCTAAATATTATACGCCAAGCGGCAGATGTATTCAAGAGTTAGATTATACTAATAGAGATGACAAAACCGGCAAAGTTCCTAAATTTTCTGATAAAGGAATTAATGCTTTTAAAACAGAAAACGGAAGAACTGTTTTTGATGGAGGAGGCGTTTTGCCAGATGTAGAAATTAAAACATCCGTAAAAACAGAAGCAACAGAAGGCTTATTAGAATCTAAGGCTATTTTTAATTTTGCCATAGATTATTTTTATAAAAACGTAAAAATTGACGAAGTAGAAAAGTATCAGTTTACAAATGCCGATTTTAAGAATTTTACAGACTATTTGGCTATAGATACTACTTTTGTTACAAAACAAGAACGGTTGTTTGCTGCCGCATTTTTATCCACAGAAAATAAAGATATCTCAAAAGAATATCAGAAAATTAAAGAAAAATTGTTTCAAGAAAAAATAGTAGAGATTTCTAAAAATCAAGATATTATAAGCAATTTAATTGAAGATGAAATTGTAGAGAAATACTATTACAAAGAAGGCGTTTATAAGCATCATTTAAAAAATGATTTAACTTTAAAAGAAGCCGTTAAACTGCTTCAAAACCAAGAAAAATACAAACAAATTTTATCGGGGAAATAATTTTATATTTGCACTTCAAAAAAATAAGATGTTAGAAACCAAAAATATAGAAAGAACTAGAGCTCAAGAATCTACAAATGCCATAGAAAAATTATATATTTCCATGCGTCACTTGTTTAGTAGAGGTTTTTACAAACCAATGGGAGTTTCTGGAGAAACTTTAAGAAAATCTCTTTTATTATTAAGACCAGAAATTTATGGTTCTATTGCAGAAGATAGAGCAGAATTAAATGGTTTAGTGTATGTAATAGAAAGACTTCCAGAAGGAATTGAAGAATGCCAGTTTATAAATTTAACTGCAGATGAAGGATATAAAAAATCTCATTTTACAGCCATAATTCCAGAAAAAAGAAGAAGAAACTGTTATAGAATAGATAAGGATCAAATGAATATTGAGATCACAAGAGGAAGGTCTGAAATCTATGATATACTTACACATTTAACTTTTTTGTTTATAGAATCACATAAAATTCAGGCAAGAGTTTCCTTAAATGAAGGAGAAGACTTTATAAGAGAATGGAAATATTTAGAAGATATAGTTTTAAATAACAAACCAATTTCAGAAAAAGATAAAGAAGTTTTAATTGTTCATTTAGGTAATATTTTAGGTAGAACGTATCGTGAAGTTTCTAAAATTTATAAAGTTTTTAGTACAGAAAAAAATCCACATAGATTTTTTAACCTTATTTATTGGTTAGGAAAATTAGCCATAAAAGAAGTTTTTGAAGATAAAAAGAGAACCGTAACTTTTAGTACAATTTTAATTGAAGAAATAGGACACCATATTTATGGAGAGATTTGGGCAAATGAAATAAAAAGTACTTTAAAGAAACACGATTTAATTACACGACCAATACATATTATTAGTGCGAATATGCACAGTGTATTAAATTCAATTTACGCAAAAGGAGCTTTGCCAGAGGAAGCAGAAGGTCTTAAGGGTTTTGAATTATTTCAATTATTAAGTAATGCAGATAGCAAACCTTTACAGCAAAAAGTAAAAAACTTTGCGTCTGAAAATGGATTAATTTATATACAAGATACCTCAGGAACCAATATTAACGTACAAATAATTGATACAGACAAAATAAACTTCGATACTTCATCGTTTAAAAAAGAACATTCAATAAAAGAAAACGCTGTAATTATAGTGATGGATTATGCTTTTGGGGAACAAGCATTTGAAACTATGGACGAGTTATTAAAGCCTTATAAGGCAGATGACGAAAAGATTTTCTTAGATGTTAAGTCGGTTTCAATTATGGGTAAAGCAGGTATTTTAGAAGGAGGTAAAGGAGATATTATGATTCCTGATGCACATATTTTTGAAGGAACAGCAGACAATTACCCTTTTAAAAATGAACTATCTAAACAAGATTTAGAAGGTTTTGGTGTAAAAGCTTTTGATGGGTCTATGGTTTCTGTTTTAGGAACCTCATTACAAAACAAAGATTTATTAAAATTTTTCCATGATTCTACTTGGAATGTTATCGGTCTAGAAATGGAAGGAGCACATTATCAAAAAGCAATACAATCTGCATCTAGAATTAGAGGAAATATATCAGAAAATGTAAAAGTACGTTATGCTTATTATGCATCAGATAATCCTTTAGAAACAGGAGCAACATTAGCCTCTGGAGGTCTAGGAATGACAGGTGTTACACCAACATATGCAATTACTCAAAGAATATTAGAACAAATTTTTTAATACTAATTATTGATTTTTACAACCAAACTAAAAGAATGTCAACAGATCAAAAGAATAACGAACAGGAGGTAGATTTAGGCTCCTTATTTGTAATTATAGGAAAAGGTTTTTCTAAGTTTTTTAACTTTATAGGTGCTATTTTTAAAGGAATATTTGATTTTATCATCACAATATTAATTTTCTTAAAAGAGAATATTGTAAAAATAGGTATTACAACAATTATTGGTTTAGTTATTGGCGTCTTTTTAGAGACTACAACTCCAACAAGATATGGCTCTGAATTACTTTTAGAACCTAATTTTAAAAGTACTAGACAGTTGTATAATAATATAAAATTTTATAATGATCTTGTAAAGCAAAAGGATACGGAAGCACTTCAAAAAACCTTTAATCTAGATAAAGAAACAGCAGCCTCTATTAAAGAATTTGAAATTGTACCTTTAAAAATTGATGGTGATTTAATTGATGCATACAACCAACTAATTTTGGATGTAGATACACTAACAATTAAAAGTTATGACTACGTTGATTTTAAATCAGCATTTACAGATTATGACTATAAGTTACATAAAGTTACGGTTATTGCAGAAAAAAATAATGTTTTTGATAAACTAGGAGATGTAATTATTTCGTCTTTGGTTAATAACAAATATTTTGATAGATATAGAATTTTATCAAACGAAAACTTAAACAGAACTGATTCTTTATATCGCGAAAATTTATCGCAAATAGATTCATTAAGAAAGGTTTATATGGAAGTTATGTTGGAGGAAGCGAAGAAACAGACGACCGGTACAAATATCGATTTAGGAAGCGAAAAAAGAACCACAAAAGAAATGGAATTATTTGAAATAAGCAGAAAAATAAGTGCTGAATTAGAAGATATTGCTATAGATAAATCTGAAAAATATGAAGTCATTAATGTGATTTCTAACTTTCAACCAATTGGTTATGAAATAAAGGGAATAACTAAAAATAAAGGTTTTTCATTAGCACTTTTGGGTGCAGGTTTAATGATTGCTTTTCTACTTTTTATTAAATTGAATAAATTTCTTTCAAACTATAAAAATAAATAGATGCAAACAGTTCTTATAATAGGAATAGCAGGTTTTATAGATTCTAATTATACTTCCTATTTTCTTGAAATAATCAAGAAACACATATTGTAAATTTAGATTTGTTAATGTATACTGGTGATTTATCCAATTTAAAAGAAGTACAAAATACTGACAGATATACTTTTTTAAAAGGAGATATTTGCACAAGCAAAATTAGTACGAGTTGTAAAAGGTGAAATTTTAGATGTTGCTGTAGATCCAAGAAAAGATTCAGAAACTTTTGGAAAGTTTTTTCTGTAGAATTATCTGGGATAATAATAAGCAATTATTTGTTTCATGAGGTTTCTTGCATGGTTTTTCTGTTTTAGAAGATGATTTAATAGTTTCTTTTAAATGTGATAATTATTATGAACCAGAAGCAGAAAATGATGTAATTAATAATGATAAAGATTTGAATATGAATTGGAGGTTAAAAAATGATGAGATAAACTTATCAGCAAAAGACAAAATATAGAAGAGTTTAAAAATTTCTTTAAAAAAAAGGTTTACAGTTAAATTAATATTCTATATCTCTCATAGTTTTCTTTTAAATATCTATAAAGTTTACGAAACGTTATCCAATATTTTTTACTACATAAATAATAATCTATTGATATCAATAATTGGTCTTAATAAAAATTTTAGATATTTTAAAAATTAATATAATAGGTTAAATTTTTTCATTAATGTTGAATTTAAATAAAAGGGCATCAAGATTGAAATTAAGTGTGTACTTAAATTTAATTTTAAAAATTATAAGCATAACAATAAGTTTATTATTAGTGCCTGTTTTATTAGTTGCTTTAGGTAAAGAAAAATATGGTATTTGGGTTACTGTTTTTACATTTATAGGATGGTTAAATGTTTTTGATTTAGGTTTGGGTGAAGGACTAAAGTTAAAATTAACTGCGGCATTTTCTCTAAAAAAAACACAAAAAATTAATAAATTAATTACATCTACCTATTTTTTTACATTTGTAGTTACTAGTTTTCTATTGCTTGTTTTTATTCTAATTAATTTATTTGTTGATTGGAGCCTGCTATTAGGTGTAAATAAGTATGCAAATGAAATTAATAATTCTATTTTTATTTTAGTTGTTTTTGTATTGTTAATATTTATTGCAAAAATTATAGGTACTATTTATTCATCTTTACAACTTCCTTTTGTAGAAAACATCATTAAAACATTTGGTCAATTATTCTTTTTAATTGGATTATTATTTTTAAATTTTATAGATGTAAAATTAAACTTAATCTGGATAACAGTATTTTCTTTACTTCCTACTTTTTTAATGTATTTAGGATTTAATATTAGTTTTTTCAAGTTTAAAGCATCTTTTTTAATCCCTAAAATTCAGAATATTTGTAAGGATACTCTAAAAGAAGTAGTTAAGCCAGGGTTTAGTTTTTTTATTATTCAACTAGGATGTATCATTTTATATTCTTCGGATAATGTAATTATATTAAAATTATTTTCTGCTAATGAAGTAACATATTATAGTATTTATTATAAATATTATAGCTTCCCATTTATGTTTTATGGCTTATTTATTTCATCGCATTGGAATGCTTTTATAGATGCTTTAGCAAAGGAAGATTTTCTTTGGATAAAAAAGAAGATATTGTTATTTAAAAAATTACTTTTATTAGTAATATTATCATATGTTTTTATCTATTTTTTAGAAAAAAAACTTCTTTGGCTTTGGGTAGGTAAAGAAAATATAAAAATAGATTCTACAATGAGTATAAATATGATTCTATATTTTTTAATATCTTCGTATACAACAATCTATATGTATGTAATTAATGCATATGGCAAGTTGTATATTCAATTATTGGGCTATGTTTTAATAACAATAATAAATATTCCTCTTTCTATTTTTTTAGCTAAATATTATAATTTGGGAGCATCTGGTGTTATTTTAGCATCTTCTGTCTGTTTATTAATTTTAGGAATAGTAATACCAATTCAATACAAAAAAATTATGTCTCATAAAATTTCAGGAATTTGGAACAAATAAAAAGAGTGATTTTCAACGACTAATTTAGAATATCTTAAAATTACTTAAATGGAGAAATGTATTTTACTAACTGCAACTATAGCACCTCATAATGTGCCCGATTTAAAACGAACGGATAGTGCGCAAAGAGAAAATGATTATATTGAAGCAATAAAATTTTATTTACAATTTAATTTACCAATTATTTTTTGTGAAAATAGTAATACAAAATCTGAAACTATATTAGAAATTTTAAAAAGTTCAAAAATTAAATTTGAGTACCTTACTTTTAAATCTCAATTGAGTATTGAAGGAAAAGGAAAAGGAGAAGCAGAAATATTATCGTATGCTTTTTTAAATTCTACTATTATAAAAACAAGCACCAGTATTGTAAAAATTACCGGACGGTATAAAGTTATGAATTTTTTAAATCAAATAAATAATATTAATAATGGCTTTATATATGTAAACTTAACTAATAATTTAAATTATTCAGATTCAAGATTTTTTATTTTGAATAATTTCTTTTATGATTATTATCTCTCCCTCAATTTTAATAAAATAAACGAAAAAAAAGGCCTTTTTATGGAGCATGCTTTATTAACATCTACATTAAATTATATTGCTGATTTTAACAAATGGAGTTTATTAAATCAAAAAACGATTTATGAAGGAGTTTATGGCACCGATAATACAAAATATTACAATAGTATGTTAAAATTACTTTTAAAGAAGTTTTTGTATAAATTAAAAATCTATTTTTTTAAATCTAATTTGTAAATTTTTAAGATATAGAATATTTAAATGAAGAAGATTTTATATTTAAAGTAGGAGAATTAAAAATTTTCTAATAAAAAAGATAGGCAAAAATAGTTTTATAAAAAAAAATAACTAGGCCAATTATGTTTGAATCTAATATGTTTAAATTTGTTCGAATTTTATAAATATGATTGAAGAAAATGTTACCTTAACAGTAATAGTAATTACTGTTTGTTTCAATAGTGAAAAGATGATAAAGTTTAGTTTAAAATCTGTATTAAATCAAGTATTTTAAAATTTTTAATAAAAATTAATTATTAGATAATAAATATTATGCATTTACCATTAATAAGTATAATTACATCTACATTTAATAGTGATAAAACATTATTAGATACGATAGACTCTATCTTAAACCAAACTTATAAAAACATAGAATATATTGTTGTTGACGGAAATTCTACAGACAAAACAGTGGAGATTCTAAAATCTGTTGAACATAAATTTAAAGAAAAAGAAATTTCGTTTAATTGGATAAGTGAACCGGACAAAGGTATTTACGATGCCTGGAATAAAGCTTTAAACTTAGTAACTGGAGAGTGGATTGCCTTTATTGGATCTGATGATTATTTTAAAAATAAGAATGTTTTTAGTGAAACTATACCTTATTTAAAAAAAGCAGTTAAAGAAAGTTGTAATTATGTTTATGGTGTCACAGAGCATATAGATAAAGAAGATAAGCTTATTGAAGTTTCTGGTAAACCTTGGGATGTTCAAAAAGAAAGGTTCCCTTATACAATGAATTTACCTCATAGTGGTTGTTTTCATCATAAAAAGTTGTTTTTGAAACATGGTTTCTATAATGATTCATTTAAAATAGTTGGTGATTATGAGTTTTTGTTAAGAGAATTAAAAGATAAAAACAATAAAGCATATTTTGTTGATAAAGTATTTACGGTAATGAGAGAAGGTGGTGTTAGTGCATCTTTAGATAATAGACTTATTGTAATTAAAGAAAACCATAAAGCAAGAAAGTTAAATAATATATCAACATTTTCTAAAGAATTATTTTTTTGGGAAATTAGAGTTAGAGGTATATTTATTATCATGAAAATATTTGGTAATAAATCAGCTGCAAAATTGGCTGATTCTTATCGAAAAATAGTACTTAGAAAACAAAAAAGATGGAGTGTTTAATATATGATTTTTAACTGGTTTATAATATTCATTTTAGTAAGCATAACCATTTTAGTCTTATACTTTAAAAAGTTTAGGTTTATAGATGCTTTTGTCTTTTTTATTCCGTTTAATGCTACTGTAGTTCTGTTTACAACTGGAGGTACAGCAATAAATTTACCATTTACTCTCTTTTTTTTGGCATCAATTTCATTTGTAATTAGAACTCTTTTTTCTCCTAAATTTTCAATTCCAAAAAATAGGATAACTGTATATTCTTGGTTAATATTGTTAGGTTTAGTTATAATTATTTCTCAAGTAATGCCCTTTATAATAGATGGTAAGTATAATGTTTTAGAGAGGTATCAAAAATCTGTTTACTGGGCAGAAGAGGTTCCACTAATACCTAAAACACAATGGATAACTCAGGCTGGATATTTTTTAATAGGACTATTAGTAGTTTTTATTATTAGTTATACTTATAAATCAAAAGAAGAGATTATAAAGTTATTAAAACTAATAATCTGTGGAATTACTTTTATGATTTTTTGGGGTTGGTATGGTAGTTTTTCTTTTTTTAGTGGAACTCCTTATCCACAATTATTTAATCATATTGGAATGTGGGAATTTGGTGTTGCTAAAGAAGCTTTTAATGGCTTTCCAAGAATGACAAGTGTTAGTATGGAACCATCTTATTTTGCTCAAATGCTAATACCAATTACACCCTTTTTTTATTGGAATTCTCAAATTGAAAAACCATTATTTTTCTCAAAGACATTTCATAAAAGGATGTATGTTTTTTCCTTAATATCTCTTTTAATAGCAATTACAACAACAGGTGTTTTGGGCTTTTTTTTAATAATAGGTCTTTTGCTAATTAATAATATTAGATTTTTTTCAAAAAGAAGCAAGTATTTTCTCATTGTCATTTATTCTGTTGTTGTAATAGCATCTATATTTTTAATGATTAAATATTTGATTGATGTTTCTGGAACTTATTCAGGAATTGAACGGTTTAAAACAGTTGTATACGGATTTAAATATTTTTTAGATTACCCAATTTTAGGTTTAGGTTGGGGTGTTTTTCCTACCTTTGATTTTATAGTTAACTTATTAGTTAATTTTGGTTTATTGGGAACAATTCCATTTACAATTTTAATTTATAATATTCTTATAAAATTTATGAATAGAATGAAATTTTCTAGTAAAAAAAATAATTATCTATATCGAGCAGGTATAGAGAGTTTTGTACTACTACTAATAGTCTCTCAATTGTCCGGTTTTATCTATCATTCTCAGTACTTTTGGTTATACTTAGGTATAGCAATTTCAATAGGGTCATTAGAATTAAAAAAAGGAGTAAAATAAATGAAGTTTTCTGTTATTATAGCTACTTTAAATAGGGTAGAGGAACCTTTACTAATGTTGGATTCTTTAGTTGGACAAACATATAAGAATTTCGAAGTCATTTTAGTAGATCAAAATGAGGATGGTAAATTGGACAAACATATAAAAACATATAAAGATAAGTTTCCTCTTAAGCATATAAAAACAGAGATAAAAGGCGCATCTAATGCTAGAAATACAGGAATTAATAAATCAATAGGAGAAATACTTACTTTTCCAGATGATGATTGTGAGTTTTATGAATCATTTTTAGAGGAAATAAATAATCATTTTAATAATTCTAAAAATGATGGAATTTTAATTACAACAAAAGATAAATATGATGGCACTGCAATATCTATTCTAATGTCTTCTAAGGCTCAAAAAATCACTAAAAAAAATGTGTTAAAAACGGTAATTGAGGCAGGGATAATTGTGAAATCTAAAAAGTTAGATGGTGTTTTGTTTGATCCAGAAATGGGAGTAGGCTCTCCAACATCTCCTTATTGGTCAGATGAAGGTCCAGATTTGATTCTAAGATTATTAGAAAAAGGTTTAGATTTTGAGTTTTGCCCACAGTTTTATATGTTTCATCCAAATCCTGTAAGGGTTTATAATGAAAAAACAGCAATAAGGAGTTTTCGCTATGGAAAAGGTAGGGGATATTTATTAAAAAAACATAACTTTGGCTTTTTGTCAATATTATATTACTTATTAATATATATGGTAGGTATGTTAAAAGGGATTTTAATGTTGAATACAAAAATGTTTAAATATTTTAGAAAAGGTTTCCAAGGTAGATATGAAGGGTATTTTTTATCAAAATAAAAGAAGTATTTTCTTAAATAGCTTACTTTTTTTGGTGGCTTTCAGTTTGCCATTTTCTTTGGCCTTTAACAGTCTTTCAATAATTTTATTTTCACTTTTTTGTTTAAGTTTTTTTAAAGTAGAAAATATAAAAACACTACTTAATTATAAACAAGTTTATTTTTATTTTATTCTTTTTTATCTTTTTCAAATATTTTCTTATAGTTACTCTTATGATAAAAACTTAGCATTAGACAATTTAATTAAAAACATTGTATATCTAATTTTACCAATTGCTTTTGTAAGTGTAAAGATGTTTTTAAATAAAAATTCTTTTAATGCTTTATTTAACGGTTTGTTAATGTCAATAATTTTATCATTAATAAAAGTTTACTGGCATATTTTAAGAAGCATATTCACATCTACTTTTGAATTAAAATATTTTTTGAGAGAAGGATTTGTAGAAAATGGAATTTTTAAGATACATGTACCCTATTTTTCAATGTTAATTGTTTTTCTGATTGTTTATGTTGTAAAAATTGAGTTTTTAAGAAATAAAAATTGGAACCTAGTTTTAAAAACCTCTATACTACTGCTACTTATAGTGTCTTTGTTTTTATTATCTGGTTTAATGTCCGTATTCCTTTTTGTTCTGTTCTGTATTTATTTGGTATTTAAGAACCCTTGCAACAGATCTTTAAAAATTAAATTATTTATTATAATATTTAGTATTATTACTGCCACATTTATTTTTATAAAAAATATGGAAAAGTTAGAAGGGGTAAGAGGTGCTGAAAACATTTTTTTTAGAGTTCAAAACTTGATGAATTCTGATTCTTATGTTAGAATTGAAAATTGGAAAAGTGTGACAGAAGTTATTTCAGAAAATTTCTTTTTTGGCGTAGGTGTAGATGGTGGTATTACAGAGCTTTTAAAAAAAAGAGAGCCTTTAACAGAACCTTTCGTTAATAAACATAATGCACATAATACACTCTTAGAAACGATGTTACGATATGGTTTTTTTGGTTTGGTCATTTTTTGTTTAATAATTTTTCACTTAATAAGTATATCGATTAAAACTATGAATTACTATTTTTCTTGGTTTCTAATTATTTTTCTTCTTTCGAGCTTAACAGAATCATATTTACAGAGACAAATAGGGCTTATTTTTTTTGTTTTTTTCTCTTTATTTTTTTATACAGCAAACATTACAAAGATTACAAAAAAACTTGTTCATAAATGAAAGTAGCAATTATTCATTATTGGTTTATAACGAGAAGAGGAGGCGAAAAAGTTGTTGAGTCAATTTTGAAATTATACCCAAATGCAGATATTTATACCTTATTTTATGACAAAGAAAAATATGGTGATTATTTAAAAGGTCATGCTGTTTATACATCAAAATATAATAATTCTTTTTTTAGAAAACATTATCAAAAAATATTTCCATTATACCCAACCATCATAAATTCTTTAAAGTTAAGGAAAGATTATGATTTAATTATTTCATCCGAGTCAGGTCCTGCAAAAGGAATTAAAATTAATGATAATTCAAAGCATGTTTGTTATATACATAGTCCTATGAGATATTGTTGGGGTTTTACAGAAGAATATTTAAACTCAATGAATCCTATGTTTAGGCCATTGGCAAATTTCTTTTTTAAAAGATTAAAAAAATGGGACAAAACAACAATCGATAATGTAGATTTGTACATAGCTAATTCAATTAATGTAGCAAAAAGGGTAAAAAAATTTTATAATAGAGATGCAAAGGTTGTTTACCCTCCAATTGAAACTAGGTTATTTAAAAAGTCTTTAAATTTTAATGCCGGAAAAGATTTTTTTTTAAGTTTTGGAGCAATAACTCCTTATAAAAATGTAAATTTATTAGTTGATTGTTTTAATGAAAATGGAGAGAAATTAATTATTATAGGAAATGGGTCAGAGAAAGAAAAATTAGCAAGAAAAGCAAATAAAAATATTGAATTTAAAGGTTTCTTAGAGGAATCCGAATTAGAATATTACATCCAAAGATCTAAGGCATTAATTTTCCCTGGTGAAGAAGATTTTGGAATGATACCTTTAGAAGTTATGTCATATGGTATACCTGTAATTGCTTTTAAAAAAGGAGGAGCTTTAGAAACAGTAATAGAGAATAAAGAAAAAATTAATGAGTCTTCAGGTATTTTTTTTGAAGAACAGAATATCTTATCATTGCAAATGGCATTAAGTTTTTTCAAGGAAAGAGAAAAAGATTTTAACCCTGAATGGATTAGAAGTCATGCAGAAAAGTTTAAAGAAGATAATTTTCTATATAACTTTAACGTTGTAATAAAGAAATTACTACAAAAAAATTGAAAAAAGGACACGCTTACTTAATAAGACCATTACAAATCTTCTTAGATGTTATAATTATTAATGTAATTATTTACATGGTTTATGATAAAGAATATTTATATTTTTTATCATATGTTTCTGTTTTTTGGCTATTAATTAGCTATTTTTCTGGTTTCTATAAAATTTATAGATATAATAGGGTCTTAAGAATTTTTACTTTATTATCCAAGCAATTCTTTCTTTTTATATTAGGTTATTTTGCTTACTTCGGTATTTTTAAAGAAGGGGAAGTAATTGATAATCAGTTTTTAGTTTTAGCATATTTAATAGGAAGCATATCAATACTAAAGATGCTTTGGCTATTTCTTTTAAATAAGTATAGGGAGTATGGAAATAACCTTAGAACAACTATAGTCTTAGGCTTTGATCAATCTTCAAAAAATATTATAAAACTCTTTAAAAGTAAATCTAATTTAGGATATAAATACCTTGGTTTTTTTTCAAATAAAGAACATAAGCATAATGACCTTTTAGGGGCTTTGGATGATGTTTTTGAATATGTTAAGAACTATGAAGTTGATGAAATTTATTGTTCATTAACTATTTTAACAAAAGAACAAATAAAAAAAATAAGTAAGTTTGCTACAGAACAAAATATAACATTAAAGTTAATACCGGATTCTATAGAGTTATATTCAAAAAACCAAAGTGTAGAGTATTATGATGATGCTTTAATGGTTTTAAATGTTAACAGACTTCCCTTTGAATTTTCAGAAAATTTTTACATTAAAAGGATATTCGATATCGTATTTTCTCTATTCATAGCTGTTTTTCTTCTTTCTTGGTTGATACCTATTCTTTGGGTTTTAGTAAAATTAGAATCTAAGGGACCATTAATTTTTAAACAAAACAGAGAGGGTTTAAATGGAAATCATTTTATCTGTTATAAATTTAGATCAATGAGGATTAATGATCTATCACATAAAGTGCATGCCACCAAAAACGATCAAAGAGTCACTAAAATTGGTTCTTTTTTAAGAAAAACAAGTATGGATGAATTGCCTCAATTCTTTAATGTTTTGCTTGGTAATATGAGTGTAGTTGGTCCTAGGCCACACATTGAAAGTTTATCTTTAGAATATCAAAAGGAAGTTGAAGACTATTTAAAAAGGCATATTGTTAAACCTGGTATAACAGGTTTAGCTCAAATTAGTGGTTATCGAGGTGAAGTGCAAAAAAGATCAGATATTAAAAACAGAGTACGTTTAGATATTTTTTACATAGAAAATTGGTCTTTTCTTTTAGATATTAAAATAATTATTAAAACAGTTTTTAACGCTTTCAAAGGAGACGAAAAGGCATATTGATACATGGTAGAGAAATTTGATATAACAGCGTCTATAGTTCTATTCAATGAAAATTTAGAAGAGCTAACAAGTACTATAAATTCTTTTTTAAGAGTCCCTTTAAAAAAGAAGCTTTACTTAATAGATAACACTAAAAAGAAGCTTTTTCAAAATATTTTTAACCAAGACGGAGTTGAGTATATTTCCGTTGGAAAAAATATTGGTTTTGGTGCAGGTCACAATATAGTTATAGATAGAATTAAAAATAATTCTAATTTTCATTTAATATTAAATCCCGATGTTAATTTTGAGAAAAAGGTTATTCCAAATTTAATTTCACAATTAAATAAAGACGAAAACCTTTCAATGATTGCCCCAAAAGTGTTATTTCCAAACGGAAATCATCAATATTCTTGTAGAAGATATCCTCTTTTAGTAGAACTTATAGTTAGAAGGTTTCCAATTTTTATGTCATTATTTAATCCTACAGTATCAAAAGGTCAATATAAAGACAGAGATTTAACGAGCGCATTTTATGCAGAATACCTTACAGGTTGTTTTCACTTATACAAAACGGCAGATTTTGTAGCATTAAAAGGTTTTGATGAGCGTTACTTTTTATATATGGAAGATGTAGATATCTGTAGAAAAATAGACCTAATAGGTAAGAAAAAGTTGTATTATCCAGAAGAGGTAATTCATCATGTTTTAAAACAAGGGTCTGCAAAAGATTTAAAATTATTTATGCGTCATACTTCATCCGCAATTAAATACTTTTTAAAGTGGGGGTTGTAATTTTTACCTAAAAATTAATTCTCTACGGTTTTTAAAAACAATAAATTTTGTAGAAAAAGATTTAGAGGGCTTATGTTCTTTATTCTAGATTTTATTATTTTCACTAAAAGAGGCAATTATTTTTAAGGATTATTTTTTATTTCCCTTTATAATTCTCATATTAGTACTCTGTATCAAACTGATATTTCTTTGGAGATAAATTAGAATGATATTTTCATAATAATTTCATTGTTATTAAGTAGAAGAAAAAAATATAAAATTTGAAACATAAAAAATCCATTTTCATTAGGCTATTAATAATCTTAATAGATTTATTAGTAATTAATAGTGTAGTTTTTGTTATTTCGGATAACGAGTTTCTTAACCTTTCTTTTCTCCTTTACATAACCATTTCTTGGTTGGTTATTTCTGTTTATACGGGTTATTATAAGGTTCATAGGTATACTCAGGTTAGTATTCTATTCTCTCTTTTACTGTCTCAATTCTTTGTGTTTTCATTGGCTTACTTAAGTTATTTTAGTGTTTTTAAAGAGGGTAAGATTATAGAAAATCAATTTTTAATTTTTTCGTCATTTTTTATTCTAATTGCATTTTTTAAAGTGCTAATTTATTTTTTACGCAGAAGATATAGGTCTGAAGGTAATAATTATAGAAATGTTGTCTACTTTGGTGATTATAAATCAGCAAAAAGACTTGAAAACTTGTTTCATTTAAAGAATGATTTTGGGTATCGCTATATTGGCTTCTTTTCACCTAAAATTTATGATTCCAATGATTATTTAGGGCATGTAAAAACGGGTTTTAAATATATTGAAGAGCATGAAATTGATGAAATTTACTGTGATCCTGCAGAAATAAGTTCAAAGATGTTAATTAAAATTAGACAGTTTGCGGAAGAAAAAGACTTGGACTTAATAATAATGCCCGAAAATAATGCAATTTATAGTAAAGATTTTGTGTTAGAATATTTAGGAACCGTACCTATTTTAAAAACCAAGCCATTACCTTTCGAGAAAATAGAAACGCATGTTCTTAAAAGAATCTTAGATGTCGTTTGCTCTGCATTTGTGTGTGTATTTATTTTAACTTGGATGCTTCCTATTTTATGGATTATAATAAGGATAGATTCTAAAGGTCCATTGTTTTTTAAACAAAAAAGAGAAGGTATAAACGGAACTCAATTTTTATGTTATAAACTGCGGTCAATGAAAGTTAATAACGATGCAGATAAAGTTTCTGCATCAAAAAATGATACTAGAATAACCAAAGTTGGTGCATTTTTAAGAAAATCAAGTTTAGATGAGTTTCCTCAGTTCTTTAATGTTTTATTAGGAGATATGAGTATCGTTGGTCCTAGACCACACATGAATCTTCATACCAAAAAATATATAAATGAGGTTGATAACTATTTGCTTAGAAATTCTGTAAAACCTGGTATTACGGGGTTAGCTCAAATTAGTGGCTATAGAGGCGAAGTAATTAAAAAATCTGATATCAACAACCGAGTAAGATTAGATATTTTTTATATCGAAAATTGGTCTTTCTTTTTAGATATAAAAATAATAGCTCAAACTTTCTTTAAAGTATTTATTAAGGAAGAAAAGGCTTATTAAGTCCAAATGTTTTTTTAAAACTGATGAAATTCCAAAGTTGCTTAAAGAATTAAACAAAAGTATAGTATTGATTTCTCTTATGTTTTACTTCTATAGGCGTTCATCTATATTCTTTTAGAAGACATCTAAACACAAAACGTATTGCAAGCAAATTGTATTTTCTAAAACTTCTGATATTTTAGAATTAGTTGTTTTTAATAAATGATGAAATTCATCAATTAAAGCCTTCCTTTTTATTTTAAAAATCTACCCAAAATAGATAAAAGATCTTCTAGAAAATTAGAAAAATTAAGGGTATTGAGTATATTTGCAAGCACAACAACACAACAAAGATGAATATCCTTATTTTAGGTTCTGGTGGTAGAGAACACGCTTTTACTTTAAAACTATTAGAAAGTAATAAAATCAAACGAATTTTTGTGGCACCAGGAAATGCTGGAACAGATAAAATAGCAACCAATATTAATATTAGTGTTTCTGATTTTAAAGCAATTAAAAAAGCTGTTTTAGAAAACAATATAAAAATGGTTGTTGTTGGTCCAGAAGTACCTTTAGTAGAAGGTGTTCACGATTTCTTTTTAGCAGATAATGATTTGAAAAATATTCCTGTAATAGGACCTAAAAAAGATGGTGCATTGTTAGAAGGTTCTAAAGATTTTTCAAAACAATTTATGCAAAAACATGGAGTTCCTACTGCGAGATATCAATCTTTTACAAAAGAAAATTTAGAGGATGGATACGATTTCTTAGAAACATTAGAGCCTCCTTTTGTCTTGAAAGCTGATGGTTTAGCGGCAGGAAAAGGAGTCTTGATTTTAAATTCTTTATCTGAAGCAAAGTCAGAGTTAAAAGAAATGGTTTCTAATCAGAAATTTGGAGAAGCTTCTGCAACTGTTGTTATTGAAGAATTTTTAAAAGGAATAGAATTGTCTGTTTTTGTTTTAACAGATGGTAAAAACTATAAAATTTTACCTTCGGCAAAAGATTACAAAAGAATTGGTGAAGGAGATACTGGCTTAAATACGGGCGGAATGGGAGCAATTTCTCCTGTGCCATTTGCAGATGAAGCTTTCTTACATAAAGTAGAAGAATTGGTTGTAAAACCAACAATTGCGGGTTTACTAAAAGACGGAATTGATTATAGAGGTTTTATTTTCATTGGATTAATGAACGATAATGGAAATCCTTCTGTGGTTGAATACAATGTAAGAATGGGAGATCCAGAAACTGAGGTTGTGTTGCCAAGAATAGAGTCAGATTTATTTGAGTTATTTGAAGGTGTTGCAAATCAAACTTTACATGAAAAATCTTTTTCGGTAACTGATAAAACTGCAACAACTGTAATGCTAGTTGCTGGTGGATATCCAGAAGCATACGAGAAAAACAATGAAATTACAGGTTTTGACGCTGTTGATGAATCTATTGTTTTTCATGCGGGAACTGCTTTAAAGGACGGTAAAGTGCTTACAAATGGAGGAAGAGTTATGGCAATAACTTCTTTAGGAGATACGATAGAAGAAACTTTAGAAAAAAGCTATAGAAGCATCAATAAAATTCATTTTGATAAAATGAATTATAGAAAAGATATTGGTTTCGATTTGGTATAGTTTTAGAATTACCTTGCTTTTTCAAGAGTAAAAGAAAATTCTGAACCTTTACCGTACGTACTTTTTAGAAAGATATTTTCATCGTGGGCTTCAACAATATGTTTCACTATAGAAAGGCCTAAGCCAGATCCACCTTGTTCTCGAGATCTGCTTTGATCAACTCTATAAAAACGTTCAAATAAACGTGGAAGATGTATTTTTTTTATGCCTTCTCCATCATCGATTACTTTGATAATAAATTTTTGACTGTTATGACTTTCAACACCAACAATTGTTGTTCCGTTTGGTTTTCCGTATTTTATAGAATTAACAACTAAATTAATTAATACCTGTTCAATTTTTTCAATATCTCCTTTTACAAAAAGAGGAAACTCATAAATCCTATCAAATCGTATAGAAATATTTCTCTTTTTTGCTTTCATTTCTAATAAATCAAATACATTCTGTATTAATTCTAGAATATTAAAAACTTCAATATTTATTTCTAATCCATCGTTTTCTAATTTAGCAATCATATCTAAATCTTTAACAACAGCAACCAATCTTTCTACACCTTTATTTGCTCTGTCTAAATACTTCATTCGTATTTGCTTGTCATTTACAGCACCTTCTAATAAAGTTAAAATATAACCTTGTACCGTAAAAAGAGGTGTTTTTAATTCGTGGGCTACATTTCCTAAAAAATCTCGCCTGAAAGAATCTCTTTCGGTTAAACTTTTAATTTCTAAACGTTTACCTTCAACGAATTTTTCCATCTTTTTAGAAATTTTATCAATATCTGTAGTGGCGGTTTCTCGTTTAAGATCGTTTACATTTAAGATTGAAACATCTTCGTATATTTTTTTTAAGCGTCTGTATATAAAGTGTTCGGCTCTATATTGAGTAATAAAAAAAGAAATTAAAAAGAGTGAAATAACAGAAATTATAATAGTGATAACTCCCAATTGTTGACTGATAAAGAAATAAGAAATTGCAGCTATTCCAACAGATAACAGGGTTAAATATATCGAAGACCAAAGTGCGTATGTGTATGTTTTTTTTAATTTTAACATCGGTGTTATTTATTCTGCGCCTTCTAAAACAAATTTATAACCAACACCTTTAACCGTCTTAAAATGGTCATCGCCAATTTTTTCTCGCAGTTTTCTAATATGAACATCAATAGTTCTGCCGCCAACAACTACTTCATTACCCCAAACGGTGTCTAAAATTACTTCTCTTTTAAAGACTTTTCCTGGTTTAGAAGTTAATAACGAAAAAAGTTCAAATTCTTTTCTAGGTAAGGCAATTTTTTTACCCGCTTTGTAAACTACATATTCTTCTCTATCAATAATGATGTCGCCAATTTTAAGAGAATATTCATTTTCTTTTTCAGTTTTTAATCTTCTTAACAAAGATTTTACTTTACTAACTAATACTTTTGGCTTTATAGGTTTTGTAATATAGTCATCAGCACCAGCTTCAAAACCAGCTACTTGAGAGTAGTCTTCTCCTCTTGCTGTAAAAAATGTAATAATTGCATTTTCTAAAGATTTAATTTTTCTGATTTTTTCACAAGCTTCTATGCCGTCCATTTCTGGCATCATAATATCCAGTAAAATTAAATGAGGAATATTTTTTTTTGCAGATTTAATAGCTTGTAATCCATTTTCTGCTGTAAAAATTTGATATCCTTCATTTTTAAGATTATACCCAACAATTTCAAGAATGTCTGGTTCATCATCAACCAATAAAATTTTAATGTCGCTTTTATTCATGTTTTTTATTAAGTCAAGTACCAAAAATACAGATAATTCTGTTATAAATATAGGTTCTTAACAATCATTTAATCTTAAAGATTTTAGTTTACTTTTTGGTAACATTGAAATATTCTGAAAAAAGCATAGTTACTTTTATTAAATTAACAATTAATTAATGTGTTGTTAATCAGTGTAAAAATTAATTATTTGTTATATTTACCGCTAATTCAAAATTCAAATCACACATGAAAAAAAATTACATTTTAACTTTATTGATTACACTTTGTTTTACGTTAGTTTCTTTTGGACAAGAGATGATGTTAAATGGAGGTTTAGAAAATTGGGATTCAGACACAGCTCCAACTGATTGGACCAAAGTTGAAGAAATAACCAAGGAATCTACAGAAATACATGGTGGCTCATTTTCGGCTAAACATGTTGGTGGAACCAAAGATTTAGGGCAAACTATCACAGACATAGTAGCTGGTAACAGTTATACTATTACAATTTGGTATAAAGTTGTAGAAAATGATGCAAGTGATTCACGTATTTGGTCTTATTGGCAAGATTCTTCAGGTACTTCAGTAACTGATGCTGCTACGGATGGAGCTTTAAGAGGTCCAGATAATGGTTATTTCGCTAATAATGGAGGTGTTTGGTCTAAGTATGAGGCTACTGTTGTTGCGCCAGCAGGAGCAACCCAGTTTTATTTCGAATTAAGAACGTATTCTGGGGCAGTTACTTATTGGGATGATTTATCTTTTGTAAATAATGGTGTTGCATCTGTAAAAAACAATGCTATTGAAGGTTTTGCAACGTATCCAAACCCTGTTACTAATCATGAATTTACTTTAACAAGTAATAGTTCAGAAACTAAAGAAATCGCTATTTTTAATATTTTAGGTAAAAAAGTACTTTCTTCTAGTGTTTCGGGTGTAAAAGCTACTGTTGATGTTTCTACAATTTCATCAGGAATTTACATTTTAAAAGTTACAGAAGATGGTAAAACAGCTACTAAGAAATTAGTCATAAAATAAAGAATCTTATTTTAATAAGAGTACTTCTTATTTTAAAAGCTCCAAATTAATTTTTGGAGCTTTTTTATTTTGTATCTTTATCTTGAAAAGAAAAATAATTAGCTATGAATCTTACTTATAATATAAATGACATCCTTTTTTTAGATATCGAAACCGTTCCTCAAGAAGAAAAATGGAGTTTACTTTCTAAAAGTACTCAAGAACTTTTTGAGAAAAAAACACAATATCAACGCAAAGATGAAACTACTGCGGAGCAGTTTTATGAACGCGCAGGAATTTGGGCCGAATTTGGGAAAATAATCTGTATTTCTGTTGGTTATTTTGCAGATGTACAAGAAGTGAAACAATTTAGAATTACCTCTTTTTTTGGTGATGATGAACACCAACTTTTAACCGATTTTAAAGTTTTATTAGATAAGCATTTTGCTAAAAAAGCAAATGTTTTATGTGCGCATAATGGCAAAGAGTTCGATTTTCCTTTTATTGCCAGAAGAATGATTGTTCATCAAATAGAATTGCCTAAAAAATTAAACTTATTTGGTAAAAAGCCATGGGAAATTCCGCATTTAGATACTTTGGAATTATGGAAATTTGGTGATTATAAACATTATACCTCACTAAAATTATTAACTTCTATTTTAGGAGTTCCGTCTCCAAAAGATGATATTGATGGTAGCGAAGTTGCAGCTGTTTATTACAAAGAAAAAAATATTGACAGAATTGTAACCTATTGCGAAAAAGATACGATTGCTGTTGCTCAAATTTTATTACGTTTTAATAATGAAGCCTTATTAAAGGACGAAAATATTGTTAGAGTTTAGATTTTAAACAATTGTATTATGAGAATTGTATGGAATCAAAACGCTTTTGATAGTTTAGATGAAAATATAAATCATCTTAAAAAGAATTGGTCTACAGAAGTACTTGTAAATTTTTTAGATATTGTAGATGAAAAAGTTGAACTTTTAAAAACGTACCCCGAAATGGGAGTAATTTGTGAATTCAAACCGGTACTTCGTCAATTGGTCATTACAAAACATATTACACTATTTTACGAAGTAGACACAGATGAAATTTATTTACATTTATTTTGGTTGAATTTCAGCGATTCATCGGAATTACAAATGCTTCTTTCGTAACATTTTCATTGCTTCACTGTGTTCTATTATTCTTCCTGATTTTTTATCAGCATTAGATTTTTCTAACTCCATTAACAACGCCTCACTAGGAAATAAGATTTTTGAAATTGTAAAAACCTCATTTGCGGTAAATGTTTTAGTTTTTAATTTTCGGTAAAAAACTTGTTTGGACATTTCTAAATTTTGGTAAATAAAACTTGTCTTAAAAGGCGAGCTGTCTATATAGTCTTTTAATTCGTCTAAAAAAGTAATATATTTTGATACTATCTGTAGCATTTTTTAATATATTTTCGTATTGTTATTAACAAATATAGTAAATATATTTAATACAATTAATTCAAAATACACTATTTTTATTAGAGTTATGTAGAGATTTTATTCTTCTAACTTCATAGAAAGTTCTAACCAACGTTCTTCTTTTGTTTCTATTTCGGTTATAATTTCTTGCAATTCTTCAGATTTTTTTGCAATATCATCAGCAGCAATTTCTACATTTAAAAACTGATTCTCTATCGTAGCTTTTCGTTTTTGAAGTCTTTCTATTTCTACTTCTAAAGAACCAAACTCACGTTTTTCATTAAAGCTTAAGGTGTTTTTAGTTTCCTTTTTTTCTACTTTTTCAACCTTTTCAATAACGATATCTTCTGTAGTTTCAGATTCTGTGGAACTATCATACGCTCTAAAATCAGAATAATTTCCAGGAAAATTTTCAACTTCCCCTTCGCCTCTAAATACAAACAATGCATCTACAATTTTATCCATAAAATATCTATCGTGCGATACTACTAATAGATTTCCAGGATAATCTAACAAGAAATTTTCTAAGACATTTAAGGTTACAACATCTAAATCGTTTGTTGGCTCATCTAAAATTAAAAAGTTAGGATTCTGAATTAAAACAGCACATAAGTACAAACGTTTTTGTTCTCCACCAGAAAGTTTTTCAACAAAATCGTATTGTTTCTTTTTATCAAACAAAAAGCGTTCTAAAAGCTGAGAAGCAGAAATTTTTCTTCCTTTTGTTAAAGGGATAAATTCTCCAAATTCTTTAACAACTTCAATTACTTTTTGGCCTTCTTTAATGTTGATTCCAGATTGTGTGTAATATCCAAATTTAACAGTTTCGCCAACAACAACTTTACCGCCATCAACTTCATTTTGTTGTGTAATAATATTTAAGAAAGACGATTTTCCTGTTCCGTTTTTACCAATAATTCCTATACGTTCTCCACGTTTAAAAACATAATCAAATCCGTCTAAAATCTTTTTATCGCCATAAGATTTAAACAATTTATGAAGCTCTAAAACTTTGCTTCCTAAACGTTCCATATTAATTTCTAACTGAACTTTATGGTCTAATCTTCTTTGACTCGCTTTTTCTTTTATCTGATAAAAATCATCGATTCTAGATTTCGATTTTGTAGTTCTCGCTTTTGGCTGTCTACGCATCCAATCTAATTCCTTTTTAAAAAGATTTTTTGCTTTATCAGTAGTAACTTGTTCAAGCTGAATTCTTTCTTCTCTTTTTTCTAAATAGTAAGAGTAATTTCCTTTGTATTTATAGATTTTACCTTCGTCTAATTCTAAAATTTCATTACAAACGCGTTCTAAAAAATAACGGTCATGCGTCACCATAAAAAGAGTAATTTTCTCTTTGGCAAAAAAGGATTCTAACCACTCAATCATTTCTAAATCTAAATGATTTGTTGGCTCATCTAAAATTAAAAAATCGGGTTTGCTAATTAAAACAATCGCTAAAGACAAACGCTTTTTTTGACCTCCAGAAAGAGTAGAAATTTTTAACGATAAATCATCTAATTTTAATTTAGATAAAATTTGCGTGTATTGCGTTTCAAAATCCCATGCATTGTATTGTTCCATCAACTCAAAAGCTTTTTGATACGCTTCTGTGTCATCAAGATTTTTTAATGCTTTTTCGTATTTATTAATTACAGAAAGGATAATATTATCCGTAGCAAAAATGGTTTCTTCGATGGTTAAATCAGGATTTAATACATCATTTTGAGCCAAATACGCAATAGAAATATCTTTTCTAGTTACAATTTGCCCAGAATCGGGCACATCTAAACCTGCAATAATATTAAGAATTGATGTTTTCCCTGTTCCGTTTTTGGCAACAAAGGCAACTTTTTGGTCTTTATTTATTCCAAAAGAAATGTCTTGAAACAAAATACGTTCACCATAAGATTTAGAAATGTTTTCTACTGAAAGATAATTCACAAGTAATATTTTTTGCAAAGAAACAAAATCAACCGCTAATTTTAAGCTTTTAAAAAAATCATTTTACAAAGTGTTCTTTTATCCCAAAATAGTAGTGTTTTTGTTTTGAAACTATTTTAAAGGTCTGTTAATTAATAGTATCTTGCGTCTACTTAATTGAAATAAAAGTATATGAAAATTATAGTACCAATGGCAGGAATTGGGTCTCGTTTAAGACCTCACACACTAACAGTGCCAAAGCCTTTAACAGTTATAGCAGGTAAACCAATTGTACAACGTTTGGTAGAAGATATTGCTTCTGTAATTGATGAAAAGATAGATGAAATTGCATTTGTAATTGGTCCGGCTGCAAAAGGTTTTCCAGCTGATACAGAAGAAAAACTATTAAAAATAGCAAAAGAATTAGGTGCCAAAGGTTCTGTTTATGTACAGCATGAAGCTTTAGGAACTGCACATGCAATTTATATGGCAAAAGAATCCTTAAGCGGACCTTGTGTTGTGGCATATGCAGATACGTTGTTTAAAGCCGATTTTACGTTAGATGTAAATGCTGATGGCGCTATTTGGGTTAGTAAAGTTGATAATCCTAGTGCATTTGGAGTTGTAAAATTAGAAGACGGAATTATCACAGATTTTATAGAAAAACCAAAAGAATTTGTTTCTGATTTAGCAATTATTGGAATTTATTATTTTAAAAGCGGAGATAAATTATTAGAAGAAATTCAATATTTAATTGATAATGATTTAAAAGAAAATAATGAATATCAATTAACAAATGTTTTAGAATCTTTAAAACAACAAGGTGCAAAATTTATTCCAGGAACAGTTACCGCTTGGATGGATTGTGGTAAAAAAGATCCAACTGTAGACACCAATAAACAAACGTTAGGTTTTGAATATACTTCAGGGAAAAATTTGGTTTCTGAGGATGTTGTTTTAAATAATTCAGAAATAATTCAACCTTGTTATGTTGGCAAAAATGTGGTTTTAACAGACGCTAAAATAGGACCTTATGTTTCTATTGGAGAAAATAGTGTGGTAGAAAATTCTACTATTGTAAACTCTTTAATACAAACAAATGTGCATATTTCTAATGCAAATTTAAACAATGCAATGATTGGTAATCATGCAATTTACAACGCGCAATATTCATCTGTTAGTATTGGAGATTATACAGAATTAATCTAAGTGAATCAAAAAGAAAAGAAAATAGAAGTTCGTAAAGAGAGGCAATTTAAGTATGTTAAGTTGGCTCTTTTTTCGTTTTTTGTTTTCCTTTTTTCAATCGGTATAAAAGCACAAGATAGTATTCCTGAAAAAGAAGATATTGCAGAAGAATCCGAATTAAAGTTTCAGCAATTCTTTTTTAAAGCGTTATCAGAAAAATCCATTGGAAACTATCAAAAAGCAATTGAAAATTTAGAAAGTTGCAATCAAATTTTATCAAACGACATTGCTGTTTTCTTTGAATTTTCTAAAAATTATTTATCCTTAAATAATACTCTATTAGCAAGAGAGTATATAGAAAGAGCTTTAGTAAAAGAACCTACTAATATTTGGATGCTTACGCATTTGGTGCAAATTTACATAAAGGATAGGAATTTTGAAAAAGCGATTGATACACAAAAAAAATTAGTTACTATTGATCCGAAGAAAAGAGAGTTCTTAGTGCGTTTATACGTTTCTAACGGATTAATGAAAGAAGCAATTTTTTTAATGAACACGCTAGATCAAGAAAAATCGTTACCAGCATATTTAAAAAGATTAAGAACAACTTTAGAGAGCAGGAAAGAATATACCACTAAAAATGAAGTTGTTGACGACGATTTAAATGAAGAAGAAACTTTGGAAGAAGATAATACTGTTAACCAAGAAGTTTTATCAACAGATTTAAACGGTTTAATGAATCAATTTAAAACTGATAAATCATATACTATTTTAGAAGGGATTTTAAAAAAAACTACCGAAAATCAAGATTTATTACAATTTAGTGAAGAAGGCATCGCGCTTTTTCCGGCGCAACCTTTTGTGTATTTGATTCATGGAAAAGCATTAAATGATACCAAAAACCATAAAAAAGCGTTAAGCATTTTAAAAGATGGCATTGATTTTGTTATTGACAATGAAATGGAAGCAGCTTTTTATTTAGAAATAGCAACAGCTTATAAAAATTTGGGCGATACTAAAGAAGAAATAAAATACCTGCAAAAAGCGAAGAACCTTAAAAATTAATAAATGAAGTTTTTAAAATATATAGTACTTTTATCGATTGTTTTAACTTCTTGTAAAGCAAATAAAAATATGATGGATGCCAATGCAATTGCAAAAGAAACTTCTGCCAAAAAAGTAGCTAAAAAGCATATTGCAGCCAATTTTGATAAAAAAACAATTGATTCTAAATTAAAAGTAAATTTTAATAATGGTAAAATAAATCAAAGTTTAACCGTTAATTTACAAATTGATAAAGACAAAGCTATATACTTAAAAGGAACTAAGTTTATCACTGTTTTTAAAGCAATGATAACACCAACAACGGTAAGCTATTATTCGCCTTTTGCAAAGAATTATTTTGAAGGAGATTTTTCTATGATTAAAGAATTATTGGGCGTAGAAATTAATTTTGAACAATTACAAAATCTGTTTTTAGGCCAATCTTTAATAAATATAAAAGAGGAAAAACAAGATTTAAAAATTGAAAATAACAGATATATTTTATCGCCAGAAAAGCAATCAGAAATGTTCGATATTTTCTTCACAATTAATCCGGGTCATTTTAAGTTAGACGAACAATCTATTGTAAATGCAGATAAAGATTTACGACTAGATATTAAATATCCATCATATAGTATTATTAATAAAATTATTTTCCCATCAGAAATAAATATAAAAGCCAAGTCGGCAGATTCTCTTACAGATATAGATATCATCTATAAATCTGTAGAATTTGACACAAAATTAAATATGTCTTTTGATATTCCTAGTGGTTATAAACGTTTAGAATTTTAATGAATACACGTACCCTTATTGTCTTTTTCTTTTCAGTTTTTCTGATGAGTAGTGCTGTTTTTAGTCAAACTAAAAACGAGTTAGAATCTCAGCGTAATAAATATAGAACAATTATTGCACAATTAAATACGTTGCTTTTTAACGAAAAGAAAAAAGAAAAAAATGCATTAGAAGATTTAAGAGATCTAAAACTAAAAATTGATGCAAGAAATAAGTTAATTGCTACGATAAATCAAGAAGCACAATTATTATCAAGAGAGATTGTTGCAAATCAAAAGAAAATAAATAAACTCAATAAAAAGCTATCAGATTTAAAGGCAGATTATGGAGATATGATTTTTAAATCATATAGAAGTAAATCGCAACAAAGTAGAATGATGTTTATTTTGTCTTCGCAAAACTTTTACCAGGCATACAAACGGTTAGAGTATATGAAACAATATACGTCGTTTAGAAAAAAACAAGGTGAGGAAATCATAGTGCAAACAACAATTATTGAAGGTTTAAAAGATTCGTTGCTTTATCAGAAAAAAGTAAAAGACACTTTAATTTTATCGGAATTAAATGAGAAAAAAGAAATTGAAAAAGATAAAGGTGAGCAAGAAGGCTTAATTTCAGAAATCAAGAAAAAAGAAAGTAAGTATAAAAAAGAACTGCAAGAAAACATAAAAGAAGATAAAAGGATTGCCGCTAAAATTGATAAAATTATAAAAGACGAAATTGAAAAAGCAAACAGATTGGCATTGGCAAATGCTAAAAAGAATGATGTTGTTAAAAATCCTATAGTTACCAAAGAAAGTGAGTTCTTTTTAACGCCAGAAGCAAAAGCATTAGCGGCAGAATTTGAGCAAAATAGAGGTAGATTACCTTGGCCTGTTAGAGAAGGATTAGTGGTTAGGAAGTTTGGCGAGCAGCCACATCCTACTTTTCCAGGAATTTCTATAAACGGAACAGGTTTGCACATTGTTACCAGTAGAGACAGTAATGCCGAAGCTATTTTTAATGGAGAAGTAATGAATATTTTATTAGGTTCTGGAGGCACAAAAAACGTGTTAATTAGACATGGAAACTATATTTCTTCATATAATAATCTAGAAAATACTTACGTGCAAAAAGGAGATAGAATTGTTACAGGACAAAAAATAGGTAAAATTTTTACTGATAAAGTTACAGCTAAAACAACTTTAATTTTTGTGTTATTTAAAAATACAACACGTTTAAATCCGGCTTCATGGATATTACCAAGGTAAATTATATCCTTAAAAGAATTCTTTTTTTGTGGTTTATGTTGTAATTAAATAATAAAAATTAATTACACACTATTCAATAGATTTGTTTTATTGAATAAAAGTTGCTTTTATTTAAAGGTAATTTGGTTAAAATAATTGGTTGTTTTATAAAATTTATTCTTCTAGTTCTTGAGGATAATATTTAATGTTTTTTTGAAGAATAATTGAATTAGGTATTGTTATCAATTCATTTTCTGGATTTTTTAGCGTGATAAAAAAGGCACCAATATCGCTAATCTCTCCACTAATCTCATAATCTTTTTCTAAAATTGTAATTCGATCTCCAATTTTTACAGGATAGTTTACAAATAAAATAATTCCGGCTGTAATGTTCGATAATATAGACCATTGCGCAAAAAAAGCAATTCCTAAAATAGTTAATAAAGAAGAAATATAAATTAATATTTGTTCTTTATCAACACCCCAAATAAAAGCTATAACAACAATTACTAGGGCGTATATAAGTACAGTTATTACTTTATTAGTTACTATAATTCTAGCTTGTTGAAATCCAAATTTTAATTGAATTTTTCCAAGAGATTTTGTAATTAATAGGCGTATAATAAATGCCAATACTAAAACAATAAGTGTTTCTATTATTTTAAAATGATTTAAAAATTCCATTTTTTATTTAGTTAAATAATGACTTTAAAGCAGTTGCTTCATTTGGGGTAAGTTTGCCTGCTAAAATTAAGCTTAATTGTTTACGTCTTAATGCGCCTTCAAAACGCTCTATTTCTAAAGCTGTTTCTGGTATAACTTGCGGAACGACTACGGGTTTTCCGGTTTCGTCTACAGCTACAAAAGTGTAAATTCCTTCGTTTACTTTTGTTCTATGGCCAGATTGTCTGTCTTCGATCCAAACATCTACATAAATTTCCATTGAAGATTTAAAAGCTCTAGAAACTTTAGCTTCTATATTAACAACACTACCAACGGGTATTGCTTTGTTAAAAGCAACATGGTTTACAGAAGCCGTAACTACAATTCTTCTAGAATGACGTCTAGCAGCAATACTGCAAGCTCTGTCCATTCTTGCTAATAATTCGCCTCCAAAAAGGTTGTCTAAATAATTGGTTTCACCAGGTAAAACTAAATCGGTAAGTATTGTTAATGAGTCTTTAGATGTTTTTGCCTCCATTTAAAAAATTTCTGCAAATATAGGTATAGACTATAAATAATGGGTACTATTTTTCCAATAACCAAGCGTCTGCAGAAATAGTTCTTTGAATTTTATACAAACTATTAATTGCATCATTTCTATCAGCAAAACTATTAAAAGAAACCTCCGTTAAACCCCATTTGTTTGTGCCAATAATTTTAGCATCGTATCCTAACTCTTTTAATTGAGTTACTTTTTTCTCAGCATTTTCTAAAATCTGAAAAGCACCAGCTACAATATGAAACGGTTTTTCAATTTCTTTAACAACATTTAATTCTATTGTTGGTAAAGGATTTGGAATTACAAAAGTAGCAGATTGTATTTTTTTCTCTATAGCTTTTTCTTGATTTGCTAAAATTGTTTGTTGCTTATTTTGTAAGTATGCATTGTTGCCAAAAAAACCTAATGTTAATAAAATAGCAGCACCAGCAGCATATTTTATAAATGTAGGAATCCCTTTTTTATTTTCTCTAGCAGCAGTATGCACCGGAATTAAAGGTTTTACTTGTTCTTTATATCTTTCAATAGAAGCAGATTCTACAGAAGATAAACCAAACGATGATGATAAATAATTAACATGTAAGTTTGGTTCAAAAATAATTTGCCCTCTTTCGTTTAATGTTAAAACACCAACAGCACCAATTTGTAAAGGATTAGTTTGGATGTCGTTTTTCCATTCTGCAACTACTCTGTCAATTGCATTAGAAGCTTCTTCAAAAGAAATATTTTCTGAAGTAGCAATATAATTTGCTAGTAAACCGTCATTCTTTTTTAAATGACTGTTAAAAGTAATTTGTTTTTTAGGCGGATTAAAAGTATGAGTAGCCTCATCGATAGTTGCACCAATTTTGTTAGTTACAAAACCACCAAAATTTGGTATAATTATACAATTGTATCTATATAGTAAGTCGTTGATGTAGTTGGCTAAATTCATAGATACAAATATATAAGTTTTGACGTTTTGTAAAACTTAAATTCTACAAATTTTATCAACAATTATTTTATATCTTGGTACTCAAATTGTTAAATATTGAAAGAAGAAAAATTACTTGCAATTCTACGATTGCAAAAAAGCAAAGCTATTGGTGATATTTTAGCCAAAAAACTAATAGTACATATTGGTGATGTAGAACATATTTTTAAAGAAAAACCAACTACGTTATTGAAAATTAATGGAATAGGAGCGCATTCTATTAACCATTTATTTGATAAAAAAAACATAGAATCCGCAGAACAAGAACTCGCGTATATTCAAAAAAATAAAATAGCGTATTCGTATTTTTTAGACGCAGATTATCCTAAAAACCTTCAAAATTGTATCGATAGCCCGATTTTGTTTTTTAAAGATGGAAATATTAATTTGAATAATGACAAGATAATTTCTATTGTGGGTACAAGAAATATGAGTTCTTACGGACGCGATTTTTGCAATAAATTAATAGAAGAAATTGCCCCGTTTAACCCAATAATTGTAAGTGGTTTTGCCTACGGAGTAGATATTTGTGCTCACAAAGCTGCCGTAAAAAACAAGTTGCAAACTATTGCAGTGTTGGCCCATGGTTTTGAGCAAATTTATCCAAAAGTGCATAAAAAATATATCAATCAAGTAAATGAAAATGGAGGCTTTTTAACCGAGTTTTGGCACGAAGAAGATCCGTTAAGAGAAAATTTTTTAAAAAGAAATAGAATTGTTGCGGGCATTTCTAAAGCAACCATTGTTATAGAAAGTGCAGACAAAGGAGGTTCTTTGGTTACGGCAGATATTGCAAATTCTTATAACAGAGATGTATTTGCGTTGCCAGGAAGAGCTACAGATATTTATAGTAAAGGCTGTAATAATTTAATTAAAAATAACCAAGCAAGTTTGCTAACATCATCTCAAGATATCATTAAAATGCTCAATTGGGATCTATCAGAAAAACCTAAAAAAGCAATTCAACAACAACTATTTTTTGAGTTAAACGAAAATGAACAAAAAGTGTATGATTTATTGCACGAAAAAGGGCAACAATTAGTAGATGTCATTTCTATAGAATGTAATATTCCTATTTTTCAACTTTCATCAATCTTGTTGCAAATGGAATTAAAAGGCATTACAAAACCATTACCTGGAAAGATGTTTGAAATCGCTTGATTATTATACGTATTTTTGTAAAATATCACTAGATAGAAATGGAAGAAAATCAAAAATTAATATCAAAAAGAAAACCAACTTTTCCTGTTAGTAAATTATTAGCGGCTTTTTTAAAAAAACATAATAGAAGTGCTGTAATTAATATATTATATAATGATTTACTTCGTTTTCAGGGTTCTGTAAATGTTTATGATAAAAATGATGAAGATACTCTTTGGGTAAGAACGTATTATTCTGAATGGGATAGAGCAGAAATTGATTTAAGTTTAAAGCAAATTTATACCATTCTTCATTCGGATGGAAATGCCAAAACCATTCCTTTTTTAAATATTGATGCCATTGATTTTTGTACGTTTGGGAACTCAAAGCCCTTTAGAATTAAAGTTAGAAATGTTTTAAATGATAACTTTACGTACTTTTATGTAAAACAAGCTGATGCTTCTCGGGTGTATGGTTTAGAATTAGAACATATTTTATCTCCTTATACCATGAACTATTTGGTATATAAAGATACGTTAATAGAAGAGCATATTTCTGGAATTCCCGGAGACGATTTTATTCAAAATACACTTCCAAATTGTACAGAATTAGAGAAATCTCAAATAGCGAAAGAATTTGTAAAATTTAAAGAAAGATGTTTTATCCGTCTTTTGGGTGATATGCGTTCCTATAATTATGTAATCACGCCAATTCACGATTTTGATAAAATTATTTATAAGATAAGAGCCATCGATTTTGACCAACAATCTTTTGAAGGAAACTTAAAAGTGTACAACTTACAGTTTATGAAAGAGAATTTTAAAATGGTAGAAATGGTCAATAAAAAATTGCAAAACAGTTCTATAAATCAATATAAAATTGAAGAGCGTTCATACATTGCTAAAAGAATGATAAGTTCGCCAGATAGAATTCAGCATATTGTTAGATGTATGAAACAAGATAGTATTTCTTTTCCGCATCATATAGAGCGTTTAAAACAAGATTTAATAGATTATGTTGGCGATGTTGAGTTTAAAAAATGTAAGAATATGGGCGAAATTTTAGAAACCATATTAATTTTTGTGAAACGTAATTATTTAGATATCAGTAATAAATAGTAAATTTATTTTTTAGAAGCTATTTCCAGCTTTCACTACTCGCTTTTTTTGTGAAAAACAAAAAAGAGCTCAAACAGACCGTTCAATCTGGGCTAGGCTTGTTTACTAGCTTTTGGTTATTTTAAACTATTTTATTCAATTTCAAATGAAATGGGTAAAGTATAGTTAGTTTTTACAACATGATCTCTTTGTTTTCCAGGAATAAATTTTGGTAACTTTTTAAACATTTCCTTAACTTCTTCCATTAATTTTGGATGTGGAGCTCTAACTTTAACATCGGTAGTGTTTCCATCTTTATCAATTGTAAATTGAGTAAAAATTTTATATTTTCCTTTTGATAGACCTAGATTTTGAGCTATTTTTCTATCAAAATTTTCTTCAATAAATTTTTTCATTCTAAACTCAAAATCTTCCTTAGCTTTTGTGTTCGTTAATTTTTCAGATTCTTTAAATCTGGGAGGTTCATCAATAATAAAGCCCATTATTATTTCTTCAGTTTCTTCAATAAATTCAATTTCTCCTTCTATATTTACTTCTCCTACGGTTTCTATAGTTTCAATTACATCTCCTGTTGTTGTTAAACTTGTATTGTTAATTTCTTCCAATGATGGATTAATTACTGATATTCCGGTTGTAGTTGGTGGAGGCGGAACTTTGCGTTTTTGAATACAAGTTGTAGTTTCTTTTAATTTATTTGAAATAGAATCTTTAGAAGTAATTATTGAATCAATTTTTTCTTCCACTTTTTTAATGGTATCGACAATAATTACATCATGAATCTTCTGTTTTTTTCCATCAGAATAATTACAACTAAATAAAGTTGTTCCCATCACAAAAAACAACGCCAACACAAATATTTTTTGAAAAGATAATTGCTGATCAAAAGTTGTTTTCGGAATTTCAATTGTTATGGTATCTAGCTGTTTTCTATAAAAGTGCCCACAAACACGTTGAGTTTTGTGATCAATTAAATAATCTTTAATTTCTTTTTTAGATTTTTTTGTAAAATCAACCACTGTTTTAGCACAAGAACTACAAAATCTACCTTTTTCTTTAGGCGTCATTTCATTCCAGTTTTCATGGCAAGGTTTAGGAATTGTAATTTTAAGTTTCGAGTTCATAGTAGAAGATTTTTCTACTTAAAATCAAATAAGATGCCAAAGTTAAAATTTTGTTAAAAAAACTATTTTTTACTTCTTACACTTTCTACCACAACAGTAAATAAAATGATAGCACCACCAATGTACGTGTTGTAACTAGGTATTTCATGTACAAAAAAGTAGGCAATTATAATTCCAAAAATAGGTTGTGCGCTTCCAATAATACTTGCAGTAGTTACAGAAAAATGTTTTAACGCATTTACAATCATCGTGTGTCCTATGGCAGTTGTTAGTAATGCTATAAGTAATAACAGCGGCAACTGACTCTCAAAATTAGAAAAATCACTAAAAAATAACACCGGAATTAACAACACAGAAACAATAATCATTTGATGCAACATTAACGCACTTCCGTTGTAATTGGTAACATGTTTTTTTATTGTAAGATTTCTTAGTGCATAACAAAAAGCAGAAAAAATTCCGAATAAAATTCCTTTTAAATGATCGTTTTCTAAAGATAAATCTGGTACAAGCATGTAAATTCCTAATAGCACTAAAACAGCCAAAAAAACATGCACCGGATTTAGTTTTTGTTTTGTAAAAAGAGGTTCTAATAAAGCAGTAATTACCGGAAAAGTAAATAGTGAAAGCATGCCTATGGCAACATTAGATAGTTTTAAAGCAATAAAATACGTAACCCAATGCAAAGCCATAAAAATACCACTTACTAAAAAGGAGTAAAAATCTTTTTTCGATTTTATTTTTAAATCAATTTTTTTAAATCTACAAAAGGCATAAATAAAAATAGTAGCAAAGCTTGCTCTGCAAAAAATAATTGCTTCTGCTGGTAAAGCAATATATCTACCTAAAACACCAGATGTGCTCACAAAAAGAGTTCCTAAAAGTAAAAAGTATAAATTTTTTTGATGTGAGTTTTCCATTAAATTTATCAAATATCTCCTCGAGCGCAGTCGAGAGGTTTTTAAAATAATCTTAATTTATAGGTTTCGACTGCGCTCAACCAGACAATGAATTTATATTTTCTGTAAAATTTCTAAAGCCGTTTTTACGGTATCAATTCTAATAAAAGTGACAAGTAAACGCAATCCGTTTTTAGTTTCTTTCTCTTTCATTACACAGCTTTTTCCGTTTTGCTGCACATATTTTAACATTCTGGTAAATGCATCTGTATGGTAAAAATCACTTTGTTGATTAGAAACAAAATAACCCATCATTCTTTTCTGTTTCAGAATAATTTTCTCTAAACCTAATTCTTTAGCCAACCATTTTATTCGCACAGAATTTAGTAAATCTTCCACTTGTTTTGGTATTTTTCCAAAACGATCTACAATTTCGGTTTCAAAAATTTGTAATTCTGCTTCTGTTTCTAAATCAGATAATTTACTGTATAAACTCAATCTTTCTGAAATAGAATTTATATAATTATCAGGAAATAAAATTTCGAAATCAGTATCAATTGCAACTTCTTTTACATATTCTTTTGGTTTAGAAGCGTCGGTTGGATACAAATCTGCAAACTCGTTTTCTTTTAATTCTTCAATAGCTTCTTGCAATATTTTTTGATAGGTGTCAAAACCAATATCATTTATAAATCCGCTTTGTTCGCCGCCTAATAAATCTCCTGCACCACGAATTTCTAAATCTTTCATGGCAATGTTAATTCCGCTTCCTAGATCAGAAAATAAAACCAACGCTTCGATACGTTTTCTAGCATCATCTGTCATCATGTGATACGGCGGAGTAATAAAATAACAAAACGCTTTTTTATTAGAACGACCAACTCTACCACGCATTTGATGCAAATCAGAAAGGCCAAAATTATTTGCATTATTTATGAAAATAGTATTTGCATTTGGTACATCTAAACCACTTTCAATAATGGTAGTTGATACCAATACATCAAAATCATTGTTCATAAAACTAAGCATTAAACCTTCTAGTTTTTTGCCCTCCATTTGTCCGTGGCCAATGCCAACTTTTGCAGAAGGAACCAATCTTTGAATTAAACCGGCCACTTCTTTAATGTTTTCTATTCTATTATGAATAAAGAAAACTTGCCCTCCTCTAGAAATTTCATAAGAAATTGCATCGCGAATTACCTCTTCAGAAAAACGAATTACATTACTTTCTATAGGATGTCTGTTTGGTGGGGGCGTTTTTATTACAGATAAATCTCTTGCCGCCATTAAACTAAATTGCAAAGTTCTAGGAATAGGAGTTGCAGTTAATGTTAAGGTGTCTACATTTTCTTTTAACGTTTTTAGTTTGTCTTTTACCGCAACACCAAATTTTTGTTCTTCATCAATAATTAATAAACCTAAATTTTTGAATTTTAATTTCTGATTTGTAAGTTGATGCGTTCCAATAATAATATCTACACTTCCATCATTTACACCATTTATAGCTTCTGTTTTTTGTTTGGCAGTTCTAAAACGATTTAAGTAATCTATTTTAATGGGGAAATCTTTTAATCTTTCAGAAAATGTTTTATAATGTTGAAAAGCCAGAATTGTAGTTGGAACCAAAATGGCTACTTGTTTGCCGTTATCAACAGCTTTAAAAGCAGCTCTAACAGCAACTTCTGTTTTACCAAAACCAACATCGCCACAAATTAAACGATCCATTGGTTGTTCTTTTTCCATATCAAATTTTACATCCTGCGTAGCAGAAAATTGATCTGGCGTGTCTTCATACATAAAACTACTTTCTAGTTCATGCTGAATATGCGTGTCTGGCCCAAAAGCAAACCCTTTTTCTAGTTTTCTTTTTGCGTATAACTGAATTAAATTAAACGCAATATGTTTAACTCTAGCTTTGGTTTTTTGTTTAATTTTTTTCCAAGCACCAGAACCTAATTTGTATATTTTTGGCGCTTTTCCGTCTTTTCCATTAAATTTAGAAATCTTGTGAAGTGAGTGAATACTTACATATAAAATATCTCTTTCTCCATAAACTAACTTAATGGCTTCTTGCTTTTTACCCTGAACATCAATTTTTTGTAAACCACCAAATTTTCCAATTCCGTGATCCATGTGCGTTACATAATCGCCAATTTCAAGTTTGTTTAATTCTTGAAGCGTAATAGCTTGTTTTTTAGCATAGCCGTTTTTTAATCTAAATTTATGATAACGTTCAAAAATTTCATGATCGGTATAACAAACTAACATTTGCTCAACATCCACAAAGCCTTGATATAGTGGAAAAACTACAGTTTCATAATGCACTTCTTGTTCTGCGTCATCAAAAATATCATGAAAACGTTTTGCTTGTTGTTCGTTTGCACAAAAAATATAATTGGTAAATCCGGCTTTATGATGTTCGTTTAAATCGCTTATTAATAAATTAAATTGCTTGTTAAATGAAGGTTGCGGTTTGGTGTTAAACTCAATAAATTTTTTATCCTGCAAGGTATTATTGGTTCCAAAATCAACCAAAGTAAAATCTTGCAGTTGATTTTTTATAAAGGTGCCATCACAAAATAATTCGGCTGGTTTTGCATGTTTAATTTCTTTGGATAAATCGTTAAAAGCTTCTTCTGCTTTCTGATAAAATTTATCTAAACTTCCTGTAATTAAACTACTGTTTTTTGCAAAAATGATGGTATTTGATGCAATGTATTTTAAAAAACTTTCTCTATTTTCTTGTAAAGTTTTATTTTCTACATTGGGCATGATAGCAACCTTTTTTAGCTTCTCTTTTGATAGTTGTGTTTCTACATCAAAAGTTCTGATGCTATCAATTTCATCACCAAAAAACTCAATTCTGTAAGGTTCGTCATTAGAAAACGAGAACACATCAATAATTCCTCCTCTTACAGAAAAATTACCGGGTTCTATAACAAAATCTACCCGTTTAAATTTATACTCAAATAAAATTTCATTTACAAAATCTAGCGATAAGCTTTCGCCAACAGCAATTTTTAGCGTGTTCTTTTCTAACTCTTTTTTTGTAACCACTTTTTCAAACAAAGCCGTTGGATACGTTACAATTACGGCAGGTTTTTTTCTAGAATTTATTCTGTTTAAAACCTCAGAACGTAATAAAACATTGGCATTGTCAGTTTCTTCTATTTGATAAGGTCTTCTGTAAGATCCTGGATAAAAAAGTACATTTTTATCGCCTAATAATTGTTCCAAATCATTTAAATAATATGCAGCTTCTTCTTTATCATTAAAGATTAAAAGGTAGGGTTTTTCTGATTTTTTAAAAGTTTCAGAAATAACAAAAGACAACGACGATCCTACCAAATTCGATATTTGAAAATGGCTTTTATCTTGTTGAAGTGCTGCAATTAACTGCGTAACATTCGCAGATTTTTGATATTGATTTACAATGTGCTGCTTACTCAATGTAATTTATTTTAGACAAATGTACTATCTAATTGTATAAAAAGCCAAATTGAACTTTGTTTTATTAAAGAATACAATATATTTGTATGCTAAGAAGTTATATTTAAAACTAACTCATATGGAAATGAAATTTAAAAATTCAATATTTTTTTTACTTTTTTTTGCGTCTACCTTTATATTGAAGGCGCAAAACATAGATAATAAATGGACTTTTGGAATAAGTGCAGCTTCTGCCATGTATTTTGATGAAGATGGTAAAAAGATTGGGGGTTCTTTTATAAATCAAACACCTAGATTTACGATTACTAGATATTTTGCAAAGAGTTTAACAATGGATGCGAGTTACTCTACGTCTTCTTTTTTAGATACTCAAAAATATTCGACTTTAGATGGAATTTTACGTTATGATTTTGGCACTTCATTTGATAATACAGTGCCTTATGTTTTGCTAGGTGGTAGTTTTGTTACTGCCGAGCAATTAACGCCAACTTTAAATTTTGGGGTTGGAAATACGTTTTGGTTTAGTCCTAATTATGGTATAAATTTTCAACTAATGTATAAGTTTTCTGAAACTAAATTTGCCTCACAATATTCTCATATTTTCTCATCCTTTGGATTGGTTTATAGTTTTAAATCAAGAAATATGCATATGAGATTGTGGGATAGAAGGCATTAATCTTCTTCTAGTTGAAGTTGCTTTTTTAGTGCTTCATACATCTTTTTACTGTTGATGTATTCATTTAATTGAAAGGTAATTTCTAAATTTGAATTTAAAAAAGTGGTTGTTGGATAGCTTACCTTTCCTTTGATAGAAGCTAATGCTGTTGCTAGTTCATGATTTCCTGATTGATACCCAGAGGGTTTGTAGCTAAATTTTTTTCCTAAAAAAGTGATATCATTTGTGTCCTCTGCATTGAGTTTTACAAAATAGAAATGATCATTTAAAAGTTTAATTACTTCTTTGTTTTTGAAAGTCGTTGTTTTCATTCCGAAGCAAATTTCACACCAATTTGTAAATGTAAAAACGATAATGGGTTTTGGGTTTTGTTGATGCATTTCTGTAACTTCGGCGAAAGTATATGTTTTTAATGCAACTTTTTTTGATTGTGCACATAAAGCAAAACATCCGAAGAAAAGAATTAAAAACAACAATTTTTTCATTATCAAATTATTTAAAAGAGCGTATATCTCAACCCTGCAAAAGCTCTAATTCCTTGGTTAGATGCATATACGTAACTTGGGTCAAAAGCCAATTCTGGGTTTTTTTCGGTATCAATACCAACATCAAAAGGGTTTTGAGCGTTGTTTATACTATTTGCCGCAGGCGTAAAGTTTAGCAAGTTTTTTACACCGCCATAAATTTCAAAACTATTGCTAAATTTTTTGGTGAATTGAATATTCTGAATGCTGTACCAAGGTGAAAATGCAGCTCTTTTATCATTTTCGCCCAATAGAGGTAAACGCATTGGACCAAATAAATTCCCTGTATAATCTATAGTAAAATCGTTGTTAAATTTATACGATACAGTCCAAACTCCGCTAAAGCTTTCTGTGAGTAATTGTTTTGTTTTTATGTTGTTTTCGGTAACAGAAACATCCATTAAAGTTGCACCAGCATTTATGGTTAATCCGTTTGTAAATAGAAAATCTGAGTTTAAGGAAATTCCTTTAGAAACCGAAAAACCATTTAGGTTTGCATAAATTATTTTGTTAGAATCGGTTTCGTAATCTGGTAAAATTCTATTATCAAAATACGTGTAAAAAGCACTTGCATCAAAAGTAATAAAAGCGTTCTCTGAATTTATTTTTTTCACAAAATTGATGTTTGCATTCCAGGAGGTTTCTGGGTGTAATTCGCCATCAAATTCTACTTCTCTTGCACCAGTTAATGCAGCATGATCTTCTGTAAAGATATTGGCAACTCTAAATCCGTTACCAATACTAGCTCTAAAAATGTTTACATTATTTTTAGAATTCCATTTGTAGTTTATTCTTGGCGAAAAAATGTTTCCATGAGCAGAGTTATAATCCCATCTTACGCCTAATAAAAGCTTTTTTCTTGAGGTTACACTTATTTCATCTTGCAGAAATATTCCTGGTAAATGTGTAATTGAAGGCTGGTTGATTGCACCGTTTTTATCAATTGTGGCAAAAGTATTGTCATCATAAGAAGTATATCTGTAAGCGATTCCTAATAAAAAATCGTGCTTTTCCTTTAATTGTTTGTTGTACATAAATTGCCCAAATCCTATGAACTGTTCGGCATCAAAAGCATCCGTTCCATAAAATGAATCTTGATAATGGCCATTTGCACTAAACTGAAAACTAATATTTTCTGATGTTGGCAATTGGTATGTTCCAAAAGTTTCCCATCTATTGGTGTAAATACTTTCGCCATATTTTTGGTTGCTTCCTCTAAATTCTTTTTCCCAATCCATTTCTCCTCCCCATCGATCTTCATATACATATCTAGCAGCAATTGTAAATGCTTTATTACTTTTTCTTTCTATGTTGATTTTATTAAAGAATGAAATTCTATTTTGCAGTGTTAAATCTGTAAATCCGTCTTTATTATTGTCAATTCTATTCTGATAATTAAAATAATTTACACCTAATAAACCTTGTGTTTTGTTGGATAAATGATAACGTAAACCAAGGTCTGTATTGACTTCTCCCCAAGAACTAGCAAAACTATCGGTAGTTAATTTTGGTGAGTTTGATGGTTTTTTGGGGATGATATTTATAATTCCACCAACCGCTTCAGAGCCATATAATGTAGATGCTGGCCCTTTTACAACTTCTACTCTTTCTATTAAAGCTTGCGGAATTCCGGTTAATCCATAAACCGTAGAAAGTCCGCTAACAATGGGCATTCCATCAATTAAAACAAAAGTATACGGACCTTCTAAACCATTTATATGAATGTCGCCAGTATTACAAACATTACAATTTAATTGAGGTTTTACTCCGTTTACGTTTTGCAAGGATTCAAAAATAGACGGAGCAGGATTTTTCTTAAAAAAAGTTTTGCTATACACTTCTACTGGCACAGGGCTTGCGGTTTTAGAAACCGGTCTTAAAGTTCCAGAAATTACAATTTCATCCAAAGAATTATCTTCCATTAATAAGAAATCTCTATGTTTTTTCTGATTATTATCAAATGTGATTTTTATAGTTTTTGTTTGGTAACCAATGCAGCTTAGTACTAATGTATATTTTCCGTTAGGGATATTTTTTAATTCATAAAACCCATTTTCATCCGAAGAGGTGCCAATTTTAGTTTTTGATAAGTAGATATTAACAAAAGGAACACGTTCTAAATTACTTGAAATTGTGCCAGTTATCGAGTTTTTTTGAGCAAAAATAGGCATTGCACAAAAAGAAATTACAAAAACGAATAATATTTTTAGTTTCATCAATAATATAATTTACTTCAAATATAAAATTAAATTTAGGCTTGTCTAAAAATAAATTCAAATTAATCAAAAAAGTGTATATTTGTATTATAAGTTTACAGGATGTTTAGTTTATCAGAAGAAAATTATTTAAAAGCAATTTACCATTTAGAAATAATTTCTAATAAAGGAATTAGTACCAATGCTATTGCAGAAAAATTAGAAACAAAAGCCTCTTCTGTTTCTGATATGATAAAAAAATTATCAGAAAAAGAGGTTATAATTTATAAAAAATACCAAGGTGTTACTTTAACGAATTTTGGTAAAAAAACCGCCGCTAATATTGTTAGAAAACATAGATTGTGGGAGGTTTTTTTGGTTGAAAAATTAAATTTCTCTTGGGATGAAGTACATGATGTTGCAGAGCAATTAGAGCATATTAAATCGCCAAAATTAATTCACGAATTAGATGCTTTTTTAGGTTTTCCTACGCATGATCCTCATGGAGATCCTATTCCAGATGTAGATGGAAATTTAAAGGTTTTAGAAAAAAGTTTATTAGCCACTTTGTCTAAAAATGAAAGCGGAATTTGTGTTGGAGTAAAAGATTCATCCGCAGAATTTTTACAGTATTTAGATAAAAAAGGCATCACGTTAGGAAAACAACTTACGGTTTTAGAAAAAGAAGATTTTGACGATTCTTTATCAATTCAAATTGATGGTAAAAAATTATCAGTATCCAACAAAATAGCTACTAATTTATATGTTAAAAAATAATGAATTCATATAATCCTATTTTATATCTAGTTGTGTTTTGTGTAATCATTCTGCTATTGGTGTTAGTTTTTAATACTAAAAACGGCGTTTATTTCACCTATTTAAAGACCATTAAAGCATCCAAAAAAACGGCAGTTGAAGATGTTTTAAAATTACTTTATCATAATAATAGCTTATCAGAAAGAGAAATTGTAAAGCAATTAACCTATTCTCATCGATTGATAGAAAAATGTTTATTAAAGATGCTATCTAAAGATTTAATTAGTATTGATGCACATTTGGTGCAATTAACGGATGAAGGGCAAGAGTATGCATTAAGAATTATTAGAGCACACAGATTATGGGAAAAATATTTATCAGAAAAAACAGGTTTTCATAAAAAAGAATGGCATCATAGAGCCGAACAAAAAGAACATGAATTATCTGACGATGAACTAGACAGAATATCAAAATTATTAGGGAATCCTAAATTTGATCCACATGGAGATCCTATTCCTACAAAAGCAGGGAAAATAGTAGAAAAGAAAGGGATTGATTTACCTCATTTACCAGTGCATGGTTATGGAAAAATTATTCATATAGAAGATGAGCCAGCCAAAGCTTATAAAGAGATATTGGCACAAAAAATTCATTTAGATTCAGAACTCAAAATTATTGAAAGCAATGAGGAAAGAATTGTGTTCGAGGCAGAAGGAATGGAGTTTAAATTAAGTCCGTTAGTTGCTAAAAATATTACGGTTCAGATACTAGATGCAGAAAATGTTTTAGATAAAAAAAACGCGCGTTTATCAAATTTATTAGTAAATGAAACTGCAACAATTATAGGGATTTCTAAAGAAAGTAGAGGCGAAAACAGGCGAAGATTATTAGATTTAGGATTTGTGAGAGGCGCAGAGGTTTGCATCAATTTAGTAAATCCTTTAAAAGATCCTACGGCTTATTTAATAAAAGGAACTTCTATTGCATTAAGAAAAGATCAGGCAGAAAAAATTTTAATATCAAAAAATATTAGCAATGAAAACAACACCTAAATCCGCTTGCGAAACCTGTGTGCATCATAGTTTAGATGGCGTTAAAAAATTAGGAGTCGATATTTCTAATGTAGATTTTGTAATTGCTTTGGCAGGAAATCCGAATACCGGAAAAAGTACCGTTTTTAATGCCTTAACGGGTTTAAGACAACATACGGGTAATTGGCCAGGAAAAACGGTTACAAGAGCAGAAGGCGCTTTCGAATATCAGCAGAAAAAATTTAAATTGATCGATTTACCCGGAACCTATTCGTTAATGTCTCGATCAGAAGACGAAGAAGTGGCGCGTAATTTTATCCTTTTTGGCAAACCAAACGTTACGATAATTGTTGTTGATGCCAGCAGATTAGAACGAAATTTAAATTTAACCTTGCAAATTTTAGAAATTACAAGTAATGCGGTTTTGTGCTTAAATCTAATGGATGAAGCTGCAAAAAATAATATAGATATAGATACTAGAAGTTTGTCTAAAGAACTTGGTATTCCTGTAGTTGCCACAAGCGCAAGATCTAAAGAAGGAATTCCAGAATTAATTGCTACAGTTAGTGATGTTGCAATGAGTAAAATTATTTGTAAGCCACATAAAATTAAAAACATTCCGCCGCAATTAGAAGCAGCAATTAAAAAATTAAGTACAGCTATTAAAAATCAATATCCAACGGTTTCTAATAGTAGGTGGTTGGCGTTTAGAGTTTTAGAAGGTGATACACATATTATTGAAGCTTTAAAAAATGGTAATTTTAGTTCATAGAAAATGAAAGAAACAGAAGATTTTGATAAAATTATGAACTTATCCAACGAATTACGTTGGCAAATTGGTGACGATTTTCATGATGATTTAACAGAAGCTATTTATGCGGATGCGGCTAAAATTGTAAAAAATACGGTAGTTCATAACTCACAAAAAGGCACTTTAGGAATTGATGCAAAAATAGATCGCATCGTAACGAGTAAAATTTGGGGTTTTCCATTAATGTTATTCCTTTTAGGATTTATCCTTTGGTTAACAATAATTGGCGCAAATTATCCGTCGTCCATGTTGGCGAGTGTTTTGTTAGATACTGTTCATCCATTCTTAAAAGAAAGTACGCTTTCTGTGGGTTTTCCTTGGTGGTTATCTGGTTTTTTAATTGATGGTGTATATTTGGCAGTCGCTTGGGTAATTGCGGTAATGTTGCCGCCAATGGCCATATTTTTTCCATTATTTACGCTTTTAGAAGACTTTGGATATTTGCCAAGAGTTGCCTTTAATATGGATGCCCTTTTTAAAAAATCTGGTGCGCATGGTAAACAAGCATTAACAATGAGTATGGGTTTTGGTTGTAATGCTGCGGGAGTGGTTGCAACACGAATCATTGACAGCCCAAGAGAGCGATTAATTGCCATTATTACTAATAATTTTTCGTTGTGTAATGGTCGTTGGCCAACGCAAATATTATTAGCAACTATTTTTATTGGTGCGGTGGTTCCAGAAACGTATTCTAGTTTGGTTTCTTTATTGGCTGTAGTTGGTATTGCTGTTTTAGGAATCTTTTTTATGTTCTTCTTTTCATGGGCGTTGTCTAAAACAGTTTTAAAAGGACAAGTTTCTACTTTTAATTTAGAGTTGCCGCCTTATAGAACTCCTGTTTTTTGGAAAACAATTTATACTTCATTAATAGATAGAACTTTAATTGTTTTATGGCGAGCAATTGTGTTTGCTGCACCAGCCGGAGCCGTAATTTGGTTGTTATGTAATATAACGATAGGTGATGAAAGCATCGCAGCATATTTAGTGCATTCTATGGATGGCTTCGGATTTATATTAGGATTAAATGGCGTTATTTTATTGGCGTATATTGTTGCAATTCCGGCTAACGAAATTGTAATTCCAACTATTTTGATGTTAACTGTAATGGTAACGGGTATTTCTGCAGGCGCAGGAGCAGGCGTAATGTTTGAGCTGGATTCTGTTACTGCAACTGGAGATATTTTAAAAGCTGGCGGTTGGACTTTACTAACAGCAATAAATGTGATGCTCTTTAGTTTGTTGCACAATCCTTGTAGTACAACAATTTATACAATTTACAAAGAAACAACAAGTGTAAAATGGACGGTAGTTGCGTCTATATTACCTGTTGTTGCAGGATTTATAATTACTTTTTTGGTGGCTCAAATCTGGAGAATACTTTTTTAAAACTTATAAAATAACTTAGAAAGCCAAACATCATTTGTTTGGCTTTTTGTATTTTGCACTAAAATAAAATTGTGCAAAAACCAGCAAATTTCCAAGTTTATAACGCTTCTGCCGGAAGTGGAAAAACATTTACACTTGTAAAAGAATACTTAAAAGTTTTACTAAATTCTGAAGATATTTTTACGTTTCAGAAAGTATTAGCCATTACGTTTACCAACAAAGCAGCTGGTGAAATGAAAGAGCGCGTACTTTCTAATTTAGAAGATTTTGCAGACGGAAAAGAAAATGATTTATTTAAAATTATTGTCAATGAAATTGCTATCGATAAAACAACTATTCAGGCTCGTAGTAAAAAGATTTTAGAGGTTATTTTGCAAAATTATTCGGCATTCTCAATAACTACAATTGATAGTTTTACACATAAAATCATAAAAAGTTTTGCGTATGATTTAGGTTTGCCACTTAATTTTGAAGTAGAAATGGATGCAATTTCACTTTTAAATGAGGCGGTTGATGTGCTAATTTCTAAAATCGGAACCGATAAAAAACTCACAAAATTACTGATAGATTACTCTTTAGACAAAACAGATGATGATACATCTTGGGATATTTCTAGAGATTTAAATGAGTTTTCAAAGGTGCTTTTAAATGAAGATGATATTCATCATTTTAGAAATCTTGCGGATAAACAATTAGAAGATTTTACCAATTTAAAAACGAAGCTTTTTGCACATCAAAAAGAATTAAAAGAAGCTTTAAAAAATGTGGGTTTAGATTGTTTAGAACTAATTGAAAATCATGGTTTAGAGCACAAGGATTTTATGCGCGGCACAATTCCTAAATTCTTTGCGGATTTAAGTGTAATTTCTATCAAGATCGATTTTCTAAAACGTAGCGAAACCATCGAAAAAGCGATTGAGAATCATCAATATTATGCAAAATCTACATCAAGTACGATTGCATCATCCATAGAAAATATTGTTCCAGAAATTATCAGTTTATTTAATAAGGCCAAAGCTATTTTTAGTCAGTTTTTAATGAACAAATTGGCATTGAAAAATATTATTCCGTTGGCGGTTTTAAATAATATCAATGGAGAATTAGAGCGCATAAAAGACGAGAATAATATCAGATTAAATTCAGAGTTTAATCAATTGATTTCAGATAATATAAAAGAGCAACCTGCACCTTTTATATATGAACAGATTGGTCAGCGTTTTCAACATTATTTTATTGATGAAATGCAAGATACATCGGTGTTGCAATGGCAAAATTTAATTCCGTTAATAGATAATGCATTGGCGCAAGAAAACGGAAATTTACTGTTGGTTGGCGATGGTAAACAAGCAATTTACAGATGGCGAGGCGGAAAAGCAGAACAGTTTATCGAACTAGGTTCTGATGCTAAAAACCCTTTTTATGTTGGCAAAGAAATCAAAAATTTAGAAACTAATTTTAGAAGTTACTCAGAAGTAATTAATTTTAATAATTCGTTTTTTCAGCATACATCCAATTTCCTTCAAAATGAATCGTATAAAAACTTGTTTTTGGAAGGGAATAAACAAGTTGAAAACAGTAAAAAAGGTGGTTTTGTTTCGCTAACTTTTCTGGATAAAGAAGAAGATAAAGATGAACATAAAATAAAATATCCGAAGAAAGTTTTAGAAAAAATTAATCAGTTAAAAAACGAATTTTCTTTAAACGAAATTTGTGTGTTAACGCGTACTAAAAAAGACGGAGTTGCGGTTGCAAATTATTTATCAGAAAATGGCGTAGCTATTATTTCATCAGAAACTTTATTGATTCAAAATAGTGCTAAAGTGTCTTTTATAGTTGATGTTTTAAAGGTTTTACAAAATCCGAATGATGAAGAAACACGTTTTGAAATGTTGTATTTTTTATATCAACATTTGCAAATAGAAAAACCAAAACATGTTTTCTTTAATGAATTTGCAAAATCTGATAACGAAATTATTTTAGCATCTTTAAAAAGTTACGGAATTACATTTGATATTTTAACATTTCATCAATTACCATTTTATGAAAAAATTGAAGAAATTATTAGAGGTTTTAAATTGATAAATTCTTCGGATGCGTATGTACAATTTTTCTTAGATGTCGTTCTCGAACAACAAAGAAAATCTACAGATATTGGCTCATTTCTAGAGTTTTGGGAAATCAAAAAAGATAAATTGAGTATTGTAGCGCCAGAAAGTGCCGATGCAGTGCAAATTATGACGATTCATAAGTCGAAAGGATTAGAATTTCCAGTAGTAATTTTTCCTTGTGATGTGGATGTGTATCGTCAAATAAAACCGAAAGTTTGGTTAGATAAATTACCAGAAAATTATGATGATTTTAAAGAATTATTGGTCGATTTTGGTAAAAGTTTAAGCGAGGTAAATAATAGAGGTTTAGAAATCTATAATCAGCAAAGAGAAGAATTAGAATTAGATAATTTTAATTTACTGTATGTAGCTTTAACAAGGGCGGTTGAGCAATTATATGTAATTACAGAAAAGAAAATTTCTGCAAAAGGAGAAGTGAATACAAATTATTATTCAGGTGTTTTAATCAATTATTTAATTCAGAATAATCGTTGGAATGATGAGGTTTTAGAATATACTTTTGGAGATAAAAAGAGAGTGAGTGAAAAAAAACATAAAATTTCATTGGCAGAAGTTCATCAAAAATTTATTTCTACTCCCTGGCAAGAACACAATGTTGTTTTGCTAGCAAGTGCATCAAAATTATGGAATACACTTCAAGGAGAAGCTATTAATTTTGGAAATTTATTTCACGAAATATTGGCGAAAATCATCACTAAGAATGATGTTGACAAAGTTATTGAGCAATATTATCAACAAGGTTTTGTTGATGAACATCAAGCAAAATATCTAAAAAATAGCATTGACGCTGTTGTAGAACATCCAGATTTAAAAAAATATTATTCAAAAGATGTCATTATATATAATGAGAGAGAAATTGTGGATGTGGATAATCAAATTATTATTCCGGATAGATTGGTTCTTACTAATAAAAATGACCTTGTAATTATCGATTATAAAACAGGAAATCAATCTAAAGAACATCATCAACAGTTGTTAAGATATGAAAGAGTTTTAAAATCGATGAATTTTAATATCCACAAAAAAATATTAATTTATTTGAATGATAAGATTGATGTAGTTGAAGTATAGTCAGAAAAAATAAACTTTGTAACTTTGTATTTATAAAATCAATAATCAATGTACGGAAAAATTAAGGATACTTTAAAAAATGAGATTCAAGAACTAAAAGATTCAGGTTTATACAAGTCCGAAAGAATCATTACGTCTGCACAAGACGCAGTTATAAACATTTCTACTGGTGAAGAGGTTATTAATTTTTGTGCAAATAATTATTTAGGATTGTCAAATCATCCAGAAGTAATTCAGGCAGCAAAAGACACCATGGATACACATGGTTTTGGGATGTCTTCTGTGCGTTTTATTTGTGGTACACAAGATATTCATAAACAATTAGAAGCTAAAGTTGCAGAATTTTATAAAACAGAAGATACTATTTTATATGCAGCAGCTTTTGATGCAAATGGTGGTGTTTTTGAACCGCTTTTATCTAGTGAAGACGCTATAATTTCTGATAGTTTAAATCACGCTTCTATTATTGATGGAGTTCGTTTGTGTAAGGCGGCTCGTTATCGATATGATAATAATGATATGAAATCTTTAGAAGAACAATTAATTGAAGCGAATAAACAAAATCATCGTTTTAAAATAATTGTTACAGATGGTGTTTTTTCTATGGATGGAATTGTTGCTAAACTAGATGAAATTTGCGATTTAGCAGATAAATATGACGCCTTAGTAATGGTTGATGAATGTCACGCAGCAGGATTTATTGGTAAAACAGGTAGAGGAACCGTAGAATTAAAAAATGTTATGAACAGAGTAGACATTGTAACAGGTACTTTAGGGAAAGCTTTAGGTGGTGCAATGGGTGGTTATACAACTGGTAAAAAAGAAATTATAGAAATATTACGTCAGCGATCTAGACCTTATTTGTTTTCAAATTCTCTAGCTCCTGCAATTGTTGGTGCATCTTTAAAAGTTTTTGATTTAATTTCTGATGACACTTCTTTGCGCGATAAATTAGAGTGGAATACAAATTATTTTAGAACGCAGATGGAAAAAGCTGGTTTTGATTTAGTAGGTGCAGATGCAGCAATAGTACCAGTTATGCTTTATGATGCTAAACTTTCTCAAACCATGGCTAATAAATTATTAGCCGAAGGTATTTATGTTATTGGTTTCTTTTTTCCGGTAGTTCCTAAAGAAAAAGCAAGAATTAGAGTGCAACTTTCTGCTGCTCATACTAAATTGCATCTAGATAAGGCGATTGCTGCTTTCATTAAGGTAGGGAAAGAGCTAAAAATCATTAAGAATTAATAAAAACTTGCAGTTTTAAGAATATTTTGTAAGTTTGTCTTTGTTAATAACTTTTAAGAACTTACTTTTGCTTATTATAATAACGAACTTTTAATTTAAAAAATTTTGATAATGAAACAATTAAAAATGGCTGTGATAGCTTTGTTTACGTTAGTAGCAGTTAGCAACGTAAACGCACAAGATTCAAACAACCCTTGGGCTGTTAGTTTTGGAGCAAATGTTGTAGATTTCTACGGCGGAAATGATTTTGGAGATCAAGTTAAGGATTTATTTGGTAATAAAGATTGGAATATCTTACCTTCTATTTCTAGAATATCTGCTGAAAAATACCTTGATAAAGGTTTTACTTTACAATTAGCAGGGTCTTTAAATAAGATTACTTGGATGAGATCTGAAAATGATTCAGACGTTCTATATTATTCTTTGGGCGCTAATGTAAAGTATGATTTAAATAACTTAATAGGTGATACTTCTCAATGGTTTGATCCTTTTGTTTATTTAGGAGGAGATTTCGTTTCTGTAGACTCTAGTTCAGAAGGAATGCTTAACGGAGGTGTTGGTTTTAATACTTGGTTTAATGAAAACTTAGGGTTAACTTTCCAAACAGGAACTAAAAAAGGTTTTGCAGATAATGTAAGAGCTCACTACCAATCTACTTTAGGTTTAGTAGTTAAGTTTGGTGGTAAAGATACAGACGGAGACGGTGTATATGATAAAGATGATGCTTGTCCAGAAGTTGTTGGTTTAAAAGAATTTAACGGTTGTCCAGATGCTGATGGTGACGGAATAAAAGATTCTGATGATGCTTGTCCTAATGTAGCAGGTTTAGCAGCTATGAATGGTTGTCCAGATTCTGACGGTGACGGTGTTGCTGATAAAGATGATATGTGTCCTAATGCTAAAGGAACTAAAGCTAATAAAGGTTGCCCAGATTCTGATGGTGACGGGGTAGTTGATAAAGATGATAAATGTCCTAATGTTGCAGGACCAGTAGCAAATAACGGATGTCCTTGGCCAGATACAGATGGTGACGGTGTGTTAGATAAAGATGATAAATGTAAAGATGAAGCTGGGCCAGCGTCTAATAATGGTTGTCCAGAAGCTATGTCTGAAGGTGAAATCGCATCTTTAGCAGAATATAGTAAAGGTCTTGAATTTGCTTTTGATAGAGCAGAAATTAACAAAAAGACAGCTGAAAAATTAGATAAAATATACGAAATAATTAAACCTACTAAGAATATTACTTTTGTAATTGAAGGTTACACAGATAGTATAGGTGATGCAGGTTATAATCAATATTTATCTGAGAGAAGAGCTGTGTCAGCTAAAGAATACTTAGTGAAAAAAGGTATTGATGCTGCAATATTAGAAACTAAAGGGTTTGGAGAAAAGAATCCAATAGCAAACAATAGAACTAATAAAGGTAGAAAAGAAAATAGAAGAGTTGATGTTAAATTAACTGAATAATAAAAACTGATTACCTTAAATTATATAAAACTCTGCTCATTTTGAGCAGAGTTTTTTGTTTTTGGTGCTTTTTTTTAATTAAAAATTCTTTTTAATTAAAAAATAAAGTACCTTTGCACCTTGAAAATTAAAGTGAGTAGTGCGCGGTTTAGTGCATATGTCACATATCAATACTAATAATTTAATTAGATACAAAATGTCTACAGCTAAAGGTAAAGTTTCTCAAATAATCGGGCCAGTTATTGATGTTGAATTCAATACAGAAAACAACGAACTTCCTAAAATTTACGATTCATTAGAGATTAAAAAAGCAGATGGTTCTATATTAGTTTTAGAAGTACAACAGCACATTGGTGAAGATACTGTTAGAACAATCTCAATGGATGCAACTGATGGATTACAGAGAGGGGCAGAAGTAATTGCTACTGGAAGTCCAATTCAGATGCCTATAGGAGCTGATATTTATGGTCGTTTGTTTAATGTTACTGGTGATGCCATTGACGGTTTAGGTAATTTACCAAAAGAAGGAAAAGACGGATTGCCAATACATAGATCTGCACCTAGATTTGAAGACTTATCTGTTTCTACAGAAGTTTTATTTACAGGTATTAAAGTTATCGATCTAATTGAGCCTTATGCAAAAGGAGGTAAGATTGGCTTGTTTGGTGGAGCAGGAGTTGGTAAAACTGTATTAATCCAAGAGTTAATTAATAATATAGCAAAAGGTCACGGTGGTTTATCTGTTTTTGCAGGAGTTGGTGAAAGAACTCGTGAAGGAAATGATTTACTTCGAGAAATGCTTGAGTCTGGTATTATTAAGTATGGAGAGGACTTTATGCATTCTATGGAAGCAGGTGGATGGGATTTATCTAAAGTTGATAAACCAGGAATGAAAGACTCTAAAGCTACATTTGTCTTTGGTCAAATGAATGAGCCACCAGGAGCACGTGCTAGAGTTGCCTTATCAGGACTAACAATAGCAGAATATTTTAGAGATGGAGCAGGAGAAGCGCAAGGAAAAGATGTACTTTTCTTTGTGGATAATATTTTTAGATTTACACAAGCTGGTTCAGAGGTATCTGCACTTTTAGGACGTATGCCTTCTGCAGTAGGTTATCAACCAACATTAGCAACTGAAATGGGTGCAATGCAAGAGCGTATTACATCTACTAAAAAAGGTTCTATTACATCTGTACAAGCGGTTTATGTACCTGCGGATGATTTAACGGATCCTGCCCCAGCAACAACATTTGCGCATTTAGATGCTACTACAGTATTGTCTCGTAAAATTGCAGAGTTAGGTATTTATCCTGCGGTAGATCCATTAGATTCTACTTCAAGAATTTTGTCTGCTGCTGTTTTAGGTGATGAACATTATAATACAGCTACTGCAGTAAAAGAAATTTTACAACGATATAAAGAATTACAAGATATTATTGCAATTTTAGGTATGGAAGAATTATCTGAAGAAGATAAATTAGTAGTTCATAGAGCAAGACGTGTTCAACGTTTCTTATCTCAACCTTTTCATGTTGCTGAACAATTTACGGGTATACCAGGTGTTTTAGTAGATATCAAAGATACTATTAAAGGGTTTAATATGATTATGGATGGGGAATTGGATAAATATCCAGAAGCTGCATTTAACTTAAGAGGATCAATTCAAGATGCAATTGATGCAGGAGAAAAAATGTTAGCAGAAGCTTAAAATTATAAACAATAAACCATGTTTTTAGAAATTGTAACACCAGAAGCTGTTTTGTTTTCATCAAAAGTTGATTCGTTTTCGGTACCTGGTATTGATGGGGAATTTCAAATGTTGAACAATCACGCGGCAGTAGTTTCGGTATTAAAAGAAGGTACTGTTAAGATTCATATGAATACTCTAGAGCATCTAAAGATGGATGTTATGAATAAGTATTTAGAAGCTCATATTGTTGATGATAAAATTTTAACACTTGCTATTAAATCAGGAACTATAGAATTGAAAGATAACAAAGCTATAATTCTAGCGGATTAATAAGTTTAAATCATAAATTATAAAATCTCAAAACAGGTATGTTTTGAGATTTTTTTGTTTTAAAAATAATAAAAATAAAAAAACATCTTTTAAAAATAAAGATGTTTTTTCTTAGCAATTTTCCCAGCGAAAGGAAGTGTTATTTCAAATAATTCATAGTTCAAAGCTCGTAAATATTATGAGATTTAACATCAGGAAAAGCATCCTAAATCAAACAGGAAAAACACCCTAAATATTAAAAGAAAAACATCCTTTTTTAAATTCACATATAAATATCTAGTATTTTATATCGTATTTTAGTTTTTTAATTAATCCAAAATCTTAATTATGAATTCTAAAATAAGAAAATTAATTTTTTTAGTCTCTTTTGTTTTTATTTTAACATCTTGCAAATCTGAGTGTAAGCACGATGATAATGAAAAAGGTATATCAGATTCTTGTTACCCAAATAGTAAAAAACCATCTCAAATAATTACCTATGAAGAAATGTCTGATATGATGATTGCTTATGATAAGGGAGCGAAAATTGAGTTAGATAAATATTTAAAAAAAGAATCTGGTGGAAAAGATTCTGTTTCTACTGAATACAATTGGTACAAATTAGAGGATTTAAAACAATATATAGCATATATAGAAAGAATATCCAAAGAAAAAAATATTCCCGTTACAGGTTTTAGGATTTACCCAACTCAATACCCTAAGAATTATTCTGATAAAAAGTTACAAAATAGAAATACTCTAATCTTTACACCCACTACTACAATTGCAGGTAAGGAGGATGCAGCTTTTGAACCGCTATATTCTGAAGATGGAAAACCTGTAGGAATATCAGAATTTTTAGAAAAAGTAAGGAGGAAAAATGTACAGAAAGGTTCATTTTTATCATTTCCTAAGAATATTAATGATTTAGAAAGCTCTTCTGCCAATAGATTACGTCCAAATCCACCTTATTAATATGGTTTCAGATGATGGTTTATTAATTAAAGTAATAGGCTTATGGTTACCTTATTTAACCCTATTGTTGTCGTTTATATTATATTCTAAATACAAGCAGTATGGTTTTTATAAATATTTTATTATTTACATTTTAACGATTATAATTTTTGATATTTTATCCCGTTATTTTTTTACAATTAATAATATTACCCTATTTAATGTTTATACTTTTTTTGAATTTAATAGTTTCGCATTAATCTATTATCATTTGATAAATGATAGAAGGAGATTAAAGGTTTTGAAAGCTTTAGTTATTGTATTCAATGCTATTTACTTTATTAGTTTTTATTTCGACTTTTACATTTTATATACCATTCCTTTAGAAGGAGTTATTAATAGTGTTTTTGTAATCTTATTTTTTATTGAGTTATTAAATTCTGAGAGAATTTTAAATTATAAGAAATTGTTGTCTTTTTGGATTTCAGTTGGTTTTTTAATTTTTTATTTAACCACAGTGCCATTTTGGTCTTTATATTATTCAAGTATTTTTGATTCAAGAGCTATGTTTCCTATTATTTATTATCTTGCTACGGTATTTCAATTAATTTTTATTTATGGTTTAGTAACATGCAAGAAAACGGAGAATTTGTATTAATAATTTCAACGATACTAATACTTATCATTGTAATTGCATTAGTAATTTTATTTACCACATTTCAAAATAAAAAAAACTCTTTAATAGAGGAACGTAAAAAAACGAAAGAAGAATTCGAAAGAACAATTACAGAAACCCAAATAGAAATTAGAGAAGAAACGCTACGTAATATTAGTTGGGAATTGCATGATAATATTGGCCAATTACTAACTTTGGCTAAAATACAACTTCAAAATGCATCCGAAGAAAATATAAAAGAGGTTAAAGAAACGATTACAAAAGGATTAAATGAGGTGCGTTCGTTATCAAAATTAATTAATCCTGAAGCTATAAATAATATTAATTTAAGAGAGGCAGTTCAATTAGAACTAGATCGTTTTAATCGTTTAGAATTTATAAAATCTACTTTAATTATTGAAGGGGATGCTATAGATATTGATAAAAAAGCAACTATTATTATCTTTAGAATTTTACAAGAATTTTTCTCTAATACAATTAAACATTCAAAAGCTTCTGAACTTGATGTTTCTTTAAGTTATTCGGACTCTAATTTAATAATTATAGCTAAAGATAATGGAATTGGGTTTTTATCCGAAGAAAAAAAAGAGGGAATAGGCTTATTAAATATTAAGAATAGAGCAAAATTAATTGGAGCAGAAGCTGTGTTTTCATCAGAAATAGATAAAGGCACAATACTAAAAATTAATTATAAATTATGAAGCAATTTACAGTAGTTATTGTTGATGATCATACATTATTATCGCAAGCAATTCAAACCATGGTTAATACTTTTGAAAAGTTTAATGTTTTGTATACTTGTAAAAATGGACAAGAATTGGTTGATAAATTTTCTTATCAAGAAAATATACCTCATATCGTTTTAATGGATATTAATATGCCAATTATGAATGGTGTAGAAACCACAGAATGGATTACTAAAAATCATCCAAAAGTAAATGTAATGGCACTTTCTGTAGAAGATGAAGAGTTTACTATTTTAAAAATGCTTAAAGCAGGTGCTGCCGGATATTTATTGAAAGACACAGAAAAGGCTGTTTTAGAAAAAGCGTTAATTGAAATCGCAGAAAACGGATTTTATCACACCAAAAATGTAACGACAATTTTAATGAATTCTCTTTCTGGTAATGAAGTTAAAGAGATAGAAATCAATGATAAAGAACGCCAGTTTTTAAAGCTTTCTTGTACAGAGTTAACGTATAAAGAAATTGCAGATCAAATGAATTTAAGCCCTAAAACTATTGATAATTACAGAAATAGTTTGTTTTGTAAATTAAACGTAAAAAATAGAGTAGGTATGGTTACATATGCTATAAAAAATAAAATTTACACTCTCTAAAAATGTCGTAAATTTGCCGCATGGAAGAAACAAATAGACAAAGAAAAATTGCAGGTGTATTGCAAAAAGATTTGGTAGATGTGTTGCAAAAAGCAGCACAAGATGGTATGAAGGGAGTTATTATTTCTGTTTCTAAAGTACATGTTACTTCAGATTTAGGCGTTGCTAAAGTATATTTAAGCATTTTTCCTTCAATAAACAGAGATGAAATTGTTAAGGGAGTTATCTCTAATACAGTTTTAATTCGTCATGAAATGGCAAAAAGAACTAAAAATCAATTACGTAGAATGCCAGAGCTGTTGTTTTTTGGTGATGATACACTAGATTATATTGAGAATATTGATAAGTCTTTAAGCGGAAAAGATGAAGACCCTATCAAAAACCCAGATTTATTACCAAAGCGTAAAAAAATATAACTTCAAACAACTCATTTGAGTTTTTCTTTATACATAGCCAAAAGATATTTATTTACTAAGACTAGTAATAATGCCATAAACATTGTTACTATAATTGCTTCATTTGGAGTAATTGTAGGCTCGTTAGCGCTTTTTATTATATTGTCTGGTTTTTCGGGTTTACGAACTTTTAGTTATAGTTTGTTGGATGCTTCGGATCCTGATATTAAAATTTCATCAGTAAAAGGTAAATCTTTTTTTATAACGGATGATATACAGCAAATTCTGATAAAGAATAAATCTATTGAAGAAAGTTCTAAAGTTATAGAAGAACGTGTTTTTTTAGAATATAATGATAAAAGTGAAATAGCTTATATTAAAGGTGTCGAAGCAAATTATCCTAAAATTACTCATATAGATGCTACAATAAGTCAAGGTACTTGGTTAGATACTGCTTATGTTAATACAGCCTTAATAGGAAGAACAATTGCCATAAAATTATCTTTAGGTGTACGCAGTTATGGCGAACCGTTACAAATTATGGTACCAAAGCCAGGAACAGGTTTTGTAAATCCTACAAATGCATTTTATAAAACAGATGTTCAAATTGTGGGTTTATATACCGGAACAGAAGAATTTGAAAGCAAATTTGTCTTTGTAACGTTAGCTCAAGCAAAAGAATTATTGAACTTTAAAGAAAATCAAATTACAGCTGTAGAGTTAAAATTGTTAGATGCTAAAAATGCGGATGTTATTGCTAATGAACTTCAAGAGAAATTGGGAAACACTTTTAAAGTACAAACGAAAGAGCAATTAAATGAAGTTTTTTATAAGGTAATAAACACAGAAAATTTTGTTTCTTATCTTATTTTTACACTGATTGTAATTATCGCATTGTTTAATGTAATTGGTACCATTATAATGATGATTATTGATAAAAAAGATAATTTAAAAACGCTATTTAGTTTAGGTGCATCCGTTAAAGAAATTAAAAGAATATTTGTTCTTCAGGGATTTTTACTCACCTTTTTTGGAATGATTTTAGGATTAATTTTAGGAATCATATTAGTTTTTGTACAACAAGAATTTAGCTTATTTATGATTACTGATAACTTAGCTTATCCTGTAGAATTTAGATATTCTAATCTTTTTATTGTTATGGCAACTATTACTATTCTAGGATTTATAGCCGCTAAAATTGCAAGTAGTAGAATTTCTAAAGAGTTTATAGAAAAGTAAATTGGTATGAGGATTTATACGCAATTGTTAATCTTAGTTTGTTTTTTAGCTTTGTCTTCTTGTACAACTTTACAGCAAAAAAGACATCCTTATCTTCAAAACAGCAATAAGTTTTATGCTAAAATTACAAAGAAGCAAGCTGATGATAGTCATAAATATTTTAAATTAACAGCTGCAAAAAGATGGCATATTTATTACGATGCTCATAATATGATTGTATATACACCACTTGGTGTTGAAAAAAGGAAAAAAATTAAGTTTGGTAGTTTAGATGAAAAATCTTTGCAAAAAGATAATGCAAGAAAAATTTATGAACATAACTTAATAAGTGAAACTAAAAAAGGGAATTATTGGTCAAATTATTTAACAGCTTATAGTGAACCTAAAGATTCTGTAAATATTTATACTCTTGATCAAGCCATAGATTCATATTTAAAACTTAAAAAATCTAACTATCAAGATGGGTTTAATTATAAATTAGTAAAAGAAAAGAGTAATAAATTAGGTGAAATCATCTATTTTAAATATCAAAATGAAACTTCTTTTACAAAAACAACCCATATAGATGCTATTATTCTGGGAGATAAAAGAGTATATTATTTTCGTTTTCAGTCTGATGTTGATTTTTATCCTTTCTACTTTAATGATGCCATAGAAATAATAAAATCTTTAGAAATCAACGAATAATTTTTAAATATCAGAAATAATTACGTTTCCAAAAACGTCCTCAACTTCATCAAAAGCAGCAAATACATCTTTTGCAGCATCAGAAGTTACCATTTTTGTTCTGTAATCTTTAAAATGCGGAATTCCTTTAAAATAATTGGTATAATGTCTTCTCGTTTCTACAACACCTAAATGTTCGCCTTTCCAGTCAATTGCCATTTGTAAATGTCTTCTAGCCATTTCTGTTCGTTGTGCAATTGTAGGTTTTGCTAGGTATTCGCCTGTATTAAAAAAATGTTTTACTTCATTAAAAAACCAAGGATAACCAATAGCCGCTCTACCAATCATACAGCCATCTAAACCAAATTTATCACGCATTTCCATTGCTTTTTCTGGAGAAGTTACATCTCCGTTTCCAAAAACAGGAATGTGCATTCTTTGGTTATTTTTCACATCAGCAATAGGTTTCCAATCTGCATTACCTTTATACATTTGCGCACGTGTTCTACCATGAATAGAAATTGCCGCACAGCCAACATCTTGCAAACGTTCTGCAACTTCAACAATTCTTATAGAATCATGATCCCAACCCAAACGTGTTTTTACGGTTACAGGTAAATTGGTGTGTTTTACCATCGCTTCTGTTAGCGAAACCATTAAATCTATGTCTTTTAAAATTCCTGCTCCAGCACCTTTTGAAACTACTTTTTTAACAGGACATCCAAAGTTGATGTCTATAATATCAGGATTGGATTTTTCTACAATCTCAATTGTTTGCAACATCGATTCTAAATTAGCACCAAAAATCTGAATTCCTACAGGACGTTCTTTTTCGTAGATATCTAATTTCATAATGCTTTTTGCAGCATCTCTAATTAATCCTTCGGATGAAATAAATTCGGTATAAACGACATCTGCACCATTTTCTTTGCACAAAGCTCTAAACGGAGGATCAGAAACATCTTCCATTGGCGCTAATAATAATGGGAAATCGGGTAATTCTATGTTGCCTATTTTAATCAAAATTTATTTTTTTGCAAAATTAGTGTTTTTATTGGTCAGAATCCAAAATCCATAGAATCCTAAAAATAGTTCTGCGAAAGTTCCAAAAAGATAACCAAAGGTTGGTATTCCGTCTAAAAACAGACTTAAAACTCTTCCAAAACCTAAGCCAAACATGAAAATCATATTCGTTATGATGGCAGTTTTTAAGTAGGTTGGTTTAAAAATTCCTAAAATCCATAAAGTTGAAAAACCTAAATACAAACCCATAATTGCTTTAAAAAAATTATGCTCATCTATGGTATCTAAATGAATATCAAACTGTGAATCTGGATTAAATCCGTAAAATGTTGAAACAGGAACTACGATTAAAACTGAAATTATTAAATGTATTTTAATAATAAAGTCCTGTTTTGTTTTTATCATTATAAATTAAAAGTTGATTTCTTTTTCAACTTCATTATCTCCTCTTTTTACAACAACTTTACTTTTATCACCAGCTTTAAAAACCGATAAAGCTCTCATGTAACTCATCATGTCAACAATAGTACTGTCGCCTAATTGTATTACAATATCTCCTTTTTGTAAACCTGCTTTTTGTGCTGGTTTATCTTCGGATATGCCATCAATTCGCATTCCTTTTCCGTCAAACATGTAATCAGGAATTACACCCATTCCAACTTTAAATCTTGGTGTTTCTTCACTTTCATTTTTTGTTTTTCTAAAAGGAAGTTTTCCATTATCATCTAAATCAGTAATAATGTTAAAGATGTAATCAGCAATTAAATACATTCCTTCATAATTCAATTTCTCAGAATCATCACCTGGTTTGTGATAATCTTCATGCTGACCCGTAAAAAAGTGTAAAACTGGCATATCGTTTAAATAAAAACTTGTGTGATCACTTGGTCCAACGCCAGATTCTTGCAGAATTAATTTAAACTTATCATTATGAGATTGTAAAGTTTGTTTAAATATTGGCGATGTACCTGTGCCATAAACCGCTAAAGCAGCATCCTTTTTTAAACGACCAACCATATCCATATTAATCATATATGATACTTTTTTAGTGTCTATTGTTGGATTTTTTACAAAATAATTAGAACCTAATAAGCCCATTTCTTCTCCAGAAAAAGTGATAAAAAGATAATTGTTTTTGGTGTTTTTTCCTTTTAATTTTGACGCTAAGTTTAGTAAGATAGCAACTCCAGAAGCATTGTCATCTGCACCGTTATGAATTGCTTTTATAGAATCTCTATACAAAGAACCTTCGCCACCAAAGCCTAAATGATCAAAATGAGCGCCAATAATTACGGTATTTTCTGCTTTATTATCAATAAAACCAATTACATTATTTCCTGTAATTGTGCCATCTCCATTTACATCAAATTTAACTTCATCATGCGGATTCGTTTTTGGCTTAAAAGTAAAAGGTTGTAGGTAACTTTCTGTCCCTTTTGGTGTTAACGCCAATTCTTCAAATCTTTTTACAATATAATCTGCGGCAGCTTTTTCTCCTTTTGTACCAGTTTGTCTTCCTTCTAATAAGTCTGATGCCAAAAATGTTACATCTTCTTTTATTCTAGTTTCTTGATTAATAGATTCTTTACAAGAGATAAAAAAACATAAAAAGATTAAAAATAGGATGTTTCTCATGATGATAAATATTATTTTTGCAAAATTAGAGAATTATTATCACTTACCGAAAACTATAAAAAATGAAATTTAAAATACTTTTTTTACTGCTGATAGCTGTTTCAATTACAGCTTGTAAAAACAATAAAAAAAACACTGTTGATAGTACATCTGATGAAATCAAATCGCAGAAAGATTCATTGATTTACCCAGAGGAAGTTCATTTTAAATCGTTAAAGCAAGTTACTTTTGGAGGTGATAATGCAGAAGCTTATTGGAGTTTTAATGATCAACAACTTGTTTTTCAATCAAACAATAAAAATTGGGGGGTGTCTTGTGATCAAATGTTTTTAATGAATGCTGATGAAACTTTTAAAGACGCTAAACCACCAATGATTTCAACAGGTTTAGGACGTACAACTTGTGCGTACTTTTTACCCGATAACAAACACATCATTTACGCTTCTACACATTTAGTTGATAAAGAATGTCCGGAGGTTCCTTTGCGTAAAAACGGAAAATATATTTGGCCTGTTTATGATAGTTTCGATATTTTTGCGGCAGATTTAAAAGGAAATATTGTAAAACAATTAACTAATGAAAAAGGGTATGATGCAGAACCAACAGTTTCTCCTAAAGGAGATAAAATTGTTTTTACATCTACCAGAAGTGGCGATTTAGAATTGTATACAATGAATATTGATGGAACGGATGTAAAACAAATTACAGACGAACTTGGGTATGATGGCGGTGCATTCTTCTCTCCAGACGGAACAAAAATTATATTTCGTTCTTCGAGACCAAAAACACAAGAAGCTATAAAAGCTTATAAAGATTTATTGGCAGAAGGCTTGGTTGAACCAACAGAAATGGAATTATATATTTGTAATGCTGATGGTTCTGAACTTCGTCAATTAACAGATTTAGGAAACGCAAATTGGAGTCCGTTTTTTCATCCATCAGGAAAAAAGATTTTATTTTCATCAAATTTTGAAGCAGAAAGAGGCTTTCCTTTTAACTTATATATGATTGATTTAGATGGTAAAAATTTAGAAAGAGTTACGCACGGTGAAACTTTTGATGCTTTCCCAGTGTTTTCTAATGATGGGAAAAAATTGGTTTTTTCATCAAACAGAAATAATGGCGGAGGACGTGATACAAATCTTTTTATAGCAGAATGGCAAGATTAATTGATTTGGAAGGATTTTAGAAAAGTAAATTTTAAGAAACAACAATAATTTTAAACAAACGATGAGCACTAACAATAATTTAATCAGAAAAATTAGAATTTTAATAACTAATCAGTTTGATACACCAGAGGAAGCTTTAGACTTTTTTGATTCCAAAAGTGAAGGAAGGTTTAGAAAAACTGAAATAAAGAAAATATTAAGACTTGCAGCAGAAACAGGCTTTATAAAAGGGATTGTAGCCCAAGAAATATTAAAAGGTTATGACAAGCCAAGCGATGATACCATAAACTGGGAAGAGTTAAAGTCGCTGATTTCTGATTTAGAAAGCGAACTATAAAAAATACAATTTTTATTTAAAAGCACACTGTTTTTCATTGTGTTTTTTTTTATTTGTAAAGGTCTGTAAATAGTATACCTTTGTAGGTTAAACGCAGTTAGAAAACGAAGCATGAAGAATATTAGAAACTTTTGCATTATCGCACACATTGATCATGGAAAAAGTACGTTGGCAGATAGACTGTTAGATTTTACTGGCACTGTAACCTCTCGCGAAAAAAAGGAACAGTTATTAGATAGTATGGATTTAGAACGCGAACGCGGAATAACCATTAAATCTCATGCCATTCAAATGGATTATATCCATAATGGAGAAATGTATACGTTAAATTTAATTGATACTCCGGGTCACGTAGATTTCTCTTACGAAGTTTCTAGATCAATTGCAGCTTGCGAAGGTGCTTTACTAATTGTAGACGCAGCGCAAAGTATACAAGCGCAAACAATCTCTAACTTATATTTGGCTTTAGAGAACGACTTAGAAATTATTCCTATTTTAAATAAAGTAGATTTACCTTCTGCAAATCCAGAAGAAGTAACAGACGATATTGTAGATTTATTAGGATGTAATCCAGATGACGTAATTCACGCAAGCGGAAAAACAGGTTTCGGAGTTGAAAATATTCTAGAAGCAATTATTAATAAAATTCCAGCTCCAAAAGGAGATCCAGATGCACCATTACAAGCCTTAATTTTTGATTCCGTTTATAATTCTTATAGAGGTATTGAAACTTACTTTAGAGTTTTTAATGGCGAAATAAAAAAAGGACAAGAAATAAAATTTATGGCAACTGGCAGAAATTATTTTGCTGATGAAGTTGGTACTTTAAAACTAAATCAAGTTGTCAAAAAATCTGTTAAAACAGGTGATGTTGGTTATTTAATTACAGGAATTAAAACTGCAAAAGAAGTAAAAGTTGGTGATACAATTACAGATTTTGTAAATCCAACAAAAGAAAGAATTGATGGTTTTGAAGATGTTAAACCAATGGTTTTTGCAGGTATTTATCCTGTAGATACAGAAGATTACGAAGAATTGCGTAATTCTATGGAAAAACTACAATTAAATGACGCTTCTTTGGTTTTTCAACCAGAAAGTTCTGCAGCGTTAGGTTTTGGTTTTCGTTGTGGATTTTTAGGAATGTTACACATGGAAATTATTCAAGAACGTTTAGAACGTGAGTTTAACATGACTGTGATTACAACAGTACCAAACGTTTCTTATCACGCGTATACAAAGAAAAATCCAGAAGAAATAATCATCTTAAATAACCCAACAGATTTACCAGATCCATCAAGATTAGATAGAGTAGAAGAGCCATTTATTAAAGCTTCCATTATTACAAAATCAGATTTTGTTGGTACGGTAATGAGTTTGTGTATAGAAAAACGTGGACAAATTGTTAATCAAACGTATTTAACTACAGAAAGAGTTGAGTTAATTTTTGAAATGCCTTTAGCAGAAATTGTATTCGATTTTTATGATCGATTAAAAACGGTTTCTAAAGGATACGCTTCTTTCGATTATCATCCAATTGGAATGAGAGAATCTAAATTAGTTCGTGTAGATATTTTATTAAACGCACAACCTGTAGATGCACTTTCTGCTTTATTACATGCAGATAATGCCTATTTTATAGGAAAAAAAATAGTTGAAAAACTAAAAGAATTAATACCAAGACAACAGTTTGATATTCCTATTCAGGCTGCAATTGGTGCAAAAATTATTGCTAGAGAAACTACAAAAGCTTTGCGTAAAGATGTAACAGCAAAATGTTATGGAGGAGATATTTCTCGTAAACGTAAACTGTTAGAAAAGCAGAAAAAAGGAAAGAAAAGAATGCGTCAAGTTGGTAATGTAGAAATTCCACAAGAAGCATTTATGGCAGTTTTAAAACTGAATGATTAAAAGGATGAATAAAAATCAAATTATTGGCTTATTATTGGCAATTATTGGAGTAACGTTAGGTTTACTTTGGGAAAAACCTGAATCTTCGGATGTTTTAGACTTTCTATTTGGTGTTCTTACAGCTATTGGATTAAGTATGGTTTTGAAATTTTTACCCTTAAAAAGAAAGAAAAAAACAGATTCCTAAATTTTAATATTTAGATTTCATAATACATAAAGAAACCTTTTTGAGAAATCAAGAAGGTTTTTTTTTGAAGCTATTTCCAGCTTTCACTACTCATTTTTTTTGTAAAACAAATAAAAGCTCAAACCGAGAGCTTGTCTTGAGCGTAGTAGAAAGGTTTAGTCTGGGCTTGGCTTTGATGCAAACCATTTTCATATTCAATAAAAAAAATACGAATCAACTTTTAAAATAAAATATATGGTTTTTTTAGCAAAATAATGAAACAAAAAAAAATACTCTCAATTTTCATCAAGAGTACTTTTAACTATTTTATTTTAAAAGAAAGAGGTGTAAAAAACATCTAACTCGCTTAATCTCTGCTACCTAAAACTTGTAGCGCATAATATAAAAGCATTGCTAAAGAACCTAAAGCGGCAACTAGATACGTTCTTGCGGCCCATTTTAAGGCATCTTTAGATCCTGCTAATTCTTCTCTAGAAACCATGTTTTTGTTTTCTAACCAAGCCAACGCTCTGTTACTCGCGTCATACTCTACAGGTAAAGTTATAAAGCTAAAAACAGTACCTAACGCCATAAATACTAAACCAGCAACTGCAATTATAAAACCAATTCCAGATTGTCCACCAGCAGCACCTAAAATAAGGCCTCCAATTACCATCCATTGAGAAAAGTTTGAAGTAAGACTTACAATTGGAACTAATTTAGAACGCATCGTTAACCATTCATACGCTTTTGCATGTTGTACAGCATGGCCGCATTCATGCGCAGAAACAGCAGCAGCAGCAGCATTCCTTTGGTTGTAAACAGCTTCACTTAAATTTACAGTTTTGTCTGTAGGGTTATAATGATCTGTTAATCTTCCAGGAGTAGAAATTACTTTTACATCATAAATTCCGTGATCTGCCAACATTTTTTCTGCAATTTGCGCACCGGTTAGCCCATTTCTTAGCTCAATTTCAGAATATTTTTTAAATTTCTTTTTTAAAGTATTACTCACTAGCCAGCTCACCAAAGAGATTGCGCCAATTAAAATATAAAATCCTATCATAATATGTACTGTTTTAAAATTTTAGTTCATTTTTGTTCGATAAATTTACAACATAAATTATTCCATTTTTAATTAGGATTAAAAAAATGTCAAAATGTCAAAAAAACCAAACATCTTAATCGTTTATACAGGAGGAACCATCGGAATGATTAAAGACTATAAAACAAATGCACTAAAAGCATTTGATTTTAGTAGAATTCTTGAGAAAATTCCAGAATTAGAGCAACTCAACTGTGTCATAAAAAGTGTTTCTTTTGATATTCCTATAGATTCATCGAATATGAATACACAATACTACAAGGATATTGTAGAGATTATAGAAAGAAATTATATTGACTTTGATGGATTTGTAATTTTAACAGGTTCAGACACGATGTCGTATACCTCATCTGCCATTAGTTTTATGATAGAAAATTTGCAGAAGCCAATCATATTTACGGGTTCTCAATTACCAATAGGAGATTTAAGAACAGATGCAAAAGAAAATTTAATTACCTCTATAGAGATAGCAAGTGCAACTAAAGAAGGGAAACCAATTATTTCTGAAGTTTGTTTGTATTTTGAATACAAGTTGTATAGAGCAAATAGAACTACAAAAATAAATGCAGAACAATTTGAAGCATTTTCATCAATGAATTATCCTCCGTTAGCAGAAAGTGGTGTGCATTTAAATTTTAGTGAGCATTATATTTATCAGCCTTCTGAAGAAAAAAAGGAATTAATTATCAGAAAAAATCTTGTAACTGATATTTTAATTTTGAAATTATTTCCTGGGATAACCCAGAAAGTTGTTAAAAGTGTTTTAAATACTATAGATTTAAAAGGAGTAATCCTTGAAACGTATGGTTCTGGAAATGCACCAAATGAAATTTGGTTTTTAGACTTAATAAAAGAGGCAATTTCTAGAAATATAAGAATTATTAACGTTACTCAATGTGCTGGTGGAAATGTGGTTCAAGGTCATTACGAAACGAGTGTTACGTTAAAACAGATAGGAGTTATTAGCGGAAAAGACATCACAACAGAGTCTGCAGTGGCTAAATTGATGTATTTATTAAATGAAAATTTAAACTTACATGATTTTACTCTGTACTTTGAAAAACCATTAAGAGGCGAGATTTCTGGCAAATAAGGGTCGGTAATCCAAGTGATTTACCAAAAAATAAAGATTTGTCTAGTAAAACTGAATAAAAAACGCAAATTGCTTAAAAAAAATTTTTTTATGCTTGACATTTTTTGTTACTTGGCAGTCTCAAATATAGAGGCGTAAAGATTCTTAAAAACTAATTAAATATTAAGTGTTTTAATTTTTCTTTATTTGGGATGAATATTATATCTTTAACCCGTTAACTATTAAAAATTAATTTATATCTAAGATGAAAAAAGTAGTAAATGTCTTATCTGTAACAGGATTAATGTTTTTTGGAGCTATTCAATCAACTTTCGCTCAAGAAGCAGCGGCAACAGAAGCAAAAACGTTTCACCAAGTCTTAAAGCAAAACTTTATAGATGGTGGCCCAGGATTCATGGGAATTGTATTAGTAGCTTTAATCTTAGGATTAGCTATAGCTATTGAAAGAATTATTTATTTAAACATGGCAACAACTAATACTAAAAAATTATTAGCAAGTGTAGATGACGCCCTAAGTTCAGGTGGTGTAGAAGCTGCAAAAGAAGTTTGTAGAAATACAAAAGGACCAGTTGCATCTATTTTTTATCAAGGATTAGATAGATTAGACGAAGGTGTAGAAGAAGCTGAAAAAGCAGTTGTTTCTTATGGAGGTGTTCAAATGGGACAATTAGAGAAAAACGTTTCTTGGATTTCTTTATTTATTGCATTAGCGCCAATGCTTGGTTTCATGGGTACTGTAATTGGTATGATTGGAGCATTTAATGATATTGCAGTTGCAAATGATATTTCTCCAGCGGTTGTTGCAGGTGGTATTAAAATTGCATTATTAACTACAGTATTTGGTCTTATTGTGGCTATTATACTTCAGATTTTTTATAATTATATCGTTGCAAAAATCGACGGAATTGTAAACAGTATGGAAGATGCGTCTATCTCTTTGGTAGATTTATTAGTAAAGTATAAAAAATAAAATTCAATATGAAAAGTAATAAAATTTTAAATATTTTAATTGCTGCCATTGCTTTTATTGGAGGTATTCTTTTTATAAGAGTTCTTATGGAAGATGCTCAAGCAATAGAAGAAAGTGTAGATTTACAAAATAGTTTAGTAAGTCCATTAATATCTTTCTCTTATTGGTTATGTATAGCAGCTATTGTAATTACTATTGGACTCGCATTTTTGAGTTTAATTAGAAACCCAGAAAATTTAAAGAAAACTTTAGGAGGCTTGGCTGTGTTAGCTGTCCTTTTACTGGTTGCTTATTTCTTGTCGGACAGTAATGCTGTTTATAACGCTGCTGGAGGAATTGAAGCAGGAGGAGAAGCAGGATCAGCAATTAATCGTTGGGTAGGAGCAGGGATTTGGTATAGTATTATTTTAGGTAGTATTGCTGGTTTATTCTTTGTTTGGGATTTAGTAAAAGGTTTAATCAAATAATATATAATCATGGCAAGAAGAGAAGATCCAGAAATTAACGCAGGTTCTATGGCAGACATTGCTTTTCTGTTATTAATTTTCTTCTTAGTAACAACGACAATGAATGTAGATTCAGGTGTCTCTAAGAAGTTATCAGAAAAACCGCCGGCAGATTATGTTCCTCCTATTATTAAAGAGAAAAATATATTTGTAGTTCTTATAAACAGAAACAATGAGTTGCTTGTTGAAGAACATAGAATGGATGTGAAAGATTTAAAACAGGCTGCTATTGATTTTATAGACAATGGTGGTGGAATAGGAAATGCATCTGAAGATGGTGCTCCAGGCGCTGCTTGTGACTATTGTGAAGGTCAACGAAGCGAATCTTCATCAGATCATCCAAATAAAGCAATTATATCTGTTCAAAGTGATAGAGGTACTGAATATGGTACATATATTAAAGTTCAAAATGAACTTCTTAGAGCATATACAGATCTTAGAAATAGGTTGTCTAAAAAACGTTATGGTATGTCATTTGATCAGCTAGAAGAAGCTTTTGATGCTGATAAAACTAATGAAGTTTTAAAGAAAAAAGTTGAAGATATTAGAACAGCATATCCTCAAATTATATCAGACGCAGAACCAACATCATAATTAAATTAAAATATAACATATGTCTAAATTTAGAAAGAAGAAAAAAGGAATACCAGCCGTAAATACTTCTGCTTTACCTGATATCGTTTTTATGTTATTATTCTTTTTCATGGTAACCACTACTATGAGAGAAACTGACTTAAGAATTGAAAATCCTAAATTACCAAGTGCTTCTGAAGTTAAAAAGTTAGAACATAAAAGTTTGGTATGTACTATTTATGTTGGTAAATCGAAAGATCCTAGCAGAGATGGAGTTGGTTATAATAAAATTCAATTAAACGATAAAATTGCTTCGGCTGAACAAGTTCCTGCATTTATTATTAATGCAAGATCAAAAGTATCTGAAGCTGAAGTTCCATTTATGACAACTTCAATTAAAGCTGATAAAGAATCGAATGTTGGTACAATTACTGATATTAGGTTAAAATTAAGAGATGTGAATGCTCTTAAAATTAGTTATTCAGCTTCTAAATCAAATAATTAATTATATTATTTAGTTTTATAAAAAAAGGGTAAATCTTTAGATTTACCCTTTTTTTATGATTTAAATTTAGTTTTTTTTGGTTGTTATTTTTTCTATTTAGTTTCTAATTTAAAATAAGCTATTAAGTTTATTATTATCAATATTAATAGCTCTTAATACAAAGTGTTTTTTTAGTTGATGTTTAAGTTTATTTGTTAAATCTTTATGTTATAAAGTATTTATTCTTTTAAAATGAATATATTTGGAAACATAAAAAAAATCTGACTTTTAATGAAGTTATTGTACTTTATATTTTGTTTAATAATCTTGTCTTTTTTTACAATAGAAAGTAGATCACAAGAAACATTGCCAATTTATCAGGATTATCTTTCCGATAATGTGTATTTAGTGCATCCATCTGCAGCAGGTATTGGTAATTCAAGTAAATTACGTTTTACAGCTCGTCAACAGTGGGCGGGAATACCCAATGCACCAGCTTTACAAACAATGAGTTTTCATACAAGGTTAAGCGAAGAGTCAAATGCTGGTTATGGTTTTGTTTTGTTCAATGATAAAAATGGATTCCACTCACAAAAAGGATTGCAAGGAACTTATTCATATCATTTGCCAATGAGTAACGGAAATATTTTTAATCAATTATCTTTTGGTTTAGCATTTACTTTTGTTCAAAATCAATCTGATCAAAGAAGTTTTACGGGAGACAAAGCAATAGCTTCAATTATAGAAAGCACAAGTTATTATAATGCAGATTTTAGTGTTGCTTATCATTTAGGAGGTTTTTCTTCTTATTTTACTGTTAAAAACTTATTATTAACGGCAAAAAATAATTTAAATGTACAAGAACCTCTAGATTTAAGAAATTATATCTTTTCTAGTGGTTATTATTTTGGAGAAGAACTTGCGATACAATTTGAACCTTCTGTTATGTTTCAATTTAGAGAGGGTACCGGAGAAAGAATTGCTGACTTTAATATAAAAGCTTATAAGAACATTTCTAAGACTCAACTTTGGGCAGCACTTTCATATAGGAAAAATTTTGATGTAAATGCTATTGAAAATGCTCAGTTTATCTCACCAATTATTGGGTTAAATTATGATAATGTTATGTTTTCTTATACATATACCAATCAAATGAATGAAACTGTTTTAACAACTTCTGGTTTTCATCAAATTTCTGTTGGGGTTAATTTATGGACTAAAGAACCAAGAGCTGCAGCCTGCCCTAATATTAATGCTTCGTTTGGAGGGTTCTAAAATTCTTTTTCTTCTACGCTTATAACGTCTTCATATTTATTTAAAAGTATTTCTAATGTTTTTTTACTTTTATTTACGTAGAATTGATGTTTCCCTTTTTTAGAATTTGTATTTAATAATTCGTGCTTTTCCAAAATTGATTTTGTTTGCTTTGCCACGGCTTCACCTGAATCAATTATTTGTATTTGATCTCCTATTATTTCTCTTATTTGGGGTATTAAATAAGGATAATGAGTGCATCCTAGAACTAAGCAATCAATTTTATGGTCTAACATTGGTTGTATATATGATTTTAACAATGAAGTCATTTCAGTAGAATACATCCTTCCTTCTTCAATTAGTTCTACAAGCCCTGTTCCTATTGTTTCTTTGATTATTATTTGTTGTCTAAATGTACTCGAAGTTTGCACAAATAATTCGCTATTTAAAGTCCCTTTGGTAGCAAGTATACCAATTGTATTTGTTTTTGTTTTAAGAGCAGCAGGCTTTATTGCAGGCTCTATACCTATAAACGGAATAGTGTATTTGTCTCGTAATACTTTTATTGCATTTGTTGTTGCTGTATTGCATGCAACTACAATTAGTTTACAGTTTTGTTGTAATAAAAATTCTGTATTTTTTATGGATAATTCTATAATATCTTGTTTGCTTTTTTCGCCATATGGTGCGTTTTTACTATCTGAAAGGTAAATAGTATTTTCATGTGGTAAAAGTGATTTAATTTCTTTCCAAATAGATGTTCCACCAACTCCAGAATCAAAAATACCAATAGATAAATTATTCGATTTCATAATGTAAAGGTAAAAAAAAACCTACTTTAAAAAGTAGGTTTAATATTTTAATGAAGTAGTATTTTTAGAAACCTAATTTTGATTTTACAGCTCCAAAAAGATCTTCTCCTTTCGTAACTAATAACCCTTTACCAACAGAAGCATCTAATACATATAAGATACCTTTAGCAGCTGCAACATCTTCTATAGCCTTTTGTGCTTTTTCAATAATTGGTTCTAAGCCTTCCGCTTGTTTTTTTTGCATTTCTTGATAAGCAGTTTGTCTTAATTGCTCATATCTTGCTCTTTCTTGCTGAACTTCTTGAGCTCTTGTTTCGTTTATGTCTTGTGTTTGAGCATTTTGTTCTGCGGTATACTTTTTCATTTTGGCATCTAATTTTTTTGCCATTCCTTCAATTTCATCTTGATAAGTTTTACCAAGCTTTTCAATATCTAATTTTAATTTTTTAGTTTGAGGCATTTCAGCTACTAGTTTTTCAAAGTCAATGTGACCTGTCTTTTGTGCATTTGCAACACCACCTAAACCTAAAGTAAATACAGCAATTAATAGTAACGTTTTTAAATTTTTCATTCTTGTTTTAATTTAATTATTATTTTGACTTTTTTTGATTTAATTATTTTCTTTTTGATCTTCTTCTTCTTTCTTTTTTCTTAGCGCTTCTTTTTTCGCTCTTAATATCTCTCTTTGTTCTTCTCTTTTCTTTATTAGCTCTGCTCTCTTATCTGCTATTGCTTTTTTCCTAGCTTCGTTATCACTTACTTTTTTAGCGATTGCTTCTACTTTTTTATTCTGTAACTCTTCTTTCTTTTCAACAAGTTCTTGTTGTTTCTCTGTTAAATTTTCCTTAGGATCTGCTGATAGTTTTTCTTTTTTTTCTTCTGATAATCTAGTTCTATCTATGGTAGATAAAACAAGGTCGCTAATATCGTATTTTTTATTTGAATACAGCATAACCAATTCACTAGATTTATCAAATACAAAATCATAATTTTTTCTTGCTGCTATGCTTTGTATTGCATTATACACTTGATCTTGAATTGGTTTTACTAGTTGTTTTCTAACTAAAAACATATCGCCATTTGGGCCAAAATACAATGCTTCGAGTCTTCTTAATTCAACTTGTTTTATTTCAATTTCCTCTTCTTTTTCTTCAATTAAATCTTTAGTTAAAATTGTTTTCTCATTAGCTAAGTCAGATTTCAAAAGTTCTATATGACGTACTTGTTTATCTAAATTATTTTTCCATTTAGCTACTTTTGCATCTAACGTATTTTGTGCTTGAATATATTCTGGAACATTTTCTAGAATGTATTCCATATCAATATATGCTATTATTTGGTTTCTTTGTGACCAAATATTTGTTGTTAGAACTAAAAGAACGAATAATAAAAATATTTTTTTCATTTGTATAATGTATTAGAAAAAACCGTGCCAAAAAAACAACGACATTACAAATGTACAGTTTTTCTAGAATTGTCTTCCGATAATAAAATGTGTTTGCCAGCCAGATTTTTCCGTCTCTCCTGGTAAAGGGTCAAAACCGTGTGCAAAATCAATACCTAATAAACCAAAAGCAGGCATAAAAATTCTTACTCCAACACCAGCTGAACGTTTTATTTCAAACGGATTAAATGTATTAAAATTGTCATAAGAATTACCACCTTCTAAAAATCCTAGAGTATAAATTGATGCAGAAGGAGAGTCTGTTATAGAATATCTTAATTCTAATTGAAATTTATTAAAAATTGTACCACCTTCCGCAGAAGATAATCTATTGTTTTCATAACCTCTTAATCCTACAGTTTCTCTACCATCTAACTGAAATTGAGCAATACCATCTCCACCAACAAAATATCTTTCAAAAGGATTTTGACCTAATTCAGAGTTATAGTATCCTAAATACCCCATTTCGGCATTTGTCATTAAAACTAATTTATCTGTAAAAGAGGTATACCATTTACCTTTAGCAGTAAATTTATAATATTCTAACCACTTATATTTTTCTTGAGCTTCTATATTTGTATAATCTTTATTACTAAATAAAGAATAAGGTAAAGTTGCTTTAACAGCGAAAGAAAACTCAGAACCATAAGTTGGGAAAATTAAACTTGGTCCTGCTGAATTTCTACTAATAGCTGCAGTATATGATAAATTGTTTAATGTTCCTTCGTTTAAAATATCTGTTCCAACTCTAAAACCATAATTGTTTAAACGAAAACTTTGGTAGCTAACACTTTGTGATAATTGAAAGAAGTCATCTGGCCAATTTAAACGCTGTCCTAAACCTAAAGAGGCACCAATGATACCTAAACTTTGATCTTTATCTACGTCTCCTGTTGTATAATCATACTGGTATTGATTTGATGAATAAACCGAAAATGATAATGATTTAGGTTTTCTACCTCCCAACCAAGGTTCTGTAAAAGAAAAACTGTAAGTATTAAATGTTCTACTTGTTTGTAAACGTAAAGATAAACTTTGACCGTCTCCCATTGGTAAAGGTTTGTAAGCTTCCTTATTTAACAGATTTCTGATTGAAAAATTATTAAAAGACAAGCCTAAAGTTCCAATAAACGATCCACCACCGTAACCACCTTGTAATTCTATTTGACTACCTCCTTTTTCTACAACATTGAAATTAATATCTGCAGTTTTATTCTGATAATCGGGAAGTACATCTGGAGTAACATTTTGGTCAAAGAAGCCTAATTGACCTATTTCTCTAATAGATCTAATAATTGCACTTCTGCTAAATAAATCTCCTGGTTTAACACGTAGTTCTCTAAAAATTACATGATCATTTGTTTTATCATTCCCAGATACTGTTACCTTTTTAATTCTAGCTTTTTCGTCTTCTCTAATTCTAATTTCTACTGTTATAGAATCATTCTGTACTCTCGTTTCAACAGCATTTACTTGAGAAAACAAGAAACCATTGTCTTGATATAAGGTTGATAAATCTTCTGAAGTTGGTTTACCATCACCTTTTACACGCTCCTTTAATACAGCTCCGTTATATACATCTCCTTTATCAATTCTTAAAACGGCTCTTAATTGATCATCTGTATATTCTTTGTTACCAACAAAAAGGATATCTGCAAATCGATATTGTTTTCCTTCTTCTAAATCAATATTGATATTAATTGTATTGTCTTCATTCCATGAGATCTTATCACTTAAAATTCGTGCATCTCTAAAGCCTAATCTACTATATTTATCTAAAATACTTTCTAAATCTTCTTGATATTCTTCTTGAATATATTTAGACCCTTTCCAGAAACGACCTAAAAATTTCTTTTTTGTATTAGACATTGCTTTTCTAAGCTTCTTACCAGTTAACTTTTTATTACCGGTAAAAACGATGTCTTTAATTTTTATTTTAGCCCCTTTATCTACAAATATATTCATATTAACTGTGTTAATATCTGTAGTATCATTTTTTACATCTAAAGTTACTTTAGTTTTAAGAAAGCCTTTATCTGTATATTTTTTTGTGATGTAATTTTTAGTTGTAACAATTAAATTATCTGTTAGCATTGCGCCAAGTTTTAACTCGGCATCTTTTATAAGTTCTTTTGCTTTCGATTTTTTTATACCTGTAATCTTTACATGATTTAACTGTGGTAATTCTTGTACATCAAATTGCAGATATACAGTTTCACCATCTAATTTGGCTAAGTATACATCTACGTTGCTAAACTGTTTGCTTTCGTATAGTTTTTTGATGGCGCTTGTAAGTTTGTCACCAGGCAATTTTATGGTTTGTCCGTCTCGTAAACCTGTAAAAACCTTTACAGTTTCTTCACTAAATTTTTTTAATCCAGCAACGGTTATGCCTCCTAATATATATTCCTTTCCTTTTTCGAATGAAATATTATCATTGTTGATAATTGTGTCTTTTACTGATTGTGCAGATGCATTAAAAGTAATTAAAAGTGCAAAAAGCACTAATATTGCAGAAAATAATTTCTTAGAAACTTTATTCTGTAAGTTGTTCGCTTGTTTTTCCAAATCGTCTTTCTCTATTCTGATACTCTATGATTGCGTCATAGAAATGTTCTTGTCTAAAATCTGGCCAAAGTATATCTGTAAAATATAATTCAGCATATGCCAATTGCCATAATAAGAAATTACTAAGGCGTTGTTCTCCACTAGTTCTTATCATCAAATCTACATTGGGCAAATTAAATGTATATAAATGGTTATTAATAGTATTTTCATCAATATTTTCTAAATCAAGCTCTTTATTAACAACTTTTTTAGATATGTTTTTGATAGCTTTAACAATTTCTTCTCTTGAGCCATAACTTAAGGCTAAAGTTAAAGTGATTGTAGTGTTGTTTTTTGTTAGATCTATAATTTCTGATAAAGTGTTTTGTGCTTTTTCTGGCAAACTATCTATGTTACCTATAGCATTTACTTTTACTCCGTTTTTTTGAAAAGTAGGTAATTCTTTTTTGAGAGATTTAATAAGAAGTTTCATTAAAGCGTCTACTTCCATTTTAGGGCGATTCCAGTTTTCTGTAGAAAAAGCATAAAGAGTAATAGCTTCTACACCAATTTCTGCGGCAGATTCTATAGATTCTCTTACGGCTGTTAGTGCATTTTTATGGCCAAAAATTCTATTCATTCCTTTACCTTTAGCCCAACGACCATTGCCATCCATAATTATTGCAACGTGTTTTGGTACTCTTTGTAAATCGATAAGTAATTTTTTATCCATATAATTATTATAAACCGTTTGTATAACAAGCAGGTCTTCCAAATGTGTAAATAAGGGAGAATCCTGTAAACATATACCAATCATTGCCGGTACCTCCTAAATTTAAAGTAGCAACTTTATCTGTTGTATAATCTAAATCATCCTCAAAAGTATATCTAAATTTAGCCTCTAAAGAGAATGCGAAGGGTCCAGAAAGTTTTGATTTAAATCCTATACCAAAAGGAACAGAAAATGAGGTTTTAGAATCAAACTCATATTGAAATGGTTGTGGTTCTGAAACGATGTAATTATAATGAAATGCTGCTACTTCTAAAAGGATATATGGAGTCCAAGTTTTGTCATCAGAAGAGATGTCGTACTCATAAAAATTATATTCTAAACCTACCGCCAATTCGTTTATGATGTTTTTAAAATTTAAATCTCTAGATCTTCTGTAATCTGTATCTGCATCTAAATCATTAGCTTCAATAGGCAAATAACTATAGGTTGCTCTAAATGCCATTCTTGGGTTGCTGTTGTATTTAAAAAAAGCTGCACCTGCTAATTTATTTGGATATATGTAGTCTGTTCTACCAATGTCTCCAACATAATTAGATCCTCCAATAGATATTCCTGCTTCGTACATTTGCCCTAATAAAATATTAGAAAAGCTTATGAAAATAAGTAATAAAATTGAGTTTTTCATCCTAAAAAATAGCGTGCAAATATAGGTATTTCCATTTGCTTTAAAAAGTTAATATTCAGTCTTTTTTGAATAACAACTATTTTATTGTTTTATTGCAATTAGTTTGTTAAAGATTGGTTTCGTTTCGGGTGTCTTCGCCCCATAAAAGTTTGCTTCTTAAAGTCTGTAAAAAAGATTGATTTTTAGGAATAATACTTTTTACGGTAAAATTTGCTTTTTCTATAAAAAGTTTTGTGTTTTTTGGCACAGAAGTAATTCTTGAATCTAATGAAATTAAAAAATCTTTTTCTCTAGAATCTATAGTAAGTTGAATGCTTGTTCCGTCGGAAATTACCATAGATCTTGCATTTAAATTATGCGGTGCAATAGGGGTAATGACTACGTTTTTAGAATCTGGTGAAATTACAGGGCCATTGCAGCTTAATGAATACCCTGTAGAACCCGTAGGAGTAGCAATGATTAAACCATCTGCCCAATAATTTGTAAGATATTCTTTGTTTAAAGACGTTCTAATGCCAATCATAGAAGTGGTGTTTTTTCTAGCGATTGTAACTTCGTTTAAAGCAAAGTTTAATTCTTTAAATTGTTCTAATTCTGGTACAGTTTTTATAGAAAGTAATGTTCTTTCAATAATTAAAAATTCACCTTTTAGAACTAGTTCTACACTTTCTTGTATACTCGTTTTATTGATGGTTGCTAAGAAGCCTAATCGGCCTGTATTAATACCTAAAATAGGAATTCCTAAGTTTCTAATATACGTTACTGCTCTTAAAATAGTGCCATCTCCACCTAGTGTAAAAAGTGCATCAAAAGAGGTGTTTAAATCGGTAAAATGAGAAAAAGTAGGATATTTATCTTCTAAAATTGCTCCTTCAATTAATAAATCGTAAAACTGTTTTTCTATAAAACAGTCGATATTATTTTTTTGAAGAACATCTAGTAAAATCTGAATTTCTTTTTCGGCAGAAATTGAATAGGATTGACCGTAAATTGCAACTTTCTTCATTTTTTTAATGGATTGTCTTTAAAAAATAAACTAATTTAATTCTATTATCACTAATTTAAAAAGTTACATTTCTAGATATTTTTGCAAATATTCAGACCTGTTTTTTAAATCTTCTAAATAAAGATCATTTTGGTGAGTAGAAATAATTTTATAATCATATCTTCTAAAGGTTTGCATAATTTCATTAATTTCATCAGAAACTATTTTTAATGTAAGTTGTACAATATCATCTAGTTTTTCAGAAACATAAATTCCTGTAATTTTACCACCATTGGTTTCTACAATTTGAACAACTTCACTCATCGAATAATCGTTTTCTAATTTTTCTATAATTAAAATTTCACTTTCTTCAAGCATAAAAGGGCTTGTTGAAAAGGCTTCTAAAATATCGCTCAAATCATAGTAACCTATGTAATTTTTATCAGCATTTAAAACCGGAATTATACTTGCATTGTTATCAGCAAAAATCTTTATCAATTCTATAATAGTTGCTTTTTCATCCGCAAAAAAAGGATTTAATAAATACGTGTAATTTTCTAAAAAGTCTTCTTTGTTTTCTATTGTTTGCGCATCTTCTTCTGCAAAAGAACCCAATAGTTTGTCGTTTTCTACAACAGGAAAATGCGTTAAAGGAAAATTTTTAAATAGATTTTGAGCGCTTCTTATACTATCGTTTAAACGAATTGCTGTAATATCTTTTAATATGTAATCTGTTGTGTTCATTCTCTACGAATATAGGATAAAATGATTTAATGAGTTATCTTTGCAGCCTAATTTTATACAATGACAAAGTTAAGCGTAAATATTAATAAAATTGCAACTTTACGTAATTCTAGAGGTGGAGATGTACCTAATTTATTAAAAGTTGCTTCGGATATTGAAGCGTTTGGTGCACAGGGAATTACCATTCATCCAAGACCAGATGAACGCCATATTAGGTATCAAGATGCAAGAGATTTAAAAAATAGTGTTACTACAGAGTTTAATATTGAAGGAAATCCGGTAAAATCTTTTATGGATTTAGTATTAGAAGTTAAACCAACACAAGTTACTTTAGTGCCAGATGCTGTAAATGCAATTACATCGAATGCTGGTTGGAATACTATTAAACATCAATCTTTTTTACAAGAAGTAATTGCCGAGTTTCAAAGAAACGGAATAAGAACTTCTATTTTTATTGATACAGATACAAAGTTGATTGAAGCTGCTGCAAAAACGGGTGCAGATAGAATTGAATTATACACAGAAGATTTTGCTACTCAGTTTGGTTTAGGAAATAGAGATGCTGTAAAACCATACACAGAAGCTGCAATTTTAGCGCATAAATTAGGTTTAGGTATTAATGCGGGTCATGATTTGAGTTTAGATAATATTCAGTTTTTTAAAGAAAACATTCCTAATTTGGCAGAAGTTTCAATTGGTCATGCACTAATTGCAGAGAGTTTGTATTTAGGATTAGAGAACGTTGTAAGTATGTATTTGCATCGTCTTAAGTAGGTTTCAGTTTTCAGTAATCAGTAATCAGTCTCAGTTGCAGTTGCAGTTTTTTTGGGAGATGATGAAAAGAAAAAAACGCAGTAAATTTCTTGTTTCTCAGCGAAGCTCAGTGTAACATCAAAAAAATAAAAATGTCTAACAATCAAATAGTACATTCAATAATTCAAGGAGAAGGATTTCCGTTGTTAATTTTACACGGTTATTTTGGCTCAAGTGATAACTGGAAAACGTTAGCGAATCAGTTTGCAGAAGATTTTCAGGTTCATGCAATAGATCAAAGAAATCACGGAAGAAGTTTTCATGAGGATGAATTTAATTATGAAGTTTTGGTTGCTGATTTGTATGCTTATATTCAATATCATCAATTAGAAAAAGTGTATGTAATTGGGCATTCTATGGGAGGGAAGACAGCAATGTTATTTGCTGTAATGTATCCAGATTTGGTTGATAAATTAATTGTTGTTGATATTTCTCCTAAAGAATATCAGCCACATCATAATGCAATTTTAGCAGGATTAAATGCGGTGGATTTTTCAATTCACACTTCTAGAAATTTAGTTGATGAGCAACTTTCTAAATTTATTCCAGAGTTTGGTGTTCGTCAATTTTTGATGAAAAATGTGTATTGGAAAGAAAAAGGAGTTTTAGATTATAGATTTAATTTACAATCTTTAACAGAAAATAATATTGAAGTTGGTAAGCCTTTGCCTGTTGGTTCAATTTTTAGAAAACCAACGTTGTTTTTAAAAGGCGAAAAATCTGGTTATATCATTTTATCAGAACAAATAATTATTGATACTTATTTTCCTAACAATAAAGTTGTAGAAATAGCAAATGCTGGTCATTGGCTGCATGCAGAAAATCCGAAGCAATTTTATGAGGAAGTTTATATTTTTTTAAAATAGAAAAAAAAGAAAGAGCTGTTAAATATGTAAAGGCTCTTTCTTTTTATAAATGTTATTGTATTTTTTATGGATTTGTAGACCATAAAGCAGCACTTTTAAGCATTGCTCTTCTTGGTAATTTTAATCCGGCAACAATTAATTCTGCAAAATCTTCTGGTTGTAAAACACTGTCTTCCGAATCTTTATTTGCGATTCCTAAATCGATAGACATATCAGAAGCAATTGTACTTGGTGTTAATGTACAAACTCTAATATTGTTTTTACGTACTTCTTTCATTAATGATTCCGACATTCCAATTACAGCAAATTTTGATGCAGAATAAGCAGAAGTTGTAGCGTTACCACTTAAACCTGCAGTAGAAGAAACATTAATAATATCACCTTCGTTTTTGGCTATTAAATAAGGCAAAACTTCTTTAGTAACATAATACATGCCCATTACATTGGTTTGAATAATTTGACTCCATTGCTCAACTTTCATGTCATTAAAAGTTCCAAAAGCAGCAATTCCTGCATTATTTACTAAAATATCTACCGTTTCAAATCTTTCAATAATACTTTGTATTCCTGTTTTTACTTCTTCATAATTACCAACGTCAAATACTGCATAAATGGCTTTGACGCCAAGTTTTTCAATTTCAGAAACTGTAGCTTTTAAAGTAGCTTCATTTCTACCAGTTATGGCAACATCAATTCCTTCTTTTGCAAATGCTAATGCAGTGGCTTTTCCTAAACCTCTTCCACCGCCAGTTATAATTGCTTTTTTACTTTTTAAACTTTTCATCTTTTTTATATTATTTTGATACACGTTTTAACTGTAAATTCTGATGTAAAGTTAAGAAGTTTATACTAGGTTTCTGTGTTTTTGGGATGAAGTTAACAGTATTTTAAAAGTAAAGAAATTCAATGATTTACATTTTATCTTGTTTAATATTTACTTTAAATTCTGGCGGATCAACTAATTGAAAAGTAGCAGAAGCAAATTTAACTTCGCCATTTGTTGCTTCTATTTTAGCTAAAATACTCGTAAATAATGCTGTTTTTGTAACTCTTCGTTTATTGTAGTTTACAACGTAACGTAAAGTGTATTCTACCCAATTATCAGTAACAATTAAAGAAACCATTGCATCTGTTTGTGCGTTTTCTAATTTATATTTTTCTTGTAAAACAGTCCATTTTTCTTTAGATTTTTCTGATAAATTACCCACAATTTCTTTTCCACATTTTTCTAAAATTTCGGTTGCTTTTTTGTAATTACTTCCAAACTGAATCGGTATTTTTATTTCATCCCATAGAAAAGGAAAATCGCCACTGTAATTAAAAACAGGTTCTTTAAATACAAAACTATTGGCAACTAACACAATTCGGCCGTTGTATAAATCGCCATCAACCCATTGGCCTGTTTCCATAATTGTAGTTCTTAAAACGCCAATATCCATAACATCACCTTTAATTCCGCCTAATTGAACTCGATCACCAGTTTTATAAAAACCACCAAACATAATAGCTAGCCAACCAGCAAAAGATGCAATTATTTCTTGTAAGGCAAAAGCAATTCCTGCGCCTGCAACTCCAAGAGCTACTGTAAATCCGCCCAGTTTATCACTAAAAGTAATTGCTATTAAAATAATGCTAAAAAAATATCCAACAAAGCTTCCAATTTTTTTGGCTTTGTATCTATTGTCAATATCATGAATTTTACTAAATAGTTTTTTTTGTAGGAATTTTACGATAAACCAAATTAGAATAATACCAACGACAATTGTTATAATTCTAATAAACGAAGGATTTTTAAAAAGTTGTTCTAAATTTTCCATGGTTATTTTTATAACTCAGTTTGTTCAATTGAAGGAGCTTTCCATTTTACAGAACCCACTTGTTTAGAATTTGCTAATTTTATTGATTTTGAACTCCTTTTTTTATCAAAAATCATAGCACCAGTCATAATAAGACTTGTGCCTATAATTACAAAAAGAAGGATTCCTGGCTCAAAAGTTGCAATTTCTGCTTCTTTAGGAATTGCATAAAAAAGTAAAACAGTAATCAATCCGCGAGGCGCAATAAACAATTGAGGTAAAATATCGCTACCTATAAAAATTCTAAGAATAACAAACCGAATACTATAGATGGATGCAATTATCAAAAGGCTTATTAAAGCAACATTTAAATTGAAAAGTGATGTTATGGCGATTGTTAATCCGAAAATAACAAAGAAGAAAGTTCTAACCACAAAAGCAGTTTCTAATGTTATTATGTGTAATTCGTGATAAATTTTATGCGCTTCTTTAAAATCAAGAAACTTTTGTAATTTCCCAGCAAAAAACAATTTCATATTTGCAATTACTAAACCAAAAATTAGAATTATAATTAGTGATGATAAATGCATTTTTTTACCAAGTGCATATAAAAGTAATAACACTGCGATTAATAAAAATAATTTTGCCTGACTTTTAATTTTTTGAAAAATGATGATAATCGCATAACTAGCAATCAAAGAAATTACAATTGTAAGCAAAATGTTTCCTGTAAAACCGGCAACACCCGTGTCTTCTGCAGGATTTAATTTACCTATCAAAAAGTAAAACATCATAATACCCATAATATCAGAGAAGGTGCTTTCGTAAATATGAAACTCTTTTTTAGTTGCGTTTAAAACACTTACACTTGGTATAATAATGGCGCTAGAAAGTATCGATAAAGGGGTTGCATATAACCACGCAGATTGCATGGTCATTTCTGGAATAAGGTTGTATAAAATTAAAGCAGCTACCCAAGCAGAACCTATTAAACCTATTAAAGCAATAGCCATAGATTTTAAAATAGGTAGTAGTTTTTCTCTTTTTAGTTCTAGTTCTAAAGCTGCTTCAAGCACAATCATAATTAAACCAACAATTCCTAAAACTTCTAGAATTGGTAAAAAGTTTAAATTTTCTGAAGTAAAATAACCTAAAGCGTATTGTAGACCAACACCTAAAATAATGAGCATAAGCACGGCAGGAACGTTCGTTTTCTTTGAGATACCGTTGAAAACAAAAGAAATAATAATGATTAAAGAAACCTCAATGATAAGGTTGTATGATGATAAAACTTCCATATTTTTAAATTTTAGTCAAGCTAGTTGTTATATTATGTTGGTTTAAATAAGCGATAAGAGATTCCATTTTGGCTCCACTTTCTAAAGCAATTTGAAGTTGAAGTATTTTCTCGTTTGGTACTTTTTTTATGATGGGTTTGTTGTTAAAATCTATAGTTGGATTCTCGAAAAGAAGATCAAGAATAGGCGTTGTTTTCTCTTGATCATAAATGTAAATTGTTCTTCTAACTGATGCATTGTCGTTTTGGTAAATACTAAAACCATGCTCATCAATATAAGAATAATTAATAAATCGATTGCCAATTTCTTCATTAATCACAACTCCAAAAAACATAAATTTACTAATATCTCCTTTAAATTCTCCAGTAGAAATGGTAGAACCTATATGCACTAACGGATTTATTTTAAATAAAACGCCATATAAATATCGCTTTATATGTAAAAAAGTAACAACCAGAAATAGTAAAAATAGAACACCATGAACTTTGTAATTGATACTTACAAAACTTAACAGAATACTAAGAAATGCAATGGGTTTATATAGTTCAATAACTCTTTTTATAATCACGGTAAATTTATTTAACAGCGATTTTCTTTTAAAAACATACGGTAAAATGCGCAGTATAATACTTAAAAAAGTATAGATTAAAATTAATATTGCGGCTATGTTAAAGAATTTAGACCAAGTAATAGTTGTTTCCATCATATTAAGAGTTCATTTTAGAATTTATAATTTTTGTAATATCATTTACAACAACGGGGTTTATGTATAAATAACCATTAAGATGCCTTACCAATATTTTTACATTTAGTAAACGTCTTAAAGCAGATTTAAAATCTGAAATAAAAGAGGTAGTGGTAACGTTTTTAATGCTATACTCAGAAATAAACGTAAATATAAGAGCTTGTTTTAGTATAATTATTTCTTCGGATGTAAAGAAATCTAGAAATTCATAATTAGAATCTTTATATACTACTGTTTGATTTTCTTGAACATGTGTATTATAAGTCCAAGATTGCAGTGTGTTGCCTAAATTATAGGAGTTTTCTTTGCTTAGTTTAAGGGCGATTATGCGCAGTTTATTGTTTGAAATAGGCTCTAATTTTTTAGAAACAATATCTCTATGTGCAGCACCATGACGTAAAATAATAGCATTTGCAATTTCATTTTCATTAGCCTGATTCACATCAATAACATCACTAAAAGCATTAGAAAAATTTAATCTATTATCTAAATGATTTGCCATCATTTGCGTTGTAGTTGCCATTACAAAAGCATTATCAGACTCTGTTTCTATAAAGTTTATTAATGCCCTTATGTTATTTAAAAAGCTGTTTTTATCATCTCTCCATAATTCTAAGTCATCAATAAGAATAATCGGTTTTGTGCTTTTTATATTATTATTCTTTACGTAGTGAAGCGCTTCTTTTAAATTATTTGTAGTTTTAAATTTTCTACCATCAATAATCGCATCACAATTAGGTGCCAACGTTACAATATTGTTGCCAAAAAATTTAGAGGCAGCATACTCTAAAAACGTACTTCTACCGCTTAATCTGTCTCCATAAACTAAAACCGATTTGTTAAATCCTTGTTTCCAATGATCAAGAATAAGTTTCAATTTGTTTTCTTGATTTCTTCTTGGTACAAGAAATAAATCGCCGATAAAATTTTTGTTTAAAAATAAAGAATCGTAATGTGTGTTTTCATCTTGTTGCATTCTATGTACAATACATTGTGTAGATATTTCTAAGTTTGATAAGGATTTGTATTGTAACGTTTTTTTATATTGAGAATTAAAGAATGCGCCTCCACTTTGAAAACTTTCCTTAATTTTTTTTAGTATGGTGCTGCTTTCTACGTTTAGAGAAGAATTTAAGGTTACTTCTAAAAAAGGTTTTCCTGCTATTAGATTGCTAATAAGTAGCTCGTTTTTAACTTTGTCTTTTAAAGAGTTTGCTATAATTTGGCTTTTTATTTTTAGATCATTTATACTTTGTTCTACATGAGTTAAAGTAGTAGGAATTGCACTAAATTTTGTGTCTTCTAGTCTTTCTTTAGAATGTTGTAAACTGTTTTTTAGGTTTAAAAGGTGTAGGCTGTATTTATTAACTATATTGGTTTCAAAGCCTATTAAATCCATATATTTTGGTAGTATTTCGTAATCAAACCATTTCTGTGTACTTCTTTTTAGGTCAACTTCTCTAATTGATAATAAGCCGTTTATCGTTTTTATAGCAATAGTAATTTTTTGTAGTTGATTAATATGGATATTTACTGCATCAGAAAATGTGTTTTGATTATTTTCTAGTACAGATTGCTGTGTTAATTGATCTTCAACATGGCTAAGTAGTAAACTGTAATCTTTGTTTTCTTTTGTAATTTTTGAAATAAGATGTACATTATTACTTATTTTATCAACCAAAGCCTCGTGTTCATTTGTTACATTGGTTACCACTTTTTTTAATTCATTAAAAGTTGCAATTGAGATATATGCTTCTACTTTTTGAGTATCAATATCTATAAATTGCTTTACAATAGTTTCATATTGAGCTTTATAAACTTCCCACGGATTTTTTTGTAAAGAGACAGTGCTAGTAATGTTTTTGAAACTTTTTTTATTGTTTACTTCCTTAATTTTTGATTCTAAAATATTCTGAAAGTCTTCTAATTTATCTATCAGGATTGTTTTAGATTGCTCAAAGTGATTTGCAATCTGTTGTTCTTTTACTTGGATTTCTTGGTTGTAAATACAGACTTTATTAAATTCTAAAAATACATCTCTATGTAAAATTAGTACGGTTTTAAAATCTTCTGATAAAATATAATTTACAAGATAAGTTTGTACCTCATTATTTTGTTTAGAAGCATCGTTTCCTAGTGCTATAAAATATTTAGCAAGTTTAATAAATTCAATTTTAATAAATAATATAAGTGCTAATCTATCTTTTGCGGCCTTAAGTTTTTCATTGTATACGTTAAAGGCTTCTTTAATTTTATATAAATAGTCGTTAGTAACATCCGTAGTAATATCTAAATTCATAATTAGCTGTTAATAAAGTTTGTATTATAACTAAGGTGTAATTTAATCTATAAATTTAATTTACTAAAGTAGGAACTTAAAAAGTACTAAAATTTTATTTAATTGTTTTAACGCTATTAAAATTTGTATTTATTTAAATGGCACTAAAATAGTGGAAGTATTTTTTTTGATTATCCTAAAGTATCATAATCCCATAAATGGTTGTTTTAAGGCACCTACTTTGTAACGTCACGAAAAGAACAACTATTTATTTTAATTCTGTGTAAATCTGCGAAATTTGTGGGATAATTTTCCTTTACCAGTTTAATTGGTTTTCTGCTGATTTTGCAAATAAACGCTGATTTTTATCAGTTTGATAAAAAAGCGAATATATGGATGTTTTTTTAACAGTTCTAGTAATAAACGGCATTTAGAGCTTCAAAAATAACATGTTGTTATAATTCAATTCTAGATTCAAAAGGTTCAGACCATTTTGATGCTTGTCCTATTGCCGGAGTCATGGTTGCAAACACCTCTAATTTTTTAGTGAAATGAGAGCTCAATTTAGTCAATTTTCCTAATTTTAATTGCATTGGCAACTGTATGGTTTCTCTCTTATTAATTGCCAAAACTTTTTGAGAGGAAACACCAAGATATTCGTCTTTTCTATCCAAAGAAATTGGTACTAATTTGCTTTCATCCCAATTAGGTAAAATTAAAGGAGCATCAACTTCACCATGAATATCATATACAAATACATGCAAATAATACTCCATTTTAAGTGTTAAGTCTAAGTCGTGAAACTCTATTTCTACCACAACAGTTAAATCATTAATATTGTCATTAACTATAATAACTTCTGGTACTGATAATATGCTAGCAGATAATATTTTTGACATGGTTTAAGTTTTAAAGATTTTTATAAACTAAAAGATGTATCTCGTAGTTGTTCATCATTTATTTTAAAATAAAAACGCAAATTTCAAATTAGTTTTTAAGAATAATTAAAAGGGTTTAAAAAACCCTTTTAATTATTTTATAAGTTCTTCAACTTTTTTTTAGAAATACATCAGTTTTAAATTGAGGATTTCTAGATTTTCACATTTAAAAAAAGCCTTTAAATTATGAAAATAGAATAGATTATTTCTTAGAATAAACTTCTGTTCTTGAGGCACTAACTTCCGAAGAAAATTTCTTAAAATTATCTTGAAAAGTAATACTTAAAGTTGGCCCAGCTGTTCCGCCATTTGGAGTAAGTAAGTAGTCGTTACTTCCTGTGTCTTTCCAAGTTCCGTTTATTTGCACTGCTGTAGCACAATTTGTTGTTGTTGTTCCAGAAAAGGTGGTAACCTTATAGCTTCCGTTAGATGAAAACACATATTCTACTAATTCATCACAAATTATTTCTTCTGTTAGTGTACCGTTCTCAATGTAGTAATCTAAGCTCCAAGTACCAATTAAATCAGCAGAAGAACCTCCAACAGGTCCATCATCATCCTTAGAACATGCAAATATTAATACTAATATACTTACTGATAATAAAATTATTTTTTTCATAATTGTTTATTTTCTATTGTTTAATTTTTTATTAAAATTTGAAATTATAGCCAATTGCTATTTGATTATATTTAAAAGTGTTACGCATTGTGTAATCTATATATAAGTTTTCGTTTATGATAGGCAATTTAGTACCTATTATTACATTGTAAAAAACGGTAGCATCATCAATTAAATTTCCAAAACCTACACCTGCACCTGCATACGGATTAAATTTTTCGTTATCAATTAAAACAGGGTATACTGCGTTTCCAGACACTGCCCAAGTGCTAGATTCTCCTACTCCTACGTATATTTCTGGCATAAATTCAAAGTTGGTATTTGCAATATCAAAATGTAATCTTGCTCCAAGATTACCTGTAGATGCGCCACCGTAATTAAAACCTAGCATTGCAGAAGAATGTTTGTAAGCTAGTAAATGATCTTTCACATAATTTTCATTAGTATCAAAAAAGACAACTTCGTTAGAATCATTAGGGTCTTTAACGATCTTAACTTCTGTTTTAGTAGGTTCTACAACGATCGATTTGTTTTTATTTATTTTATCGTTTAATTCTGCAATTTTATCAAGAATTACTTGGTTTTTCTTATCAACGTCTTGTTTTTCTTTTAAATCTTCAAGAACCTTAACTTCATCAATTACAGATGTACCATTTGTTTGTTTTCCATTAAGCTGGATTAATAATCTTTCAAGAACATCAACACGATTATTTAGTTGATTGATTTGTGTGTCTTTCGTTGAATTATTTTGAACAGTTTCAACATTATCTGTTGTCGTGTCTCCTAAATTAGTTAAAATACGCTGTATAAGAGTTTCAAATTGTTCTGGACTCATTTGTACAAGTCTCGTCTTTTCTGTGTTGGTGTTTTCGTTTACAACCGTTTCTTTTTGCGTGTTTTTAACAACTTTTTGCTGTTGAACTTCTTCTATTGCAACAACTTCTTCAAGAGATTGATTTACTTGTTTTTTCTCTTCTAGAATTTGCACTGCCTTATCAATATCTTTTGCTTTATAAGCTTCTTTTAAATCATTTTCTAAAACTTGAATTTTAGACTGATATTCTTGTTTTAATTCAGCGATTCTAGTGTTACTAGCTTTTTGTTGCACAGCCACTTCTCTGTTTACAGTTTCTCTATAAATAGAACTTGGTTCTGTAGATTTTGAACCTAAAGTAAACTTAATTCCTGCATTGTAAAAAACATGCGTTTGTATATCGTCTGTATTGCTAATATCTGCAACATTTTCGCCAGATGTTATCATTGCTCTAGCGCCACCGCTAATTAAAACGTGTTTACCTAAAGGGATATTAAGGCCTAAACCACCGGTTGCAAATTCACCGCCATTAAGCACAGAGAATGAACCATCTGAATTAGCCATTGGAATGTAATCACTATCTGGAGATAAATAACCACCTCCTAAAATTAAGAACGGCGTAACACCATTACCATCATTTAAGCGGGCTCTAAATTCACCACCATACATTGCCATTTTATCAAAATCTGTAGAAATTTCGTCATTCTGAGTAGCTTTAAAGTAAAAAGCTCTAATACCTATGTATTCATTTAAATCGATACCAGCAAAACCACCTAACCAATAGGTGTCTCTAAATAAAGAGCTGCTATCAAAACTAGTGTAAGCTACGCCTGGCTCAATAACCCATTGTAAACCTTTAAAGCCACCTTTAAATTTTTGTAAATAAGCTTCATCTAATGCAGATAAAGTTCCAGGTCTTCTACCTCCTAAATAAAATTGTAGCGAACCTTGTATAGACCAGTTGTTTAACCTTTCGCTCTTAAAATCTGCATCTGTCAATAGAAAATCGTTTTTATCATCATCTGATAAAAGATACATTCCTGAATTAAATTTGTAAGTTGTGTTTTTTGCTTCTACAGAAAACACAATACGATCAGATAACTTAAACTTTGCACCCAACCCTAACGAGCCATAAACTTGTTCAAAGTCTCCTGCATCATTTGGGTTAATGTTTTGAACACCAGCGCCTAATGTAAAATAAGGTCTTATGCCTTTTGTGCCAAAATTAGCTTTAAATTCTCCACCCCAACGAGTTATAGTTGCGTCTTGCGCATTAAATAATGCATCATCGTAGCTTACAATACCAAAATCTTTAAAGCTTGTTTTTAAATCTAATGATTGTAAGTAAATAGCTCTAAGTTCTACAAATTCACCAAAACCAAAGCCTAATTTTCCTCCAACAAAAAGGTTGTCTTCGAATCCTGCTTTGTTATCCCACCAAGTGTATTCTGCAGCAGGAGATAGGGTAAAACTTATATCTTTAACTTGTGCTTTACTAACTAAAATAGTTAGAAATAAAAGTAATATTGTTATCTGTTTTGTTTTCATTTTTTGTTTTTTATATATATTCTACTCATTATTAAATAATTAGCTGAGTTGTAATTTTTTAAGATTCCACAGCTAAAATATTACTTTTATCTTGATGTTTTGATAAATCCTTAGCATCATTTTTTAGTTGTTTTATTTCAGCGTTTTTTTGAAGTTCAATAATTTGCTTTTGCAAACTAGCTACCAGAACTTCATTTTTTAACTCTTTCATTGAATTCCAAATCATGTATATTACTAGCATAAAAAGTCCAAAAACTTGCAGTGCTACTAATGGCAATGTTGTAAAGCTACCAAAACCTAAATCAATATCAAGACTTGTGGTAAATAAAGTCCAGTTGATAAAAAATAAAAAAACATTGGTTGCTAAGTAAATAAATATAATTAGATATTTCATTTTAGTAAATTTTTAGTCGTTTTACCATACTCAAATAATCTGTTTTTTATGACTTTGTATACAGAAGCGCTATTTTTCGATCTCATTTTCTATCTCTTTTCTAATTTTGCAAGAAGCTTCAATTTCTTTTTTGATTTTCTCTTTTTACCAAGAATATAAAATACAAACAGAATTGCTGCTATAAATCCGATCGCTATAAAAGCAGCGTTTTTCATTTTTTCTTTATCAACCGTTTTTAAAGCTATTTTTGCTGATGCAGTTTCTGGATTTACACTATTTTGAACTTTATTTCCGAACGCTTTTAGCTTTTCTTCATTAGATACTTTTGCTTCAAAATTACTATTATTACTTGTATAAAAATCAATTTTATGCTGAATTGAATCATTTTTCGTATTAGTAGATTCTATATTTAAATCAATAGATTTTAGATCATTAAAAAGTCTTAGTTGCTCTTCTTTTAAATATTCGTTTACTATTTCTCTAGCACTGTAATTAGCGCTTATTTTAGTGCTTAAAGAATCAATTTCTTCATCAATAGAAACCGTTTGTTCTTTTAAATCGATCATACTTTTTTTAAGAACAGTGGCTTTTAGAGTTTGTGCTTTTATGTGTCTTTTTATCTCTTCTATAGTTTTCTTAATTGAAATATAATCTTCTGGTGCAGCGCCTTTATTTCGCAAAGCTTTAAGTTGAGCGTCATAAACTGTTTTTTCTTCAGTAAAAAGCGTAATTTTCTTTTCGGCTACTAAAATTTCTTGCTCTTGCAATTCTAGTTTTGTAACAGCAGCTTCTTTTGGTTCTGAAAGTGCTAGTAATTTTATTTTAATACTATCAATAGCTGGTACAATCTTTTTTGTAATTAGTTGTTCGGTAGATTTTTCAACTTGGCTTAGTACTATAGAAATTGAATCTTTTTCTTTATGAATTTTACCTAATTTTCGATTAATTGAGTCTTTAGTAGCTCTAAGATTTGATAATTTAGTATTGATATTGATGATTGAATCCTTATATAAAACAAGGTTGGTAGTAACTTTTTTTACTGTTTGTTGATTTTTTTGTAACTCTTCAATACTAATAGATGCCGATTTTTCCCATCCACAAGCCATCAATAGACTTAAAGAGAGAACAAATATTACGTATCTTGTTTTCATCAAATAATCAGTTTTGTATCGTTACATTTGTATGACTGATTTTTTATAATAAAGTCACTTAAATAATAGTGCTTTTTTTAAAATGGTTTAAAAAGTGACTTTTATTCTTTACACAGTCTCATAAATTAGGAACTTAAAATAAAAAAAAATGAAAATTAATAAGAACCTTAGTTTCATATTATTGCTATTAGTGTCATTATCAGGATTTAAAACGCAAGCTCAACAGGGTGATGTTCAAAATTCTGAAAGTGTAATTATTATGAGCGAAGATGATATTGTCTCTTTAGCAATGAGGTTACGTGAACTTAAAAAGGATTATTTAAATAAAAAAGAGATTGCTAAAGCAGCGGTAGCCTCAAAACAAAAAAGCACTTTTGAAGTAGATTTTTTAAGAAGCCAAGTTACGCAATTAGAAAATATGCTAAAAGGCACTAGTGTTTCTAAAGACGGAACAACGACTGTTTATAAGTCTAACGACCTTAATCAAAAGGAATTAAATGATATTAAGCAAGACATAAATCAGCTTAAAGACCTTATTCGTCAATTGGTCGCTAACAGTAAAAATGAAGTTACAATTATAGTTCCTCCTACAAAGTTTGAAACCAAAAAAGAAATATTGCCGGTTGCCGTTGCGGTTGCAAAAGAAGAAATAGAAGTAAAAGAAGAAGTTGAAAAGACGCTTATTACTAAAGAAAATAGAATTCTAAAAAATAAATTAGACAGCCTAAATGTTTTGATTAAAAATTATAATGAAACTAATTATAGCGCAGATTTTACTGTTTTAGAAAAAAGAATTACTGAATTACAAAATGAATTAGCGTTAAAAAATGAAGCGCCAAATACCTATGAACAATTAATAGAAAAATACAAAGGATATGGTAAAAGTATCTTTTTTTCAAATAATTCTGCATCCATAAATGAAGAAGGTACTATAGTGGTTGCCGAATTACATAAAATTCTAGCTAAAAATAATACTATAGACATTGTTGTAAAAGGCTTTGCTAGCAATAAAGGTGTGGCTCTTTATAATGAAAACCTTTCTATGATGCGCACAGAATCTGTGAAAAAGGCATTAATTTCAAAAGGAGTTCATCCAATTAGAGTATTAACACAATATCATGGTATCGATTATAAAGCGACGGATGAAAATGCTAGAAGAGTTGAGATTTCAATCCTGGTACGTAAATAAATTCAACAAACTATTTAATTTTAAAAAGGCTAAGAAAAAGTAATATTTCTTAGCCTTTTTATTTGGATGTATTTTCAGAATTCAACAAGTTAAACCTGTTATGTGTTTTTTAAAAATCAGGTAAAATTAATGGTCAATTTTTGTTGATGATGGTTTTCTTATCGAAGCCAATAAGCCAACAATTACGCCCACAGCAAAACTACCTAAAATAACAAGCACTCTAGATAAGGATAATTTCCAAAATAAGAATTTAATATCAGTAACTTCAACATTCTGTACAGAAAAAATGACGATGATCGTAGCAAATATAATTGCAATTACAGTTTTAAATTTCATGTTGTTATTTTTTAATGATTTGTGATTTATCGTTTAGTCCTTCTACTTTAATCTCAGGATTTCCGTACACATAAATATTACTTTTTCCTTTTGCAAAGATATTTAAATCGTTACTTGCATACACACGTATTTTAGAAGAATCAGATGCGTTTATTATGGCGCTATTTGTCTTTAGTTTTCTAGCATCAATATCCGAAGAGCCAGTTGTAATAAGGTTTATAGTATTGCTGCTACCTTTAACTTTTATGTCTGATCTTTTATTTAAATTTAAATAAAAGGTTTCTGTAGAAACGATTCCTTTAAAATAAGCATTATCATTTAAGTTCATAGAAGTTTCCTTGCTAATTAATTTTAAATCTCCTTGAGCATTTCCATTCATTTGTAACTTTAAATTGTTGCCTTTTATGTCTAATTCAAAGTCAGAACCATCATAACAAAGTAATTCTGCATCTTCTAACATAAATGTATTTTGTCCTTCTATTTTTGCATCGTTACCAAGTGTAATTTTTTTAAGTGATGCAAATGTTAAGTAGATTTCTAGTTTTTTACTAGAACTAATAGTATTAAGTGTAGAAATTTTTAGTTTACCATCAAAAACTTCAAATCTAATAACATCTACTAAATTAGAATCTGTTTTTAAGCGATAACTGGTAGCGTTTGTTTGCGTTAAATAGACTTTTAAGCCGTCTGTTACTTCTAATTCGGTAAAAGAATCTAGGTTGTTATAAACTTCTACAACATCCTTGTTTCCTTTAATTTTTGGTTTTTTTTGAGCGGTTACTGTTAACGTGCATAATACGAATATTGCTATTGTGAATAATTTCATTGTGTAAAATTTATGTTTAAAAAGTTATTGTTTTTTGTGATTTTATTTTTTTGTCGATTCATATAGCTGTTGAGCTATGTATGTTTTTTGTTCTTTGTCAAATAGATATATTTAAGTGATTACATTTTTTTCTTTGTTACTCTCGAGCTCACTACATCTTTGATTGGTATTACTATTTCGTCTCCATTTGCAATTTCTACGATGATGCAAATGTTATCTATGGCGATAATTTTACCAGAAATATCATCAATTGAAATGAATTGATCTATTTCAAAATTACGTTTAGAATAAAACGAGAAAAGTAAATTATTAATAACATCTTTAGATCCTAAGCCAAAACCAAGAACAATAGTTGTTAAGAAACCCGCTAAGATAATGGTAAGGTTATTTGTAATTAAATCAGTGTTAACACCGGCCTGGTTTATTGCTGTAATTGTAATTGTTACAATGATTATATAGAAAACAAAACTACTAATCATCGATCCACCTTGTAAATCAAAAGATTCAAACAAGCCTAAAACTGCTTTCTTAATAAAACTAGCAATATATAAACCAATCATAAATAGGGCAATAGCGCTAAATAATTTAGGTAAATAACCTAATAATTTACCAATTTCTACAGAAACAATTTCCCATTCCATTACATCCGAAGCAATTATTAGAAAGACTAAAAAAAGTAGCCATTTTGTAAAACCAATAATTACAGACGATACATTGAACTTTAAATCTGTTTTACCAAATAAATTTTTCTCGTTTATAACTTCTGTTAATCGATCAATCTTAGAATACTTTAAAGTTCTCTTTAATAAAAAGGTTATTATTTTTGTAACGAACCATCCTATAAAAATGATTAAAATTGCAAAAAGTACTTTGGGTGCAGACTCTGCAATAGAATATGCCATTTGATTTAATGATGTCATGGTTAAGTTTTTAATATCACTAATTGTTTCCATTTTGTCTGTTGTTTACATTAGGTATTTATGATTTTTTCTTTTTCTCAAAAAATGTTTTAGCTGCTTTTGGATAGTTAAACATAAATAATCCTGCCATTTCTTGAAATAGCTTCATTCTTGCAATTTCTGCCATTACTTTTACCTTAAAATCACTTGGTGTTTCTTGAGGTGGATGTGCAATTTTTTTAAATGGGTTTTCTTCTTGCATAGGTACTTATGTTAAATTATTATAGGCTTCTACAATTCTTGCTTTGGCTCTTTTAAGTCTCATTTTTACAGCACTTTCATTAATATCTAAAACAGCCATAATATCTTTAATAGAAAAATCATCTTGATACTTTAATAAAAGGATCATTTTGTCTTCGGGGCTAATATTTTCTAATGCTTTTTTTAATAATTCTGCGCGCATTTGAAAAAGCGAATCATCCTCTGGTTCTTCTTGTAAGTAATTTAAATCTTCAAGCTCTTTCTCTTCTGTACTTACGGTTTTTAATATGTTTTTATTGACGTAATCAACACACATATTGTATGTTAACGAATACATCCATGTAGAAAACTTAGATCTACCTTCAAACGATGATAATTTTTGATACAATTTTACAAACACGTCTTGAGCTAAATCTTGAGCTTCTGCAGTTGTTTTAGTAAAACCATAGCATTTATTGTATACAATATTTGAATATCTTTCATACAATACTCCAAAAAGTAAGTCGTTTTTAGTTTTGTTTATTTGATCTATAAGTTCCTCGTCTGTTAACTCGGGGAACACATTTTTAGTTTTCAAGGTTTATTGTTGAATTATATTTATTTGACTGATTTACTTAAAAAAAGTCACATTTAATTTAAAGACTAGCTTTAGTTTTTCTTTTTCTGAGAAAAAAAAACGAAGTAATTTGCTTTTTTTAACTGATAAATGAATCATTTTTTATAATTCAATTAGTACTAACGAAGATAAAGTTTTTTGTTGTAGAAATAAACTTAATAAAACAAGAAATTGTTGAAGTGAAGCCTAAGCATTTCAAGCGTTTTAGAGAGTACAGCGATAAGAAGTCTAGAAAAATAAAATTGGAATATAATTAATAGACGTATTTTTTGTGGTGCTGTGTTTAGAAAATCAAACCAGAATTAATTTGCAAGATGTTTTGATAAAAGTATTACATATTAAAACAAAAATGCTAAAATCAGTGTCTTTAAAATAGTCAACATTCAAAAATTAAATTAAATTTGGATTAGGTATTTTAATAATTCTTTGTAGAACTTCAGCTGTTATTGGTTTTGAAATAAAATCTGTAATCTCAGTATATTTTTTTGATCTTTCTAAATCTACAGGATCTATAGAAGAGGTAATCATATAAATGGTAATTTTCTTGAGAATTTGTGTTTTTAGTTTGGTGTACTCATCCATAAATTGAAAACCATCCATAATAGGCATATTGATATCTAAAAAAATGATATCTGGTAATTTTTCTATGTTTTCTTTGTTTTGCTCAATAAAATTATAAGCCACTTCACCGTCAGGAAACGTTAAAACATCTTCCGCTAGATTCTTTATTTTTAATATCTTTTTTACAAAAAATTTATAAACTTCATCGTCGTCTACGATACAAATACTTTGGTTTTGTGGCATTTTATTTTATATTTAAAATGTTACGGTGAATGTTGTTCCTTTATCTACTTCGCTAGTACAAATAATTGTTCCTTTTAAAGATTCAATTTGATTTTTTACAATGTATAAACCAACTCCTTTAGAGTCTTTAACTCTATGAAAAGTCTGATTTAATCCAAATAATTTATGGCCATTTTTTTTCAAATCAATTCCAAGACCGTTATCTGTAATCGTTAACTCAATTTTACCTTTATTTATTGCTGATGTCACTTCTATTTTTGGTGTTCTTTCTGGAGACGAATATTTTAAAGAATTACTTATTAAGTTAATAAGGATGCTTTCTAAATAGGATTCGTTATATTCAATGGTATCTATAGCTGAGAAATTTGAAGTAATTACTGCATTAGATTTACTAATTTCTTCGGATATAATTTCTTCTGTTTTTTTAAGGATCTTACTAAATGATAAAGGGTTAATTTCTATCTTAACTTCTTTTTTTTCTCTAATTTTAATGGCATCAATTAAAGTGTTTAAGGTGTCGGATAAATGAGAAATTACAGTTCTAAATTTACTAAAAGTAAATTCTTTTTCTTCTGGTGTTTCACAAATATCATATAAATCTAATAAAGAAGTTAAATTGCTAACAGGCGCTCTTAAGTTATGTGAGGCAATTTGAGCAAAATTTGCCAATTGGTTATTTTGTTCTGTTAGTTTTGTAATGTCTGCACCAACACCAAGAAAGGCAATAATTTCACCGTTTTTATCTTTTATTGCGCTAATGCTAACTTGCATAATTAAAGAACTTCCATCTTTTCTTCTATAAGTCCATTTTCTAGAGTCAACTTTGTCTTCTTTGGCAATGGTTGTTAAAACATCAAAACCTTTAATTTCTTTTTTATATGTTTCAGAAAGCTCTTTACTTCTTTGTGAAATGGCTTCTTTATCATGAAATATAGCAGGAGTTTCTTTATTTACTAATTCTTCACTTGTATAGCCAAGCAATGTTTCTGCCCCTTCATTAAAATAAGTAATAATGCCATTTGTATCTGTTCGTATAATTGAAATCGTACCAGAATCTAAAATAGCATTTAATTCTTCATTTACTTTCTTTAATTCAATTTGTGCTATTTTAACAGCATTAATGTCTTGAAAACTTCCAAACAAACGAACACATTTGCCATTTATGGTTTCAGGTTGACCAATAGCTCTAACCCAGATATTTCTTCCTTTTACCGTTATTATTTGCAGTTCTTCATCCCAAGGAACATTATTTTTAATAGCATTGTCTAAAACTTCTGTAATTTTATTTCTACTATAACCTTCCTTGTAGAAGTTTATACCGTTTTCAAGAGTGGGAATATGGTTGTCATCTGCATCATGAATTTCTCTGGTTACTTTGCTCCAAAAAAGGTTTTGATTTACCAAGTCTACTTCCCAACTTCCAATTCTTGCTACAGAGTTTGTTCTGTGAGAATTTTCTTCAATTCTCTTTTTATCTTTCTCTTTTTCTTCTATTTCTTTTTTAAACTGCTCTAATTCATTGTTTAAATCAGTTAATGATTTGTTTTCTCTAAACATTGGCAGAAACATAAAGAAGATAATGGCTAAAAGCGAAATGGATGTGAAGGTGATAAAAAAGTATTCCGTTTTTTTTAAAAAATCTAATTCATTTTCAGAATCTCTTTGATACTCATTTACAATGGCATCCATAGTTCTTAAAAACGGATCTTCATTTTTTTTAATTGTTTCAAAAAATTGATTATAAAGGGCTTCATTATTTGGGTTTTCTATAAATTGGCGAGATGAAGCAATGATTTTATTAAAATAGGGAATGTTTTTTTCAAAAAGAATATTTAAAGATTCACTTTTATAATGCTCTATATTTTTTTGTTTCAGGTAAGTTTCTGCTTTTTCAAAACTGTCTATAACTTTTTTGAAATTCGAAAGATTTTCGAAGTATAAAGGGGTGCTTTTTACTTCATTCAAATACAAAGCCATTTTGGTAATTTGCAGGCTAAACATTCGCTGTTTTCCAGCAATGTTTATCGTTTCTGCATTAGATCTTTGTTTAGAAATAGAATTACTAATAATTATTTGATTAGAGATAATTATCAGAATAAAAAAAATAAGTAGTATTCTATATTTGTTCTTTTCCAATTTTTGGGGGGATTTGGATTTAAACTAAATGTATAACGTTTTTTCTAAAAAAAATATTGAAAATAGTTATATTTTTTAACGTAAAATGTATTGAACAAATATAAAATAGTTATTTAAATAAATTACGTTTTATTTACAATAATATCAAAGTTTAACTATTTAATAACTAAAAATAATGGTAAAAAATAGGTCGTTTCATTTTGTTTTAAAAAGTCATTGGTTTTCTGTTTCTAAATAGTCTATTTGTAAATATTATTTTTTTAATACTTATACGGATTGTTATTTACACGATATTTTAAAAATAAGAACTAAAAGAATTAAATAAACAGAATTTCTCTTGATCGTTTTGTAACTTTACCGCATAGAAATTACTTTAAAATGAACATACAAAACGCACAAAAACAAGTTGACGATTGGATTAAAGCTCACGGAGTTCGGTATTTTAACGAACTTACAAACATGGCCCAATTAACAGAAGAGGTTGGCGAAGTTGCCAGAATTATTGCAAGACGTTATGGAGAACAAAGTGAAAAAGAATCTGATAAAAACAAAGATTTAGGCGAAGAATTGGCAGATGTTCTCTTTGTTGTTTTGTGTTTAGCAAACCAAACTGGCATTGATTTACAAGATGCTTTTGAGAAAAAATTAGATATTAAAACCAAACGCGATCACGATCGCCATCAAAATAATCAAAAATTAAAATAATGAGCTTTATTAAAAATTTTACAGAAGGGGCGAAAATAGTTTTCACAAGATTTCAAACGAAATCTTTTTGGATAAACTTTACAAAGTTTGCCATTCCTTTTTTTATAATTGTTACCATGATTTCTTTATTGATGAATAGTTGGAGCGCAATTACTGCTGGAGACTTTACTAAAGTTGCAGAAGCTAACTTTGCTGATGGAAAATGGCAAAATTTCTTTGGATTTAAATTGTTTTTTAGTACCGTTTATGCCTTATACGTTACCAATAAAAACATGAAGTAATGTTCTTTAAAAAAGTAAATGAGAAGCTAAATAAAAATTTACATGAAGAAACAGCATTGATAAATTCATTGCCTTTTTGGAAATACTTCTTAATCTACATTCCTATACTTTTTTTAATGTTTGCAACAGGTCAATTTATTGCCTATTTGCTTTTTGAATATCAATTTGATTTTAAAAGTATTCTTTTTCAAGCAATTTGTTTTGCCGTTTTTTTTAGGTTTTTTCATTATGTAAGAAAACTTTGGAATAAAAGTTGGAAAAATAGATAGTTTTCAAGCTAAAAACTCTATAGAAACTTTGGTAGATTTCTTTTGTGTATTAACTTTGACAATTGTAAAAAAAATGATTACTAGAATTTAAGCAATGGATATACTTTTAAATGTTTTAGAGAATAAAATAATTAATGAAAAAATAACAATATCTGGTTCTAAAAGTGAATCTAACAGATTGCTGATTCTAAAAAAATTATTTTCAGAAATTACTATTGAAAATTTGTCAGATTCAGATGATTCTGTGCACATGCAACATGCGCTTTCTACCAATAATGTAACTGTAAATATTGGTCATGCAGGTACAGCAATGCGTTTTTTAACTTCTTATTTTGCAGCAAATAACGGCAGAGAAACGGTACTTACAGGTTCTGAAAGAATGCAAAACAGACCTATTGAGATTTTAGTAAATGCGTTGAAAGATTTAGGTGCAAATATTAAATATGAAGATAAAATTGGGTATCCACCAATTAGAATAAAAGGTACTAAAATTACAAAAGACAAAGTTCAAATTGAAGGCAATGTAAGTAGCCAATATATTTCGTCTTTATTGTTAATTGCGGCTAAATTAGAAAATGGCTTAGAAATAGAATTAATGGGTAAAATTACTTCTATTCCGTATATTAACATGACATTGAGCTTGTTAAATCAACTCGGAATTGAAACTAGTTTTATAGAAAATAGCATTAAAGTTTATCCTAAAAAAGATATTGAAAAACAAACGGTTGTTGTAGAGTCAGATTGGAGTTCTGCAAGTTACTTTTATTCAATTGTTGCTTTGGCAGAGGTAAATTCACAAATTACATTATCCGCTTACAGAAAACAAAGCTTACAAGGAGATTCTTGTTTGGCAGCTATTTATCAGCATTTTGGTGTGGCTACTACTTTTGGTGAACATGCTATCACTCTAAAAAAAGTAAGAAAAAGCAGTAATGAAACGCTAGAAATAGATTTAAAAAATGCTCCAGATATTGCGCAAACCATTGCGGTTACTTGTTTTGCATTAGGCGTTGCTTGTAATTTAACCGGTTTACATACCTTAAAAATTAAAGAAACAGATCGATTAGTTGCTTTACATGATGAATTATCAAAATTAGGAGCCTTCATTTCTGTTACAGATGTAAGTTTACATTTAGAGAAATCAACTGTAATCAACAAAAATATTGCTATAAAAACCTATAACGATCACAGAATGGCAATGGCCTTTGCGCCTTTAGCATTCATAGTGCCTATTCAGATATTAAATGCAGAGGTGGTCACAAAATCGTACCAAAAATTTTGGGATGATATGCAACAAATAGGCATTAAAATAGATAAACTATAAATATAAAGTGCCAAACACTTGACAACGCCTATCGCGATATCGTATATTTGCCTCTTTTATAGCTAAATATACATATGAAATTATCACAATTTGATTTTGAATTGCCAGAAGAATTGTACGCGGTTTATCCTGCAGAACATAGAGACGAGTCTCGTTTAATGGTGTTAAATAGAAAAGACCAAACTATAGAACATAAAATGTTTAAAGACATTATTAATTACTTTGATGAAGGTGATGTAATGATGTTAAACAATACCAAAGTTTTCCCTGCAAGAATGTATGGAAACAAAGAAAAAACAGGTGCTAGAATAGAAGTTTTCTTATTAAGAGAACTAAATGCAGAAAACAGATTGTGGGATGTTTTAGTAGATCCAGCTAGAAAAATTAGAATCGGAAACAAATTATTTTTTGGTGATGACGATAGTTTAGTTGCAGAAGTTATAGACAACACAACCTCTAGAGGAAGAACTTTGCGTTTTTTATACGACGGAAGTTATGAAGCTTTTAGAGAAAAATTATTAGAATTAGGAGAAACTCCTTTGCCAAAATCACTTAATAGAGAAGTTGAAGCTTTAGATGACGAACGTTACCAAACAATTTATGCAAAACACGAAGGAGCAGTTGCTGCACCAACAGCTGGGTTGCATTTCTCTAAACACTTATTAAAACGTTTAGAAATTAAAGGTGTCGATTTTGCAGAAATGACTTTGCACGTTGGTTTAGGAACATTCAGCCCGGTAGAAGTAGAAGATTTATCTAAACACAAAGTAGACTCAGAGCAGATTATAATTCCTGCAGCATCAGTTACAAAAATTAACAAAGCAAAATCAGAAAAGAGAAGAATTTGTGCAGTGGGTACAACGGTGATGAGAACCGTAGAATCGTCTGTTTCTTCTAAACAAGAATTAAATGCTTATGAAGGTTGGACCAACAAATTTGTTTTTCCTCCGTACGATTTTAGTATCGCAAATAGCATGATTACAAATTTTCATCCACCAAAATCTACATTAATGATGATGTCTGCAGCGTTTGCAGGATACGATTTTTTAATGGAAGCATATCAAGTAGCAATTAAAGAAGGCTACAAATTCTCTACGTATGGAGATGCAATGCTAATTATATAAGTAGCTTTACTATTTACAATTCAAAAAACTGACAGTTTATAATTGTCAGTTTTTTTTATTTTGGGCGTTCCCTAAAAAGGGCGCGCTTTCCGTTGCAATCTTTTGTTCGTACCTCACAAAAGGATTTCCACTGCAATCGCTAACGCAGTCAATTTACGAACAATAGCAATAAGCTAAAATTATATGCGTATTTTTGCAATTCTAAATTTTTAATCATTAATTTTTTTGACGTTTAAATAATTTTATTTTGGATAAAAAGAAAGACATTAGAGCCTTAACTAAAGAACAATTACGCGATTTTTTTGTAGAAAATGGCGATAAAGCATTTCGTGGAAATCAAGTTTATGAATGGCTTTGGAGCAAGTCTTTACATACTTTCGAAGACATGACCAACATTTCTAAACAAACCAGAGAAATGTTAGAAGCTAATTTTGTAATCAATCATATTAAGGTAGATTCTATGCAGAAAAGCGCAGACGGAACTATAAAAAATGGCATCAAATTACACGATGGTTTAGTGGTAGAATCCGTTTTAATTCCTACAAAAAAAAGAACAACAGCTTGTGTTTCTAGCCAAGTTGGGTGTAGTTTAGATTGCAAGTTTTGTGCAACGTCACGTTTAAAAAGAATGCGGAATTTAAATCCTGATGAAATTTACGATCAAGTAGTCATTATAGATCAACAAAGCAGATTGTATCACAACCGTAAATTAACAAATATTGTTTTTATGGGAATGGGAGAACCCCTAATGAACTACAAAAACGTACTAAAATCTATAGAAATGATTACTTCTCCAGAAGGTTTAGGAATGTCATCAAAAAGAATAACAGTATCCACTTCTGGTGTGCCAAAAATGATAAAAATGATGGCAGATGAAGAAGTTAAATTTGGTTTAGCGGTTTCCTTACATTCTGCAATTGATGAAGTTAGAACATCCATCATGCCATTTAATACTACTTTTCCATTAAAAGATTTACGAGAATCTTTAGAATATTGGTACGAAAAAACAAAACGTACCGTTACCTACGAATATATTGTTTGGGAAGGAATTAACGATAAAAAAGAAGACATTACTGCCTTAGTAGATTTTTGTAAAGCGGTGCCTTGTAAAGTGAATTTAATAGAATACAACCCAATTGATGATGGCGAGTTTCAGCAAGCAAGTTCATCAGCCATCAATAATTATATTTCTAATTTAGAAATGAATGATATTACTGTAAACGTAAGAAAAAGTAGAGGTAAAGATATTGACGCTGCTTGCGGTCAATTGGCTAATAAAGCATAATTTTAAAGAACTCACGGGTTTTTAAAATCAGAGAGCTCTTGGATAAATTTCGTAATTTTACAACAGATATTGAAACCCGTTTAGCACACATGAAACCAGTAGAACTTATAAAACTGCCCATTAAAAATGAGATGGAACTCTTTGAAAAAAAGTTCAAAGATTCTATGTTGTCTAAAGTTCCACTTTTAAATAGAATTACGTATTATATCGTTCGTAGAAAAGGAAAACAAATGCGACCAATGTTTGTTTTTTTAGTAGCTAAAATGGTTTCTGATGGTGGTTTTGATGAACGTACTTACAGAGGTGCATCTGTGGTCGAATTAATTCACACCGCAACTTTAGTGCACGATGATGTGGTTGATGACAGCAACAGACGAAGAGGTTTTTTCTCTTTAAATGCACTCTGGAAAAATAAAATTGCAGTACTGGTTGGCGATTTTTTATTATCAAAAGGATTGTTGTTGTCTATTGATAATGAGGATTTCGATTTGTTAAAACTAATTTCTATCGCAGTTCGTGAAATGAGTGAAGGCGAATTACTTCAGATAGAAAAGGCACGAAAATTAGACATTACAGAAGATGTTTATTTTGATATTATTCGCCAAAAAACAGCTACTTTAATCGCTGCTTGTTGTGGTATTGGTGCTGCCTCTGTGGGGGCAAATCAAGATACAATTCAACAAATGAGGAAATTTGGAGAATATATTGGTATCGCTTTTCAAATTAAAGACGATTTGTTTGATTATACAGATGATAAAATTGGGAAACCTACGGGAATTGATATCAAAGAACAAAAAATGACCTTGCCTTTAATTCATACTTTAAATACATGTACCTACAGAGAAAAAAGTTGGTTAATCAACTCGATCAAAAAACATAATAAAGACCAAAAACGGGTGAAAGAAGTTATTGCTTTTGTAAAAGCAAACGGAGGCATAGAGTATACAACAACTAAAATGTACGATTACAAAAATAGAGCTTTAACTATTTTAGAAAATTACCCAGAATCGCCTTATAAAAGCTCCTTATTTACAATGATTGATTACGTTGTGGAGCGTAAAATTTAATTTTTAAAGAATTTTTTTAGCAAGTTTCTTTTTTTTTATAAATTGGGATTCAATAAAATGCTATGAAAAAAAATCTCTTCCTTATTCTTATTACCTTCTTTTGTTATGCTAATTTAACCGCACAAAATTCTTTTGATATTATATTTAGTCAAAATTATGATGCAGATAATAGATGTTCTTATTTTAGTGATTACTTCAAAAATACGCCGAAAGAAATTGGTTTTTCTGTGGTAAGAGAAAATGATAAATTATATTTTGAAGTTACAGATAAAGCATGGGCCATTCAATTGTTTAAAAACTCTGGAGACGGAATTGCAATTGATGTTGTTTCAAAATCTCGCTATGATTGCGGTACCTATTTAGATAAGTCTCAAATAAGAGGTGTTATTTTAAAACCGGTATACGCAAAACAATTGGTTATGGGCCTTAAACCTTCTTTAGGCAATAGATTTAGAGTTTTTGTAGGTATGGTTCCTCAAGATTTAAAAGAGGAGGAATTAGAGTTTAATATTTTGTTTTTAAATAATAAAGTGCTTTGTAGATATCAAAGAATATTTAATTTAGAAGCGTACCCTTGGGATTTATTAGATATGGGTGTTTATTTAGATTCGCTAACCTATAAGGATAAAAATATTACAAACACAAAAGATACATTTATTACCAAGTACAAGAAATTAAAGTTTGTAATTCCGTTTCAAAAAAACAAAGCATCGTATTTGCCAGAAGATATTAAACCTGTGTACGACTCATTAAATCTGACTGATTTTAATATCAAAAAAATAAATATTAAAGCGTATTCTTCTATTGAAGGTAGTTTAGAAAGAAACTTAGAATTGCAAGAACAGCGTGCAAATAGTATTGCAAAATCGTTAAAATCTTTTCAACAACCAGATATTGTTACAGAGATTTCATCCTCAGAAAACTGGGTGGAATTTTTAAATGATGTATCAAAAAGTAAGTATCAAAACTTTAAGGAATTGCCAAAAGATGAAATCAAACAAAAGGTAATAGGTGCCGTTTCTTCGGAATTAGAAATGTATTTAAAAAACCATAGAAAAGCTGTAATTATTCTTGATTTGGAAAAGAAAGATCAGTACAAAGAAATGACAACTGATGTTTTAATTGCTACTTTTAATACCTTGGTTAAAGAGGACAGTATTGAGGAAGCTTTGGTGGTGCAAAATTCAATATTTGAAAAACTGAAAGTTGAAAATTCACCTGACAAGTTAGGTTTATTAAATATACCAAAACAAGCAAAGTTTGTGCCTATTTTAACCAAGAATAGCATGTTTAAATATTTACTGAACTTAAGTTATGCCAAAATTGCTTTTGATGAATTAAAATCAATAGAAAAATTATCGCCAAATGATCAAAAAATTCAATATAATTTAGTGGTTTTAAAGTTTGTGATTTGGAGAAATAATTGGGAGAAAATAGAAACATCAGAATTTAAAAAACAAATTCTAAATCTTAAGAATTATACTATTAAGCAAAATTTAATTGATAGAATGTTAGTGAATTTTCATATTGTAAAAGCAGAAAAAGATATGAGAGTAAGAAAATATGATGAAAAAGATGAGTCTGTAGAATTTATAATTGATACCTATGAAAATTTTACGCTTTCTAATTATGATTATTTAAGTTTAGCTCAATTTTTAAGCTTTTACGCCAACATAGATGATGCTACAGATTTATTAGATGATAAAGTAAGAACCATTACTATAGATGAAGACCTGTTGTTTTATTACTTAAATTTAACCATTACCAATACCTATAATGTAGCTTCTGATAACTACAGAACAATTATGTTAAATGCCATTAATATGAACAAAGAAAGGTTTTGTAAGTTGTTTAATTCTTCTTTAGATAAAGGGGTAACTTTTCAGTTATTAGAGAGCGAGTATTTAAGAAAAACGTATTGTGAAAATTGCAATAAAGACTAAATTACAACTTTAATAATTCTTCTACAAACTCTCTAGAGTTCGATAATCTTGGTATTTTATGTTGGCCGCCTAGTTTCCCTTTTTCTTTTAGCCAATCATAAAACAAGCCTTTCTTAGCCATATGAATTTTAGGCAAAGCTAGGGTCATGTTATGATACCGTTTAGCTTCATAATCAGAATTTATAGATTTTAAGGCGTTGTCTAAAAGTTCAGTAAAATATTCAAGACTTGAAGGGGCTTCAGTAAACTCAATAATCCACTCATGACCGCCGCTTTTTTTATCCTTCATAAAAATAGGGCCTACTGTATAATCCGTAATTAAAGCTTTTGTTTTTTCGCAAGCTAATTTTAAAGCATCCTCAACATTTTCGATGTTTAACTCTTCTCCAAACACATTTATATAGTGTTTTGTTCGTCCGGTTATCATAATTCTGTACGGATCTAAAGATGTAAAACGAATGGTGTCGCCAATTAAATAACGCCATAAACCACCATTGGTAGTAATAATCAATGCGTAATCTACAGCTGTTTTTACTTGTGATAAAGGAATTGTTTTGGAGTTTTCTCCGGCGTATTTTGTCATCGGAATAAACTCATAGAAAATTCCGTAATCTAACATCAACAATAATTCTTTAGAACCATTTCTATCCTGAATTGCAAAAAATCCTTCGGAAGCGTTATAGGTTTCATAATATTTAAAATCGGCTTTCGGAATCAGTTTTTTATACTGTTCTCGATAAGGATTAAAGTTTACGCCGCCATGAAAATAGACTTCTAAATTTGGCCAAACTTCTAAAATGTTCTCTTTTCCTGTTCGTTCTAAAACTCTATTTAAAAGCACTAGCATCCAACTTGGCACACCAACTAAACTCGTAATATCTTCATGAATTGTTTCGTTGATAATAGCTTCCATTTTGGTTTCCCATTCTGCCATTAACGCAACTTCTTGACTAGGAGCAGAGCTGTAATCTGCCCAAAATGGTAAGTTTTCTGTAATAATTGCAGATAAATCGCCAAAATAAGAATTGTTGTCTTTGTAAATTTCAGAGCTACCACCCAATTTTAAAGCTTTTCCGGTAAATAACTGTGTTTCTTCGTTGTTATTAATATATAAACACAACATATCTTTACCAGCTTTCATGTGGCAATATTCTAAAGCTTCATCACTAACAGGTATAAATTTACTTTTTGCATTGGTTGTTCCGCTTGATTTTGCAAACCATTTAATATGAGTTGGCCAAAATAAATTCTGCTCACCTTTTCTGCAACGTTCAATTAAAGGTTCTATGCTTTCGTATTTTTGAATAGGAACTTTTAGGGTAAAATCTTTGTAATTTTTGATGGATGAAAAACCATTTTCTTTTCCGAATTCAGTGTTCTTTGCAGTTGCAATTAATTTTAATAACAGTTCTTCTTGCACATCATTTGGGTATTTTAAAAATAATCCTATTTGATGTACTCGTTTTTTTAAAAACCAAGAAATGATAGAATTTACAATGGGAAAAGCCATAGATAAAGTTACGTTTTTTGTGTAAGTTTGTTAAAAGTTAAAAATACTAAAAATTGGGGATGCAATATCAAGGAGTTTTAAAAAAAATGAGTACCGAAAATTTAGAAGAAATTCAGTACTATTTAGATATGAAATCAGATTTTTTAAACATGAATCAGTTGTTAAACAAAGAGATAACGATTAAATTTGTTAGGTACGAATGTTTAAATTGTCATTTAGAGAAGAAAATTTATAGACAAGGTTTTTGTAAATCTTGCTTTTTTGAGATTCCAAATGCGGCAGATTGGATCATGAGACCAGAATTAAGTACTGCACATTTAGATATTGAAGATCGAGATTTATCCTATGAAAAATCGGTACAATTACAACCACATATTGTGTATTTGGCAAATTCTAGCAATGTGAAAGTTGGTGTAACCAGAAAAGGACAAATACCAACACGTTGGATTGATCAAGGAGCGCATGAAGCCATAGAAATTGCAGAAGTGCCAAACAGGTATTTAGCCGGAATTACAGAGGTTGCTTTAAAAGAGTATGTGGGTGATAAAACAAATTGGCGTAAAATGCTTAAAAATGATATTGAGGATGTAAGCTTAATGGAATGGAGAGATCGATTAAAAGAATTTATTCCTGAAGAAGCACAACAGTATTTTATTGAAGATAATGTTGAAACACATTTAAATTTTCCAGTTGTAAAATATCCGCAGAAACCAAAAAGTTTAAACCTAGAAAAAACGCCTAGTTTTACTGGTACATTAGTGGGCATAAAAGGCCAATATTTAATTTTTGAGGATGAAACCGTTTTTAATGTAAGAAGTAATGAAGGTTTGGTAGTTTCTATTGAGGTTTAAAATACTATTTCTTTGTGCAACTCAGTGAAATACTTTGTGCAGCTCTGTGGGATTATTTCACAGAGCTGCACAGAGGGATTCGCAAAGATTCACAGTGAGTTAATTTAATATTATGAAAAATAACATCCTAAAAGTAGCATTAGCACAAATTTCACCAGTTTGGTTAAATAAAGAAAAGACAATTGAAAAGATTGAAAAATCTATTGTAGATACAGCAAAAGAAAACTGCGAATTGATTGTTTTTGGTGAAGCATTATTGCCAGGTTATCCCTTTTGGATTGCCTTAACAAATGGTGCAGAATGGGATTCTAAAACGCAAAAAGAAATCCATGCACATTATGTTCGGAATTCAATTACGATAGAAAAAGGGGAACTAGATTCCATTTGTAAATTGGCAAAAGAACATCATATTGCTATTTATTTAGGAATTATGGAACGTGCTCAAAATAGAGCCGGACATAGTATTTATGCAAGTTTGGTGTATATCAAACAAGAAGGAGAAATAAAATCTGTGCATAGAAAGTTACAACCAACGTATGATGAACGTTTAACTTGGGCTCCTGGAGATGGAAATGGGTTACAGGTTCATCCATTAAAAGAATTTACCGTTGGTGGTTTAAATTGTTGGGAAAATTGGATGCCTTTACCAAGAACTGCTTTGTATGGTTTAGGAGAAAATTTACACATTGCTGTTTGGCCAGGAAGTGATTATAATAGCAAAGATATTACACGTTTTATTGCAAGAGAATCTCGTTCTTTTGTAATTTCTGTTTCTAGTTTAATGGCAAAATCAGATTTTCCAAAAGAGACTCCTCATATAGACAAAATTCTAGAAAAAGCGCCTGATGTTTTAGCAAATGGAGGTTCTTGTATTGCTTCTCCAAATGGAGAATGGTTAGTAGCACCAGTTTTGCATAAAGAAGGATTAATTATAGAAACCTTAGATTTTAATAGGGTTTTAGAAGAGCGTCAAAATTTTGATTGTGTTGGGCATTATTCGAGACCAGATGTAACCAAATTACATGTAAATAGGGAAAGACAAAGCACGGTTTCTTTTGATGATATATTATGATTTTTGAACAAAAAGAGATACAATTAAAACCATTTAGTAGAGGTTTTCACTTAATTACCGAAATTATAAAACATGAGTTTCCTGTCTATAGAAAAATCACAAAAGGTTTCTTAAAAGTGTTTATAAAACATACTTCTGCAAGTTTAACTATTAATGAAAACGCAGATCCAACGGTTAGAGTTGATTTTGAAAGTCATTTTAATAAAATGGTTGCTGAAAATGAGCCTTATTATATTCATACCTATGAGGGTAGTGATGATATGCCTGCACATATAAAATCCTCTTTATTAGGTAGTTCTGTAGAAATACCAATTACAAACGGAAAATTAAATTTAGGAACTTGGCAAGGAATTTATTTATGTGAACACAGAAATTACGGAGGTGCTAGAAATTTAGTACTTACTGCTTTTGGGATTTAGTTTTTGCTTTTAATCAATTGCTCTAAAATAGCTTCAACTCCAAAATTATCATTGCTTTCTGTTTTGTAATTTGCAAGCTTTTTAATGTCTTTGTGTGCGTTTTTCATGGCAAAGCTAAAGTGGGCTTCTTGCATCATTTCGATGTCGTTATGATAATCGCCAAAAACCATGGTTTCTTCTTTGGTAACCTTTAAAAGCTTCTGAACTTCTCTTAAAGCATTTCCCTTGTTTGCTTTTTCATCAGAAATATCTAGCCAATGTTGTCCAGAAATTTTTATCAAAAAATCATCTTTTAAATTTTTTATTACTGGATAAATAAATTCTTCAGAAGAATCAAAATGGTGGATGGCAATTTTTAAAACAGGGGTGGTTTTAGCAATTTCCATTAAATCTTCTACAATTTGAAAACTGCTATAATATTCTTGAAACATCGCTATAAAATGCGAATCTTTACTTTCTATAAACGCAGAATTTTGTGAACACAAAACAATATTTACGTTTTTAATAGTTCTTAAAATAGGAATAACCTTCGTAATTTTTTCTGATGCTAAAGAATTTAGTAAAAGAATTTCATCTCCTTTTTTAGCAATGGCGCCATTTTCTGCAATGACATGAATATCGTTTTTTATAGGATCTAATTTATGTACAATACTATTATGTTGTCTTCCACTTGCCGCACAAAAATAAATGTTGCGTTTTTGAAGTTCTTTAAAAAGTGTAAAAAATTGGTTGCTTACTTCACCTTTTGAGTTTAGTAACGTACCATCCATATCAGAAACTACTAATTTTACTTTAGAAAAATCATTCATTTTTATCTCGTAGAATCTCTAATTACTAAATCGGTGGTGATCACTTTTGTAACTATTTCTGTATGTTTTTTCTCTAATTTATCAATTAAAATTTTAGCAGCAGTTTCTCCCATTTGTTCTCCATGCTGACTAATAGTCGTCATTTTAGGGCTTGAGTGCCTTGCTAAAATTCCGTTAGAAAATGCAATTACAGAAAAATCTTTAGGTATTTCTAGTCCCGATTTTAAACCCGCTTTCATAGCCGCAATTGCTGCAGACTCACCCGTTGTAATAATGCTGTCTATTTTGTTGTTTTGTAGAAAAGGGAGTAAAATAGATTCGTATTTTTTATAATCACTTTCAAATATATTAATCACTAAATTTTCATCGTAAGGTAAACCAACACTTTCTAATCCTTTTTTATACCCTAAAAATCGCTGTTCTCCAATATGATAATCACTCATGGTAGAAACAAAAGCAATTTTCTTATGACCACTTTTGTACAAGGTTGCTACCGTATTTTGTGCACCGTTAAAATCGTCTGTAATTACTTTATCGCATGCTAAAGTTTGTGCAACTCTATCAAACATTACAATAGGTGTATCATTGTCTATTGCTTCTTGCAAATGCTTAAAATCACCTTTTAATTCTGTTTCTTTTGCTAACGAAACAATAAAGCCGTCAATGCTACCATTAGATAACATTTCTATAATTTCAACTTCTTTAGTGTAAGATTCATTAGAAATACAGGCAATTACTTTGTAGCCTCTTTCTAATGCTGTTTTTTCAATTCCTTTAAAAACTTGCGCAAAGAAATATTTTAGCATTGTAGGAATTATAATTCCAATAGTTTTTGTACTTCTATTCTTTAAGCTTAAAGCATTAAAGTTAGGTTTGTAGTTATTCTCTTTTGCGTATTTTTGAATTTTCGATTTCGTAGCTTCGCTTATTTCATAGCTGTCATTCAATGCTTTAGAAACAGTAGAAATGGAAACTTTAAATTCTTTTGCAATATCTTTTATCGTAAGCTTCTTCATGTAAACAAAATTAGGCACTAATATATAAAAATAATACCACTCCTATTTTAATAAATTATTAATTTATCAGATTTTTAACCGTTACTCTTTTTATTTCATAAATTAAGAATGAAAATACAGCAATATACTCAATTGCTACAAACCATAAATTTTCTTCCCAGGGATTATTCGAATACGCTTGATAACTTAAAATAATAACGAAACTCCAAATTATTGGAAATTTATATTTGGTAAAAACTGACAAAATAATAGGAGTTGCCAAATACCATGGATGAACGGTCGTTGCTGTAAAGTAGTAAAAACACAATCCAAATAAAAGAGCTGTTGTCAATTGAATTTCTGATTTGTTTTTTCTGAAAAAAGTAATAATTAGTAAAAAAAGAATCGTTAAAATAGGAGTGATTTTCCCAATGATGGCAATTTCATTGTAGCCTCTAAAAAGGTATCCAATTTCTCTAAATAGATAATAAAAGCTTGCATTGTATTCAAAAGTTTTAAACCATAAACTAACAGACCGTGTGTAGTTTGATAGTAATTCTGATGAGTAAAATGGCAGAAAAAATAAGAGGGTTGTGGATAGTATTATGAGATAAAAAGCAGCTAATTTTGACAGACTTGTAAAAGAAGGAACATGGTTTTTTAGGAAAGCTAATGTTTTTTCTTTAAATGAAATAGAAACCTCAATTTGTGCTGTGTTGATTGTTTTTTTTGCAAACCATTGATAAAACAAAGGCAAAAATAATAAAGGAATTAATTTTATAGATATTGAACAGGCAATTAAAATTGCGGCAAATATCCATCGTTGTTGTTGTAAATTGTATAATGCCCAAATTAAAAAGAAAAGCATTACCGATTCAAAATGTAAGTTTCCGGTAAGTTCAATGATAATAAAAGGATTTAAAATATACCAAAAAATATTTTTAACAGGAAGGTTTAGGTTTTGTAATAGTTTTTTTCCAAAATAGAGAATCCCAATATCTGCAAAGATGATGATCAATCTTAAAACAATTACAGATCCAAATATACTTTTGCTAGAAAATAAGGCAGCAATTAAAAAACATAGCTGATTTAATGGTGGGTAATTCGTGTAATGGCTTCCGTTTAACTCACCCATTCCAATATACAATTCTGATGCTTCAAAAATTGGAGAAAGTCCTTGTTGAATAAATGTTTCTGGTAAGGATACATAGGGATTAAAACCCTGAAGAATCATTCTTCCATCCCAAATAAATCTATAAAAATCTTGTGATAAATTTGGAATGGAAAACAGAAAAATCAATCTAAAAAGTATAGAAATACCTACTAGATTTTGGAAAGAAATTTGGTTGGTTTTAAGTAATAGATAAAAACAGCCAAATAAAGAAAACCACAAAAATAATAGTTTACTAAATTCGGTTCTTTCTAAAAAATACGCAAATGCAAAATAAAGAAGTGTACTTATTAAAATTAATAATACATTTTTAAATTTTGAAAAAAAGGACATTAAGCTTTAGAGAATACCGATTTAAAAAATACATAAGCGTATCCTATAAAAAGCATCAAATGGAAAGGGAAAAGTCCAAAATCTCCACCTTGATCACCAACTATAAATGCACTGTACATTCCAAAAGCAAAATAAATAGCTAATAAACCTTCTAAAATAACATAGAAAGAAGGTCTTTTTCTGATGTATTTGTTATTCTTCCAACCATCTTTTAGGTTTTTAATATTGAATTTAGGAGTTCTAACAAATTCACTTTTCTTACCAAAATGACCTTCTAATACTGCAATTGTATTGTGCAAAGAAAAACCCATTGCTACGGTAAAAAAGGTAAAGAAAGCACCAATATATTTTATGAAATTTATAAAACCTTTGCCATGAATGTTTTTATACATATGCCAATAGCAAACAAAAAATATGATAGAACTTACTACAAAAAAGCTCATTACATAAAAGTAACTTCTTAAATGCGCGTATTCATTTTTAATGTAAAGCATTGGTATACTTAATACGGCAACTAGAAAAATACAAATAAACATAGAGCTATTTAACAAATGTAACAACCCGTGAATTTTTGTTTTTACAGAAATATTCTTGCTAGTTATAATTTTTTTAGCGCTTTTTTGAAAATTCTCAGCACCACCTTTATTCCATCTAAATTGTTGTGTTCTTGCAGCACTAATTACTACAGGTAATTCTGCAGGAGTTTCAATGTTTTCTAAATATTTGAATTTCCAATTTTTAAGTTGTGCTCTATAGCTTAGGTCGATGTCTTCTGTAAGGGTGTCTCCTTCCCAGTTGCCAGCGTCGTAGATGCATTCTTTACGCCAAATACCAGCTGTACCATTAAAGTTGATAAAATGCCCTTTGCTGTTTCTACCCACTTGCTCTAAGGTAAAATGTGCATCTAGCATAAAAGCTTGAATTTTTGTAAGCGTAGAATAATCTTTGTTAATATGGCTCCATTTTGTTTGAACAACACCTATTTCAGGATCTTTAAAATAAGGAACAGTTTCATACAACCAATTTGGTTCTGGTAAAAAATCGGCATCAAAAATGGCAACAAATTCACCTTTAGATGTTTTTAAACCTTCTTTTAAAGCACCAGCTTTAAAACCTTGTCTATTTGTTCTTCTAATGTGTTGAATGTCTATGCCAAGTTCTCTAACTTTTTCTACGTATTTAGCTGTTTCTTCTACAGACTCGTCAGTAGAATCATCTAGAACTTGGATTTCTAATTTGTCTTTAGGATATTCCATTTTTCCGATGTTTTTCAACAAACGTTTCATTACATACAATTCGTTGTAAACGGGCAGTTGTATCGTAACGTAAGGAATTTCATCAGGGTTTGAAAAATCAAACTTAATTGATTTATCTTCTTTCTTTTTAAAACTTAAATAATTTATAAGTAAATTTAATTGTGCTATTGCATACATAAATATAAGCAACAAGGACACAGAATAGATGACAATAATAGTATATTCTAAAAGCATTATTTAAAACTGTATTTAAAAATCCAACCTAAAATTTTAATTCCTGCAAATATACTACCTTTTATTGTACCTGACACTTTTGACACACCAATTCTGTTTCTATATTTCATAGAAACCTCTGTGTAAGAAAGGTTTTGCTTCAATGCTTTTAACTGCATTTCTACTGTCCAGCCGTAGGTTTTATCTTGCATTTTTAATATTAATAACTTGTTATATTTTATAGCCCTAAAAGGGCCTAAATCTGTAAATTTAGCTTTAAAAATCACCTTCATTAAGAAGGTAGCCAGCCAGTTTCCAAAGATTTGTTGAGGTGTAACAGCACCTTTTTCTCTTAATTCTTTAACTCTTGCGCCAATAACAAGGTCTATATTATCCTCTAAAATTGGTTTAATTAGCTCCGTAAGTTGTTCTGGATAATCAGAATAATCTCCGTCTAAAAAAACAACAATTGCTGGTTTTATTTCTTGTTTCGAAATGTGATCCATCCCTTTTAAACAAGCGTAACCATATCCTTTTTTAGTTTCCTTTAAAACTGTTGCGCCAGCATTTTTGGCATTTATTTCTGTGTTATCTGTAGAATTATTGCTGATAACAATAATTTCAGTTACATATTTAGGAATGTCATTAATAACTTTTGCAATTGAATTTTCTTCATTGTAAGCAGGAATAATTACTTTAATGATTGGTTTTTTATCGTAAATCACTCAGGTTATTCTCTTTTTTAAATGAATAAAAATCACGCCATTCTTTTATTTTTTTTCCTTCTTCGTACTTAGACGCTTTTATTAACTTTGTATTTTGATATACTAAACAGTACCCGTTTTTTTTATTGTTTTCTAGTTGGCACTTGTAATGAATTTGCCCCTTTGAATTGTAAAACAACCACCAATTTGTTTTTTTACCACTTTTATAAAAACCTTCTTTTTCTTTGGTTAAATTCTGGGTGTAAAAATACCAATATTTTGTTTCTAAATTGCCAACAAAATTACCTTGTTTTTTTAAATTACCATTTTCGTAATAAAATTTCCAATGATTCGTTTTTAGATCCTTTAAAACCCAACCTTCTTGCTTTATATTTCCGTTTGGATAAAACTCTTTCACATATTCTTTTTGAGCAGAAATAGCAATGCTTGATAAGAATAAAAGTGTAAAAATTAAGTGTTTCATTTACTAACTATTATGATATTAAAATTCTATTTTTTTATGGAGTGCAAATAAACTGTAAAATTTGAATATTTTGTTATTTTTTATTTAATAAATTCATCAAATCAACATCATTTCCTAATAAGATTTCTGTAGGATTTATTCTTCCGTCTTCTGGGCCGTTTTCTAGCTTTAAAACACCTCTCGGACAAACTGCAGAACAGATACCACAACCTACACAACTAGAACGTACAATATTTTCTCCTTTTTGTGCATACGCTCTTACATCAATTCCTTGCTCACAATATGTAGAACAATTTCCGCAAGAAATACATTGACCACCATTTGTAGTAATTCTAAATCTTGATTTAAAACGCTGCACAAATCCTAAATAGGCAGCTAACGGACAACCAAAACGACACCAAACTCTGTTTCCAAAAATCGGATAAAATCCTGTACCTATTACACCCGCAAACCAAGCACCAATTAAAAAGCTATACGTGTCTTTTATCCATTGAGATTTTATCCCAAGAAAAGAACTTGTTCCAGAAAAGTAGCAATACAATGTAACAATGGTCATCAGCAAAGAAAATAATAATACGCTATGAATGATCCATCTTTCTAGTTTCCATGAAAATAAAGATTTGTCTGAATTTTGTCTGTAAGGATCTCCTAAAGTTTCTGCCAAACCGCCACAACCACAAACCCATGAACAATACCATCTTTTACCAAAGAAATACACCATTACAGGCACAATTACTAAGGTTAAAATAATTCCCCAAACTAAAATGAAAATTCCTATTCCGCCGCTATTTTTTAAACTTGCTATGTTCCATTCAAAGAAAAAATCATAGTCTAAAGGAAACGCGCTTTTAAAATCGTATCCAGGCATATTTAAACTGGTCATGATTTCTGGAATTAAAAAAGCAAAGACAATCTGAAAAAATAAAACAGAAGTTGTTCTTACTATTTGATATTTATTATGTCTGTATTTAATGTACATTCTTGCACCCATCACCAACATAATTGTACAATATAAAAACCCGTACACAAACCATTGACTTGCATCACCACCGTTTAAAAAGTTGCTAATCGGATCAAAAATAAAAGTCCAATTCACTACATAATCTGGCATAAAATACAATACCAAATAAAAAGTAACGAGATAAATAAGCACCAACCAAGCTATCCAACCGCGATTTGTGGCAGATTCTAGGAAAATTCCGTCATTTTTAATACCCGGTTTTCCTAATAAAATAAGATTCGGAATTATAAATAACAGTGCTCCAATAATTCCCAATCCAAAAGTTAAAAGCCAAGAAAGACCCGGATTTTCTTTTGTAAATCCTTTGCCTGTTTTTTTAGCTAATTCGTAACTTAATGTATGCGGTTTTCCAAAGATTTTATAGGTGAATTGCTCGCTTTTTTTAGTCCAGTTTTTTGCGGCGTCATATTTTTTAATTTGGGCATCATAATAGGCGTTTGATGTTTCAAAAGCTGCTGTTACTTTGCTTGAAAATTCAAAGATGTTTATGGGTTCTGTTGTAACAAGCGCTTTGGTAAGTTCTTCTTTTATGATTTCACTTTTATAGCCTTTATCAGCAATAAAAGTATCTAATTCTTGTTGCGTTAGGTTAAAAGAACCCGAAAAAACGGATGCTGTAAAAATTGATAACCCTATAATAAAGAGTACTAAACCTGTGTTTTTTATAAATTTCATATAGAGATTATGCTTTGGTAAAAATTCGTTTCCAACTTTTCTTTTGTAAGTTGATGTTTGTGCCGTTTTCTTGATTAAATTTTGCTACAATTTCAGATTCATATAGTTTGTAAAATTCAGGATCAAAATTTGCATCCGATAAAAATTCTAAAACATGTTCTATCGACTTGTTTTCTGATAGCCATTTGTCAAAAATTTCATGACGCATTCTAATTCCGAAGGTATTTATTCCTAAAAATTGTCTAGAAGTTGCATTATAAGAAATGGTAATACAAGTATTTTTTGTTGGATGTTGCCATTGAAAATACGATTCGTTTTCTTGCTTGGTTCGTTCGCTAAAAACCCAACCATAGGTTTGATATTCTATGTCTAAAAACTTAGCAGAGTTAAACCAATGCCCTGGTTTGTATTCGGTTTTGTTACCGCAAATAGTTTGCGCAACGGTTTCTCCCATCATTCTACCTGTGTACCAAACGGCTTCAATAGTTCTACGTTGTCCAATGGCTTCGTGTTGTTCTGCACAATCGCCAATCGCAAAAACATCAAGAATATTTGTTTCTAAAAAACGATTGACTAAAACGCCTCTTTTGGTGTCAATTTTTGAAGTTTTTATAAAGTCGATATTTGGCGTAACTCCGGCTGTTAAACCAACCACATTACACTCAATTTCTTCGCCAGTTTCGTCAATAACAATCGATTTTACCTTACCATTTTCATCAGATCTTATCTCTCTTAAATTGGTGCTTAAACGCAAATCTATATGATGTTCTTTAATGTGCTTGTTAATCATTTCTGATTCTTGCGCAGGTAAAACTCCGTTCCAAAAACTCGTTTCACGTACTAAAAAAGTAACCGGAATTTTTCTACTTCTTAGCATTTCTGCCAATTCAATTCCTATCAATCCGCCACCAACAATTACAGCTCTTTTACAAACTTCGTTATTTGGTGCATGTTTTTCTAAATTCTCTAAATCTTGTTTGTGATACATACCTAAAACGCCTTCTAAATCTTGACCTTTCCATCCAAATTTATTGGGTTTAGAGCCGGTGGCGATAATTAATTTGTCATAATTTAAAGTTGAAGCATCCGCAAAAACCAACTTTTTTTCATCTGTATTTATGTTGTTAACAAAACCTTCTTTTAAATCGATTCGGTTTTTATCCCAAAACCAATTTTCGTAAGGTTGCGTATGTTCAAATTTCATGTGCCCCATATACACATACATAAGTGCAGTTCTAGAAAAGAAATATTTTGTTTCCGCAGAAACTACCGTAATTTTTTTATCAGAATTTTTTCTGATGTGCCTCGCAGCAGTAATTCCGGCAATTCCATTTCCAATAATAACAATATGTTCCATAGTTGATTGATTCTTGCATTTGAGTCGATGTTAAAGTTAAGAACTTAATGCTGAGATGTAATTTAGAATTATTATAAATAAGTAAGCATCTTGAGAAACTGTAAGTATTTAAACATTGTAAAGACTTAATATGTAATTAAATCAACCAAGAAAGATGAGAAATAGATTTTCAAAAATTGTAGTTAGTTCAGTACTTCTGATGAGCTTTAGTGCTTTTTCACAAGAAGAAGTAGATACAAAGAGTAATATTCAAACTTATACACCTTCAAAATTGTTAAATAAAGGGCAATGGGATGTCAAGTTTTTCAACAACTTATATACAGAAACAAAAGGCAATTATAATGGAGTAAAGGCTGATAAATTAAGAGAAAATTATTTTACATCAACCATAGATATTTTTACAGGAATTTCTGATAACAATAGATTGAATATCGGATTGTTGTTAGAATACAGATCAAATACAAAAAACGGAGAAAATGCGACTTCTGTTTTTGGCTTTAATGATGATGTAAATTCAAGAAACGGATTGTCTTCTTTTGCGCCCGCTTTAAAATGGCAACCTATTGAAAGTGTTGGCAATTTCTCTATTCAATCTGCTTTTCATATTCCAATTATTGATGAAGAAACGGATATAAATGGTGTTTATTTAGATCAAACTGCATATACATTTCAGAATCGTTTTTTCTACGATTATACTTTGCCAAGTGGAGATTGGCAACTATTTACAGAGTTAAATACCGAGTATAATTTTGGTGATGAAGCTAGTTTTGCAAATAAAACGATTGTGTTTGCACCAGGTATTTTTATGAGTTATTTTCCATCAGATAAAACAACAGTTTTAGGTTTTGTGCAACATTATCAGCGTTTTGGAGATTTTACACAAGATTTTACATCCGTAGGTTTTGGAGGGAAATATCAGCTAAACCAGACTTTAAACTTAGAAATTTTGTACAGTAAATTTGTAAGAGGAAACGATACAGGGTTGGGGCAAAGTTTTAACATTGGTTTAAGAGCGTTGTTTTAGTAAAAAGTACTATTTTGGGAGGAATATGAAAGCAACAAAATTCCTTTTTTTAATCCTTATCTTTTTACAGGTTTCTTGTAAAAGTCAAACCACAAAAATTAATGGTTTAAGTTTTGTGGCATCAAGAGATAAAATAGATTCAACTCACATTAATCCTGCTTTAAAAGTACATACTAACTTTGTTTCATTGATGCCGTTTGGTTCTATAAAAGAGTTGGCTTCTCCAGAAATTAGATTTAACACAGGTAGAGAATGGTTTGGAGAAACTAAAAATGGCTTGTTGCAATATGCCAAAGAGTTTCAAAAAAAGAATGTTAAAATAATGGTGAAACCTCAAATTTGGGTTTGGCGCGGAGAGTTTACCGGTTTAATAGAGATGCAAACCGAAGCGCAATGGCAAGTTTTAGAGAAATCGTATTCAGAATTTATTTTAACCTACGCAAAAGCGGCGCAAGAAATGAATGCAGATATCTTTTGTATCGGCACAGAATTAGAAAAGTTTATTTTAAATAGACCGCAATATTGGCATCAACTAATTCTAGAAATTAGAAAACTTTACAAAGGAAAACTAACCTACGCAGCAAATTGGGACGAATACAAACGAGTGCCTTTTTTAGCTGATTTAGATTATATTGGTATCGATGCTTATTTTCCTTTAAGTGATCAAAAAACACCTACCGTAGAAGAATTAGAAATTGGATGGAAACCTCATAAAGAAGAAATGATGAGCGTTCAAAAACAATATAAGAAGCCAATTTTGTTTACAGAATTCGGTTACAGAAGTGTAGATTACAATGCAAAACAGCCGTGGTTTGTAGATCGATTTGAAGGCAATGTAAATTTACAAGCACAAATAAATGGTTTACAAGTAATACACAAGATGTTTTGGAAAGAAGAATGGTTTGCAGGCGGTTTTATTTGGAAATGGTTTCACAAACATAATGGAGTAGGCGGTTTAACCGATAATAGATTTACACCACAAAATAAACCAGCAGAAGAAATACTTAGAAAATTATACGCAGAATAACTCATTTTTTAAATATGATAAAAGTCGTATATTACCTAATCAAATCTAGTTAAATTTGTATCAGAAAAATTAATTATATCAATATGAAAAAAATTATTGTCCCTATAGATTTCTCAGATCATTCAGAAAACGCTTTAAAAGCAGCCGCATTTTTTGCAAAAAAGCAAGCAACAGAAATCTATGCATTGCATATGTTAGATATTCAGGAGGTAAATTTGTCTCAAAGTGCAGAATTTAGTCAAGAGAAGGCAGTTTTCTTTTTAAAATTAGCAGAAGATCGTTTTAAAAAATTTTTACAAAAAGACTATTTAGAAGGTATAAAAGTGATTCCTATTATTAAACATTACAAAGTGTTTAGTGAAATAAATGCAATTGCTCAAGAGGTACATGCCGATTTAGTTATTATGGGATCTCATGGTGCATCTGGTTTAAAAGAGTTTTTTACAGGTTCCAATACAGAAAAAGTAATTAGATATGCAGAAACTCCTGTGTTGGTCATTAAAAACGAGCTCAATGATGTAAATTTTTCTGATGTTGTTTTTGCTACAGATTTCTCTCAAGAATCAGTACCTGTGTTTAAAAGAGTACTAACTTTTTTAGCATTTTTAAATGCAAAAATCCATCTGTTGTATGTGAACTTACCAAGCGAAAAATTTAAAACAACCCCAGAAATGGATGCTTTAGTAAATAGTTTTTTAATGACGGCAGAAGGTAATACAGATAGATTATCAAATGTTAATTTAGTGTGCTCAAGATATATAGAACACGGTATTTTAAATTTCTCGAATGCAGTTGGAGCAGATTTAATTGTGATGGCTACACATGGTAGAAAAGGATTATCGCATGTTTTTTCTGGAAGTATTTCAGAAGACATTACAAACCATTCTACCTTACCAATAATGACTTTTAAAATCTAAATATATTTATGAAACAGATCCGTTTTCTATTATTTATTTGCTGTTCCATTTTCTTTTTTTCTTGTTCGGAGGATAGTGATATAACAACTCCAAGAAATTTACAAGAATACATAGATGCAAATTCTAATAGAGAATTAGACGAAGTTATTGCCTGTGCTGCAAATGCAGACGCAAATTTAGCGTTATCGTACATTTTTTACTATCCAGTTGCTGGCGCTTCTCAAGTTCGTTATTATGAAACCGATGGAATTGATGGTGTTGATGAAAATGATTTTACAAATTATAGAAGAGAAATTTTATCAGAAACGGATGTATTTGGTGGTAAATTAAGTATGTTTTCTAGATCTAGTGCCACAGAATCTTGGTGTATTGTTACGTTTTTGACAGACGGAAAATTACACAAATCAAATCCTATTCGGTTAAAAAATGCAACAAATCCAACAACTTGGAAAGAGGAAGTTTCTATAGAATACCCAGAAACTTTAAAACCTAAGTTTTCATGGTCTGATTTTGGAATTACAGATAATGCAATTTATTTTCAAGTAATTGCTGATGCTGATGCAGATTTTATGTCGGGCACATACACTTATGATACTTATTTTCAGTATAATAATGTAAGCAATGTTGTTTTAAATATTAATACGGCAACACCTGCAGATTTAGTTTTAGATACTACCTATATTTTTACTTTAATGGCGGTAAGTGAAGATAATTGGGTAAATTTGGTGATAGAGAAATCATTTGTAGCTAACTAATGAAACTTAAAAACTGGGTCTTTTCTTTGTGCTTGCTTTTAATGTCTTCAGCCTTTTTTTCACAAGAAAAAACTGTTTTAGAGGTGGTTATTAATGGAGCGAAAAAGACTAAGGTTGCTTTTTTAAAGAATATTTTAAGTACTCAAAAAGGTCAGGTTTTAGATTCTCTTTTAGTAGCACAAGATGTTATTCTGTTAAAAAGATTGCCAGCAATTAGCAATGCTTATTATCAAGTTTTGAGCACTGAATCTAATTCATACAGCGTTTTATTTACAGTCGAAGAAAACATAACCATTACTCCAGATATAAATTTTTGGACGACCACAAACAAACAATTTGCCTACAAGTTAGGGGTGTATGATTATAATTTTTTAGGTAGAAATATCACCTTTGGCGGATTCTACCAAAACAACGGATTTGATTCTTACGCGCTAAATTTTAGAGCACCAAATTTGTTTTCTTCTAAATGGGGTATGGTTGTAAATCATCAGAACTGGAAAAGCGAAGAGCCTCTTTATTTTGAAAATGCTGCTGCAAATTATTTGTATAACAACATTTCTTTTGAAGTTTTAGGCTTGCATCAAATCGATTTTAAAAATCAAATTCAATTTGGGTTTAATTTTTTCAAAGAGAAATATCAGTATTTATCTGGCGTCACAGATTCTTCAATTCCTAAATCTTTAAATTTAAATAAAACACTTTTAAAACTAGTGTATACGTATGACGATTTAGATTATTTTTATCAATATATAAGCGGATTTAAAAGTGTGCTTTACGCACAATATGTCCTTACAGAAAATGATTTTCAGAACGAATTTTACATTTTTTGGAATGATTTTCTTTATTTTAAAAGAATCAATGAAAATGGAAATTTAGCAAGCCGTTTAAGAATTGGTTTGTCATCTAACGAAAAAACACCTTTTGCGCCTTTTGCTTTAGATAACAATATCAATTTACGCGGAGTAGGTATTTTGGTTGATAGAGGCACAGGAAGTGTTGTGTGGAATACAGAATACAGACACACCGTTTACGACCAAAATTGGGTTACAATTCAAACAAATATGTTTACCGATTTTGGTTCTTGGAGAAATCCTGGAGGAGCAATAAACGACTTTATAAAAAACGAAAATATACATATATATTCGGGTTTTGGATTGCGTTTTATCAGTAAAAAAATATACAATGCTACTTTTAGAGTCGATTATGGTTTTAGAGTAAATCAAAATCAGAACAATTCAAAAGGAGGCTTCGTTTTTGGTATTGGTCAATATTTTTAACACGCAAATCCTTTCTATTTATAGATAATCTATTAGTTTTGCATCAAACAGAATTAAAATGAGCACCTACGCAATTGGCGATATTCATGGCGGATTAAAAGCCTTACTTCAGGTTTTAAATAAGTTAGAAGTTACAGAGGAGGATACACTAATTTTTATGGGCGATTATGTAGATGGTTGGAGTGAATCTGCCCAAGTCGTTGCGTTTTTGATGGATTTATCAGAAAAAATTAACTGTATTTTTATCAAAGGAAACCATGATGTTTGGTGTCAAAATTGGTTAAAAGACGCAAAGAATGTGCATCCGTCTTGGTTTATGCACGGAGGTAAAGAAACCATGGAAAGTTACCAAAGCTTTTCTTCGGATGAAAAAAAACAACATCTACTCTTTTTAGAAAAAATGCCTTTATATTACATCGATAACGAAAATAGATTGTTTGTACATGCAGGTTTTACCTCTTTACATGGTGTAGAAAAAGAGTATTTTCAAGAACTTTTTTATTTCGATAGATCTTTGTGGGAAATGCTGTTAGCAATGGATCAAAATATGGAAAGAGATTCTATATTTTATCCAAAAAGGATACAACATTATAAAGAGATTTATATTGGTCATACCCCAACAACAAACTATAATGAGCCTTTGCCAATGAATATTGCGAATGTTTGGAATGTGGATACAGGTGCTGCTTTTAAAGGTAAAATTTCAGCATTAAATATTGATACCAAAACAGTAGTGCAAAGTGATGCTTTGCCAAGTTTGTATCCATCAGAAAAGGGAAGGAATAGGTAGTTTATATTTTAAAAATAAAGCAATTCTTGATTGGTGAGAATTCTAAAAAATTCATGATTAACAACTAAAAAGTGTATCTTTTTCTGCCCAAAAATGTCATTCAGAACAAATTCAAGTGATTTTAGAATATCTATCTCTATACATCAAGTTACTCGTATTTTTATAGGTTCCTTGGATCTAAGGAGGCTGTATAAACTTAATTTATAAGATAATTAGACCCTAGTCCTAATAAAGGTACAGGTAAAATTTTTGTTTTAATTTCAATACTTTGGTATGGTTTTTTAAAAACATAAGATTCAGAGGTACTTTGTTAATGCTGTATGTTGTTGAAATTTAATGCGTTATTTTTTTTTTACATATTTTTTATTTATGTTTGTAAACTATCTTATATGGTTAATTATAGTTGTATAAGATTTATAAAGCTAACCAAACCAAACCAAACCAAAAATGAAAAAAGAATTACTTTGTCTTAAAAAGACATCATTTAAAAGCCTGCTACTTATTTTTTGCTTTTTTATGTTTACAAGTGCTGCTATGGCATCCCATTTTAGATATGGTGATATCAGTTATAGGGTAGATACAAGCGATCCAACAGGAAGAACTATTATTTTTAAAGCAAATACAGGATGGTATACATTAGGTATTTCGCCTACTTTTCCTACTTTACTTTATACTATAAATAATGGTCCCACAATGTCTATTGGCACAATGTCTAACACATTTACAGGAACCGCAAATCAGGCAAATTATTACACTCATGAGCGCTCGTTTACGTTTCCTGCAAATGGAAACTATAAAGTTTTTTACCAAGGGAATGCTAAGGTTAATAACCTTCAGAATAACGCTAATACAAGTTGGTATGTTTATACAACAGTAAATGTAGGATCTGGAAATAGTTCGCCCGTAACATCTTTACCAGCAATCGTAAATGTACAAGAAGGGATTAGTGCAATTTTTAATGTTCCTGCTGCTGATCCTAATGGTGATGCCGTAACCTATAGATTAGCAACTACTGCCGATGGTATAAGTGGAACACAACCAAATGGATTTTCTATTTCTGCAAATGGACAAGCAACTTTTAATACTGTGGGTAAAACTGTAGGACAATTATGGAATCCAATTGTAGTACTTACAGATGTTAATGGAGCACAAATATTAGTAGATTTTGTAATGCAAGTTACACAGCAATCTAATCCCCCTCAATGGGATTATAGTGTAACACCTTCAGATGGTTTTGCTTATCAAACTTCTCCAGGGCAAACAGTATCCTTTCCTATTAGAGCATTTGATAATGATCCAGGAAGTACGGTTAGTGTTTCTGCCTCTGGTATGCCAGTTGGTTCTTCGGTAGGTCCAGCATTTGGAACTGTAGGAAACCCTATAAATCATACGTTTACTTGGACGCCAACAGTGAATCAATTTGGTCAGTTTGTAGTTAATTTTACGGCACAAGATAATAATGGTGTAACTGTTTCTACAAGTGTTTCAATAAATGTTTCCTTAAAACCTGTTTTTGATGTGCCACCAACTCCAGCTTCTGGGGTTCATGACATTGTTGTTAGTCCTGGTACGTTAATTCAATATACAGTTCAAGCTTCAGACCCAGATCCAGCAGATGTTGTGCAAATTATTAATGTACAAGGAAAGGACATGAGTACGGGTAATCCTATCGCAATTTATTCAGGTGCAACTTTTTCTCCATTACCAACAGCAGCAGCAAACCCAACTTTAGGAACTTTTACTTGGACGCCAACTCAAGCGCAATGGGGACATAAACATGTCTTTTTTACAGCTCAAGATAGTTATGGCGACCAAACAAGACATGAAATTAGTCAATTAATAAATACACCGCCTGTTTTTTCATCTACACCTATTTTAACGGCAGATGTTGGGGTGCCTTATTCTTTACAATACAAGTTCTAGATCCCGACTTACCTTATGGAGATACGCTTACTATATTAGGGGTTAATTTACCTTCATGGTTAAGCATTACAGATAATGGAGATGGAACAGCAACATTAGCAGGTACACCAACAGTGTCAAATGTAGGTGTAAACTTTATAGATCTTCAGGCTGAAGATTTATATCACCATGTAGATCCTAGAGGGGTTATTCATCAATTATTTGATATTACAGTAAATAATTGTAATGTAAATGCAATTGCAATGAATAAAACAGTGCAATTAGATCTAAATGGTAATGCTTCTATTATTGTAAGCGACATAAATAACGGTTCAACAGCTTCATGTGGTATAGATACCATCACATTAGATAAAATGAATTTTGATTGTAATAATGTTGGTTCAAATACAGTTATTTTAACAGTAACAGATGTCAATGGAAATGTGTCAACTACAACAGCAACAGTTACAGTTCTAGATGTTTTACCTATAAACGCAGTAGATGACGAAATTTTATTGAATTCATGTTCTGCTATCACTTTTTCTGCAGCAGATTTACTTGGTAATGATATAGATCCTTATGGGCGAATATTAAAAGTAGATTTTGTAGAGCAACCATCAAGTGGTACCATTGTAGATAATGGAAATAATACCTTTACATATACTCCAGGTTTATCAACCAATCATATAGCAACTGCAACATATACTGTAAAACCAAATGATGGTACAACAGTCTTTACAGGTAATGGCCATTTTTATGAATTTGTTTCAGCGCCAGGAATAAGCTGGACAGCAGCAAAAGCTGCAGCAGAAGCTAGTACGTATCAAGGGCAACAAGGGTATTTAGTAACAATTACTTCTGCTGCTGAAAATAGTTTTGCATTTTCAAAAATTAATGCTCAGGGATGGATTGGTGCAAGTGATGCCGCAGTTGAAGGTGAATGGAGATGGACTGGCGGGCCAGAAAATGGACTACAATTTTGGTCTGGATATTCTAATGGTTCGGCCGTTAATGGTTTGTACAATGCATGGGGTGGTGGCGAACCAAACAATGCAGGTAATGAAGATTATGCTCATTTTTTATCTAACGGACTTTGGAATGATTTACCTTTAAGTCCTGGAGGTATTCAAGGGTATGTTGTAGAATATGGTGGTCTTGTAGGAGATTGTAATGTTCAAACTACGGCAACTGCTTCGATTGAATTTAAATTAGAAGACAATATTTTACCAATAATAGTTTGTCCTTCAAATATTGATGCAGGTTTTACAACCGATGTGTCTGGTATTTCAGTTACTTATTCAACACCAGTAGGTACAGATAATTGTAGTGCAACAACTACTTTAGTTGCTGGTTTAGCTAGTGGCGCAACTTTTCCTATTGGAGTTACAACAGTAACGTATAGAGTAACAGATGGGGCTAATAATACAGTAGACTGTTCTTTTACGGTAACTGTTGCGCTAAACAACAATCCTATTGCAACAGATGATAGTTATCCAATAGATGAAGATACAACCGTAATTTTAACGCCTTTAACACAAGGAATTGTTGATAGTGATCCTGATGGAGATCTCGTAACAATTACTTCTATTAATAATCAAGCTCTTTTAGGCGGAACACAAATAATCCCTGTAAATAATGGTATTGTAAATATTGATGCGGGTAATGTAATCACGTTTACGCCAAATTCTAATTTTAATGGGTCGGTAATGTTTCCTTATGCTATAAGTGATGGTAAAGGAGGAGTTCATGACGCTATTGAAACAATAATCATCAACCCAATGATTGATTTACCAATCGCTATAGATGATTCTTATACGATAAATGAAGATACATCAATTTCATTAACTCCATTAACAACTGGAATTGCAGATAGCCATCCAGATGGAACACCTTTTAAGATTACGAATGTTAATGGAGATAATGTATATTATGGTGTAACAGAGCCAGTTGATGTTCTTAATGGTACATTAGTTTATGGGGCAGCAGGAGAATTAACTTTTACACCAGATGCTAATTTTTATGGAACGGTAACTTTTCCGTATACAATTACTGATGATAATGGAGGTATAGCAAGTGCTATTATTACAATCATTGTAAATTCAGTAAATGATGTACCAATTGCAACTGATAATGATTATGAAATTTATGAAAACTCACAAGTAATTTTATCGCCTTTAACAGGAGATTCAGACCCAGAAGGAGATACTTTAACAATTACCTCAATCAATGGAGTGGCACTTTTAGGTGGAGTTCAGACAATTCCTGTTACAAACGGAGTTGTTGAGATTGATGTAAATGATGTTATTACTTTTATACCAACAGCAGGATATGGCGGACTTGTAATTTTACCTTATGAAATCTCTGATGGAAATACCGGAACTGCAACTGCAAATCAAAATATTACTGTAAATAAATATAGCTCAATAGGAAATACCGTTTGGTATGATACAGATGGAGACGGAATTGTAGATGCAGGCGAACCCGGATTAGAAGGCGCAACCGTAACCTTAGATCCAGGTACGCAAGGAAATACCGGTGATGATGTTATTACGACTACGGATGCTAATGGTAACTATTTATTTACAAATTTAATTGAGGGTGATTATGTAATATCTGTAAGTGTTGGTTCGGTAACTTCTGGGATACCTGTTGGTTTTACTACCATAGATTTAGTGCAAATATTTGATGCTGATGGATTAGGTTCTCCAAGCAAAAGTTATCTGACATTAGGTGCTGGTGAAAACAATATTGACCAAAATTTTGGTTGGGTAATTCCTTCTGGAACTGTAAGTGGC